>MDTC01206728.1_pt1 | contig 536733 bp, 502 predicted proteins | sample 811181 | NCBI WGS metagenome assembly MDTC01 (sample SAMN05326644, study PRJNA326480) | marine metagenome | isolation source: seawater | place: Pacific Ocean: North | collected 2011
GGCAAATCAACTTCGATTTCTTCTTCAATTTCGCTTCCGACAAGTGCACGACCCATTGCAGAATGTTGGTTTATATTTCCAGTATCAACATCACTTTGAGACGAAACAATAGTGACTGTTTTAATCGGCTGATCCCCATCATCTAAAAATTTAAAAGATACCGTATCAAATAATTCAACGGTATTATCGTTACTTGGCTTAGGCCGGGCGGCAACTTCAGTGAACTTCTTTTCCTCTGGAACTTTTTTCTTTTCGGTAAAAAGCTCATTCTGAACAAACTTTTGAAGCTCTATAACATTTGAAAGTCTATTTTTCTCTTCTTCCTCACGCTTAGCAAGTTTGTTTTTCAAGGTTAGGTTGATATGCTTTTTTAGCTTATCAAATTCGCTGTTTGGATCATGAAACCAATCAGTTGACCATATTCGGTATATATTCCAGCCAAGACCTTCTAGAACTTCCTGCCGTATGCGATCACGATCTCGTGCAGACTTACTAGAATGGTACATTGCACCATCACACTCAACGCCCATCAAAAAGCCATAAGGGTAATCAGGGTGTTTTATACCTAAATCTATAAAATACCCTGCAACGCCAATCTGTGGAATAACCTCACAGCCTATACTCTCAAGTTTTTCCTTAACACAAATTTCAAAGTCACTATCTGGCTCTTTACCCGTCCTATGCCCTATATCCAGTTTTTTGTCACTGGCATACTCAAGAAAACCCTTGAAAGCCTTGAGTCCTAAGGCACTGCCCTCTGTCACTTTAATATCATCTGGTCGTAATGAGGTAAATAACACCAAATTGTGCTTTGCTCGTGTAAATAAAACATTCAAACGCCTGTGACCAAATTTACCGTTAATTGGCCCAAAGCGTTGAGCAACTTTGCCCCCTTCTACTGATGGCCCATATACAGTTGAAACAAAAATAGCGTCACGTTCGTCACCCTGAACACTTTCAAGATTTTTTACAAAAAATGGTTCTAGAGTATCTTCCCACTTTTTCCTATAAGCTTCGGCAGTTTCATCATTAAGAAAAAGCCTGTACATTTCCTCATAAATCAAATCTCTTTGCAAAGAGTTCATGGTTGCAATCCCAAGACTTTTGTCTGGATTATTACTCATGAATTTTCGAGCTGCTTCAACAACAGCCTGAGCTTCTTTCACGTTACAACTGGCATTATAAAGCCCGCCCACATAGTTATAGTGCACACCAAAGTTTTCATTGCGACCTTCCGGCGAAGGAAAAACAATGAGCCTATCGTCATAGAACTGGCTATTGGAAAATGCAATCAAGCTTTCATGTCTAGAGCGGTAGTGCCACTGCAAATCCCTTGTGGGTCTAAAACGCCCCAAAGCTAGATCAAGAATTGACTCATTATCAATCTTATCTTCCTCATCATAATCGTTGTCACTAAATGTTTGTTTATTGAAAAACGCTGTAGGTGGAAGCTGCTTAGGATCACCAACCACTACAATTTGACCGGAACGCCCAATAGCTCCAAGAGCATCTTCTGGACGCATCTGTGAGGCTTCATCAATAATAACCATATCAAACTTGATACCATGTGGTTTTATGTACTGTGCCACAGATAAGGGGGACATAAGAAAGCAAGGCTTTAGTGCCTGTAAAGCAGAACCAGCACGGTTAATAAGCTTTCTGATTGGAATAGCTCGTGCCTTTTCTTTTAACGCTTGATGTCGAATTAAACCCATATTGGTATATTCTGAGACACGCCCTCTGCTATTTCCCTCTGGCGGCTGTGTTTGAGCTAGTTTATAGGCTAGTTCCTGACAATTTAACTTTATAATTTGACGATCAAGTTCTTTAAAGCTTTCTTGAAGCCCGTTTAACCAATATGGCTTGTAATTATCAAGTAAATCATGTTCTCCAAAAGCCTGACGGCAGATCGTTTTATAATATAAGTATTCAAATAGTTCTGATGCCTTTTGGAAATCAAAGCCTTCTGCTTCTAGTATTTGCAAAAGTTCACCATAAGACTGATCTTTGGCATCCTCCATAAATGCTTTAAAACTCATCTGCGTATTGAGAGCCTCTTTATTGTCTAAGGATTTATGGATTGCTTGATCAAATTTCTTAAGCGGTGTCTCTTCAATCGTTTGAAAACCAATATATTTAGACAAATCTAAATTACTAATATCTTGTAAGGTTTGATATATTTTTTCAAATTCATCTATGGAAAGAACTAGTTTTTTCAATAAACTGGATAAATCATCAGAAAAAGCAAAAAGTTTTTTTGAGTATTTGATTTTATCTAGCGTATCGGGCAGCTCCAAAGCTTCTAATGCTTTGCTAAGTGTAATTGTTTCTTTCAATGATGTTCTATCAGTCTGCGTACCCTCATAAAAATCACCACAATATTTTTGAAACTGCACACCATCCTTTTCCAGATGTTCAAGACAATCGGCAATGACAGAGACATCACCGTTTAAGAGTTCTGATAATTTTTTATACGTTAGTGTCTTATCGCTATTTATTTCTTCCAGATAATCGTATAACCCCTGTTTTTCTGTAAGGCTAGTTTCTAGCTCGTAAATTAGATTAGAGAGGCTTTGCTCTTTATCACCTGAAACGCTTTCTAAAAGCAAATCTGTATCAATATCCGCAGTTTCGTCCTTTACAGCTTCCAAATCAGATACATCTGATTTCAAAAGAAATTGCCTGATAAGGTCTTTCTTCTCTTCTAAACCACTAAATTCTCGTTTTGCATCAATAGCCCACGAATTTATTTTTGCCAGACCCTTAAAATTTGTTTCAAGCCCATTGAAGGCCATGCCAGCAACATTTTGAAAACGAGCATCGTTCTTAAATTCAGTATACTTTTCCTTATAAGATTTTAGTTCACGCAATACATTTGCTGCATCCTGCCCTGAAATTTTCGAAGGTGTGAGAACAACTGACTTATAAGTTCTCCATGCTTTACGGTATTTGGGTTTCAAAAAAGATACAAAATTTGCAGTTGACAACTCATATACAGCTTCATTTAAATCTGTGTCTGAAATTTCAAAATTTAAGTCAAGTTGTGTTTTTAGATTATCTACTTGTTCCTGCAATTCCTCTTGTTGCTGCACGGCACTCTCTATAGCTGGCTTATTCGCCTCATATAACGCCCCCTCATGACGTAAAAACAAAGTCTCACGGTCAATTCTGGATAAAAATGCCACAGCTTTTGCCAAAAGCTCGAGGCTTTCAACATTTAAATCGCCTGATGATCCCAGTATTTTAGTATTTATTTTTTCAAATGATTTCTCAGCTTTTTTCCATTGACTGATTTGTTCTTGCTGCGTTTGAATTTGCTGTGATAATTCTTCTATCGTAGAGTCTGTAACCTGCAAAGCTTTTGCTTTTAGACAATGACCCTCTGCTACATCCCTTTTTTCAACTAAGTCTAAGGGTGATTTTACATGCTGGCTAACATTCTCTTTTGCTTGATCAAAAGTTGTAAGTGTCTCAATTAGGTCTTCTACTGCTGAAAAAGCCTCTTTTGTTTTAATATTAAAAAGCAAATCAAAATCGATTTTTGTATCCTTAAAGCTTTTTATCTTCTGACACTCATAAGCTGCATTACGCCACTCTTCTATGGTTTGTTTTGCTATCCATTGAAACTCTGTTTCAAAGCGATCAACCTGCCTTAGTACAATCTCAAGACTATCTTGACATTCTTCGAAAGATTGAATGATTTCTTGTGCTTTGAGGCTACTTGATTTTTTAACATGTACCCCAGCCCATGGATGGTGTTCGCCATATTTTTTGTTTTCAGCCTCTAGCGTTTCAAGCTGTCTTAACTCATTGCAAAAATTTTCCAGTTTTTGGTCTGTGTAGGATATAACATCTTTAATCTGAATTTTTTTGATGGAAACAGGCATTTCTTCTACAATATTTCTACGATGCTGTTCCGCCCACATCATATCATGTATAGTCTTATCTGACTCTCCGAAAGGTTGGTTCAGTATGTCAGAATATTCCCGCAATCTGCATTGTGCCTCTTTAATCTCATCAACTCGTTTTTTCAGATCGTGGGGACGTGTAACAGATTTTCTGTTTTCAATCGTGGTTGCCAGAGACTCCTTAATATCTTTGAGCTTTGCTTTTGTAGAATGCAGTTCTAGACAATAATCACCAAGTCCAGCTTTCTGTAAACGACTATGTACAACATTCAATGCTGCCATTTTCTCTGCCACAAAAAGGACTTTCTTATCTTTAGCAAGTGCATTTGCAATTAGATTTGTAATAGTCTGTGATTTTCCTGTTCCAGGTGGCCCTTTAATTACAAGGTTATTGCCTTTAAGTGCATCTACAATCGCACTGTGCTGTGATGAGTCGGCCTCCATAATTAAAACTGGGGCAGCTTCTTCAACCTCAGGATCGGTATCAATATCATAAACAGTGGCCTCATCGTTTGCAGAGCATGTATTTCCACTCTCTTTCTCTCCGGCAATAAGACTTGTGATAATATCATTCTTTTCAAGACCTGCTTCAGCAGACCAACGTTCTGGATCAAGATCATGATACATAACGAGCCGAGCAAACTGAAACCTGCCCAATGTAATAAACCTACGAACCCGCCATCCTTTTTGGTTTTTAATTAGGCGTTCAACTTTCTGCATATAGTCTTCCGGCATATCATATTCGGATAACTCCGGTAACTCTAAGCCAAATTCTTTAAGCTTCTCAGCTAAAGGCAGATTATATTGAGGTCCTTCATCTGAAGCTTTAATGCTAAAAAATACTTCCCCATCAGGTGTTTTTGTTTCATTGGGCGGGTCTAATTGCAAAAGTACCAAAGGTGCAAAAAATGCCTTTTCGGAATTTTCACTATCATAACGTTCAAGAAAACCGAAGGCTGCATAAAACGTGTTTACGCCTGTTTCATTAATATCTGTATGAATATAACGCCTTAAACCTGAAAGCTTATGCTGTAATTCTTTTGGCTTAAGAAGTGTCTGAATGTAATCGTCATAATGTTTTTCTGGCCCATCATCTTCCGACTCTTCCGGCATGTCGTATTTTGGTTCTAAGCCATTCTGTCTAGCCCAAGCGGCATTTGAGAGAGGTTTTATTTCATGCACTGGAGGCATACCAAGACGTTCTCGAACTCGATTTTTCAGCCTTCTCTCAATGAGAGCAATTTCATCAAAACTATCGTCTTTATCCGTTAATTCAGCAACTTCCTGCAAATATTGTTCATCTGTAAGTGTTGCTTCTCGAAAATAGGTTTGAAATTCCTCGTTTTGTTCATCATGTGGCTCGTCATCTGGCTCTGGTAATGGCTTGAATGTTAGCTCTTGCCCTTCAATAAGCGTTCCAAACAAAAAATCCGGCAATTCATCAATTACTCGAATATGTGTTAGTGCCTTTTCAGAATGCCTAAAATTTAACAACGAATTGCGATTGCTTAAATCAAGCAATCGTTTTCTTAACTCTGCAATTTTTTCCTTAACGTATTGCTCGTGTTTTTCTTCCACAACTAAACCCATCAACGTAGTTGGTACAATATATAAGTTTGGATGAACTTGACGATCATAGTAATATTATGCTGAAAAAACAACTTAATAAGAAACTTTTTTATTATTGCGGATGATGTTTGAGAATGAAGAAGCTTATCAGCAATAATCATCAATGCTGTCGCCGCCAGTCCATTCAAGCCCTTGCTCAATGTGAAATTGTTTATTTGCCCCTTGCTTATCAAAAAAGTTTCCAAGGCTCGTATGTATGAATAGACCATCCTCATAAGAAACCTTTGCAAGCGACCAAGGCTTGAGAGCATCAGCTTTAGTCTGTTCGCACATTACCAATAATGAGTGCTCATCATCCAAAGCAGCAACTTCTAAAACCACTGTTTCTACAATGTCGTTTCGTGAAAACACAGCTCCAACTTGAAGTTTATCTAAATAAGACTTGATTGGTGTTGTTCCCACTTGATCTGGACAGCATGGAAATTCAGAAGGGATTTTCCAGTTACGCTGTGCTGCCCCAGACGTTTGTGCCATCACTAATTCACTAAGACGATGTGCCTCCTGTGCGGCCTGCACTATCGGTGTTGTGAGGTCTCTAGGTGGCACAGGCTCTATAGCTTCTTTTTGTTGATTTGATACTTTCAACGGTGTGTAAACCCATTCTCCTATAGACCCACCGGATGGGACTTTATCACTTTTTGCCCATTGCTCCAGACGTTCTCGACATGATTTTGCTTCTTCCGGCGTGACTGTACGCATCCATTGAAAATTGAGATCAAGTTTACTATGGCCTAATATCGAAGGGTCTTCCATAAAAGCCTCGATACTTCCGCAAATACCTTCAATTCGTTTTCTTGTAATAGGGTTTTTAAGTGCGTTTTCCAGTCGTGTTAGCCAACGCAAGTTTTCTGGTCGATTGTTCTGGCGGTTTGTATCAATATGGTCAACAACGTGCTCAGGGGTCGGCGGTTCACCATGAAAAGCGGTAGCTACTATTCTATGAACTCGAACAGACACAATTTCCATGTAACCAGTTTTGATGTTTACTTTACCAAAAGTCCACTTAGAGTCTTTAGGACGTGGGCGTTTACCTTCACGAGGATGCCGCAAAACAGCTCCATTATCACGAACTGAATAATGTTCACCTTTATAGGTACATTCAGTCTCTTGGAAAAAATCATTTAAACTAACCTGTGCCATTATGCTATGAAGCCTATCATAATTTGTTTCCGATAATAGGGTGTTATAGGAAATTATTTAACAGGCTGTCCTGTTAAAAATTCAGCCGCTTCAAGCTCTTTAAAAACATACGCTGATATAGATGGGTTATAATGCTGCCACAAATCATCTGAAGCTTTAAAAACCGATTTTATATATCGAAGCCTTTTTTCTAATATGTGTTTTTCCTCAGAATGAGTTCCAGCCTTGTTGAACTCATTAATTTTTTGTATCACGAGATCGTTTTCATTATGTAATTTCATATAAAGCTCCTCTGTTAAAAACATAGCATGTAAAATAGGCTTCATACGCACCCATTCTCTAAAATTGCTTTTTTTGTATTCTTCAGAAGAAATGTCATTTTCTATTTTATCTAAAAGTGGTTCGCACGAACACTCGCCTAAACAATATTGCTTAAGTTGACTTAATGGAATTACGTATTTCATAACAGAAATGAGGCTCACCAATATAATACAAGTGGATTGCGGTGACCTAAGATGCAAATTAATTTCAGTAAAAATATGAGCTAACTGCCTTAAACTTAGTTCGTAGGTATTAGCAAGCATTCCAACCATCCCAATTAAAATCTGCTTTCCTTGGTAAAGGTCAAAATCTCCACTTTCAAATTTCTTGGTTTCAATTAAGTTAAAATGATTAAACATAAATTCAGAGTATTTATAAGCTGAGGGTTTTGGCAAATTTAACTGCCAATCTATGAATTTTGTCAAATACCCTTCACCAGACTTATTCAACCCATACATTGAAGAAACAGTTGCTCCAAGTTGATCCGTATCAACAGCAAGAATAAATACTAAACCAGGTACGCTAAACAAATGCTTGATACATTCTAATATTTCGATAGCGTAGGTTGGCTTACAACGATCAAGCTCATCGACAAAAATTACTATCTTCTTTTTATTTTCATCTTTTATATCTTTAACTAGCTCTTTAACTGTTTCTTCTAAAAAGATACGAAAACCTTCTACAGACTTATGTGCTTCTTCATATCTTGCAAGACTATCACTAGATAAATTTCCAATGAGAGAGGTCAACTCAGCATCAACGCTATCTGGCAAATCAACAAATTCTTGCAATGTTTTTGAACCGATTAAAAGGCGGAATATTATCTTTGCAAATACAGGAAGAGTCCTAGTATTTAAATATGGTTTGGCTTTGGAAAAAAGCTCATTCAGTTTTTGTATATTATCACTATTTTGAGGTTCATCTTCTGGGCACATCTGGTTTTTTATAGAACTTATAAATGCCACCAGAGCATCTTCAGCATAATCCGTTTCCCACGCATTAAAATAAACTACTTTATACCCGTCATTTTCTAGCTGTTGTTTCCAGTTTTTTATAAAAAATGATTTTCCTGTTCCATAAGGAGAATTGAGTGAAATGACAAAAGGTTGACGAATACTGTCTAATATTGGTGTTAAATAATTTGCAATATTTTGGCGATCTAATTCATCTTGATCCCAAGCAACATCACCTCTCTTAAACTCTTCTTTTTTTGATAAAATCATAATTATTTCTGCACTTCTATAGTTTAGAAAAAACTACCAACTCAAATATCAAAAGGCGAGTCCTTATTAAGTCATTGATCCCCATACTCTTCGACGAGCTTTTTACCTCTGGGGGTGGTGACAGGTATCATTTCTTTGCAGCCGCATTTGGGACAGACTGTTTTTTTCTGTGATCCTCGCCACAGCCAGTAAAATACCCATGGCAAGATAAACAGCATAAACAAAAACAGCTCCATCAATAATGAGCCTTGCATTTTTCCTTTGCCGATAAACCCACAATTCGGGCACACCATCATCCATTTTTTTATCTTCTTCACAGCCTTAACCTCCTTTTCATTTCAAGAAAAAAGCCACCAGCTTTTAGGGCTGGTGACCGGGAGTTTTAGAAATCGCTGTAACACGACCGCGACGGTCTTTAGACCGAGGTCTTGGACATAACCGCCGCCTCCCGGTCATAGACCGAGAAGCGACGCATTAACGGATGCATCATCCGGTTACAGAGAGGTTCTAAAGCCCCGACCCCTTCCTATATGGAAGAAGCTAGCGACACGATAGCGATTTTAAGGATTTTTGAAAAGAAGAAACGGAGCTAAAAGATTGAAGCTACGGCATTATCGGTAAAAATATCAGCATCCCTGATATAACGGGCAAGCATATTGTCGGATTTATGACCTGTCTGTGCCCGTATCTTCCAAGAGCTAACGCCGTGTTGGGCGGCACTCGTACAGAGGCCGGAACGAAGAGAATGACCACTATATTTCTCTGCATCCAGTCCGGCTTTATCAGCGTAATCTTTAATGATATTGGCTATGCTGCGATCCGAAAGTTGTTCGCCCATTAGCTTCCCGCCTTTTTTGATCGAGACGAATAAAAAACCGCTTTCTATAGAAGATTGTCCCAGCCACAATCGCACCAATCCCACCGGACATATTCGCCCCCGCCCGAAGGGAATACCGATCTTACGGCCTTGCCCACTCTGGTCAGTTTTGCTTCGTGGTAATGTCAGGACAAGTCCCTGCGAATTGAACTCTAAATCTTCGACTTTTACATTCACCAATTCGCTCCGGCGTAATGCCGCACAAAAACCAAGGATCAATAAAGCTCTGTCTCTATGGCCTTTTAGATTATCAGGGGCATGGGAAAGCATAATTGTCAGGTCTTCTTTCAGGATAGGAGCAGCCTGTCTCTGAGGTTTACCGTGAGTCCGTTTAATGCCTTTTAAGGTCAGTCTTACCAGATCATTCCTTGGATCAGGATAGTTTTGAGTTGTGTGAGCTTTCGAGATCGCTATAACCCGCCGAGAAAGTGTCGCCATAGATAGGGTTTCTGCATGGTCTGTGAGATAAGCTGCCAGTGTTCCAGATGAGCATGGAATATCACCACCCCACAACCTAAAATGTTGCAAATCAGATTTATAAGCGGTTCGGGTATTTTTCGATAGGCTTTCCTCCAAATACCGCCGGATGTTTTCAGTTTGGTTCTCCGCCAAAATATTTTTACTATTGATTACGACATCATTCATATCGCTCAACTCCGTGCACTTGAGTGCAATAAGTTATTGATATTATTCATTATTTGTCGTTTCGAGTCGTAGAGAGTCTCCATGTTATTTTTTACCAGAGATAATAAATCAGCCTGAACATCTTCTGTCATACCTTGACAGGACAACCATGCTGCTTCTGTGAGGCTTTGTAGTTTGTTTGTTTCGTCATATTCGATTTTGTTATTGAGAAGCTGACCATTTAAAATAAAATCACACCATGCGATCAGATCAACAGGATCAGCTTTCAGTAAATATTTGCGTAAAAATCCCAACACCGCCGGACAAGATTTTAAAAACAGGCGGTAGCTCCGTTTACCGACAAAAGTATGCCTATCCAAACATTCAGATGAATATGAACCAATCATTACAGATTTTGCGGGAGCTTCATTTACAATAGTTATATTTCTAGCTCTTTCCATTTGCATCCACGCCGGAACAAGAGAGACAAAAAATTCATAAGAACGGGATAGTTTTAAAACATCGGTTACAAAAGACGGAACACCGAAGCTATAACACACATCCAGCAAATAATCGGGATTGCCTTTCTTTAAATCCAGATCATCGCATGGGTATCTTGTTCCACACATGAAATACGCCAGAAGCGTCAACTCCACAGCATCATAGCTCTCATCCATAAAAGCATCGGCAAGCTCCCCCATGCTCATACCGGAGAAAGTTTCACGCTGATGGGCATATAAAGGGCTTTTACAGGCCGTATAAATCAGGTTATCTGTGGTCCTGATGGCCTTTGATTGACATAGGCGGTGGAGAAGATAGGAAAGAATTAAATCTGCACCTCCGTGCCTTAACATCCAATTACGCTTACCACTGACCCATAAGACCTGACTAACAATATCAAGATCAGCCGGGCCAATATCTTCCAAAGCACAGCATTTTAATCTGCGGAATAAATACGCCTCATCAATTTTTTTAAGAATTGCTGCTGCAAACACAGCTTGTTTCAGGTTTTTACGTCTCAACGCTTTTTGGAGAGCACTAGCGGCGATATATTTATCCGGCACAATATCATCAGGGACGATAAAATTATATTCGGCCTTAAAGATGGACAGACCATCCAAAATAGAGGTTTCAGGGCATAAAAAGTCAAATAACATCAATCACTTCCTTGTGGTTTTTATTATAGGAAGCTTAGCCCCAAGCTCTTCAAAATAAAGGATAAATCACCTTTTAAGGTCTTATTTTACGGCTTGCTTTGTAATTCAACCAATAAGGCTAATTGTTCTTTGAAAAGCCAACGCATATTTTTGATATCTTGCCCACGGAGGCCATGTTTATGGGCGTTCATCTTGGCTTTCTCTTTCCCCTCTGATGTTTTTGGCCCTGTCGAACGCGTCCACGGCTTCCATTTCCTGATCAACTCTGATTGCCGCTTTCGCTCTTCCATAGTCCAATGTCTCATAACGCCCTCCTTCATCCTTTAATAGTTCGTTTGTCACTTTTGATTTTTTTCCGTGCGTGGACGATCCAATCCGGTTATTCACTTGTTGGTTATGAGCAAGATTATTTTGCTGAAACACCGGACGCGGGTTTTTAATTTCTGCTAGTGTTTCCCAAGTATTACGGCTTTGTGACTGGGCTTTTAAAGCCATAAGCATATAGGTTTTCATGTGCTCAAGGTATTCGGCGGATAATGCCATACCTGCAAGCTTATGGAACAAGGCATCAAGCACCTGTGCCTGTGCACTAAGAGCATCTCCGGCTTGGCTTAAATCGTTTTGACGCACCTTCCTTGTTTCCTCTACTAGCTCCGATAGAATATCTGAATATTCAGCCAAAGCCACATTACCGTTATCATCAGCTATAGGCTCAATAAGCTTGGATAAAGTTCCCGCCGCACGTGCTTGCGGCATCATGGCAACATGAGTAAGTTTTTGTTTCATTTTAACCTCCTTCACCTACGGCAGTCTGCAATGTAAATGGCATAGCATTTGGCAATTTAAGAAGATGATAACCCTCTAATGCATTCAACCAATGCACACCCCATAAATTATCTGGTTTCCAACCTTCAAACTTATTTTGTGACAAACAGTATTTTAATTTTGAGCGAATATCCTTCGGCTGTAGCTTCAATGCCGTATTAGGGCTGCCTCGAAAACGAACAGAGTCAGTAAAGGCTTTCCAATGACCGGGGTGAACATTCGGATGTTTAAGAGGTTTAAGATTGAAAAATTCAAGCTTCTTAAAAGGATTATCGAGCAAAGGCAGGTTTTGAATGGGAATTGTTTTTCGTACTCGACACTCTACACGCAAAATATCCATTTCAGCATCATCTCCAAATTCCTGCTGGGATTTTTTATAAACTGTGTATTGCGTTCCTTTTTGCTTCCCAAAGTAAATAGTTTCCAGCGTACCATCTTGCCCAAAAACATTTTGAGAATGACGAGCATATTTTGCCTTAATCATAAAATCTTCTGGATTGAGATATGGGATGTCTGTACAAACATCATGGCGAGTAACACGACCGTGAGATAAGGTCTCAAAAAAACTTTGTCCTGTAATCCCTAGAAACGACCATTCAAGGTGCTCTAGCAGTTTTTCTGATATTTTGGACGGATTATATTCTATGCGTAGATGAGGCTTGAATTTAGATTTTGTTCTGATCTGCAAAAGCATGTGCGGTTCTTGCATATTGATTTCACCATTTTCATCAGGACAAAAGATTTTCGCAGCGGTACTATAAGCCCCGTAAGAATAAGGCTGTACCCAGCCAGAGTCTGTAGCTTTTAACTCATCCCAAACATTTTGACTAATAGCAGTTGCAAACTCTAAATTTGGTATATCAATAACAATAGCTATTTTATCTATTCTAGGAACTGTCATAACTATTTCATTAGATTTGATTTTCTTATTATTTTTCATCAGTATTTCCTTCTTATTTTTATTCATTAACAGGGCTTATTAGAGGGAGTCACAAGGACTCCTCTCTTATCTTTCGGAAAAGAACTGCAAAAATTTATCGGTCATCACATCATGTGAGCCGCGAACACCATTAAAAATATCCATGATGATTTCTTCGCTTTCCGGTTCATAAAGCTCATGATCCGGCTTTACAGATAACTCCATGCAGGCCATTAACCCCGATAGAGCACAAAAACATAAATCTCTGTATTCACGTTCCAGTTCTTCCAAAACTTTTCTTCTTTGATCTTGATGTTCCATGATTATTCTCCTACACGGTGGTTTTCGATCCATTGATCGAATTTATTGAGGTCAATTAAAACCCTCTTACCAATGCGAATAAGAACCCCGGCTTGCTTTAGGCCATTGCCCGGAATTATGTCACCAGAACTGGCAACCCTATCCTCGGCTTGAAAAATCAGATGTCTTAATGCTGATTTAGTGAACGGATAGTCAGGCATATCTGCAACCTCGCTAACAGTTGCTAGCCTTTTTTTCTTTTTTGGATTTACATTCATCTCTTCCTCCTACGTTTATGAGACTTCATCAACGAAAAGGACTATGACGGATATTTCAGGAAAGATATAAGGGGGGCTATATGTTCTACTTATACTCCCCCTGCAAAAGGGAATATGGATTTAAAGACAAGCTTTTTGCTTTTACCAAATTATCTTGCAATCGCCCTGATACAGAATATTCAGGATATTTATTTTCTTCATTTGGGCATAGGATTTCCGCTACTTTCACCCATTCTATTGCTTTGGGCGTAAAATCGCTTTTTGCATCAAGGAGCCTTAGATATGTTAATAACATATTTTCATCATTGTGATGCCCCTTCTTTTTCGTATATTTTTTCTTGAAAAGTTTCTTTGCGGCTTTTAACTGCTGGTTCATTTTTCCATTCAGATCAAAAACCAAGATCAGCTTATCGTCCTGTAGTTCGTCTGTCGGAAGAAATTTGAACTCCGATAAGTCTTCATTGCTTTCATCGACAAGCGTGTATTTTTTAGTATCAAACGGATATTTAATTTCTTGAGGAAATTCAGAATAAGAAACGTCAAAAATCATATCTTGCGATAAATCATCCATAGGACACGGCAATTTTTTAAGTGCAATACGCCATTTATCACGATAAAAGACTTCTGGTTCCCAAGCCAATGGCTCAGCACCGGATGTATTCATAACCCTTAAACTCCACTGTGTTTCATTTTCACCTTTATGTTTCGGTGGATCATATATTCTGGCTTGCTCTTTCTTGCCCCAATCTTCTCCGTATTGAGGCTCAAAACTTTCTTTTAACTTCGAAAACTTAAGCCAATCTTCTTGATATTCTCTGTTCCTCCTTAAAAACTCCCACGCCCAGATATGTCGATTGACCTCAAAATCTAGTAAATGACTGTAATTCTCTATATCAGTCCAATCATTGATTTTCATTCTTCTCCACCGCCAACATATTTTTTGGTCATACTGCTGATTGCTTCTGCTGTATGATCTTTCATCAAATGCGTATATCGTTGCAAAGAGGAAAGCTGCTTATGACCTGTGATCTTTTTTATTATCAGAGGCGATACACCATTTATCGCCATATAAGACGCAAATGTATGCCGGAGATCATGAAACTGAAAATCTTCCACTCCAGCCTTTTCAAGAGCTTTATTCCATAATTTTCTGAACTCATAAGGGGCATCCACAGTTTCACTTGCAAAAACCCAATTCTTTTCAGGATCACGACTTTCATATCGCTTGCCGAGAATATCAAAGACTTCATCTGTGATGAATATACCGCGTTTTTCTTTATTCTTGGCCTTATCGACATAAAGCCAGCGATTTTCAAGATCAACATGATCCCACGTCAAATTCATAATTTCACTGCTTCGCATCCCCGTACATAAACCGAGCATCACGATTTCATATAGCATGGGATTAGAAGCATTCTTGCAGGCAGTTAAAAGAGCCTTACGCTCTTCATCATTCAAGAAACGAGTACGCTTGTTTTCTTCCAATGCTTTGATCCGCCCTCTAATCGGATGCGTATCCAACCAATCCCAATCAATAGCAGCACTCAAAGCCGCTGAAAGAGCTGCGATATATCGGTTGATAGAAGCATTAGCGTAATAAGAACTTTCAACTCCAGTTACATTATCTGTCTTCGTCTTAGCAAGCATTTTGTCACGCTGTTCAAGAATAATTGAGGTTTTCAACTCTGTAAGCTTGTAATCCCCCACCTGATCTTTCCACCATTGCAGTTGAGTTGTTTGATGATTGCGTGTACTGCTACTTTTATGGGGTAAAATTGTCTCAGTATAACGATCTATCATATCAGCAACGGTTTTTTGCTTGGACAGGGAAGTTTTGAAATGCTTCCCTTCATCAATCTGAGACTCAATCTTTCTTGCCCATTTCTGGGCTGCGGTCTTTGTCGGAAAAGTTGCTGATTGAATAGGCTGACCCCGTCGCCGGATTTGCACTCGGTAAGTTTTCTTTCCATCCTTACCTTCACGAGCTTGAATGTATGCCATGAGCTAACCCCTCATCTTTCAATGATTTGAATAGCTTAAAGCATAGTAAAAATACCCTACTTAGTCCAGATGAATTGCACCAAATGTGCACCATTACGATTTTTTAGGGAGGGTGTATTTTCTTGAAAGTGTTGGTGGAAGTGGCTCCCCGGGCCGGATTCGAACCAGCGACCAAGTGATTAACAGTCACCTGCTCTACCGCTGAGCTACCGGGGAACATTGGCGTGTGGGAAGTGTTATGCCTTTACCAATCACGCTTGTCAAGAATAATAGTGGCTATTTAATCACCCAAAATGCTATTGAGCTTCATCGCATAACCCATAGAGCCTTCGATTTTGAGTTTTCCGGTCATAAAAGCCATAGTCGGATCCTGCACACCGTTCAAAATATCATTGAAAACACCGATAGAGCACTTAAAGGTCGTATCAGCCTCAGAAGGCTCTTCACTAATACTAGCCGGATTTTGTGTAGCATCCACCATCACAACCCCGCCATCTCCAAAATCAAATTTATATTTTGCCCCTAATGCAGGAGCTAATTTTAACTTTTCTTCAATGGAGTTTTTTATCGTTTCAATCGTCATATCCTAATTATACAAAATTTTTCCACAAAAAGCAGTGGAAAAAATGTGCAAAATACGCTTTTAGCTTTTAAAAAAATTTCTGAAATGCGTAGAGTATAGGTAAGTTCTGTACCGAATCGTCTTTCGGAATTTTAAATACATATTTTTTGGGAAAACGTTTGAAAACGATGGTTAATAAACGCGGCACATTATATCTCGCAGCCAGCATAGTCGCCCTGACTTGTGCTTTGCCTAGTCCTGCCCTGTCTCAAGACGGCCCGGCGGCTTATTTCTATCCTTCAAAAAAATGGATTGTTGAGAAAGTCGACAGCAAAAACACCGCCTCATTACCGACATGCACAATATCCAATCAGTTTAATAATGGTTTTGTGCTGCAATTTGCAGGAAATAAAGAAGGCTTTACCAATGTAAATCTTGATGTGCGCAAAGCCACGTTTGAAAAAAACAGACGCTATGAAGTCGAATATAGCGTTCCGGGCATTAGCCGTGATATAATTCCAACAAAGGCCTTCAAAGAGAATTTACTCGTCAGTGATTTACGCAAAAAACATGACTTCACACAATCCATAAGGATGGCCAGTGTAATCGACATCAAAATACAAGGTCAGGATTTCCGCCTCTACCTCACAGGTTTTGATGCGGTGATGAAAGACTACGCGGAATGTATCACACCTACGAGTAGTAAACTGTCTAAAGCTTCACCTGAAATCGTAAAACAACCTGCGCAAAATATAGAAGAAGATATCGTATCCGGCGTCATAGAAATGGAACCGACAAAACTATCGGCAAATACTGAAAAAACAGAAGATTTAGATATACAAAACGAAGCGTTATTTAAAGAAGCGCAAGAGCAAGGCCTAGCAAAACCACCCCCTATAACTGAGCGCAAAACTGTAAAAATCGAGCGCTATACAGAGCAGCTTGCACGCGAGATGGATGATAAAAATGCGGAATATGCCCCTGAGATAGAACCACAAGCCGCACCTGCACCAAAAGTAAAAAGAGAAGAAAAACCTGTTAAAGTCATACATATTAAGCCGCCTGAAACTGTTAAATTACAAAATGAGGCTAAAGCAATAACAGCGCCTGTGAAGCCGACAGAGAAACCACAAAGAATGGCAGCAGCCAAACCCATAAATGATAAAGATTTAGCTACCAATCGCCCAGGCAGCCTTCTTAATGCAAGATCCGAGGATTTGCTAGAAGAGCTGGAAACCAAAAATGAACCCGAAGCCCTCGCACAACGAGATGTTCAGGCTTTGGCATCGATAGAGCCAAGCGCACCCGGTCCTGACGATCATGTCTTTGATAATATGCGCAACAAGATCACAGAGCTGGAAGACAAACTGGCAATGCTTCAAGGCGAAAATCAAACACTGAACGAAGAGCTGAAAGCGACTTTGGAAGAGGCAAAAGAAGAGCGTCTATCCATTTCGTCAAATAACTGGAATCTGGAACGCGCCACCATGCGTTATAACGAAGCAGAACGCCAAATAGACCGCTTGGGCCGCCAGATCAAAAACGTAAGAATGCAATGTAATCAGGAAAAATCAGAGCTGGAGCGCATGCTCTTTGATCCTGAATTGACCGAACAACAGCAACTCTCGAAGCTTTCTTCACTGGAAGCAGAATTAGAGAAAACCAAAACAGAATTTTCCATGCAAAAGCGACAATATGAAGAACGTATCCGCTTGCTGGAAGACCAGCTCAATAAATTATAAGAAACTTAAGTCCACCTTTACTGAGTATATGCGTAACTGATTAATGTGTTTTTATTAGAGTTACTGCGTATTGAACTTGAGTTATTGCGTATCACTGTTTATCTCTCATTGCGTAAAATTCAAAGGCCGGGAAACCGGCCTTTTTCTTTTTTAAATATAATATTTACATTCAAAGAGTATTACGGCGCTTCACATATAAGCGTTGTGTTTCCTGTATTATCATAAATTAGCCCAACTAGAAACTCACCGGGATCACAAGAAACATTCGTAGGCGGCGAGTCAAATACCGGACGACAGAATATATGTACAAAAATTCCATCATTTGAATTATCATCACCAATCGCATAAGCAACCTGACCAGCAGGGCAGCGCATAGACGCCTCGTTTCCGGCAATCACTTCCGCAGGCAAACAAGTTCTATCATCAGTTCCTAAAGTATTATCATCCGCAGTCAAACAAAACCCTTGATCGGCTATAAAGCTGTTTTCTGCACTTATATCAGCCGCTATATGAAGCTTATCCTGCGGATCTTGAATCCCGACACCGACATTTTCAAGATTAGTATTCACGATAAAAGATTGGCTAGGATCATCAGGTGATAAAACTCGCCGCCATAATGTTCTCAAACCAGACGCTGCATAATACAGAACATCATCATTATAATTCAGACCTTGATTTGTAGATCTAATGGCTTGGCGGAATATCGCATCATTATAATCACAATTTTCTATTTCTCGTGGTGCATTATTTGAATCCAGCCCGGCAGCTGGTGCCCCCGGAGGATCTCCAACGACAACAGCATATAAACAACTCGGTATTTGCGAGCCATCTCTCGTATAGCCGCCCTCCCCATTATCACCATGGGATACAATCACATAATGCGCTGAACCTGGGGGCTCAACCAAAGAGATATTATTCTCGTCAACCACCGATATCGAGCCATAATAAACATTTGCCGGATTCGACATATCAAAAGCCGCATTCGTCATATTTTCGGAAACACCATAGGTCAAACGCGTATCAAACCCGTCATAAACGTGGTATTCTCGAAACGGTGTATCAACCACGCCCAAAGGATTGCCATTTACATCAAGAGCCGTCAGGGTTCTGACAGGCACCATACCGATCATCACCGGATCAGGATTCCCATCAGCATCAGCATCTCTTGAATCCTGCGTCGTGCAAACAAGACCAGCCGGACATGGATCAACAGACGGATCTACACGACATTGCTCCTGCCCGTATTGCGCATGATTTGACGGCAAATTAGGGTCAGCAGGACAAGGATAGCGCCCATATAACATATAAAACTCTGTCATAGCATTCTGGGTCATTTCAATATTTTCAATCGTCTCATCGAAACGCTCTTGTTGCACATGAACCTGCAACAAGCCCGCACCTGTCAGCATAATGATACCAGAAATCATAAGCACAAGCATAAACTCTATCAAAGAGAAACCTTCGGCTTTACTCAGCTTATAACAAATATCTACGTTTTCTTGTTCCATAATCTCCGCCTTTAATCAGTTTGTGCCACACACTGACAGCCTGAATACACATCATAGCCGCCTGTTGCATCATCCTTACATAAACCGGCACCGGAGGTTGAGCAATCACAACTACCACCAATATAAGGAGCTGATGAGAATTCGTAGAATACCGGCGAGCCAGATGGTTTTTGCCATGAACAACTCTTACAGTTATCCTTCATTAATTCCCAGTCTTCCTGAGGCTCCCAAGACCCATAACCTACACCACATACCCATTCTCTTTCAAACACATAACCCTCTCCCTCCAGATTAGAAGGGCACGGCAAAGTCACTTCATCTGTTATCGAATCATCACAGGTACAGGCCGGAATAGACCCACTATACGTGCTTACAACATCAGAACCCGGATCAGGCAAGCCGCCAGTTGTTGTTGACGGACAAACAAATTCTTCAATTGTTATCCCTTCCACAGCAGTAGCAGTGCGCGACCCAAGACCAGGCCAGCTCCATGTGAAACTATTTGTTGTACCAGAAGGACAATAATCATAGGAATATGAAGGCCCACTAGGCACACACTCACAATCCGTAGTATCTACACTAGTCGGCGTACTCCCCTGAACCGCAGTACCAGTATCACATGAAACAGGATATGTTAGTTGCACAGTACCTGACAAACTTCCACTGGGATAATTAGTCCCGTTAACCTCATTATAATAGCTGGTACAACTCTGGTTGACTATCACAGGGGCTGTTGAACACGCACAATTCGCTTCATCTTCGTAAATCAATGAAAACCTATTCGTATTTTGAGGACATCTATGTTTCCAGACCCGCGTCACCATGCCAGTTGTAGCACCTTCACATTCGGTCTGATCAACGCGGTAATCCTCACGGCACCAACAATCATGACCACCTCCCGAGGGGTTAAGAGAACCTGCGCCATAATCTTCATAAGGATAATCATTCGGCTCAGCAACGTGACCGCCCGAAGACCCTGTATACGTTATATTACTTGGAAATGACGTCCACGGATATCTCTTTTCATGGGCAACCACATGCTCATATGAACCACCGACACACTGATATGTTTCTCTAATCTGGGAGTTATAATCATCCGGCGTATCACATTTTTCATGAGTACGCGCCTGATTGTTGATGTCTTCAATCTCGGCCTGCACTTCTGAGTAAGTCATACCCGCTAGCATTGTCTCAAAATCTGTCTCTGTATAATTGGTAATTCTGTAACAATCACCTGAATAGGTCAGACTATAACCACCCTCAAATGTCGGAGGTAAAGTCTTTGTTTCGCCGCACCATGAGGTTACATCCTCTGGATCTTCACAATTTTGCGGCTGAGTATCACAGATTACTTCCCCAGACGCATCAATACCAACCAGAAAGTTTCCAGCAGGACATCTCATGACGATTTCATCGGAACAAACAGGCATACCGTTTTGAACACCAACAAGATACTGATCACCACAACTCATACCCAGATTCGAAATTCTGGTATCATAAACACCATCACTATCTGTATCGGCAACAGTCGGAATATATACACCAGATGCTTGAACCAACTCTCCGGCGACCAAATTTGGTGAAAAACAATCAACGGTTGGATTAAGGGCCTGTTCATTCTCACAAAGAGTTGCAGATAATACGCGGTCACGTACGCGGATACTGCCATCATCTGAACTCTTCATGCGCACCGCAGCACTCTCACTGACTAACAAATCATCATTTGTGGTGCCTGTATCATCTGTAATTTCAGTTCCAATAGCTATATTCGAAGCAGTTCGCACATGGATATCACCATCATCTATATCCGAAACCTGCCATTCAGAGGTCGAAACAGAACTGAAAAAATCAAGAATATGGTCAAAATTGGTATCCCCTTGACCGGATATGAAAGTAGCATCCATGTCACAATTCTCTGCTTCTGAACCAGCTCCCGGACATACCGAAGTCTGAACTCCTGCCTTGGTATATGCGCCCTCGCCCCCATCACCAAAGCTCAGCACCACAAAATGCGCGCCATGTTCAGGCCTAACATATGAGTCACCATCCTTATCTTCTATACTAATGCGACCCTGCCCCATGTCAAAAGTTGCCAGATTGGTCAAATCATTAGAAACAGCATACATAATACGCCTTTTATACGTATCATAAGATTCGAATTCTTGTAGATTCAAGGTCTTAAATGGCAATGATCCGATAAGAACATCCCCGCCACTAGCATGATTACTACTCGCAGCGCAAATTCCGTTTACGCAAGCACTTGCAGTATAAATACAATTACCCGTACCAGCATCTCTGGCTTCTAGGCCATACCCGGCATCTCCAGGCGCAGCAGTCAATGGTGCCGGACATGGATAACGCCCAAAAATAGAACGAAATCCACCAATACTGACCGTTGCCGTATTTATAGATTCTTCCGTTTGCTCAATGCGCTCCTGTGTCATTTGCACCTGATACATCGCAACGGCAGGCACAATTACCAAACCTATAACGACAAGCGCAATCGCTAACTCGATAAGGCTGTAACCTTCATCTTTTTTTCGGTTTTTTATGGCATTGGTGAACATATTGCATCTCCACTTGGTGTAAATCCGGATATCAACTCTCCGGTTGCCAGACAATCAACCGTGCTATATTCATTGGCACTTGGCCCAATCGGCAAGACAAACGGCTCTCCATTGGCATCAACAGGTATAGTACCCCCGCCACCATCACCCATCATCGCCGTAATACAGCTTAATCTGTTATTACTAAGGTTTGCTACGCCCTTATAATCAGAACCACCTTCATTACAGAGCATTTCCGCGCGCGTACCTACAATGAGCTCAGGATCAAAACAATCATTTGATGCATTACACATAGCATCGGATTTTATGTTACCTTCGGCGCGTAAATTACCAACGACATCCAACGACTCCTCTGGCGAGGATGTACCAACACCAACACGCGTTGATAAAGTCATTATATGATCTGTGAAGTCTTTATGCGGAAACCAGATACCTTCCGGTACGGATGTCTGAAAACGTGTAATATCATCATAATATCTTGCCCCGGGAGTCAAATGACGGGCATTTGTGCTAATACCTGCCGCCGCATTGATACGCCCTAACGTATTAACATCACTAAGAAATTCATTATCATAATCACAATTTCTGTAATCATTGCTATCAGCATCAGTCCCACATGCAGATATCAGATTACCCTCTTTGGTATAAGCACCTACGCCCGTTTCCCCATGCGAGAGCAAAAAGAAATCAGGGTCGCTGCTCGGGGTTAGCGTGATAATACTATCGGCAACATTAGAACTATATGCTCTTGCCGTAATCGCGCCGTCATTCACATCGAATTGAGCTGTAACGGTTTGTTGCTGCGTCACAGCATATAAAATCTTGTTCCCCCATGAATCTATGGTATCAAGCTGATTTAGCTGCAACGACGCAAATGGAACCGCACCAATAACAACAGCCGTAGCTGGATTAGTACTTGTGACACAATACCCATCATCTCCATCAGCACGCCATGCATTATCAGTACACAGCTTCATATTCATCACATCATCACACAAAGCACCTTCCTCGCCGTGAGTAGGATCCCCTTCTCCAACCGTAAGACTGGCCGGACAAGGATAACTTGCATTTCCTGCTTTGAAATACTGATTTATGGCATTTTCAATTTTTGCGAGCTTACCACGCGTATTGGCTATTCTATCGCCATACATTTCAGCCTTGTACATGGCCATTATCGGCGCAATAATAGTACCGATAACCAATAGCGCCAGAGCAACTTCCAATAGGGAAAAACCGGCTTCACGGCGTTTCAATGCCGAAAAACCCTGTGCTTTATTCTTTAAGTCAACGTTTTTACTCAAAACTAATACCCCACAAATGCAACTCGTACGATTAAACCAGATTACCATAAATTTAGTTAAAATTTTATGAAACTTTTAGGGGTATTTGTGACTTTTCAGGATGAAAATGCGCATTCAGCCTAGAACCTGAAGGTCGACAGCCTCACGGCCCTTATCTACAAATTTTAGAGTAACACGAACACGTTGACCAGCCTCAAGAGACTCCATTTCAAGCTTATCAAGCAAGGTTTTATGAATAAAAACATCCTTCATACCGTCATCAGGAATGATAAACCCAAACCCTTTTTCAGGCTTATACCATTTGACAATACCACCCATTGCAACCGTACCGGTTTCCTCATCAACTTCGGGGATGGTACTCATAACACCTTTATCCAGAACCTCTGTGACTTCACGAACCTGACAACCCTTGGGCCCGTCAAAGACTTTGCACATAAGGATCGCCCCTTCACCAATAGAGTGAAGTCCGGCTTGCTGAAGGGTTGTAATATGCAAAAATGCATCATAACTGCCTTCATCCGGCACCAAAAAGCCAAAGCCCTTAGTCCCGTTGAACCACTTAAGGTGCATTTTTACTGTACGGAGTTGCTCCTCTGGAGCTGTAATTTGTGTAGAATTTTGCAAAGCTGAATGCCCTGTTTACTTGAGAAAACTATAAGAATAGATAAGATTTGGCAAAGAACTGCCAAAAGGTAATTAAGATATTGCCTGAATTTTCAACAAAAATCCAGCCCCTATTTATATTTCAAATGAATTGGCCTCACAAAAATGCTATAATGCAAGTGATACAACAGTAAAACCAAAATATATTCACATTTAAGCGGTTGGCTCTAAATACATGCAAGAATATTCATATCCGTGGCTAAATACTTATCCTGACAGCATTCAATGGGATCGGGAACTATCAGTACAGCCCGTTTATGACATGCTCATACAAACAGCCAAAAAATATCCCAATAATCCGGCCTTTGATTTTCTTGATAAAAAATATACGTGGCTAGAAATTTACGAACAAAGCTGTAAGCTGGCAAAAGGTCTGCAAGATAAAAACATTGGCAAAGGTGATCATATCGGACTTTTTCTCCCGAACACGCCTTATTATCTGATTGCCTATTATGCCGCGCTGATGACCGGCGCAACTGTGGTCAATCTCAACCCGCTTTATGCCGAAGACGAGCTAAGCACCTTGATCGAAGACAGCGAAACCGATCTGATCATCACCACAGATCTGGCCTTGCTCTATGACAAGATGATCAAGATGCTTCATAATACGCGCCTCAAATCTCTGGTCATTTGTCCGTTTTGCGATGTGCTGCCTTTTCCTAAAAACCAGTTATTCAAACTTTTCAAAAGCAAAGAACTCTCAAAAATAGACAAAGATGAACGTATTTTCCTCTATAAAGATGTCACAAATAATAATGGCGATGCAAAACTCCCAGATATTAACCCGACAGAAGACCTTGCCGTATTGCAATATACTGGCGGCACTACGGGCCTGCCTAAAGGCGCGATGCTAACCCATGCAAACATTTATGTGAATGCCCTACAAGCCAAGCTCTGGTTTCATCAGGTTCACGCAGGCCAAGACAAGATGCTGGGTGTACTACCCTTCTTTCATGTCTTTGCCATGACCGCCGTCATGAATTTTAGTGTAATACAAGGCCTTGAGATAATCGCCCTGCCTCGCTTTGAGCTAGAAGATACGCTCAAAATAATAGACAAAAAAAAGCCAGCATTATTTCCAGCTGTTCCAGCCATTTATAACGCCATTAACAATAGTGCCTTGCGCAAAAAATATGATTTATCATCACTGAAATTCTGCCTATCGGGCGGCGCACCGCTAGCCGTTGAAGTCAAAAAGACTTTTGAGGCTCATTCAAACTGCACTGTAATAGAAGGCTACGGCCTAAGCGAATCCTCACCTGTGGCCTGCGTCAACCCAGTTGAAGGCGAAAATAAGCCTGGCTCTATTGGCCTACCTTTCCCAAACACAATTATTGAAATCCTTGATCCCGAAGACCGTAAAACCAAAATACCCATCGGTAAGCGAGGAGAGCTTTGCATAATCGGACCACAAGTCATGAAAGGTTATTGGAAAAATGAAAAAGAAACCAACCAGACTTTAACCAAAACCGAAGACGGACATATGCGCTTACACACAGGAGACATCGCCATCATGGACGAAGATGGCTATACCTTTATCGTTGATCGAATCAAAGACATGATCATCACCAATGGCTATAATGTCTATCCACGCAATGTCGAGGAAGCCATCTATAAACACCCCAATATTGAGGAATGCATTGTTGCCGGCCTGCCAGATAAACAACGCGGCGAGATTGTAAAGGCCTGGATCAAACTAAAAGAAGGCCGTGAACTCAGCATTCAGGACCTTAAAGCATTCCTGAAAGAAAAAATTTCTCCCATGGAAATCCCTAAGCGCTTTGAGTTCAAAAACGAACCCTTGCCAAAAACCATGATCGGAAAACTGTCCAGAAAAGATATTATCGAGCAGGAATTAAACAAAACCATAAATTGAACATATTTTATGGGAAAAATTAAAAAAACGATACAAAACGACGTGAAAATATGATTTAATCTGCTCCCGTGATTTTCACGTTGAATAGAAAATGATCACTTTTTGGTCGTTTCGCTTTATTTTGTGATAAGGCGCAAGCGACGAAACATAGAAACCTATGTGAGGAGCGAAGCAACGCTGTTCACAAGATAAATGGAAACGACCGCATGTCTGCGACGAAGATTATTGCTGCGTGCTTGATGATGGCATCCCAGACCTATAATGTGCCACCTGCTCTTATGGTTGGTATCTACAAAGCTGAGGGCGGTAAAATCGGACAGGAAGTACCCAATAAAAATGGGTCTTATGATCTTGGCCCTATGCAAATTAATACAATATGGATGCCGGAGCTTGCAGATAAGTGGGGAGTAAGCGAAGAAAAAGCACGCGAGATGGTGCGAGATGACGCATGCGTAAATACAAAAGTAGCCGCTTGGATTTTAAGGAATCACCTTGATGAAACACAAAGTTTATCACAAGCTTTGCAACATTATCATTCAAGAACGCCTCGTTACGGAATAAAATATAAACAGAGAGTTCTGGATATTATGTATGAAAACGGCCTGATGAAAACCGGACGTTAGACATAACAAAACGCAAGCTCACCATAGCCCCAGAGCATTTTCATGAATGCATCATTAACAACTTCGCATAAGAATTATAAAAAAAATTGCTCCGTATCGATAAATAATTTCGTACTAATTCTTGATTTGCTTGAAAAATTTGTCTACTATCCGTTTAAAGGCTAATTTGTCTTATCGCTTGTAGGGTAAAAATAATAATGTCACGTAAATTTCTTGCTACTTCCTTTCTCGGCATAATGCTTGTTTCTGGGTGCACCTATTCAGGAACATCTTCAAACCCAAATTTTAGTGGTGGTTCACCACAGCTCGTTGCTTCACCTGATAAGGTATCAGCTATGCTCGCCGAATCAGCACAGCGCGCTTCTGTGGCTCTCGAAACACTAGCCGCCGTAGAGCGCTCACGCACACCGAATGTGCCGATGGCTCCAATTGATAACGCACCGGCCGAATTACGCCGCGCTGTTACAGTAAACTGGGTTGGCCCGATCGAACCGATCGCTAAAACCTTGGCTGATCGCGCCGGTTACGGATTTACAGTTCTGGGCAGCAAGCCTGCCGTAGAAGCCGTTGTATCTCTTGATGTTGAAAACGTGCCAGTCATTGATGCCTTCCGTGACATCGGTCTGCAACTTGGCATGCGCGGAGATGTCAAGGTTGACGCACGCAACAAAATGGTTGAAATCTATTACGCACCACATTCAGGGCTGGGCGGCCCGGAAGAGGATATCTAGACCATGCGTAAATTTCTCGCGTTCTCACTTACAGCTTTCTGTATAGCGACCGTATCGCCTTATAATTTTGTGCATGCGGGCAGCAAACTCCCCGTTGAAATGGAAGAACCTATCGTTGATATCGATATGGAGCCTGTCGACATGGAAGTCCTTATGAATTACGAAGGACAAGGTGACGATGTTCCTTCAAACGAACTTCCTCTTGATATTCGCATGGACGCCGTTCGCGAAGCCGCAACTTCATTCGGTGCACGCGGTGGACTGGCTAAACGCACATATGAAATCCGCAAAGAATTAAAAACCAGACAACGTTATCTGGACAAAGTATTTAATTTTGCGCAACTTTTAGTCGCCGCACCTTCCGGCTTTATGATCGAACCTCCGGTGATCACTGAAAGTGAAAATGCCATGATCATTGATATTGGCGGTCAAACTGCTGCCGTATCAGACAAAATCTACGATATTATCCGTAATGCAAAAATTGTTTCAGCCCCCAGAACATGGCGCCAGTACCTAGAGCGTGAATGGGGCGAAGTCATTCCACCACCGGATATTCTTCTGCCTCAAAACGAGGAAGAAAAATATGAATGGGACAAACATCTCGTAATGGGCTGGGAACATGGTTATGAACAAGCAAATGAGATTTTTGCTCAGGATCTTGCCAGACTAACATCAGATTTCGAGGGTATGGTACGCTACCGCATGCTTCTGGCTCAGGGCATGATATCGCCGCCTTACGCTCTTCAACTTGACCGCGGCGTAACAGGCCGTGGTAATCACATGCGTGTCGGAGACCGCGCCGTTCAAATCACCGGCGTTCCGACACTTATCACGGAAACTGAACAATGGAAACCCGCAAGCCGGTAAGCCTTGTCAAAGCTGAAGATGATCATGCGAAGACTTGGCCTGACGAGCCTCAAAGGTTTTCGCAAGACGATGTGGATGATTTCCTCCTTTGGTGTGTAAAACAAGGCTCATCCGATATTACAATTCAAAGTGACCGCCCTGTCTATAACGACATTTCGGGCCATCTATATCCTGGAACGTTTAGGGAAATCGATGCGGCGGATATGAACGTCTTCTTGGAAAAGCTATACGGCCCGGAAGCACGCGCCCGCTTGGCATCTGCCAAAGACCTTGACGTATCTTACGAAATTCGCCCCGACCGATACACGCGTATCCGCTTTCGTGTCAACATCACAGCGATCCTCTCAAAAGGTCGTGATGGTGCGCAGATCACAATGCGTACCCTACCCAGTGATCCGCCTACCATGAAAGATTTAAGTATCGAGGAAGAAATCATTGAAAACTGGGCTCCACGCCAAGGCCTTGTTGTTATCACCGGCCCCACAGGTTCCGGTAAAAGTACATTGCTGGCCGCTGGAAACCGCATGATGCTGGAGCGCCCACGCGGTTGCGGCAAGATGCTAACCTACGAAGCACCGATCGAATATGTTTATGATGGCATCAAGAGTCCACGCTCACTTGTATCTCAAACCGAGATCCCGCGTCATTTACCGGATTTCGCGCATGGGGTCAGAAACGCTCTTCGTCGTAAACCTGAAATTATCCTTGTGGGTGAGGCCCGTGACCGTGAAACAATTAACGCCGCAATCGAGGCCTCGCAAACTGGTCACGCCGTATATACAACAACGCACACATTGGGCGTGGCCAATACCGTTTCACGTATGATTTCCACCTATGAAATGGACGAACGTGAAGAGCGCGCCACAGCTCTGGTTGAAACACTTCGTCTGATTGTAACCCAAGCCTTGGTCCCTCGTGTTGGCGGCGGGCGTTGCGGTGTGCGTGAATGGATGAAATTCCCTGATGACGTGCGTGAGAAATTACTGGATATGCACTTCACCAAATGGTCAAACGAAATCGTTCGTATGCTGCCGCAATATGGTCAAAGTATGCAGCGATCTGCCGAAATTGCTTATGAATCCGGTCAAATCGACCGCCGTTCATATCTGGTATTATCCTCAAGTACCGGTTCATAAATTCTTCATTTTTATGTGTATATAGTGTAAGCTGTCTTTCCTTAATCAATATGATGAAGCAAAGGATAGCTCATGGTACAGGAACTCGATAACCTCGAAGCCAAATTGAATTGGCATTGGCGCGATACAATGCGCACCATCCGCTTTCTAAGCTTTGATGGCCGTTGTGCGATCGTGATTCCGATCTGGTTGTTTTACTTAAGATGGTCAACTATTATTTTGTCTTTCATGTTATTTTATGTATTCCGCTTTCTTGAAAACAAAGGCCTTACTTTCCCTTCAGCACTTCGTGCCTTTAGATCATGGCTTGTCGGAAGAGAACGTCCAGCCCTTCTCGGGGTAAAAAAGAATAAATTCATTGATTACGGCTAAAGCACTTGGCCTATTTTCTTCACTTTTACGTCTTAGGGCTTGAAATTTAAGGCTTTTCGTCTTATTCTGTGCCCATGTTTTACTATGTGACGAGAATGTCGCACGTTTAATGCTTTGAAGAATTATTTAAGAGTTACTCTTTTCGAAAGGACATAAGGGGAATAACCATGAAGTTTCAGTATAAACAACTATTTTACTCCTCATGCCTGACCCTAGCTTCTCTGTGTATTTTATCAGCGCAATCTCAGGCAGGTTTTGAATGGACACCGCCGCCGGAGCCACCAAAATTGCCAAAGAAAATGCCACCTGTTCCTGCTGAAAATGTTGAAGAACATGCGCTGGATCAGCAGCAACCAGCAGAACAAAACTTGCCACCTGTAATTCACAGAAACAACGAACAAGAAAAACCAACACTTAAAGTGAAGGTTCTAAGCCCTGAGCCAAAACAAGAACCTATGGAAAAGCCTACGCCAGTTATTGAAGAAGCAAAAAAAGAAAACATGCCTGTCACTCTGGATAAAGCACCCGAAATCAGAGAAAGCAAACCTGAATCTGCGCCAAAAATGACCAAAACAGAGTCAATGCAGCCCGTTCAAAAACAGGCAAAAGCCGCTGTCCCACAAAAAGCACAAACTGGCGCAGTAGAAGTTGACCTCTTCCCGCTTGGAAACAAAACGAACGAAGCTGAGCAAACAGAAACAACAAGCCTGACGCCTGTTCTTTTGCCCTCTGATCCAAATACTAAGCTTGACGACATAAGTGCAGATGAAATGGCTGAAGCTCATCAAGAGATGAAAATGGCAAAAGCTTCACCAGCACAGGAAGAAATCAAATGGAATAAGGCTGAAACCTTTGAGGTTCTGGAAGGCTTCGGCAGTGATATGCCTTTAGTAATGGCGCTACGTCAGATCGTACCGCCTTATTACGCATTTTCCTTTGGTGATGGTGTGAATCCTGGTCAAAAAGTCTCATGGGAAGGTGGAAAGCCATGGAATGAAGTTCTGGAAGCAACACTTGAACCTCTTGAAATCGGTTTTACAGTGAAAGACCATAAACTCATTCTGACGAAAATCATGCCTGAAGTTATGCCTATAGCTAAAGAACCTGAAGAAAAGCCAATGGACTCCAAACCGGAGAAAATGGGCGCTTTGGAAAACAGCATCGATGATGCTGAAAAAAAAAAGCCCGAAGCACTTATAACTGAAGCTGATAAGCCCATAATCGAGGGGAAGATTGTGACGCTTCCGGTCGATAATCCGGAAGCAGCAAAAAAAACACTGGCTGAAAAGCCAGAAAAAGTTTCACGCAAAGCTATTCTTGATCCCGGCAAAACAGAAAGCCACCAAAACGAAGCCGCTGCTAGCTTAGTGAAAATGCCGGAAAACCCGGTACTAGAAGAGCGAAAAGAAATAGAAAACGCTAAAAGCATTTCAGATAAAACGCATACACCGATTGAAGTTGCAAAAATGGAGAAGCCTTCTTTTGGTACACCTGAAACAAAAAGAACAAGAAAGATCGAAGAAAAAATTCTTGATCACGCCTCAAAAGATCTACCGGAAGCCGAGCCAGAGTCCGAAGTAGAAACAACGACACTTGGCGCAAATGAGGTACAAGAAAACCCTTCTGCTATGGAATTAATCACTTGGAATGAAGCACCACCACCTGTCCAGACCGAGCCGGATATCATAGAAGATGTTTTAAAAGCTGAAGCCCCGAAAGAAAAAATCATCAAAAAAAGTGCTGAGAAGACCTTAGAGCCCTTCAAAAATGAAACTGAGGAAATCATTGAGCAGGAAGCAGAAGACATTGCAGAAATCGCCTCTATTGCCCCACCCAAACCTATAGAGCCTGAGCCGGCACCTGTTACTTTAACACCTGCGCCTAAATCTAAAAAATCACCAATAATGCCAATGAATATCGAACCTTCTACAGCACCAAAAGTGACAATGAAAACCGTTCAAAGCAAAATTCATGTCTGGAAAGGTGATAGTGGCGATGACATTCATGATGTTCTTGGCGACTGGAGCAAAGATTTGGGTGTCGAATTGTCATGGAACACAAAGGATGACCCCGAGCTTAAACAAAATGTCCTGATTAATGGCACACTGGAAAATGCTCTTAAAATCCTGTTTGATCAATCAACTGCAAAATCCCTGAAATACTCCTTGCAAGAAAACCCTCAGGGCGTAAAGCTTATTATTGATCCTCGCTCTTAGAGAAAATTAATCAAACTAAGCTGACTAGTAATTGCTGTGACCTGATACGAGGTTTCAAGTTGCGTTGATACGGCTTGCAACTTCACAGCAACCTCATTCACATCTACATCTTCGACATCCGCAATAGTAGTTTGTAAAAGGTTCTTCTTAACAACTTGCTTTTCCTGTGACTCATTCATCTGCGCGCGTGTAGTTTCAAGTCGAAAACGAATCTGGTCGACATCATCTATGGATTCTACAACCATCTGCGTCAACTCATTGACAAGCTGATAAAAATTATCTGTCATTTCGCTCTTATCCACGCCTGGAGCGCCTTGAGCATCCGGAATGCCCGGATAAACACCATCTTCATAAACATCCAGAATCGGCGGCAAATTTTCGTTCTTCAAAACAGATAAAGCCACGATGATATTTCTGAACGGATCTTCATTGGCCAAAGCCGTATATTTTAACTCTTTAGTATCATCCACACGCACAAAAACATCACCTGTATTCCCCGAGCTGAGAGAAGAAGAATACCCGATTACAGTATCGCTCAAAGCATTGGGATTACCGCTTAGAGCATCACGCCCCCTGATATCATCAATAAATTCATCTGTGGTAATTGTACCGTTTTTCCATTCAGTAATAAGCGTACTAACGGCAGCATCTAATGTACCAGAATTTGTGATTGGTTGCGTCCGTCCATCGGATCCTGCAAACACATAGCGGTCACCATCTTGCGTATTGAGCAAATCAAGCATGAATGTATACAAACTATCCGATTGATCCTGAATGGCCTGCAGGTCATTATCGACAGTAGAACTTGTCTTTCCGACAATAGTCGTTTCAATCTCAGGCGTAGCAGGATCATCATAAATCACATCATCCCCTTCTTGATGTGGACCTTGCCTTGGAAAATCCACCAGCAATTCCGCAAGATTAGAATTTTGCGCCTGTGTCTCTTCAATAGTCTTGAGCATAAGATTGATACGAATATCAGCTTTCAGTATATTATTTAAATAAGTATCAATGGACTCGACCCCTTCACGCGCACGAAGTGAGGTCAAGGCCGTAGACTTAAGGCCTGCAAAAGAGCCTGTCTTTTTACCAGTCGCCATCTGAACAGAAAGTTCTGAAAATTGTGTCTTCTGGCGGTTTATATTATCAATCTGCCTTAAAGCCTGTCCTAATGTTGATACGCCTGTCATATCCTTAATCCTTATCTGACGGTTACACTATATTTAAACGATATCCAGCAATTCCTGAAAAATCTGATCCACAGCATTAATCACACGTGCAGAAGCCGCATAGGCAGTTTGCACAACAATCAAAAAACCAAGCTCTTCATCAATATTCACCGAAGATTTATCCAGAAATGTTTGCTCTAATAAGGTTTCGAGCGTCTTTGTGTCCTCAGCGCGTGATTGAATCAACGCAAGCTCCTGAGCATTCTCATTAACAATTTTTTGGGCAAAATCCTCAATCGATAAACCTTGACTTATTTCCGTAGAAACCAAAGCATTAGGCCCCAGATTTTCACTGCGCAGTGCTACAAATACGCCGCTACCTGTATCGGTTTCAGATTGATATTCAACATTACTGATCGGGGAATACGCTTCGATAACGCCGCCACCAAGGTTCTGATAAGTTCCAAAAAGTGCGCCAATAATATTAGCCCCGTCATCCAAAGATGCGCGCCCTAAAGCCGTACCGCCTAGAGTCGCTGTATCGACAGTGAACGGGCCACCCACTATAGAAATATCTCCCCCAAAATCTGGATTGGAGAAATTTTCACCGGGCCTAAGGGATAAAAATCCATCAGCATCAATTTGTGCCGCCAAGCCATCCACGGCATTAAGCTTAGCGAGAAGTTCCACTTCTGTATCAGTTGGCGCAATCGTAATTCTCTCGAATTGCTTGTTACCAACACGTACATCGAAATACGGATCTTGCGCCTCTGATAAACCAAAGCCAAGCCCTATAAAGGCCATACCTGTATCCGTTATTGGTTCCACGCCGCTTTGTACAATTTCTATATCGCCTCGGCTCTCCAGAACAAGTTCGCCATTCGTACCGATGGAAACACTGCCACCAAAATCTGTAACAATATTTGCCCAATCAGCATCCGCCGTAATATAGTTCATAAGATTATGTGCAGCCGTCGCACCAGAAACCGGTATCGCGCTTAAATCAATCTCGACATCATAAGGTCCGCCGCCTATATCAGGATCATCAAAGCGAATAATAAACTGATCGGTTTGCGATCCCCCTGAGCCAAACACAGCTGGTCCACCTGCCGTCAAAATATCGCCTATCGTTGCATAATCAGAAAGGCTGGTCGTACTTAAAACCGTATTTTCCGAGCGCAGCCCCAACCATTCCTGCAAGGTTGTTCCACCCGTCGCATTAGATCTGATATCAACAGCCGTTGCCGTATCGGCATTAGAAGCAAGCTGATACTCTACTTCCGTAAAAACATTTTCAATTACACGGCGTACAACATCACTGGCCCCTGTTGCGACATTCCCGCCATATGTACCCCTTTGGATCAAGCTAGGGTCATCAATAATATTCTGATTAACCTGTATCTGAGCGGAAAACCCTACATACTCAACCGGAGTTGGCGGGTTAGTCGAAGTATCAGGCGGCGTATCCGGTGGTATAGCCGAGGTCGGATCGGTAAAAAGGCGAAGCCCTTGTGCCTCAAAACGAAGCGCCATTTTATGTGCCAGTTCATCAAGCTGAGCCATCTGCTTAGGAAAAACATAATCCCGAAGCTCTAATAAACCACCAAGACTACCACCAAGATTTCTTTGGGTGATGTCAATCGCATTCGGCTCTTGTGCAGGATCCCCAACATAAACGCCAGCTGCCGTATCAGGATAGGCTATACTGGCTGACAAAGGGGTAGGACGAAATGTCAGATAAGTGGGTTGATCTGCTGCCAGTTCAACACCCTGTTGAGTCTGAACAATTGTAACACCATCACCACGCCTGAAAGTACTAACATTGATATATTCAGAAAGCTCCTTAATAGCATGGTCTCTTAAATCCTCTGCCGCTGCGGTTGTTTGCCCAGCAGCTTGTGCAAAACGGATTTCACTATTAAGCTCTGCTATTTGCGTCAGCAAATCATTTATTCCAGTTACAACACTATCCGCTTCTGATTGAGCATCATTACGCAATGTCGTAATAAAGTCAGATAAATCTCTTATTTTTTCTGCAGTATCCGAAGCCTGATCAAGGACATCCGTCAACAAAAACTGATCATCCGGCGCATTGGCTAGCGCTGAAAAACTATCACGTAAACGTGACAATTCTGCGGCTATTGAAACCGCATCACTAGGAGCACCATGAAACTGGTCAATCCGGCTTATATAGGATTCCTGAACACCGTAAAATCCTGTATTACTGATTTGTGTCCATAAATCACGCTGAACACGTAAATCCACATTCCTGACTATGGTTTCACCCAAAACTCCAACCGAGCGCCCGGCAACAACTTGCGTGCTTTGAGGCAATATTTTCCGCGTATAGCCTTCCGTACTGGCATTTGCGACATTATTCGAGATAATATCAATCTGCTCCTGATAAATTCTCAGGCCGGAAAGTGCTGAATCTAATCCAGAAATACCCATTTTTATCCTTACATTCCTAATATCGCGCTTTTGCGCTTAAATTTGGAAATGCAAGTTAAATGCCAATATGGTGTTCACTTAGATTATTAAAAAAATCCTTTTATGGAGCATCAGCAAAGGGCGGCGGGTCTTTGATACCCGAAGAAATTTGTGCATTCACATTATCAACATGCTTTTGAAGTCCCTGTTCAACCAAAACTGCATCAATCATTTCACGTCTCAACATAGATTCATAACGATCACGTAAATTCATTAAAGCAATCGCATCCATTGATGTGCCGATACGTTGGATATTTGCCGGTTTATCCAGAAGATTCGTATAAAAATTAGGATGCTGGTAGATTTTTTTGGTTAAAATTTCCATTTGTGCATAATAGCTCGGACGCTCGCCTAAAAGCTGATCAATTTCATCATCTGTAGAACCATCACCATCAGTATCATCAATTCCAAATTCACTTAGAAGTGTTTTCATATAGGCCCAACCTGCATCTTCTGTTAACGGGGGGTTATAATACGTACGAGAATACGGAGGGTTTGGCCTCGCATTGGCAGGTGCAGTCAAAGTCGAGTTAAATGTCCCTGAACTTGTTAAATTCGGCGTGCCTGCAGGAGTATATGAAAATGGCCCTATCGCTCTAAACTGTGTTGGCAAGTCCTGGAAGGAGGTAGGTGCAGTTCCAGCTGGCCCAGGCTCTGCGGCTGTTTTCATACCAATGATATTGATAAATGTATTATGAGCAACACTTTGCTTAGCGGCATAACTACGTGATCTGAAATGCGCTCTTGGATCTTTTTCCAAAGATTCCTGAGTTGGACGTGTATACACTTCATCAAAGTAAAGATTTTTGGCCAAGGAGATAACATCTTCCTCGTCTTCAGTTAAATTCGCTACATCCATATAATCAATATCAAGGGTCAGCTTTGTATCAACAGTGCGAACATAATCAATATCTTTATTATAACGAGCTCTTGCCTGTCTACGCTGAGCGGCCGTCAAACTCGTATCCCCCGGACACATTACATCCAGCTTGTAATCATTATCTCTAGGATCACAATATATTGTCCTAAACCGTGCGAGACGTGCTCTTATACCTATACCCGACCCTTCAGCTGTATTACTTTCTGACGTTCCAAGATATTCATCAAGTAAAACCCGGTTTAAAATTGATTTAGTTAACTCGGATTTTCTTTCGCTGCGAGCAACAGAACGCATAAATGTTCCAAAACGGCACATTTGTTCACTAGGGTGGTAATCTTTATGAGCTCTTGCTCTTAATTCTTGTTGTTTTCTTTGTACAATCATATGCATTCTTGCATCAAAGAAAGTTGCTATAATTTCAGTTTGCAATACCATCACAGCAGAAAATTCCAGTGCCATATCATTTAATGCTCTGGCCCATTGATCTCTTTGCCCTTGTGAAGAACCACTGCTTGTTCCAAAAGGTTCCATATAGCTAAAAACATCCGTTATATTATCGTAATAGACTTCAACCTTATGATTTTGCCCTAAAGATGCATCATCTGCGTAGTTAAACCCTTGAAAGGCTAATTCGATTGGTTCACGCTTATTAACCTTTTCAACACCATCAAAAACACTAAAATCCGCCAAAAAGTTTCCTGACCAATCGGCCTTTGATGTCGAAGAGATATCTCCTCGTTTCATAATTAGATCTGAATATTCGGAAACTCCTGAGCCAGCTATTGAAACCGAGTTTTTTTCTGGATTCAAATTGATAAGTAAATTCAGAGCATCAACCGCTTTACCATTTTCTTCTTCAGGATTAAGTATATTCACACTATAAGTTATTTCCTGGTCATTTTTTTCCAGTTGATCAGGAATCAATAACTGTAAATCACCGTTTTCATCAGTCTTTTGCTTAACTTTTTTAAGAATATCCCCGTTTTCCGCCAGAATTTTATAAAATACCTCGGCATCTTTTGGAAAACCATATAATGCAATCTTGTTTTCTGAAGTCTTCAAATAATATGAGGCAACAAAAAAAACTGAAAGGAAAACTATACCGCAAAGTATTATCACACGTAAGGGTGAGAAATATCTCACACTATTTTCCTTAACTATTTTCAGTTTTCCAAACACCATTTTCATCCTCTTATTCAGAACCAACCTGATATCTACTGATTGCATCCTCAACCTCGTCCTGAATTTTACTTACACTCAATTCCAATAAGACAGACAAAGAAGATTCTGTACGCAAATAACTCTTCAAAAGGTCGAATTTTTGAATTAAGCCAATCGCTTGCATAGCAACTTCTTTACGCTTTACGTTAGCTGGCTTGTCATATAAATTTGTATAAAATTTTGCACTTTGATAGGCTTTTTTTGTCAGGATTTCCATCTGGGCATAATAGCTAGGGTTTTGACCAAGCATATCTTGAATTTCATCACTGACATTACCATCACCATCAGCATCATCAACACCAAGCTCTTCCAGATATGCTTCTAGAAAAGAATAAGCTCCATTTGTACCTTCACTTTTTAAGGCTAGTATCGCATTAAAACTATTTTCTGCCACACTGGATTTTGCGACAGTCGATCTGAGTTCCATATATGCTTCTTGCGATTCTTTTAGACCAACATCAGGATCATTTTGCAAAATTTCTGCTGGGTGGCGGCTAAACCCCTCATAGCCATACAAGTTACTAGCCAGTGCAAAAACTTCCCTTTCATGAGCTGAAATATTCGTATTATCTGTCAAATCAAGGCCAATTGTCCAAGGGTCCTGAACAACTTTCTGATAGTCAATATCGGCATTCATACGATCTCTTTGTACCATAGTCATGGCTGCAATGTTATCGCGCTGTGGACACATAATATCCAACGCATCACCCTCATCATGAATATCACAAAAATTGTTCTGGAACTGATAAAATCTGAAACGCACATCGTCTCCCGAACCCCCTGCACCAGCAGCAGCTGTATTACCAAGCAATCTGTCAATTGAGCGCTCGCTTAAGGTTAGTGCATTAAATTCGCTTTTTCTTTCCGTAGCTGCCAGACTTTTCATACGAGTTCCGAATTCACACATATCAATACTCGGATGGTAATCCTTATGGGCCTTTGCTTGTAATTCCTGCAAGACCTTCTGGGTTTCCATCATATCCTGAGCATCCATAAATGTTCCGATAATCATAACTTGTTGCATCCCGACTGCAGACATTTGCTCGCCCATATTCATAAAAGCCGGAAGCATTTCCTGTTGCCAGAATACATAATCCCAAAACATCTGGCGGTTCAGCAAAAATTGGATAAACAAGTGCAAATTAATGTCGATGACATCTTCAATCCATTCCGTTAAATCATCATCTATCAAGTCAGTACAAGAACAGCAACCACAGCAACTCGCATAAGCCGGCTTCGAGGAATAAGGCACCACCAGAATACTTGCCGCTAGCAACAGCAACACAATGGTTTTTCTTATTAAATTTTTCATGCCTTTACACAAAAACATATTGGTTTCATTTCCTATTCAGCACTTATATCAACATTCTTAATCTGGTTTTCAACTTCGCCCTGTATATCTATAACAGCTAATTCCAATAATACCGACATAGTCGCTTCATCTCTTAGCATACTTTTCAGAACATCAAATTTCTGCATCAACTTGATTGCTTGCAGAGCTGTAGCCTTTCTTTCAACATTAACCGGCTTGTCATATAGATTTGTATAGAAATCAGGATTTTGATAAATCTTTTTGGTTAAAACTTCCATTTGCGCATAGTAACTGGGGTTTTCACCCATCATAGCAAAAATTTCATCCTGTGTATTACCATCACTATCAGCATCATCAACACCAAGCTCAGTGAGAATATGCTCCATATATGGTCTGGAACTAGATGGAAGAGTAGCAGGCGGCGCGGAGGGATTATCCGGCCTTTCTCCTTCGGATTTCATAGCCGCAATTGCGTTAAAACTATTTTCTGCGACACTTCTTTTGGCAATAATAGAACGCATTTGCAAGTAAGCTTGTTGCAAATCGGTAAGTTTTTCATTTGAGTTAACCATATGACGAGGCGGAACGCGAACAAATAAATCATAGCCAAAAATATTATTGGCCATCGCCATGACATGCTCTTCATCTTCATTATATATAGGAGGCGTCGCGGAAGTATCAGTAATCTGGTTATTTGTATAATCCAGTTTTAAAGTCCATGGTTCATCCATCAAACTATAGTAATCTATGTCCTTATTAATGCGCATTTTGTTTTGAGGCGTAAGGCTAGCCCAATCAACCGCCTGACAAATAGCGGACAAACCGTTTTTACGGTCATACTCATTACAAAAAAGGTTCGCAAAATGAATCAATCTGTTCGTTTTGATGACTTGCCCCTCATGGTCATAGATTTTTTCCAGACTGCCGCCATACATACCACTTGTATTTGTATGCCCTAATTGACGATCTAGAGAACGTTGACTAAGGGTAATAGCAGTAAGATCACCGCGCCTTTCCGAAACGGTAATATTCTTCATAAGCGATCCAAATTCACACAATCCCACACTCGGATGATAATCCTTGTGGGCCTTTGCACGGATTTCCTGCAAGAGAAGCTGTGTCTCCATCTGGATAGTAGCGTCAAAGAATGTCCCAATGATCATGGCTTGCTGAATAGCAACAACCGTCATTTGCTCTGCGCCACGCATCATAACAGGCAAAATTCTGGCTGCCCACAAATCACGAACTAGAAACCTTTCCAGAGCCAGAAACTGATCATTTACTTCATCTGTAAACTGATCTTCCGCTTCATCCCAGATCATACTATCAAAAATCGAGATCACAGCGACACAAGAACAACAAGCTCTGGCTTTTTGAGGAAAAGAAATCATGGACAAAGGAAAAACAAAAGAAAACAAAAGCAAGACAAGCAAAGATTGCCTTTTCAGACTTCTTTTATACTTCTCATCTATAATAATACTTTTTGTAATTCTCATCCTAAAAAACCTAAATTATTACTTTGCTCCTAGTTCACTGAAAATCCGCATTAATTTTCTTGAATTCTTGACGAAGCTCATTTGTCAAAAGCACAGAAAGTAGCATCTCTTGCCTCAATTCACTCTCCAATAAAGCACGATCTAGCATCAACTCAACAGCTTTCATAGCAACACTTTTTCTTTCCACATTGGCAGGAGTATCATACAAATTCGCAAAAAATTCTGGTGTCTGGTAAATTTTCTTGGCCAAAAATTCTAGCTGGGCATAATAACTTGGATTTTCCCCTAAAATATCCAAAATATACTGCTCATGGTCTGCTAAAGCCGCTGCAGTAGCTGGCGGATTAGTTACAGGCAAAGCTAAATCCCGAATTAACGCTGCCATAAACCGACCAACCTCAGGAACAGTCCCCGGTGGTGTAGACGGCCCATTCGTACCACTTGATTTCATTGAAACGATTGTATTGAATGTGTTTTCTGCAATACCTCGTTTGGCAGCCACACTTCGCAGGGAATAATATAGCTTCTGACCCGTTTCAGTTACCAGCACCTGCCGGGATAATTCCCTGCCAAGAGATTTATGACCATAAAGATTTGTAGCCATCGCAAGAACATCTTCACCATCATCCGTCAAAGCAGGAGGAGCAGGTGGAGGAACAACCCCTAAATCAGTAAAATTGACGTCTAGCGTTCTTGGCTCATCAATAAGCCTTGTAAAATCAACATCACGGTTCATCCGCTCGGAATTAAGAGCACCTGTGGCAGCAGAACCACCAAGGCCATCACGATCACACGCCAAATCCAGACCAGTTCCTATAGAGCTCCAGTCATTGTCTTTTGGATCACAATATGTATTAACAAATTGACGCCACCTAGCATCTTTATCATCCCTGGAAGTACTTGAAGCCGCCAACCACTGATTCCCCAGACGTCTCTTCAACGATTTTTGTGTCAAAGCCAAGTGATTCACTAACGATGATTGCTCACTTGCCACTAGACTTCTAGCATTTGTTCCAAACCAGCAAAAATCTTCACTCGGGTAATAATCACGATGGGCTTCGGCTTGTAGTGTATAAAACAAGCGGCGCGTCTCTAACTGTGCTTTTGCATCAAAAAATGTTCCAACAACATAGACTTGATACATGCCAAAAGCACTCAGATAATGGGTCATCTCGGCTAACCCTTTAACCCATAATTCTTCGAAAAATACATCCACAATCCATTCTTCTTCGTAATTGAAATGTCTATCAATTAACTCAAGAATAATTTCATCAAATATAAGTTCCTCGAAAATCTCGGCTGCAGCTATAAAAATAGCACAATCGCCAATACCGCAAGCCCAGCAAGGATAACAATACGTTGCCTCAGCTTCTTTTTGCGGAATAGTCAGAACCGAACCCGACAACACCAAAGTAATGAAAACGACAAGAACAAGCTTCCCAAGACTTTTGAATCGGGGCATTTTCTTTATATTTTCATCAGACATAGTATTTTTCATATAATATTCTTATTCCGCACTCTAATTTTCAGAACTTGATGCCACCGCACCGTTGACACTTACATATTCAGGCAATAGCTTGCTTGATAAAAGCACAGAAACAAGCATTTCACGCCGTAGCTGACTTTCATAAATTTCACGATCAACCATAAGCTCAATAGCCTTCATAGCAACTTTTTTACGCGCCACATTTGCTGGCTTATCATATAAATTCGCATAAAAAGTTGGGTTTTGGTAAATTCGCTTGGCCAAAATTTCGAGTTGGGAATAATAGCTAGGATTAAACCCCATATACTCATAGATCGCTGCATCTGATGTACCTGTAGGCATAAGCTCCTTGACAATTGATGCCATAAACCTCTGATTTTGAAAAACCTGCAATTCCGTAGGTAAAGCCGGCAAGATATCATTTTCCATAGCCGTTCCTGCAGATTTCAACGAAACAATCGCATTAAAACTAGCCTGCGCAACATTTCTTTTGGCATGGACATTCCGCATAGCCAAATATAATCTTTCAGCAGAAGATTTACCACTCATCTGCCGGGTTAAAATACGTTCAGGTACGACATGACCATAAAGGTTTTTATGCATCATCAAAACATCTTGTTCCTCACCACTTTGAGCAGTATATACAAGCACTGTATCAGTAGAGTTCAAAGTCGTATCTGAAAAATCAACATCCAGTGTTCTAGGCTCTTCGACTAAGCGTGTATAGTCTATGTCTCTATTAATATGCTTTGCCTCTACTGCCCCAATATCATTATCACCAGCAGAATAATTTCTGTTACGGTCACAGGCATACTCCAGACCTGTTCTGATATTATCAGGGGGCCTGTTTCTATTCAGATTATTATTATCATAGGCATCACAATAAGTATCCACAAACACACGCCAACGCCCCATCAGATCTTCTTCAGCACCTTGTTGAGCCCCAGATGTAGAAACAGCCCCGACATAGCGGTCCAGGGCTATTCTGGACAAAGCCAAACTATTGTAATGGGATTTCATCTGGCTACTTCCCAAACTTCTGATATTTGTTCCAAAATAACAAAGGCTCTCACTCGGCGTATAATCTTTGTGCGCTTCATATTTTAACTTCTGGAAAAGGCGTTGCGTATCCAATTGTGCTTTTGCATCCATAAACATGCCAACTGACTGGACATACTGCATACCTACAGCATTAAGCTGATGCGCCATAGCGCCCATAGCAGGCACGATCTGATCTCCAAGAAAATCTTCAATCACCCAAGTATGAAACGCCTCAAGGTCATCATCGAAATGCTGTTTTGTATTTTCTCGGATATCTTCATGCATATCATCAATTCGACTATCTGCCGCACCACAATCTGCTGAAGAACAAAAACCATCGGAACAACCACAACTGGCCCAAGCATTATTGCCCGCAGGCGCAAGCATAAGAAGACTGACAAACACGAAAATCCCAGCCGCAAAAACAGGGCGCATTTTAGGAAACACAGAAAAATAAGACGTAATTATAAACTTAATCATCGACTATCCATATTGATCAATAGCTATAATGATGCAATATTTGTTTGAAAATATCAAACTTTAATAGGAACAAAATGTAAATTAAAAAAGATGACGATCACTATTGTTAAATTTAATTTTTTGTTACAAAATCTATATTATTAATAATGTTATCGTATCATTGAGATAAATACATCAACCACCGGAACATGGCATGCTAAAGAAAAAAAAGAAAGACGACACACCAAACTCGAGCAATCCCAGTCAAGAATCTGCAGGTCAAGCAAAGGACTCTGATACATCTGGCTTGGGAACGGTTGTCATCCGAAACGAGTTTTACAGAGATGGGTATCGCAGCCTCCTGAAAATTGCAATGTTGCAGATGCTGATCATTGTCGGATTAATTCTGATCATGTTTTATGTGGTACACATCCATCAACCAAACCATTATTACTTTGCAACAACGGAAGATGGTCGACTGATGCCTATGGTACCACTCAGCCAACCAAACTTGAGTACGCCCGCCCTAATGTCATGGGTTGCACAAGCCACAACCGAAGTTATGACATTCGGATTTAACGACTACCGGAGACGGTTGCAAGAATCTTCCAGAAACTTCACAAAGAGGGGGTGGGAAAGCTTCACGCAAGCCTTAAATAGGTCGAGGATTATTGAAATGATGGAGGCTAACCAACAAGTTCTCAGCTCGGCACCAAGAGGCGCTCCCATCCTTAGATCACAGGGGCTGGTTGCAGGGCGCTGGCAATGGGTTGTTGAAATTCCTCTGGCCCTAACATACCAATCCGGCGCAAATGCACAAAATTCAGGTCTGGTAGTAACTGTTGTTGTGGTCCGCGTTCCACGACTTGAAAGCGCCAATGGTGTTGGTATTGAGCAGTGGATTGCCACCGGAGGTTAAACTTTTATGAATCGTTTTCTTGCATTATTTTCCACATCATGTTGATAATGCGTGACATTTATATTATTACATAGTAGAGTAGCTTTGTTTTAGAGTATCTGGGTTAGATAGGATTCATGAAATACAAATACGATTTCCTTACCGGACAGCCGTCCACTTTTATGAAAAAATTCGGATTATCATTAGCATGCATCGGAGTTTTCGCGGTGCCTGTTACTGTATATGCGCAAGAAGCTCAAGATGGTTTGCCATCTGAAAGTCAGGCTCTTGACGCTAACGCTGCAACCGAAGAAATGTTCGGTTTTGATGATAGTGGGCTGGGCTTTGAAAAAACTTCAGATGAGCTGGAACAGGATTTCAGACGCGAAGCTTTTGAAAAAGCAATGGATCAATTGCTTCCACTAAGACCTTCTGAAATAAGAGAGCTTTTGGAACGTTACGATAGAACAATTGAATCAACAAACACACCAGTATATCCCAATCCCCGTCCAGAATCTGTTGTGCAGAATGTGTCGCTTGACCCTGGGGCTGCACCTCTGACAGTAAGGATGGCCTTTGGTTATGTGACAACGCTAAGTATCTTGGATAGTTCTGGAGAGCCATGGCCCATTGAAGATATGAGTTGGGTAGGAGAATTCCTTATTCAGGAAGATAGCGCCAAAGAATTCACCCACTTGCTACGTATTTCACCTGAAGGTGAATTTGCACATGGAAATATTTCCTTGAGATTGGTGAATTTGGATACACCCATTATTTTGACTATGGAAACAGCTAGAGACTCTGTCCATTATCGTTTTGATGCCATTGTACCCGGTAACGGACCTTATGCTAAAGCATCACTGATTGATACGGGTATCAAGCTGGCTGCTGGTGACCCTGATATGTCACAAGCACTCAGTGGTGTGTTACCTGAAGATGCTGAGCCTCTGGATGTAAGAGGCACAGATGGGCGAACAACAGCCTACATATATAACGGACTAACATATGTAAGAACGCCTTTAACATTATTATCTCCGGCTTGGGATAGTTCAGTAACATCAGCTGATGGTACAAAAGTTTATGCTCTTGAGGAAACGCCTGTCATTTTGCTTTCCGATAAGGGGCGTATGGTTCGAGTATATCTTTCTGCGAGTGAAGGCGAGGGTTTGTTAGATGAATGATGATCTAGATGAAGAAGTAATTGGCGAAGACGGTGAATTCGATGAATTTGTCCAAAAGTCCAGTTTCGGAGATGTAATCAGAACAAATCCTGCTGCAAAAGTCGGTATTGTAGTTTTGGCTGTTGGTGTAATTATATTAATAGCATACTTATTTGGTGGCGAGGCCGAGGAAGAAAATGTATCTATGATGCCTGGTGGATCCAAGGTTACTGCCCCACCTGGAACAGATAAGGCAACACCGGCCTATGTTGAAGCTGTCGAAGAGAAAAACGAGGAAATTCTTGAAAGAGCTATCGCAAAAGGTGAAAGCGCGATCCCGGTTCCAATTGAAACGCCTGAAGAGCGCTTACAAATGCCTGAGGAAAAAGTCCGTGAAGAAGACCCTTTGCATAAATGGAGAAGAATTCAAGAAGAGCGTGTTGAACGCGAAATGCGTGAAAGACAGGCAGTCGAAGCTGTAACTGTTCTAGACTCTGAACAACAAAATGAAGCAATTAAAAAACTTTCTGAATCTATGATTGCGCAAATGGAATCGGTTCTTTCGCGTAGAGATGGCAAGAAAAGAATGACTTATGTTGGTCTGGTAGACTACGAAGATGAAGGCAATGGTGGTACAGGTGCGGGTGGCGCTGGTGGCACAGGTGGTGCGGGCCCCAACGGAACTGCACAACCTTTCGAAGAAGATACCGAAGAAACAATTATTATTCCAACTGGAACAATTGAGTATGCACAGATGCTTCTAGAGGCCAATTCTGATGTTGATGAAGCTCCTGTTATGGCTCTTCTTTTAACAGGCCCCCTCAAAGGAAGCAGGATTTTAGGCTCGTTTTCGGTGAAAGAAGACAAGTATTTGGTTGTCACTTTTTCAAAAGCAGTTGTTAACGGTAAAGATGTTTCAATTAATGCTATTATGCTAAATCCTGATACAACGCTCGCTGCTATGGCAACTGAGGTAAACAATCATTACTTTAAACGCATTGTTTTGCCCGCCGCTTCCGCGTTTATCAGTGGTTTTGCATCGGCGATTGCAGATTCTGGTAGAACCGACGTAACAGTATCAGGCGACACCGTCATAGAAACAGAAGAAGAATCCTCTAACGATCAAGAAGTAGCAACAGGGGTTCAGGAAGCTGCTGATGAAATTACAGAAATAATTGATGACATTGCAGATGTAGACCCTACAGTCATTATTCATGCTGGAACACCTATGGGTGTTTTATTCACCGAACCGGTAGTTGACGAAGAGTCCGATATATAATATTAAAGGTACATGTCTAAGCCCGATACACCTGATAATGATGATTTAATTGAAGATACAGAATCACTTGATGATGCTGTAACCGATGAATCTTGGGATGATGACCTCTCTGATGAGGATTGGGATGATGATTCGTTTTTAGATGAAGATTCTGCTTCTGAGCTTTCTGCCCCGCCGAAAAAATCAGATAAGAAAAAGTCCATACTTTTCCCCCTCTTGGTACTGCTTATTCTTGCAGCCATAACAGGAGGTGGGGCATTCTGGTACATTCAGCAAATGCAAAATGAAGGTAATTTGCCTCCGGTCGTTCAAAATGTTATGCCCGAACAAGATAAAGGAAATATTGATCCTGTCAGTAATGTGGAAAAACAAGCAGATAATAATGACCCCTTCGCGCAACAAAACCAAAATTCGGAACAAGATGGCCCCACACCAAGCACACAAAATACAAAAGCTACACCTGTTACAAAACATGAAACTGTTGAATCTAATATTTTAACCCCTATGCCGGCACCGGATTTAATTGCAAACACAGAATTAGCACAACTTGATGCATTCGAAAACGAGCAGTCACAAGAAATAGAAATGCCTATTGATCAGTCTGAAGGAACATCTGAAGACGAATCAAACCTTGCACAATCTCTGGATCCATTCGTTACACCCTTCTCAGCCGAAAGCGATAGCAACTCAGAGACGACAGAAAAATCGCCAGAAATGCTTGAAGAAGATGTAATGCTTCAGAAAACAGAAATAGAACATAATATAGCAGCTAAGGCTCTAGATAATGCTCAAAATCAGACTACATCGCTGGAAGATACTTTGAGCACTGAAATGCCTACAAAAATCATTGAATCCAGTCCAGAACCAGTAATGGGACTTGATAAAGATATAAAAGATCAAGAAGTAGAGATGCCGATCACAGCGTCTAAAAACCCAAAACAAGTGGCAAAAAGCGAGCAAAAACCAGCGCCTCAAAAAGAAAAAAAGGAACCTAAGACTGTAGAACCTGTGAAAAAAGCAGAAAAACCTGCTCCAGCTCAAGCTCCGGCTCAAAAGGAAAAATCAAAACCAGAAGAAAAATCCACTGTAGTAAAAAAATATACCTATAAAGCTTCCGATTGGGTCTTACGCTCTGCGCAAACAGGAAGAGCCGTTATTTATAATAAACGCTCGGGAGAAACCAAGTCTGTAGAAGTCGGTTATTTTGTATCTGGCCTTGGAAAAATCGAATCGATCTCTAAAGTTTCCGGCAAATGGATCGTTAAGGGCACTATGGGTTCTGTAACCCAATAAATCACCAAAAACTGTCATTTTTTATAAAAATTACATAAAAAGTAATGAAATATTTGCAGTTTGTATGTAAATTATGATGTAATGTTAAGTGACTTAAACTAATTTATGGTGCGGACATATGAAGCAATATCTTTCGGCTTTTGGTATTTTCTGGGGATTTTTTCTTTTCAGCTTTGCTGCTCTTGCACAAACTGGTGCAGAAGACGTAGCTGAAAACATTGCTGACTCGACAACGACTTTACCCGCATTAATATCTGCTTCGGCTTATCTGATGGGCATTCTATTCGGTGTTCTGGGGGTTTTTAAGACACTTGAACACGTCAGTACCCCAGAAACTATTTCTACGCGCCCGCCTTTACGCGCTGCCATTATACGCTTTTTTGTAGGCGGTGCCTTTTTTGCTCTGCCGATGATCTATGAAACCGTCAATGTAACAATTAATGGCGGTGCGGCCTCCACTTTTGACCCGACAACAGATGCAACTAATTTTATGGGCTTTGTTAGTGGTACATTAGGTATACTTTCTGTGTTTGGTACTATTGGTACAGACTTTAATGCTATATTAGCTAATATTGACATTTTTACAGACGAGTTACCTGCTTTGATTGCAGTTTTAGGCTATCTCTTGGGCCTTATTGTAACATTTAGCGGTGTATTGCGACTGAAAGAGCATGTTGATGAACCAGATCGGGTTACAATCAAAGAGCCTGTTATGCGGTTGCTGACTGGTGGCGCTTTATTTGCTCTCCCCACTGTCTTCGAAGCCATGTACACAACAATTGCCGGTACTGGCGGACTGCTAGATTTCGCTGCAAGTATATACACAGGCGTTTCCTTCCTTATTTCGTCAGAAAATGCTGGTATTCCAGAATGTCTTGCAGCATTCGGCCTTGGTGGCAATACTGTTGGTGGCGTAATTTGTCATACAATGGCGCACTCCTTCTTATTACCAAACTTCCTGACAGGCATTGCTTACCTTCTAGGTTTAATATTTGGTATCTGGGGTATATTGAAAGTTAGAGACCATGTTTTAAATCCGTCTCAGACCAAATTATCCGAAGGTGTAACACGCCTTATTGCCGGCGGTGCATTTTTTGCATTTCCACTCGTTGGCTCCGCCCTGCAAACTACGATGACACCAGTAACCGTCGGAGCAGCAACTATACTTGGTACAAATACCGGTACAAGCGGAACTTTGACCTGTGCCACGACCAATGGTCTGGACGAAGCATTAGGCTGTTTCATGGCTGATGTACTTGGGCCAACGCACGTTGTATGGAATTTCTTCTGTTTTGTTGCCGGATTGATACTCACTATGATTGGTATCTCCAGACTTATCAAAACAGCTCAGGATGGACCTCGAGGACCTGGTGGTATAGGCACAGTAACAACTTTTGTCATTGCTGGCTTGCTTATGTCTGCCAACGTTATTATGCGCGCCTTTACATCAACTATGTTTGGTGGTGCCGGTTTCAACCCGGTCGCAACAGAAACCACCGCAACATTGACTTACGCCGGCGGTATGACTGTGGCGGAGACCAATGCAACCTATAATGTGATCGACGCAGTATTAAGATTCATGTTTATTATCGGAATCATAAGTTTTGCCCGCGGTCTATTCATCATAAGAAATGTGGCAGAAGGACAACAACAAGCATCAATTATGGTTGCTATGACCCATATAATTGGTGGAGTTCTGGCTGTTAATCTCGGCCCACTCCTTAATGCCATCCAGCAAACCCTTGGAATCACTGCGTTTGGTGTCACATTTGCCTAAAATGAAAAAAAATGAAAAAAATGTGGCATAAATATGGCAGGCCTGCTATAGTATAATCATCAAGTAAGTAACTATTGTTTAATTTTAGAGGAGGAACAATTATGTTCAAGAAAACTAAAGCATCTTACTACAAACTCGGTGCAGCTATGACAGCTGGTATGATTGCCGCTTCAAGCACAGCACATGCTGGTGGTAACAACTTCAGCTCGATTGCATCTAACATCACAGCATCTATCGGTTCATTGCCTGCGCTTCTTTCAGCTCTGGCTTATATGTTCGGTATTCTTCTTGGTGTTCTTGGTATCATGAAAATCAAAGACCACGTTGAAAACCCAACACAGACACCTTTGAAAGATGGTTGTATCCGTCTTGCTGCTGGTGGTGCTTTGTTCGCACTTCCAATCGTATTCGAAGCTATGTTCGAAACAACAGGTACTGGTCTAGGTGCATCTGCTGCTACACTAAACGGTGTTCAGTTCAACACTGGTACTTAATATTAGGACAACGTATGGATTATTCATCCATTACATTAAGCGTTTCCAGATTGTCTGGAAAAAAGATAAAGAGTGGAGCCGGAAAATCCGGCTCTACTTCTTCGCATAAAGGAAAAGCTTCTTTATCCAAAGAAGATAAGAATAAAATTTTCGAAAAAGATAACTACACATGTCATTGCTGTGGTTTTAAATCCAAAAAATATCAGGATGTTCTATTTTTAAATGGTGACAAGACGGATACTTCAGAACAAAATTTGAAAACGACATGCATATTCTGCCACCAATGCTTTCACCTTGACGAAGTCAGCACTATGCGTTCAGGCGTTTTACTTTGGCTTCCTGAGATCAAGCAAAGTGACCTGCATCATATAGCACGCGCAATTTATGTTGCCCGCATATCACAAGGACCAATTGCAGATGCAGCCCGCAAAGCATTAGATTCTCTTATGAAAAGACGGGATGTTATTCGCGAAAGAATCGGAACAGATGATCCATATATCCTTGCAACCGTTCTTCAGGATTATCTGAATGATAACCATTACGAGCAAAGAGAAAACAAACTTGACGGGATAAGATTATTTCCACTAGATCGGCGCATTATTAAAGAGGCTGATCTCGAATTTAACCAATTTCCACAAATGCTGGCATATTGGCGTTCAAAAGATGGTCCGTTCGGCGGCAAAACTCCGCAAAAATGGTTTGATATTTATCACCGTATTCAAGCATAAATAAAAAAAATCAATTTTCTTGTACAAGTTTTCTATACGAACATAAATATCTACGCTATATTAATTACTGCTTCTATACTGTAAATTCTTGCATAATTAACATAGGAACCAGATTTTAAAAACTATGAGCTTTGCAGACAAATTTCTTGCTCCCTTTCAAAAAGCATTCAGACAATCCGTTTCTACATTCATTAACCTTGAAACTATGGAGAATGAAACGACGATAGTTGCTAATGACGGATCTCTTATCTCCTACGTTAAAGTTGAAGGAAGCCGCCAAATCATCGGTGATGATGAATTTGACAAGATCATAAACTCGGCGAATATCAAAATTGGTGCACGTTTTGACCGTATCGGTCATGCCATGCAAGTTTATTTTTCTCGTGATCCTGGTCGTATTCGCGCTACTTTGGAACAACATGTTCGACCATCCAGAATGACTGCCAGAAATATTGGCATGGACATAGATGATGTATTTTCTGAAAAAATTAATCACCTAGAACGTTTTCTTACGCATGAAGAAGCGTATTTTGTTTTGTGGACAAGACCGTCTTGCCTTACAAAAAACGAAGTTAAACGTGCAGGGGAAGAAGCAAAAGAAAGTGCAAAGAAATGGTTTAATGCCCCTGATGCTCAAATGCCTATGGGGGTTTTGGAGCCTCTCCGCACGCGTCACAAAAGTTTTATTAATGCCATGATGTCTTCTCTGGACGAATTGAGCGTCGAATGTCATCTACTGGAAGTTCATGATGCGATGAATGCCGTAAGATCCAATTTGTTCCCGGATCATGCAAATGAAGATTGGAGACCTTGCTTACCTGGTGATCCCATACCTCCACGTGCCCCACAAAGCACTGTAGATATGTCTGATATTTTATGGCCCAAGCTTGCCGACCAATTAACGGCAGCAGATGCCAAAATTCTGGGTAAATCTGTAGTCCGTATCGGTAATATGCTATGGGCTGGCGCTGATATGACTTTGGGCCCAATGGACGCAACACCGTTTCCTGTTCTACTAAATCGTCTAGTAGAAGCAGATATACCATTTCGTATTTCCTTTTTAATCGAAGGTGGCGGTGCATCTGCTGTTTCTCTTCGTACTTTTGCGGCAACAATTCTAGGACCGACAGCTGCCGGCAATAAACAGATTAAATATTCATTGGAAAGCTTAACCACCTTGGCACGCGCCGAGCCAGTAGTAAAGATTCGGGTATCTTTTGCAACATGGTGCACTATTGATGAAAAAGACCAAATACTAGATCGCTTATCAGTGCTTCTACAATCCTTCGAAAGTTGGGGTTATTGTCAGGTAAGCGAATTTTCCGGTGATCCTTTAGATTGTGTGATGTCCTCCGCTATGGGTATCCATTGTGGTGGTACAGCGCCAAGTGGCATTGCCCCAATGATTGAAATTATGAGGCTTCTGCCTTGGCAACGCCCATCTAGCCCGTTTGAAGAAGGCGCTATGATTTTCCGGACACCAGATGGAAAAATATGGCCATATCAAACAGGAACAAGCTTAACAACGACTTGGTTTGATTTGATCTTTGCTCAACCGGGCGGCGGTAAATCTGTGCTGCTAAACACACTCAACTTCGGAACATGTCTAACCCCAGGCTTGAGCAAGCTACCCTATGTTGCCGTTATTGATATTGGCCCGTCATCCTCGGGACTAATCTCTCTGATCAAAGAAGCCTTGCCCCTAAAACGTCAACATGAAGCATCTTACTTCCGTCTTCAAATGGCACATCAATATGCGATCAATCCCTTTGATACACAGCTTGGATGCCGCTATCCGCTTCCTGATGAACGAAGCTACCTTGTAGAGCTTATGACGCTTCTGACAACCCCGCCAGGCTATGACAAGCCTTATGACGGTATGCAACAACTTTGTGGACTTGTGGTAGACGAGATGTTCCGCTGGCGGGATGATGAAGCCGCTAACGCCGAAGCCCGTCCATATTTGCCTAGACTTGAAATGGAAATCGATGCCGCGATCCAGAAACATAATATTCACCTGCCAACCGACCCTTTCTGGTGGGATATTGTCGATAAACTCTATGAGTTAGGGGAATCCCATTTAGCAAATTTGGCGCAAAGACATGCTGTTCCGACTTTGAACGACTCGATCACAGCCTCTCGCCGTCCTCAAATCCGCTCCTTGCTGGAAGAAACCTCAGTAGGATTTAGCGCAGAAAACGTAGTTGGTGCTTTCGAGCGTATGATTACCTCTGCGATTCGGGAATACCCAATCCTGTCATCCGTGACCCAATTTGATATTGCTGATACACGGCTTTGCTCTCTTGACCTTATGGACGTTGCCCCACAAGGGGATGATGCCGCTGACCGTCAGACATCTATCATGTATATGCTGGCACGCCACGCCTTGGTGCGCTCTTGGTGGATGAGTGCCGATACATTACAAAATGTGCCTGAGAAATTTCGGGAATACCATTCCTTACGCTTACAAGATATTGGCGAAACCCCCAAACGTCTTAACTTCGACGAATTTCACAGAACCAGTAAATCCGCCTCTGTACGTGCCCAGATCATCAGGGACGTACGGGAGGGACGTAAACGCGGTGTACAGATTGTTCTAACATCCCAACTTATTGATGACTTTGACAAAGATATGGTTGATCTGGCCACAGGGGTTTGGGTATTGGGAACAGCCATTTCCGATAAGGCCGTGCAAGCTGTTGTAGACCGTTTCGGATTATCTAATACGGCTAAACACGTTATGAGATACCGACTGACAGGTCCAAAACCAATCGGTGCACCGGCCTTGCTGGTTCTGGGTACGACATCGGGCCGCTATGAGCAACACATCTATAATACACTTGGTCCGATTGAGCTATGGGCTTTCTCTACCTCTGCAGAGGACGTCGCTATTAGAAACCGTCTATACGCCAAGCTAGGTGCTTCCAGAGCGCGTCAAATGCTAGCCTCAAACTTCCCTGGTGGTAGTGCCCGAAACGAAATCAGACGCCGCGTCCTTACAAATAGTGAAGGTGGCGACTCCCGTCAGGCCATGATCAGCTCTGTAATTGAAACAATTGTCGATGAAATGGTCGAAGAGAGCAAAGCAACACAAATAGCGGAAGACAGCAAGCGCGTGTCTCTTGAATTAAAATGACAACCGAAGAAGAAGAAATTCAAAAGCAAACAGCGATAGAAAAAGATAAACCCGAAGAAGATAAGCCTGATGTCTCCTTGGGGAGTCTCGCTGAGAAGCTAAAAGCCGAGAAAAAAGCAAAAAAGAAAAAAATGACCAAACGGATCATTCTTTTTTCCTTTCTCGCTCTATTTTCCTACGGTGTTTATTTCCTGTTTAAACCTTATCAGGAAAGCATAGATTTTGGAATTTGTAAGACATTACTCGAATTACATGTAACCTACCCCCATACCATTTATATCAGTGAAGTCCAGCGTTTGCGAAGTGGCACAATGCGGATATGGTTTATGCGCATAGACCCTTTCGGAGAGTATAGAATGGATCCTTTTGAATGTACTTTCAAAAAAGATCCGGAAACAGGTGTAAACACTTTAACCGCCATGAAGATAGGCAGAGTTGATATAGACCCTGAGCTTGTTAAAAATTATAATTACGCAATCCCTTATATTCTACAAAACCCCCCTAGTCTGATCTTGCCCGCACCATTGCCTGACAGTATCAATTCATTGCAAATGGATGTTAATAAGTTCAGAAAAGTGGTTGTTAAATGACCAGAGAAATTGTCCTTGATACAGAGACAACCGGTATGGACCCCTTTGAAGGAGACCGCATTATTGAAATCGGTGCGGTCGAGCTTGTCAATCATTTGCCAACCGGACGTACACTCCAGATTTATATCAACCCCGAGCGTGAAATCCCAGCCGAAGCCACAGCCGTACACGGCATAACCAATAAATTTGTAGCTGATAAACCTGTATTCTCCCAAGTCTATACGGAATTCACTGACTTTATCGGTGAGGATTCCTTTCTGGTCATCCATAACGCTGAATTCGATATGAAATTCCTGAATTGGGAGCTGAAACAAGTCGGTCATAAGGAACTTGGCTGGAACCGCGTGATTGATACACTAGCTATCGCCCGTAAGAAATTCCCCGGCTCTCCGGCTAATCTGGATGCGCTGTGCCGCCGCTATGAGATTAACAATGACGCCCGTACGTTTCACGGCGCGCTTTTAGACTCCGAGCTTCTAGCCGAAGTTTATCTGGAGCTGCTCGGCGGACGTCAACACGGCCTGTCTTTCGCCGATAGCAATTCAGGACAAAAAAACGGCTCGGATAATGCTACCAGAACCAAGACACGTACACCCCGCAAAGCCCGTATTTTCAAACCTTCCGCAGCAGAACTCGCCGCCCATAAAGAGTTTTTAGGTGAACTCAAAGACCCGATTTGGGAGAAAATGGGGAATGCTTAAAGCTTAAGCGCACGCGCACCCTGCTCCAAACACACAGTCGGGATTTTCAATCTAAAGATAGAGCCCTTCTCACGCGGTTCATATTCCAGATCACCACCCAGAATTTCCGCACTTTTCTTCATCATAAATAGCCCCAAACCAGTCCCGATAGACACACTAGGGTGAAAACGCTCAAACATCTTGAACATTTTCGGACGAAATTGTTCATCAATCCCCAAACCATTATCCCGAACCTCGAAATAGAAATCTTCACCCTCTTCATAAGAGGAAATACCCACCATAGGGCTGTCCTCATCGGGGTCTTGATATTTAATGGCATTGGAAATCATATTTTCTATGATGTTGTTAAGTCTGCTCCGTTGTACAAAAACAGGCTCTTCATATCGAATATCTTTATCGATGTTAAGCCCCTCATAGCCTTCCATATACTGTAATTTGTCAATGGCCATATCGACTGATTCATCAACTATAGTTTCACGTCTTTCTTCTTCACGGCCCTGCGTTGATGCCAATTCCAAAAGATCCGTAACAAGTTGCTCGAGCTTCTTCAGCCCGCTTTCTAAAGTGCTAACCTGCTTTTTGGCTTTATCCATATCCCCCTTATCAAGGCTCATGAGGGTAAGCTGTGAAAGCCGCAACGCGGAATTGAGCGGTGAACGTAAATCATGCGAAATCCTGTGCATCAGTTCCTCAAGCTCGGCATTTTTCTGAACAAGAATATCTTCCATTTGCCTACGCTCGGAAATATCCTTGATAAAGGCAATGAAATGCTCGGGCGCGCCTTTCTCTTCCCCGCGATAAGTCACTGTTACCTCTATTGGAAATGCCTCTCCCGATTTTTTGATATGCTCTGTTTCAAGAGAAATTCTCTTCTTTTCTCTCAACTCTTCAACAAAATCGTAAAACATCTCTTCCGTAAAGACCGGATCCAGATCCCAAAGTAGCATCCCCTCAATTTCTTCGACGGACATACCGTGCATTTCTGCAGAATATTGGTTTACTTTGATAAACCGTCCTGTTTTGCAATCAACCCATTCAACCGTAATACCTGCATCTGAAATCACATCCAGTAAATTGCTATTAAGAGAAATATCCATAGGAAGCCTTTTGAAACTAGAAAATTTTTAGATTTATTGTAGCAAATTTTCATGTAATTACCACCTAAACGCGCATGATCAAAATGCTTCCATTTTCTGTAAAACCCTGATATAGATGCCGCCAACCGGTCGCAGACCCTACCCGGTATAACAAAACAAGGACAACAAAATGAAAACCTTTGTCATATGCTCTGGCGGGCTGGATTCAACTACCCTCGCCTATAAGATCGCCAAGGATTATACCCTCGCAGGCCTAATTTCCTTTGATTACGGACAGCGCCATAAAAAGGAACTGGATTACGCAGCCCTCACCGCCACAGATTTAAACGTACAGCACCACATTATCGACATCTCACATATCGGCAAGCTGCTTAGTGGCTCTGCCCTGACCGATAATATCGACGTACCGGATGGCCATTACGCCGAAGAGACTATGAAAATCACCGTCGTGCCCAACCGCAACGCCATTATGCTGACCATCGCCTACGGCATCGCCAGCGCCGCCAAGGCCGAAGCAGTTGCCACAGCCGTACATGGCGGGGATCACTTCATCTACCCCGATTGCCGCCCTGATTTCATCCACGCCTTCGATAAAATGCAGCGCCACGCTTTGGAAGGTCTGGAAGAGATCACGCTCTATACGCCCTATCTAACCAAAACCAAGGCCGATATAGCCGCCGAAGGAAACGCGTACAGCGTGCCATTTGAAAAAACATGGTCATGCTATAAGGGCGGTGAACACCACTGCGGGCGTTGCGGTACATGCGTAGAGCGCCGCGAAGCTTTCCATCTGGCTCGTGTTCAAGACCCAACCATTTACGATGATGATGAATTCTGGAAGCTTAAAACAGGCACAGCGGGGTAAAAATGTTTACTATATACAAAGAATTCCACTTTTCAGCCTCACATCAGCTTCTTAAACTACCCGAAGACCATCCATGTCACCGAATACATGGGCATAATTACCTGATTGAGGTCGAATTAGCCTCCGAAACCCTCAATGAAGTCGGTTTTGTCCGTGATTACCGCGAATTAGACGCACTTAAGGCCTATATTGATGAAAAATTCGATCACAGACACCTGAATGATGTACTAGGCGATGATAATGTCACAGCCGAGCAACTCGCCAAACATTTTTATGACTGGTGCAAGGCCAAATGGAGCGAAGTCACAGCCGTACGTGTTCGTGAAACCCCGAGATCCTGCGCGGAATATCGACCATGACAGAAACTAACCAATATTCTGTGTTCAGTGAACTTGCAAACAATGTCTGTATGGAGGTTCCTGTAACTGTAAATTTTGTATCGGTAGTTCTATACTTTCCTGCCGTTTGTTTATGGATTGGTATATTGCTCAGTGTTTTGCGAGCAAGAAAATCGCCTCAAAATTTAAAGAGTATAATCATAAATACTGCTCGGACTGCTCTATGCCTTTTGACTATTGTTGCCCCATTTACCTTATATAAATTCATACACGAGCCTTGCAATTCATCTGAGTACGAATTCTGGGCTGTTTTGATGTTATTTGCACTTCTCGTTATCGGCACAATAACTCTGTATATTGTCTATTTTCGAAAATCGGTTTTAATTTCTACACTAACATTCATATCTGATTTTCTACTGACCATTTTCTTAGTAACATTATATGCATTTTTTTATGAAAATATCAGCGTATTTTTTGCAAATATAACGCCTTTCATTTTGACAATTTTATTTACAAAAAAACATGAAAATTACAGAAACAGAGTGTCACTAAAAACTGTATTCATTATCTGTTTATGTTTATGTGCCTTCTATTTTATGTCTATATTTTATGACAAAATTGAGCAGAACAAAAAATATAATGTTGAGCTAAAAGAAGTGAATTTTAACCTCGATCAAAAATAAGTGATATTTAATGATCAAAATCTCTGAAATATTCGGTCCAACAATACAAGGTGAAGGCGCGCTTGTCGGTCAGCCCACAATTTTCGTGCGGACTGGCGGCTGTGATTACCGCTGTAGCTGGTGCGATACACTCCACGCTGTTGACTCCGAATATCGTGACACATGGAAACCGAAGAGCGCCAACGACATAATGACGGAGATCAAAAAACTCTCCGACAACCGCCCTCTTCTAATCTCGCTTTCCGGCGGCAATCCCGCGATCCAGCCTCTTGATGAGTTAATCGATTTAGGACATGCCGAAGGCTATAGCTTTGCCATGGAAACCCAAGGCAGCATCGCCAAGGACTGGTTTTCTAAGCTCGATCATCTTGTGCTAAGTCCCAAACCCCCTTCTAGCGGTGAAGATACGGACTGGGAGGCTTTGGATAAATGCATCAAAGCCGCCGGTGAGAATGCAGAAATCTCTCTGAAGATTGTAATTAGGGATGAAAAGGATTATATGTACGCTCGCAATGTAGCGCAAAAACATCCCGATTTACCAATGTACCTACAGCCCTGTAATACGACCCCGCCCATCAACGAAGATGACACGGTAGATTTCGAGGATATCAACACACGTACACAGTGGATTATTGAAAGAGCTGCCCAAGATTACTGGTTTGATGTTAAAATTCTACCACAGATTCATGTGATGATCTGGGGCAATAAACGTGGTGTTTGACTTTGCTTGAAAAAATATTTTACATTTATCATAATAACTAAATAATTCAAAAACAGGGTTGAGAAAATAAATGTCACGGTTGGTTTCACTTGTTCACGAACATCTTCGTGAGCCAAATTCCATAGAACTAAGAGGTACTGCAGATAACTCGGATATTCAAGCGGAGACATTTTTAAATCAAAATGTCAATCTAGTAACCAGAAACTGGGGCTATGCTGCCTATCCGGAATACCAAAACCCAGAATTACTATCCGCCCTTTCAAGCATTTATAATGTTCCGGAAGAAAATCTCATGATTACTCAAGGTGGCGAAGGAGCAATTAATAGATTATCAGAAATGTTTTGCAGTAAAGACGATGCAGTATTAACACATGGCCCTACATTTTTTTCATATCAGGACTTTGCCCAAAAGCAAGGCGCACATACACTTGATGTCCCTTTGATCAAAACTGGTGATACATATAAGCTAGACACAAAGGGCATTGTAAATGCAGCATCAGACAAGAATTATAATGTGAAAATGCTCTGGATTTGTAACCCGAACAACCCTACAGGAACATATTTCGAGCCACATCAGGTTTTTGATATTCTTGAACGTCTGAAAAACAAAGACGTTGCCGTAATCATAGATGAGGCCTATATCGAAATTTCTGGTAAAAAATCAATGACCGAGCATATTGATAAATATCCAAATATGATTGTGATGCGTACACTTTCAAAAGCCTATTCTGCTGCGGGTTTACGCGTCGGAGCTATTATTTCGGGAGATACGGACTTTCTGGATATTGCAAGAAAAACACCACCATTTTATTCCGCATCAGAACCATCCGTAACAGCTGCACTTGAATTACTGGATCCTTCCAAACAAGAGGAAGTACAGGAAAGTTATAAAAAAATCAGAGCACTACGCCGAGCCTTATCTAGATCAATATCAAATGAATTAAACATTAAAGTTGATCAATCGGATACAAATTTTCTCTTACTTCATGTTGATGAGCCTGAACAGGTCTACACATCTCTTATAAAACAGCATAAAATCAAGGTTGGTGATCCTAATCTTTTATCCATTGGAAAAAGCGTACGGGTTAGTATAGGAGAATCTCTTGCCACAAACCTGAAATTATTAGAAAGTTTACAAGATTTACGTGAGCAAACTAGCCTTGAATTACCAAAATTTGATCATACAAATTAAAGAGAATAAACTTCAGAAATTTATAGGACAAAAAAATGGCCAATAAAGATATTTACGCAAAACTAACCCAATTAGGCGGCGAGTCGAGTTTGCCGGAAAGCCCTGAAAAAGCAATTATTGAGCGTGTGGAAAACCCCAAGAAAGAGATGAACTATCTTGTACGTTTCACAGCCCCCGAATTTACCTCTATTTGCCCGATTACAGGCGCGCCCGACTTCGCCCATTTGATGATTGATTATGTGCCCAAAGACTGGCTGGTTGAAAGTAAATCCCTGAAGCTTTTTTTAGGATCATTTCGCAATCACGGTGCCTTCCACGAGGACTGTACGTGTTCCATCGCCAAGCGCTTAATTGATGAAATCGAGCCACTTTGGCTCCGTATTGGTGGATATTGGTACCCCAGAGGTGGCATCCCCATCGATATATTCTACCAAACCGGCAAACCCCCCGAAGATGTCTGGATCCCCGATCAGGGCGTCCCGCCATATAGGGGCAGAGGTTAAAATGATCGACGAAAAATATAAAGTTAGACGTTACATTGCAGAGTATTCAGAAGAAACTGAAGAGCTAATGGCAGAATATTACTTATCGGATTTTGATCTAGCAGCTTTTCAAAAAGAATTTTATGAGCCTGATCCCAAAAACCCTATGTTTAATTGTTACCCAATAACAGCTGATAATCTGTCATTTATTCGAAACTACATTGAAAATGAACCCGACTGGGATTTTGAGAATAAATCTTATTCTGTCGAAGCTTTTCAAGCTTGATTAAGTATGAAAAAAATCTCGGTCATAATCCCCGCCTATAACGCCCAAGATTTCATTGATAGATCGGTGAAAAGTGTTCTGGGCGAGACGTACAGCGATGAGTAACGACAGTCAAGCCGAACGATCAAAGCTATTATTCAGGAAAAATGCGCTTCGCCAGATCAGCATCACGAAACGGGACATCTTCAACGACGTACGCTTCGGTGTCATACATAATATGGAAGAGGTGAGTTTGGTTGATCTCATCCTCCATCGCCAGATAAAGCGGATTACTGAGGATTTCAGCGCCCTTACCTTGCAGATAAGCACTCTTATCCGGCAGGCAGGATAAAATCTCGATATTCATCTTGGATGGTTTTTTATTGCCAAATGGATCTTGATAATCACTTTCTGCCAAAACATCATCCATGTAATCCAGCGCATCACGGTCACAATTTTTCACACGTACAAGGTTTTCAAACCACTGGCGAAAAGCCGCAAGCATCGCAATATGAAGCTCTTTACGCCCATAAAATTTATGATCCAGCCCTTGAGAAAACGCCAATGCCATATCTGTGATATCCGAGCCAATAATATGACGCCAGATAAAGGGATAGCCTTCTTTGCGAAGCTCCCACGCGACCATCAGTGAAATCACATCACAATCGGCGGCGCGTACACGCTCCATGATCACCACATGCTCGGGTGAATATTTATCGGCAAAACCGCCATGACGGGTTTCCTGCCAGATATCACGCAAAGCTTTGACCAAACTCACCAGAATTGTGTTTTTAAAATATTTCGACGCACATAGTGCAGAAGGCAGCATAGAATGATTATCAAGAATAAGATGCTTTTCCGCCACATCAATCAGATATTCACCGCCGCTTAAATCTTCCAGTGTTATGCGCCAGTCTTTTTCCATCGCTTCTTGCACCATCACATAACCCGCATCACTATGAGTTAGAAGGTGCAACGCCCAGCGGATCACATCATTTTCGCAATAAAGATTGATATTCAGATCGTCCTTGGACAGATCAATGCGCTCACTTTGCTCGATCAGATCGAAAATATAATTTTCATCTTCCGGCGCATCGGTAGAAAACAAATAATCATTGGCTTCCACCTTTTCATCAGGCAGGGCAGTCTGCCCCAAGTCTTTACTCTTACGCGATTCCAACTCTAGTACTCCACCTGTGCACACCGGAAAACTAGTACCGGCGCGAAGGCTTGGTTTAACGTTTAGCGACCCAGTGGGAGATATGGATGATTTCTCCACCGGTAGAATTCTGTTTGACTGCTGTGCCTCTTGGGCCAGTGCGGTTTGGAAGAAGTTCGATGACTTTTGCGCTTTGTTCTTGCTCATGCTTTTTGTCCTGACTATGTGTCCCATATATATCATGACGAACGTCATGTGTGGATAAGTCAGAGTCATTTTGCAAATAGCGTTCCGTTTCTTTATAAGAGCGCTCGAACTTAATAAACCATAGGAAATTCGCGTTTGAACGATCGCGCACTTCCGTAAAAATTGGATCTTCCATGATGGTCACAGCATGAATGGCAAGGTAATTTTTGCCGAAGGGCATCGTGCCCAAAGCGGCAATCAATTCCGCTGTGACAGATTTCGAAGATTCGATATTTTCGAAAACATAACCATTATAATCAGCCAGCATGGATTGAATGATCTCACGGTCCATCTGACGGCAACGCTCGGATAGGAACCAGCTTTCAAAAACTGCCGCAGCTGCCACGCCGTTATTAATTGTTCTGAAATCCATATAAGCTTCACGGGCAAAGCTGCGCGCCAGATCATTCATAGGAGAGTTTTCAACCCGCTCCCACACATCTCGTATGCCAGCCAACTGCAATTCCCAGGCAATTCTGATCACTGATACCACCAGATCCGCTTCTTGTGCGCGATTGATCAAAATGGAATGCTCGGGCTGGAATGTCATTGGATTAATCAGCGCGCCATTTCTATGCTGCCAGTGGCGTCTCAGTTCGCGCGCATAAATCAAAACTTGTTCTTCTTTATCTAAAAACGGATTAATTGAAATCGTTTTGCTTTTACGATCATAAATGCCGGTTTCAATCTGGTTTGTTAAAATAACCCCAACCTCATGTTTTTCAGCCAAGTCAAGATAAGCCTGACCCAGACGGCTTTTAGCCATAATTTCTTTTAGCTCTACAATGCGAATATCTTTTTCCGCCGCACTCATGGAAAAATCAGAGCAAATACTCTCGGCATTTTCTGCAAAAAGATTATATTGTTCCTCTAGGGATAGGGGAACGGAATGGGCAATTTGTTCCAAAGCCTCAATTTCTTTTTTCAAGGCTCTGATATCATCTTCACTAATACCCATTTCAGAAGAATCGAATAAAAGATCATCTTCATCTTCAAGATCATCTTCAAAATCCAGATAGAAAAATGGCTGGTCACTTATATATGTGCAGATAACCGGCTGCTCGTTATTTAATGTATAGGCAACCGCACAGACTTTTTCTTCTGCGACATTACTTCCAGAAAACTTTTCAAAGAAATCACTCATTTCGACCAAACCATAATAAGAATAAGAAATACCGCCCCTTAACTCGCGATATGTCCCTATTATGCGCAGAGAGTTATTAACGCTTTCTTTCTAAAAACAGCAAAAAAGCACTTTTTTCGAAAAAAATTTGGAAAAATTCTTCGTTTCCTAACAAAGGGTTAAGAGACTATGAAGGAAGACTTAAGAAAAGTCATAGATACTCGGGAATCGGCTCTTGCACTTTATCTTGTCGTAAAACAGGCCTATTATCAGAAAATATAGATTTGGCAAAATCCGGTAAAAGCTCTTCATTCTGAATTCTATAAGCTATGCGTAAACTTTGCAAAGCATTAAGTTCAACGAACCCGCCTGATAAAAGCTCTTGCTCCTGCTGATGAAATCCCAAAGCACGACCATGCATTTGTCTAATTAATTGCTTATGGGGGATATCCGGTAATATATCAGTTTCTAGTCTCTCAGGTAAATTTTTTACTTCACTCATTTTCTCGCTAGTTACATTCCCCGGCCTATACGCATTGACGGCATAAGCCATAAATAAAGTCTGATAGAAACTTCTTTTCTCGGCTTTTTGCTCATCTGATAAATCTGCTTGATTAATACGATGAAAATCCTCGTTTAATACTTGTGGTATAAAATTTGACGTTAATTCATTTTCTTTAATACCACTGATTTGGGATTGTAACTGTCTCCATTTACCCAAAGCATTATAACAAACACTAAGCTCTTCAAAGCTCAAAGGATTATAAAGCGCATAACTTCTGACTGTATCTAAAACCTGCTCTGCTTGTTCTTCATTGCCTAAACATTCAGTGTTCATACTTAGTCTGGCACATTCAGACCATGTCTTTAACAAATCAACTGGATCACAGATTTCGGGCTCGATATATGGAACATCGACCTTCTTACCTTTTGTAAACAAACCTAAAAATCTAGATATCATGAAACATTTTTATGAAAAATATACTGTCTTTGTCAAGAAATACTACTTCTAATTGCCAAGAACAGAATCAATAACAGGCACGTCATTAATTAAAATCTCGTGATCGGACATGGTAATCTTGCCATTTGGCTCAACAAAGACCATGGTTTTAAAGATCGTATCATTCAAATTCATAAAAGCTTCCAGCTTAAAAACACCATCACTTCTTTTTTCTATTATTTTCAATGGCTTAAGTGTAGAATTCAACGCTATACGCACCTCATCAGGCGGCTCGTCACGCCATTTAATCGCATCTGCATTCTCACAAACGATAAAACGCCCGTGACGCCCTTTTACATGCGCATAGAAAAACCGGACATAATCAAAGATATTATCTTCACTTAACTTTATAGGCGCTTTCTGGTTCAGATCGTAAATCGTCTTATACGTCCAATCCAACAGCGTAAATTCCATTGTATCTTTCTTTTGAAAAGCATAACGCTGGAGCGGCGGCGAGGTCGCATGATCTGAAATATCCAAAAAACGGTAATCCTTATAAAAGGGCACATCAATCGATAAGATTGTCGTTTCAATCGGATCAAATAAACTACCCTCTACATGTTTGTTGATCTCGTCTATAATAGAGGCGACTTCATCAAGTTCCAGCTTTGTGTAGGATTCATCAAACATGGTATTTTCTTTTGGATAAGCAGCGATTCGCTTTAAGTGAGGGGTTAAACACAAGTTGATTATGATATTGGAGACTTTATGTCTAAAAATCAAGAGCCAGCATCGGGAAAACTCTGTGAACGAATCCAAGCCCCGTTTTTGTATAACTCATGGGATGAAGTTACCCCATATTTATCCAACTCCAATAATGATGAGTCTTCCCATGGCAAAAATAAATCTTACGACAAATATAACAATCTGGACGAATCATTCCGAATCGATATGAATACAATGATAGGGGGCTTTTATAAAATTGTGCAAAACTTCGGGCATAAGTTTAATCCCCGATTCACACAGGCACTACTATCTAAAAAAACCTTTTTAAAAATACTTTTTATTTTTATTTTAGGAGCTATGTTTAGACCCGTCATGAAAGATTAACGAGATAAGAAAAAATATGCTCTCAACAGGTAAACCATTTCTGGATGCATTATCCGGTAAAACCCACACTAGGCCGCCCTTTTGGTTTATGCGCCAAGCAGGCCGCTATTTACCGGAATACAGGGAATTACGCGAAAAGGCAGGCGGATTTCTGCAAATGGCCTATAACCCGCAAACTGCTTGCGAGATCACCATGCAGCCCATCCGGCGCTTTGAAATGGACGCCGCCATCATCTTTTCCGATATCCTGACCATCCCGCACGCTCTGGGGCAATCTTTGGAATTCATGCAAGGGGAAGGGCCGAAACTTGATGCACTCAACGAACCGGCAGATCTGTCGAAGTTGAATTTTTCCAAATTCGATTCTCATCTTGCCCCTGTCTACGAAGCTTTACGCCAAACCAAATCCGCGCTTCAGACCGAAGGATATAAATCTACCGTTCTGATCGGTTTTGCCGGAAGCCCATGGACCGTTGCAACCTACATGGTCGAAGGCGGATCCTCGAAAGATTTTTTCAAAACCAAAGGATTTGCACTGACACACGAAAAAGCCTTCAAGCAGCTGATCGATATTCTGGTCGAAGCCACAGCCAGTTATCTCATCAATCAAATCTCTGCTGGCGCGGAATGTGTACAGCTTTTCGATAGCTGGGCAGGGGCGCTGGACAGCAACTCCTTCAAAAAATGGGTAATCAAACCAACCAGGCAGATCGTTGATCTGGTCAAGGATTCTCATCCCGATGTGCCAATCATTGGCTTTCCAAGGCTCGCAGGCACAAATTATCTGGATTACGTTCAGGAAACGGGCATACAAGGCGTAGGCCTTGATCATCAAGTTAATTTAAAATGGGCGGCGCGAACGCTCCAACCTATTGCCACCGTGCAAGGAAACCTCGATCCGGCCTTTTTGGTGGCTGGCGGTGATCCGATGATCATGGCAGCCGAAGAAATTATCGGCACGCTGGGGCAGGGACCATTCATTTTCAATCTGGGCCATGGTATCAACAAGGATACACCTGTGGAACATGTTGAAAAACTCGTGGAATTCATCAAGGGGCATTAAAAAATGAGCAAAAAAGTTGCTGTCGTTTTATTCAATCTCGGCGGGCCGGATTCCAAAAATGCAATTGCGCCTTTCCTGATGAATTTTTTCATGGATAAAAACATCATCAATTTGCCGATCCCGCTGCGCTGTTTTGTAGCTAAAATGATCAGTATGAAACGCTCTAAACGTGAGGCAGGAGACTCATACGGTGAGCTTGGCGATAAATCACCTTTGCTGGAAAACTCACAAGCTCAGGCTCAAGCCTTGGAAAAACAACTCAATGCCGATAAAAGCGGCAAGACGTACAAGGTATTGATCTCCATGCGCTACTGGCATCCCATGGCACCGCAAGTCGTACGAGAGGTGCGCGACTGGCAAGCCGACAAAGTCATCCTCTTGCCGCTCTACCCGCAATTTTCTACGACCACAACATGGTCATCTCTGGAAAACTGGCAAAAGGCTCTGCACATCGCCGATTACAAACCTGAAACTTCAATGATTTGCTGCTACCCCGAGGATGATGGTTTTATCGAGGCTTCCGCGGATAATATCGCCAGGACGTACAGCCAAGCCTTAGACGATGGACAAAAACCGGAAGATATCCGCATTTTGTTTTCTGCGCACGGCCTGCCGGAAAAAGTTGTCAAAGGCGGAGACCCTTACCAATGGCAATGCGAACGTACATCGGCAAAAATCGCTGCCTTGCTGAAGGTAAAACTGGGCACTGAAAATCTCGACTGGCAAAATTGCTACCAAAGCCGCGTCGGGCCAATGAAATGGATCGGCCCGTCAACCGAAGAAGCCTTGGATCAAGCCATAGAGCAGGGCAAGTCTGTTCTCATTTATCCGCATGCCTTCACACAAGAACACGTGGAAACTCTGGTCGAGCTGGATATTGAATATAAGGAAATCGCCGAAAAGAAAGGGATTAAGGGCTATTACAGAGCTGAAACCGTCGGAACACATGAGACGTACATCACAGCGCTGAAAGACCTCGTGCTCTCTCATCTCGATAAAACATCGATTGAATCCAATACAGGCGAATGCCTCTGCCCGAATGAGTTTAATCGATGCTGTATGCGCATGGGATCACTATGATTAAATTTATTCGCCTTGCTTTGATTGTTTTGTGTATAGCCGGATATTCTTCCGCTGCGATCGCACAGGAAAAACCCGATTTAACGCAAATCCAAAAAGAGTTGGACACAAAGCAAAAAGAACTTGAAAGCTTCGAGCCGAATTTGCTGGATACTGCGCTTGATGATCAGAAACTTTTCGAAGCGCGGCAAAACGTCAAAAAACTTCGCGCCCGTTTTTATGAAATACAAACGCTTATCAAGCCTCTAAATATAAGATTAGAGGCCGATATCGCAGATATTGGTCCACCGCCAAGCGAAGAAGGTGCAGAGGCCGAGCCTGAAAATATCAAGGAATTGAGGGAAAAACTCAATAAAGAGCTGCTTGTACTACAAGGTTTGACAGCACAATCCGAAGCTTTGGGTTTGAAATCGACGCGGTTTTTAGAAAGATTGGCAGCTATAAGGCGTAACCAGTTCGTTGATAAAATCCTCGAAAAAAATCTGTCACCATTTAGCAATACATTTTGGAGCGATACCTTGCGGGACAAGGATCAGGCTCTGCAGGCTATATCTGAAAACTGGAAAGCTTTTTTTACTAGTGACTCAGAAAAAACAAAAAGATTTAGCAACGCTATTTCCATGTCAATTCTGGTTTTTCTGGTGATTTATCTTTTTGTTTCTATTATCAAAACCATTAGCCTCAGGCGCAAAGTCAAAGCTTTAACAGAGCCAAGCTTGATCCAAAAACTTGATCTAAGTGGCTATGCTATCCTTAATTCACTCATCGCCGGATTTATAGGTTTTTCTATTATTATGTTTGTGGTTGACGCACATGGCATGATTACCGAAGCCAATAAATTATTTGTCTATAAAGTTTTTCTTCTTGGCTTTTTTATAATTTATGCTTTGACCAAATCCTGGATGTTGTTTTGTGCCGGAGCTGTCAGGAAATTCGTCAGCATGCTCAGCGTATCGTCGACGCTCCTTTATTCAATTGATTTTATTTTTCTCGAAACAGGACGACAACTTGGCATTCCAGTTGAAATTGCTATTGCTCAGAGCTTCATCGTTACAAGCATTTTTGCCACGCTTCTCCTGTCTTTTTTCCTCAGTCTGATCAAAAGAAAATGTGATGCTGACCAAAATTACCTTCTAAAGCGCAGAATGTTTTATATCGGCTTTGCCATTGGTATCTTTATAATTATCGCTAACATGTTGGGATATGTTGCTCTGACACGCTTTATTTTCGAACAAGCCATTTTACTATCCAATTTTATCATTGCCATGATTATAATTCGTGCCATGATCCGGCCGTTTCTTGCGCGGATAGAGCTATTTTTCCAACAAGCTTCCGATAAGAAAGATGATCATCTCCTTTTATTTTGGCTCTCACTTTTAGTGGATATAATCCTGATTATTATATCTATGCCGGTTATCGCCGCGATTATAGGTGTGGAATGGGAAGGTATTAAGCTTTTAATCATTCAGGCTATCTCCGGTATAAAAATAGGTGGCATTACGATATCTCTCTCCAGTTTGGCCACAGCTATAATAGTATTTTTTATCTTGCTGGGCTTAACTCGTTTTTTCCAGAGAATTCTTGGGCAAAAAGTCCTGACAAAAACCAGAATGGCGGAGTCTGTACGTCTTTCAATCGTGCAAATTGTTGGCTATATTGGCCTGACCATCGCACTCATGGTGGCAATTTCCTCCGTTGGTTTTGATCTCAGTAATCTTGCCCTGATTGCAGGCGCTCTATCAGTAGGTATCGGTTTTGGCCTTCAAAGTATCGTCAGTAACTTTGTCTCGGGCCTGATTTTGCTCTTTGAGCGCCCGATCAAGGTTGGAGACTGGGTGGTCGTTAGTTCCGGCGAAGGTCTGGTTAAAAAAATCAGTGTACGTGCCACAGAGATCGAAACATTTGATCGTACATCTATCATTATCCCGAATTCCGAGCTGATTTCTTCTTCTGTTAAAAACTGGACCTTAAAGGATAGAATAGGGCGGCTCGTAATCACAGTCGGTGTGTCTTATAATGCTGATCCTCATAGAGTTCACGACTTATTACTCGAAGTGGCAGCAGAAAATACATCACTTGTGAATACACCTGCCCCTAGCGTACATTTTAAGGATTTTGGTGATAGTGCGCTGATCTTTGATTTAAGAGTATTTCTTAAAAATATATCCGAAATGTATATAGTCGCCACAGCTCTGCGTTTGGCAATCTGGGATAAGCTCAAAGAAGAGGGTATAGAAATACCCTTCCCGCAGCGCGATTTGCATATCCGTAGTTCTGATGTATCTTTTAATTCTGAAAAACCGAGTAATAAGAAGAAAAGCAAATGACAGAATTCCTTACCGCCTATTATGAATGGTTGCGCGCAGCGCATATGATCTCTGTGATTGCGTGGATGGCGGGCTTGTTGTACTTGCCAAGGCTTTTCGTTTATCATGCCGAGGCCACGAAGGGATCGGAGCTTTCGGAAACGTTCAAAATCATGGAGCGCAGGCTTTACAAATACATCATGAACCCTGCCATGATTGCCTCATGGATTTTTGGTGCGGCCATCCTTCTGTCGAATTGGGAATATTATAAGGGTGAAGGCTGGATGCATGGCAAGTTAACGCTCGTGATTTTACTGACCGGCGCGCACCATGTTTTAGGAAAATACGTCAAAGTTTTTGCCAAGGATGAAAACACCAAGAGCACAAAATTTTTCCGAATCCTGAACGAAGTGCCAACCGTACTTATGATCTTGATTGTAATATTCGCCGTTATCGAACCTTTTTAATATAATAAAAACAGTGACTTAAAAGTTTTTGTCAACTTTATGGATAAAAAATCAAACAAAATGGACATAATTTCTTGACTTGGATAAAAGCTGTGGATATAAAGGTGTTGCCTTTAGAAAATTCCTGAAAATTTTAGGTCTTTGAACATCCGGAAATATTCCGGTTTGAGGCAAAAAAGTGTTTAAATCAGAAAATAAGAATATTTATAAACTTACTTCTGAAATTTTGAGTTTGGGTTATTTTTCCAAGAATTATATTAATCGTAAATTGTGAGAATTCATGAATTTACAGGAATTGAAATCACGTTCCCCTGCTGAATTATTGGCTTTCGCTGAAGAGCTCGAAGTCGAAAATTGCAACACAATGCGCAAACAAGACATGATGTTTGCCATACTTAAGCAATTGGCAAAGAAGAACGTTCCTATATCTGGTGTTGGTGTCCTTGAAGTTCTGCAAGACGGCTTTGGCTTTTTGCGCTCTCCCGAAGAAAACTACCTGCCAGGTCCAGATGATATTTATGTATCACCGTCTCAGGTGCGCCGTTTCGGTCTGCGGACTGGTGATATCGTCGAAGGCGAAATCCGCGCCCCGAAAGATTCAGAGCGTTATTTCGCGCTGCTTCGTGTTGGCTCGATTGGTAACGAAGCACCCGATAAGCTCCGCCACCGTATTAATTTTGATAACCTTACGCCGCTCTATCCTGATCGCAAGATCAAGCTGGAATATGATAATCCAACCAAGGATTCAAAAGTACAGCGTGTGATTGAGTTAACGTCACCAATAGGTTTCGGACAGCGTGCCTTGATCGTTGCGCCGCCGCGAACTGGTAAAACGGTGATGATGCAAAATATCGCAAGCTCCATTTCGGAAAACCATCCTGATGCTTATCTGATTGTTCTTCTGATTGATGAACGCCCCGAAGAAGTGACCGATATGGCGCGCTCCGTACGCGGCGAAGTGGTCTCCTCTACATTCGATGAGCCAGCTTCACGACACGTACAGGTCGCCGAGATGGTCATGGAAAAGGCCAAGCGTCTGGTCGAGCATAAGCGCGATGTGGTCATCCTTCTGGACTCTATTACACGTCTGGCCCGTGCGTATAACACGGTTGTGCCATCCTCCGGTAAGGTTCTAACAGGCGGTGTGGATGCAAACGCCCTGCAACGCCCAAAACGTTTCTTTGGTGCGGCCCGTAACGTCGAGCAAGGCGGATCACTGACCATCATTGCGACGGCCCTGATTGATACAGGATCCCGTATGGATGAGGTTATCTTCGAAGAATTCAAGGGAACCGGTAACTCAGAGATTGTTCTGGATCGTAAGCTTGCTGATAAACGTGTATTCCCTGCTATCGATATTCAAAAATCCGGTACACGGAAAGAAGAGCTTCTGGTCGACAAAGACACCTTACAGAAAATGTGGGTCCTGCGCCGTATTCTTAACCCGATGGGTACAGTAGACGCCGTCGAATTCCTGCTTGGTAAGCTCAAGCAAACGAAGAATAATGACGATTTCTTCAACGGCATGAATCAGTAATTATCAAATTATAATTATGGTAGCATTTGGTTTTCATGGCCTTTGCCTCGCGCAAAATCCAAAATACCTGATAGATTTCCTATACCTCTATGGTGAAAAGCGTTCCTTAAATCAAGACTGTCAGTTATGCTTTTGACAGTCTCGGAGCTTGTAAGGTAAGTTTGTATTTCGGCCCTATCAAGGCCTTTAAAAGCTTTCTCGAAATATTCTGCTATACGGTTCTCATTTGCCTTTTCCATCAGATGCGGCAGCAAGCCGTTTCTGTTCAAAGCAACAAAAAGCCCCAGCTTTTTATCCTGCGGACATCTTTCAGATAATTCTGATAAAGCCGTCAGCATATCAAGCTTAAACACGCCTTTTATGCCGTGTACAGCTTGCAAGAAGATACTATTACTGCCTATAAGTTGTCCTGTTTCAAGAACATCTTCTTCGGGTATAATATCGGCAATGGATTTAAAACCATTGGTCAGAAATTCACTGCTGCGCTCTGCTCGGCCATATTTTGCAAAAATATTGAAGACTTCTATAACTTTTTCATCTTCCAAAAGTGGTTTGAAGCTGCCTAGAAGATAACCTGGTTTCTCGACATCCTGAACAACGGAATCAATACCATCTCTATATTCTGTAGCAATACAAAAAAATTCTTGGGCTTTCTTCTCAAGAAATGCGTTTACACGATCTCTTTTACGTTCGTGAAATGCTGTTTTCAGTTCTCCGAAACTTGGCCAATCCATTTTTATGTTTCCTGCGTAAGTTACTTTAGGGTTTAATAATAAAAAAAACACAGGAATGCAAACTTTAGTAAAAATTTTTTTATTACAGCTAAGAAGTTAGGTTTAAAGTACCTGAATACTCACATTTTGGTCTGCAACATCTCGAAATTACCTAAAATTCGAATTAAAAACGTTTGAAAATCGCCGTAAAATCGAAACGAAAGTATTTGTCATAATCATAAATATATGATGAGATGGAATTATAAGCCGCTTCCATAATGCGGCATTAAAAAACAAGAAAGCGTTCCCTTCAAACGGGATAAAGAGAAAAAGGTGGGATTAATGAATAATCCATGCGAGAAAAAAATTCAGTTATGCGTACGGGGTCCTTTTACTAGTGTACCGCGTCTTCCCCGGGTTCTTCTGGGCGCAGCGCTCATTCTTGTATTTTCAATTAGTACCGCGTCTTCCTTCGGCCCTCAAATGCCGGAGATAGATTATGCGAAGGCGCACAAGCATATCAAAAATCCTCTTTTATCCGTGAGTCATGCGTGTCGTTCCCTACTCAATCCAACTCATACCTCTTCAACAGCTCCTACGGATAATAATCAGCGCAATGCTGGCAAAATTGTTGCTTTAGGTGTTCTCTTTGGTGCTCGCTTTGCCCTTGAGCCTAAGAAGCATGATACTTCTACTAATGTTCAACAAGTAGCGCTTTCAGATAAAGACGTATCGGCCGGATCTATTATCCGCTACCGCAAATGTCTTAAAAAGGAAGCTTTAGCTGTCTTGTCCGAGCAGTCAGATAAAGAAAAGCAACTATAATAAATATGTGTCCCTTAATCGAAAATGGCCGCCCTTATATTTAGGGGCGGTCTTTTTTTATGGTATCAGGTTCAAATACCATTCCGGTGTACTCAGGCCCAAATGTCTGGTTGCTTCGATAATAATCAAAAAAGTAAGCGCACTAAGCCCTGCATTAACCAAAGTCGCCTTACCCGGATGGGCCGAGATAGATTTAAACTTTTGCTTGGGCATGATAGTCTTAAGCGTTTTCATCAAACTATTCGCTGCAAAGCTTTGAATAATTGAATTACCGATTAAGATCAGAACGCCTAAGACAAGGGCATCAATTAATGCCCCAATTTCCATGCTCGGGATTTTTGTCATGATCATAGGACGTAAAGGCGATGCAAAATACCCCAAGGACAGCAATGTTGATATAACCCATGCGGTTGCTGTGCCTGTTATCACAGATTTCTTTGTAATGTTCTGATAACTCTTTTGAATTTTCAGCAAGATAGATTTCAAAGAATTATCCTTAAACCCAAAAGGGTAGCGCTTTTGCATATGCTTTAGAGCCTTACGCAAAGGCATATTTGCTGTGAAAACCATAGCATGACGCAGGGTTTTATACTGCGCAGCCTGCTTTAGATTATCCTCTGGCTGGCCTCTATTCTCGGCAGCATCACCAAGCTTACGTACACCGTTTTGTAAGATATCATCCATAAATGGCGAGACATGACTAAGCATAGCCTGCTTACCGAATAAAAACGTATAATAGGATTTATCCTTAATATCGAATTCAATATGTCCATAGGGTAAAACCACATTATAAAAGATTGGAATCCTGAGGATCTTATGCTTGGCATCGCGTTCTTCTTCACCAGATTCATCTGTGACTTTGATCTCGTCTTGAATGATATCAATATTCGCATGTTCCTTGATCTTCTCGCCATATTTCTGGATCATGGCTACGACCTTATCCGGCAATTCGTCATCTGGATAATGAAATGCGCATCGTCCCTCAAGATCAACAATTGTGATATGGCTGGCATAGGCATGCCCCCGACAAACCGGACATTTGGTTTTACCGCCCCCACCACACGTCTTACATTGTATGCGCCCGCTTTGCGCACAGTGATTACAGCTCATTTTACCGCGTCCGTGACAGATCGTGCACTGGATTTTATTACCTTGCGGCCCCTGTATCATCTGGGAGCCATGACAATGCGTACAGTGAACCATGCCTGTCCCGTGACATTTCGGACAATGATCAATTCCTTTCCCTGCACAATGCTGGCACTGAACATGACCAGTTGTTTTACATGTGCCGCAAGGCTCGAAGATCACAAATTGTTTTTGCCACTCAGTATAAGGGAAGACAAGCTTGTCCTGTGCAAAGCCTTTATCGTTCCGTTTAAGAATAGAATCTCTGATGCTCTTTTGAATGTTTTTATCATCAAAAAGTGTGAGATAAGCCTTGTCGACTTCCACTTGGCAATCCTGATCCGAAGCAACCTGAACAGGCCCCTGTACGCGTCCGGGCATTGTCTTTTTCGTGAGCTTCGTACCCATATTAATAGAGGTCTCGGCAATAAAATGGATAATCTCGCCCTCACAGCTCTTCACCTCGATCTCTTCAATATCGATGCGATTACCGGAAATCATATCCTTGACCTGCTCTAGCGCACTATCAACATAGCCCTCATCAAGATCAAATTTCTTGACCTTCACGTTCTTGACGGGCGCATCCGGAGTATTTTCACTATCCACAAAATTATCCTTGCCAGCTAGGGGTTTATATCGCTAGTTTGAACCAGTATTTCTCACGTTAAAAAGCATAAACATTTTTGGAAAGAACCACAATGAAATTTAAATTCGACGTTGAATGCACACCCGAAGAAGCCAGAGCTTTTCTTGGCCTTCCGAATATTGCCCCCATGCAAGACCGCATGATGGAGGAGCTTGAAAACAAGATGGCAGAGAACATCCGCAATCTTAGCCCCGAAGAGATGGTCAAGACTTGGATGCCGGCAACTATTCAGGGCTTTTCCGATATGCAGAAAATCTTCTGGTCGCAGATGGGTGTAAATATGCCGAGCCAGCAAAGCGACGATAATTAGGCCTAATAGCTGATGGAACAGACGATCTATGCTCTTGCCACGGCCAAAGGCGTTAGCGGTGTCGCGATTATCCGCGTCTCCGGCCCAAGCGCCTTTGAAAGCTATAAAGCACTTACAGGGCATAAAAATATCGAGCCCAGATTAGCGAAACGAATCGATTTGAAACATACCGTTTCACGTGAAACGGTCGATAAAGCCGTTACACTATGCTTCAAAGGACCAAAAAGTTTTACCGGAGAAGATGTCGTTGAATACCATATTCATGGCGGCCCGGCGGTTATAGACTCTATGCTGGACGTACTGTCTGCGTTCAAAGATCACCGCTTGGCGCAGCCCGGAGAGTTCACCCGCCGTGCTTTTGAAAACGGTAAGATGGATTTAACCGAAGCAGAAGGCCTCAATGATCTTATTCATGCCCAAACATCCTTGCAGAAAGAACAGGCGCTCAATCAAATGTCCGGTGCGCTGACAGAGCTTTATGAGGGCTGGGGCGATGAATTAAAGACCATCCTTGCCCATCTGGAAGCTGATCTCGAATTCCCCGATGAAGATATGCCCGATGGTATATTCCCGTCATTGATGCCAAAAATCATAGCTCTGGAAAGCGCAATAAACGACCACTTGAATGATAATCGCCGCGGAGAGCTTTTGCGCGATGGCATAAAACTAGCGATTATTGGCGCGCCCAATGCCGGAAAATCCAGCCTTCTGAATGCACTGGCACAAAGAGACGTTGCTATAGTCTCTGACATCGCCGGAACAACGCGAGATGTAATGGAGGTTCATTTAAATATCTCCGGCTATCCGGTGATCCTATCTGATACAGCAGGTCTAAGGCCCGAGCAACTCAGCAATGAGAATGCCCAAGATGCAATAGAGGCAGAAGGTATTCGCCGCGCCCTGAACTGCGCACGTACAGCAGATATCAAGGTTCTGGTTTACGATTCGACTCAACCCGTATTGGACCCGAATACCGCAGCACTAGAGGATGAGAGCAGTATTATCCTGCTTAATAAAATTGATGCCGGAATCAATGTACCCAAGCCTGAGAATGCCATAGAAATCTCTGTCAAAACGCAAGAAGGACTGGATGAATTCCTGAAAGCTCTGACAAAAAAGATTGATGTGATCCTTGGTCAAAAGACAAGCTCCGGCCCAGCGCTAACCAGAGAACGACACCGCGAGGCCTTAAAGTCCTGTCAGCAGAGTTTGGGCCGCGCTTTGGAAGCTGAGCTTCCTGAAATGTCCGCAGAGGATTTACGCATCGCCATCAGATATCTGGGCAAGATCACAGGCCGTGTTGATGTCGAGGATTTGCTCGATGTTATCTTCAAAGATTTTTGTATCGGGAAATAGGTCAGGATACTAATTCTTGGCTGTCATTATCGGGATTAATCGGTCCCATAAAATTCTTGGCTTTGAGTTTCTTTGCAACATTAATTAAATTCACCAAATGCGGAAAAGTAATTTCTTCTAGCTTTTCTTGAGTAGGGATGGGGATATGCCCGTCTTCTGTTTCAGGGTCACGTTTTGAATGCTTAAACATAACGTTAACATCTTCAACAAATTGATCATAAACATTCTGTCTGTAAGTATCGGATTCGAATATATAACCATCTTCAAAATCCTTGCTGAAATGCTCGCTTAAGGTGATATATTTTAAGGCACAATCAATAGCGAAATGAGCAAGCGGAATAGAATATTCCATGCCTTTATAATACTCCCCTGTTTTCTCATCGGGTCTCTTATACCCATTAAGTTCTGGATCTCGAATTAGCTTTTCAAAGATGATCTCAACGCCTTCTGGTCCATAAATATTATAAAATTCCTCCTGCATTTTCATCACAATAGGATTATCATTTGGCCTTAGGGTATCATCATCCCTGAGGTGAAATAGGTCAGAAATAGCAGCAAAAACATTGTTACTAAGCTCATCAAAATCCTTGGAATGAGATATCTTCTCCCATCCTTGCTTTAATATGCTTGAAATCTGCCCCTTATTGCCCATCAGCTTATCTCTTGAAGTCCCTGTAGTGCTAAATTTATTCTTTTTGTGGAAAATACTATAATAAAAATGTATAAGATGCGCAAAGTTTTAATATACAAGCCTTATAGAGATGGAAAACTATTTTGACGTTATTGTTGTTGGTGGAGGGCATGCAGGCTGCGAGGCTGCGGCGGCGTCTGCGCGTACAGGTGCGAAGACTGCACTCCTGACCCATAAGATCGAGACCATAGGTGTAATGTCCTGTAATCCAGCTATTGGGGGTTTAGGAAAAGGGCATCTTGTCCGTGAGATTGATGCGCTCGATGGTGTCATGGCAAAGGTTATTGATCGCGCTGGTATTCAATTCCGTATGCTGAATGCCTCTAAGGGGCCAGCCGTACGAGGCCCCCGTGCACAGGCCGATAGAAAACTCTACCGCGAAGCCATGCAGGATATTCTTGGTAACTACCCTAACCTTTCCCTTGTCCAAGGTGCGGCAGATGATCTTATTCTTGATGAGAATGGAGGAATCGCAGGGCTTAAAACTCTCGAAGGTGATGAATATGCATGTAAAGCAGTTGTCTTGACCACAGGAACTTTCCTGCGCGGTATAATCCACCGCGGCGAAGAGACGTGGCCAGCCGGACGCGTTGGTGAAGAGCCAACCATTGGTCTTGCGGAAACTCTGGAGCGTCTTGAATTCCCGCTGAGCCGTCTTAAAACTGGAACCCCTGCCCGATTGGATGGTAAAACTATCAACTGGGATATTCTGGATGAGCAGCTTGGCGATACGCCGCCACAACCCTTTTCTTACCTGAATAACGAAATCACCGTGCCGCAGATTTCATGCTATATCACATATACGAATGCTAAAACACATGAGATCATCAAGGGAAACATCAAGCGAAGCCCGATGTATTCTGGCCAGATCAAATCGACTGGCCCACGCTATTGCCCCTCAATCGAAGATAAAATCAATCGCTTTGGCGATAAAGATCGTCACCAGATTTTCCTTGAGCCCGAAGGCCTAGATGATGATACGGTTTATCCGAACGGCATTTCAACCTCTCTTCCCGTCGATGTGCAGGATAAGCTCATCCATAGTATTAAGGGGTTGGAAGATGTACGTGTCATTGAATGGGGTTATGCAATTGAATATGACTATGTTGATCCGCGCGATTTGAAGAAATCTCTGGAGAGTAAGCGCCTCAGCGGCCTCTTCCTCGCTGGACAGATTAACGGCACCACAGGATATGAAGAAGCCGCAGCTCAAGGGCTTATCGCAGGGGTTAATGCTGCGATTCAGGCCGTAGCGTTAAAGAATGATCCGACCGTTTCACGTGAAACGGTCCGTATTTTTACATTGGATCGAACGAATGCTTATATCGGTGTTTTGATTGATGATTTAACCACCAGAGGTGCGCCCGAACCTTATCGCATGTTCACCAGCCGCGCCGAATATCGCCTGAGACTTCGCGCTGATAATGCTGATCAACGCTTAACCGATCTAGGGATCGAGGCTGGCTGTGTCGGCGAAGAACGCCAAAATTTCTGGGCGGAGAAATCCAAAGCATTGGAGCAGGGGCGTGATTTGGCAAAATCCTTGCAAGCCACACCGAACGAGCTGGAAAAACAAGGCATCATCGTCAAGAAAGATGGCGTGCGCCGAGATGCGATTGCCCTGCTCGCTTATAAGACGATTAGCTGGAAAGATCTGGAAAAGATCTGGCCGCAGCTTGGTGAGATTGCCCCTGAAATCCGAGAGCAAATCGAGATCGACGCACTGTATTCTGGTTACATGGAGCGTCAGGAAGCCGATATCACAGCCTATAAAAAGGACGAGAATTTGAAACTGCCTGCTGATCTGGATTATAAGAATGTCGGCAGTCTATCAAACGAAATCGTGCAAAAGCTGGAGCATGTGCGCCCGCAAACTCTGGGTGAAGCAGGGCGCATCCCAGGCGTAACGCCAGCGGCGCTCATGGCATTGCTGCGCTACGTTAAAAAAAGCGGCGAGAAAACCATGCCTGCCAAAAAGGCATCCTAGATGTCCGGCATATCTGAAATCGAAGCGATCATTGATCTTACCCTAGAGCAAAAAGAGCAGCTAGAAGCTTATCACAAGCTTCTCTTTAAATGGCAAAAAGCGATCAATCTGATTAGCCCTAAGACTCTACAAGATAGCTGGTCGCGGCATTTTCTGGATTCCGCACAGATTTATAAGTTCATCCCTGAGAGCGCAAAGACTTATGCCGATTTGGGATGTGGCGGTGGCTTTCCCGGTTTGGTGATAGCTATCCTCAAGCCCGAACTGCAAACAACCCTCGTTGAATCCGATGAGCGCAAAGGCCAGTTTATGCGCACCGTTATTCGCGAGGCCGGTATCTCTAATGCCAAAGTTGTCACCGAACGCATAGAACATTACGTCGAAGGAACTGAAACAACACCTGATTTGGTCTCCGCGAGAGCGCTGGCCTCACTCGATAAGCTTTGCAAATTTGTCTTGCCTTGGGCGCAGGAAAACCCTGAGATGACATGCATCTTTATGAAGGGTGAAAATGCACTTTCTGAGATCGATGAGGCCAAAAAGCTGTACGTGTTTGACGTTGAAACCGCACCCAGCCTAACGGATAGCCGCGCCTCTATACTAGTCATAAAAAATCTTTTTTCTTGCAAAACCGCGTAGAATCTTTGTACCATGCCCTCATAAACAGGAAAATTGCGTCTTTTTTCAAGAATTCATCAAAAGAAGTCTCATCCAATGTTAGCATCAAAATCACCTAGAATTCTCGCCGTTGCAAATCAGAAGGGCGGGGTCGGAAAAACCACGACAGCGGTCAATCTGGCAACGTCACTCGCCGCCGTAAAGCAACGCGTCTTGCTGGTCGATATGGACCCGCAAGGCAATGCGACGACAGGTCTGGGCATACAGCGCGCCGATATTCGCAAAAGCGTTTATGATTTGCTTTTTGATGGCGGGAAAGCCTCTCAGGTTGCCATGAAGACCAAAGTGCCAAGGCTCTCGATTGTGCCCTCATCAGTGCATCTATCCGGCGCGGAAGTCGAACTGGTCACTGCCAAGCATCGTGAGCACCGCTTAAAGCAAGCGCTTTTCGAGGATATGGAATATGATTATGTGATTATTGATTGCCCGCCTTCCCTGAACTTCCTGACCTTGAATTCCTTGGTGGCAGCGCATTCCCTAATCGTACCCCTGCAATGCGAATTTTACGCGCTGGAGGGCTTAAGCCAACTGACAAAAACAATTGGATTGGTACAAAAACACTTTAACCCGCAACTCAATATTCACGGCATTTTGCTGACCATGTTCGATAAGCGTAACCGCATTACCAGACTGGTCGAGGAAGACGTACGCGAGTATTACGGCGATAAGGTTTATAAAACAACAATCCCCAGAAATGTAAGGCTCTCCGAGGCACCATCTTACGGCTTGCCAGGGATTATCTATGATATGAATTGCGTCGGATCGCAGGCCTATATAAGGCTGGCTCGCGAGGTCATAGGGCGCGAAAAAACAATTTACAACCAACAGAAAGTAGCATAATGAGTAACTTTGATTTAGGCACAAATAAGAACGAAGAAGAGGAACAAGCCATGTCGAAACCCCAAGGATTAGGCCGCGGTCTGAATGCTTTATTTTCCGACGAGGAAAACACAAGCCTGAGCGCAGATGTCGAAAAGAAAATCGTTGAGGAAGCCACAGCAGAAGGCAGCTCTCGAAAGCCCTTTAAAATGGGTGTCGAGGTTCTTTGCCCCAGTACGGCGCAGCCACGACGGATCTTTAATGATCAATCCTTGGACGAGCTTGCACTTTCGATCCGCGAGCATGGTATCCTTCAGCCCCTCTTGGTGCGTAAGGTCCCTGATGGGTCCGAATTTTATGAGATCATCGCCGGTGAACGCCGCTGGCAGGCAGCGCAGCGCGCCCAGCTTCATGAGGTTCCGGTAATCGTGCTGGAAATTGACGATCTGGAAGCCTATAAAATCGCTTTGATCGAAAACCTGCAACGCGAAGACCTTGACCCTATCGAAGAAGCCAAAGGCTATCAGTGCTTGCTGGAGGAGTTCAAGCAAAGTAAAGAACAGCTGGCGAAATCTATCGGGAAGAGCCGCTCTCATATCTCGAATATGACACGCCTTTTGGTCCTGCCAATGGATGTACAGGCCTATATTGGCGGCGGTGAGCTATCTATGGGCCATGCTAGAGCCTTGATCACAGCAGAAGACCCGAGCGCACTAGCCAAGCAAGTCGTCCTGAAAGGTTTAACCGTGCGCCAGACTGAAAAGCTTGCAGCTGACCGTAAAGGCGTGAAGCAGGAAAAACGCCCGCGTGCAGCCTCTCCAGCCGTGCAGAAAGACGCCGATACCATCGCGCTTGAAAACGACATCAGTAATTCTCTTGGAATGCGCGTCGAGATTGATACAAAAGACGGCAAAAGCGGCAAGCTTGCAGTCGAGTTCAAATCTCTCGATCAGCTTGATGATCTGCTCCACCGCCTTGCCCATTATCCAGGTAGTAAGTTGAGTGGTTAATTAAGGGTATATTACCAATGGATGATGTTTATCTCATCGGTGATTTTCGAAATGCCGTCGTTTATGTCGGAGATGAAAATCATTCGGATTTAGTCCCCTCAGAGCAATTTGAAGACCCCGAATTCAATATTGAATTCGGGGATACCAGATTCCATTTTATTAATCCTGAAATCGTGTCAGGTTCTGTTAACCTTGATTTTCTAAAGAAGCACAAGAGCAGCTACACTTTTTCACAAAATCTTGAGAATATGATGGTAACTGCAACACCCGACAGGGTGAGTGCTAAACCTTTGCCTATTCTTTAATCACGATCGCTTCAGGCTTTGTTTTTGCCTCATAGCCGGAAATGCCGAAACGCTCTTCAAGCACAGCAAAAACATCTTCGGGCGGCACATCATGATGCGCGAGCATCACAAGCATGTGAAAGATCAAATCGGCACATTCCGCGCGAATATTACGCTGGACGACCTGGTCATTAGGTGTGTTATCCAGCAAAAATGCCTCATCAACAAATTCCTGAGCTTCTTCAAGAACTTTCTCGGCGATTTTTTCGCTGCCTTCTGCATAGAGGCTCGCCGTGTAGGATTCCTTGGCATCCGCACCTTTGCGCTGTTTTAGAATTTCATAAAGCTTCTCGATGATATTTGTGCTCATATCTATGCCTTTGGACTTAGGGGAATAATGCCGCCACAGTAGAAAAAGAAGAAAGGGCAGGCAAGAGATTTCTTTGCAAAAAGAACAAGGAGCACTACAGCCGTACCGGAATGCCTGATTTTTGCATGGCCTGTTTGGCTTCTTGTATAGTGTATTCTCCGAAATGGAAGATAGACGCCGCCAGCACTGCCGAGGCATGTCCTTCTTTAACACCATCAACCAGATGATCCAGTGTCCCAACCCCGCCAGACGCAATCACCGGAATGCGCACCGCATCGGAGACCGCGCGAGTAAGCGGTAGATTAAATCCCGCCTTCGTGCCGTCACGATCCATCGAGGTCAGCAAGATTTCCCCTGCGCCATAATCCTGCATCTTGATCGCCCATTCGACAGCATCAATGCCTGTGCCCTTGCGCCCGCCATGCGTAAAGATCTCCCATCCCTCACTGCCATCTTCCTTGGCCTTGGCATCAATCGCCACCACAATGCATTGGCTGCCGCATTTATCGGCGGCCTCTCGCACGAAGTCTGGGTTCTTGACGGCGGCCGAGTTAATCGAAACCTTATCCGTTCCGGCATTGAGTAAATTCCTGATATGGGAGATTTCACTGATCCCGCCGCCCACCGTTAAGGGAATAAAGACTTCCTCGGCGACTTTCTCGACCATATGAATAATCGTATCACGCCCCTCATGCGTGGCTGTGATATCCAGAAAACAAAGCTCATCCGCGCCCTGTTCATCATAGAGCTTGGCTTGCTCGACCGGATCACCGGCATCAACTATATCGACAAAATTCACGCCCTTGACCACGCGGCCATTATCAACATCAAGGCAAGGTATTATTCGGGTTTTCAGCATTTCTTTAAAATCTTGTATTATGGTATCGTGATATTGTATAAAGGCCTAAAATAATAAGGTAAAGCGGGAAATGTCTGATAGCTTAAAGGAAAAGTTAAAGCTGTGGTTTGAGCCACCTGTTTCTGATGCGAGTCCTATGGATTTAGCTCAAGAAAATATGAAGCTGCAACGTCTAATAGCAAAATCTGCATCGCAAAATAAAGATCTCGCATTTGGATATAAAACGCTAATGGATGCGGCTGCTCTTAATGTGCTGTTATCTCACATATATGAATCAGATATGGCGATACATGAAGGACAAGACCAATATATAAACGTATTACAAAGAGATATCCCGATGCTGCAGGATATAGCTAAGGCTGTAACAAGCTATTCTATCAAAAACAGCAATAGAACAGACGAAAGCCTTGAATCTGCTGCTGGAATATTAATGAGCTATAGCAAGAAAACCGAGACTTTCCAGCAAAAATTTTTAGACACACCAGAAAATGAAGAGCCTTTTAACCTCAGGCGTTTTACAGATCAAATCGAAGGGTTGGTGAATAGAACCAATAATTATAATGAGCTTACCAGTGGGGTACTAAGTTTTATCGGTCAGGAAATATCTTCAGGCTTTACAGCTACAGATAATGAATATGGCGAAGAATTTGTACGATCATGGTTTGAGGTTACTGAAGGACCCAAAACCGTGGAAGAACTGGAACTTTGTTGCATGGCGTATCTGGTTTCCCAAGGTGCCTTTAATATAGATGAGGAGGGCAAGGGTTTTGATGATAAAGAGTACCTATCCATAGAGGATGGTGAAAATGTTGTTGATGCTACCGTAAAACTTTTTTTACATCTGCGGGAAAGTAGAAATGATTTACCTCAAAAATTTTTGACAGACAGATTCAATACTGATTGGATGGCTGTACAGGAATTAGCGCAAGAAGGTTATTCCCTATCCCCTCAACGTCTTTATGGATTGGCAAAACATTATGCAGATCATAATGAAAGCAAATTAATAAATTCCGCCGAACTCTCGGCAAAGCTAAAATACTTATGCGATAACGTAGCTTTGCATACAGCTAGTATAATGATTGTTCCGGGCGATTTTTCACAAGATCAGTATGAGGAAGAATATAAAAATAGCGCGCAAAGAGTTTTAGAAGAGCTTTTAGATATCTCATTTCCTATGCCTCAGGAAGAAGACGTCTTAGAGAGTTTGGAAGCCTTAGGCACTAAAAACCGGAAAAGCCAGAGAGCCTTTGAACGAATTACCGAAATTCTCTCGCAATCACCAGATAATCTTGAAACAACAATTATTCACCATTACCAAGAGAGCGAAGCAATCAGAAAAATGCGTCAGTCGCAATTCAAGGCCAAATGGATACCCGAAGGTGGTGACGGCCCGAAACGTGCTTTCATAAAAGATCTGGCAGTGAATGAAAGTGATAAACTAAAAGCGGTTGGTTTTTCAGATGATGATATTACGGCTATGTCAGAAACAGGAAAGTTACCCGAAAATTGCGGCTGGAATATCGAGCACATTATAGATCGCGAGCATGGTGGTACAAATCATACGCATAATTTTATTTTAATGCCCGAAGACCTTAATTCTGAAAATGATGAGCTTAAGACTTTACAGAAAACTCTTAATCCCGATGCGGATAAAGGAAGCTGGATGATTTCAAGAGTGCCCAAAAAACTGCCCGATGGTACGTATCCAAAGGTTTTTATCCCCGAAAGCGCAAGCCAGAATAACCACGAACCCGTCGCAGAGCAGGAAATACCTGAAATTACGCTTCATTAGGACAGAAGCCGTTAAATCCAAGTCGAAAATTTGGGGCTACTCCGATAAAGGAGCAATATCTATTGATAATTTAAAATAATTGCCTGAACTCAACGTGTTTGCTATAAAAACTTATGGAAATATGGGAAACAAATTCAGAAAATGGGCAGTGCGAAGAAATAGCAAAGGGCAGCTTTGCAATCTCGTCGCCTGTGATTATCGCACTGCCAGGTGTAATTGTGACAACGGATGCTGTTCCTGAGGATATGCGTAATTCTGGACACATGAAAGATTTCGTCCAAAAAGTTTCCGAATTTTCAGATCTGCATCCTGATACTTACGGTGGAGCGGATGAAAAGTTGATCTCTCGTTTTCTTAAAATCACCAAGGGTATTTTGGGTGATGATGCTATACTGGACCCGTCCGCAGGACATTCGTCTACAGTCAGGTATCTTGGTATTTCGACCAGAAATCCAGAAGAAAACCTAAAAAATTTATATGCATTAAATGATAATCCCAATGAGTTCTATTCAGAGCAAGCCGAAGAAATCGTAGATGCTATCTTTACAGACCTAGTCTCCACAGGCGGTAAAAAACTGCCCATGGCGGAACTCAATAGAAATCTGGGCTACGTCAATTTTTTTGCGCTTAGTTCAGGCACAACTCTGGGCAAAGAACTGGAAAATGCCTTGGATGATAAAATGCGCTCTCTTGGATATAATGATGATGAGAGGCACGAAGCGATGGGGCAAGTTTCTTTTTTAGGAATTGGCAATGTTGTTCGTACAGATATCACGCATAATAAGTTCCGCAATGTTTATATAGAAGGCTCTGTCGACTTAATGGCAGACGCTTTTAATAAATTCAGACAGGTTCCACCTTTTGGCCACGAAGGGTTTTCTACCGAACATATTGACGGTAATGCTGTTAAACTATGGGCGGATGTGCCGGATCAGGTTACATTCCTTCAAACAACAGATCAGGGAGAGACAAGGCAAAAAACAGTAAGTGATCCGACACGCCATAATATGGCTGTGATTACAGCCAGAGGCATTGACAGGCCAGATGGCAATATTTTGCCAATAATTGTTGAAAATGTAATGCGTAACATGGTTGCCAATAAAACACGTCGTGCTATTGATCTTCTGCGCACTGCAGGGGCTCTGGATGAAGTAAAAACCTCTGATCAGTTGGACGTTCATCAGTCTATAGAGACAATTGTTGAAAATCATAAGATGGCTATCGATAATAGTTACCGCCAATCAAAAGAATACCAAGCTATTTCAGAACATTATGGTGATAGAACGGCCAAGAGGAGCGGCGTGCCGTTGATGAACCACATCCATGAAGGCGTCAGGGTTTTACAATTGATCGGATCTTCCGATGATGCAATCAAAGCCTTTTGTCTACATCCTGTATTGCAGGATAATAACGATCTTGCAGAAAATTTCCGTTTGGTTCGTGAGCATGATCCGCGCATTGTTGCTTTGGCAATGGAATATAGAAATGCTGCGAATGAATATCTTAGATCCCGCAGGTTTATACCAAACGTTATGACAGATATAGCGGCCAGCCCGTTGCGCGAAGTAAATGAAATGCTCGTGGCAGACAAAATACAAAACTATAAAGACTTCATGCACTATCACCGTCAAACACACGAAGCAAGCAATGAGCTTTACCAGTATTTCAAAAATTGGTTTGATAAGTTGGGAATTGATGAAGAAATATTCCGCAGGCTTGAAGCTGATAGCAGTGTATTGCCTGAAGATTTAATCATGAATGTAGAAGTGAATGTTAACACGAACCCCGATCATTATTTGACACCAATTTCAAGAAATGATGCAAAGCTTTCAAAAATTATTGCTACCCTATGGGACAGTCTCAAAAATCAATCCGAAACAGATGAGTATATCGGTGATTTTGCATTAACACCTGAATTAAAAAGTAATTTTAATCCATCTCACTTACGCGAAGCTGCTGTTTTGATACCTGTAATTCTGGATGAAAATTCCAAACCACATATTCTTTTAACTAAACGCCCGGAACATATGCGCAGACATAAGGGTGAATGGGTTTTTCCAGGTGGAAAAATGGATAAAACAGACCATAATAAGACCATGACGGCCCTCAGAGAATCTTCAGAAGAGATTGGTTTGGATGCTAGGCAGGTTTTTATTATCGGACAGTTACCCGATTATCATGTGCGTTCAGGCTTTAATGTGACACCTGTCATTGGTATCGTCCGTGAAGATATAGATTATATCCTTAACCCTGATGAGGTTGAGCGTATTATGACTGTTCCGATGGAGGCGTTTTTTATGGACAATAATGCATCGAATATTGTTCAGAAGACGTTCAATGGTCAAACCATTAATCTGCACAGCTTTTATTATGATGGCGAGGAAATTACAGGAGCCACTGCTGGAATGATTGCGCAGCTTCAGACAGTATTATCTAATGATAATGCACCATCAACAGCAGAATTATATAGTCGTCCTGAAGAAAAACTATAAACTGGGGTTCTTATCATCATCCGTTATATCTGTATAAGGCGTCACAATATCTTTGTTTGACTGGCTTCCATCCGCCGGAAGCCAAACACCAGGCTTGGCATCTTCGCCGCCAAGTTCTTTTGCTCTGTCTATATTTTCTTGTGGCTCGCCTTGGTGCTCACGCTTGATATCGTTAAAATTTGCCTGACATGCTCTCCATTCATTTCTAAGAGCTTGAAGGCCTGTTTTAATGACCCCAGATAGTGTCGACAAGAGACTTGTCTCCCCTAATGGCTTATTAATATCTTTCATAATGTACCCCTTAAATTATTCTTTATTATCATACGCCCTCTAATCCTGGCACAGGAGAGTCCTGCGTGGCAATTTTTTGAACCTTATCGGCAAGCTCCAGCGTTCCACCGGATTGGTGGTTTAGCTCGGTAAGGTAGAGGGCTTCTTGCTGTCCGATAGAGGCATTAACCTCATCGGAATTATTCGGGTTTTGCCAAAAAACATCTTTGCCAAGCCCATCGAGTACAATCATATTATCCAGCACAGCGTCACTGGCATTCTTCGGTAAAATATCTTTGGCCCACGCCACATTCGGATAAACAAGGATCGTCTCGACATTCCGGTCTTGTAAAATAGCGCCCAGAGAGTCCTCTGGCGGGAATTCGGGAATATCTTCATGGGCTGATGTCCCGATCAAATGGGCAAGCCCATATGGCACGATATAGACATCTATATCACTGTTTTCTATGTTCTTCTCGATATTATTGGCAATGCCGTGATTGCGCAGGCGCATCTCTGTTGCATCCATACCAGTTTCATCACTGGCTGGAATCTTCTGGCCGGCCAATTCAGGGTCTACTTCATTGATCAAGGCTTTTGTCTCGGGATCATCAGGATCAAGATATCCATCACCATCCATTGAAATAGCATTATTTAGCTCCAGCGTATGAACGGGAATATCATGCGTGTCACAATAGGCCATCACATTATGCCGCGTAAGGGGCGCGGCTTGCTGGTGACCATGTTCAAGATAGGCCTTTTTCAGGGCGTTGCCATCAGGGTCTTTTTCTGCAATCACGCCCTCCAGCATGTTATGCGAGCGCTCTAACCCATGCCCGATTTTTATGCTCGGGTCACGTTCCCGCAAAGCCTGCATCAGGAATTGTGGCAATATTACCTGTGAACCAACAGCATGCGCTTCACCAGTAATGACAACAACGGGCTTGCCTGTCTCTTCTTTGCGGCGCAGGATTATATCGGCAAGGCTCTCTGTCCCGCTGCGCATATCAGCAGAATTATCACCATTGGATACCACGCCAATATGGCGACCCAAAGTCTCGGCAATAGCATTTATATTCGCGTGTCCGGCACATTGGGTAAAAGGCTCTGTAATTTTGGAATTCTGGTCTAACGCCATATTATCATCCCGCTTTTTTATAGATAATACGTCTTTTACACAAAAATCGCAATTTTTAAGGTGCGTGTATCATTCGTCAAATCTTATCAAGATCAAAAGAGGGAGGAGCGGAACTCTCGCAGGGTTCTACTTTTGCATTTTTCCAACGTGGATCGAGCGTATGCGGCATCATCATATTAAACAGATCTTCGGGCTTATTGATAATCGCTACGGCTTCCTGCCCCATTCTTGTCGAGATCAAATATCGTGCCGCGCCGGTATTGCCCCCCATGGCAATGCACTCCACATTATAACCAAGTTCTTCCTGAATATTCTCGCCAAACATCATGTCTTTTCTGCTATCACCAACCACCCATATTGTAGCATTTGGCGGGATGGCTTTCCCCTTTTGCTCTAATTCCTGCAAGATATCCTTCATAATATCAGGGTGAGGCTTTCTTTTGCCGTTCAGAGTTTCTTTAAACCGCGTGGCATCTAAATGTGGTTGCAAATCGTGTAGCCTCAGGAACACGCTTCCGATAGCATCGTGCGAATTATGACTGACTAAAACGTTTATAATGTCATTATTCGAATAAAATGATAGAGCATTATCTGATCCTGCACGGTTTTTGGTAATGGGGGATATTATGCTTTTCTTCATATCATCGCCAAGGTGCAGGCCCGGCACGACAAGATTTTTGAACGATTTGCATAGTTGATAGGCTCTTTCCGATAGCTCCAGCACTTTTCTGGCCCTGGATTCATGTTCCTCTGCAACCAGCTTTCCTGCTTTTGCACTTGTCAAAGTGCCATCCATATCCCAGACAATCAAACTGGGAACCGGAAGCCATAACTGCGCAGCATTAAAATTTTCTGTATGTTCACTCATAAGCCCGCTTTATCAACAATAATGTTATCTTCCCATTATATACCTTAAATATACTTATAATATATGAAAAATGCCTGCCATAGCAATTTCTATTACCCGCATACTAAGTAACGTCTTTATAAACTGATAACCGGAGAAAGCTCATTCTTGCTTTCAGGTTTGACAACACGGGTGACAGGAGGAAAAAATTTAGCAGAGTTTTTTAAATCTTCCGGTACAGCAAAATTTCCTTCACTTTCACCATAACCATTTCTGGCAACATTATTTTTATGATCGTTGTAATAAGACATACGATGTTCACCATCGCTACTGCGATTATAGGTTAGAAAAAGAGCGCGGCGCATATCTTCTGTCTGGTTAGGAGCTGATCGATGCAACATTAAATTCGAGAAAAACAGGGCGTCGCCGGCTTCTAATTCTATTGGCGTCCAGATCGCATCTTCCGGAATTTCTTCTGTTGCAAAATCCCCGTTTTCATTGACAACAGGTAGGTTAAATTTATGAGACCCTAACACAACCTCAATGCAGCCATTCTCTTTTCTCATCGGATCAAGGGCAATTGCAACGGCAACCATATCTTCGGGGTAGTCCATATGATAGGCATGATCATGGTGAGGGCCAAAGCCTTTATGACCTGGTATTTTATATACTAACTTGTCTTTAAACAGGATCGCAGGTTCATCAAAAAGGGCGCTCAATATGGATGAGGTGTCATCTTGATAAACGGCCTTGGCATAAGTTTCAGAAATATCGGCGACAGGATCAAATTTGCTAAGGACGGCTTGCCCGTCTCTTTCCCACATTTCAGTTCGCAAATTATCACGCGCAACCAAGCCTGATTGAACCAGAGCCATAGACTCTTCGGTCATACTTTGTATCTCTGTAGGTAAAAAAAGAGACTTTACAACAAAGCATCCATCTCTTTCATAGGCCTGTTTATACGCATCAATATTCATGTATTATCCCGCTTTACGGGGGACTTATACAAGCTTTATCCGCCGGATGCAACTTTCAGAGCTTCTTCGGGATTAACACGGCCATCATACAGGGCTTTGCCGACGATTACGCCGTTAATGCCATATTCTGCAGCCTCACGTACGAGCTTGATATCTTCGGTCGATCCAACCCCGCCAGAGGCAATCACAGGAATAGATATTTTTTGCGCCAGCGCAATCGTGGAGACAATATTAACGCCTTGGCCTGTACCATCGCGGTCAATATCCGTATAGATAATCGCGCTTACGCCCACATCTTCGAATTTCATCGCCAGCTCGGTTGCGGCCATGTCCGAGGTCTCGGCCCAGCCCTCAACAGCGACATTACCATGACGTGCATCAATCCCCACAACAATCTGATCAGGGAACAACCCGCAAGCCTCTATCACCAAGTCAGGATTGCGCAAGGCCACCGTTCCTAAAATCACGCGGCTAACCCCCTCCGCCAGCCATTTCTCGATTTGCGCAATAGAGCGTATCCCGCCGCCAAGCTGCACGGGAATATCAACGGTTTTGATGATATTGCGCACGGCCCGTGCGTTGGCAGGCGCGCCATTAATCGCACCATCCAGATCAACCACATGAATCCATGAAAACCCGTGCTTGGCCCATTCCAGAGCCTGTGAAGGCGGGTCTTCGTTATAAATTGTGGCTTTATTCATATCCCCTTTATAAAGGCGCACACATTGCCCGTCTTTTAAATCAATGGCAGGGTAAATGATCATCGGTTTTTCTTCCACTCTCAATGCGTTAAGGCCAAAGCGACTATAACAGCGGAGATCATCGCGTTAAAGAGAAATTATAAGTTTGTGTTTACTATTGTCATTATGTCATTATAAGGGAAAATAAAGGCAAAACAGGGTTGTAAATGGAATTTTCCGAAGAAGAATTAGATATTTTGCGCAGATCAAACATTACGCCGCAAGAACTCGTTGCCGATGTGATGAAGGGCCAGCAATATCTCAAGACAATCAATACGGTTATGCTGGATATCCCTCCCGAAGAGGTCGTTGCACGGCTTGATCGTCTTGCAGAAGCCGTAGAAGGCACAACAGAAATAGATCAAAAATATAATCAGGCAACAGAATATATTTTCAACCGTGCTTACAAAGAAATAACAGGGCAAGATCCCCATAACCTTGATACAAAAGGGTTCGAAAAGGGAGTGCTGCAATTCCAAGAAAATATGCAGGATAAAGATTTTGTCGGGGCAATCCCAGAACTTGATCATATGAGCCCTAACGAGATGTATTCTCGCGTAGACGCAGCATTTAAAGCCAGTTTTGAAGCAGGAAAACAAGACAGAATTCTGGATGAGCAATATGAAGATCAATTTATATTACAATTACAAGGTGAAATTGCTTCGGCACTGGTCAAGAATTGCGAAGAGGAAAGCTGTAATGCCCGCGATCTGGAAATTAAAAACCTAAGAGAATTATATGAACGCGCACTTGGTGTTGAGGAAGAGGGTATTCCGCCATGGGAACAAAAAGAAGTCTATGACGAATTTCTGGGTGCATATACAAAGCTGACCAGAAGCCTCTATGAGGAGACAAAAGAAATGGGTATGGCGCCGGATAATGGGCGTTATCAAAATATCAAGGAAGCCCTTGATAAAGAAATCGGAATTATGCCCGGTGTTTTTCCGAATAAAGCTATTCATTACCACGAACTTGTCGCAGCCGAGGTTAAGGCTTTGTGCGATGAAGCTATTCAAAATCAGGATGTATTCCAGAAATACGGCCTGTATACGGATGCTCTGGAGGTCATGAATCATAATGAATACCAGCATGTTTTTAAGCTTGATAGGGAACTGGTCGGACAAATGTCAGGATATTACAGAGATTTCATAAAAATACAGCAAGCCGAGGCCTATGATGAATTATTCCCCTCGCCGGAAATAACAGATCAAGATACACCAGAAAAAGTCGAGGTCGATGCAGGCGCCAAAAATTCTGGGGAACCTGAAAACACAATACAAAATGACGAACCTGTAACGCAGCCTGTAACAAAAGCCGGAACAGGAATGACAGCATAAGTTTGTATTTATTAATATATATATGTCATTATAAGGCATAAGAAAAAGAAGATGCGGGATAAATAATGGAATTAACTGACGATCAAAGACAAACATTACATGATGCGGGCATTTATCCAGATGATCTGGAGCGTGATCTTGCCGAGCTTCTAACTTTGATAAAAGAAACCGATAACCATTTTTCCGATTTCACAGCAGATAATGCCCGTGAGAAATTCGAAGGCTTTGTTGACAAATATGAGCGCGTTACCGAATTAAGTGAAAAATATGTTAATCCGGCGACAGAAGAAATTCTGGACGCAGCCTATAAAGAGGAAACAGGAGAAAGTCTAGATGATCTTGAATTGGAAAGGTTAGAAGAAGATCTCGAGGCGATTAATGAGCGCCTTGAGGACGATCCTGAATTTGCCGAGGCTGTAGAGGCCAATCTTGCTGATTATGGGGAAGAATTTAGCCGTAGGTTTGATGAGCTTGAAGCCCGAAATGAGGCCAGAGACGAATTGAATGAAACTCTGGAGGAAGAAAGAGAAGCCCGTGCGAATACTATCACAATAAATATGATTGGCGATGGATTACGTAAAGATTGTAATATTGATGAATGCACTGATCAGGAAAAAGAATTACAAAAATTACAGGAATTATCAGACCGTACAGAGTATCTCGAAGATGAAAATCTTCCACCCGAGGACAAAATCGCAATCTACGAGGAATATCTGGAAACCTATCAACGGGTTGTAAATAGCTATTCTCTGGAGGACGATGAAGAAACACCAGAGGATAAACGTTTTGAACTGGTGAAAACAGAAGTCGACAGGCTCATCGGAATTCCGCCAGAAGGCCTCGTCAATAAAGGGGCACATTATCTGGAGTTGCTTGCAGATCAAGTAAGTACTTTGGTAGAAAAAGCCGAGCATGGAGAAGATCTGAGTGATGATGAACGCTACCAGCTTTATTCCGAAGCCTATGAATTACTGACAGAGGACAAATATTCCAGTGTTTTTCCTATCGATCAGGAATATCTCGAAAATATTTCCGGTTATACGGCTGATCATCTTCGAGATCGCATGGATTACCATTATGATTCCCTAACGGATGATGAGCAATTACAAAAAAATACAGAATATGTGAAAGAAGTTCTTTCCAAAATGGGGCTGCCGGGTAATTCAGCAAATGATGAGCCCCGCACGCCGGATCAGGGAGCGCAAGCCCCCGCATCAGGCATGAAATTCAACTAAAAATTATTACCATAAAAGGTTGCATTTTTTCACTGTCATCCTTAAAAAGAGCATCGCTAAATAATAATCACAAGGGTTTGAAAATCAAATGGGTAGAAACAGCGCCACTTATGCCTTTAATTTGCATGATGGAGAATTCGAAGACAAACTTCAGGAACTCCATGCCATCGTCAGAAATTTCAAGAAAAACTTACCGGATGAAGATCGCCCCGAGCGTTTTGTCACAAGTCAAAATACGACTATAGAAAGTCAATTAGAAGCTTTCCGCGACTTCAACGGGGAAAACGGCAAGGCACATTTTGGTTATCAATTTGTGACTGTAAAAAGTCATGGTTCAAACTTGTCCTTGGAATTCCGTAGCCAGATGAATGAGGCTGTAGAGATTGCTCTGCCGGATGCGCAAGACTATGAAGAAGAAAAACCTGCTGCCAAGCTAAGCTTGGTTCAAGGCCTGTAAGCCTTGAAAAACTTGCAATTTTAAAATAAAATATGCCATAATATTGACGTAAAAAGATAAAATAGCGGGATTATAAAATGGCAGATACTGTCACAGGACAAATTCAAGAAGCATTGGACAAAGATTGTTCAACAGGTCAATGTTCCCAGATTGAACAAGACATTCAGCATTTACAACAATTTAGAGATATAATTCTGGAGCTTGAACACACGGATATTCCTGATAGTGATAGTCCCGATGCGGATAAGCTCGCGCTATACAGAGATTATATGGACACATATCAACGCGTCGTAGAGCATTATTCTGCAGGTGATGACAAAAGTTTTCAGGATGCCAAAAACGAAGTTGGTTTGGCTTTGGGGCTTCCCCCGACAGGCTTACCCGAATTGGGTAGTCATTATCAGGAATTACTCGCTGCCGAGATCAGAGCAATGGTCGAAGAAGCTGATAATAATCCTGACTTATCGGATGAAGAGCGTCTTGAATTATATTCGGATGCGTATATAGCTCTAACAGAAAATCAATATGCCGAGCTTTTCGAGCCAAACGAAATGGATATGAACGTTCTTTCCGCACAAGCTGGTTATTTGCCTCAACAAATTCTGGAACGTATGGAGCCTTTATATCCATCTACAGGAATTGAAGCGGGTGATGACAATACGTATGATCCTGAAATAGATGGCCAGACTGATGCCGAGCAGGGTGATATAGATCCTACAAATACAGATGTGCCCAATAAGGTTGATAATCCCGAGGCAGAAACCTTGATACAAGATGTTAAAAACGCGGTTCTTGGCACGGGCGGCATGCAATAACTGATCATCATCAGAGCTTTAAAACCCCGAAAATCAGGCATCGTTTAAGCCCACCGGATCAAGCAGCTTGGTATAGTAATACCCTTTCAGAACTCTATCATGGACTTTCGCATAATAAGGATGGGTCCCTACACGCTGATAGCCAAGCTTTTCATACAGGGCAATCGCTTTTTCCATCGTCTCGCGAATATCCAGATTTATTACCGCAAAGCCTTCTTTTTTAGCATGGCGCTCTGCCGCTTCAATCAGCATCCGCGCAAGGCCGTGACCGCGTGCCCAAGGCGCTACGAAATTTGTGGTAAGTTGTACGGCAAAACTTTGGGCTTCGTTATTCGCTGGCGGTTTCAGGAGCTGACAAGTACCGCAAATCACATCATCTAGCCGCGCCACAAAAAGCGCCCGCGCAGGCATCGCAACAACGCCCTGCCAGTATCGTTCAAGGATATCGCGGGCCGGTAAGTCCACCCATCCAAAACCCCCACCGCCTTCAATCGCGGCATCAGTCGCATCGCACAGATCATTCAAATCACCAATATTCAAGGATTCAATATGCTCGACAAATGCTTCGGGTGGCATAGGCTTGAGTTTGGTTTGGTCGCTCATGATATGTGCTCCTTTTATGTCTCTTAATTAGGGTATTCGTAAATACCTGCTTAAGGGTTCCATTCCATAAAACGAAAGAGCAATTCAAGGCCGGCTTTGTGGCTCTTCTCCGGATGGAACTGGATACCGATCATATTATCCCGTCCTACGATTGCTGTGATCGGATCTCCGTATTCGCTCATCGCTAATACATGATGATTATACATAGATTCAAACATAAAAGAGTGAACAAAATAGAAATTTTCTGAAGTTTCTGTGCTGCGTAGCACAAAGTGACGGTTGTTTTGTTCGGTGCTATAGGTTGGAAACTCCAATGAATTCCAGCCCATATGCGGAATCTTTAGCGACGGGTCTTTGGGCTTAATCGGAACGACTTCGCCCTCAATCCAGTTAAGCCCTGCATGGCTGCCATGCTCCAGACCCCGCGTCGCCATGAGCTGCATACCCACACAGATGCCAAGGAACGGCTTGCCGTTTTCAAGAACACTTTCTTCCAAGGCTTCAATCATGCCATCAACACTTTGCAAACCTCTCATGCAATCACCAAATGCCCCCTGACCGGGCAAGACAATGCGGCTGGCTTGTCTCAAATCTTCGGGTCTATCGGTAATGAGGATTTCTGCATCAAGCCCGTGTTCTTTAACGACATGCTCGAACGCCTTGGCCGCGGAACGTAAATTCCCCGATCCATAATCAATAATTGCAACGCGCTGTTTTTCCATGGTTTTCTTTATACTGTTATTGCGGGTAATGCAATGTCCAAAACAAAGTGTAAATTGACATATTTTTCATTCCTCTATATACGTGCTGCGCAGATAAAAATAAAACAATAAGAAGGTATAAAAATGATAGAGACTTTGTTACGGGCTGATAAAACTTTCCAAGAGGGTCAAGATAAATTCATAAATGAAGGTAACAACGTTGCAATACCCTTCTTCGAAGAGGCACCGCGGCTTGGGCACCGCAAGGCCACCAACTCTCTGGTTTCTATATATGGATTTTTAAGTAAAGATGAACGCATTGATGAAGCCCAGCGTGATCATTTCCGCGATAGAAAAAACCTAATGGCCCAGTTGAATCAATTCTATGTAATCCGTGATAGGTTTTTGAACGATAGAGCCAATGAGAATGAGCTTTCTTTCGGGTTTCAAGGTCTTGCAGATATTGTCGAAAAAGGCGGCATGGATTTCTCCAATATTTTGCATCAGGCAAAACAATTTCTTGAAGGGTTTAAGTCTGAAGAGTTGCAAGCCGGTGGCATGTTAAATCAATTTGGAACAAAAGCCGTTCAGGAAAGACAGTTTTCTGCCGATACATATCAAAAGCTGGACCAGATTTTGGGTAATGCCATGATGATTGAAACCAAGCGCCGCGCTGTTCATCAAGATCATAGCGTGAGTAAAAATCAACTAACCGATATCTAGGGAATGACAAGCTTGGCATAAATCTTTCCTTTCTTGCTTTTTTCGTGCAGGAAGCTAAGCTCCCTTTCGTAATGTATCAAATAGGTAACAAAAAATGATTGCTTTATATCGCTGGCACGAAACAGATACACAAACCAGAGACCGGATCATGCGCCGCGCGCAAGCTGATATTGATGCGGTATGTGCGCTTGTAAAACCCATCATCGAGGATGTACAGGATAACGGTGATGAGGCTTTGCGCAAATATGCCAAAAAATTCGAAGGCGCGGATGTTACGAATATCAAGGCCTCAGCCGAAGAATTTGACGCGGCTGCCGATGCTCTGGATGAGAATTTAAAAGATGCGATAAGACATTGTGTTAAAAACGTTAAAGCGTTTCACGTGAAACAGATGGAGCGCGTCGAAGACTATTGGCTCGAGGAAATCGAAGACGGTGTTTGGGCCGGAGAGCAAGTTAACCCCCTTGAATCTGTTGGACTTTATGTCCCCAGAGGCAAAGGCGCCTTCCCTTCTGCACTCTATATGCTGGCAATCCCTGCGCAAATTGCGGGCGTGCCCAATATTGCGATTGTTACGCCCCCGACCCCTGATGGCGGCATTGATGCCGCAACCTTGTTCACAGCAAGACTATGCGGCGTTGAGAATGTCTATAAATGCGGTGGCTCGCAGGGCATAGCTGCGCTTGCCTATGGAACTGAGAGCGTGCCAAAGGTCAAAAAGGTTTTAGGGCCAGGCAGTCCTTATGTGGCAGCTGCTAAAAGATTGCTTTCGGATAGACTTGATCCGGGCATGCCTGCCGGCCCGTCAGAATCTATCATCCTTGCCGATAGCAGCGCCGATCCCGATAACACAATTCTAGATATTTTGAATGAAGGCGAGCACGGTATGGATTCTGCTGCCCTTTTGGTCACGCATGATGAAAAGCTCGCCGCTTATGTACAGGAAAACATGCCTGCGGTTATTGAGTCATTGCCTGAGCCACATCAAGGCATATGCAAGCATGTCATGAGTGGTGAAAATGAGAGCTATGGCGGAATTATCTTGACCTCAAGCCTTGAGGAGTCGATTGCATTTTCAAATGATTACGCGCCCGAACACTTGCACCTGAAAGTTCAAAATCCTGATGAGGCTCTTAAAAAACTTAAACATGCCGGAGAAATTTTGATCGGAGAATATACGCCGTCTTCTCTGGGCAATTACGGGATTGGCGTAAACCACGTCCTGCCGACTGGTGGCTGGGCGCATAGCTATTCCTGCACCTCTGTTTGGGATTTCCTGAAAAGAACATCACTATCAAAATGCAACAAAGCCGGATTTGAAGCATTAAAGAACAGCGTATGCACCATGACGGATTATGAAGGCTTCCCCGCCCATGGCGAAGTTCTGCGCAGGCGGAAACTCTAAAACCATTTTATTTCTGCATACCAAAATGCTATGGTCTTGGAAGAATAAACTTTAGCAGATATAGCGGCGGTGAAACATGCCAAAAAAAGCAAAAAATTCATTAGATTCCTTAGCGCAGGCTTCTCAAAGTATTGTCGATTTCTCGGGCCATGGCGCCTCTCTTGGTGCGGCCGGATATCGCGAAGCCAGTGACCATCCCGATAACTGCGAATTCCTGAGCGAGCCAGGACAAGGAATTTCGGTTAATCCTCAAAAAGGTTTTGAATCTATCCTGATTGGGGCGGCTTGGGATAATATCCGCGTTGAAAATTCTGGCCTTTTCGGGCGCTGGTTTAAAAAAGTTACGAAAATCGGAGTCGATCTTGATATTGGATGTTTATACGAAATGAAAGACGGCACACGCGGCGCAATCCAGTCTTTTGGTGAAAAATTCGGTGATTACAACAAACCTCCCTATATTGCCTTATCCGGCGATGAGCGCACAGGCGATAAAGAGGGCCACGATGAATATTTGCTCGTCAATGGCAAGCACTGGGACGAGATTAAACGCATTCTGGTTTATATTTATATCTATAAAGGCGCGCCCAGCTGGTCGGAGATCAAGCCGCAAGTCGTGGTTGATGTGCCGGGTGAAAATGATTTTTATGTTACGCTGAATGCGCATGATGATACCCTTGAGCTTTGCGCTATTGCCGAGCTGGAAAGTAAGCGCGGCGGGATAATCATGACAAACCGCACCGAATACTTTCCGGGCCATGAGGAAATGGACCGCGCTTTCGGCTATGGTCTGGAATGGGCGGATGGCAAAAAACGCCCAGCTTAAAAAGAGTATAACGCTTTAAACACGGATTGATCCGGGAACAATAAAACCATGACCGAATTATCATTATACGAAGCCTTTATTCTCGCAATCGGGGCGCTGCTCCTTGGCATAATTATGCTGGTGCGCGGTGGTGATCAGACCATTGATGCCGCGGTTTATATGGCAGATCGTTACGGCGTATCACCATTGGTTGTCGGTTTTACGATTTTGGCTTTTGGGACATCGCTACCTGAGCTGGTCATCTCTGTTTTTGCAAACTTGCAAGACTCTGCAGGTATCGCCATTGGTAACGTTATCGGCTCTAATATTGCTAATGTCCTGCTGGTGATGGGGGTCGCTGCCATGTTTGTGGTTATGCGGGTCGAAGTTACAAAGGGCCTGTATAAGGATCTGGGTTTTATGCTCTTATGCAGTATCGGTCTGGCGGCAATTCTGGTCTATTTCGGCGGAATCAGCCGCTATGCAGGTTTGGGCATGGTTGTATTGCTGGGGATATATGTGTTCTTGCAATATCAGGCTTCCAAGAAAGAAACCATTAATCTGGAAAATGAAGAAATGGAAGTGCCACAATTTGATAGCCCTCGGCAAGCTTACTTATTCCTATTCGTCGGTCTAACGCTTGTGGCTGTTGGTGCCGAGTTTCTGGTGCAAGGCGCAAAAGTAAGCGCAGGCTTGCTGGGCATTCCTGAATCCGTTATCGCACTGAGTATTGTGGCGCTGGGCACATCCTTACCTGAACTCTCGACAAGCATCATCGCAGGGCGCAAAGGCCAGTATGATATGGTGGTCGGAAACATTATTGGCTCGAATGTCTTTAATATTCTGATGATTCTCGGCGTAACCTCAATGATCAAATCCATTGATCCAGGCAGTTTCGATCCGCAACTCGCCGAATTTGATATTTGGGTAATGTTGCTTGTTGCTTCAATATTTGCGTTGATTCTGGTAATATCAAAAAAGATATCCCGCATCACAGGCGCGGTATTTTTATTGGCTTATGTGGCCTACACGGCTTATATATATGCGGTGAATCTGGTATAATTTAACTGCATGATTGCTATGGAAGAGGAAAATTATGGCTGATATTTTTGATGATATTCCCGAAAATGTTGATATTAAGGTTAGTAACAATAGAGCCGTAAAAGGCGATGATGTTAATCTGACTGCCAAAGATCCGACCATGACTCATCTCGTTGTCGGTGTAGGCTGGGAGCAAAACGCTTTTGAGGGCGATGCGCTGGACGTGGATGTCAGTTGCTTTTTGCTCAATAATAAAGATACCACACGAAAAGATTCTGATTTTATCTTCTATAATAATGAACGTGATGAAGATGAATCTATTGTTCATAACGGCGATAGCCGGACCGGAGCAGGGGATGGTGATGATGAAAGTATCTCGCTGGACCTGAATAAAATCCCCTTTGATATCATGAAAATCATGTTTGTATTTTCCATCTATAAAGGTGATGAAAAGGGGCAGTCCCTTTCCAAGATGCGCGGTGGTTATATCCGCGTCATTAACGCGGCTAATTCTCAGGAAATGCTGCGTTATGATCTGGATGAGGATGTTCAAGGTGTCTTCGACACCGGTATGCTTGTGGCATCACTAAACCGTGAAGGCCCGAAATGGCACTTTACACCGCTGGGCGAGCCGGTCGAGGGCGGCCTCGGGGCAATCGCCACCGGATATGATATTATCGTCCATGGGGGATGATAATTTAATACTGACTTTGAGTTCTAAAGCCTGATGGCGCGTATTACACAAATCAAGCTAAGCGCTTTTCGCTGTTACGACCAGATAGCCCTTGATCACATCGATAAGGATATGATCGTGCTCTATGGCCCGAACGGGGCGGGCAAAACCAACATTCTGGAGGGGCTTTCCCTCTTCGTCCCCGGCCGCGGTTTACGCAGCGCCAAAAGCATTGAAATTCAAAAGAATGGCGCGGATAATCCGTGGGCACTCTCCCTGTCCATGAGCGGTAAATATGGTGACGAGATCAGACTTGGCACAGGCGTCGAAGGCCTCAATGACGGCTCCAAGCGCGATAAGCGCCTTGTGCGCATCAACGGCAAAACCGCTAAGAGCCAAGCCGAACTGGCCGAGCATCTTTCTTGCGTCTGGATTACCCCGCAAATGGATCGGCTCTTCCTTGATTCCGCGCGCGAGCGCCGCAAATTCCTTGACCGTCTGGTCTTTGCCTTTGACCCCGGCCATGCCGGACGGGTCACCCGCTATGAAAATGCACTGGCAAAACGCTCGAAGCTGCTGCGCGATGGGATTACGGATAACTTATGGCTCAAAAGTCTGGAAAGCCAGATTGCCGAAACAGGCGTAGCCATCGCCGCCGCCAGATTAGACTTCACCCAGCGTTTGCAAGCCGCCTGCGCCGCCGCGCCGGATGGGGAATTCCCTCGCGCAAAAATCGCTGTCACAGGATATTTAGAAGAAAACATGGCGGGCAAACCTGCCCTTGAAATCGAAGAAGCCTTTGCCCGCGAACTTGCCGCCAGCCGCCAGCGCGATGCCATCACAGGGGGCGCAGCCTCCGGCGTACATAAAAGCGATCTTGAAGTCGTCTATGCCTCTAAAAATATGCCCGCCAGTCAGTGTTCTACCGGAGAGCAAAAAGCCCTGCTGATCGGGCTGGTGCTGGCGCATGCTCGGCTGATTACGGCAGAAAGGGGCGCACCGCCCTTGCTCCTGCTCGATGAGGTCGCCGCCCATCTGGATGAAAATAGACGCGAAGGCCTATATAAAATCCTTGAGGAACTCGGCGGACAAGTCTGGATGACCGGCACTGACCTTGGTGATTTCGAAAGCCTCGGGGCTAAGGCGCATTTCTTCGAAATCAAAGACCACCGCATCCACCGGAAAGCGGAATTAGCGGTTGTTGGTGAGGTGGGTTGATTATGGTTCTATGGAATTTAGCTTGCTAATTGTCTCATTGACCATATCTAAAATTTCAAGATCGCTTTTTTCTTTATTCTCTATTCCGTTATAAATACGGTACGCTTTTTCACAGTGTAGAATTGCCCGTTCAGGAAAAAAGATAATATTATCTTCATCCGCTAAGGCGTAGCATAGATGGTATTCTGTTTCTTGACTGCCAAGTAATATTGCTTTTTCCCAATATTCTAACGCAAGTTTGGAATCTCTCTCATATCCAAGCCCTTGATTGTAAAGATATCCTAGATTGTTATTTGCTTTAAGTAATAAATCTATGAATTCATCAGGAAAAGGACTCATTTTTAGTATTTCTTTCCATTTTTCTCCTGCTTCTAAGTATTCTTCGTTTCTAAAATGCCTTGTACCAGTTAGAAAAAAACAAAGAGGATGATTTTCATTGTATTGAGTAGCATTTTTAACTGTACATTTTTCTTCGCTTGCTAAAGCGGTGTTGGGAAGAGTCGCTATTGATAAAAACAAAAATAAAATGGGTAATACAAATTTCATAAACTACTCACCCTCAACCGCATCCTCGGCTTCACCCTCCATAGCCTCTTTTTCCGCCTCTTCACGGGCGGCTTTCATGGCCTCATCCTCTAGACAGTCCAGCACCCAGACATCATAAACGGGATGATCCATTGGCGATAAACCCGGCGAGGACGCAAACATCCAGCCACTAAACACCCATTCGGAGTCTTTGCCGTCTTCCGCTTCCCAGATTTGCAGGAAGGCCGCGGATTCGGGCTGATCGATGGGGGAGGATTTCTTGCACGATTGCACCTTGACGTATAGCGGGCCGAAATTCATCGTCTCTCCGACTATGGCCTCAAAGGTCGTGTTGCGCGCCGTAACCTTATCCAGATAACGCAGCTTCGCAACCGGATATTCAGTCATCTCGGAAGCTTGCGCACGGGCATCAGTAAAGGGAAGAGCGACCAAACCGCCAAGGGCACATAGCCCGATTAATAAAGTTTTATTCCGCGTTATCATCATCATCATTTTGCATGCTGAATATGAATTGTCCCAAAAGCTGCTCAAGATTTTGCGGGGCTTGGGTGTATTCTATGCGATCACCATTTTCCAGCAATTCTTCTTCTGCGCCCGGTTCAAGGGCAAGCAATGTGCCCCCCAACAGGCTCTTGCTGGTGATCAGGGCTGCTGTATCAGTGGGAAGCTCATACCCGTTTTTAACGTAAATATGAACACGCGCCAGATAAGTCTGGGGCAACAATTCCACATCCAGAACATGACCGACTTTTACGCCGCTGATCTGGACATCATCACCGGCTGCCAAACCGCCAATGCCAGAGAAATCAGCCATCACCACATATCCGTCCGAGGCGCTGACATTCGCGGATTTCAGGCTATAGGCCAGAAACAATCCGGCAACAACAATAACCACAGCCCCTAATATAGTCTCGGTGACGCTTCTCTTCATGACGATTTAATCCTCAAACAATAATTCTATAAGTCCTTTTCAGACTTATACAAAATCAACTTATGTGTAAATCTTTCTTTGGCCTTATTCCGAAGGCATCCACGCTTCATAATCACCCGTGGCTTTATCGCGCTGCCCGCCTTTCAGAAGGTGACCAGGTGGACGATAAGCCGCCGTCGTGCCTGTCAAATTAGGCTGGTGCGGTTTTTGCCATGGGCGGCGACAGGATTCCCCGTCTGCACTTGGCACGATATCTGTTTGGTGATGCAGCCATCCATGCCATTCCGGCGGCACGTTGCTTGGCTCGGGCTTGCCCTTATAAATCACCCAGCGGCGCGTACGCTTGTAACCGCGGATCGGCGCAGCCTCATAATAGCGATTACCCAGATAATCCGCGCCAATCTTTTTCTTGCGCGTGAACATCGTGAAGGTCTTGATATGTGCGGGCGATAAAACGCCTAAAAAACTTAAAAAGCCCATTTTAATCCTTAGTAATAAATCCGTTCGTAAATGACTTTACAGACAGGGCGGATTATGGCAGAGGAAAAGGCACTCGTAAACGCTAAAAAGGGATTAAAAACATGGATATTGCCTCGAAACTCGAAGAACTGGGTTTTTCATTGCCAGCCGTTGCCGCACCAGCGGCAAATTACGTGCCTTATGTGGTTTCCGGCAATATGGTTTATGTCTCGGGCCAAATCCCTTTCCTCAACGGTGAGAAAATGCATCTGGGCCGCGTCGGCGAAGACCTTTCAACCGAGCAAGGCGTTGAAGCTGCGCAGGCTTGTGCCCTGAATATTCTGGCGCAGGTCAATGAAGCCGTTGGCGGTGATTTCTCGAAAGTGAAACGCTGTGTGAAGCTGGGTGGGTTTGTTAATTCTACGCCCGAATTCACCGATCAGCCTGTGGTGATTAATGGTGCATCAAATCTGATCGCTGATGCGCTGGGCGACGCCGGAAAACATGCACGCTTTGCCGTTAGCGCGCCAAGCCTGCCCTTAGGTGTAGCCGTCGAGATCGATGCGGTTTTTGAGATTGAAGTATGAGCGGAAAAGCAAAAGACAAAAAAGAGTATTTCCCTTTTTTATTACTGGGGCTTTTGGTCGTTGGCATGCTTCCATGGCTGGTATTTGATGCAAATTATGCGCTGCGCACAGATGTCGCATGGCATGTTTTATCCTCTAGCCGCTTTATCGAGGGTGGCACAATGTCACAGGATTTTTCGGAAACTAATCCTCCGTTAATTATTCTGGTCTATGCTATTCCTGCATTATTATCGGCTATGACGAATATTCCGGTTTATTACTTTCCTTTTTACATGATGCTGATTCTGAATATAGCCTCTGCATTTATGGTCTACAGAATATTGAAAACAGGAAAAATTGCCGATGAAATCCTAAGTGCGGTAATCGGTGCAACCTCGTTTATTGCTATGACCCTGATCACGGCATATGAAACAGGACAAAGAGAACATTTGATTATAACTGGATTATTGCCGTTTTTTCTAGCTCAATACACTATCAGTAAACAAGCTCCGGTTCCAAAAGGTCTATTACATACAGCCCTGATTTTCGGAGGCATATTAATACTTATCAAGCCGCATTATGGGCTTGTACCGACATTGGTTTTTGCCGTTCGGGCATTACAGCGTGGTGTACTGGCGGTTATCAAATCACCGGATTTTATAATACTCTCAATATTAACCGCTTCTTATATTCTCGTATGTCTTACCTTTTTTATGGATTATATCACGCAAATTTTGCCTGATGTCATTGATTTATATGTGCCATACGGTAACAGCCCTGAAGATACAATGATAACAGGTGTAATTTTTACTGTAATCATTGTTGCCTTATCAGTTGGAGCATTTTTTCAAAAAGATAGCAAAAATCTGACAGGCTGGATCTTGTTCGCAGCATTTATATGCCTTGCTCCGCCTTTGGTACAGGGCAAAGGTTTTATTTATCACTTCTTGCCAAGCATGGTTTTAGTGAGCTTGGCTGTCATCATTATGACTTATGAGTTTTTACGAAGTGAAATTAAGCAAAAGGCTATGCCGGCACTATTTGCAATGGGAATGGCTCTGGGGGCAGGATATTTCTGGCACTCTCCAAATCCGGAATTTCCAACACATGAAAATTATGCTCAAAGAGACTTTCCTGAAATGCTAAATAAATATGCACAAGGCGGGCATTTTATCACAGTGATGGATAATATCGGTCTATCTATGCCAAGCGCTTTATATACGACAGCTGATTCAGGCATGCGTCATCCATCTTTGTGGTTCTTAACAGCTTTTGCCCAAGAAAATGCGGATCAAGGTACTGTCCAAGCCAGACTAGGCGCACAGGAATTGTATGAATACAAAGAAAAATATGCCCGTTTGATGGTTGAGGATTTAAGAAAATACAAGCCTGAAATTATCACTGTAACCAAGGTTGAAGAAGGCTGGCCAGAGATTTTCGAGAAATATTATGTTTATGACTTTTTTGAAGAACATGAAGAGCTTCGAGAGGAGTGGAGTCGGTATGAGTTTTTCAAAGAAGTTGTAATCCCCAAAAAAGACTATTTCGGCGGTCTTGATTTTGAAAATGAAAGTGTTTTTACGATCTATAAACGTAAAAGTCGAAATTAGATTGCAATCCCTTAATTTAGTCATTCTATGCCCCCTGATTGCTTAGGCTTTGAGGAAAGAATTCACGAGTCTTAATTTTTTATGAAAATAACGAAAAATTAGTAATTTTATGGGAAACTGTGGGTAAGAGTTATAAAAAGAAAAAAGTGAAGGTGGCTAAAAATGATAACAAGTAACAGCGTTACAAGCGTATATGCATGGCTTGTCGGAGAATCCTCCCTGATTGCTTTGGCCCAGAATAATTTGCTGAGTAATCTGGAGAGAACCCGTAAAGTCAGAACACATACTTTCCTTGCCAATAATGCCCAAAATGAACACGGCATCAGCCGTAATTATGGCGCGGAGCGGTATTATTCATGGGAAGACACAACAATAGATTGCCGGAATTATCCTAATCTGGTCGAAAGTCCAATTCTGGAAGATTTAATCGATACGATTGCAAAATCCAGAAAATTCAAAGCCTTTGAAGATATGATCACAGAGCGCAGTGGCGGCTTAATCAGTTGCACGCCGTTTTACTCTTATCAAAAAGGCGAAGAAAATAAGCGTTATAATATCAAATGTGCTCAAAAATTCGAGGATTTCGATATCATGCGAGTCGGTGTTAAGCTTTCAGCATCCAGCAAGGAAAATTTCGAGCGCGGTCTAGAGGCTATGAAAGACTGGAACTCACCGTTCAAGCCAAAATTCAAACACGCACACGCATAAAATTCCTGCTTGAAAGCACTATGGTTGTTTTTGACAAAACAAATTTGTCAAATGCAATCATAAATGCTATCCTCAGTTAATATAAAAATAATTGTGATAATTAAGGGGTATAATAATGGCTGAACAAGGTTCGGGAACTGATAATCCACATCCGGCATCAAGCGCTGCTCTTCTTGAGTTACAGCAAACTTTTGAGGGGTTAAAGCTAACTGGAGACCTAGATGCTGGCGTGAGTGCGGTTAATAATGCGGAAGTCAGGGAAATTGACCCGTCTGCCATGCAGCCCGCACAAGTCAGCACACCTGCCCTTGATGCCATGTTTGGAAATGCAACTTCCGGATCAGGAGGCATTGATCATCTTATAGAAGAAATAACAGGGTCTCCATCACAATTGCCCGAACATGAAACAACCAGACTGGTTGCCGAAGCCGATACCCCGCTTTACAAGGCACAATTCGGACAAAACCCGGTAGGCATCACTAATTCTATGCATGTTGCTGTTGATGATAGTTCAGGTCGCTCTATTGCTGGACAAAACCAGAATGAGATCATGCAAAAAGTAGTGATGGGCGGTATTTTGGCTGCTGATCCTGACTCTCATAGTGGTAAGGTAACAATCCTTTATGATCAGGATGTTAATGGCGTTAAATCAGTAGAGGTCGATGTCAAAGCTAATATCGAGACTTATGATAATGGTCGCGAAGTTGTTGAAAAACTTACACTTGAAATTTCAGAAGAGGATATGACCGCCTCGCCAAAACTTGCTAAAATCTTCGGTGAAGATCGCCAGCTTGAGATCAATCCGCTAGTCACAGGGCATAACTCCACAAATCCGTATATTCTGGATTTCAGCAGTGTCGAGCGTGAAAATGGCATCGTTATTATGCCAGGTCCTGCTAATAGCGATCTGGTCAATAAGGCAGTAAGCGGCATGGAAGAGCAGCTCCAGCGTCAATTGGATGCACAAGCCAGTGTAAACCTGAAGGACGATAATACGGCCCAAGCCACTATGCTGACTACCTAAATCCAAGAAAAATATAATTTTAAGATGGTCTGATGATAGTCGTGAAATTGGCTTCTTGTGTTGAGTCTATCCTCAAAGATGCTTCATCTGGCGCGCTTACTTCTTGTTCGCGCATAAAGTCTTGAAGCGCTTTATAGCCTTCTTCTGTCTCGGTTATTTGTTCATAGGTTTCATTGAACTGCTCTTTGGCATCATCCCACTGATTCCACAAAGCTTGAGCATCTCCGGGCGAGGTAGTGTCTTTTGCCTGCATATAAATTCTTTCTGCTTCAATTGCCGGCACTTTTGCGTAAGCCAAAGTCACAACTTCCCAACTAGGGTTTTCCGGCATCTCTTGCATATTAGATGGCAATGCATCAAAAATTTCTTCTTTTTCAATATAATCAGAAACCACATCCATTCTTTCCATCTCTTGCAGCTCTAAATATACATTTTCAATGTCCATTTCGATATCAGCTATACTCCTGTAAACAGGTTCGGGTGCAAGTGGATCATATTCAAGTGAAGTGATTTCTTGGTTTTGCATTGACTGGCCATCTTCTAAGGCGGCCAATTCTGCGTTCAGTTCAACCAGATGTCTGACCTCTTCGGGCATATCAGGTGCGATTTCTTTATGAGATAAAGATTCAGAAAATGCGCTGGTCCGCGCTTCGTGAATTTTATCAAGAAGCGCTTCTGGTGTCAGGTGAGAGGGTTTCAGTTTTTCATAGAGCTCGCTATCGGGATCAATACCGTGTTTTTCTGCCCATGCTCGGTATAATTCTTGTACTACGGCCTCGCCGCCAACCAGTGTCGGATCGCCTGTGGCTTGCAGGGCATGTGCGCCCAAAATTGCCAGATATTCTTCACGCGCATCTTCTGTTATTTCATTATCATCGATACTTTGTTCTAATGTCGCCGCCAGAGCAGAGCCTTCAATTGCAACACCAATAATACCAATAGGCCCCAATATTTTGGTAAGCTTGGTTGCAACCTTACCTAAAGCACGTCCAAAATCCGTCATAACGCGTTTCATATCATCCCAAAAACTACCAGTCTTAGGAGGCTTGCCGCCGCCGCCATCAGGTGGGGTAGGGTTATGAGGTGGTGGATCGGGGTCGTCTGGCCCGTTTGGCGGCTTCTTGCCATTATCTATTTTATCCATGCCATCATTATAGCGTTGTCTGGCATTGCCGTTTTTATTGACATCTTTTGCAAAACGATCTGCAACTTTGCCAACTTCATCTGGCCCTTCTGCTATATTAAGCTTTTGACCATTGGCTTTGGCGTAGGCCCTTGCCGAGTCAACTTTTGATTTCCAGTGTTGCGCACCATCTGTCGGTCTGAAAACAGTGCCCATGTCAGGGTCTTTAGGATTAAATACGACCATGACATTATCTTGCTTATTGTAAAAGATGTAATTATCTCCATCTTTTATAGCCTTCGTGCCTTCTTTATCGAAAAAATCATCTAGATAATCTTTAAGATCTTGCTTGGACTCAATGCCAAGATCTCGCCCGTAAGACGAATCGGTAAATTCATTAACACCATTGGCAGTACCACGAACGTGTCTGTCATAGGAGTGACCATGACTGATAAGTGTTTCTATTCCATCTCTTGTTGCTTGTCTATTTGCCATTCAAACCCGTTTTTATTGTCTTCCGCTTAATACGGCCCTTCTTCAATCCCGAAAGCCTGATTATGAATACGACCAAGCGCTTCGTTCATTTTTGTGTATTCAGCTTGATCTAGGTGTTCTTCAATATATGTCTTGCTTAATGATAAATATTCTACGACATCATGTAGTTGTCTGAGTTGGGTATTGGTAACTGTCACATGCCCATCTTGCGTATTTAAGGATAAATGCTCCAGCAATTTCTCTGCATCTGCCTTTTCCATGCCTCTCCCTGCATAAGTGGACAGTGGTAAGACACTATCACGCTCTATAGCGGCCTGAACAAAACGCTGAAGCTTCTGGGAATCATCGGGCTGAATATTTAATTCTACCTGATCATCGCTAAGTCGATTAAAATGCATGACTGAACCTGATAAACCCATGTGATCACACCTTAATTATTATTTTTTATATGCACTATATTATATCATTACTTTAGTACAAACTTGCTTAATACAATCTAACACCTTTCAATGCAAATATGCAAACTTTTAAAAGTCTGCATTTACCCCTTAAACCCTTGTGCAACAAGATATTGCTCCGCGCTTTCTTTTCGGCTGGCTGGGGGTTTGATATGCTTGATGGTCTTGAAATTATTTTTCATATCCTTGAGTAGTGTATCCTGCGCGCCGCCTTGGAACACTTTGGCCACAAAAGCCCCCTCGGGTTTCAAAACCTCAATGGCAAAATAATAGGCAGCCTCAACCACCGCCATAATCCGCAAATGATCTGTTTGCTTATGGCCTATGGTATTCGGCGCCATATCGGAAAGCACAACATCAACCAAATTACCCTCTTCCAGCATTTCTTTGAGCTTATCGGGGGCTGCATCTTCCATGAAGTCCATTTGGATAAAATCGACTTCGGGTAAGGGTTCGATTTCCAGCAAATCCAGAGCGATAATCTTACATTTCTTCTTGGCGGCAACCTGACACCACCCACCTGGTGCTGCGCCAAGATCAATCACCGTCATACCGGATTTAAGCAAACCAAGCTTTTCGTCCATCTCCTTGAGCTTAAAGGCAGCACGTCCCCGATAGCCATGTTTCTCGGCCTCTGCAACATAAGGATCATTAAGCTGGCGCTTGAGCCATCTCGTCGAGGAATTTTTTCTCCCCTTGGCGGTCCGGACCTTTGTCTTTGGCTTGTTTCTGGACATGATATGTGCCTTTTCCCGTGTTTTTCTCGAATTAAAATATCATAAGGATCATAGAGCTGAAAAATGCCATGAAAAACAACCCTAAACAGGCCGCCATAAAGACGACGCCTTTTGTATTAGGAGAGAAATGTGCAAGAAGCAGAAATATGATGTAAAATGTAGAATAAACAATAAGGCCACGCGCATGAACACCAATACCCCAAACACCCATAATTCCGTTTTCATAGCCACCATAGCCCATAATCTCGACTTGCAGGCGCATCATAATCATGCTTCCGATAACAAATCCCATCGCCCACCAGCGATGTTGCTTATGGACAAGAAAAAAGACGATTGGCAGCCACAAAATATCGGCCCAGAGATAGATATTATTCAACATGTAGGGTAGTTTAAGGCATGATTCGTTTGAAAGACAATATCAAAACACTTTTTTTGGCTTTTATGCTTGTTTGCATGGTCTTTCCGGCGTTTGCACAAGGCCGCCCTGCCCTTAATATTATCCGTGACGAGGAAATCGAGTCCGTTATTCGGGAATGGACATCACCCATATTCGAAGCTGCCGGATTAGACCCGAAGGCAGTTAATATCATTCTGGTGCAAAATAATGCATTAAATGCCTTCGTGGCGGGCGGCTCAAACATCTTTATCTATACCGGCTTGATCGAAGCCACGGATAATCCCGGTGAACTGATCGGAGTTATTGCCCATGAAACTGGGCACATAAGCGGCGGGCATCTGATCAAAACCCGTGATGCCTTGGAACGCGCATCTTATGAGAGTATTTTGGGCACAATCCTTGGGGTCGGTGCTGCCATTGCCACAGGAGATTCCGGCGCGGCGACGGCGATTGCCGCTGGGTCAAATTCTGTAGCACAGCGCCGCTTTCTGGCCCATAGCCGCGTGCAGGAATCCAGCGCCGACCAAGCAGCTTTGACCTATATGCAAAAGGCAAAAATGAACCCTTCCGGCTTATCAAGTTTTATGGATAAGCTTAAGGCCGAAATTTACCGCCCCTATGATCAACAAAGCGAATATGTGCTAACCCACCCTTTGGTAGAAAACCGGATCACAGCCCTCAATGAACGCATTGAGGAATCACCTTATAAAGCCCAACCTTTTCCTGAAAAATGGAAGAAACAGCATGCTTTGATCAAGGCAAAACTAATGGGTTTTATCAATCCCGAGCAAGTTTCATGGACATATGATTTGACCGATAGATCCACAGCAGCCTATTACGCAAAAACTATAGCATCATATCGAATGAATTTAGTGGAAGAAGCAATAGATCTGGCAAGTAATCTTGTGAAATCCCATCCACAGAACCCCTATTTCCACGAACTTAAAGGACAAATCCTTTTTGAGTTCGGGCGCGTGCAGGAATCTGTACCCAGTTACCAGAAAGCCGTTGAGCTATTACCGGATTCCGGCCTGATCCGTATTGCTTTGGCGCATGCTCTAATTGAATCGGGCAGCGATCCGCAAACCCTGAGGGGTGCAATTAAACATCTGGAGTTTGCGATTAAGGATGAGCCGCGCTCTAGCCGTATTCACCGCCTTTTAGCCACGGCCTATGGACGATTGAATGATGATACAATGGCGAAGCTGCATCTGGCTGAAGAGGCTGTACTACAGCGCCGTTACGACTATGCCAAAGCCACGGCAAGCACGATTTTACAAAGTGAAAAACAGGGCAGTGTCATTTGGACAAGGGCGCAAGATATTATCTCATTTATTGATAAGCAAAAAACCTGATTTAGAATTTTTCCATAATGATTGTATCTTTTGGCGGGATAGTTCCGAATAAAGCCTTGGAAGAGTTTTTAAATATGCTAAGTATTATTACAGGCGATTTTGATATAAGGAGTTTACGTTTTGAAACAGTCACTGAAATTTTCCAAAAAAGCTTTACTGACGATGGCGCTACTTGGTTCCACCGCTTTGTTTTGTGCCGCTACACCGGTTAAGGCCGAAGAATTAACCGAGGGTCAGAAAAAAGAAATTGAAGAGCTGTTCAAGCAACTCGTTGAAAAACACCCGGGTTTGATCGCAGATTCTGTAACAAACTACTATCGTGAACAAGATCAAAAAGCCAAGGAAAACGCCCAAGGCAAAGTAAAGGAATACTCGGACTTCTATAAGCAGACCAATTTGCCTGTTGCGGGTAATCCCGATGGCGACGTCACGGTCGTCGAATATTTCGATTATAATTGTGGCTATTGTAAAAAAGCGTTTCAGGATATCTCGAAGCTTTTGGAAGAAGACAAAAATATCCGCGTCGTCTTTCAGGAAATGCCGATCCTAAGCCCGTCTTCAAAAAATATGGCGACTATTGCTATGGCGGCACATAAACAAGGCAAATATTTTGAAATGCACACGGCGTTGATGAATTATCGCGGTCCGCAAACCATAGAAGCCTTTATGGGGCTGGCCGGAAAGCAGGGCCTTGATGTCGAGCAACTTAAAAAGGATATTGGCTCCGGGGATATTGATCAGGCAATTCTAAAATCCATGGAAATGGCACGATCTGTGGGTATTACAGGCACGCCAGGCTTCGTCATTGGTGAGCGCATCTATCCGGGCTATATCGGACTTGATGGCCTCAAGAAAGCCATTCAGGAAGTCAGATCTGCCGAATAATAACGTTATTATCGGGAGAAACCCGTGTTTAAAAAAGCGCTGATTTACACAATATTAGGGGTATTGCTCATTGGAATTTCCTATATTTCCTATGAGTTTTACCTTTTCCAAAAAGAGCGTTTTGAAGTTCAGATAACGCAAGACAAATATGTGCAAGGCAACCCGCAAGGGGATTTAACGGTCGTTTATTTCAGCGATTATCAATGTGATTTATGCCGGAATTTTCACCCTGTGTTAACACAGGCTGTGGCGACCGACGGAAAAATTCGTCTCGTGCAGCGTGCAACGGGTAAAGATAATTGGTATATACAAATCATTCGCGCAGTATACGCAGCAGGGGAGCAAGGCAAATTCTTTGAAATGAATGATGCCATCATTACAAACTGGCCTGTCCTGTCAGAGGAAAAGCTATTTGAAGTCGCGCAAGGCGCGGGTATTGATACAGAAAAACTCAGTCGTGACATGACCAGCGCCGAAATCAGCGAGCATATCGCCGAAAATAAAGAATTTTTGAAGATGTGGAATTTACCACGTTTTCCGGCTTTGATCATCGGGAAAAAGAAAATTGTAATGCCCAATGCGCCTCTGACGCAGGAAGAGCTTTTGGATTATTTCGAAGAAGCACGCTCTTTCCTCTGATCATATTCCGGTATAATATGCACCCATGAAAAAGATATTGATCCTCAATGGCCCGAATTTGAACATGCTCGGCAAGCGCGACCCCAAGCAATATGGCAGCATGACTCTGGCCGATATCGAAGCGCTGTGCCGTGATGTTGCCGCCGAATATGATTTTGAAATTGATTTCCGCCAGTCTAATCACGAGGGCGAGCTTGTGGAATGGATTCAGCAAGCCTTGGGTAAATGTGATGCATTGATGATTAATGCCGGAGCTTATACCCACACATCACTGGCGATTCGCGACGCGTTGGAGCTTTTGGAAGTGCCAATCATCGAAGTGCATTTAAGTGACCCGAAAACCCGTGAGGAATTCCGCCATTTTTCCTATATAGAACGCCTTGCCACAGCTACAATTTCAGGCCAAAAAGACCAGAGCTACGTCCTTGCACTGAAAAAACTGGGCGAGATACTTAATTGATTATGGATAAGGGTTGTTTTTGGGCTTTATGTTTAGTATTCAAGCCTCTAGAATAGCGCATTAACAAAAACAAAAAAGTGTAAAAGAACTATGAAAATTGATTCAGATGCCATTCGTGAGCTTGCCGATCTCCTCGAAGAAACAGGCTTAAACGAAGTTGAAATCAGTGAGGGGGACAAGACCTTACGCGTCAGCAAAGGCGGCGGCACAGTGATCGCTGCGCCAGCCGGAGGTGCAGGTATATCTATGCCCTCTGATCCGGCCGCGCCGCAACAAGCCAATATGGATGCGCCTTCATCAGTGGCGACATCCCATCCGGGGGCTGTGACTGCGCCGATGGTTGGTACAATCTACATGCAGCCCGACCCGAATTCTCCGTCTTTTGTGAAAAAGGGCGATAAAGTCAATGCGGGCGATACGCTTGTGATCATTGAGGCCATGAAAGTCATGAACCCGATCAAGGCTGAAAAATCCGGCACCGTCACCCAGATTTTGGCAGAAAACGGCCAGCCAGTAGAATTTGGCGATGTATTGATGGTGATCGAGTAAGCGGGCTTTAATTTATGTTCAAAAAAATACTCATTGCCAATCGTGGAGAAATTGCCCTTCGGATCATCAGAGCATGCCGTGAAATGGGCATCCAGAGCGTTGCCGTGCACTCAACCGCAGATGCCAGCTCTATGGCGGTGCGTCTGGCCGATGAATCAGTATGTATTGGGCCGCCATCGGGTGCGCAAAGCTATTTGAATATCCCTTCTATCCTGACGGCGGCGGCTCTGACGGGGGCTGATGCTATTCACCCAGGTTATGGGTTTCTATCAGAAAATGCGCAATTTGCCCGCATGGTAGAGGAGCATGGCTTTACCTTTATTGGCCCATCTGCCGAGCTGATCGAGAAAATGGGCGATAAAGTCACTGCCAAGCAAACCGTTGCAGCGCTTGGCCTGCCTGTTGTGCCCGGCTCGGAAGGCGGCGTCGAGAGCGCAGAAAGCGGCCTTGCTACAGCCATAGAAATGGGCTTTCCGGTCCTGATCAAGGCGGCAAGTGGTGGTGGCGGTAAGGGGATGCAAGTTGTCCATGCCGCAGAAGACTTCAAAGAGGCCTATAACACAGCGCGCGCCGAAGCCAAGGCTAATTTCGGCGATGATACGGTCTATATTGAAAAATTCCTTGGCAATCCGCGCCATATCGAAATTCAGGTTTTTGCCGACTCCCATGGCAATGCCATTCATTTGGGCGAGCGTGACTGCTCGATCCAGCGCCGTCACCAGAAACTTGTCGAAGAAGGCCCATCCCCCGTCTTGTCCGAAGAACTGCGTGAGGAAATAGGAACGCTTGCGGCTAAGACGGTTGGTAAGCTTGGCTATCTGGGTGCCGGTACGATTGAATTTCTCTATGAGGATGGAAAGTTTTACTTCATGGAGATGAATACGCGCATTCAGGTGGAACATCCTGTCACCGAGATGATCACAGGTGTTGATCTAATCGCCGAGCAAATCCGCGTAGCGGCCGGTGAAGAATTATCCGTGAAAAATAATAATGGCTTCCGTTTCCGCGGTCACGCAATTGAGATCCGGATAAATGCCGAAGACCCTGAAACCTTCATTCCTTCACCCGGTACAATCAAACAATTCCACGCCCCGGGCGGACTTGGCGTGCGCTTCGATAGCGGTATTTACGGCGGCTATTCCATTCCGCCATATTATGATTCCATGATCGGCAAGCTGATTGTCCATGGCCGCAACCGTGATGAATGTATTCGCCGCCTTTTGCGGGCGATCCGTGAAACAGTGGTCGAAGGCGTGAAGACAACATTGCCACTCCATGAATGGATATTGAAGCAGCCTGAATTTATTTCCGGTGATTACACGATTCACTGGCTCGAAAAAAAGCTTGAGGAAAAAGCAAACGCGAAAGGAAAGTAATGAACATTGTCATTATATCCGGATCTCACAGGCAAAACTCTCAATCTTTAAAAGTCTCTAATTGGCTGGCCGAGCATCTTAAAACCAAAAGCGCAAAAAGCGAGATCATCGATCTATCCGGCAATCCCATTCCCTTTTGGAGTGAAGAGGCGTGGAATGCGGAGTCTGATCTGGCCAAGGAAATGTCGCCATATCTCGAAAAGATCGAAAAGGCAGACGGGCTTATTCTGGTGTCACCGGAATGGCACGGCATGGTGCCTTCGGGCCTTAAGAATTTCCTGCTTTATGTCTCGTCACAACACGCTGCGCATAACCCTTCTTTGCTGGTTGGTGTCTCTGCCTCACGCGGCGGGACGTACCCCATAGCAGAGCTTCGTATGAGCGGCTATAAGAATAACCGCATGGTTTATATCCCTGATCATCTGATCGTCAGCAACTGCGAAAATGTCATGAATGACCCCGCCCTTGATAGTGGCGAAAAGGCAGACCAATACATCAAAAACCGCGCCGATTATTCGCTGAATGTCTTGCTGGCCTATGCCAAGGCACTTAAAACCATGCGTGATGAGCATGATCTACTCAGCAGCGATTATCCTTTCGGCATGTGAAAAAATTCTAAATTCCAAAAACATTATCAGGCCATCTAGGGATGATGCCCTTTTCTAATTCTGTACAAGAACTATTATCAAAAGCTATTTTTTGGAATCCATCAGAATCACTTTGCAAGCTTCCTGTCGTTACAGTCTCCGAGAAAACCGAAAGGATCATATCTGTGCATTGCCAACTTTGACCGAATTTATCATGCCCCAAAATAGTTTTGCTTCCAAATTTGACATTATGCTCTGGGTTGCCGGAATCCTCAAAACTAAATGCAAAATATGACGGGCTGTAATATCCGTATTTTTCACTCAAGACGACAAAGTCTGGATCATCTTCCATTCCGTCAATAACAAAGCCTACGGGGTCTTTTTCAGCTCTCTCTATAATACTGTTTATTTCAGCGGTTATTTTGTCATATTCGATTTGTAATTCAGGCGGTAAGGGCTTTATTTGAGGTTCACTCGAAGTCAGAGCAAGGCTGAAAATACTCGCTAGCCCATAAGTCATGAGTTTTGTTTTGGTTGTATTCTGTTCCAAAATGGTATCCCGCATTATTTTCCCTAATATTAGCACTCAATTTATAAAGCTGTCAAAAAGTTAAACGCACTGTAATACACTGTTATTTCTGCTAAAATACAAAAATGCAGATTGTCCTCACGCCAGAGATTCTCCTAGAAGCCTACAGCCAAGGCCTGTTCCCTATGGCCCGCAGCGGCAGCAGCCCCTATGTTGATTGGTATTGCCCACAAAATAGAGGGCAGCTCTCTATTCCGGCGCTGCATATCCCAAAAAAACTTAAGCGCATGGTCAAAAAGATGGAAATCTCTGGCGCGCCTTATGAAATTCGTATCGATACCGAGTTCGAGGCGGTGATTAAGAATTGCTCCGTGACCGAGGAAGATAGTCCCTTGCGCGCTGAAACGTGGATCAATAAAGAAATCACCGAAGCTTTTTGCGCGCTTTATAAATTAGGCCATGCCCACAGCGTCGAATGCTGGCAGGACGGGCAACTGACCGGCGGGCTTTACGGCTTATCCATGGGCGGCCTGTTTTGCGGCGAAAGCATGTTCTCAACTGCCCCCAATACCAGCAAAGTTGCGTTAGTGCATCTGGCGGCGCGTCTTTGGAAAAAGGGTTATAGCGTGCTCGACACACAATTTGTCAATGATCACCTCTTGCAATTTGGCGCGTATGAAGTCCCGTATGAAAGTTATTTGGAGCAAGTCGAACATGCAACGCTTCAAGAATGTACCTTTAAAGAAGATAATGAGCCAAGCGAGCTGGAATTGGTGAATGAGTATCTGGAAAATCGTGGAGCTTAGCGTACACCCACGCTAAATTTCTTTTCTTTTGAAAAGCCGCCTTTTTGTTTTACTGTGGCCGTAGCGGTGTATGTGCCCTTCATCAATTGTACGTTTCCAATTTTACGCCCAGCAAAATAAAACTGTCGGGCGCGGTTTTTCTCTAAGGTTTCATGGCGCTCGACAAAGAGTTTTCCATCTGGATCAAAGACCTGTAAAGCCACCTGATCTCCCTCTTCCAGATTATAAAACCCCGCCCAGAATACGAAAGCTGCGCTACTGATTGAAATTTCCTCGGGGTTTTCCTCGCCACGTTTAATTGCCTCGAAATCCGGCACCTTGGAACGAAAGCCGCCGTCAAAAATTACAACAGGCTCATATAGAACGGCTTCATCCTTCCACATGGAGTGCTTCATCTTCCCGCAGCCATCCGTGTTCAGCAGTCCCGTAAACGGATCAACGATTCCGCCTTCCCAATGCACACCAAAATGAAGATGCGGAAATTCCGCCATGCCGGACTGCCCGACTTGTCCGATTTTCTGCCCCTGCCGTACCTCTTGCTTGGGCTGAACGACAACGGAATCCTGCTTCAAATGGCAGTAAATCGTCTGGAGGCCATTCCCATGATCAATCAGCACGGCATTGCCGCATTCCTTCCGTGCTTCTTGAATGGATTCAAGGTCTTCCTTGCTTTTGACGTAATCATTTTCACCATCACGAATCCTCAAGACTTTCCCATCCAGTGCCGCAAACACATCTACACCCCGCTTCATTTTATAGGCCGAAGGGATGGCGAAATCTGTACCCTTATGCCCGTCACTGGTTTTTTCTGTGCATTTGAAGTCCTGTAAAGCTCCGTCCTTGGTATCAACATCCACATACTTCACAGGCCAGCAATCTTGTCCCAAATCGCACCCTAATGGTAAAATGAACTTTGGATCTTGCGCATAGGCGAGCGCAGGAAAAAATATAATGATTAAAGTGAGATATACGAGTTTATTTGACATAGTCACCAATTTGCGATTACTGTGAGAAAAGGATAAAACCTCGGGGTTGAAAATGGAAGTAAAAGAGGGAAAAAATCTGGTTTCTTTGAAACAGGCAGCCACACATGGTTTGTCACTAATTTTGATGCTTCCCGAAAACATGCCAATTCTGACTGAAACCTTCAATCAAGATGACCTGAAAGATATAAACTGGCCTGAGATCAAAAACCGTAACAGACGCACAGCCACAACCCATAGCGTAAACCCAACAGCATCATGGTGTATCGCACAGCCTGAAACGTGGTCAGATTTTCAAAATGTGCTGAATGCCTTTATCGATAATCCCGATTATCCGAATGAAAAAATAAATATTGGCTTTGGCAAGCATTACCGCTGTTTAAACGATGTTGTGATTTCTTCCAGCGATCCAGATAAAACCCATGAAAAGGAGACGCGTCTTCGTAAGGAATTAGAGCAAAAGAAGCAAAGTCATCAAGATATGCCGAGTGTCAAAAGTCCGCCTGTCTTATCATCATTCAAAGACGCAAGTGGCAACAGAAACTGGAAAGCCTTTGTAGGTGTTTTGGAAAGAGATACCAATAATTTCTACTGGATCAATAACGCCAAGCAAGCCACACAAATTTCCGGTAATACAGGTGGCCCGCAAGAAAATCTGGGTTTATAAGTACACATGCCAAGACATCCTTACCTAAGCAAACAAGCCGTACAAAGTGGTCAAAACATTGTTTTACGCGCAAATTTTGATCCGGGCTGGGAGCGCCTGCAACGTGAAAACGGCTTTGAGGTTCTACCGCGCTCTGATCTGGCCAAGGAACTCCTCCAGCAGCCCTATGCGCTCGTGGAATGCTATAGCGCCAATGAAATCCTGCAACATGCACGAAACATCAAGCAACGCGCCGAGGATTTATCGGTCTTTGATAATGTCTACGTCAGCGCCCTGCACAGACCCATCCCCTTTGATGAATATTTCGTCGGGATGAAATCGCAGGGCCTAAGCGGGATTTTCAATAAATTCTGCACGCAAATTCACGATGTCCAGTCCTTATTGAATCGCGAGTTTGCCGAAAACTTTCTGGAGCGCCCCGAGGACGGTGTAGAGGAACGCCAATTGCGCGCGCTACATCCGGCAATGTTCATCTTTAAGCCCTCGCAAAATACGCAAAATCAGGTCAGAGGCGAAAACGCCCTGATGATCAGCTCACCCACAAAATACGGGCAGGGTGATCTGGAATATATTCTGGCGCTGGATGTCAAAGACCCGAAAATCAGGGAAGTTCTACGCTCGCCATACGAGAAATTCCTCACCATCACCCCCTATATCAGATGGGAAAAGGCCCAGCAAAGCTTCGATGAATCAACAGACCCGAATGAAACCAAGAAATACTTGCTGATCCAAGGGAAAGTCGATCATATGAGCCAAATCTCGAACCTCAAACCCCGCCAAACCCTAGAGAGTTTCTCCCGTTAAATGAGAAACCAATTTCTTGTCAAGAATATGAAAATATTGCTATTATATCTTAATAATACTGATTGGGTGATAAAACATGTCGGAAAACGACACTTCAGGATATAAGCTATTAAAGCCTATCATGTATGTCATGAAGGCCAGTAATGCTGTAACAAAGCCTGCGGAATATGCGGGTTCTATGTTGGGAAAGGCTTGGGCTGATAACGTCAATGGGGGTATTCCTGAAACATCCCAAATGTTTTTGGATGCTATTGATGATCATGTCACAGAGGCACTCGTCAAAGAATTACAATCCATCCTTGAAGATCCTGAGAAAGTAGCAAAACTGCAATCCGGCGACATGCTTGATGGCATTGCACCTAGCCTTGCAAAAGGCATGGCAGTAGAGAGCGGTATCAAAACTGTAATCGCAAAAGAGCCAACTCTTGGTCTGGGATTAAGCGCCTTTTGGGGAGGCATGAATGCTGCCGAAAACAGAGTAACCCTATACCGGAATTTTATGAACATGGCTGGGGGTGTTAGTCCGGAAACGGCGCGCCCTAATATTCCGGGATTTGCCTCTATTCCCTTTATTGACGGGGCGGATAATCAGGAATATACGGTCTTAATCGATGCAGGGCATACACTCGGCGATTTCGTAGCAGGTGACGGGCATTGCAACGAAATTCTATATTACATGGTCGATAAAAACGGTAATCCTGCTCCGGATGATGTTGTAGAACGTCTGAACAGCAATGAGACTTTCCGCGCCAATGTTCTGGAGCCTGCCATGTATGATGCATATACCGATATGATTCATTTGATGGGGGAGAATATGCTGGATGGTCATGCCGATAAGGAAGAATACAGAGCATACGTCAAAAGCGTCATTGAAAATGATCCTGCCATGCAAGACCTTGCAGAAAAACTGGTAGATACCGCCCTGAGAGATAGATGGCCACAACTTTATGAAGGCGAACCAGTCACACGCTTGCAAGATTCCATGAAACAGACAATCCTTGGCACTGCCGGATCATCGACCACCTAAATACGGTAACGATGCCGTAATCCTAGACCGAGCAGAAAGAGGAGGATAAAGGTAAACAAACTTTGGGAGAATGTAAAAAAGTAAATCCATTCAGGAATAGGGCAATCCTGACCTGATGAACAAAATAAGCTGTTCCCTAAGTTTTCTCGTGCGCTACGACTACTCGGTATAAAAGCAAACATTTGTGAAAAAGAAAAACCAAGGCTTTGTAAAAAAGTCTTAAAGCCTATTTTAAACGGGCTTGCCAATAAATATACAAAAGCCCCTAAAAAGGCCACGCCGATTAACCAGAAAAGTGGACGAAGAATGCCGCGCCCATAATCACTTAATTTTTCGTACCAGAATTCTGATTTTAATAAAAAACTATATGCCGAGAAAATACAGCAAGACGGCTTAAAATCTCTCGAAGCCTGCATTTCTAAAATATGAAATTCTTTGGCTTTGTTATGGTCTTTATTAGCCTCTGCCAATTCCTTAAGGCGGCGTGCTCGATCTATATCCGCTTGATCAATGGCTACTTTCTTTGAGGCCCAATCACCATTTGGAAAAATAATGAATATTAATCTGAGTATATTAAGCCTCATGCACTTACATGGAATGTACTTAACACCATATCGATATAGCCATCGGCGCTTTTTAGCAAAATAATTACAGATGCTTTTTCTTGGAAGAGTGCAGTTCAAACCCGATACCGAAACATGGTGAGACGTTTTTGTATGGGTTAAATCCACCAAACAGGGGAATACTTCACCTTCGGCGCATGAAATATCAAGCGGCCCATCGAAAGTAGCGTATTTAAAGGAAAAACTTTTAATATCTTTCAAGCTGCTGAGATTTGTAAATAAAGCCATTCCATTAAATTTTGTTTTTGAGAAAATTACATTTCCATGCCCAAAGTCTACATTTGAGAAAATTACATTTCCATGCCCAAAGTCTATATTTGAAAAGTTTATTTCGCCTTTTCCAAATTTTGCTGCAGCAAAATCTACATCACCTTTTCCAAAGCTAGAATTCAAAAAGGTAACGTTTCCATTTTCAAATTTTGCTTCTTTAAATTTTACATCGCCATTCCCAAAATTTGAATCAGAAAATAGCACGCTTCCTTGACCAAAATCTGTCGAAAAATCCTTTGTACCAGCACCAAAGTTTGTTTTTGAAAAATTTACTATCCCTGCTCCAAAAGATGCGCTGGAAAAATCAACATCGCCATCTCCAAAAATAACTTTATTAAAATCTACATTTTTAGACTCAGAAATCTTGCCGGAAAAAACTTTATTGCCACTTCCAAAATTAGCATTAAAAAATGAAATTTTTCCCGCAGCCCCAGAAAAATGAAAATCTCCATTGCCAAATTTTGTATTATTAAAATTTATTTTGCGATTTCCAAATTTTGCATTATTAAAATTCACTTCACCTGTAGGAAATTCAAAATAAGCAAAATCTATATTTACTCCGTTTGGTAAATATTTGTTAAAATCAAAACTCGAAAAATCACAATTAAACTCGCCAAGAGGACGCCGCCAAGCATTCCATATATCCTTGCCTTGCTCCCATATCGTTATGAGTTCTTTGCTGTCTCTCGTATGATAACTATTTCTTGCCATACAAACCATTATAGTTGCATGGTCATGATTCTAAAAGCAGGGAAATTACAAAATGAACTTGCTAAGATCGGCGCTCTTGACGAGGTCTTCGACGTTGTCTCGGACATAATCGGCGGTGATCAGGATTTCCTCGCCGCCGCGGTCACTTGCGGTAAAGCTGATTTCCTCCAGCAGTTTTTCCATCACCGTATGCAGGCGGCGTGCCCCGATATTCTCGACTTGCTCATTAACCTCAAAGGATAGTCTTGCAATTTCGTCAATCGCCTCATCCTCGAATTTCAAGGTCACTTTTTCCGTCCCGATCAGAGCCTCATATTGCCTGATAAGGCTGGCTTCGGTGTCTTTCAGGATTTTCTGGAAATCCTCGACGGTCAGCGCGCGTAGCTCCACGCGGATCGGCAAGCGCCCCTGAAGCTCGGCCAGCAAATCCGATGGCTTGGCGTAATGGAATGCGCCACTTGCGATAAAGAGCATATGATCCGTCTTCACGGGGCCGTGCTTGGTCATCACCGTTGTGCCCTCAATCAGCGGCAGCAAGTCGCGCTGTACGCCTTCGCGGGAAACATCCCCGCCGCGTACGTCTTGGCGTGCGGCAATCTTGTCGATCTCGTCGATAAAGACCATGCCGCTTTGCTGAACCATCTCCAGCGCATCGGCAACAACTTTATCTTCATCGAGCAACTTGTCGGATTCCTCTGAGATCAGAACCTCATAACTATCGGCGACGCTTAGGCGCTTTTTCTTCTTGCGATCACCAAAGGCTTTGCCGAACATATCGCCCATATTGATCATGCCCATACTCGCCCCCGGCATGCCCGGAATATCCATCATCCCGCCCAGAGGGTTCGAATTATCGCTTACATCAATTTCGATCTCGCGCTCATCCAGTTCCCCTTTACGGAGCTTCTCACGGAAATTCGCGCGCGTACCTTCACCGGATGTATCGCCAACCAAAGCATCCAAAACGCGTTCTTCGGCGTAAACTTCAGCTTGTGCCTTGACGGTTTTGCGCATGGTTTCCTGTGTCATGCGAATGGCAATTTCAGTCAAATCACGGATGATGGATTCGACGTCCTTGCCGACATAACCGACTTCGGTAAATTTCGTAGCCTCGACTTTGATGAAGGGCGCATTCGCCAGCTTTGCCAGACGGCGCGCAATCTCGGTCTTACCAACCCCTGTCGGCCCGATCATCAGGATATTTTTCGGATAAACCTCTTCTTGCAGCTCGGGATCAAGCTGGCTTCTGCGCCAGCGATTACGCATCGCAATCGCCACCGCGCGCTTGGCATCACCTTGCCCGATAATATGACGGTCCAGTTCACTAACCGTTTCACGTGGTGAAAAAGAAGATACAAAGTAAGAGCTTTCCGCTTTTTTGCTACTCATGTTTTTTACCAATATCCGTTTTGTTATTGCTGTATGGTGTTTTTTAACGAAGTCTGTGCGAAAATCAACGACTAACTCGTAGCTATATTCGCGAAGTCGTGTTAAACAGATATTTCGAATAACAAGGAACTCTAGGAAAAAATATGGAATTTGCAGATTGGGCGATCTTTTTTCTCATAGTCCCTTTCCTTCTGGCCATCGATCTCAAACTTTTCAATAAGGGCGGCGATAATGTTATCGGTTTCCGCAAAAGCCTTATCCTGAGCGCTTGGTATATTGCAGCAGGTCTTGCCTTTGGTCTTTTGGTGTGGTGGCATTTCGGAGCCGAGCGTGCAATGAATTACTACACAGCCTATGTCATCGAGAAAAGCCTGTCACTAGATAACCTTTTTGTCATGTCAGTCATCTTCAGTGCCTTTGCAATCCCAAGGCAATACCAGCACCGCGTTCTGGTCTGGGGAATTATTGGCGTTGTGATCTTGCGCGGTATCATGATCAGCGCAGGCGCAACCCTTGTGCATTATTTTGACTGGACGCTCTTTATCTTTGCGGCCATTTTGATTTTTACCGGCATCAAGATGCTATTCATCGAGGATGAAGACCCTGATGAGTTCGAAAACAAGCCGCTGACGGTTTTCTTGAAAAAACGCTTTCCTTTTACCTCTGATATTCATGGCAATAAATTCTGGGTGCGTGTGGAAAAAGAGGGCAAGTCAGTCCTGATGTTCACGCCGCTTTTCCTTGCCCTGATCGTGATCGAAATCAGTGACGTGATCTTCGCCGTCGACAGCATCCCTGCGGCACTGGCGGTAACAACAGATACATTTGTGGTTTTCACCAGTAACATTTTTGCCGTGCTGGGGCTTCGCGCGCTTTTCTTTGCGGTGGAAAATATCATTGATCGCTTTGATTTGATGAAATATGCGCTGTCTCTGGTGCTGGTCTTTATCGGCGGCAAGGTCTTTTATAATGCATATTTCGGGCATATCCCGCCCTCTGTTTCCATGACGATAACTTTGACGGTGCTGGCTTGCGGGTTTATATTCTCGTTGCTCCTGACCAAGAATGAGGAGGAGGAAGAGGCCAAGCCCGAAGAGATAAGGGATTCTGATCATGAGTGAGGATGATAAAAACGATAGCGAAAACAATGATAAGAACGTTGTATCCCTTTCCGAGGTAAGAAAAGAAAAGTCCAAACCTTCGGTTTTCAAAAGCGGCGTCGATGGGCAATGGGAGCAATATCCCAATAAGCTTGAGGCTTTGAATTCGCATTTCCGGCATATCATTACGATGATGCGCACCACGGCTGATCACATGGAAGCCTTGATTTCCGTGCGCCGTGACATACGCGAGACTGAATATGACTTGGCGGAATATGACATGGCAACTGAAAACGAAGATAAGGATTATCGGGAAGCATTAGTGCATTTCGAAGCCGAGCTGCGCGATCATGAAGACGGGCTGGGCCAAGTGGTCAAGGAAGAATGCCTCAAACCCCTGATCATGGATTTGCATGAATACGAGATGATTGATCTGGAAGACATCATTGATGCGATCAATGAAATGGCCGAGGATGAGTAAATGGCTAAGGGACCAAGCCCTGTAACAGCTCGTGATCTGATGGCTGCATTAAAAAAAGATAAAGCACATCAAACGCAGAAAAAAATGCAGGATCAGGAAGTAGCTGCATTTGAAAAATTATTGTTAGACGATGAAAAACCCATGTTGGATGAACTGGCCTTCATTGGTGTTCATGTAAATTCCGTGTGGGATTTTATCAATGACTGGGATTTTGAAAAATGGGAAGGATCTTGCCCCGATAAGAATTTTACACCGGAGGCTATAAAAATTTTGATAGATCATTTGCAACAAGATCACCACCCCAGAACTATTCAAGGTATTGTGCGGTCTTTAGCTGATAATAGATTAAGTGATCTTAACGAACTTTGGAATGTACTTGAAGTGCTCTATGGTAAACATCTGACGGATGAGCACATCAAAAATCCTCAAGAAAGAGGTGTACAATATGCAATCGCTCTGGCTTTATCTGAACTAGCAAAAGAATCACGATTAGAGAGCATGATAAAAATTATCAAAAACCACCCCAATGGTGACGGCATAGAGATGCTTGAGGCGAAGATCAAATCTTTTCAGTAAAAACGCCTAAAGCTTCTCAACCACGATGTTATCATTCGTGTAGACACAGATATCGGCGGCAAAATTCAGGGATCATGAATTACGCTTTCTTTAGAAGAACTTTGCGATATTCAGTACTTGTCTTGGTTATAAATAATGTTAGGTACGGGTCGTGGATGTATTTTTGAATTTCTTCCAACGGTGTGAGCCTATTAAGTAATTCATCCATTGGTTTCTTTTCCTTAGTTAATTCTAATGCCCCAACATCCAGTCTTCCAAAACGCATATTTAATACCCAGTTACGGACAGGCTTAAGGATTTTGTCTATTACGTATAAAGGTGCTTTTGCAACTGTTTTGAAAATAATGTTTGATCCTTCCCGCAAGTGATAAGGAAAGTAACCGATAAAACAAAACTGCGTTAAAAAAAGAGTATCTTTTGTGAATATACGTTGAACGACTTGTGCTAGAAAAGCTTCCATAAGCGGTTTTTCAAGATTGTAGACTGCCGGCGTAATAATTAAAGATGCCTTTCCTTTTAAATCCTGAACGACAATTCCCGTTATGAAACGGTCAGGAATATAACCATCTTTTTGTGTAATATATAGGTTCGGAACTTTAAGGCCACGAGCTATACAAAAATTTTCTAGCGTTTGATAGAAAATATCATTATGGGATAACTGAAGCGGTACGGCACAAAAAAACTTCCCAATACGCTTCATATGAGAGTACATAAAGTAGAAGTAGGCGAATATTATAAAAATAAATATTTTGGCATATAGCTGAGCTATTTTTATAATTTTTCCGGTTTCAAAGTCGAAGAAAATAATTTTTTTCAAAAATACTTCGAACAGGTTTTCGTAACCATGGAAAGCTCCAACTATTAAGTAAGAAGCAATAATAAGCATCAATAGTAATAAAGTGGTAAAAAGAAAAATCCCGAATATAAAATATAAACTTAAAACAGCTGTTTTTAGTTTGTTATTCCATTGAATCCGCTTGAGATTTCCTTGGAATTTTTCAGTCATCACAACTTCTCGATGACGATATTGTCATTCGTGTAAACGCAAATCTCGGCAGCAATATCCAAAGATTTCTTGGCAATTTCTTCGGCGCCAAGTTTTTGATCGTAGAGCGCTCTTGCGGCGGCTAGGGCGTAATTCCCGCCAGAGCCAATCCCGATCACGCCGTCTTGCGGCTCGACCACATCGCCATTCCCCGTCAGGATCAAGGAGGTTTCCTTATCGGCCACAGCCATCAAAGCTTCCAGTTTTCTAAGATATTTATCCGTACGCCAGTCTTTGGCAAGCTCCACACAAGCACGGGTGAGTTGCCCGGGATGTGCTTCCAGCTTAGCTTCTAGGCGCTCAAATAAGGTAAACGCATCCGCCGTTGAGCCAGCAAAACCTGCGATGATATCATTTTCGCGACCCAAGCGGCGTACCTTACGCGCATTATTTTTCAAGACCGTGTGCCCCATCGAGACTTGCCCGTCTCCGGCAATCACAACGTCCTTGCCTTTACGTACCGAGATAATGGTTGTGCCGCGCCATTTTTGCGCATCAGCGTAATCATACTCACTCATAGCTTTGCCTTATCTTTCTTCGAACTCATTTAAAATTTCCAGCAGTGTAGCATTTTGTTCAGGCGTGCCAACCGAAATTCTCAAACAATTTTTGGTTTCCGGCTTGCCAGAGAAATCACGCAAGATCATGCCTTTTTCTTTCGCAAAAGCACAAAATTCATGTGCATTTTTCATGCGGATCAGCAGAAAATTAGCATCTGATGGATAAATATACTCAATTTCAGCGCTATTTTTGAGTGATTCTTCCAGTTTTTTGCGTGAATCGATCAGTTTTTGGATGTTTTCTTGCGCTATTTGCTGAATTTCCGGTGATAAAACATGCAAAGCTGCATTTACACACTCAACCGGCAGCGGATAAGCATCCAGTCCCTTGGCGCGAACGAGTTTGATAAAATCCGTATCACCGCTCAGGAAACATCCCATGCGCATACCGGCCATAGAATAGGATTTGGAAAGCGTACGCAAGATAATCAGGTTTGGCGTATCTGCCAGTTTTGATACTAACGAACCCTGCTCGGAGAACTCGGCATAAGTTTCATCCAGAACCACCATCGCATGATCTTCAAGCGCCGCAGCAATTGAAAGAATTTCATCCTGATTAATGGCATTGCCTGTCGGGTTGTTCGGCGAGCATATATAAACCAGCTTGATATTCTGGCTTTCATCTTGGGCGTGTTTAATGATTTCTTGAGCGTTCAAAACGAACGTTCCGCCCTGTTCCAGCAGAGGTACACTCACCACGCCCGCAGGCATATTTTCTGCATCAACCTTATACATGCCAAAGGTCGGTGGGTTGATCAAAATTCTGTCCTGATGTGGCTCGCAGAACAGCTTGGTCAGTACAACCAGAGCCTCATCCGCGCCGCGTGTCATGATGATATTATCTGTATCACATCCATATGTACGTGCGTACGCCTCCAGAAGCTCAAGTGGCTGTGGCTGTGGGTATCGGTTATATTTTTCTAATCCCGGAAGCTCATAAGGGTTTTCATTGGCATTCATGAAAATAAGGTCATCACTTTTGACAACTTCCATCCCTGCCGAGACATAGCCTTGCAGATCGTGGTAATGCTTGCGCAATAATTTGGAGATTGTTTTATTCATGCCCAGAAGCCGCTTATTCGCGCTCCATCGTACATTGCAAGGGTTGCTCATTGGTGCGCGCATAATCCATCACTTGCGCAACTTTGGTTTCGGCAACCTCAAATGTGTAAATCCCGCACACACCAACGCCTCTACGGTGTACGTGCAGCATAATATCAGTAGCTTCCTGACGGGATTTGCTGAAAATTGTCTCAAGAACATGCACAACAAATTCCATCGGCGTATAGTCATCATTCAAAAGCAAGACCTTATACATGGAGGGCTTTTTGGTCTTTGGTTTGGGTTTTACAAGTAAACCCTGATCTTCGCCTTGCTGACCGTCGCCATCCCCGTCATCAGGCGAATAGGGATCATCTCCATTGCCGCTTGCGGCAACGCTCAGAAGCTTATCCTTAACCATGTCATACAAATCTGTATTCATTTTTCGCCAAATTCTCTCGCTATTCATTCCGCTAAGTGGTAATTTCTATACTATAGTTGGATCGGGAAATAAATAAGTATTCCCAAAATATTTGACATAATTGTAATATTTTGATAGAAATCCAGCCACGGTAAAGCAGAGAAAGAAACGGGTTTTATGAAACACTTTATTCTTACAGCATTTTTGGTAATAGGCCTGTTAACGGCCCATAATGCATTGGCCGCAGATGAGTTCGGCGAGAACTTTACAGGTGAAACACCAGCGGGATTGGCCGAAGGAAATTATGCCCCGGAAAAATCACAAGCCATAGCAATGGATGAAGAAGCCGTGCGCCTGCAGGATATCATACCGGCTGCTGGTGATGAGGAAGAGGAAGCCCCCGTTGAAAAACCTGCTAAATCAGAAGAAGATCAGCCAGCAGACAAGGCTGAATAAGATTCTATCCCGCAATATATCAGTCTTATTGCTATGTATATTGATCTTAATACCAAATATGCAGGTCAAAGCTCATATTTGTATGCCTCAAGATGAAACGTATTATATTGAATGCAAAAGCGGAATTTGTGATAAAGGCTTTTATAAAGGGCGTCCGTCCTGTATGAGCGATGGGTTGAAGGTGCTTCCCTTATCTCAAATGCAGTTAAAAAAATATACAGATATTCTGAAAGACAGAGTCGAAAAACTAGACGGGTTATACGAGATCAATGTAACTTTTATTCTTTTTGGGGCATCAAAAGGTCCCTCTTATTCTGTAAGCAACCCAAAATTTAAAACCTTTGAAGAGGCAAAAGAGCACTGGGAAGACGTTGTTTTCAAAGAATGGATGTGGGGGCTTTACAATGTGCTTTCCAGTATAGCAATCATGTTATTTCTTATTGCATTTGTTCTTTCTATCCCTTTTTTTCTGGCCTTTCTTATCAGATATATTTCCAAGAAAAACGTAGCGCATGAATCAGACCTCAAAAAAGAAGAAAAAATCGAAAGGGAGAAAATCGATCTGAAAGCACTGCTCATCACGATTATCGTGAATCTCCCTATTACAATCATTATCGCATTTTTCAGCTTTTTAATTCTTTCCTTTTTAATCTTCCAACGTCCATATTACTGATTAAAACGCATTTTCTTTGTGTATATAAAAAATTTCATGCTAAAATGCGGAAATAAAAAAGAATAAAATTGCGGTGATAATGTCAGAAGCTATTACAAAGCTTAATGAAAAACTTGAAGGCTTGGGTTTTCTCAGGAAACTCGGCGATGTTGATCCGCGAGTTTTTGACGGGATCAAAAAAGGCCTCAAGGATTTTCCGGAGCCTTTTTTGGAAGATTTTCTGGAATCAAAATATCAAATTGTCGTTGCAACGCCGCAAGCTTGGGAAGCGACTATGAGAAGGCAGGGGCATCCTGATGCATTCATAGAACGTTTTAAGAAAAGTGATGGGTATACAACTAGGCTAAATTCACTGGAATCCATGGCTTTTAATAAGCAGCCTACAATTGTGCTTCTCCAGCATGATGACAATATTGATAAAATGAATCACCGCATTGAGCATGAGTCTGGGCATGCATTTGATCACATTGAGGCTGGGTATGAGGGCTTTATTTCTGATAAGCCGTCCTTAATTGACGCTTTTGAAAAATACATGGAAAGTGGGGTTATTCACAGGCGTGTGGATGAAAGTGAAGTAAAGTTGGAAGAGCATCTTGAATTATACGGACCGCATTTTGGCCGAAGGGAAGCTGTTGCCGAAATGATTCAGAAATTTTCAGAAAGATGTAAGGTTGGATATACGCAATTTGCCGAGCGTACGATGGCAACAGATTTTCCGTTTATCTGGGATGCATTAAAGCAGGAAATGCCTCAAATAGGAAAATTTTATAAAAAACATGGGCTGGATATTAATGCTCGGCCACTTCACACAACACCCCAAGACATATTAACGCATGAACATCTCCATAGGGCGCTTGAAGGCGGTGATTTCAATATATCTGTTCACGGGCTTTCGGTAAATGAAATCGATAATGTCCGCAGTTTCTTGCAAGAAAGCGGCTTTAACCCTAGAGATAATATCGGTTCAAATGATAAAGAATACTCCTTTTTGGTTGTTCCTTCCGAAGAAGCTGAACGTTTCAGATCCATGCGGGATGAAATGATCAAATCCCGTCAGGAAAAGGGGCTGGAAGACCCTGAAGTTTTGGACGAGGAAGAGTTTCGTATCACAAAGGAATTTCTTACGCAGGTTCGTAACCGCGATCTTTTCAAAAGCATGTCACTTGCTCGGGATGGCGGGCTTATTTTGAACATGTCCGAAGATTATGATCTTACGGAGCTAGGTCAGCAAGTGGGCATTCCTGATTTATCGGAAAGCGACCGGATTACCACATCGTCGCCCGATACAAAAACACTGGCCGTGGCTTTTAACCGTTTGCCGCAGGAATTTCGTTCAACAATAATTTCAGGCTTTAACAATAAAAGTGGTTTTACTGAACAACAGAGAACATCAGCGCAGAAACATAAACCTAAAGGCGCCGAGGGTGAAGAGATGGAACCGCTATGATTTTTGTGTTTTTCAGGTAAAAATGCTAATATTCTTATGTCAAAAAATGCAAAATACCAGAGTTATGAAAGTCAAATAGGGTGCTTTAGATGTCGTTATTAACCTCCGAAGAATGGGAAAAGCTGGAACAAGATACAGCAAAATATAAATATCACAGAGACGTCAAGCCAGAAAGCTTTTCCGAAGCTCTTGAAACCGCCGATATCAAGATACATCAATCAGGAATCGAAGATACTTCAACCCATTCTATTGTTATGTTATTGAATAACAAAAACAATATACAGAATATCGAAGAGCATCTAAAATCCCGGGGGCATACAGAGTTCGAATTTATCGGCAATGGCACGGATGGTTTCGCCTTAAGAACGAATCAAGGCACGATTATCCGGTTTGATAAGGAAGTTAATAGAGTCGGGGCACAAAGAGCACCCATCAAACAAGTGCTTCAAGCAGATAGTGATTTTACAAGTGGGGGAATACGCTATGAAGTTGTTGAATCGGCGCCCTCACTCGATAGTTTGATTGAAAACGGCACTATGACTAAAATACAAGCCAATCAGCTTGCAGAGAAAGTGGCTGTTGGACTGGCAAAAGACGGTTATTCTTCTTTGGATATAGGATCAAGCAAGACAGGATTTCGATTGGATAATATTGGTTTAAAGGCTGATGGAACACCTGTTATTATTGACCCAGGTTCGAAAGTTTTCAACATGGATGAATATATCACCGATGTAACAAAAGCTGGAAATATAAATGATCCTCGAGTTCAGGCCAGAATTAAGGAGCATGAATATTACCGGTCTCAACCAGATCCTGAATTCGACTGGGCCAGTGAACTGAAAAAAATCGAAGGACGTCATAATCTGGCATCAGCTAAAGCGACAACGGATGAAAACGCACCAACCATATGGGAACCATATACCTAAAAACCGACATAGCCGTTGACATTCTTCACGTAAAAGCACTATACCTGCGCTCATGACAGAACAGGAACTCAAATGGCAGGGATTATTACGCGGGCAGATTACATCTGCGACCATCAATAAGTTCATGGTGGTTATCCGTCTTTTGGATCAAAAAGCCCAGATCATGATTTTCCTGAACTCCATTCTTGTGCCTGTGTGTTTGCATAATATGGACCATGCTGCTTTTGGCGCAGCGGCTTTGATTTCCATCGGTACATCGATCTTAAGTACACTGGCTGCTATTATCTGTATCTACCCGAAACGCAAATACCGCAAATCTGGCGACAGAGAGTTAAATCTCCTTCACTACAATGATATCGGTCATATGGATAAGCAGGAATTTCTCGATAGTTTGTTGCCAAAATATAATGACGTTAGCCAGCTTGCCGAGCTGGCGGTCAATGATTTATATGACATGGCGCGCTATTCAATGATCCCGAAATATATGTGGCTGAAAATCTCATATGGTGTGTTCGCAGTCGGGAATATTATTGCAATTATTACGGCGGCAATGAGCCTTTCATAATTTACGACTTAATAAAAAACGGTAGTTTTAAGACTGATCGTTCTTTTTTATCTTCCATGTGTACCAGAAAAATAAACTCGGTTTTGTTAACCTTATTTTGTAATTCCAACGGAATACCAATCCCCAGATTTTGAATTCGGCCTGTATCATAGGCCAGAGTTATACTGCCTGCATGCACGTCACACTCAACGTAATCAGGGTTTTCCTGCAAAGGCTTATTATAAAAAATGAGAATATTCCCCTTGGCATTGACTGCTAACGTAAAAAGCGTATCCGACTTCAAATCATCAAGCACAGGCAGTTCATCAACGGGGGGCAGAGTAGAATCTTTCACATCAAGACCTTTGTGTGGTTATCTCAACCCGAATTATAGCTAAGTTAGGCTTAAAGCAGTAGGCCCTGTTGTGTCATACTCTGTTTGATCCCCACCAACCATAGTTTGATTATTGACCAACTCAAGGAGTTGATCAAAGCTATATTCACTAGGCTCAAAAGGCGGTATAGGTGTGACATCCGGCATAATGCCAATGGCATCCGGTTCAAAGGGCACAACCCAGACAATCTCGCCAATAATATCATTATATTCATCCACTATAGCAGGATCAGCAATGATGGGGTCTATTCCCTGCCCATCTTGCTCGACAAGTTCATTGATATTGATTTGACCATCATACTCGGCATAAGATTCCCAATCCCGTCCATCAATATTTATGCCGTCAATATTCGCATCGGGGACAATAGGTTCATATTCACCGCCATGGTTCATAGCTTGAATGAAATTTTCTGCAAAGTCCGGCATTACAACAGCATCTGGCGCTGTGTTCTGCAGCGGAGAATTTGCTGGCGCAAGGGCATTATCTACATTAGCTAGTTTATTTTCTATTTTGGTTTGTTCTTCTATAGCTAATTGCTTGAAACCCTCTAGGTCGCCATTGGGGTTTTCCGCTTTGTAATCTTCCCATAAAGATTTGAGGTCATCACTCATATTTGCGATCACTTCATTTTCTGACATGCCGCTATCTACTAAAGCGTTGATCTCCTGCGTGAGGGCTGTAACATCTTTCAAATCTGTTTCTAACTGTTCTAAATTTGATTTAGCAACATCTACTGATATGCCTTTTCCTCTGCCCATATCACGCAGATCAGCATAATTTTGTTCTCGTTCTTCTTTAAGATGCGTTTCAAATCCTATTATGCTTGCCTCTGGGTTTTCAGACTTGAAGTTATACCATTCCGTACGAAGATCATCGCTCATATTCGCAATTTTATCTTCAACAGAGCCACCGCCGGAAGAAAGAACTTCTCTTATTTCTTCAGTCAAGCCAGAGAGTTCTTTTAGTCTTTCCAGCTTTTCAAAAAACTCCGAAGTGTCTTCAGTTGGAGCCCAAATAATCATATCATCAAACTCAATGACAGAACCCTGATTATCATGTTCTTCCATTAATTCCTGACGAGCTAACTCTATGGCTCTATCAGTTTCGGATGGTCCTAAATCCTTTATAGCGTCTTCTGAAATTGCAATGATAACTTTATCATCATCTAATGTTATATTTATGCTTTCATCTGGTATGCTTTCTCTGATGATAGCTTCTAGTTTTTCTTGATCCAGAAACGCAATTTCACTTACATCAACGGCTTCGCCATTTAATATGCGCTCCGCAATTTCTTTGGTTACGTCCTGAACTTTGGCTTCGTATTCTTCAATAGTAATTGTAGCATCTGCATCTCCATTAATTAAGAAAGTGACCGTTCCGTTTTCTCGGTCGAAATGTATACCTATGCCATTTTCTTGGTAATCTTTACCTATTTCATCCAATGATCTTTCGTCAAATGCCATTATTTCATATACTCTCTAATTATCACCGTGTACGATTTCAGTTTTGCATAAATATATGAAAAAAGTCAAAAAAACTCTCAACATGCCTTACCCTAATTCTATCTTTGTTGAGGCCGTATTTACAAAATTTTCCTGCTCTTTGTCAGTCACTATGTAATTATTGGCCCATTCAATGAGCTGATCAAGGCTATATTCACTAGGTTCAGTGGTCGGTGCAGGCATGACATCCGGCATAATGCCAATGGCATTTGGCTCAGAGGGCACAACCCAGACGATAGTCTCGATTTCTGCACTATATTCTTCCATTATGGCTGGATTAGCGCCTTGTAAGGACGCTTGCGTATTTGTTGTTGCCTCCGGCGCATCTTCTGGCTTATTAACACTCTTCAGCTTTTGTTCGACAGCAACCTCAATATCTTTTGGCTCTATCCCGAGGGATTCGCTCATACCTTTAACAAAATTGTGAGCATGCACCGCTTCTTCGGGTGTAAAAACAGTAGACTCAGCTTTCAGGGCTTCTTGCACCTCATTGAGTGCATAAGCGATATTTGTTTTCATTTGGCTGATGTCATAGGATTTAATCCCTTCAATATTTCTCAAGGCTGAGACTTTTTCCTCCATCAATCCATCAACTTTGGCATAAAATGCTTTAACGCTTGATAGATGTTCCAGATAATCCGGCGGCATTCCGCTTTGCATATATTCCATCATGGCATAGCCTTGCGTGGCATGACTTTCAGGCACGGACAAGGCATCCCCCGAGTGAACATCATACATCATTTTTGAAAAATTGCTGGCCATGAAATACGCCGCATTATATTCCAAAACATCTTTGGGAACGGCTTTTTGCAGAGCATGAACTTCTATAATCGCACTTTCGATTTCTATGGCGTGTTGTTTGTTACCAGCAATATTATAATCATTGTTACCTGCATCTTTCAGGGCTTGTTCAAGCTTGTCGAAATAGATGTTAATATGCTCTTGTCCGTTATCCAGAATATGCTCAAGCTCATGCACCATTGTTGTGGCTGCATGTTGTTTAGGCGTTCCAGGTGGCGGTTTTACGTCAAACCCTATTTTCTTTGATAATTCTCCATAATTAATACCACTATGATCATCCGAGGCTTGGACCAAAGCAATAGGTTCTATGCCTTCTGCGTTTAATATGTCGGCACTGGCGCCATGTTCCAATAAACCCTTTATAATTTCTGCCGTAGCGTAGACAATAGCTTTATCCGAGGGCTTATCAGGATCACCATAATATTGACCTTCTTCAACAACTCCGGCAAACCACATTATTTTAGCTTCTAATTGATCGGCTAGCGCAGGATGTAGGTCTTTAATGGCTTCTCTTAGCTCTGCCCGTAACTCTGTTGCTCTTTCGGCTGCTTTTTCAGGGTCATGGATATTTTTTAGGGCATAAGCCCCGTTAATAACATCAAGAAATTCTCCGGCATCATAAAAAACAAGATCAGGATTGCCTTCCATGGCTTTTTGAACAGCAGGCTGATTTGGGATATCATCAATATTATCCAAAATAGGCATATGAAGCTTGAACGCGCCTTCGACCGATGCCATCTTCTTAACAACATCACCGAATGTTTTCTGATCTACTTTTGGCGGATTGTCCAACCAGTCAAAATCATCCATAAATCACCAAATTATCCGTCTTAAAAAACGGTTATACTATTTTACAAACTCCATTTTACGTAAACGCGCATAAATTGTCAAAAAAGAAGCAATTATTAGGGCTTAAATTTCCTGCTTTACTTCTTTGAAAAAAAGAGTATAACTCACCTGCAAATTTCGCTCTTACATTGATGACCGGAGATTTGCCAATGAGCCGTATTAAAGACCCCCAAAAAATTCGTGAAGCCCTGACCTTCGATGATGTCCTCCTTATCCCCGGAGAATCAGAAGTCCAGCCTAATGACGTGGACACATCTACTTTCATTACACAAGAAATCAAACTGAATATTCCTGTTATATCAGCGGCTATGGATACAGTCACAGAAAGCGATATGGCGATTGCCATGGCGCAAAATGGTGGTCTTGGGGTTTTACACAGAAATATGGATATCGAGGCGCAGGCTAAAATGGTGCGCAAAGTCAAACGCTTTGAATCAGCCATTGTTCTTGATCCGATCACAATTCGTCCCGATGATACTCTAGCGCATGCTTGGGAATTGATGGCCAAGAACCATATTTCCGGCTTTCCGGTCACCAATGAAGACGGCAAGCTTGTCGGCATTCTGACCAATCGGGATTTACGCTTTGCCGAGAATAAAGATCAACCCATCAAGGAGCTTATGACTCATGACAATCTGGTCACAGTTAAGATGGGCGTTGATAAAGAAGCAGCCAAAAAACTCTTGCATAAACACCGCATTGAAAAGCTCATCGTGGTTGATGATGCCGGCACATGTATTGGCCTTATGACGGTCAAAGACATCCAGAAATCCAAACTTTTCCCTGCGGCTACAAAAGATAGTGAAGACCGCTTGCGCGTTGCCGCGGCGGTTGGGACTGGCGCCGTAAACGGTGTAGAGCGCGCTGGCGCTTTAGCGGCTGAAGGTCTTGATTTACTGGTTGTTGATACGGCGCATGGCCATTCCCGCGCAGTGCTGGACACGGTTGCTGAGATTCGTAAAAACCACAAGGATTTACAGATTGTAGCTGGTAATGTGGCGACGGCTGAGGGCGCTTTGGCGCTGATCAAAGCCGGAGCCAATGCTATCAAAGTGGGGATTGGGCCAGGCTCAATCTGCACAACGCGCGTTGTTGCCGGTGTTGGCGTGCCGCAACTCACAGCCATTATGAATGTCTCTGAGGCATGTGTGAAAAAGGGCATCCCTGTAATAGCTGATGGCGGTATCAAATATTCAGGCGATTTTGCCAAGGCCATTGCGGCTGGCGCAGATGTCGCCATGATGGGCGGCGTTTTCGCTGGAACAGACGAAGCACCAGGCGAAGTTATCCTGTATCAGGGCCGCTCTTATAAATCTTACCGCGGCATGGGCTCAGTCGGAGCGATGGTCAAAGGCTCTGCTGATCGTTATTTCCAAGGCAATGTTAATCAGTCCAATAAGCTTGTGCCCGAAGGCATTGAAGGCCGGGTACCATATAAAGGTCCGATCTCGACCGTTGTGCACCAGATGGTCGGGGGCTTGCGTGCTTCTATGGGCTATACAGGTTCGGCAACCATCAAGGATATGAAGGAGCGCGCAGAGTTCATGCGCATGACCGGAGCAGGTTATAAAGAGTCTCATGTTCATGACGTAACCATCACGCGTGAGGCACCAAATTACCGCACAGATTCTTAAGATTCTGAAATTAATGAATAAAAATAGGGCTTGCAAAACACTCAGAATTTCGCATAGTGCTATTTAATTCATGAAAATTAGTAATTGAGTTTATCAACTAGAGGAAAAAACCATGAAAAATTATCTTACTATTCTGGCCGCTCTTGGTCTTCTAACTTCTGCAGGTTTTGTTGCAACTGAAGCACACGCTGAAGATGCTGCTGCTCCTGCTGCTATCGAAGAAGCTGCAGAGACAGCTGCTGAAGAAGCTGCAGAAGCTATTGAAGGTGTTGCTGAAGAAGCAACAGCCGAAGCTACAGGTGAAGAAGCTGCCGAAACAGCACCAGCTGCTGGCGCTGAAGAAGGCGAAGCTGCTGAAGGTGAAGAAGAAGCCGCAAGCGAAGAAGCTCCTGCTGAGGAAGCTCATGAAGGCGAAGCTCATTAATTCACAAAAGCTTTTAGCTTAAACGAATTCAAGAGACTGGCATCCAAATTAGGTTGCCAGTCTTTTTTTATGCTTTAAAATCAGCCCTTATATGACCATAACAGCAATAATTCTAATCATCACATTCGCCTTTTTTACCCATAGCCTGCTTGGTTTTGGAGGTGGCCTCATTAGCATTCCCATTCTGTGCTTATTTATGCCTGTGCAAGATGTTGCCAGTATGGTGATGATCTACCAGTTTTCGATGGGATTATTAATCTTCAAAACCTATCATCTTACAACTTGGCCTCTGATCATAAGAATGATTCCCTTAACTATTATTGGCGCATTATTAGGGGTGTTTTTGCTGAAAGTTTTAGATGGAGATCTAATAAGGTTATTGCTCGCAGGATACATCATAATTTATCTAGCTGGTAAACATACGAAATTTAATCTATTGGCACGTGTTATTAAATGGGGTGGGGCGCACATGTCGGCTTTGTTTGGAGGCGTCTTAAATGCCATGATTGGGGGTGGGGCTGCCGCTTTTATCATATACCTCAGAGATAAAGCCGCTAATTCTTCCGAGTTTCGGGCTAATATCACGATGATGCTGATGGTTTCTAATATTCCTCGTGCTATTGGAACTGTCGGAACAGGCATGTTGACTTGGGACATCTTTATGACGGCTATGTATGGATTTCCGGCATTTCTGATCGCCCTTGTGATGGGGCAAAAGCTACACGATAAAATCCCGCAAAAAATCTTTTTCACAGCCGTTGAAATTCTTCTATTTTGCTCGGCAATGTTCTTGGTTCTCAAAGTTCTTTTATAAAAGAATTGCTTATATCTTTCGCTTCCTGTATTCCTAGCCGCCATGAAACCCGCATCACGCATAGAAGCCACTATTGAAATCCTTAAAAGAGATCAGGATATCGGTCTGCCGCTCGACTCGGTCGTCGGCGATTATATGCGCCAGCGCCGCTATATAGGCTCCAAGGATCGCCACGATATTTCCAATCGTATATACGAAATGGCGCGCGTGCACGCGAAACTCTGCTGGTGGCTTGATCGTCTAAAGACAAAGGATAGCCCCCGGATCAGGGTCCTTGCATGGCTGGCGATCGGAGAGCAAGCCGATTTAAAACGTCTCAATGAGCTTTTTGACGGATCAAAATATGCACCGGAAAAGCTGAATGAGAAGGAACAGGAACTGGCTAAAAAGCTCGTGGGCAAGCCGCTTTTTCACAAAGACATGCCTGATATTGTGCAACTGGAATGCCCCGCTGAATATGAGCAAACCCTCAAAGATATTTTCGGCGAGAACTTTGACGAAGAAATGACGGCGATGCTTGAGCCGGCCACACTGGATTTACGGGTTAATATCTTTCTGCAAGACCGCGAGGCCGTAAAGGCTCTTTTAGAAAAAGATAACGTAGAAACCACCGAAACGCCTTATTCGCCGTGGGGGCTGCGCTGCGCAAAGAAAACCTATCTTACCAAGACCAAGGCCATGAATAAGGGCTTTATCGAGATACAAGATGAAGGCTCGCAATTAATCGCCTATCTCGCAAACGTGCAGCCCGGTATGCAAGTGCTGGATTACTGCGCAGGCGCAGGCGGCAAGACTTTGGCACTGGCCTCGGCCATGCAGCGAAAGGGCCGGATCGTGGCCATGGATACTGAAGAAAGGCGTCTTGAAAAGGGCCGTCGTCGTTACAAAAAAGCGCAGCTTGCCGATATCATCGAAGTACGTCCGCTCAGTGATCAAAAAAACCGTAAATGGCTCCGCCGTCAAAAGGGCACATTTGATCTTGTTTTAACGGATGTGCCATGCTCGGGAACAGGCACATGGCGCCGCAATCCCGACATGCGCTGGAGAACTTATGGTCCAAGCGTCGAAGAGCTTACCGTTATTCAAGCGGAAATCATGGAAAAGGTCGCGCATACGGTTAAAGTCGGTGGCAAGTTTGTCTATGCGACGTGTTCGCTTTTGCCGCAGGAAAATGAGCTGCAAATCGAGAACTTCCTGAAAAACCACCCTGAATTCGAAGTGTTGCTACTGGAAGAAGAATTAGGCCTTGGCTCGCCCTTTATGCGCCTGACGCCCTATCGTCATAACACGGACGGGTTCTTCGCGGCTGTGCTGGTTCGGAAAAGCTAATCCTGCTGCCGTCTTATTTCGCGCCATTTGGCGACATTATTATTATGCTCGGATAAGGTCTTGGAAAACACATGTCCGCCAGTGCCATCTGCCACGAAATAAAAATAATCATGCACTTCGGGGTTTAGTGCCGCCTCGATAGAAGCCTTGCCCGGATTGGCAATCGGGCCGGGGGGCAAGCCGGGATATTTATAGGTGTTATAAGGGGAATCATATTCAAGGTCTTTCTTGAGCAATCTGCGTCCCAAAGGTCCTTGCCCACCATTTTCATGCTTGCCCATCGTAATCGCGTAAATCACCGTCGGATCAGTCTGGAGCGCCATACCTTTGCGCAGACGATTCATAAAAACACCAGACACGCGGCGGCGTTCCTCTGGCACAGCCGTTTCCTTTTCGATGATCGAGGCCAGAGTCAAAACATCATTTATGGTCTTCAAAGGCGCTTTCGCATTCGGGCAATCCTCGGGTAGAAAGGAGTTAAACGAAGCATTCGCAACACGCTCCAGCAAAATCCCGCAAAGGGGTAATAGCGTATTTTCCATCGCTCTGTTCATCTGCTTCATAATATCGGAAGGCGTATCGCCTTTCTGATAGGAATAGGTTTCCGGCAAATAACTTCCTTCGGGGAGCATCAGAAATTCCGGTCCTTGTTCAAGGCCCTCATGGGCAAGGAGAAGCTGCTTGATTTCCCAATTCGTCAGGCCCTCACGAATAGTAATCTGACGCAAAACGACCTTGCCCGATTCCAATAAGTCCAGAATATCTCTCATTGAGGCATGGGCGGGGATTTCATATTCTCCGGCCTTGAGCTTATCCGCTTGATCGGTCAGACGACCGGCCAGCTTGAAAAGCATCGTATTATCAATAAGGTTTTTCTCGGCTAAACGCTCGGCAATGCCGCCAATATGTGCACCTTCGGGGATAGTGACCTGAACAGGCGCATCATGCGTTCCCGCCTTGATGAAATTCTGCCATGCCCAGTAAGACCCGCCAGCTACGCCCAGTACAACCAGCGTTGAAACCAGAACAAACCCACCAAGCATGATTTTGAAGAAAAATTTCATATCCTATACGCGTTTCATGACCAGCGAGGCATTCGTGCCGCCAAACCCGAAAGAGTTAGACAGTACAGTATCAACTTTCTTTTCCTTGGCCTCTTTAGGAACAAGATCCATACCCTGACAATCTTCAGACGGATTTTCAAGGTTCAGGGTCGGTGGTAAAACGCCGGTTTGCAGGGCTTTGGTTGCATAGATCGCTTCAACCGCGCCAGCCGCACCCAGCAAATGTCCGATGGCTGATTTCGTTGAAGACATAGAAACGCTATCCAGCGCATTGGAGAACAAACGTTTCACTGCGCCGAATTCTATGCCATCACCTACAGGTGTAGATGTTCCATGCGCATTGATATAATCAATATCCTCAGGGTTAAGCCCTGCGCGCTTGAGCGCCGCTTGCATAGCGCGGTAGCCACCATCACCATCTTCACGCGGCGATGTAATATGATAGGCATCACCGGACAGGCCATAGCCCACAATCTCGCCATAAATCGTTGCGCCGCGTTTCTTGGCATGTTCATATTCTTCGAGAACCACAATCCCTGCACCTTCACCAATGACAAAGCCATCGCGCTCACTATCCCAAGGGCGAGAGGCAATTTCTGGCGTATCATTATATTTGGTTGACAGCGCGCGCGCGGCGGCAAAGCCAGCCACGCCAAGGCGACAAACAGCGCCTTCCGCGCCGCCTGCGATCATTACATCCGCATCATCCAGCGCAACTAAACGCGCCGCATCACCAATCGCATGCGTACCAGTCGCACACGCTGTCACGACAGAGTGATTAGGCCCTTTAAAGCCGTATTTGATAGAAACATGGCCTGAGGTCAAATTAATCAGAGCTGCTGGCACAAAGAACGGAGAAATCCGTCTCGGGCCGCGCTCATTAAGAATTGTTGAGGTCTTGTGAATTTCATCCAGACCACCAATTCCCGAGCCAATCAATACGCCAGTGCGGCACAAAGATTCTTCATCCTCCGGCTGCCAGCCAGCATCTTCAAGGGCTTCTTTCGCTGCCGCCATAGCATAAGTGATGAAAACATCCATCTTCTTCTGCTCTTTAGTCGGCACATATAGATCAGGATTAAATTCACCATTTTGAGGCGATTCGTCCGTCGTTTTCGGAATGATTCCTGCAATTTGGGAGGTGATATCGGAAACTTCAAAATCCGTGATCTTCTTGATTCCGCTTTTGCCGTTAGTGATCGCGCTCCAATTATGCTCGACCCCGACACCAAGCGGAGAAACCATACCCATTCCTGTAATTACAACGCGCCGCATATTTAATAACCTCTTATATAGTCTAGTAGATAAAATCACAGCCCGTCATGCGGGCTGGAATTTGAATAATAATAATCAGATCAGGAATTATGCGTCTGCATTTTCCTTGATGAACTTAACGGCATCACCCACTGTCTGGATGTCTTTACCGGCATCATCAGGAATTTCGATGCTGAATTCTTCTTCGAAAGCCATAACCAGCTCAACGATGTCTAGGGAATCTGCGCCCAAATCATCAATAAAGCTTGCGCCTTCAACAACTTTGTCTTCTTCCACGCCAAGATGTTCTACAACGATGTTCTTTACGCGCTCTGCAATATCACTCATTATCTGATCCTTATCTTAAATCTGTAGGTTCGAAAAAATTTCGTGTTTTAATAAACAATAACTGATCCTTTGACCAGTCCTAAAAATGAATAAAATTCTTTACCACGGATTACAGGCAACACAAAGCAGTTTTTATAATTCCATAGTGGAGTGGGGTGTGGATAAGATTAGGGCTTTCTGCGGCTGGCAAAGAAATTGACAGTTTTTTGCGTATTAAGTAAAATAGTGCCATAAATAATTAAGGGTGATAAAATATGGCAGATACGGTTTCTTCTGAATCACAACAAATTAAAACTGATCTAAGCGGGCCAATCACAAGCATCAGCGCGGTTGCCAATAACACGAATGGCGAATGGGATCGTTTGGTTGGAGCAAAAGTTCACCAATTCGAAAATCAGGATATTACAAATCTTCTTGTTCATTGTGCTGATAGTTTAGGCATACAGTCCAGACAAAATGCCGTAGCTATTTTCGATGAATTAAAAAAAGAAATATATGAACCGGGATCATCACGATTATCGCCTGAACAAAAAGAGATTTTTTCAAATCAACTGGCAGAATCGTTAAAAGCTACACGCCCCGAACTATACGCAGATATGATGAAAAATTCTTCTGTTATGCGTCCTTTAGACGAGAGACATGCTCAGGTAGCACAAGGTATTGTTGTTATGTCACTTGCGGCAAATACAAATACAGTTTCTGCTATCAATACGCCTCAGGCAAAAATACTCATATTGCCATCTGATATGAGCAAAGAGGAATGGGCCGCCAAAGCTTTAAATGTACCAGTTGAAGATATTCCTGCTGGGTCTGTCCCGGGAACAGCAGAGCAATGGAAAGCGGCTTATATATTACATGAATTAGAGCATTTAACAGAGCAACTACCGGAAAAAGGGGCAAATAAACTTTATCATGATACGCTAAATGAACTGGATTCTGATATGGCAATGCATAGCCTTCTCACAGGGAAAGATAATGCAGAATTTCTTGAATATCAGAAACAAACGAGGATTATTAATGCAATTGCAACATCGGTCAATATAGGGGCTGAAAAAGGATTATCACATTATACTTATGGTGTTTTGGACAATCCAGAGGCTTTTCAAAAAGGTGAGTATTCTGTTGCACAGGGCAAGGCTGATGCAGCTTCCCTAATAGAAAAAATCAGAGATGAGCTAGGTATTGACGGTAAAGCAGATATGTCTTTGAAGGACGTTGCGCAGGCAGTCCAGAGTTTACTCGATGGCACCTCGAAAACACATGAGGCAGCAGAAAAACTGGCTGACGGTGAGCATGAAGTTGACGTTCAGGTCCTTACCCCCGAAGAACGGGAAGTCGCTGAAAATTTCCTTGAGGCGTTACAGAAAACCGGATTTACCCAAAAATGGGAAGCCGATGCCAAAACGCAAGCTAGCGTGTCTTTGGATCAGGCTGATGTAGAGCAAAGCCTTAAAATTTAGAGTTCTGTATTTTTTATAATTAGATAATGGTGTTGGGATAAAGTTCTAAGATGCATTTTTACAATTAATTTTGTCATGCTTATTGAAGTTAAAGATAATCAATGCACCTAGCAGGGTTACAAAGGGAAAGAAGTACGTAAGACTCTGATGCTGAATACCCGCCTCAAAGTACAGTTGCGAATAAAAATTAGTGAAGTATTTGATGTCGAGTGATTGTTCTAAAAACTTCATGAGATAAGGGTTTATTAATGATAAGGAGACAATGCCTACAACCCAAATATAAACATTATAACATTTCAGTTTTGTCAATATCATTACATAGGGGGCAGCCAAAAAAAGGAAAAAATTTATAGCCAAAATTGGGCCTAGAATAATTGAAAATAATGCAAAAAAAAGGGCGGTTGACAATAACTCAAAAACAAAAGTTGATATTGATGATATGGGTTGTGGCTGAGAAGGGCCAAATATTATTGCTAAAAAACAAAATGTAAAAAACATAGCAATAGGGCTGGCAATTGCCCCAGCAATAAAAAGCTGAGACATCGTTTTTATATACAATAAAATGATATTCCAAACTTCCCAAACAAGCTTTTTTGCTTTTGGCATTTTTATCTAACCCTCATCCTCCCCATCTTCAGGATTTTGGCGTTGGACGATGCCGCCGCGATAGCCACCACCACTTCCGCCGCCGCCAGAAGAGCTACCGCCAAGACCCATACCGGGCATGGAGGGGGCTGCCGTGGGGTTGGCGGTCTCGAACATATGCTGGCGGGCCAGATGCGGCGCAAAGGCGAGGGCCGAGGGCTGTGTCTCGCCAAGTATACACCCCAGAGAATCCTCATCACCTGCATCATCCCTGTGGACGGGCTGCCCCAGCACACAGGATTTGATAAAGTAATTAAAGGCCTCTAGCGGACGCTTGGGTGGCTTCATATTACTAAAGGCCTTCGCGCGGTAGGGATCATTTAAAATCATCAAAGGCACTTGATAGGCCTGCGCGATGTTTCCCTCTTTCACCGCGCCGATTTGCATATGCGGGGACATATCCATGCGCTCGAAAAATTCTTCCTCTACTGGGATATTCAGATCAAGATGATCCATATCCACAAATTCCAGCGATAAATGCCCGCTATCCGTGTCCAGAATAACGCCCACGACTTTTTTCACAAAATTTTCGCTGGCCAAAAGGCCGGATTCGCCCCGCGGTGTAAATAATAGATCAATATCCATATAATTATTTTAGCAGATAAGAATTACAAAGCGGAAGAGAAGAAATTAAGATTTGTCAAAACTCGACGATACTAATATCTTAGAAATAAGAAATTTTACACATATTATCAATATGAAGTATATTCTAAAGAAGCTTGAAAGTTTGTATTTTGAGGGTCGCAATCAGACGAGATGCTGCCTTTTTTTATCTTCAAATCAGGAATTTTATCATGATTTCTAATACAAAGTTGCGAATTTATTTGCACAACGTTTTGAGGAACAAGGTAGCCAGACCCGCCAAAAATACCCCGTGTGCTTTCACACTGCTGGATGGCTTCTAAGGGTAAAGTTACGCGGTGTATTGTTACTGAATCTGGATACAAAACATGAAGGCATGGTGCTTGCTCCGTAACCCATAAATTTGTCTCCGCAGAGTCTTCGAGATCGACCATATAGCCGCACCATTGATTATTATCTAACGCGTTATTACGTTTCTTTTTCATGTCAATATTTTCTGTGTCATAAGTTTCACAGAAATGCGGAGAAGATAAACTTTGTAGTACAATTGGCGCATCTATTTTATTATAAGCAACATCTTTAAAGGTTGCACATGCATCATAAATGCCGTTTTTAAACTGAAATGGTTTTCCGTCTCTTCTGATAAATTCCATGGAAAGTAATTCTAAAGATATTAGCATATCATGATAAATATCTTGATAGGGGATTTGTGCAAAAACTTCTTCATCTGAAAGTATTTCATCTAACCTTTGCTCAAGATAGTTGAGAACGGCAATATCAGTGTAATCTATGACAGGAATTTGTTGTTCGCCTGTTTGAAGGCTAATTATCGGAGTGCCATCAGCTTTAACCATTTTCATGTTATGGTCAAGGAAGTTTTCTAATCCCCAAGCTTCTGCATATTGTGGTTGTTCTTCAAGAAAGTCTCGCCAAATCTCTAAGGCTTGCTTCTGATATTCTTGCCAATCACGGGTAAGATTTTGTAATTTTGGGGGTAAACCAAAAAAAGAACAAATAACTTTTCTATTTAAAATTTGCTCTCTCATATTGGGTATAACGCCATACTGAGCTAGAGAATTAGATGCTAAATCATAAGTTTGATTATATATTTCACCACTGACGCTAGTATTATATCCTGAGTGAATGTGGGAACCATCATGCCTCATAAGAGGCATGAATTTTTTTCTTAAGCACATTGATATTGTACAAAGAGCTAGGTTTGTGCTTTCTATCTCAGTTAATTCGGGTTTTTCTGATGGTATTTCGAGGTCTGTTTGCTGGGCATAAACTTGTCCAGTTCTTAGAAAATTTGCTAGGTAGCTATTGCCTTCGTTTGTCTTTAATAGTTCAGGTGTTCCAAAAGTTTCACGTATTAGGAGCGTATCAGAATCTGGTGTCTTATTTTCTAGTTTAGCTGTATTATATTCCTGCAAGGCATCAAGTTGATTCTGTGACAGGTGAGATAATATTTTTTGCGCAAACTCATGTTCATCAAAAATATAATTTTCTTGTCTATTCACTGGTAGCGTAGCAGTTGCAACTATAGCAGAAATGTTTTTTCCTATTTCGTTCCTATTCATATCCAATAATTGAGCTAACGCTTCTATTATTTCTGTCTCATCATTCGACATTTCATAAATTAAGCATTGTGCTACAGCTTTTGAATCTGCCACAGCAATACGAGGTACAATATGGAGGTGATTGTGTTTACTAATTTGATAAGGTTTACTCATAGTATTATTTTTTTGTTAGCCCGCTTTGACTAAATAATCTAAAAAAATACATTCATTATGTCAATTTTTTTTGAAAATATAGTTATCTATTTTCAAGGTGATATCATCTACTGTTTAGTTATATAAAACTGTGCACTAGGCTTATAAAAGTTTTAGCTGTATCTTTTCTTACTAAGTAAAGCAGGAATAACTAAATGTGCGGCATAACAGGGCTATATTCCTTTGAACCCAGAACCAACCGTCAGGAACTCCACCGGATCGGCAAGGCGATGACGGATTCCCTGATCCATCGCGGCCCCGACAGTGGCGATATCTGGCAAGACCCCGATGTGCCTTTTGTGATAGGGCATCGCAGGCTCTCGATACTTGATCTCTCCGAATGTGGTGCGCAACCTATGGAATCGGCCTCGGGCCGCTATATGATTGCCTTTAACGGGGAGATTTATAATTTCAAAGAGATTCGTGCCGAGATCAAAAAAAACTATAATCACAATTTCAAAGGCCATAGCGATACCGAAGTGATTCTTGCGGGTTTCGAATATTGGGGGTTTGAGGACACAATCGAAAAGCTAAATGGTATGTTTGCGATTGCCCTTTGGGATCGAAAGGCCAAGGCACTTTTCCTTGCACGTGATCGTTTTGGTAAAAAGCCGCTTTATGTCGGCTGGGCTGGCTCAACACTTGTTTTTGGTTCGGAAACCAAAGCTCTGGCGGCCCAGCCCGATTTTCGCCGTGATGTAAACCGCGATGCCCTAACTTCTTATATGCGCTTTGGCTATGTGCCTGCGCCATTTTGTATCTATGATCAGGTCTGGCAGCTTCCGGCAGGGCATATGATGGCGCTCGATACGTATTTGCTGCGCGGAGGTCAGGATTTGAAGCCTTTGATGAGTTGCTATTGGAGTCATAAAGATGCTCTTGAAGAGGCGCGAGAAAACCCGATTGAAAATCTTGAAACAATAGTTGATGAGTTTGAAGAGATTCTCTCATCTTGTGTTTCCGAGCGCATGATCTCTGATGTGCCCTTAGGGGCTTTCCTCTCCGGCGGAATCGATAGCTCTAGCGTCGTTGCCATGATGCAAAAACATTCCGATAAGCCCGTTAAAACCTACACGATTGGCTTCAACGAAGAAGGCTTTAACGAGGCCGAATACGCCAAGCAAATAGCCGAGCATCTGGGCACGGAGCATTACGAGCTATATCTTGATCCGAAAAAGGCATTGGATATCGTCCCGAAAATGGCCACAATGTATGATGAGCCTTTTGCCGATGTGTCTTCTCTGCCGACCTATCTGGTCTCGGAATTTGCGCGGCAAGATGTAACGGTGGTCTTATCCGGCGATGGTGGAGATGAAATGCTAGGCGGCTATGCACGCCATGTCACTGGACCAAAGGCCTGGAATGCGGTGAATAATATTCCCGCCCCTTTACGTGGTCCTTTATCTCAAATGATTAAAACCATCTCACCGACGATGTGGAGCAAATTAAGAGGTGGCAAACCGCAATTCGGCACCCATGTTCATAAATTTGCCGAGATTTTGCCGAAAGAAATCGAAGGAGATGTTTACCTTAGCTTCGTCACTCATTGGCAAACGCCCAAAACCATGGTGCAAGACGGACATGAACGCGTAATCCCTTTGGTAGATCCCGAGCAGCAAATTGACGGTTTAAGCTTTGCCGAGAATATGATGTATTGGGATACGCTTACTTATCTGAACGGGGATATCCTTACCAAAGTCGACCGAGCATCTATGGCAGTGAGTCTTGAAGCCAGAGCACCTTTGCTGGATCGCCGCATATATGATTATGCTTGGCGCTTGCCCATGGATGTTAAGATCAAAAACGGCAAGGGCAAATGGCTCTTGCGTGAGGTCTTGAAAAAACATGTACCTGAAGATCTTATCGAGCGACCTAAACAGGGCTTTTGCGTACCTATCGGTGATTGGTTGCGCGGCGATTTGCGAGACTGGGCCGAGGATTTATTGGATGAGCGCATTTTGCGGGATCAGGGGTTCTTCAATTATCCTGAAATTCTCAAGGCTTGGGAAGAACATCAAAAAGGGCGCGGCAATCATGCCATGAGGCTCTGGACAGTTCTGTGTTTTCAGGATTGGTATAGACAGTGGGTCGTTTTATGAGCGGGCTAAAAATTCTCTATATCTTTGATGCTGTGGATTGGAATAGCCGGATGCCTGTGGCTCTGGAAGCTCGCAAACAAGGCTATGAGGTTGTAATTGGTTTGATTGGCGATGCTCAAAAAATAAAAGATTTTGAAGGGTTTGATATAAGACCTCTTTCAAAACCAAGTTTTAAGCCGCATTCCATATCCCCTATGAAATCAGTAAAGGAAAAACGCGCCCTTATGAGGGATGTACAGCCCGATATCATGCATGTTGTGCCTATGAAATACGGGTTTCTGGCTGGTCTGGCCGCGTATGGCCTTGGTGATTTTAAAAAGATTTATACACTAGCCGGACTTGGTTATCTCTTCCGCAGCAATACAAAATCTTCTGCTGTAATTCGCGGCATCATCAAGCCCATGCTCGCACATGTTTTCCGCAAACCATGCACCCATTTGATCTTCCAGAATTCTGATGATCTGGCGCTGATGGTGGAAAAAGGCTATGCAAGGCAAGAGCGCTGTCATCTCATTCTGGGTTCGGGCGTGCATATTGATAAATTCACATCCGAATCAGAGGAACAAGACCCGCCTATTGTGCTTATGCCCACACGCCTCGTTCACGAGAAGGGAGTTTCTGTTTTTGTTGAGGCCGCACGGCTACTAAAGAATAAGGGCATAAAGGCAAATTTCCAGATCGCTGGCGGAGAGAATGGTAACCCCAAAGCCATTACCCGTGCCGAGATGCTTGAGATGACAAAGGATGGAAGTGTTGAATGGCTTGGACGCGTCGAGAATATGCCCGAGCTTTTGGCCAAAACATCACAGGTGGTTTATCCCTCTTATTACGGCGAGGGAATACCTCGTGTGTTATTAGAGGCCTGCGCAGCCGGCAAGGCGATTGTAACCACTAATCACCCCGGATGCCGCGAAGCTGTGCGGCATGGTGAAAATGGGCTACTTGTTCCGGTAAGAGATGTCGAGGCAACGGCAAAGGCAATAGAAGATATTCTGAGCGATCCACAAAAACGCCGAATCATGGAAAAAAATAGTCGTAAACGTGCACAGGACGATTTTGATATTAGCGTAATTGCCAAGCAAACTGTGGCCTTATACAAAAGATAAAACGGATTTCTTGGCAAGAGACTATCATTTATGTTAGCCTATTCCATACTCAAGATAAACCAAAGGGAAGGTATATTCATGGCGGAGAAAATCCTGAAAGAACCGGAATTTCTAAAAGGAAAACTTCTAATAGCCATGCCCAATATGGGAGATACTCGCTTCGAGCGCGCTGTTGTTTTTATGTGTGATCATGATGAAAACGGTGCAATGGGTTTAATCGTTAATCAGACCATTCCGGAAATTGAATTTTCCGACCTCGTCAACCAGCTCAAAATTCATTCTGACATCACAATCGGCACGCCTGTGACTGATATGATTGTGATGAATGGTGGTCCGGTTGAGGCGGCGCGAGGATTTTTACTCCATAGCGGTGAATTCAATAAAAAAGATACAATGACCTTTGGCTCTGATTATGGTGTAACAGGAACAGTTGATGCACTTAAGGATGTTATTCAAGGATGTGGGCCTGCGCAAAAGCTCTTTATGTTGGGCTATGCTGGCTGGGGGGCAGGGCAGCTTGAAGCTGAGTTGCAGCATAATTCATGGCTTGTGGTCGAGCCTGATCCGGCTATTATTTTCCATGATGATAATACCGAGAAATGGGCTATGGCCATTGCCAAGCTCGGTTTTGAGCCGGGCATGCTATCTGTCGTTTCAGGTCGTGCTTAGAACAACACCCCGACCAACTCTATAAATAGCCGGGGTGTCCGTGGCAAACTTTTAAGCCCAATCCGAATCAAAAAGCTTGTCATCAACTATTAATTGGCCGTTCATCTCCATAATAGCCGGACTTGTGCCTGTGAAGTCACTATGAACAACGGCAACTGAAATCCAGTCATCACCTTCACCATCCGCATTGATCTTGATATCGGTACGCTCTGTACTGCGGAAGAATATTCTCACAAAGTCATTGACTTGATCGACCAGAGGATCAAAGCCATCCAGAAGATCGCTGAGATTGATCTTATCTTCAGCAAAATCAAAATCCTCAATGCGTGAAGCTTTCACGTCCGCGTCCCGAAAATCCAGAAAAGCAAACGTATCAGCGCCTTCTCCGCCATACATTTTGCTTTGGCCAATTCCTGATGCAACCAGAAGATCATCGCCATTTTCCCCGTAAAGCATGTCAATACCATCGCCGCCAACAAGGAGGTCATCACCCTCACCACCACGGAGCTTGTCATAGCCAACGAGCGCGCCTTCTTCTGGACTAGGGTCGTCGGCGAAAAGCTTGTCATTCCCGCCGCGGCCCTTGATCTCGTCACTGCCGCCCTGACCATAGAGAATATCATCGCCATCATAGCCAAAGAAGCTGCCGGAGATGTAATCATTGCCATTACCGCCATAAACCACGTCATCGCCTGTGGATACGATAATCCGGTCATCACCATCTTCACCGAAAATGACATCATCGGCTGTTTCTGTCGTAGAACTGGCACCACCGTCATTGACATAGTCATTACCGCCACCGGCATGAACAATATCACTGCCTTCATTGGCATAAATTATATCATCCCCGTCGCCTGCAATAATATAATCATCACCACTATTACCAAAAATTACATTATTACCATCCAGATCAATGATGATGTCACGACCATCGCCGCCAGCCAAGAAATCATCATCCAGACCACCGGAAATCAAATCGTCATCAGGTCCTCCATGTATGTTATCTTCACCGGAACCGCCAAAGAGGAAATCCTCACCGCTTCCGCCGTCAATAATATCATTGTGGTCATTACCGAAAATTACGGCATGACCCTCCGCAGAGCTCAGTTCGTCATTTCCTTCGCGTCCGTAAATTATGTCATGCCCGTCTACGGAGTAGATCCTATCATTGCCTGCCAAGGCATCAATATGATCGTTTTTATCACTAAAGCGAATGACATCTCCGGTTGGAGACATATCATCTCCGGGGGTCAGAATAAAATAAGTATCGAAATCCAACCCTGTCGGAGCATCGCTATAAGCTTCGGGATCAGGATTTGTCGAGGCCCAAGTGTAGAAGTTCACAACATCAGTATTGATATTATAAGACAGATCCCACAATATGCCGCCATATGTAATGGTCGCGAGACGTTGTGCATGGATATTACCATCTGGATCGTATTCAAAGAACGTTCCCGCACTTGCATCCGGATCATCATGGTTGCCACGGATAAATGAAATTGTAGTGCCGTCAGTCGTGTAATCACCATAAAATCTACTAGCCATGATCTGTTCTCCTTCACTTCTATGGATAATGCTGAACGGAGCAAATCATATATTTCCATGGTTGTACATTGATTTAAATCAAATAGGTTCAAGGGACGAAAATACTTGAGTTTGGATTATCCATAGAAATCAGTGTGTAATAAGAGTAACCTGGGCGCTAAAAAATTATCTCTTATTAAAACAGTCCTGATGTTTACCAAGTTAATAGCTGGGCAATTTCTTCGGGGATTTTAAGCACATGCTCGGGTTTATGACTTTCTATTTCAACTGCAGAGCCATATCCCCACAATACGCCAGCCGAAGGTAGGCCATTTTCTTTGGCGGCAATAATGTCGTACTTACTGTCACCAATCATAATAGAATTTTTGCAAATATGACTTTGTTCCCGTAACTTTTTTAATTGCTGCGCTTTTTCAATGCCGACATCCCCGCCGCTCAGGAAATCAAAACACTCCATAAGGTCAAACATCTCCAGAATAGGGCGGGCAAAACGTTCGGGCTTCGAGGTACAAACCCCCATGCGGATATTTTGATCTTTAAACTCAAAAAGAATATCTTTGATGCCGTCATAAAGTGTATTGTCTATATAGCCGGAAACGCCATACTCTTTGCGGTAATCAGCCACCAACTTGGCTATATGCTTCTCATCTTCTGACTTGGTAAATTGACGAAACGCCGCATCAAGGGGTTGGCCAATAGAACGTGATAATGTTTCAGGTTCAACCGCATCATAGCCATATTTTATTAGGGTTGAATTTATGCACTTGGCAATGCCGGGTCTTGAATCACTAAGTGTACCATCCAGATCAAAAATCAGGCAGGCATAGCTCATGCCGCCAGCCTTTTTTGTATACTATCCAAAGGCTCTAATTGCTTAAGCGGGCCATTCGCCGCCAAAGTCACAGAGCCGCTAAAGATTTTACCGCACACATCTTTAATAGCCGTCATATTAACCGCATTAATGCTCTCGATAATCTCAGCGCTTTCACGAATTTTCCCTCGGAAGATAAGGCTCTTGGCGTTTTGATCAACGCGGCGCATCATGGATTCACGCGCCATGAGCGTACTTGCACGAAGTTGCGCCTTGGCACGTTCAAGCTCGTCTTCCCTGAGTGTCTCGGCCAGATTAAGAATTTCATCGCAGACCACGGGCACAAGCTCGGGCAACTTATCTGGCCCCGTTCCGGCATAAACCCCGAATTGCCCATCATCCAAAAACGCCGAGTGAAAACTATAGATCGAATACACAAGCCCGCGCTTTTCACGGATTTCCTGAAACAGGCGAGAAGACATCCCCCCGCCCAGTAAATTGGATAAGGTCTGCGCGGCGTAATATTCATCGCTTAAACGCGGCACACCCTGAAAGCCCAGAATTATGTGGCTTTGCTCAAGGTCTTTTTCTGTGCGGTGCTCTCCGCCTTCATAATTAGCCGCAGGCTTGTCAAAATCCTGATCTGCAGGCAAATCACAAAATTCCTCCGCGACTTGCGCTACAAATTTATCATGATCCAGATTTCCCGCGGCGCACACCACCATATTTTTGGCGCTATAGAATTTCTCGACATAGCTCATCAGCGTATCGCGTTTCATATCGCTGATGATCTTGCTTGTTCCCAAAATCGGTGCGCCCAAAGTCTGATCCGGATAGGCGGTTTCGAAATAATGATCAAAGATAATGTCGTCAGGCGTATCGGCGCACATGCCGATTTCCTGCAGGATCACACCGCGCTCTCGCTCAACTTCATCCTCGGGCATCGTGGAGTGCTGGACAATATCACTCAGCACGTCTAGCGCCAAAGGCAAGTCTTCTTTCAAAAGATGGATGTGATAGCTCGTAATCTCGCGGCCCGTATAGGCATTCATATGCCCGCCGACATTTTCAATAACCTCTGCGATCTCTTTGGCATCGCGTTTTTTTGTGCCCTTAAAGAGCATATGCTCAACCATATGCGCCGTGCCGTTATAGGCCAGATCTTCGTGCCTCGCGCCCACGCCGATCCATACACCAACGGCAACGCTGTCAACCGAAGGCACGATATCTGTGGCAACGCGCAAACCATTAGGAAGTGTTGTGATTTTGATTGAGGTCATGAGAGCTATGGATAAACGGAAAATTGCTGCAATGCAATTATTCTTTGACAAAGAATAGTATTATATGATTTAATTATCACATAAAATTTTCTGTGTTTAGGAGATAATAAATGGGTGCTAATAATATTGGGGACACTATTGAGGGTGAATTTACTGAAGTTTCTTCAGCAAGAGAAAAGCTCCAAAACTTTGGTAATGAGTATAATAAGTTTTGTCTGGGAGCAATAAAACAAGTTGCAAAAAATCTGGCTCTTTGCGCTACTGTTGCGACAGGGGTAGCTGTAGGAAATATCGCATCAGATCCTGACAGAGATATCATGGATATTCCTGAGGATGTTAAGACATGGTTTGATGAGCATCCAGAGTTAGATAGCTGGACATTTACAAGGGATGATACGCAGCCAGAAGAAACTGCGGCTCTTAGTCTAGAACAATAATTTTTTCTATATTTGTGATTTTACAAACTCTTGCACCACGCCTAAATCATCAGGCAGATTTTCCATGCGCTCTTCACGTGCAAATAAATCTGATAAGTGTTCAGGTAAATCAGGGCGCTGGCCTATGGCTTTTTCGACCGCGTCGGGGAATTTCGCCGGATGCGCGGTGGCAAGCAAGACAATCGCGCCTTCGGTTTTTGCGGCGATTTGCTTTGCGCCCTCTAGGCCAACAGCCGTATGCGGATCAAGCACGTAATCAGTGGCGTCATAGCATTCTTTAATCAAGGCCAGTGTTTGCTCATCATCGGCGCGGGAAGCCATAAACTCTTTGCGCGCGGTGGCCATTTTCTCATTCTCTAAAATCATAGAGCCTGTTTCCTTAAAACTTTTCATCAGCTCAGCAAGCTTGTCACTATCCTTATCCAATAGGAAATAGAGATAGCGCTCGAAATTACTGGAAATTTGAATATCCATGGATGGGCTGAGCGTGGCATAAGCACCCGTGATTTTCATCTCACCCGTTTCAAAAAACCGCGTCAGGATATCATTCTTATTCGTAGAAATACCCAAATGTTCAATCGGCAAGCCCATCTGCCGCGCGCAATAGGCGGCAAAAACATTCCCGAAATTCCCTGTCGGCACGACAAAGGATAAAGGTTTTTCCTCCGCATCTAATTGCAGACCGCAATACACATAATAAACGATCTGCGCCATAATCCGTGCCCAGTTGATAGAATTCACCGCAGACAGATTAACGCTTGTCCGAAAATCCTCATCGGCGAACATCGCCTTGACCATATTCTGGCAATCATCAAACGTCCCATCCAGCGCGATATTATGAACATTATCTGCCAAAATGGTTGTCATTTGCTTGCGCTGAACATCGGAAACGCGCCCCCGCGGATGAAGGATAAAAATATCAATGTGATCGCTCTTATAGCCCCCCTCAATCGCCGCCGAGCCTGTATCACCGGAAGTCGCCCCGACAATCGTGATATGCTCGTTATTCTTGGTAAGGACATAATCGAAAAGCTGCCCCAGAAGTTGTAAAGCCACATCCTTAAAGGCAATCGTCGGCCCGTGGAATTGCTCCATCACATAGATTTTGTCCTGCTCGTAATCAACTAGATGATGGAGCGGTGCAACATGCTCTGATCTAAAATTCGCGGGCGAATAAACGCGGGTGATAATCGCTCTGAAATCTTCTCGAGGAATGCACCCTTCGACAAAAGGATACATCACGGCTTCGGCAGTTTCGGTGTAGGATTTCCCCTTAAGCGACGCAAGATCAAGACTCGGCCAGCTATCAGGAACATAAAGCCCGCCATCAGGGGCAAGCCCTGCCAGCAGAACCTCTTCGAACGTTTTGGGGCTATCTTGCCCTCCGCGTGTGGAGATGTATTTTATCATGCAAGTTTTTTAAGTTTTTGACAGGCGTGTGTCAATCAAACTCTCTATATACATGCGTTTAAAAACCCACACGATTTTTATCGTATGGGAAGGTGATATTTATAGTTTTAGTGCTTATAATAAAGCGATCCCATATCTATACTGGCGTTTCGTGTGATATTGGCATCAAAAACACGGGTATAAAATGCAGCATTTAAATCCTTGATCGATTCAGGGAAAACTTCAATAGCAAATTTTTTGGCATTTTCTAAACTGTCAAAAGCATAAAACCCTCCAACAGTTCCGGTGTTTTGACCACTCAACCATGTTTTGCTAAGCAAACCAGGTTGGGTTTTTAAAACAGGGTTGCGCTCTAACCAATTCACTTTCTGATCAAATGGTAAGGCGTTGATCTGTACTTCTGTATAAACAAAAGCACCCGGTTCTTGCCCATTCGGTCCAAAATAATAGACCGATCCCATATCACGACTGGCTTTTTCAGTCTGTTCTGCATCAAAAATACGTGTAGTTTGCGCTACACCAAATGATGCTGCTTCTTTAGGAAAAACATCCCGCACAAAATTCTGGGCATGTTCTATTGTATCAAAAACATAAAACCCTCCTGGAGAATTATCCGTACCGGAAAGCCATGTTTTACTCAATAAACCAGGAATTTTTTTCAAATTAGGATTCATATCTTCCCAAGGTACATCCTGAAATACGGGTGCAAATTGTAATTCTGTGTAAACGTAAGCTTTATGTCTGACAGAAGAATTATCCGCATGTAATGGTTTGGTATTAAAAAAGGTTGCAAATAAGAGCATTAAAATCAAAGCCCTAGGTAGAGTATATTTGAATTTCACTTTACTTCTCCTTCAATTAAAAATATAATATAGTGATCGTTATATTATTAAATAACGATCACTATTTGTCAATTAAAAATAACGATCGATATATTAAGGAGGTTAAATGCGCCACAAAGGAGTTAGTGCTGAAGAGACAAGAAGTCGTATAACGGAGGCTGTAGGAAAAGGATTCCGAAAAAATGGCTATGAAGGTATTGGTGTTGATGCTATGGCAAAAGCTGCAGGTGTAACATCTGGAGCTTTTTATGCGCATATGGGCTCGAAAAAAGTAGCATTCAAGATTGCCCTAACAGAAGGTTTAGATGAAGTCTTATCGACTATTTCTAAACTTAAAGAGAATCATGGAAAAAAATGGCTGATTTCACTTGTAGAATATTATATCAGCGCGGAGCATGCTGCCGATTTGGAATGCGGATGTGCTTTAGCAAGTCTAACATCAGAGGTAGCTCGTATGGATGAGGGGGTTTGTATGGATTATAAGAATAGATTGGATAAAATAATTGAAATTATTTCTGAAGATTTAAATGTCCGTAATTCTGAATCCAGAACACTTGCTCTGGTTTTTTTAAGTATGCTTATTGGCGGCTTGAATATTATTAGGGCAATGGGAAATAATGATGAAGATATTCAATGCGTAAAAAGGCAAATTACAGAATTTATAAAACCCTATCTTTTCTAAATTGCCTATAATCCGCTTTGTACCAGATCAATAAAATGCTTATGCATTGGCGATGGGTAAGCATCTGTTAACTCAGGGTGAAACGTGCTGGCAACCTTATTGCCTTTTCTGACCCAAACAGGCTGACTTTCATGCTCTGCCAGAATTTCAACGCCTTCACCGACTTCTGTGATAACAGGCGCTCGTATAAAGGAAACCTTATAACCCTCTATTTCCGCATGATGGCTATCTAATTGCCGCCCATAGCCATTGCGCTGGACGGTGATGGGGAGAATGCCAAAGGAATCCTGCTCGGGGTTGGTTACTTTTTCTGCCAGTAAAATAGAGCCTGCGCAAATCCCCCAGACAGGCTTTTCACTAAAGTGCTTTGCCAAAACATCCCATAACCCGAAAGTTTTTATGAGCCGTAACATCGTGGTACTTTCCCCGCCGGGAAGAATAAAACCATCAATTTCTTCAAAATCTTTCTGGGTTTTCACGGATTTGAACACAGCTCCGCAAGCTTCAATATGCGGACGGTGAAGCTCTACAGCCCCTTGCAAGGCTAAAACACCGATAGTGATTTCTTTCTTATCCATGGAATAAGGCTTTTATGGATTTTGGGGTATTAAGTCAACTCAAATGCGTTAAGGGTCTTTTGGTTCTGGATTATTATCTTCATCACTCATAACACCAGTTAAGGAAGGACGAATATTATCTCTGTCAGATTTTTGCCCATTGCCTGACCAGTTTCCCTCTAATCTCTGTCCGCTTTTGATCTCATATATATCTGCTGTCTGTGTCACTCGCTCCGTAGGTAAAGCCTGATTGACCTGCTGATAAGCAGGGCGTTGTTTTAGGATATTTTCGCTATTTGCCATAAGTTTTGCCATCTTGAAGATAGCATTATCTCTGAGCACATGTTCTAAGCCGTAATTTTCCAGCATATCTCTGGTCGTTTTCCTTAAGGATTTAACTGTATTGGAAATATCTAAAAAAATTTGATCATCAGGTGTCTTTCCTAAAACTAGACCGCTATCAAATTGCATGTGTAAGGCATGAAGTTTACCTAATTTGTCATTCCATTGTCTTTCAAGCATGTTGCCGTGGGAAGTATTTTCAGGAGCCGAAAATTGTGTTTGTAATACATCATCAGTAAAATCGAGTAATTTGTCTAACCATTGATAATGTAAATCGTAGCTGGAATTGATTCTCATTTGTTGCGATTCCAACAAATCCGAGCGTCTTACTAGCGGAATATATGCTTGAATTAGATCTTTTTTTAAGTTCTCAGCATGAAACACAAACATAGAATTGCTGTTAGGCATTTCGTAATGTGGTGGGGGATTAAAAAAACGATTAATGTCTTCAATGGTTTTGTCAAAATCCGAACACAGATTCTTAAGTTCTTCACCCATCATCACGATTACTCTTTTATTGTTATAATAAAAGCATAAGCATTATTTTGATTTTATGCAAAATATTTTGCTTACCAGCCGCGATTGGCCATCTTCATTGGCTCATCAATCTCGCTAATCTCTGTACCGCGCATAGCCACACCTTCAAGTTCCTTAGAAGCTGCAAGGACAATTGCTGGATCATCAAAATGCGCTGTAGCCTTAACGATGGCCTTGGCAAATTTCTCGGGGTTGTCGGATTTGAAAATGCCGGAACCAACGAAAACAGTTTCTGCGCCAAGCTGCATACAGAGCGCGGCATCGGCAGGGGTTGCAATACCGCCGGCGGCGAAATTCGGTACAGGAAGCTTGCCCTCTTTGCGGACAAGCAACAAGATTTCATATGGCGCGCCAAGATCTCTCGCATAGCTCATGAGCTCTGATTCATCCATATTTTGAACGGTTTTGATCTGCGCATTGATTTTCCGCATATGACGCACAGCTTCAACGATATTACCTGTACCGGGCTCACCCTTGGTGCGCATTAGCGCTGCACCTTCACCAATGCGCCGGCAGGCCTCGCCTAAGTCTTTCGCACCACAAACAAAAGGTACTTTGAAGTCATGTTTGTTGATATGAAATTCTTCGTCAGCAGGGGTTAGAACTTCTGATTCATCAATATAATCAACGCCAAGCTGTTGTAAGATTTGAGCCTCGGCAAAGTGACCGATACGGCATTTCGCCATAACGGGAATAGAGACGGCTGCCATAACTTCTTCTATGATTTCCGGTGGGCTCATACGTGCAACACCGCCAGCTTTACGAATATCGGAAGGCACACGCTCAAGTGCCATAACAGCAACCGCGCCTGCTTGTTCTGCGACTTTGGCTTGCTCGGCTGTGACCACATCCATAATCACGCCGCCTTTTAGCATTTCAGCCAAGCCAGTTTTAATATTGATAACATTGCCAGTTGATGAAGTATCGCCCATTACTTTATCTCTTCTTTTTTACTATGATTTATCCTAAGCAGGCATTTATACACCTAAATCCAGTAAATGCAATCATTCTCGTATGTAAAAATAGCCGTGAGTCTTTAATATAACCGCAATTTTCACTTTTTTCTGCGCAGTAAAACATAAAACGCTCCCTTGCCGCCATCTTTGGGCTTGGCTGTTTGCCAGTCTAGTACATAGGACTTCAGAGCGGGATCGGATAGCCATTGAGGAAGGCTTTGTCTTAATATGCCCGGTTTCTTATCCATTAAAGATTCTGTAGCATCTTGCCACCCACCTTTGCCAGTAATCACCAGAACACACTTTTTATTAGTGTTATAAGAATTTAGAATAAAAGCTCTAAGAGCATCAAATGCGGTCTCCCGGTTCAGGCCATGCAAATCCAATCGCGCCTCTATATTAAATTTGCCGCGCCTAAGTTTTTCTGCTGTACGCTTGTCCGATTTTACATGATTAACATTTTGTGTAGAACTATTGTGATCAGATGGAACCGTAATTTTAGTATTCACGGTTTTGGCTGGTTGTTCTGCAATCTCTTGCTTTGGGTTGTTATTTTTGGTTTTGCTCTTTTTATTTTTGAGCTGTTTTATATCTTTTGTATAATCATCCCATATTTTTTGATCCGAGTTTTTATTATGGATTTTGTGGTCGCTTTCGTCCATGATGGCTACAAAGTTTCTACTATTAATATTAATACGCAAACATTATAAACATGATCCAGCCTTCAGGAATAAAGAGCAAGTACTTTGTTGTCCATTTATGTGCACTAGTAATCATTGCCAGCTATAGTTTTTGTTCGTTTGCGTTTGCTGCAGAGCAAGTTGATGAAGAAAAGCCAACAGTTTTTGAACTTGCCGTGTTCGGATTTTTTAGAGCCGCAGATAAAGCGCCTGATTATGAGCGATGGATCAAATCCTACAGTAACTACCAAACACTCGACGAGTTCCAGCAAAAGAAATATTTGCTAAATGAAACTCTGCGTCTTGGGAGGTTATTTAGCAATTACAATCAGGAAGAAGATTTGCTGGAAATCAATACTGACGTTATGGCTTTGCTGAAGCCACCGGAAGGAGAAGAAAACCCGAGCTTTTCATTCAGATTTCCTGAAGACACCAAGGAAATGCCTTTTAATCCTGTTTTTGCATTTTCATATTCTGATGACATAATTGCGCTGAGGGTAAAAGAATTGTCATTTTTTTCAGATATGCAGCTTACAGAAAGTCAATATGAAAGAATGTATGACAAAGTTGAATATTATAATGAAGAATTTCCTGTAAAGCTTTATCTGGAAATCAAGCCGCATTCTACTGATTATGATAATCCAACTATTCTTGATCAGGATAGGGGGATTAAGCAATGGATGGTGATAGGAAAAATTGGATATATCAAATGTTTTTATGAGGATTTATATCAGGGGCAGGATATACAATTATGGGACTATATTGCGCCTTGGTATAAGGAAATATATGAGCGTAAAAAAATGGAAAAAGAAAATCCTGAGGCACAATATCCTCACCCCTATGATCTTTTCAAAGATTAGAGATTTACAACAAAAAATTGAGGTTTTTCAGGTTTTTTGTTAAATTGCCCTTAAGATTTGAGGCATAAAACCATGTTTTCATCGATAAAAGATATTAAACTGCCAAAATATGAAGAAGCGCAAAGCGCCGATACGCGTCTTGGGCTTAATCATGATAAACAATCTTCGGATCGTCGACATGCTGAAAAAAACAAGGATGATAATGGCAATTCGGGAGAATATATCAAAGAGAATTTTTCCGTGCAGTCCTTGGTAATCTATCTTGAGAATCATATTGAAAATTTGCTCTTACAAGAAAATAGCAAAACACAAATTTCCCAAGTTGGATTTGAGAATAAAGAGACAAATTTCAAAAAATGGTATGTACCCGAAGCACATAATGCCAATACAGCCGATAGAAAACGCGCGGTAAATGCCTATGCCCATACATTACAAGGTATGAGAAAAGCCCAAAATAAAAATATGCCATCTTCACAGGCTCCAAACTACAGCGTTAGCGATTTATACGCTTTGCTATGGGATTTAAGGCATCTTAGTGAAAAAGGTATTAAGCGGCTTGAAATTGATACACAGGAAGAATTTATCCGTGCTATTCGCAAGGCTGTGAAGCAGACTGGTGTCATTGTCTAGACCGAAATAAAATAACCTTCAGAATCAGTCATTAAAATTTCCGGCTTTGATGGGTCTGTTTCGATCTTTTGCCGTAATCTGTATATATGTGTCTCAATCGTATGAGTTTCAACATCTTCCGCATAATTCCATATAGTACGCAGTAAATCATTCCGCGGTATTTTTTGCCCTTTCTGAGTATGCAAATAGCGTAGAATTTCCACTTCTTTTTCGGTCAGGGGGGTTGTCGAGCCATCACTTTTTAAGAATGTATTGTCAATAATATCAAGTGTGGCATTTCCAAGTTGAATATGCCGCTCTGGCTTTACGTCTTGCAAAAGATCGAGCAGTTTCCCAAGGCGTAAAGGGCAAGGAATTTCTTGCTCTGTGCCATCTTTAAATAAAATGATAGAGCTTTTTATAGATGGGTCTGCTTCATAATCACATAACTCTTCCATGTTTTGAGCTTTCAGATACTCTGAAATATAGCTAATAACCTTTTCATTGCCCTTTATGATCACTGATAATCTCGCTTTAAATCTACTGTTTTTGCCATAATTGGCACGGATATTGCTTTTTATTCATTTGAGTAATAAGGATCATATGATGCAAAAACCTATAGCGCAATATCAGCCGGATCAAACGCAGATAAATAATCCGCATAAAGCCATGAAAATGGTAAAAAATGATCGCATGGCAGGTTATGTGCCTTCTTATAACACGCCATCAAAAACTAGCCATATTTCCTCCTTCAAAGCGCAAGAGCCTTCCTATGATATTCACATGGCCTCCATAGAAGATGATTTTTCCTTTAAAGATGTTTTGGATATGGTTAATCCACTCCACCATATACCGCTAGTAAATATCGCTTATCGTGAGATCACAGGCGATCAAATCAAGCCTATTGGCAAGATAATAGGTGGCGGTGTTTTTAGTGGCCCTATTGGTGTAGCTGGAGGTCTTGTCAATGCAATCATTGAAGAGGAAACGGGAGATGATCTGGCAGGTAATGCTTTATCAATAGCAGGTGTAAAAGAAAAGAAACAAGCAACGCATCATGAGCACTATCAGCAGAAAGTTTATGAGGATTTACCTATCGCTTTACTGGCTTTTGCCGAAACACCATTGCCAGAAGTCAAAGACAATAAATCACCTGACAATTCAAATAGGAATTACCAAATGGTAGAAATCTCAGAAGGGCGTACGGCGGGAAGTATTCCGCGCTATGCGTAAAGTTTCAATCTGCTCGTTCTCCGAACAAAGCAGTTCCCACGCGAATATGGGTTGCACCTAGGGGAATAGCTTTTTGGTAATCACTACTCATGCCCATACTAAGCTGCTTTAGATTATGTTCTCGCGCCAGTTTTTGTAGAAAGGCAAAATGTACAGCCGGCGGATCATCAATGGGGGGAATACACATCAGGCCAATAATATCAAGCTTGGCCTCAACGCGGCAAAACTTTAAAAAATCAGGAAGATCTTTTGGGGTGATACCGGATTTCTGAGGTTCTTCCCCTGTATTGACCTGAATAAAGCAGGGAATCGATTTGCCTTGATTTTCTAACTCATGCCCTAATTTTCGGGCGAGCTTCTCACGATCAACTGTGTGGATGGCATCGAATAGGGCAAGTGCATCTTTGATCTTATTGGTCTGGAGTGGGCCAATCAAATGGAGTTCTAAATCGGGATAATTCGGTTTTAATGCGCTCCAGTGTTTTTGCGCTTCTTGAACACGGTTTTCTCCGAATATGCGGTGTCCAGTTTCAAGCGCTTCTTGCAGTTTTTCTTGGGGTTGGCGTTTGCTTACGGCAATGAGATCAATATCACTGGCTTGTCGCCCCGACTTGGCGGTTAACCCCACGATATCACTTTTTATAGATTTAAAATTTTCTGCAATACTCATATACCGTAACTTAATCCCGTAAAGGCAAAAAAGAAAGGCGCTAAAAAGCGCCTTTCAAAAAAAGCTCCAAATGAAACTCACATTAGAAACTGATTTGTGTTCCTATAATCAAAGACGTTGAATCATATTCTTGAGTGCTTGTGTCAATTTCAAGATGTTGAACAGAACCGCGCAAATCCATGCCTGGACCAAATTCATATGTAACACCACCTGTGTAACGGTCAAACTCTGTGCCACCCTCTATGTCTCTGTTAAAGTAAGAAATACCAAGCTTGAATGGGCCAGTTGTGTAGTCACCACCAACGACGAAGTCTTCAACATCAGAGTTATCTGTTGCTGTTGAGTCTTCGGTGTAGGCCGCACCAAAGCCGAAGCTTGCAACTGTTGCTTTAACGGCGGCATTAAACATGTCGCGGTCATCGGCTGTGGCGGCCGTATCATTATTTTCACCATGTGTGTAACCGGCTCCGGCGGTGACGCCGAAATCACCGAATTCACCGGCATAACGTAGAGCTATTTCATATGTTTCATCAATTCCCGCACTCTCTGTACCAACACCAAATGAGTCAGCATCATCAGAATCAGGAGCAAAAGATACACCAGCCTGAAAACCGCTAATAGACGGAGTAATATAAGTGATCTTATCGGCTTTTTCAGTTGGGTCCATATCATAATCCAAGCCGCCCACAGGGTCTGTAAGCCCCAAGGCCGCGTAGCTTGTAGGGTCTATATATTGGCGAATACCATCAATATTTGAGTCAGCAGAAGGCGCTGCAACCTGTAGGAGGTAACCAATGCCGTCTTCGCCGCCAATATTTACACGCCCCCAATCACCAGAAAAATACAAATAGGATTCATCAATTTCCGAACTATCGGCCTGATCAATGTCGATTTCAAAGTGAGAGCCAATGGTTAGACCATTATCCAGCGTTGTTTCACCGCCAATGTGAAGTTCTGTATCACGAAGAAAGTCGAATTCATTTGCGTCATTTGCTCCGACTTCATCTTGATTAATATATGTCATGTAACCTTTATAAAAACCACCAAGGTCAAGTTTAACACCGTCTTCATTTGCATATGCGGGCGCAGAAGCTGCAGCCATAGAGCCTAATGCGACGCTCGTTAATAATAATTTTTTCATTTATTTCTCCAGATTTCTTAAGTGAGTTAATACTGGCGTATTAATCAAAATTCTATAACCCAGTAAGCCCATGAAAATCCTTTGGGTCAATATGATGCTTAGTATTACGGAGGTTATTTTTACGAGGTGTTGTTATTATGCAACGATTTTCAGCTTTTATTATTAAAAAAGCAAAAAAGAAAGGCGCTAAAAAGCGCCTTTCAAAATTCTTTAAGAAAACCTCTAGATTAGAAGTTAACTTGTGTACCTAGGATAACAGCTGTACCATCGCCGTCTGTACCTGTTTGATCAACTGCCAAGTGTTGGATAGAACCACGGAAGGTCATGCCTGGACCGTATTCATATGTAACACCACCTGTGTAGCGGTCAAACTCTGCGCCACCTTCGATGTCTCTGTTCATGTAAGAAACACCAAGCTTGAATGGGCCAGTTGTGTAGTCACCACCAACGACGAAGTCTTCAACATCAGAGTTATCTGTTGCTGTTGAGTCTTCTGTGTAGATCGCGCCAATACCGAAAGCAGAAATGTCAAGGTCAAGACCTACGTTCCATGCATCACGGTCATCAGCAGTTGCAACTGTTGAGTTGTTTTCACCATATGAGTAACCTGCACCGGCAATCACACCAACTTGCTGGAACTGACCTTCATAACGAACGGCAATTTCATAAGTCTCATCAATACCGGCAGATTCAACACCAACACCGAATGATGCAGCATTATCTGTGTCAGGTGAGAAAGACACACCAGCTTGGAAGCCATTCATGATAGGTGTCAAGTATGTGAACTTGTCAGCCTTACCTGTTGGGTCCATATCATAGTCAAGGTTACCACCAATAACGCCACCTGTAGTTACGAAAGGTGAAACGTACTGACGGATACCGTCAACGTTTGAGTCAGCTGCAGGAGCAGCAACCTGTAGAAGGTAACCTGCACCATCTTCACCACCGAAGTTTACGCGACCCCAGTTACCTGAGAAGTATAGATATGATTCATCTGTACCAACAGTTGTATCAGCTTGGTCAACGTCGAACTCGAAGTGAGCACCGATTGTCAGGCCGTTATCCAATGTTGTTTCGCCACCAATGTGAAGTTCAGTATCACGGATAATGTCAAATTCGTTTACTTCTGTGCCTGTTGTTTCATCTTGGTCGATGAAAACGCCATAGCCTTTAAAGTAACCGCCGACTTCCAAGTCGACATCCGCATGTGCAGGAGCAGCTGCCATAGCAAGACCGCTTACTGCAACGCTAGCAAGTAGTAGTTTTTTCATTTTCGTTTCCTCCAATCAATTCCTTTTGGGAAAAGATTATTTAGTTAATGTTTATCCATAACGGATAGTTTAAGACAGAAATTACCCGCTAAAAAGCAGGTGAATGCATTACGCCATGAAGTAAGCGTAGGGTCAATTTGCTTTTGTGGGGTTTTTGCAACATTTTTTTAAGCTGTGGCATTTTTGCAACAAACTGAGTTCTGTCGCTAGCTGTTGCTACTTGTTGAAAGCCTGCAAAACAATGCGCTTAGGCTCTTGTACCTTATATTAAGGCGTGCTAAATGAAAACAATAATAATCAGGAATGCATGAATATGTTTAAAAATACGACTGGAATTTTTATTTTGGGCGCAGCTTTATTATCCTTAGCTGCCTGTGGAACCGTTGAAACAGAAGCCAAATATCCGACAGGTCTGGATCGAGACCAGACAGGAGGCGATATTTACGGGGAACGTGAAAGTATCTTTGGTGAAGGCGGTTTGAAAATATTTGGTGATAAAGGTGAAAAAGAAGACGATAACGGTATTGGTGTAAATAGCTTCTTGTGGCGTGCTTCCTTGGATACGATTTCCTTTATGCCACTGGCAAGCGCCGATCCGTTCGGCGGTGCAATCCTGACCGATTGGTACACAGATCCCGAAACACCGAATGAACGCATGAAGCTGAATGTCTTTATTTTAGGCAAGGAACTAAAAACCCAGAATTTACGTGTTCGGGCCTTCCGACAAGTTAAGCGTGGTGGCACATGGCGCGATGCTGAAGTGTCTGCTGATACAGCGCTTAAATTAGAAGATGCAATTCTGGTGCGAGCAAGAGAAATGCGAATAGAAAAATTAGCTTCTGAGTAAACAAGTAAATGATACAAGGATAAATATATGATCCCGACCTTTGTAATTTCCTTAAAAGACGAACAGCAAAGACGGGATTATAGCGCAGCGCATTTACGCCAACGGGGATTCGAGTTTGAGTTTTTTGATGCGATAGATGCACGAAAAATGAATGTCCTGTCGCACCCTGATTATGATCACGCTAGGCGAAGACGTTCTCACGGGCGGGATTTAAAACCCGGAGAGCTTGGGTGTTTTCTCTCTCACCGCGCAGTCTATCAAAAAATCATCACGGATAATTTACCCTTTGCCTTAGTCGTCGAGGATGATTGCATCTTTCATGAAAATGCCAAAGACGTGCTTGAGGCATTTCTGGCTAAAAATCTGGAATTTGATGTGATCCGTTTGCTGGGCAGTAAAAAAGTTGCTGAGGGCAAGCACCGTAAAATCCTGCCGATTTGTCAAAAGAGCGGTGAAGAGTTCTGGCTGATACGCCTGCGCACAGCTTATGGCGGAACGCATGCGACGCTGATCTCACAGGCTGGTGCACGTAAACTCATCAAGGCGACTCGCAAATTCGCTTACCCTATTGATACATTGATGGGGCGCTGCTGGGAGACAGGCATTCAGGCCTATTCCATACAGCCCGGTCTCGCCGTACAGGACGAAGCCATGGATTCGACCATCGGCGATGCCCGCATGGATAAAACCATAGAGCTGGATGGCTTCGAAAAATGGATGTTCAAAGTCACACGCCCCGCCTTTAAACTGGATGAGGCTTGCGGCAAAGCCCAGACCTATTGGCTCAACGCCCCTAAAGACCTTGCCTTGAAGAAAAAATTCCGCTAAGCCTTTTCTCCTTGGGTTAACAACACTTATTAAGATAAACACAAATGACAGAGCGCTATAATATCAGGCAATCCGAAGCCAAATGGCAGAAAAAATGGGCGGAAAGCAAATCTTTCGAAGTCACCGAAGACGACAAACGCGAAAAATATTACGTCCTTGAAATGTTCCCTTATCCCTCGGGTCGCATCCACGTAGGCCATGTCCGCAATTATACGCTGGGCGATGTGGTCGCGCGCTATAAACGGGCGAAGGGCTATAATGTCATGCACCCGATGGGCTGGGATGCCTTTGGACTTCCGGCTGAAAACGCAGCGATTGAGCGCGGTGAGCATCCGGGCAAATGGACCCATGAAAATATTGACGTCATGCGCGCGCAGCTTCAATCTATGGGCCTTGCGATTGACTGGAGCCGTGAATTCGCCACATGCGATCCCGAATATTACCGACACGAACAAGCCATGTTCCTGAAATTTTTGGAACGTGGCATAGCGTATCGCAAGGAATCCGTTGTGAACTGGGATCCTGTGGATAATACGGTGCTTGCCAATGAGCAGGTCATTGACGGCAAAGGTTGGCGAACAGGCGCCCCCGTAGAGCGCCGTAAACTAAACCAGTGGTTCCTGAAAATCACCGATTACGCCGAGGAACTCCTGAGTGCTGTACAAAAGCTTGAGCGCTGGCCAGAAAAGGTTCGTATCATGCAGGAAAACTGGATCGGGAAATCGGTCGGCCTGCAATTTAAATGGGATATTGTAAGTTCAGATGAAAAAATCGAGGTCTACACCACGCGCCCTGATACGCTCTTCGGCGCGTCTTTTGTGGCGCTCGCCCCTGATCATCCGATGAGTGAGAAACTTTGCAAAGGCAAGGATGGCTACGATGCTTTTATCAAGGAATGCCAAGCCCACGGACCCTCCGAAGCCGCCATCGAAAAAGCCGAAAAGATCGGCTTTGATACTGGCTATAAGGCTACGCATCCCTTACTAGGCCGAGAAGTACCGGTATATATCGCAAACTTCATCCTGATGGATTACGGCACAGGCGCGATTTTCGGCGTGCCAGCCCACGACCAGCGCGACTGGGACTTTGCAACAAAATATGATTTACCGATATTACCTGTGATTTCCTCTGATAATCACGATTACGAGCAAGAAGCCTATTCGGACGCTGGTAAGGCGATTAACTCCGAGTGGCTTGATGGTATGACAATCGAAGAGGCCAAAGCCGAAGTTATTAAACGCTGTGAAGCCGATAACACGGGCTTTGGAAAAACCAATTTCCGCCTGCGCGATTGGGGCGTAAGCCGCCAGCGCTATTGGGGTTGTCCTATTCCGATTGTCTATCGTAATTCTGATGGAGCTTGCATCCCTGTGCCTGAGGATCAATTGCCAGTGACATTACCTGAAGATGTTGATTTTTCGAAGGCTGGAAATCCGCTGGAAAATCACCCGACTTGGAAACACACGACATGCCCGGAAACTGGAGAGCCAGCAACTCGCGAAACCGATACATTTGACACATTCTTCGAAAGTAGCTGGTATCAATTCCGCTATTGCGATCCAAAAAATGAGAGCCTGCCTACGGACAAGGCCAAATCGAAATACTGGATGCCGGTCGAGCAATATATTGGCGGGGGCGAGCACGCCGTACTTCATTTGCTTTATGCGCGGTTTTTCACCAAAATTATGCGCGATTGTGGATTCGTGGATTGCGATGAGCCGTTCTTGGGGCTGTTCACCCAAGGGATGGTTACGCATGAAACCTATCAGGATGAAAACGGCAAATGGATTTTCCCGACCGATGCGGTGAAAAATGATGATGGCAAAATTGTTCATGCCGAGACTGGCAAGCCTGTGAAGATCGGCCCATCCATAAAAATGTCCAAATCCAAAAAGAACGTTATTGATCCGGAAGCCATTTTTGAAACTTACGGCGCGGACGCGGCAAGGCTCTTCATCCTTTCCGATTCACCGCCAGAGCGCGATCTTGAATGGACAGAAAGCGGGATTGAGGGCGCTTGGCGTTTTGTAAACAAGGTCTATGCGAGCCTTAAAACTATCGAACAGTCAGGCGCATCAGGTGATCTGTCCGATAAGGGTAAAGAGCTAGAGCAACTTATGCATAAAACCATCAAATCCGTAGGCGAAGCCATCGAAGCCTTTGCCATGAATAAAGTCGTAGCGGTGTTGCGCGAATTTTATAACGGCTTTAATAGCTTCAAACCGCAAAATGATGGTGATAAGGCCATCTTGGCTGAGGCCGCCAAAACCTTTATCATTTTGATCAACCCCATCATGCCCCACTTAGCCGAGGAGCTTTGGGAAGCCTTGGGCGCCAAGGAACTGCTCGCCGACACGCCATGGCCGAATTATGACGAGAGCCTACTGGTCTCCGATACGGTAACAATCGGCGTGCAGGTCAACGGCAAGGTGCGTGCAACAATTACGATGTCCGCCGATGCAGGCAAAGACGAAGCCGAGAAAATCGCTCTGGCGGATGAAAAAGTCCAGCGCGCCATCGGCGATAAATCTGTGCGTAAAGTGATCGTAGTCCCGGGCAGAATCGTCAATGTTGTGGTAGGGTAGTAACCATGAAATCAAAACTTGCACTACTATCTGTCCTTCTTCTCTCCGCTTGCGGCTTTACGCCCATGTACGGCAACCTTAGCGGCGACCCGCAGGAAACCGCGCAAGTTCGTGCGGCGCTCTCCAATATCGAGATTGCCAACATACCCGACGCGGAAGGGCAATATCTACGCAATCTCCTGATCGATAAATTCTATAAAGGCGGTTATCCTTCGGATGCACGTTATGTCTTGGCAGTTGATAAAATAACAGAGAGTATTATTGATCTGGATATTACAAAAACATCCGATGCCACGCGTGGTCAGATGCGCATCACAACCGTGATGAGCCTTATTGATCAAAATACAGGCAAAGAAGTTTTGAACCGTAATCTTCGTTCAATTAACAGCTATAATATCCTGAACAGTGAGTTCACAAACCGTGTTTCCAAAGAAAATACCCGCAAAAACGCTCTTGAGGATATCGCCCAGCAAATCGAGCAACAAATAGTGCTTTATCTAAATCGCCAATAAGTTTGACTGCGATGGTCTTTTTGTAACGCTGTTTTGTTTGTCATCGAATACATTCCACATTATACTGGGCATTTACCGCTCATATGAGGAAAGGCACGCAATATGTCCGAGGTTAATGCAACGGATTTCAAAGAGATTCATTCAATTGAGGATCTGCTTAACCTGTATGAGGGCGTAGGTGCAGACAGTAAATCCGGCATAGAAGTCGAATTCCCCTTCTTTAACCCGCAAGAGCCAGACTTATCTGCGATGAGCCTTTCCCAAAATAAGGTTCTGAAAAACAGCGCGATGAACGCGCTAGCTGGAGATTGGCTCCACAATGAACCCACTAGCGATTTGCTGGAAGTCGCCTCAATTGCCATGCCATTTAAGGGCTGGCGTACTGTACTGGATGATACGCAAAAAAAGATTAATGTCTTGAGCAAAAAGGCCGAGGATCTAGGCCTGAAACGCTCCTATTTCCAAGAACTGCCTGATAAAACCGCGGATGATCTACTCTCACGCATTGTTGATGTAGAGCGCTATAAAATTATGTATGCACCATATCGCGCCGATATGTATGAATGCGTGCGCTATTTTGCCGTATGTAAATCCACACAAATATCAGTAGGACCGCGCAATGCGGATCACATGCTGGAAAATATCCGCAGACTTTATACACTTGCACCATTCCTGTTCCTGCTAACCGAAAATAGCTCCGGTTTCATGGAGGGCAAACCCTTCAAAGGTCATCAGGGCATGTTCTTGCGCAGAAATGGCCTTAGAGAAAATCGCGGTGGCGTGCCCCCTTATGTCTTTACAGCCCAAAGCGGCGAAGAATTCGTGGCGGCTCATATCCATCACGCCATGAATAACCCGTTATTTATGTATTATAACCAAGAGGGTATTTTGACAGGCGTGCCCTCAGGCGATTGGAGCGTAACCTTTGAAAGCTTAAAGAAAAAAGGTCTGAACACTGCGAGTAATTTCTTTTTGGCCCAAAGCATTATGTGGCCAGATGTTAAGGTTGCAGCCCTCAAAAATGAAAAAGGTGAAGTCTACGCCCATCGCTATGAGGCGCGTATGTTCGGCGTGGGTAACCATCAGCCGCAAACTGCCTATTTGATTACGGCGGCACTGGCTTATGATCTGGAATTTGCGATTGGTGTAGATGAGTTACTTAAGGCCTATGGCATGGATCAAAAACAAAATCTGACCCATACATATAATAGCGTCAAAGAGGCCTATGTCGCGGCAGAAAATCATAATGGCGCATTTTTTGATATTCCCTATGGCACAGGACGCATGAACGAATTTGCTAAAAGCTTTGCGAACTTACTAGAGGAAATTGCCGAGCGCCATGACATGATTGATGAACTTATGCCCGCCATCACCATTTGCCGTTCAGGTTGCACTGATTCAAAAGTAAACCGCTTTTTGCTAGGCACTTATGAAAACGTTCTGGCATTTCAGAAAAATTATGACCCTCATATTTTCGATGACCCAAACCTTTCAGCCTCTATGATTTTCGAAGATAAAATTACCACCAAGAAAAAGGAAGAGGGCGTAATGGCGCGCTGCGGGTAAAAAATCTTGTCTTGAAAACCCGAGTCACTTAATCTTCTTAATATGAAACTCCAATTCCGAGACATAGAGCCATTCGTCAAAAACCCGAACAAGGCTGCTCGTGTGATCCTGATTTACGGGCCTGATCATGGTCTTGTGAAAGAACGCAGTGCAATTATCGGCAAAACAGTCGTTCAGGATTTGAATGACCCCTTTAACGTTGCTGTGATTGAGGGCGATTCACTGCTCGATGATCCGGCCAAATTATTTGACGAGGCCAAAGCCCTATCAATGATGGGTGGAGATCGCCTCGTTCGCATAGAAGGGGCAAGCGATAAAATCACTAAAATCCTGCAAGATTATCTGGCTGACCCTTCGCCGGAAAACCTGGTGATCGTGCAGGCTGGAGAGCTTGGCCCGCGCTCCCCGCTTCGGGTTTTATGCGAAAAGGATAAAGCGGCTGTTGCCCTTCCTTGTTACGTAGAAGATGCTCGCGATCTCACCCGTTTCATCCGCGAGAGTTTAGCCACCGCAGGATTAAACGCAGATCGTGATACGATCACATGGTTATCGGAGAATATCTCGGGTGATCGCCTCAAGGTGCGCAGTGAACTCGATAAGCTGATTACCTATATTGGCCCGAATCAAAAAAATATATCTCTGGAAGATGCTATAGAAGCCTGCGCTGCCGCAGGCGCTCAAAATCTTGATGATCTGGTCTATAGCGTTGCAGGCGGTAATAGTGATCTGGCGCTCAAAACCTATAATACCCTAATATCTGAGGGCACAAGTTTTATTACGATCTTAAGAGTACTACAAAATCATTACCGCCGCTTGCACATGACCAAATCCCATATGGCAGACGGGGCAAGTTTGGAAATCGCAATGAAAAAACTTGCTCCGCCAGTATTTTTCAAACAAGCCCCAGCCTTTAAAAGCCAGCTTAACAACTGGTCACTAGAGGGCCTTGATAAAGTGATGGATCGCTTGACCGATCTGGAGGTGCAGTGCAAGCGCACAGGCATGCCCACCGAAACCCTCTGCGCCCAAGCCATTTTATCCATGAGTCGGATGAGGGCAGCTTAAAAGCTTAACCAAAGACAATTCTTGCAACTGTAGAAACTCTTCGTTATAACCACAATCGGAAAGTCGGCGCGGGCGGAAGCTCGCTTGTAATCGGTCAGGTCCGAAAGGAAGCAGCCACCAACGAATTCTCCGGGTCGTGTCCGGCTTTCCACTTTTTCTCTTATATTTTCTTATCATTAAAAAACGCTAAGCCTTGCACGCCTTCTGGAATCGCAGTAAAACTTAGACATGGCTGAGAAACAAGAAGCGTACCGCGTATTAGCGCGCAAATACCGCCCCCAGAATTTTGATGAGTTAATCGGACAAGATGCTCTTGTCCGCACCCTTAAAAATGCGATTGAAATGGGGCGTATTGCTCATGCTTTTATGCTCACAGGCGTGCGTGGTGTCGGAAAGACAACAACGGCACGCATTATCGCCAAATCCTTGAACTATACTGGCGCAGACGGGAAAAGCGGTCCGACCACAGGCGCAACAGATGACTGCAAACTCTGTCAGGCCATATCCGAAGATCGTCACCCCGATGTCATTGAAATGGACGCCGCCAGCCGTACGGGGGTTGATGATATCCGCGAAATTCTGGATGGGGTGCGCTACGCCCCCAGCGAAGCGCGCTATAAGATCTACGTGATCGACGAGGTGCATATGCTCTCCAAGAATGCATTTAATGCGCTCTTGAAAACACTGGAAGAGCCACCCGAGCATGTAAAATTTATTTTTGCGACAACCGAGATTCGTAAAGTCCCTGTGACCGTTCTGTCACGGTGTCAGCGCTTTGACCTTAAACGCGTAGGCATTGATTTATTGCAGGGGCATTTCTTGAATATCTGCGGATCTGAAAACGTGAAGGCCGAAGACGAAGCGATTTCCATGATTGCGCGGGCGGCTGATGGCTCGGTGCGTGATGGGCTAAGCCTTCTTGATCAGGCCATGGCACTGGCAGGCGAAAAGATCACAGCCGGGCTTGTGCAGGATATGCTGGGCCTGTCTGATCGTGCGCAAAATATCGATCTGTTGGAAAATGCCCTATCTGGCGATATGCCCGGAGCCTTGCAGATCATGGATAATATTTACGCGAATGGTGGTTCACCCTTGGCACTTATTCAGGATTTGCTGGAGCTGACCCATTTGCTCACGCGTTTGCGCGCTGCGCCAAATGCCAAAGAAACCAATACATCCCTTTCGCCGGATCAAATTGAACGTGTCAGTACCTTGGCAAGTCGTATTTCTATGCCCTCTCTAGGTAAGACATGGCAGCTTTTGCTCAAGGGGATTACAGAAGTCAACGAAGCCCCTAATCCGCAAAGCGCGGCCGAGATGGTCATTATCTCTCTGGCATATGCGGCGAACCTTCCCGATCCAGCAGATCTGGTGAAAAAGCTCAAAGATTCAAAACCGTTAACGGGAGGTGATTCTCCTGCGCCTCAGGGCGGTGGCAGCGTTCCGGCCTCTGGCGGCGGCGGGATGGTTACCGCATCCGGGCAGATGACAAAGCCGCAAGAAATGGCTTATGCGCAAGAACAGCCTCAAGCCGCGCTCATGCCCGAAGATGTGCCGACTATAAAAACTTTGGAAGATATGATTGTTCTGCTCAAGACCTATGAAGAATTTCTCCTTGCCGAGCAAGTCTATCATTTTGTAAAACTTGCTAAGCTCGAACATGTCAATCATGGCGATAAAGCCCATGGCCGTTTGGAGTTCTTCCCCGAAGAAGGCGCTTTGCCAAAATTGGCGCAGGATTTAGGCGCAGCTCTTAAAAAGATTACAGGTCAACGCTGGATGGTTTCAATTGTACCGGAAAGCGGAAGTACGCCGACATTATTTGCTTTAAGCGAAGCTAAGCGTTTACAAGAGCTTGAAGACGTGGCAAAAATGCCTCTGGTCGAAAATATTTTACAGATGTTTCCTGATTCCAAGCTGGTAAAGGTGCATCACAAGCATGATGATAACGATAAGGACAAAACACCATGATGAATTTTCAAAAAATGATGAAGCAAGCGCAGGAAATGCAATTCAAGCTTCAGGAAGTTCAGGAAAAACTCAAGGATATCGAAGTTGAAGGCGAGGCCGGAGGCGGCCTTGTGAAGGTGACAATGACATGTGCGGGCAAGGTTACGCATGTGAATATTGATGATTCTCTGATGGAATCTGATAAGGAAACCTTGGAAGACTTGATTGCGGCCGCAGTAAATACGGCTAATGAAGCCAAGGATGAAAAGGTACAGGATGAAACTAGATCAATGATGGTTGAGCTAGGGCTGCCTGCCGATACAAATTTACCATTCTAATATAAAATTATTATGCGTTTAATTACTTGGAATATTAACTCGGTGCGTTTGCGCTTGCCTTTGCTGCAAAAGCTGATCATCGAGAAATCACCTGATATTATCTGCTTGCAGGAAACCAAAACGCCCGATGAGCATTTTCCTACTGACCCGCTAAAAGAGGCCGGATACGAGCATCAGCATTTTCACGGAATGAAGGGGTATAACGGTGTTGCCATTCTATCCAAAAAGCCATTTGATGATGTCAATATTCATCACCGTGTAGGGCGGGAGGATTGCCGTCACATCGCTGTGAAATTCCCCGAATTCGAACTGCATAATCTTTATATCCCTGCAGGCGGGGATGAGCCTGACCCGACAATTAATGAAAAATTTCAGCATAAGCTGGATTTCATTGATGAGATGGCCGAATGGTTTGCCACTAATTACACAAATGCCCAGCCTATGATTGCTGTGGGGGATTTGAATACTGCCCCGCTAGAGCATGATGTCTGGTCCCATAAGCAACTCTTGAAAGTCATTTCGCATACACCCATAGAGGTTGAAAAGCACACTAGGATGCAAAATTCACTGGATTGGGTGGATACATCACGCGAATTTGTGCCCCATGATGAAAAATGCTACACATGGTGGTCGTATCGTAATCGCGACTGGAAGAAATCAAACCGCGGACGCAGGCTTGACCATATCTGGGTAACCCCGCCCTTGAAGCCTGCACTAAGCGGGCATGAGATTTTGTCCTATGCACGGGATTGGGAAAAGCCAAGTGATCATGTGCCGCTTATGATTGACCTTGATCTTTAATTCACATCAGGTTTTGGAACAGGTTCTGGTCTAACCGGATTTTTGGGCGGATATGAAATCTGCTCGATAATTTGATCTTCCGGCATAGACATTTTGGCTTCTGTATCTGGTTTAATCTCTCCGGCAGCCAATACTGCTCCGTAATCTTCACCCTCGTGCAGAGAAACAATATATCCAACATCATCCAGGCTGTAGCCGTAAAATTTAAAACGGGAAAGCGGGATGGATATGCTTTTTTGCCCCTCTTGCCAAAGACCTATTCGTTCTTGCCCCATGACTTCACGAAACTTGGGTGGCTTGATTTGTGTCTCGGTCACATAAGGTACGCTCATTTTATTCTTAAGCTTTTCTTGAATCTCTTTGGTCATGTTGACATCCGCATCAACAATCAGATGTGAATTCTTTTCGCTAGGGGCATAGACATGCAGAAATAGCTCACCTGTTTCTACGCCGGCGTCCAAATCTGGAACTGTAATGTGGAGGGTTTCACCCTTACGCTCAAGGCTTATTCTTTCAACATCATATAAAGAACGCCCGGCTTTTACAGCCGCATTAACATCGTTCAAGCTGGCATCCAGCAAGCCATTCACCAGAGCTTTGCTTTGATTTCCATCAAAACCTAAAAGACGAGAAAAGTGAACGCGTCTGTCTACACAGGCTATTTTATTTTGGTTCACGGGGTCTTTAACGGTTTCTAGCGCAACATTGCAATTCATGATGATGACATCAGGGTCATTTTCCTTCATCTGCCATAAATCCTCGATAAGTTTCGTATTATCTTTACACCCTGGCGCAAGGTAAACCTCAAGAAACACGAGGTTGTTTGCAAGAACGCCAACAGGTTTGGCAATAATAATTGTGGTGAAGATCAGAAAAAAACTTAGAAGTCTGAGCATCGTCCATTGACCTCCCAGTCTCCAAAGCGCGTCGGCTCAGGGCGTTTTTCAAAACCTCCAATTTCCTGCTCACCATCTGCGACAGACTTTTCAGGTGCCTTGGGAATCTTGTCTTTGTTTTCGGTTGGTTTTTTTGTATCCATACCCCATATTAAAATAAAAAGGACATCAGGATCAAATGGAATCAATAAAACAGGACGAAGCAAGTCTCGCCGATATTTTGCTTCCGCGTAAAATCGCCTTGGACATTCTAAGTGCTGTTCTGGATAAAAAGCAGGCTTTGGACGTTGTATTTGATAGCAGTAATGAATTTGCAGCCCTGCCTGTTAGAGAGCGCTCCTTTGTGCGCATGCTTGTGACCACGACTATTCGGCGGCTTGGCCAGATTGATGATTTGATTACTTTTGCGCAAGACCGCCCTGATGCAATGAAAACGCCTGTCGTTCTTAATATTCTTAGATTAGGCACTACGCAGATATTTTTCATGGAGGTCGCCGATCACGCAGCGGTCGATACATCGGTTAACCTTGCAGCTTCTGAAGGGGCAGAAAAGCAAAAAGGTTTTGTGAATGCTATTTTAAGAAAGCTGCTGCGGGATGGTAAAGCGCGACTCGAAAAGCAAGATGCGGGGCGGCTAAATACGCCGGAATGGCTCATGAAGTTATGGATCGAAGATTATGCTCTCAGGACCACAGCTGAAATTATGAATGCTCATCTTACCGAAGCGCCACTTGATATAACGCTCAAAAGCAAGGCAGATCATGCATGGTGGGGAAATACCTTGCAGGCCTTTATGTTGTCAACAGGCACACTGCGCCGGATAGCTGGCGGAAATATTCGTGATCTGGAAGGTTTTGAAAAGGGGCAGTGGTGGGTGCAGGATGCGGCTGCCGCAATTCCTGCTCAATTGTTTGGTGATGTGTATGATAAGCCTGTAGTCGATATGTGTGCAGCCCCCGGTGGCAAGACTATGCAATTAGCGTCTATGGGGGCAAAGGTTACAGCAATTGACCGTTCGGCAAAAAGATTAAAAAGGCTGGAAGAAAATCTAAAGCGTATCGAATTGAAAGGCGGGGTTGTTGTCGAAGTTGCTGATGCTTGTGCATGGCGTCCAGCCCAGCCTGTGCCTAATATATTATTGGATGCACCGTGCTCGGCGACAGGAACAATTCGCCGTCACCCTGATACGCCATATTTAAAGAGTGAAAACGATATTATTCGTCTCGTATCGCTGCAAAGGCGACTTTTAGAGCATTCCGCAGGTCTTTTGGAAATCGGTGGAATTTTGATCTATTGCACATGTTCACTCCAAAAAATTGAAGGTGAAAGCCAAATTGAAACTTTCTTGTCTGATCATACAAATTTTGAACGTCTTCCCATCAAGCCGGAGGAGATCGGCGATTACGAAGAACTGATCAATAAGAATGGTGATCTTAGAATCTTGCCAATCCATTTGAAATCCCAAGGAGGGTTGGATGGATTTTTTGTCTCGCGTTTACAGCGTTTATCTTGACAGACATCGTGCTGAACGCTAGCGTTTAAAAGTTCAAACAAACAAAGAAGTGATTATCAATGGCGTTTTCAAATAAAGGTCTGAATATTTTTATAGTGATACTCGTTATTGTCGTTTTGGCTGCGGCAGCATTTTTCGTAAGCAAAAAGGGGGAGGGTGTTCTTATGCAGGACATCAAGATTTCTCCTAAAAAAGCCCAGCCAGTTCAAGTGACTGAGCCTGTGGCTTCAAAAATTGATGCCGAAACAAAAGAAAATGTCGATGAAATCGTAGATGAAGCCATGTCTAGAATTGAGGAAAACGCTAGATCTCATGATGATGAAAGCCAAACCCTAGCAATGTCGAAAGGGGCCAAGGATTTCATCTCGCAGGAAATGACCAGTGATAAGCCCGAAGACTATAAAAAACAATTTATCACCGGAACCTATGCCGGATATTACGCCCGCCATACTCTTGGTTTACCCGAATATTGTGCAGGTCACGAGGTAAGTCTTATTCCTTATGTTGAGGCCTTTATTAAAGTGAATGAAGGTTTGGATAGTAAGGTCCAGAAGCTATATTTTGCGCCAGACCAAGTCGAGCAAACATATCAGGCTATAAAACCCAAAATCATGCCTTTAATCGATACGGAAATGAAGGAAGTAGCCAAAATGATTGGCAGTAACGCTGATGAAAAAGCCGCATGCAAATTTATGAATAAAAATGCAAAAAATATTGTAAGGGGCGCAAAATTCCAGACTTTAATGCCTAGAGCTTATGGTTTTCTTGAACCCTATCTGGAAGAAACCTCAGCAGACTGAATAAATTTTCTTGAAAATTTTTACGAAGCGATTTATACAATTAGCACTCACTTCAATGGAGTGCTAATAGCGCTTTAGTGTGAGTGCTTAGGAGGGGTCTTTCCAGCGATGGCTTTAAGAAAAAGCACGAAGAAAGACCTGCTTGTTCAACATAGAAAAAAGGAGAAAAGGAAGATGAAATTTCGTCCTTTACATGACCGCGTTCTTGTTCGCCGCGCAGAACCCGAAACAAAAACAGCCGGCGGTATTATCATTCCAAATTCAGCCGAAGAAAAACCATCTGAAGGCACAATTATTGCCGTAGGTAAAGGCTACATCAACGATAATGGTGAAGTCCGTGCTCTTGATGTCAAAGAAGGTGACAAAGTGATCTTCTCGAAATGGTCAGGTTCTGAAATCACAATTGACGGTGAAGAACTGATGGTGATGAAAGAATCAGACATCATCGGTGTGATCGCTGCTTAAGAGATAACGCTAAAAAGTTTAAAATTAAAGGAGACATAATTATGTCAGCAAAAGAAGTATTATTCGAAGAAAATGCACGTGATGAGCTGCTAAAAGGCGTCGACATCATTGCAAATGCCGTAAAGGTAACATTGGGTCCAAAGGGCCGTAACGTCGTGATTGAAAAATCATTCGGTGCGCCTCGTACAACAAAAGACGGTGTTTCTGTTGCCAAGGAAATCGAACTGAAGAACAAGCAACAAAATATCGGTGCCCAGTTGATCCGTGAAGTGGCGTCCAAAGCCAATGATCACTCAGGTGACGGTACAACAACTGCTACAGTTCTGGCACAAGCGATTGTTCGCGAAGGTGTTAAGGCTGTTTCTGCAGGCCGTAATCCAATGGATCTGAAGCGCGGTATCGACAAGGCTGTAGCCGCTGTTGTGGAAGATATCCAAAAGCGCGGCAAAAACGTCAAAACAAATGACGAGATCAAGCAAGTTGGGACAATTTCCGCCAATGGCGAAAAAGAAATCGGTGAAATGCTTGCCGAAGCCATGGACAAAGTTGGCAATGAAGGTGTGATCACTGTCGAAGAAGCAAAATCTTTGGCCAATGAACTTGAAGTTGTTGAAGGTATGCAGTTCGATCGCGGTTACCTTTCACCGTACTTCATCACAGATGCCGATAAAATGATCTGTGAACTTGAAAACCCATATATCCTTTTGCACGAAAGCAAGCTTTCAAATCTGCAAGCCATGCTTCCAGTACTTGAAGCGGTTGTGCAATCAAGCCGTCCATTATTGATCGTTGCCGAAGATGTTGAAGGCGAAGCGCTTGCAACATTGGTAGTGAACAAGCTGCGCGGTGGTCTGAAAGTTGCTGCTGTGAAGGCACCTGGTTTTGGTGACCGTCGTAAGGCAATGCTTGAAGATATGGCTATCCTGACTGGTGGTCAGGTTGTGTCTGAAGACCTTGGTATCAAGCTTGAAAACGTAAGCCTTGATATGCTTGGTTCTGCCAAAAAAGTATCCATCACAAAAGACGACACAACAGTTGTTGATGGTTCAGGCAAGAAGAAAGACATTGAGACACGTTGCGCCCAGATCAAACGTCAGATCGAAGAAACATCTTCTGATTACGATAAGGAAAAGCTGCAAGAGCGTCTTGCCAAGCTTTCTGGTGGTGTTGCTGTTCTTCGTGTTGGCGGACTTACAGAAGTTGAAGTGAAAGAACGCAAAGACCGCGTTGATGATGCACTTCATGCTACACGCGCAGCCGTTGAAGAAGGCATTATCGCAGGTGGCGGTACAGCGCTTCTTTATGCAACAAAAGCACTTGAAGGTCTTACAGGCGATAATGATGACCAGACTGTTGGTGTTGATATTATCCGCCGCGCGATTCAGGCTCCTATTCGTCAGATTGCAACAAATGCAGGCGATGAAGGTAGCGTGATTGTCGGTAAGCTTCTTGAGGGCAAAGACACAAATAAGGGCTGGGATGCTCAAAACGGTGAATTCGTTGATATGGTGAAAGCCGGTATCATCGACCCTGTGAAAGTTGTCCGTACAGCGCTTCAGGATGCTGCTAGTGTTGCATCACTTCTGATCACAACCGAAGCGGTTGTAACAGAAGCGGCTAATGATGACGATGCAGGCGCTGCTGCTGCTGCCGGAATGGGCGGCATGGGTGGAATGGGCGGTATGGGCGGCATGGGATTCTAATCCCGCTCATAACATATGCTCATTTGCTTATTACCTAAAGAATATGAAGCCCCGCTATGTGCGGGGTTTCTTATGTTTTGGTTGATTTTTTTTTGCATAAAAAGCTATAAAGACTGTAAAGAATAAGAAGAAAGGCGTGAAGAATGACGATAACAATGCTCAAAGCCAAGATTCACAGAGCTACTGTAACGCAATGTGATCTGAATTATGAAGGATCAATCACAGTTGATGCGGACCTACTCGAAGCCAGCGGAATTTTACCTTTTGAACAAGTGGATGTTCTGAACATCAATACAGGAGACCGCTTCACAACCTATGCAATTACAGGTGAGGCAGGCTCTGGTATTATAGGCATTAATGGCGCGGCAGCGCGCTTGGCACAAAAAGAAGATCTGGTCATTATCTGCGCATATGAATCTATGGAAAAACAGGCTGCGACTAGCCACAAGCCGACCATCCTTTTGATGGATGAAAATAATAAAATTGTAAAACAACCGCATTTAAAAGAGGCTATATAATGATGAAACCCTTATCAGAAACACTTCAGGAAACCTTCTCTCTTAATGCGCCCAATATGCTGCTCTTGCAGCGCACCTTGATCGAAGCAGGGCTTCAGTTGCAGGAAGTTGATCAAATTGCTGTCGATGTTGAGCAGCGTTGCCAGCAAGAAAAGTTTAGCCGTGACATGATCGGGGGGATTCTTGCTAGCCATAATCAATCAGAGGAATTAGCGGATACCATCATGCGGGAAGAAGAAACTCATGGCATGACCTATGGTGTGATTGCTTGTCCGTGATAACTAAGACATTTCTGTTTGTGGCTGTGAAGTATGGCCATTATTGCCGTTAGTTTGTTCGCGCTCTTTATCTGTTTTCTTGCGACCTGTGGCTAAAAGAAGTTGGGTCATCTTAGGTGAACCATCTTTGTTGAATTTATCACAAGCATCTGGTTCTTCTATTTCCGTATATACAAGATCAGTAAAATGTTTTGATAAAAGTAGGTTTGCCCGCTCTTCATCATAGAAATTTGTAAGGTCACCATTAAGATCTTTTCGTTCTGCGGTATAATCATCAATACGAATCATATTATCAGGATCAAAATCATCTGGTCGTCTAAATGTAAAAGCAATTCGGCCCTCTGATTTTAGTGACATGCTTATTCTGTTTAAAATCGCTGGTAAGTCATCAGGATCAGGCAGGTGTAAAACCCTGTGGGCTGAGGCTGCATCGAAGAAGTTTGGCGTTACGCTGGTTGTAATAATATTCGCAAAAGACGCTTTAGAGTCCCCTTTATATTGTTTGGACCGTTCCAGCATTTCTCCCGTTTCAAAAACAGCAAATCTGGCGTTATCAATGCCTTCATAGATTAAACCATTATCGACGTAAAATTTGGCATCACGTCCTGTGCCAGAACCAATTTCAAATACTCGGCCCGATCCAGGTAATCTAGAAACGATATCTTCGGCACAAGGGCTTGGATCATCAGTGAATATATGGCCTCTTGTCACATATTGTCTGCTCCAAGTATCAAGTTCATCCAACAATTCTGGCTTCCAGAATGTTGCTTTTATATGCGCAATTGCTTTTTTACAACCGCCTTTTCTTTCAAGCTCTTCAATTATAGTTCGAGCCGCTGCTGCTGCTAGAATTTGTTGTGAGATTGTTTGATTATTAATTCCGGACATTTTTTTACTCAACCCATATTTTTATTATTCTTTTAAAGGCGGATTAAACGCGGTTGTGTTCCATGAAATCAAAAACAAGTCGCGATAGCCTCTAGCAAAATCCGGCTGTTTCATAATGCTAATTGTTAGTTCCTCTCCATCAAAATCCAGAAATGCTAAACGGTCATGATAGGAATAGAAGGACTTTTCGTTAAAAAACTTCTCTTCAATCCACTTATATTGGGCATAAGCACTTGCTGGAAAATTCATGTCACCTTCTTTTATGATGATGCGCACATCCATCAAATCCTTATCCTTGGTCATGCGGTCTGTGTGTTCTTTCCATCGTTCATCACCCATCCATTTCACCCAATTCTGGTGGACGACATTCGATAAGAAAACTTCTGTCGGCTTATCTTTTGTACCGTAAGTAGCGGAAACCTCGTAAACATCATCCAGAAAGTCACTCATCGCGTTTTTACCGTGCAAGATTCGAACTTCATTCGTTCTCTTTCTTACACCGTTTTCACCTATAAACTCAATATCGGCCCTATCAAAGGCCTCGGTGATGCGGGAAATTGTGCTGGAATTCGGTTTGTTTGTGCCGTTTTCAATACGGGCTATTCCTGTTTGGGATAGTCCCGAATTATCTGCCAGATCCTTTTGGCTCCATCCTATAAGCGCACGTGCCGCGCGAATTTGTTCTATCGTTGGCATAAGACCTTAATCCTTAATTCCCACAAGTACCGAAAAGTTGCCTTTATATATACTTTTATATGAATTTTGTAAAGTAATTATGTATATACAAATATGAAAAATACATAATAAATAACAAAAAAGCTAGAAAATATGTATACCTCTTGACAAAAACTGATTCGGATGCCATCATGCAACTCTCAATATTAGTAAATCATCTGAAGTTTTTACGTGTCCCCCACACGTTCACTCGAGTAGAAAGCCGGTGTTTTTTTGCTGCTAAGGCAAATTGCGCCGGCTTTTATTATGGCGCTCTAAGCCCATATACTTTTCAAGCCCAACAATTTATAATCGTCATCTGGTTAACAATAGAAACCTTTGACCATGACGGCAAGAAAACAAAAAATGGAAAAGCCCAATAGGCAAAAGGATATCTGCTTTGCCTGAATTACCCGAAGTTCAAACAGTAATGCAAGGATTGACTGTAGCTATTGATAATTGTGTGTTATCTGAAATTTTGGTAAATCGCAGGGATCTTAGGCGATTGATTCCAGATGATTTTGAAAACCGTCTAAATGGCAGGGCTATTGAGGGGCTTTCTCGGCGCGGCAAATATATCATCATGCATATAGAGCAAGAACATCCTGTAATCTTACATTTGGGGATGTCGGGGCGTGTGCGGATATACGCCTCGCAAGATCAATATGATCCGATCAAACATGATCATGTGATTTTCACGACGGATAAAGGGAGCAGAATCGTGTTTCATGACCCTCGGCGATTCGGGATGCTTTATATAAGTGACCAGAAAAACTGGCAGGACGATATACCGTTTTCGGAAATGGGTCCCGAACCATTAGAAGATTGGAGAGCCGAGGATCTTTTCCAGAAATTAAACCATAAGAAAGTGCCGATTAAAAACGCATTACTGGATCAGGCCGTAGTGGCGGGTCTGGGAAATATTTATGTCTGTGAAGCCTTATTTGACGCTAAAATTAATCCGGCGCGAAGATCATCCAGCCTATCATTAAAAGAATGTGCCGCTGTCATTGATGCTGTTAGACCTGTTTTGGAAAGGGCTATTCAGGCAGGAGGCTCAACCTTACGAGATTATCGCCACGTGGACGGATCTTTAGGTTATTTCCAACATTCCTTTGCCGTATATGACCGCGAAGGCCAGCTCTGCTCCAATCCGGAATGTGAGGACAAGATTAAACGTATAATACAAGCGGGCCGCTCTAGTTTTTATTGCCCTTCCTGTCAAAACGCGGATAATATCAAGGCATGATACTTTCGAATTTAAACAAGAGTTTTCTGACCCTTGGAGTCGTGGCGGTTATGATGTCTGTACCGATAATATCGGTAAATGCACAAAGCCCGAATATGCAAACGCAATATTTTTCCTCGATTCCTGATTTGCCTTTGATGGATGGTTTAACAGAATTGCCTGATGAGACAGTCTCTTTTGATAAGCCAGAAGGGCGGATTATAGAAGTTTATGCCATGATGGAGCTTATCACCAGACAAGATGTGTTGGTTTTCTACCGTGGAACACTACCACAACTTGGCTGGACGCCGGATGGTCAGACGCGGTTTTACCGCAAGGATGAATATCTTGATCTGGAGTTCATAGAAGGCGAAAACGGCATTATTTTAAAATTCATGATCAGTCCGGCTTTATAAAAATTAGAGCTTGTTTAGCTTAAAGTGGTTGCAGCCAATGTCGTATTTCTTTCTAACTCTTGTTCAGAGTCAGAAACGGGGCTTTCTATCTCGGACATAATTTTTGCCATGGCTGTGTCAAGTTCACTAACTTCATTAAATCCTTTATCACTCAAGCTCGGTGATTTTTCTCCGTCAATAAATAGCTGTGCCTCGCCTGTTTCAGAATCAAATTGGATAGAAATAAAACCTGTCTCAGGGTTAGAAAGCGCGCCTTGCGCTATGAAATTTGCAATTTCAGCGCTATTTTCTGAATCGTTTAAAATATTTTCATTTTGTACATACATTTCCCGTGATGATTCTGAGCGAAGGTCAGCGATCTGCTGACGGAGGTCATTGATTTGAGCGTTATTTTCACCGATAGAGTTTTGAATATTGCCCTTCTGAGCAATTAATTGCCCAAATTTTCGACCATCTTCATCCGCTACAACTGAAGCCATATCATGGGTTGACCCATTAGCGATGTCCACAATTATGTCCATCAAGGCCCATTGTTCATCACCAGTAATCCCTAATTGCTCGGCATCAAAATTCTGTAACTGTTCAAGTGTTATGCTATCTGTTCCCAAAGCAGCCTTAACCTTGTCAAGAATATCTGACATTTCAGGATCATCAGAGAATTTAGCAAGTTTATCAATGTCTACCAAAACCTCACTGAAAATCTGGTCATTAATTGATGAGATTTGCTGGTTTAGCGCATCATTTTCGTCCAATAGCGCATCAATCTGATCCTGTAAATCTGCGATTTGAGTGTCGGGTTTATCCGGTCTGTCGGGACCATCAGGGGCAAATTGATCTAAATACGTAGTGCCATCAGGCATGTGGGTTAAAACATTATCATCGCCCAGCTGCTTCTGTAGAGCCCAATGATTAACCTTATAGTCATCTCCATCAAAAGAAAAATCTAAGTTAGCACCCATTCCGGCTTTAAGCATATCTGCTGCTATTTCTGCTAGAGCATTACGATCTTCTAAAAGTGCTTTTAGCTCATCCGGGTCTATATTCAGGCTGTCTGGGTCAGCACCGGCTAATAACGCTTGTGCGGCGTCTATCGCGTCCTATGAATAATTATCCAAACCCATAATCTCAAGCTTCAATATCAAAGTTCTATTTATAGTATATCAGTATAAAAGAAAGTTATGAAAAAATACAATATTGTTGTTGATATATGATTCGCCGAATCAATTTGATTCACATAAAAAAGCATGAATTACTTGACAAGCCAGTGCTTCCAAGCGTATTACTCTGTTTCGCGATCTGAAGGAAGGTTGAAAACTTTCAAAACAGGTTCGAAGAATTTGCCGGAAAATAAAGATTTAAGATTTTATTCCTGTGGATTCTTTTGTGTATAAGAATTGTATTAAAAAAGATACTTAAGAGATTGAAAAGGTTTAATTATGGCTAATCATGCATCTTCTAAAAAACGTATAAGACGCAATGCAAGACGTGCAGAAATTAATGGTGCTCGCCGCAGCCGCATCCGTACCTTCATCAAGAAGGTAGAACAGGGCATCGCAGCGTCTGATTCAAAAGCAGCAAATGAGGCGCTAACTAAGGTTCAGTCTGAACTTTACAGAGGTGTTTCAAAGGGTATTGTTCACAAAAATACAGCTGCTAGAAAGCTCTCTCGTCTGAGTGCAAAAGTTAAGGCTTTATCAGCATAAATTATGCAAGCCTTATATAAGGGGACCCTTGTAACACATTGATAAGATTACGTAAAAAGCTTCCAAGGGCGACTTTGGAGGCTTTTTTTAGTTTTGTTATTCTGGAAATGAAATAATATTCTTTTTTTATACATTCTGCTTTTGTTCTTATTGCATCACGATAAAATTTTAGTGTAGTCTTCTCCTCACAGCCAAAAAGGATACAGGTTAAATTTGAAGACCAAACAAGGCGAAATGCATAAGTTTCGTCAATGGTACTTTAGTGACTGTTTTCAGGCAAAAGCCAGGAATTTGGGGACGACCTTAGTAAAGCTGGCCTTTTATATAAAGGGTAGAGAGGGCTTTAAATTTAGGTCTCATTAAATGCCAGATATAGGACCAAAAAGTGCGAAAATATGCTTTTTCGCAAGAGGTTTTTATCGGCCAAATTCAGGCAAATGCCGCAAGCAAGTATTGCTTTGGATGCGCTGAGTTAATTTTGGATGACGATAAACTTATAATAAAAGAGAGGTATAAAAAAATGTCAGAAACTGTTGGAGCTGTAACGCAAAATGTGAAGCCGTCAACCCGTTCGCTCGAGGATATGCCGCTAGAACCCAGCGCGGACATAAAGAAAGTATGGGGAAAGGTGCATTCTGATATGCGTCAGGAATTCGGGGAAGCCGTTTTCCGCAGTTGGTTAAAACCTCTAACACTTCAGGCTTATTATCATGGCACAATGGAAGTATCGGTTCCGACACGTTTCATGCGTGACTGGATTCAAAACCATTACGCAGATCGTATTTCCGCCATGTGCAGTGAGTGTAATGCCGAAATTAAGCGCGTTCAGATTGTCGTTGTCCAAAATGCTATTCTTGATGATGTTGTCGAAACTCAAAAAGCGGCTGATGCTCCTAATGCCGATACAGATAACGCAGATGAAAAATTACGTGCTGCAATTGAAGAAGTCTCCTCTCCATTAGATCAACGCTTTACCTTCGACAGCTTCGTTGTCGGTAAGCCAAATGCTCTGGCACATGCTGCTGCGCGCCGCGTTGTCGAAAGCAACAAGATTCCCTTTAACCCGCTTTTCTTCTATGGCGGTGTAGGCCTTGGAAAAACACACCTGATGCATGCGATCGCCCATATGGTCAAAGAACAGGAACCAGAAAAAATCGTCATGTACTTATCTGCCGAAAAGTTCATGTACCAGTTTGTCCGTGCACTTCGTGCGAATGACACAATGAATTTCAAGGAAAAATTTCGCTCAGTTGATGTTTTGATGATTGATGATATCCAGTTCATTGCGGGCAAAGAATCAACACAAGAAGAATTCTTCCATACCTTTAATGCTCTGGTGGATCAAAACAAGCAAATCATCATTTCCGCAGACCGTGCACCAGGCGACTTAAACGGCCTTGATGAGCGCCTCAGATCTCGCCTGTCATGGGGCTTGGTGGCTGATATTCACCCGACGACCTATGAATTGCGCCTTGGCATCTTGCAGTCCAAGCGCGAGCAAGCCGGAGCAACTGTGCCTGACAGCGTCCTTGAATTCTTGGCCCTGAAGGTCACCTCCAACATCCGCGAGCTTGAAGGTGCTTTGAACAGAATCATCGCCCATGCCGATGTGACGAAACAGGAAGTCACACTTGAATCAACGCAAGACGTACTTCAGGACTTGCTACGTGCTCATGATCGCCGCATCACAATCGATGAGATCCAGCGCAAAGTTGCTGAGCACTATAATTTACGCCTTACCGATATGCATTCCTCACGCCGTGCGCGTCAGGTTGCTCGCCCGCGTCAGGTTGCTATGTATCTCGCCAAGTTGCTGACGGCGCGTTCCTTGCCTGAAATTGGCCGTAAATTCGGTGGTCGTGATCACACAACTGTAATGCATGCGATCCGCAAAGTCGAAGAGTTGATTGATGCAGATGCACAAATTGCACAAGACGTAGAAGTTGTACGCCGCGCTCTTACTGGCTAAGCTAAGAGACGCTCTAAAAAAGCTAACCTAGGAAAGTGATCTCCTTCACTTGAAAAGAACACGGTGCTTCCCCTACAAGGCACCGTGTTTCTTTATGCTGATTTTAAATTATGGTGATATGCTTCCCAAAAATCCAGAAGTCTGAAAACAAAATGTTCAGGATCGACAGGCTTATGGATGACGCCAATAACACCAAGTTTGGTATAATCATTAGCCATAGTGACTTCCTTGGCTCCGGTTAGAAAGACGATGGGCGTTGTTTCATAGCCTTCAATTTTTCTTATTTCTGAGAGCGTTGTCGGCCCGTCATGTTCAGGCATAATCAAATCAAGTAATATGAGTTGAGGGTCAAAAACCTTGAGAGTTTCAAGCGCTGCTTCACAACTTTTAACGCTAGATAAAGATATATCTGGATGCCTATCGAAAATAGCCTCGATAGTAATAAGCTCTGATTCATTATTATCAATATGCATAATACGCTTTAGAGGGTCCGTCATATTTTTGCTCCTTTTTTAAATGAAAAATCGTACTTATTTCTATCTCGCTAGTAAAACCTGATAGAAGAAGTATTCACCCGCGGTCGCGCCGTTTTCAAAAAAACATCCAGTGGGCTGATTATTGTATAAAGAATGACCTGAACCCATAACAGTTCCGATACTACTAGTAACAGGAAAGCTCCCTTGGAATCCATTTGTAACAAAACTCAAATTAGCAACTGTGTCGGTTTCTGGGGGAGCAAGGTCTAGTAATGTGTTAATACGGGCGCAAAGTTTGAGAGAAATATCTCTTAGGATCATAGTGATTTCACCTCTGCTATTATCACCAATATCACTAACTCCAAGTTCACTTGTAAAAAAATAAGAATAGGAACTTATTTCAGAAGAAGGGGGTATATAATTAGCGCCACCCCCATCGGGATGAAAAACATGACAGGAAAAATCAGCCGGTGCAGAGGCGTTAACATATAGAGGGTCGGATCCGTCAAAAGGTGGGCGTTCAAAACTAATGTTATTATCATCGCACCCATTGGAAATCTGCATATTTTGAATAGCTGTTCGGATGGTTTTGGCATAACTTAAAACTTCTGCAGCATGAACATTTTGCTTCTCGCTTGTGATGCTCTCGCCGGAGCTGCGCATCATATTGGAAACCGCATATCCAAGAGCCGCAAAAAGTGCCACAGCTATCAGAATATAAAACATGACATTGCCTTTTGAGGAATGAAAAGATCTTATCACTTTATTTACGTCCTTTGCTTTATTCTCTAAGCAGCGTAACATGAGTGTACTTCATAAAGAAGCGCGCTTTTGATCCTAAGAGACGAATATGAACAATGATATCAATATTTTGATCGCCGAAGATAACGAAGTCAGCCGCGAGCTTATGGCCGGAATTCTTAGGGTCGAGGGCTATAATATCGTTATGGCCGCTCATGGGGATGAGGCGATTGACGCGGTTAACCAGTATCATATTGATCTCGCTCTGGTGGATTTGAACATGGAGCCAAAAGGCGGATTCGAATTTGCCCGCTATTTATTACTAAACCAAATCAAAGTGCCTGTTGTTGTGGTGACCGCGGATGAATCAAGTGACATACTTATGCAGGCATCGGACCTTGATATTATGCGTGTTCTGCAAAAGCCAGTTGACCCTGAGCGTCTCGTGGGAATAGTCGAGCATGTGCTCAAGCGTCACGGTCACGTGCTTAGTGCTCTGGTGGCGGAAACACGCGAGACCAAATACACGCCCGAGCAACTCATGCAGCGCGCCGTAGAATTGGCCGAGCGCAATGCTCGCAATAAAAAAGGCGGCCCTTTTGGCGCAGTCGTTGCCGATAAGGACGGGAACATCTTGGGCGAAGGGGTAAACGGGATTACCTCGCGCGTTGATCCGGTAGCCCATGCCGAGATCATGGCGATTCGTAAGGCAGCTGAAAAACTGGGCCGCGCCGATCTATCAGATTGTGTGCTCTATTGCTCATCCGCCCCGACTATGATGGGGAAGGCCTTGATTATCTCGGTGGGAATCGAAAAAGTCTATTACGGCCTCAGCCATGAAGAGATTAATTCTATCCGCTATCACGATGCCCGTGTGCAGGAAGAATTTACAGGCGGTAAACCGCAAACAGAATATATCCAGCTCGGTCATGATCACGCCATGAAGGTCTTTGAACGCTGGGAAGCGATGGAAGATAAGCTGGAGGATTAAAAGCCTTATAACGTCTCTTCGGGATTACTCGGATCCTGTCCGGCTTTAGCATTAATCGTGTTAATTTCTAATAAAACCGGTCGCCCATCTTTAGTTCTTAAGAGATTTAGGAAGTTACGCAACTCGGTTTCATCAAGGTTATTTTTAAGGTCTGGATAGTGCGAATCTGTAGCCATAAGGTTTTCCATGGCAACCAAACTATCTGTGCTTGATGACTTGCTTAATGTCATTTTGTGGTTTCCACACGTTAGAATGGCTTTTTCGAAGGTCTGCTGAGGCATCAATCTGTTTTCTGTAAAAGCAAGATCAATACTCAGATTAGGCATAGCATCAGGAACAAATCTTATTGTAGAGGTCTCCCAAACGTCATTGCGAAAAATACTGGCTGTTCCGGCTTTGCCGATGCGGCGTTCTGTCTGATCAGGGCTAAAGCCATATTTCTTCTCGATCGAATTTCTATTAGGAAAGGCCTTAGTTGCAACCGCCGTTAGTGTTTCTTGTAAACTCATTTTATTTTTCAACCCTGTATAACGTTCGTAAAATTATACTGATACTGCAAAAAAGTCAAAAATTCACCATATAAACATTTTTCATTATAAGATGTTGTTTTTATTAATAAAATGACTCCATACACGTTGTTTCCCGTTTTCATATCGCTCCAGTTTGTCTAGTTTGTTTGTTCGTTTTTTTTTCGCGCCTGATTTTGTATAGTTCGTTTTGCAGAAATTTTTTTCAAAGCACTATATTTTTGACCAATTTCATAAGATAAAACACGCCTGAATAAGGCGCAATTCGAGTGTAAAAATCTTGGGGCGGGTGTTTTGTAAATCATAAACATGGCCGACATAATAGGATTATTTTCCTGCTATGTCAAGGGAATCCGCTAAAGGGTAAAATTTTACTCTTCAAACTCGCATATTAGTTTTTCTTTATTCCATCGCCCGCCATCATCAAGACATTTATCGACTTCCCAAAAATTACATCCAGAAAGAAAGACGATTAGAATAAGAAAAAATATTTTGTTCATTTTACCTTAATATTACCGTAAGTGTTAAGGTTTTAGAAAAACGACGTCTGCTTCTTCGGTCGTCGAGTTTGAAAGATTTTTATCTAGAGTGTTTTTTTGACAAGTTTCAAGATATTGTTGAGTAGTTTTTTCAGAAAGGGCTTCTGGTAATTTTGATAAATTGGCCATCTCTCCCGTAATTTTTACTACATTATTATCTGATTTAATTTCTAATTCTTGGTGTCTGTTAAGAATATATTGAACTAAAGATTTTTTAAATGCTCTGGCATCTTTGCGTTTGCTACCAAAAAACACCAAATCTAATACACCTTGCCCTTCATCATTAACACTCAACTGGTGTTGTTTTGTATGATTTGTAACATAATCTGGTAAATCCACGTTAAACTTTATGGAGGGAGGGATATTAGAAAGTTTGATTGGAATTTCTATGTTAACTCCATCTTTTTCTACATGAATTAAAAATCTTCGATTTTCGGAGTCTTGTATGATTTTACCATTAGCTCCTGAAAAGCTATCCATAATAGAAAGAAATTGGTATAAACCTTCTGAATCATTGTCTTTTGTCATTGCGTTATTCTCTTTATATGGATTTATTATACTGTAAGTATGGGGTCATTCTTTATTGTTTTTTGTTAATAATCACGGTTATATGACAGATTTTTTGTTTTTGTCAAAAAAATCACCTTACCAAAAGCGCCGCACCGGAAATCAGTGTCACACTGACAAAGGCGTATTTGATCCACTTATTGCCCTTCAAAGTATGATAATGTGCGCCTAGATACCCGCCGATAAAGGACCCCGCCAGAAGCACCGGAATCCAAGGCCAATGGATAGGCTCGCCAATAGCAACCAGTGTTATGCCGCCTGTCGCATTCCAGAAAATTCCGACCAGCGTCAAAGTATAGGCCACGGCGCGGCGGTAATCCATCCCGTACCACAGGATCAGGAACATCGTAACAAACAGCCCCGTTCCGGCTGTCAACGAGCCATTCAGCACGCCCATGGCAAACAGGCATAGCCCGCCAATGATATGGCCTTTCAGATCACGGTTTTTGGACATATGATGCTGGCCCAAATCCTTTTTAAACAGGGAATATAGCCCTAATCCCATAATCAAAAACCCCAAAGCGGTTTTCGCGATTTCTTCGGGGATTTTGACAACCAGATACGCGCCCAGAATACAGCCAAGCATACCGCTCATCAGGATAAAGGCTGCGAACTTGCCTTCCATAAGATTGGGTTCTTTGCGAAGGCGCATCACCGCGCCAAGCCCCAAGGCCACAGTCACAAATTTATGGGTGGCCAAGGCAATCGCAAAGGGCAGGCCGAGAAGGATAATCACCGGAAGCTGCACAAGCCCTGCGCCGCCCCCTGCAAAGGCCGACATAGCATTAGCGGCAATCGAGGCGATGAGAAGCAGAAATTGTTCTAACAAAATGCGTTACCCGTAATAGCCCTGTTCTTTTTCGACTCTAGCCTTGAAACGCTCGGCATAGTTTTCTGCCGCTACAAAAAATCCTAAAATAGCCTCGGCGCGCTTATCCCACGTATATTTGGATTTTAACTCTTCATAGGCATTATCACTCAGGCGCTTGGCTTCTTCCGGTTTCTTGAGCAAATAACGAATGGCTTCTGCCCATTTTTCTTCCTCAGCCGCCGGAATCAAAAGCGCATTATGATCAGGCTTTAAAATCTCGCGGATCATCGGCAAGTCAGAACAAAGAATCGGCTTTTTTGCTGCCATATATTCAAAAATCTTGATCGGTGAAATCCAGCGCGAGATATTCTTGCCCGTTTTGATCAGGGCATGATGCTGATACGGTGCCAGAACGACATCAAAGCTCTGCAAATAGGTTGGGATATCCGCGTGATGCTTAAAACCGTAAAAATGGATATTCGGCGGATTCTTTTTCATTTTATGTCTATGCACTTGCCTCACAGAGCCGCCAATAATGTGAAAGTCCAATTCGGGGCAAAGCTTCGCCACGCGCTCAATTACCTCAACGCCCTTCCCGATAAACAGCGAGCCCGTATAGCCCACATTTGGAGCATCAAGCCGTCCTTTGAGCTGTTCGATATTGCGCTCTCCGGCTTCGATATGTTCCTTGAGGTCAGCCCCGTCATGCGCCACAAAAACCTGCTCCGCGCCTAAATGCTCATATTGCAGCAATAGACTTTGCTTAAGCGTATCCGAAGAGGTCACAATTCCGCGGAAATTTGGCTGGGTGATCAGCTTTAAAAACGCCCAATGCGTCGCAGGCTTGGCATTCGGCAAGGCATCAAGCTCTAGCAAAACCGGAATATTGGCAGGGCAAAACAGGGACAAAGCCACCGGATCACGGCCATAAACCAGATCGGGGATATCCTTCGTTCTGGTAATCTCCTGAAACGGTTTGGCATTACCATAAACGGGTACGCGCATGAAAGACGAGAGATTAAATTTGAAATTCTCGCTGACGTTATAATCTTCGCGGATGGTTTTTTCGGACGCCCCCGGCTTGGCCTTGGCATGAAGGGTCAATTCATGGCCCGCATCGGCAAAAGCCTGCGCCAGCTTCATCACGTGCACACTGGCCGAATCTTTGGATGGTAAACTCAAACCCGAGAAATAGAGTATTTTCATGATGCACCGCTGTTTTTATAATTTTATTACGGCATTAAAATAGGAGGATTTGATGATGGATGCAATAGGGTTTCATACATAGAACTTGCGTTAATTCCCATAATTTATATATAATATTCAAAAAAAGGAATTAGGGTGAAATGAGCGTAGCAAATCATGTAAACACATTAAAAGACAAGCTTTATTGCTCGACGATCCTTGCGCATTATCAGGTCACAAATGTTTTGCCTGAAACAATCATAAATTTCTTTCGCTCCATTGTTGATCCCAGTGATGAAAATCCGGTTTTACAAAAAATCAAAGACCCTTATGAATACGCAAAAGAACGTTTAAATAGTTTGTGGTCTCCGCCTGAAATAAAAGATGGACAAAGTCCCGTGGCGCAATTAACCACAGCGCGCGGAGCACTGGCATCTTACTGGATAGCGGAAAAATGGAAAGGGCGTATGCAAAGCGCCGGATTAAATACCCTATCTGTCGTTAATGGGCTTCTACCTGCCGGTCTGGCAATCCAAGGAGCTGATATGATGACGACACTTACCAATACGGGTTTAAGTGAAGATTTTGGTATGGCGTTTGGAAAAACACTTGCATTATATGGGACATGGGCAGTTTCCAGATTAAGTGCGACTAAACTGGCCAAAAATCTCAGTGCCGATGTAGCACGTCACGTGCAAGGTAAATTTGCTGAAGCCGCGGAAGCTAGACCGGATATTTTTAAGGAAATTGCCCAAGCGGATTTAGAGGCAGAAGACGATCAATCTGCAAGTCTTGGGCATACTATGTTCACTGCGCCAAAAGAATTCGCAGAAGCATCTATTTTAAGACGATCAGGTTTACTCAATCTAGGTGTTTCTGCCGCGGCTTTAGGAACAGTTTTATATCAAAACTCTGTTCCGATCGAAGTATTAGATCAACTTGCCGAACATATTAACGCATGGGTTCCTGGTGGTAATATGGATTTTGCCCCCGGTGAAAAAGGAACATTTGTTGCAGCCTTGACGGCAACAGGTTTATATTCCGCATTCACATCCGTAAAAGGCCGTGTTCTAGGCCAAATGGAAGAACGAACACAGGAACGCAAAGATATTTATGATTCAAATCTTCGGGATAATTTAACAAAAACATTTTTGGCGCAAGGCTCTGATACAAAAACACTTGAAACTTACCAAGAAGAATTGAATGAGAGTCACGAACGAGCAAAGCAACATATCAATTCCGAACTAAAGCACTCAACATTTAAAGAGGCTACAGGCTGGTTTAATTTTCCTTTTAGTTTTGTGCCATCAGGTTTAAGCATTTTTTCTCCAAAAGAAGGGTTTAAAGCGCTAAACAATGAAACAACTTCCGCTTTTTGGACTAATCAGACTGCGACACTTTTGTTTTTGGATAATATATCAGAAGCGGTAAATATAATGTCTTCTCGCGGTTCGATGGCCGTGCCACGTAAGCATATTACGGAGTTGGCAAATAAAATCGAAGAAGCATGGCAGGCTGCCGCTATAGACCCTAATGCACAAAACCAAGATACTGACATTGCAGATAATCTTGAAGAAGAGATTGCAATACTATTAGAAGATTTACCTGTTCCAACATCGACAGAGGAAGAGCATATACCCGATCCAACCTATCACTAGCTTTTATGCATCACCAGTGTTGACCATTCCCCGATATCGTATTTTTTCTTTAAAGTAAGACCCTCGCCCTCATAGGCGGACGCGACAAGATCAGCTTGCTCCACCAGCATGCCCGAGAGCACACAATAGCTGTTATCATCCATAACGCTCACCAGATCACCCGCCATTTCAATCACAGGCCCTGCGAGAATATTCGCAAGGACAAGCTCATAGGGTTTTTTCTTGGCGACGATGGGCGTGTTAAACCCATCCCCGCACACAGCCGTCAGCATACTGCCGCCCAGCTTCACCCCGTTCATCTCGGCGTGGCGCTTGGTCACGATCACGCTTTCTTCTTCGATATCCACCGCGAGTATCGGCGTCTTCCAGAGCTTCCACGCCGCGATAGCCAAAATCCCCGACCCCGTGCCCATATCCAGCACATTCCACGGGCACAACCCTTTCCCCTTAAGATCAAGCATAGCCTGCATACAGCCCTTGGTCGTTTCATGCTCGCCCGAGCCAAAAGCCGTCGCAGCATCTACCGCAAGCTCAATCTGACCTTGTGGGATATCACCGTCATAATGACTGCCATGGATGAAAAACGGTCCGATAGAAAAGGGCGGGAACTCCTGATAGCTCTTCTCCAGCCAGTTAATATCCGGCGTTTTCTCGATTTCAAAATCCTCGGCCGCAATATCCGGATCAGCCAGATTATATACCGCCGCCTGTAAGGATAACTTGGCGATCAGCTCCTCCACCTCCGGCTTCTCAGGATAAATCCACTCCAGCGTCCACGGCTTGGTGTGTTTGCGCTCTTGCCGCTGCGCCGCGCTGGATAGCGCCTCATCCGACAGCCCCTCGGCAAGCTGCATGATCTCCTGATCGGAATAGTCACCTTTTATGTCTAGGCGGATTGTATGGAGGTTGTCTTGAGTCATTTTATTTTTATTTTTTCGTAAATAGTAATCAAAGCATTAATTTCATGCTCTTCCAAATTTTGTGCAAAATGGGTTTTAACGGCTTCGCGGTATATTGGCCACATACGCTTAAGCATGTTTTGTCCTTTATGCGTGATATATGCAAAAACGCCACGACCATCTTCGGGGCATTTTTTTCTTACAACCAATTTTGCTTTTTCTAAACGGTCAATTAAGCGTGTAACATTATTTTTAGAAAGCAAGACACGCTGACCTATATCTTGCAGTCTTAGGCATTTATCAGTCTCTCTATTTATTTCTAGTAATACATCATACCAACCTAAAGGTGGCAAGCCCTCCTTTTTCAGGCAATCCTCAACATTATCTAATGCAGCCTGATTTGTACGTATCAAAGCTATCCAGGCGCGGAATATTTTCTGTTCCTTTTTATTCATATTTTATAGTTAGCATATTTTAGTTGCATGTGGAATTAAAATGTGATTACATTAAATATAGTTACATTTGCAACTATATAGGGGATTTATTATGAATAATGAAATAAGTTATGCTGATCTCAAAAAAGCAATAGATTTGAACAAAGTAATTTTGATTGAGGCTTTACCCAGAGAATATTATCTCGATGGGCATTTACCGCGCGCGCTTCAAATAAATTACAATGAAATCAGAGAAAAGTTAGAAAAACTTCCGTCAGATAAAGGTGCTTTTATTGTCACATATTGTGCCAGTGAAACGTGTCCAAATTCACGATACGCGCAGGAGATATTGACAGATTTAGGATATCGTAATGTTAAAAAATATTCTGGCGGAAAACAAGATTGGCTGAACCATAACGAAATATTGGAGAAATAGATTATGACGTTTTTAAAACAAACAAACCCTGATTATGCAGCCTTTATTTTGCGAATAAGTTTAGGCACAATTTGGATTGCTCATGGATCTTATAAGCTGGTCGTTTTTGGTGCTGCCGGTTTTGCAGACTGGATGACCTCTTTGGGGCTTCCTGGGTTTATGGCTTGGCCAATCATATTAATGGAATTAATAGGTGGAATAGCTCTGATTTTGGGGGTTTACGGGCGATATGTATCGATTGTAAATATGCCAATCCTGCTCGGAGCACTTTATGTACATTCAGAAAATGGTTGGGTTTTTACTTCAGAAGGCGGTGGCTGGGAATTTCCCCTTTTCCTTATTATGATCGCTATTGCACATATTTTAAGCGGTGATGGAAAATTTCAGATGAATGCTCATTTTAATGATAGAAACCTTTGTCAAAAATAATGCAAGGGGCTGAAACCCTCCAGCCCCTCATTTTAAATCCAGCTCTTACGGCTTAATCATCATCGGGATCAAGCAACGTATCATCGTCGTCATCTGGGATGTCATCATCATCCAGATCAGGAATATCATCCAGATCATCATCATCCCCAAGAACTGAATTATCATCGTCATCATCATAATCATCTTCGGCATCATCAAGGCTGACCACTTCTACGCCATCATCCTCATCTTCGATTTCATCCTCGTCTTCATTTTCGTTGACGGGCTTTTTCTTGGCAAGTTTACTATCTGTATCTTCCGGCACTTCTTTTTCAACGACGGCGGCGCGTCCGCGGCGGGATTTCACTTTGATTTCTCCATCAAATTCCGTATCACAGGACGGACAAATAATCGGGCGTTTGTTCAAATCATAAAACCGTACGCCGCAACTCATACAAATTCTTTTAAGACCTCTTGGGTCTACTGCTGTTGCACTCACGTATATGCTCCTCGTTTTTTGTATTTATTCTCAAGCTTTAATGGCTTGATTGCCGTATTTTTTCCCGCCTGTCAACAAAGATTCTCGAAAGATTATAGATCGTTTAAGAAAAGACGTGTAGAATCAGTCACTGGGAACAAAAACATTTAAGAATAATTCAAAAAATATAAGGATCAATCATGGAAAAATCGGTAGTTATATGTGGCTTTAAACGCTCTCCGATGCATTTTGCAAATAAAGGCGCTTTGGCGCGTGTGCGTCCTGATGATATGGCCGCCGTTGTGGTCAAGGCTTTGGTGACCGATTCAGGTGCGAAGGGCGATGACATCGAAGATCTTATTATGGGCTGTGCCTTCCCCGAAGCCGAGCAGGGCTTTAACATCGCCCGCCTAGTGGCTGGTCACGCAGGCCTGCCGATCAGTGTTGCAGGTGTAACGGTCAACCGTTTTTGCGGCTCCTCCATGACGGCAGTTCATAACGCCGCTGGTATGATCCAGATGGGCGCAGGCGATGTGTTTATCTGCGCAGGCGTTGAAAGCATGAGCCGCATCCCGATGGGCGGGTTTAACCCCATGCCAAACCCTACGATTTTTGAAAGTTACCCGCAGGCCTATATGGGCATGGGTGAAACAGCCGAAAATCTAGCAGAAAAATATAAAATCGAGCGGAAAGCGCAGGAAGAATTCGCGGTAAACTCCCACAAAAAAGCCGCCGAAGCGGCAAGTTCCGGTAAATTCAAAGATGAACTAGTTGCCATAGGCGATGTCACCGAAGACGGCACAATCCGTGCTGATTCTTCCGTGGAAAAACTCGCGGAACTCAAACCCGCTTTCTTGAAGGACGGCACAGTCACAGCCGCCACATCTTCACCCCTGACCGATGGCTCTGCGGCGGTGTTGGTATGCAGTGAAGACTACGCCGATAAGAATAAACTCCCCAAACTGGCGCGGATCAAATCCGTAGCCGTAGCTGGCTGCGCGGCGGAAATTATGGGCATCGGCCCAGTGCCTGCCACGCAAAAAGCATTAGAGCGCGCTGGGCTTAAGCTTGATGATATCGACATCATAGAGCTAAACGAAGCCTTCGCCGCACAAGGCCTCTCCGTGATTAAGGAACTGGGCATGGATATCGCCAAAGTGAACCTTGACGGCGGTGCGATAGCATTAGGGCATCCGCTCGGCACGTCCGGTGCACGGATTACAGGTAAAGCTGCAAGTTTGCTGGCCCGCGAGAAAAAGAAATACGCCCTTGCTACAATGTGTATCGGCGGCGGGCAGGGCGTCGCGACCGTGCTGGAGGCGGTTTAGTACATATGAAGTATTTTTATGAAACGAAGAGTGATAACTATCAGTACAATGTAGGGGCAGAATTTAATAATGAAGGTAAGTTGCTAATAAGTGACTGGGCGCTGGGTGATATTATAAAAGAAACCCATATAGATAGCGATATTGAGCATTATGTAATCATCGATCCTAAAGATATTATGGGTTTTATTACTGAGTGCTGCAAAGAAAAAAAACATGAATTACCTAAGAGTGATTTAAGTGAAGAAAAAATTATAGATCTTCTTTTTGAAATTTTTGAAGGAGAAAGTAGAGCTATATTTGAGATTAAGGATATCCTGAAGAAAAACAAAATCCCTTATGAATTTCAGTACTGGTAAATTACGCAAAAGGAAAGTTTCTAAATGAACAAAATTAAAAAAATAGCGCCTATCCATCGTGCTCAGCTCCTAACATATATGAAAATTCATCAATCAAGATTGGGTTATATTATAAATTTTAACGTAAAACTGATTAAGGATGGAATTATGAGGTTCGTACTATGATTATGGCACTGTATACGCTGTGTTTTCGTCTGTGATCGCTGTGGTAAAAAATAAAACTGAGAAGAGAAAGTATAAACATGTCTAATAATTTTACCTCAATCGGGTTTCTGGCGGAAACGATGGAAGATTTTGACGATATGATCGGGCAGATTCTGGATGATGAGGACAACATCCAGCAATATGACACGCCTGCGGGAACGTATTTATGCTGGAAGCAGGATAAAAATTTTGGTCCCGAAGTCTTTATCCAGATCGTGGATAAACAAATTGTATGTTTTGCGCCGTATTTTCGCGGCAAATCCAAAGTTCCTGTAGCCTTTACCGAGCAAATTGACATTCCTAACCCTACGCCATTGGATGCGTATCTTTATGGCTGGGCTGATCCGCAAAATGACGACCCCGAAAGTGGAGAATACCCGTTTGTGTGCGAGATGATGGCTCTGCTGGCCTATGGGGAAGAGGAATTCCCGTATCTAAGTGATACGAGCATTTGTGCAATCGCCAAAGAAGTTGATATTTACGATAGCGAAGAAGCTTACGAAAAAGCCACAGGTGGCGACGAAGCGCCTATGGCACCGGAAAGTTTTATTCCGGCAGGCCTTTTCCCGCCCGATGAAGGGGATCATGAAGATTTTGTGCCTGAACCTTATGCAATATTTACAGGCAAAATTCTGGAAACCAAAGAAATCACAAATAAGCTGACGCGGCATAAATTCCATTGGGCCTTGGTGAAAACCCTAGGAGGAATATTTGATGTGGTCATAGCGCCCCAAGACCTGAACGGGCAGCTGAAAAAAGACGGTATTTTGCAAGGTGCTTTTCACTTAACAGCAGATTTCAAGTCATAGAATTTTTTATAAAAGAGGATCAAGATGAGCATTAAAAAAATCGCAGTTATAGGTGCAGGCGTCATGGGCAGCGGGATTGCTGCGCAGGTTGCCAATGCGGGATTGCCCGTTGTGCTGTTGGATATTGTCCCGCCAGAGCTGGATAAGTTCGGTGGCAATAGAAATGCGTTTTCCGAAGGTGCGGTTGAGAAAATGCTTAAAACCGAGCCCGCGCCTTTCATGCACAAATCCAATGCAAAGCTGATCACTTGTGGCAATCTCGAAGACGATCTGGAGCTTTTAAAGGACGTGGACTGGATTATCGAAGTTGTGGTCGAGAACCTTGAAATCAAGCACAAAACTTACGAGACACTGCAAAAACACCGCAAAAAAGGGTCAATCGTCAGCAGCAATACCTCAACGATTCCGCTGCACAAATTAGCCGAAGGGCAGAGCGCAGAATTCCAAAAAGATTTCATGATAACCCACTTCTTTAACCCCCCACGTTATATGAAGCTTCTGGAGTTAGTGGTCGGAGAGAAAACCCGAAAAGACGCCGTCGAAATTGTGCAGCATTTTTGTGATGTTAATCTCGGTAAAGGCGTGGTTGCGTGTCACGATACGCCAGGTTTCATTGCAAACCGTCTAGGCGTGTTCTGGCTCACCGCCGGCGTGAACGAAGCCATCAAACAAGGCGTCACCGTTGAACAAGCCGATGCCGTCATGAGCAAGCCCTGCGGCATTCCCAAAACTGGTGTGTTTGGTTTAATTGATCTCGTTGGGATTGATTTAATGCCAAAACTCTCCGAAAGCCTTCTTTCAACTCTGCCCAAAGATGATATGTACCGCGATATATTCGAGGATCACAAATTTGTGCATCAAATGATAGAGGCTGGCTATACAGGCCGCAAAGGCAAAGGTGGGTTTTATCGCCTTGACCCCGAAGCCAAGGGCAAGAAAACCAAGCAAGCTTTGGCGCTGAACAAAGACAAGTTTGATGAATCCATGTATGCCAAGGCCGATAAGCCATCCATGCCGAGCATTGATGCAGGCCGTAAAGGCCTGAAGGCCGTAGTCGAGAGCGATGATATTGGCGGGCGTTACGCATGGGAGGGTCTCAAGCAAACGCTCTGTTATGCTGCGCAACTTGTCGGCGAAATCGCAGACACCGTCCACGATATCGATGAGGGCATGAAGCTCGGCTATAACTGGAAGCAAGGCCCCTTCGAGATGATTGATGCGCTTGGTGCAGAATGGTTTGCCGATAAGCTCAAAGAAGTCGGAATAAGCGTGCCCGAAATATTGCAGAAAATTGGCGAACAATCCTTCTACCGCATTGAAAACGGCAAAGCACAATATTTCGGAACGGACGGAAAATACCATGACATTATACGCCCTGAGGGCGTGCTTTTATTGCGCGATATTAAGCTCACCGAAGAACCTGTGTTGCACAATAAATCCGCCAGTGTATGGCATGTTGGTGACGGCGTTTTGTGTTTCGAGAAAACATCAAAAATGAACACTTTTGACGAGGAAATTTTTGGCTTGCTGGAGCAAACTGTCAAGCTCATTGAATCTTCAGACGACTACAAAGCTATGGTCGTATATAATGAGTCCTCACATTTTTCCGCAGGGGCTAATCTCGGCCTTGCCATGTTCATGATCAACATCGCAATGTGGCCGCAAGTCGAGAGCTTTGTGGCGCGCGGGCAAAAGACATTCATGCAATTAAAATTTGCTAACTTCCCTGTAATTGCTGCGCCGAGCGGCATGGCGCTGGGCGGCGGCTGTGAAATCCTTCTGGCCTCTGATGCGGTGCAAGCGCACGCAGAGACCTATTGCGGTCTGGTTGAGGTTGGTGTTGGTCTTATCCCCGGCTGGGGCGGCTGCAAGGAGATGATCTTGCGTTTTCAGGAACGCGAGAAAGAGCAGTTCAAAAAGAATATGGAACCCATAGGTAAGGATAATATCTGGTTCTCGCCCGATACAACGCCTGTGGGCGCTGTGCGGCAGGCCTTCGAGACCATTGGCATGGCAACAGTCGCCAAAAGCGCTCAGGAAGCTAAAAAAATCGGGTATTTCCGTGATAGCGATGGCATCACCATGAATCGTGATCGCTTGCTCTATGACGCCAAGCAACGCGCTCTTGAAATGGCAAAAAATTATGCTGCGCCGGAAAAAGCCGAAAACATTCATCTCGGCGGTGCGGGTGCAAAACTCGCGCTTGATATGGCGGTTTCTGACTTGCAAAAATCCGGCAAGGCTACGCCCTATGACGGGGTTGTCTCTGATCATCTGGCGGTCGTCCTCTCCGGTGGGAGTGCGGATTATATGGATACCATATCCGAAGACGATCTACTGAAATTAGAACTTTCCGAGTTCATGAAACTCGTCGGCAAGGAAGGCACGTTAGAGCGCATCGAGCACATGCTGGATACGGGTAAGCCATTAAGGAACTAAGGCTATGTATTATTATGTTGTCTCCGGCTTGATGGGCGCTGTTGTTGCGGTTCTGATTGCTATGCTGGCGCGGTCCAATTATTTTATTCTGGCTGGCCTTGCGCCATTATTTCCGACTTTTGCCCTGTTCGCGCATATCTTGTCTTACCGCGTTGGCGGGAATGGTCAGGTTCGTGATGTGGCACTATTCGGAGCATTTTCTATTATCCCGTATTTGTTTTATGTGCTTGGGGTTTATTTTGCGCTCACAAAATTCCGCTTTGAAATAGCTATCCCGATGGGGCTTGTTCTGTGGGCCATAAGCGCAGCAATAGTGTATGTTTTATGGAATAGAGCTTAAGGAATTAAAACTATTTGATTTCTAACCCTCTTACGCAATATAGTTTCCCATCGGATTTTAAATAAGCTGCGTTAAGAAGAAAAAAACAAGTGACTCAAGTCGATTTTGTCATAGGTGGAGCTACAAGAAGTGCAACACGCGTTTTGCACCGGATATTAAATGCGCATCCGCGTATTTATATGCCTGAAAAAAGCCTGAAAAAAAATCGAAGGCAAGCCTCGCCGATGAGCTATTTTGACGTCTCTAATCAAGGTAAAGAAGAGGAAAACGGCAAAACACTATACGGGGAGTGGGAAGATGTCGCCGAGGATTGCGCGCGTTATTACCCCAAGGCCAAGATCATCTTTAACCTGCGTAATCCTGTAACGCGGGCCTATTCGCAATTTTGCAAGGCCAAGCGAGATGGCAAGGAAACCGCAGAAACCTTTGAGCAGGCTATCAAAGAGGAAATGGAAGGGATCAGGAGACCTGAGACCACGGGGCGCTGCTGGATTTACAAAAGCCAGTATCAGATCCATCTGGATGAGTGGTTTTCATACTTCCCCAAAGAGCAGGTCCATATTGTGCTGATGGAAGAATGGATTGATGACCCGGCTACAGGGTTGATGTCTTTGGAAAAGTTTCTGGGGCTGGAAGCCGGATCATTGGGCCGTGTTTATAACGCACAAAACCCCGAGAAGCCAAATTCGATCGCACAAAGGCTGACACCTTTTCTGGAGGGCTTGCAGAAATTTACAAATAGCAACAGTAATCAACCTCTTGCGGAGACCACCAAGGCTGAGCTGGAGGATATTTATTCCGTTGATAAGCTCTATGTCACAAATGTTTTAGGCCGCGACGAAATAGAGGCGTGGCAATAAATATTTACACATTTGCATCAAAATCTTTCGTGTTTTAGTATCCGAATCATCAGAAAAGCCGAATCATATATTTTAGGCTTATCACAAAAGGAGAAAACCTATGAAAAAGTTACTATTTACAACGCTTGCAATATGCGCACTAGCCTCTACTCCGGCTTTAGCCGACCATCACGAAGGTGGCAAAATGAAAGAAAAAATGGGCATGAAGCATGACAAAATGTTCGACAAGCATGATTCAGATGCTGACGGTGTTGTCACGAAGGAAGAATTCATGGCTCATGTCGAAGAAAAATTCAACAAAATGGATGCTGATGGTAATGGCGAGATTACCAAAGATGAATCCAGAGAATACTACAAAGCCAAACACGAAGAGTGGAAAGAGAAAAAAGGCAAGATGAAGGAAGAAAAAGCTGCTGAATAAGCGCATTCCTTTTCTACGCTAATTTAAAAGGCCCTTTTAAGGGCCTTTTTTTATATGCAGAGCATAACTAATATCGAATATCTGAACTACTCTGACCTGCAACCTTTAATCCTGCATTCCAAAGCATTTCAAATTTATAACGCTCTGTCTCGCCCAAGCCCTTATTAATAATAAGAAGTGCGGCATGCCCCCTAAAGTCAAAGCAGACCTTATCTCCGTAAATAATCGTGTTGTAATTCGTGAAAAGCTTACCGGGAATCCAGCGATATTCTGTCTCTGGCCCAAGAAGGTAATTATTGCCTTCACGTACCATTTCACGCATGTTTATGCCAGCTTTACGCAAAATACGAAATTTCTCAATAATATCAGAGCTATAAACTCTATTATCGCCCCCATATATTAGCAATTCTTTAGACTCATGATGTTTTAACGTAAACATAACATCGTCAAGAAGTTCAAGAAACCAACCTGTATCTTGTAATTTAACAGTTTTAATTTGTGGCAGAGACACTGCGTTATCAAAGCCAAATTCAATACCGGCATTTTCCAAGATACGTGTCATTTTTTCTAATGAAGATTTCGAAGGCGTACTGCGTTCTGCTTCAAAATTACTAATTGTCTGTTTGTGCATACCGCTTCTCTTAGCCAGATCAGGCTGACTCCAATTTAGAAGTCCTCGTGCAGCGCGGCATTGTGATGCTGTCAAAACTTTCATTCCGAAATCCCTCTCAAATTATACAAACTATAAGCCAAGACATAGAATGTATAATATTAAGATATTGATATTAAATGATTTTTTAAATTATGATTAAATCATTGGAAAAAATATAATTAAGGAGATTAATAATGTCTACAGAAACAACAGATGTTGCAATTGATGGTGATAATTGGAAAGTTAATATTAATGGTTTTGAATTCACCACAGGGAAATTATCAGATGCATTGGCAGAAGCGGATGAACTGCCCTTTACAGGAGAAGAAGCAACAGCATATTTAGATGTACACGCATCTGAAGAAGCGCAAGAGGTAGCTGATCGAATTCGAAAAGAACGACGAGATCTCGAAGAAAAAGAGCAACGCAATGCCGCAGAACAACAAAGATTAGAGGAATTGACACAACTTGATAATCTGCATGCCGCAAGAGAAAATGACATCGAGACAATGCGTAATCTTATTGCGGATACCCAAAAATCGGACAGAGACCAGATATTTTCTCTTGGTTAAGCGAAACTCTAGTTTTTATTTTGTTCATCTGCTAACCACCGCAGATGAACTATACCGGAATGGCTCGATGAGCCGCAAAAGCATACATTGTGGTTCATCGATAATCCTGTTTCATTTAGCGCGGCTTCAGCGGCACTTTCGCCACCCTTTTTAAACGCTTCTAAAACCTTGGAATATTGCTCAAGTTCCGCAGGCAAAGCACCTGTAAAGACGTCATTTGGCTGGGAACTCCATATATAATGATCAGCTGTCTGATGGGGCCCACCACAAGTTTCGCATCTGATTTTATGACCGTCTTTTCGCACTTCCAGATATTTCAAATCCACAGCTTTTTGAACCGCCGAGCATATTTCGGCAGGAATATTACCATCCCTATCAACCAGATGATAAGGATATAAAATATCCCGAACTGTATCAGATAATTTTGATTCAAGACCAACGGCTACGGCTATATAATCTGCCATATATTGATTGTCTTGTTCCGTCAAAAGAAAAATAACTTGCATGGCTGATGCAACTTTTGGATCAAATTCACCAGCCACAACGGCTATTTTTTGTAATTCATCTAATGTCGGCATAGCGTTATTTTAACATAGATACGTGCGTATCAAAAAATAAAATCAAAGGCCTCTTCGCGAGGCCTTTTTTAAGCCGCTTTGCTCTTACCCTCTTGCTCGAAATAATCCTGCAGGCTTTGCACATCAAGCTCCCGCGCTTTGATCGCGGAGATAGCTTGCACAGCGGCCTTGGCAGCAGTCATCAGCGTATAATACGGAATCTTGTTCATCAGCGCCATGCGGCGAATAGAACTGGAATCTGATACGGCTTGCGTGGATTTAGTGGTCGTATTAATCACCAGATCAATATCGCCGTTAATAATCGAGTCCACGATATGCGGTTGGCCTTCCATCACCTTATTCACGCGTTTAACCGCAAGGCCTTGCTCTTGCAGATGAGTGCACGTCCCGCCAGTCGCCACTAGCTCGAAACCAAGCGTGATCAATTCCTTGGCAATTGGCACAAGCTCGTCCTTGTCCTCATTCTTGACGGACATAAACACGGTGCCGCTCACGGGCAGATTAACACTCGCCCCAAGCTGAGATTTTGCAATCGCATGCGCCAGATCAACATCTATGCCCATCACCTCACCCGTAGACTTCATTTCAGGGCCTAGCAGCGGATCAACACCCGGGAAACGGTTAAACGGAAAGACGGGTGCTTTGACGGCGTAGTGGTTCTTGTTCATCCCCGTCAGAATATCCTTGAACGCCGAGAGCTTCTCACCAGCCATCAATCGCGCGGCAATCTTGGCAATCGGAATACCTGTGGCCTTGGCAACAAAAGGAACAGTTCGAGAAGCCCTTGGGTTGACCTCAATGATATAAATATCGTCTTCGCCTGTTTCGTCATTTTTGCGCACAGCAAACTGCACATTCATCAAGCCCTTAACCTTAAGCGCCTTAGCCAGCTTCACTGCTTGCTCGGTCATACCTTTGACAACCTCATCAGATAGAGAATGCGGCGGCAGCACACAAGCCGAGTCGCCTGAGTGAATACCCGCTTCCTCGATATGCTCCATAATGCCGGAGACATAAACCTCTTCGCCATCTGAAATCGCATCTACATCAATTTCAATCGCACTTTTGAGGTAGCGATCCAAAAGAACGGGCGTATCGCCTGAAACTTTCACAGCGGTGTTAATATAACGCTCAAGTTCAGATAAATTATGCACGATCTCCATCGCCTGCCCGCCAAGAACATAAGACGGACGAATAACAAGCGGGAAGCCAATCCCTTCAGCCAGCTCCATAGCTTCTTCTTTCGAATGGGCAAGGCCATTAGGTGGCTGCTTCAAGCCAAGTTCTTCAATAAGTTTTTGGAAACGCTCGCGGTCTTCCGCCAGATCAATCGCATCGGGATCAGTCCCCAAAATCGGAATCCCTTCATTTTGCAATGCATTGGCCAGTTTCAATGGCGTTTGCCCGCCAAGTTGAACAATCACGCCTTTCACTGTGCCGTTCTCTTGCTCGGCTCTGATAAGCTCAACCACATCTTCTTCCGTAAGCGGCTCGAAGTACAAGCGGTCGGACGTATCATAATCGGTAGAGACCGTTTCTGGGTTACAATTCACCATAATGGTTTCGTAACCCGCCTCTTTAAGGGCATAAGCCGCATGGACACAGCAATAATCAAACTCGATCCCCTGACCAATTCTGTTTGGCCCGCCACCAAGGATAATAACTTTGTCCTTATCTGTGGGGTTCATCTCGTTTTCCGGCTCGTTCATGCCACTCCCCTCATAGCAGCCATACATATAGGCCGTATCGGAAGGGATTTCAGCCGCGCATGTATCAACACGCTTGTAAACGGGGTGGACATTATGGGTGCGGCGCGCCTTGCGAACACTGGCCTCGGACACACTCATCAATTCCGCAAGCTGTGCATCGGAAAAGCCCATACGCTTCACATGCTCCCAGCCAGCCTTATCAACGGGTAAGCCTTTTTCCTTAATTTCTTTTTCCGTATCGACAATATTCTTGATGCGCTCAAGGAACCAAGGATCATATTTGGAAATATTATGGATCTGTTCAATGCTCATACCCTGACGCAGACCTTGCGCAATATAAAGGATACGTTGCGGCGTTGGCTTGGCAATTTTCGCGAGTAACTCATCATTCGCGCAATCCCCTTCGGCGTCTGAAACCCAAATCGGTGCTAAACCCGTTAAGCCCTTTTCCAGCGAACGCATGGATTTTTGTAAAGACTCCTCAAAGCTCCGCCCGATGGACATCACCTCGCCAACCGATTTCATCGCCGTGGTTAGAATGCTATCCGCCCCGCGGAATTTTTCAAAAGCAAAGCGTGGCACTTTGGTCACGATATAATCAATCGAAGGCTCGAAACTCGCAGGAGTCTTACCACCAGTAATATCATTATCCAGCTCATCCAGCGTGTACCCAACCGCCAGCTTCGCAGCAATTTTCGCAATCGGAAAGCCTGTGGCCTTGGAAGCCAGTGCCGAAGAACGCGAAACTCTTGGGTTCATTTCGATCACAATCATGCGCCCATCAGCAGGGTTTAGCGCAAACTGCACATTAGACCCGCCAGTCTCCACGCCAATCCCTCTGAGAACCGCCAGCGAAGCATTTCGCATAATCTGATATTCTTTATCCGTCAGGGTCAGGGCAGGGGCAACAGTGATCGAATCGCCTGTATGCACACCCATAGGATCAACATTCTCAATCGAGCAGATAATGATGCAATTATCATTTTTATCACGCACCACTTCCATCTCATATTCTTTCCAACCAAGCAAAGACTCCTCGATCAAGACTTCTGTAGTCGGAGAGGCATCCAGTCCATCACGGACAATGCGCTCGTAATCATCACGGTTATAGGCAATCCCGCCTCCTGTACCGCCAAGCGTAAAGGAGGGGCGAATAATCGCAGGCAAGCCAATCTTATCAAGAGCCGCTCTGGCTTCTTCCATATTGTGCACAACATCCGAACGCGCCGATTCTAAGCCAAGCTCATCCATGCATCTCTTGAAACGCTCACGATCCTCGGCCTTATCAATCACATCGGCCTTCGCACCAATCAGCTCAATACCAAGGCGTTCAAGCGTACCATCTTCATCCAGCGCCAGCGCCGTATTCAAAGCTGTCTGCCCGCCCATTGTCGGCAGTAGCGCATCCGGCTTTTCTTTCTCTAGGATTTTAGCCACAATTTTCGGCGTGATCGGCTCGATATAGGTCGCATCCGCCATCTCGGGATCAGTCATAATTGTCGCGGGGTTCGAATTGATCAGCACCACGCGGTAGCCTTCTTCCCGCAAGGCCTTACAGGCTTGCGCGCCGGAATAATCAAATTCGCAGGCTTGGCCGATGATGATCGGTCCGGCTCCAATAATACAGATGGTTTTTATATCGGTTCTTTTTGGCATGGTCTTTTATCTACTTCTTCGTTTCCTAATCACTGATCACAAAAAATTTCTGTTTTTCTTCATCATATTCCAGCAAATCACCCGCAGCCATATCAAAGAGCCAAGGCTTGATCACGACCTCACCCTTATCCAGTGCATTTTTAACGCTTGGATAGGTCTTAAGATTTTCTGCGCTTTGCAAAACAACCTCTTTCTCTGTGTGTTCAAGCATATCTTGCTCGTTATCACTATAGGTTTTGGCTTTTGCAAGGGCTTTTTGGGCAAATTCAATAAAGCTCTGGATTTCTTCGTCTTGCAATCCATCGCACAAAGCCTTAACCGCCCCGCATTGTGTATGACCCAAAATTACGATGGTTTTGACATTATTATAGTCGATGGCAAATTTTAAGGCTGCGGATAGAGCTGTGCCTTGTTTATACGGCCTGACAATCGCCCCCATCGCCTTATGAGCAAAAAAAACGCCGGGTTTGGTGCTAAAAATTGTACCTGGATTGCTACGGGAATCAATGCAGGAAATAATGAAGTATTTCGGATCTTGCCCCTCATCAACCAGTTTGGGCATTAAACTATTATCTTCACCATAATAATGGTTTTTAAACTCTTCAAAACCGCGTATGAGATTATCAGTCAATTTTAGGCCGCCTTTCTTTGTCTGATATTCTCGACAAACCGTTCGAACAGATAATGACTGTCTTGTGGTCCGGGTGAAGCTTCAGGGTGGTATTGCACACTAAAGACAGGTTTATCTTTCACGGCGATGCCCTCGTTACTATCATCAAATAAGCTGACATGTGAGGCTTCAACGCCTTCGGGCAGACTATCTATGATGACTTCGAAACCATGATTTTGCGAAGTAATCTCAACTTTTCCGGTCTTCAAATCTTTGACTGGCTGGTTCGCCCCGCGGTGACCCAGATGCATTTTTTGGGTTTTCGCGCCCAAAGCCAGCGCCAGAAGCTGGTGCCCCAGACAAATCCCGAAGATCGGAATATCTTTTTCCAGCAATTCTTTAATCATCGGCACAGCATATTCACCTGTCGCCGCTGGGTCGCCCGGTCCGTTAGACAGAAACACACCATCAGGATTATGCGCCAGAATGTCTTCGGCGGTTGATTTTGCATTCACCACCACAACCGCACATCCGGCCGAGGCTAGACAGCGCAAGATATTGCGCTTGGCGCCAAAATCTACAGCAACCACTTTAAACTCGGGCTTGTCCTGCTTGCCATAGCCTTTGCCAAGTTCCCACAAGCTCTCATCCCAATTATAGGTCTGGGCACAAGAAACCTCGATCGCCAGATCCGTGCCTTCAAGCCCTGCCCATTCACTGGCTTTCTTGTGCAAGGCAGGTAGATCAAATTCTCCATTTTCATTATGGGCAATGATGGCATTCGGCGCGCCACTATCGCGGATGCGGCGGGTAAGCGCACGCGTATCAATCCCGCAAATCCCGATCATATTATGCTCGATCAGCCAGTCATTAAAATGTTTGAAGGACCGCCAGTTTGACGGTGAGGTAATATCTTCACGCACCACAAGGCCGCGAGCAACCGGATTAAGCGTTTCAATATCTTCTTTATTCGTGCCGACATTTCCAATGTGGGGGAAAGTGAAATTAATGATCTGCCCCGCATAGCTGGGGTCGGTTAGAATTTCCTGATAGCCGGTCATGGAGGTGTTGAAACAGACTTCGCCAATGCTCTCACCTTGCGCGCCAATGCCTTTTCCCCATAATAAGGAACCATTGGCAAAAACAACAACGGCAGTTGCATTTTGGGGGGCTTGAATTCTAGAAAGATCAGGCATAGTGTATGCTCCGGATGTTATAAATTATAATTAGCTTTCTAGAAACACTGTTCCTAAGGGATATTGAACCAAAAGAAAAGAGAAAAAATGGAAAAAAGAGCAGAATTTAACAATGCGCTTAAAAAAGCCATGAAAGAAAAAGACCAAATTGCGGTTTCTACAATCCGTTTAATCATTGCCGCATTGAAGGACAGAGACCTCGTTGCGCGTGAAAAAAACAAAGGCGAAGGCCTAGATGACGCTGAAATTCTGGCAATGTTACAGTCCATGATCAAGCAGCGCCAGGAATCCTCTAAAACCTATAATGAAGCAGGTCGTGATGATCTGGCCGAGCGCGAGGAAGCAGAAATCGATGTGATTCGTTCCTTTATGCCAAAACAGCTTGATGATGGAGAAATCGCAGAAGCTGTGGATTCACTGATTTCCCAAACGGGAGCAAGTGACATAAAAGATATGGGGAAAATTATGGGAACGTTGAAAACAAAATATGCGGGTCAGGTCGATATGGCGCGCGCGGGAGACATTGTGCGTAAAAAATTAGCCTGAAGGTAAATTTTTTAAAACGCAGTTTCTTTAAGATTATTTTTTGGTGAAAAGTGCCTTTACTCTCGCTTTGAATTGATCCCATAGGGGGAACGAGCTGCAATTTTCACCGTATTCTATAACATTTACTTTAGAATCCTTAGAAAAAATTTCTGGCATCTGCCTAAACCTGCTTCCGCTTTAATATTTTAAAAATGTCTGATTTCGTAAAATGATTGATTTTTCGCCCAATCAAACAACCTCTTAAGTAACCATAATATAGAGATATCATTTAAAAAGTACAAATTATAAGTAAAAAAAGATTTAAAAAATGTCATTTTCTTTTTTTTGGTGGTGTATATTTGCCACATTTTCCCTATAGCAGCGACTCGTTATTTTTGCTAAATGTGGAGTATGTCAATATCTCCGCAGTTTTTGGATGAAATACGAAACCGCTTGACGCTCTCTGAAATAGTCGGGCGTCGGGTAAAGCTCACGCGTGCGGGGCGCGAGTTTAAAGGCTGCTGTCCGTTTCACCATGAAAAAACACCATCCTTTACCGTGAATGATGAAAAAGCTTTTTATCATTGCTTCGGTTGTGGGGCCCATGGCGATGCGCTCAAATTCATGACCGAGCATGAAAACCTGCCCTTTATAGATGCGGTTAAGGTTCTGGCGGGTGAGGCCGGTTTACAGGTGCCTGAATTCAGCCCTGAGCAAGCCAAAAAAGCCAAGAAGCAAAAAGACCTTTATGAGTTAATGGATGAGGCATGCAGGTTTTTTGAAAACTATCTCTTCGAGCCACGCAATCGTGATGCCCTGTCTTATATAACCGATAGGGGGTTTTCGATTGAAACTATCAAAACGTTCCGCATAGGGTTCTCGTCCGAGGATGGGCAAGAGCTTCGCAAATTTCTGGAAGAGCGCGGTTATAGCTCTAAGGAAATGATAGAGGCCGGACTTCTAAAACCTTCTACACGTGGGACAGAACCTTATGCTTTTTTCAGAGGCCGTGTAACGTTTCCGGTTATAGACCGCCGCAGCCGCGTTGTGGCTTTTGGCGGGCGGATATTGCCGGAACATATGAGGCCGCCCAGCCGCAGCGATTTCACGCCGCCCAAATATATCAACTCATCGGAAACCGTGCTCTTTCATAAGGGGCAAATGCTCTATGGCGAACCTCAAGCAAGGCGCGCCGCTGCTGATGGACAAAAATTATTAGTGGTCGAGGGGTATATGGATGTTATTGCGTGCGCCCAAGCCGGAATTCATGGCGCATTAGCACCGATGGGCACGGCATTGACAAGTGAACAAATATTGGCGCTTTGGAAAATGATCCCGAGCGATGAAAAAGTGCCTGTACTGTGTTTTGATGGCGATAATGCCGGAAAGCGCGCCGCCTCTCGCGTGGCCGAAAATATCCTGCCACTCCTCGAACCCGGTAAATCAGTAGCTTTTGCCTTCCTGCCCGAAGGTGAAGACCCCGATTCGCTGGTCCAGAAAAACGGGGCGGGTGCTCTCAAGCGTTTTTTGGATAAGCCAATGTCCCTGATCGAATTTATCTGGCAAAGTCAAACGCAAGGACGGGAGTTTAAAACTCCTGAATCCCGCGCTGGAGCACAAAAAATATTGTTTGATATTGTCGATAAAATTGCCAATCGTGACGTACAGGTTCATTACCGCACATTATTGAAGCAAAAAATCTCTGAAACGTTTTTTCCGCGCCGGAATAATGATTTTAACAATCGTAACAAGAAGGGTGGACGTCGTCCGATCCTCACCCCGCCACGCCCACCGTCAGCGCAAATTAACACGGTCGTGCCCAAGGCTATATTGGCAGCTATAATGAACCATCCTCACATATTTGAGCGCGCCGAAGAAGTCTTTGTTGGATTGCAATTCAAGCAGCATGATTATGCAAGGTTGAGGGATGCTGTGGTTATGGAATTAAGTGATGATCCTGAAATATCCCGTGATAATTTGCTGGAATCTTTAAAAAAAATCGGGTTTTTCACAAGAAATAGGTGACATTTTAAACGAATCTGTTTATGTTCACGCATCTTTTTCTGCTCCCGGGGCGAATGAGGAAGAGGTTACAGAAAAATTTCTGGCCTACGTAAATGATGCGAATGGCGCTGAACTGGAGAGAGAAATAAAAGGCAGATGGAAAAAAGCGTATCTTGATTCTAGTGAGGAAGAAGAAACAAAATTAAGGCATCTAATATCTATGCAAACCGCAGAAGGGGCATGAGTGTTCTGTGGTCCAATCTTATGGATAGTTTTTAGAATCAGTGCTTTGCGCTTTGAATAATCTGTCTGGTTATGGTTAATTTGATCGAACGCGGATAGGGTATTTATTGGAACATGGTTGTGAGTAAGAAACAGCAAGACGAAAATCAGGACGAAATCAAAAAAGGCACATTTGCCGATGTCATTAAAAAAATGGCAGCAGAAGGCAAGAAAAAAGGCTTTGTAACGTATGATACGTTCAACAAGGCTTTGCCTGAAGAAAGCTTCTCGTCAGAGCAAATTGATGATGCTATGTCGGCTTTATCCGATATGGGTATACAGCTTGTTGAAAGTGAAGATGATGCGTCGGGCGAGGAAACGGAGTCCAAGAAAAAAAATGACTCTGACGATGACGACGAAAGCGATTATGAATCCGGCGGTAACATAAGTGACGATGATTCGGGGCGTACGGATGATCCTGTCCGTATGTACTTGCGTGAAATGGGCGCTGTGGAATTGCTTTCCCGTGAGGGCGAAATTGCCATCGCCAAGCGCATTGAGGCTGGCCGTGAATTGATGATTGGTGGGATGTGCGAAAGCCCGCTTGCGATCGAATCTATTATCGCTTGGTACGAGGCTCTTCAAAACGGTGATATTTTACTTCGTGAAGTCATTGATCTTGATACAACGTATAATCAAGGTCCTGATGTTGAGGGGGTTGAGGCTGGCGAAAGTGATGGCGCTGAATCTGAAGAAGATCAGCCCAAGGCAAAGCCCGCTAAAGCGACACCTGCTCCTAAAAAAGAGGAGAAGCCTAAAGCTGATGATGAAGGGGGCGAAGAAGGCAGTGAAGGCGAAGATGAGGATAGTGATCCTGATGAAGATGATGAAGCTGCCGTATCTTTATCCGCTATGGAAGAAGAACTGGCACCACAAGTCTTCGAGGTTTTTGCCGGCATTCAAAAGACTTATAAGAAAATGCAAAAAGTCCAAAGCGAGCGTCTGGATGCCTTGCAAAAAGGGGAAGAGCCGAAAGAGGCTACAAATAAGAAATATTTGGCGCTAAAAGATGAAATGGTTGCCCATATGAATGAGGTTCATCTCAATAATGCCCGTATCGAGCAGTTAATTGAGCGTCTTTATTCCATGAACCGCGAGCTTGTCAGTCTTGAAGGTAAAATGCTGCGTATGGCGGTGAATTGCAAAGTTAAGCGTGAAGACTTCCTGCAGGAATATTATGGCTCCGAACTTGATCCTGCATGGATGAATAACGTTAAAGGCCTAAAAGCTAAGGGCTGGGATAAATTTGCCGAAAAACACACTGATGACGTAAATAAAATCCGTGAGCAAATTGGTATTATCTCCGAAGAAGCTATGCTGCCGATTGCCGAGTTCCGCCGTATTGTGGGAACAGTACAAAAGGGCGAAAAAGAAGCTGCCCGCGCCAAGAAGGAAATGGTCGAAGCCAACCTTCGTCTAGTGATTTCTATTGCCAAGAAATACACAAATCGCGGTCTACAATTCCTTGATCTGATCCAAGAGGGGAATATCGGCCTGATGAAGGCGGTTGATAAATTCGAATATCGCCGCGGCTATAAATTCTCGACTTATGCCACATGGTGGATCAGACAGGCCATTACCCGCTCGATTGCGGATCAGGCCAGAACCATCCGTATTCCGGTGCATATGATCGAGACGATCAATAAATTGGTACGTACATCACGTCAGATGATGCACGAGATTGGCCGCGAGCCAACACCGGAAGAGCTGGCCGAGCGTTTACATATGCCGCTTGATAAGGTGCGTAAAGTCCTGAAAATTGCCAAAGAGCCAGTCTCTCTTGAAACGCCAATCGGGGATGAGGAAGATTCATCACTGGGTGATTTCATCGAGGATAAAAATGCGATCCTGCCTGTTGAAAGCGCAATCCACTCCAATCTTCGTGAAACGACAACCCGCGTTCTGGCCTCGCTCACTCCGCGTGAAGAACGGGTTTTACGGATGCGTTTTGGTATCGGGATGAATACGGATCATACTTTGGAAGAAGTCGGGCAACAATTCAACGTGACCCGCGAGCGTATCCGCCAGATCGAAGCCAAAGCTCTGCGCAAACTCAAACACCCGAGCCGCTCACGCAAACTCCGCAGCTTCTTGGATACTTAATTTCCTGTAAAAGGGTAATTGTCGCTCGTCATCTCCTGTGCTACCAAAGCGCATGGAGAATTCGAATAAATCCGAGCTACATACCCTAAAGACATTGATGCCCTATCTCTGGCCGAAAGGTCAAAGCGATATGCGACTGCGCGTGGTCATCGCCATGATCGCGCTGTTTCTGGCCAAAATCGCCAATGTCTATATGCCCATCATCTACAAGCAAATCATCGACCTAATGACCGAAGGCAGCAAAGCCGTTCAGGGCGTTGATCCCGCGACTATAGCCTTTGCCGTACCGATGGGCTTGTTATTTGCTTATGGCGCTGTGCGCGTAGCCAGTGTGGTTTTTGCCGAAATCCGTGAGGCGGTCTTCGTGAATGTCGCTCAGCGCGCCATGCGCCGCGTCGCGATTGAAACCTTCCGGCATCTCCATGCCTTGTCCATGCGCTTCCACATGCAGCGCCAGACAGGCGGACTTAGCCGCGTGATCGAGCGCGGGGTGAAGGGGATCGAATTCCTGCTGACTTTTATGCTCTTCAATATTATCCCGACACTGGTGGAGATTGCGCTGGTCTGCGGGATTTTATGGTACATGTTCAATATCTGGTTTGCCGCCGTGACCTTCGTCACGATCTTCGGCTATATCGCCTTTACACTATTTACCACAGAATGGCGGCTGAAATATCGCCGTGCGATGAACAAAAAAGATACCGAGGCCAACACCAAAGCCATCGATAGCTTGCTGAACTACGAGACCGTGAAATATTTCGGCAATGAAGGCCATGAGGCCGAGCGCTATGACAACTCTCTGGCCTCTTATGAAAAGGCGGCGATTAAATCAGTGCTTAGCTTGACTGTCGTGAATATCGGGCAGGCTACGATTATCGCCCTTGGCCTTGTTACGGTCATGTATATGGCGGCGCGCGGCGTTGCTAATGCGACTATGACGGTAGGGGATTTCGTTTTGGTTGTGATTTACCTCATTCAGCTCTACATGCCACTCAACTTCCTCGGCTTTGTCTATCGCCAGATCCGCCAATCCCTAACCGATATGGATGATATGTTCTCTATGCTGCAAATCGATAAAGAGGTCACAGATAAGGAAAGTGCGGATGATCTGCGCATCAAGGGCGGAGAAGTTGCCTTTGAAGATGTGCATTTCGGCTATAATGAGGATCGGGAAATCCTCAAAGGTGTTTCCTTCACCGTGCCCGCCGGAAAGACTGTGGCGATTGTCGGCCCTAGCGGCGCCGGAAAATCCACGATCAGCCGCCTGATCTTCCGCTTTTATGATGTCACAGGCGGCGCGGTAAAAATCGACGGGCAGGATGTGCGCGATATCACGCAAAGCTCGCTCCGCGCCAGCATCGGCATTGTACCGCAAGATACCGTCCTGTTTAATGATACGATCCGCTATAATATCTCCTATGGTCGCCCCGGCGCATCGGAAGACGAAATCAAAAAAGCCGCCCGCATGTCCAGCATTGATAAATTCATTGAAAAGCTCTCCGATGGGTACGACACAAAAGTCGGGGAGCGCGGCCTGAAACTCTCCGGTGGGGAGAAGCAGCGCGTGGCGATCGCCAGAACCATTTTGAAGGACACGCCGATCTTGCTCTTTGACGAGGCCACCTCGGCGCTCGATTCCGAAACTGAGCAGGAAATCCTTAAATCCTTAAAAGATGTCTCCCAAGGGCGCACAACCCTTGTGATCGCCCACCGTTTATCGACAGTAGTGTCCGCAGACGAAATCATAGTCCTCGACCACGGCAAAGTCATGGAACGCGGCAAACACGCCGACCTCCTGAAACATAACGGCATCTACGCCCAAATGTGGCAACGCCAACAGGAGGAGAAGTGATGGAAAAAATATCAGAAGACGATGCCCGCTTTCTTCTAGCTCTTAATGCTTCTGAAGAAGCGATGCTTTATGAAGTTGTTTCAGAATTTGGAAAATGGGATTGCAAAAAAGAAGATGTTCTTAAGGTGTTTAGAAATCTTATCGAAGAAGAAATAATTTTTCTAGGTAGATTGGGCCAAGGAGCTTACGAAGATTTTTCAAAAGAAGAATCTCTGGAAGCAATAAGCTCATGGGAAAAATTGGAAACTCACGAAATTCTTATGTTTTTTACAAATCAAGGGTACGATCTTTGGGAGAACGACGATTGGGGTATTACAAAAGAGCGTGCCGAATATCTTTTTTTAAACGGTGATCTTACAAACGTTCCGCCTGCTTCCTAATAATTACAAAGCACCCTTCGTGCTCGGCAGTTGATCGGATGCTCTCGGATCTGTCTCCACAGCCATACGCATCGCCTTTGCGGTTGCCTTGAAAATGCTCTCCGCGATGTGATGATTGTTAAATCCGGTCAAATTCGTAACGTGCAGTGTTATCCCGCCAGCGCCCGCAAGGGCCTGAAAAAACTCACGGAACAGCTCCGTATCCATCTCGCCCAATCGGTCACACGTAAAGCCCGCCTTCCACACCAGATAGGCGCGGTTAGAGAAATCCAGCGCCACGCTAGAGCGTGCTTCATCCATCACCAGATCAAAATGCCCGTAACGGCGAATGCCTTTTTTATCACCCAAAGCTTCCTTCAAAGCCTGACCAAGCGCGATTCCGCAATCCTCGACACTATGGTGCGCATCAATGTGCAAATCGCCCTTACAGGTGACTTCCATATCAATCAGCGAATGCTTGGCAAGCTGATCCAGCATATGATCGAAAAAACCGATCCCTGTGCTCATTTTTGCCTTGCCTGTGCCATCAAGATTAACCGAAACAGAGATTTCTGTTTCATTGGTCTTGCGGGTGATTTTTGCGGTTCTATTGCTCATAATTTTATGCTTTTTAATTACTGTATAGATGCTTTTTAGCATGAAATTCTTAATATACCATTCCCAAAGCGCATTATCAGTAAAAAACTTAGAAAAATCAGTCTTTTCGGTTTGGTTTAAGGGGGGTTCCTTGCTATAAATAAGGGTCAATCAATAGCGAATCGATGCAATAAAAATAGAGTAATAATAAAGGCAATATTTCATGAGCGATAATAGCGCAGAAAATAAAAAACCAGTAGGCGATAATGACGATTACGGCGCGGATTCCATTAAGGTTCTGCGTGGTCTCGAAGCTGTGCGCAAGCGCCCGGGAATGTATATCGGGGACACAGATGATGGTACGGGTCTGCACCATATGGTCTATGAGGTTGTCGATAACGCGATTGATGAATCCTTGGCCGGATATTGTGACCGGATTGATGTGGTTTTGAACGCCGATGGCTCTGTGACAATTAAGGATAATGGCCGCGGTATTCCAGTCGGTGAGCACTCCGAGGAAAAAGTCTCTGCCGCGCAAGTGATCATGACCCAGCTTCATGCCGGTGGTAAGTTTGATGATAATTCCTATAAGGTTTCTGGCGGTCTGCATGGCGTGGGTGTGTCCGTGGTGAATGCCTTGTCCGAATATCTGGATTTGAGCATCAAGCGCGAGGGCAAGGAATGGTATATGCGCTTCAAACATGGTGAAGCCAAGGAAGACTTGAAGCCCACCCGCGATTTGGATGATGGCGAACGCACAGGGACAATGGTGACATTTTTACCCTCACCCGAAACTTTTACCCAGACCGAATTTGATTTCAAAACCCTTGAAAATCGTTTGCGGGAATTGGCGTTCTTGAATTCAGGCGTAAATATTTATCTCTCTGACCGCCGCGCCGATGAAGAAACTGAATGGCTAACCTCTCACCTGCATTTCGAAGGTGGGATCGAGAGCTTTGTTGAATATCTGGATCGTACAAAAAAGCCAATCTTTAATAAGCCGGTCTCTTTGAGTGCTTTTGATGAAGGCAGCGGTGTGACAGTCGAGGTTGCACTGGAATGGACAGATGCCTATCACGAGACCATGCTGTGTTTTACCAATAACATCCCCCAGCGTGATGGTGGTACGCACCTTGCGGGTTTTCGCGGTGCATTGACTCGTATCCTGAGCAAATATGCCGAGGAAAAAGGTCTTCTGAAAAAAGAAAAAGTGAAGCTCACTGGTGAAGATATGCGCGAAGGCCTGACTTGCGTACTGTCCGTGAAGGTTCCTGATCCAAAATTCTCCTCCCAGACCAAGGATAAGCTGGTTTCCTCCGAGGTGCGTCCTGTTGTTGAAGGCGCGATTGCCGAGCATTTAGGGACTTGGCTGGAGGAAAACCCAGCCGAGGCCAAGCAGGTTGTCGGCAAGATCGTTGAGGCCGCCAGTGCTCGTGAGGCGGCGCGTAGAGCGCGTGAACTTACGCGCCGTAAAGGGGTAATGGATGTCTCCAATCTGCCGGGCAAGCTGGCAGATTGTCAGTCCAAGGACCCGTCCATCTCTGAAATTTTCATCGTTGAGGGGGACTCGGCTGGTGGTTCCGCGAAGCAAGCCCGTGATCGTCATAATCAGGCAATTTTGCCCCTACGTGGTAAAATCCTGAACGTAGAGCGCGCTCGCTTTGATAAAATTCTATCCTCCGAGCAAGTTGGTACATTAATCACGGCGCTTGGTACATCGATTGGGCCGGATGAGTTTAATATCGAAAAAGCACGTTATCACAAGATTGTGATTATGACTGACGCTGACGTGGATGGGTCGCATATCAGGACATTGTTGCTAACGTTCTTCTTCCGTTATATGCCCGAAGTGATTGAGCGCGGATACTTGTATATCGCCCAGCCACCCTTGTTTAAGGTCAAGCGTGGCAAGTCGAATGAACTCTATTTGAAAGATGAACGCGCTCTTGAAGACTACTTGATCGACACTGTCATCAGCGATGTTGTGATTGAGGATGGCAGTGGCCATATCCGCTCTGGGAATGACTTGCGTGATTTACTCATAAAATCGCGTACTCTTCGTAATTCCATTAATTCCTTATCACAGCGTACGGGTAATTATCGCCGTATTGTCGAGCAAACCGCTATTGAAGGTGCTTTTGATGAGGTGGTTTTCACTGATGAAAAGGCAGGGCAGGACTACGCTGAGAAAGTCTCAGCGCGTCTCGACGCGCTGGAGCTGAAAAATGCAAAAGGCTGGGGTGGTACTTATACGCTGGATCGCGGTTATACCTTCTGGAAAACAGTGCGTGGTGTGACCGAGCGCTTTAGAATCTCGGCTGATCGTGTACGTTCCCCTGATGCGCGCCGCTTGGATGGGGCAAAAGACTGGTTACAAGAAGTTTTTGAAAAACCCGTAATTATTACTGATGCAAATGATAAAACAAAACAGATTGCAAAGGTGAATGGCCCCGCTGCTTTCTACGATAAAGTTCAGGAAGTCGGACGCAAGGGCTTAAGCATCCAGCGCTATAAAGGTCTCGGGGAAATGAACCCCGAGCAGCTCTGGGAAACCACGCTGGATCCGAATGTCCGCACATTACTGCAAGTCGGTGTAGCGGATGCTATTAAGGCTGATGAAATTTTCTCGACGCTTATGGGCGACATTGTCGAGCCTCGCCGCGAATTCATTCAGGACAATGCTTTGAAATCGAATATTGATGTTTAGGGTATGTGCACAAAACTATTACATAGTTTGATCGTTTTATTTCTATTTATTAATCCTGCGCTTGCAATCCAGCCGATAAAGTGCGGGACAGAGTGGATTAATCTTCATAAAAAAAATCCTGATCTTATTGGCATTGTTGTTCAACAATACCCAGATAATTCCTATGACAAAACTTTCTATGAAAACACCCATCCGGCTATGGTGATTTATATATTTAAAAATAACAAAGCACATCAAGTAGAATATAGTTCGTCTGGTCAGATAGAAAATGGATTCTGGTGGGATATAAAAGAGGGACATAATATTTATGAAAGAATGACAAAAGATTTTAAAGGAGATGTCTTTTGTGCTTATTATCTAGATCATGATTAATATGACCCCCGAACAACGTGCCCAAATCATAGATCCAGATATCGAAGAGAAAATCCATAAAACATTGGATGAGATTGAACGTGAACACGAAGTGAAAATCTTGCACGCCGTTGAATCAGGTAGTCGTGCTTGGGGCTTTCACTCCCCCAATAGCGATTATGATGTCCGTTTTGTCTATGTACATAAACGCGATTGGTATCTCTCGATTTACGCTGGGCGTGATGTCATAGAATTACCCATTAATGAAATTTATGATGTGAGTGGTTGGGATTTAAAGAAAACTTTGCATCTAGCAATGAAATCTAATGCTGTCGTGCTGGAATGGCTGCACTCCCCGATTATCTATCGTTCAAATCCTGAATTCGTTTCCGGTTTGCAGGAGTTTTGCCGCGCGGCCTTTGATCAAAGAGCGCTCATCCACCATTATATCAATCTGGGGTCACGACAACTCGATCAGACATGGCGTACCAAAAACAAAACCCAGATCAAAAAATATTTTTATATGATTCGCCCTGCAATGGCTCTGCGCTGGCTCGGAGAAAATGACAACGGTGCAGATGTACCGATGGATATTTGGAACTTGATGGATGGCGCAAATGTTTCGCAAGATATTCAGGATAAACTTAATGAATTGATTGAACGAAAAAAGAGTCTCGTAGAAAAAGAAGAGATCAGCAAAATAGACTTACTGGATAATTTTATGATCTCGGAATTCACAAAAGCAAAAGCTCGATTGGAAAACTTGCCAAAAGGCAGAGAGCGGTCCAGTAAAAAAGCCGATGAATTTTTTAGAAATTGGCTGGATTAAAAAAGTCAGAAAAAATGGTGCCGCAACACGGACTCGAACCGCGGACCTGATGATTACAAATCAACTGCTCTACCAACTGAGCTATTGCGGCACACCAGATCTTGTAGCGGAATTCTCTAAAGGAATTGTGATGCCTTGTCCAGTATAAATTTGCCCGCCGGACATATTTATTCGAATCTTTTGAAAATTATCATGATTCCTGACAATAGCACTTGGTTTTTTCTGTGGTTTTCTGGTAAGTTAACCATCTGAATGTGGTTGAGTAATAGAGAATATAAGACGGAACTGAGCTTTGAGTGGCGGACAACAATCAAATGATACACTTCATGACAATGCGATAGGCTGGGGAATCCTTCTGGTTATTCTTGGCCTGCTCGTCTGGTTGTTTTGGTCATATTTCCATGTCGAGGTTCGTGATATGGTCCGTTGGATACGTTATGGTGAAATGTGGGTGTTATCATGGATTTTACCTTCTGATTACCAGTTTTCTTTCCTTGGCGGTGAATATGGATTTCATGACCATCTTAACGGATTTGAATATCAAAGGAGAAATGGTCAGCTTGGCTATCAGCCCGGCGTAACCGATATTGAAGCGCAAAGATTGAATTATAACCACCTTGCTAAATTTAGCGCTATGACCATGCAGCCTTTGCGCATGCCCATTGTTTTTCTATTCGGCTTGGGAGCCGTCTGGTGTGTTTTTAACGGTCCGCGTACAATTTACCGAAAGAAAATGGGCTTGGAGGAATTGATAGGATTTCAGTCCAGTAACTTCCCTGTTATTTCGCCATTTACCAAATTCAACCCCGCAACACAGCCCCCACGTCCACCAGGTGCCCCTGTGCCGGCTGAGCTGCCTTTGTTTGCGGAAGCATTAGGGCCTGAGGAATGGCTGGCTTATAACAGTATTAATCCCAAAGACGGTGAAATCGGGGAAAGTGAAGAGGAAATAAAGGCAGCCTTTCAAACACAGCTAGGACCTCGTTGGCGCGGGGCAAAGGCTTTGGCTGATTATAAGCAAGTCCTTTTGGCGGCTTTTTGTCTAAAAGCTTCTAGAAAAAGAACGCAGGCTGATGATTTCCTTGGTCGTTTGGCGAAATGCTGGGATTTCAAAGGGGGTATGAACCTCAAGAAAGATCCAAAATTATTAAAAGAAGCGCTTGCAGTGCTTAATAATAAGAAACTGGCAGGACCTACATTTGCGCAAGCCAACCGTCACGCATTCGAAACCACAGCTTTACTGCGTGCTTTGACCTATGCCCGTGAAGAAGGTGGTGTTTTGGCGCCTGCCCAGTTCGTATGGCTACGTGCTCATGACAGGACTTTATGGTATCCGCTTAATAATGCAGGCAGACAATCTTTTCATATGGAAGCTTTGGGAGCTATGTCTCATTTCAAGGCAGAACGACTGACACAAAGACCGATCCCTGTACCTAAGCTGGATCATGCTTATAATACAATTGTAGAATATATGTCATCAACAAGAGCGCGCCCAATCCCGAGTCTGGATTACAGCCAGTCCAAGAAACGTGGTGTGAAGAAGGCGGTATAATAGATTATGTTGAAGTCAGCTAAAAAAACAAATGAAACAGGAGCAGAGACTATGAATTCAGGAAACTCAGCCAACGTCGTCGATGGCAAATTGATCCTATCTTTCCCGATGGCTGTTAACCCTGTGATATGGCAGATGGATTTGAACAAGGCCAAATCATGTGCTTTGGAAGTTCAGGAAGACAAGAAGAAGAAACAGTTTCTTTTGCAATTAAAATCCAACTCACAAGAAGCTGAAAACATCGCTGCTTTCGAGGACAAACAAAGCGCAGTTGATGCCATGATGGCGGCCTCATCCGCTCTACAAAATGCAAGCGGGCAAATCAACCCTGCTGCAGTAGTTCAGCAAGTTGCACCTACTGGTACTGCAAATGTGACATCAATACCGACGGCTCAAGTTCCTGTGAATACAAAGAGCTCGGAATCAGGAGATAATAAAAAGGCGGCGCTGCTTGCTGTGTTCTTGATTGTTATACTTGTCATTATATGGTCTGTATCTATACCCAGAAATGCAGGACCTCTACTTTCCACAAATGAAATAGTCGGTGCTATTGAGTCTGCGGGTAGTGGAGAATCTAGTACAGGCGTAGCGGTTTCAGCCGATGAATTCTTAAACAGAAACCGATAATCACGGGAAAGATATGGCACTAAACCAGAAGAAATACGAACATAAGCATGAGGCGATCCTGCGGGATGTCCGCCCGCTTTCCACGCGTATTGCTGATGGTCTATCCAGCCGTGATTACTCGTCTTTGCTTTTTGCAACGGCGGCAATGTCAGTCTATTACAATGAATGGGCTTTGACTTTTGCCGATATGATCGTTGTTGTCATGGTTCTTTATTTTATCTGGCTGACAACACGTTCTAAGGAACTGGCCTTTAAGCTGCCTTTGGGTTCAAAATACCTTGATCCGAATAATGGACGCGGCGGTAAAAAAGGCAAGGCCGAAGGGATTCTATATCTTGGTAATGTTGACAAGACAAATGAAGAAGTCTGGTTCACCAATTCCGATATACGGACACACATTCTTTATCTTGGAACAACTGGTGCTGGTAAAACCGAAGGTCTTAAATCCCTTGTGACCAATGCTATGTGCTGGGGTTCTGGATTTGTGTATGTTGATGGTAAAGCCGATACGGACTTGTGGTCCTCTTTGTCTTCTCTTGTGCGTCGTTTTGGCCGAGATGATGATTTGCTCGTGCTGAACTATATGACAGGTAATGCCGATGTGCAGGCGCCTTCGAATACGATGAACCCGTTCTCATCCGGCTCTGCATCCTATCTTACAAACATGCTCGTGAGCTTGATGCCAGAAAGTGGCGGTGATAACGCGATGTGGAAAGAGCGTGCCGTGTCTTTGGTTGGTGCATTGATGCCAATTCTAACATGGAAGCGTGATAATCAGGAAGTGCCGATGTCTGTGCGGACAATCCGTGAATATCTATCCTTGAATAATATTATTAAACTGGCCCGTGATGATGTTGTGCCCGAGACCACGCGTGAAGGTCTGAAAGGCTACCTTGATACACTGCCAGGTTTTATTGCCGATGCTTATGATGATAATGGTAACGTCAAGCCTCCTGGCCCTGATACGCCGCAATATAACACAGAAACAGCTAGCCAACAGCACGGCTTCTTGGCGATGCAGTTCACACGTTCCTTGCAGTCCTTGGGCGATGATTACGGCTACATCTTTGATACGCAAGCCGCCGATGTGGATATGGTGGATGTGGTTCTAAACCGGCGTATTTTGGTTGTGCTGGTTCCTGCCTTGGAAAAATCCGGTGACGAGGTTGCTAACCTTGGTAAAATTGTTGCGGCTTCTATTAAAGGTATGATGGGTTCTGCGCTTGGTTCAACCGTGGAAGGCTCATCCGAAACCGTGATCGAGAACAAGCCAACACACTCCTCAACACCATTTATGACCGTCTTTGACGAGGTTGGTTATTATGTCGCCGAAGGTATGGCGGTTATGGCTGCTCAGGCCCGTTCTCTTGGTTTCTCTCTGGTCTTCGCTGGACAGGACTTACCGGCGATGAAAAAACGTGTTCGCGAGGAAGCAAACTCTATTACAGCGAACTGTAACATTAAACTTTTCGGTAAGCTTGAAGACCCGACCGAAACAAAAGATTTCTTCGAAAAGACTGTCGGTAGCGCTATGGTGACCGAGGTTTCCGGCTTCCAGATGTCTGGTGGCTCGGAAATGGGAAGCTATCACGATACCAAGCAAGCAGGTGTTCAACTTCGTCCGCGCGCCAGTTATGACACACTTCGTGGTTTCAAAGAGGGGCAAGCCGTAATCACTTATGGTGAAACTGTTGTGGATTGCGCTGTGTTTTACTCCAATCCCGGATTTGCCAAGGCGATGCGTGTTACCCGCTTTATGTCTCTGCCACCACCAGATGACACATTACTCAAACATGCTGGTGCAATCACCAAGTTGCGTGACCTTATGGTTAATAAGTCTTGGACTGCGATGCGCGCTGATGTCGCTGTTGAAACAGATGATGCTATTAACGCTATGTATGAAGGCTTTACCAAAAATAACCGTGAAGGTGTTGATCCAGTTGAGGCTGGTATTGCCGCGATCGTCCAGATACATGCCATTGATAATGAAATCCCTGCACCGACTGAAGCAGCCTCATCAGGTGGCTCTACGGGTGGCGGTGGCGGATCAGGTGGTGGCGGTTCTGCACCGCGCAAGCCACCAGGATCTCCGGTTGGTCAAGTTGCTGCCAAGAAGCAGGCGCCTGCTCAAGGTGCAGCTTCTTCACCATTAGCCGCCAAGCGGCCTGCAGAAACTGCTGCTGCGGGAGTGACTGTAGCTTCAACTTCAGCCGCCGCGCCATCAACTCCGGCCAAGCAAGAATCAGGTTCGGCAAAACCATCTGTATTTGGTGGCGGTACGCCTAAGAAAGAAACACCTGCCGCCGCCGCGCCGCCTGCTCAAGAGAGCCAAGCTTCCGCTCCTGCAGAGAAACCTGCTAGTGCCAAACCATCAGTCTTTGGGGCAAAGCCCGATGCTCCAAAAGCAGAAGCGCCTGCTCAGCCGCCTGCAGCTCCGAAACAAGAAGATGGTGCAGCCTCGAAACCAGCGATCTTTGGCACACCTAAGAAAGAAACACCTGCCGCCGCCGCGCCGCCTGCTCAAGAAACTCCGGTCTCACCTGCACCAACAGAAAAATCAGATAACGCCAAGCCCGCCATCTTTGGGGCAAAGCCCGATGCTCCAAAAGCAGAAGCGCCTGCTCAGCCGCCAACTGCTCCGAAACAAGAAGATGGTGCAGCCTCAAAACCAGCGATCTTTGGTACACCGAAGACCGAAGAGCCACCAGCTGCGCCGCCCGCTCAAGAAAGCCCAGCTTCCGTACCAGCGGAAAAATCGGATAACGCCAAGCCCGCCATCTTTGGGGCAAAGCCTGATGCTCCAAAAGCGGAAGCACCTGCTCAGCCACCAGCCGCTCCAAAACAACAAGATGATGGTAGTGCCACAAAACCAGCGATCTTCGGTACACCGAAGAGCGAAGAGCCTCCAGCCACACCACCCGCTCAACCGCCTCAAGAGCAAAACGAAGATAAACCTGCCAAACCCGCTATTTTCGGTTCAAAGCCCAAAGACGAAAATGATGAAAACAAAGAATAAGAATAGAAGAACGCTTTTAGTCAGTGAAAAAGGTAACGTTTTCTTCTTTATTCTTCTCGCCGTAGTATTGTTTGGCGCACTGTCATATATGGTCGCACGGTCTATGCGTAGCCAGAATATCACAATATTAACGGAAAGACAGGCTGAGCTTGCCGCAAGTGATATCATTTCCTATGCCCAGAAACTCGAATTAGGGGTCAATAAAATTGTAAGGCAAGGCGTTTCTGAAACCGAAATTAGCTTTGAGCATCCTAATAACGCCTATTTGGACACAAATGCAAATTGTGTCACAAATAACTGCAAACTATATCACCTAGAAGGCGGCGGCGTTATGTGGCAGGCACCACCAACCGATGCTACGGATATGTCATGGAATTATACAAAAAACCATAAAATACCGGGTTATGGGGGCACAGGCCATGCAGGCCTTGTTTTGCATTTGCCGGGCTTAAGTGAAAAACTGTGTGAGGTTATAAATAGGAAGCTTGGATATAATTTCTCATCAATTCCAGAAGAGACTGGAAGCATGGCGGCTACACCCTTTGATGGAAACTATGCAAACGGGAATACTATATCTTGCGCGGCTAATGAATGTGACGAGAAAATATCAATGTGCATAAATTTTTCAGGTAATTACGGAATAGCCGGTACACCTTACGGCAGCCAATATGTCTTTTATTATGGGCTTTATATTTTGCCGGATTAAAAGTGCTTAAACCTTGCTATACCACGTCGCGCGTGCCTTGCCATGACGGATTAGATAACCGCCCTCAACAAGTTCAGCCAAGCGAAGCTTTAGCGTAGAGCGTTTCCCGCGGCTCAAGCGCTCGATTTCTTTCATGCTCAAACGATCATGCTTTTCAAAGAGTTTGAGAATTTTCGTAGAAAGAGCGGGCATATTAACGATCTCGCCGCCGCGTTTTTCCATACGTTTCTGGAGCTTGTTTTTCTGTTCGACCAGAAGCGAGAAGAAAAACTCCATCCATGCCTCCCAGTCAATTTGACCTTGCGCGAGCGTATCTTGCGTATGCTGGAGCACTTTGAAATAGTCTTCGCCGCGCTCATTCAGAATTGAATCAAGCGTCGAATAGGGCGCATAACTATAGCCGGCCTTGAACATCAACAAGATGACCAGAAGGCGCGCAAGCTTTTGATTGCTTTGTTCAAATGGCGCAAGTTGCAGGAAAATAGCTGTAAACACGCCAATGACGATCAAGGGATGTTCTTGCTTTTTCTCAAAAGCCTCTTCTACCCATTGCATAAGGCGCGGCATCAGAGCACGGATTTCCTCTGGTCCAGCCGCTTCCAGTTCCCCGATTAGTCCTCCATCATCACTCTTAACACTTAATGTCGTAGTGCCCTCGCGATAGAGGCTCATCTGCTTGGCACCAGTAAAAAGGGCATGAAGGCGGCATAGCAACTCTTCATTCAATGGCTTGCCCTGCCATGACTTGGCAATATCCTTGAAATTCCGGCCAAAACTGGAGACGTCACTGAGCAGTTGCAGGGACGTTGTGTGGTTTTCCATTGCCGTCCATGCGCCTTTGAACTCGTCCACCTCGCAGGCGAGCTTAAGCAATTGCGGTGAAATACGTAAAGTCTGGAGTCCCAACATGATTGGCCGATTATAGCCGTGAAGGAAAAAAGATCAATCGAAGATTTGGAGAATTCACTGAATTTTCTTTTATCAAAAAAAGCAATTCCTTATACTCAAAACCTTATAATAGCGCAGGAAAGTTTACTGAACATGACATATAAAACTCTAATTTTATTGCCAACATTATTGCTTCTATCCGCCTGTTTTATAATCGAAGATTTTGGCGGTTACTGGGAGAAAGGCGTGATCGATCCGGCTCTCGAAGGATATTGGGGAGACGAAGGTAAAGAATGTTTTGGCTTTATACGTGATGGCTCGGTTTACAAAAAGACCAATGAAAAAGGCGAGGTAAAAACTTTACAAGCCGGAACATCAACATTTTTGATGGATAAAAATGGTGAAATGCAATTGCTCTATAAATATAAAATTAGCGGAAACACGCTCGCATTATATTTTCCTGAGGAAAGCAAAAGGCAGGAATTTTTCCAAAAACACTCTAATGATAATTTAAAAGAAAAAGATAACGTCTTTTTAATTAAGGTCTTGAACAAAGAAACGGTAGACTTGCTAGCAAATTATGGCGCCAAGCCAGATTTTTGGCATATAGAAGTAACCCACACACGCCGAAGCGAACCATGTCCGGCGGACGAACAATAATTACATCCGTTTCGGCACATCTATCCCGAGAAGGTTTAGAATTGTAATAAGCTGTTTATGGGTCTGTTGACAGAGTTTCAGGCGTGAGGCCCGCAAAGCCTCATCTGTTTCAGACAAGATATGGCAATTCCCGTAAAAGGAGCTGAATTCCTGCGCGAGTTTATACGCATAATCACACAGCACATGCGGCGTGTTATTCTTCAGCGCATTTTCAAAATGATCGGCAAATGAGCCTAAAAGCAAGGCCAGATCACGATCTTCTTCTTGGATTTGGTAATGCATTCCAATCCCGTGACGTGCAGAAAATTCCAGCCTTTCCTGCGGAGTTTTCTTATCAAAATAAGCGCGCATCTTAGCCCTTTCCTCCGAAGTGATAGACTCCAAAACACGTTTTGTTGTTTCACGAAGATTGTCACGAATAACGCTGTCCTCAGGCATATTTTCTTTTGCTTTTCTTAGCAAAGATTGAATCCGCACGGCCTGATACAAAAGATATGGCCCTGTTTTCCCCTCAAAGGAGGTCATACGGTCAATATCAAAGACGTAATCGGCAATGCGGTTATTCTGTAAATCTGCGAACTTTAGCGCGGCAATCGCAACCTTATGCGCAATATCGGCGCGCTCAGCCTCATCCATATCTTTGGCAAGCTCGGCTTCATCCAGACGGGCTGTTGCTTTTTCTATGCCCATCTCGATCAAATCTTCCAGTTTCATCACGCCGCCAGCACGCGTTTTAAAAGGTTTGCCGTCTGTACCGTTCATTGTGCCAAAACCTGCATGAATTAACGCTACATTGTTGCTTATTATTTTTGATTTATAGGCCGCACGGAAGACTTGCTCAAAATGCAAGGCTTGGCGTTGATCAACCACATAGATAATCTTGGAAGGGTTATGAGATTTTATGCGGTCGATAATGGTCGCAAGATCAGTCGTCCCATAAAGCACCGCGCCATCACTTTTGAGTAAAATAAGCGGCGGCACTTCTTTCTTATCATCTTCTTTGGAAACATTAATAATCAGAGCGCCTTCATCCTCATGGGCAATACCGCGTGATTTTAGGTCCTCCACCATCGGTGCGATAAAGGGGTGGGCATCGCTCTCGCCCTTCCACTCATCGAAATGCACACCAAGTGCATCAAAGTTCTTTTTCATCCCCGCAATCGAGACATCAATAAATTCGCGCCAGCGCTGTGTATAGTCAGGATCACCATCTTGTAGCTTTCTTGTCGCCTCTCGTGCCAGTGCCGCGCGGCTCTCATCTTCCTTACAGGCGGCGGAGGCCTTGGGGTAAATTTCGGCGAGCATCTCCATCGTAATTTCGCCATCAAACTTCATTAAATCCAGCTCGGACAGAATCATACCCATAGGCGTACCCCAATCCCCCATATGTACGTCGCCAACCGTATTATAACCTGCGTACGCGTACATACGCCTTAGGGAGTCACCAATAATAGAACTGCGCAAATGCCCGACATGCATGGCTTTGGCGATATTTGGCCCCCCATAATCAAGAACAATAGTTTCTTCTGTATCTATTATCTGTACGCCTAATGTGTCACTATCTGATAGGTCATCAAGAAAGGTGGATATATAGCTTTCCTTGAGGGTGATATTGATAAATCCAGGTCCGCCAATAGAAAGATCGGCAAAAATATCTTTATCCTTGATCTGATCTATAATGCTCTGTGCAATTTCACGCGGGTTTTTCTTCAAGGGCTTGGCGCAGGCAAGTGCACCATTACACTGGAATTGTGCATCTTGACCTGCACCGGAAACCTGTACGCGCGCATGTTGTACGGGTAAATCCAGCGCTATAAACGCCTCTTCAAAAATACGAGTTAAATTTTGCGTCAGTGAAGCCATGGTTTATTCATATATTATAGATCATTACAAGCCCTCATACTTATACGCTCAAGGCGGTATTTTCAAGGTGAAATGGTACGACGCTTGCATTTTTCATAATTATTAAACTTAAGGAGATATGAGATGCGTAATACTGAGCAACAACACGACAATAAAAACAAATTAAATCAGTTGGATATAGGTGGTTCGAATATAGATAACCGATTATACGAGGAAATTATTTCGCTCTATGCTGTTGCAAATATGGAAAATATTGCCGATAGGGATATGTTACAAGAAGATTATGCCGAGCACGACAAAGAAGCCGGCCATTACAAGCACCTAAATAGACATGTGAAAATCCAAGAGCCTGAATCTGATGATATCGGCTTTGATGCGGTGGATGCACAAGGTGCGTTGGGTAATGTGCAAAATAACACACTTGGCCAAGGCTCGAAGCACGTGCCTATAATAACGGAAGAAGAGCAGGATTATCCTTTTATGGCTATGGGCTTGGAAAAAGTGCTGTTTACCAGAATTGATACACCATCATTTCAAAAAAATATCGTACAAAAGCAGGAAGATAAGGTGTTTCAAGCTGATATTCTAATCAGTAATGCCACATCTGGTCAAAGATATATAAACGCGGAAGATCATATCAAGTTGGATTTAATCGAGTTTTCAAAAACTGTAAAGTTACGTGGTGATGATCTAAATCTGAATGGCATGCCAGATGGTGCATTTTTGGTGTATAAATACAAATCCTTACAAACATTTCAGGCTACTGTGAAGTCTGATTGGAATGACATCAAGAATATAGAGCTAGACTCTGACGATTTGCAAAATGTGACATTAAGAAATTTCGTCCATGCAGATGTAAGTTTAACAGGCACGGGGAATGCCAAAGTAAATATTATTGACGCTAAACGCGGCTTTGTAGAAACAGGTGAGGGCAATGATAAGATTACAATCAAAGCCCTTAGCAATGGCGCTGGCTGGTCGAATACATTTGAAATCGATAGCGGCGCAGGTCATGATAAGCTTGGCCTCAAGGGTTATGGCGGCTATACAATTTTTGATATCGACACCGGAAGCGGCAATGACAAAGTATCAATAAAAGAAGCATACAAGTCTTCTGAAACTGACCTTGGAGAGGGCAATGATCGCTTTAATGGTGGTGATAATCCGGACACAGTTTTTGGCGGTTCAGGCAATGATATACTTTATGGGCGCGGCGGCGATGATGTGTTGTTTGGAGGTGGCGGTAAAGACAAGATGATTGGCGGGCAGGGAGCAGACCGATTTGTTTTTACGAAAGAAGACCTTGATCAGGTTGATACGATTAAGGATTTCAATGCAGCCGAAGGTGATATCATAGAGCTACGTGATATATTAATAGGATTTGATCCTCTTTCAGATGTAATAAGCGACTATGTATCATATAAAGAAAGGGGAAAACACACGAGAGTATCAATTGATCGTGATGGCCTTGAAAATAACTATGACAGCGCTGAAGCTATAATTCTCAGCCATACAAATAATCTTGATGTCCTGAGCTTGTTCGAGGATAGCGATATTATCATATCATAAAGTGGTTATAAATTATGGCGCAACCTTAATTGGCGTGTTTGCATCATCATTAATTTTTTATGCTGCGCTTCTTAATCGTATAGGCTACGCCGGCTATGACCACAGTTTCAAGGGCCGGATTGGTTGTAATCGCCTCGACATAAACCGGATCGGCAAGATCAGTCATGATATTATCGCCTATGATCAAACCGCCTTCTCGAACAAGCGGCAATAGCTTGTTGAGGTAATCAATATAGCCCTTCTTATCTGCATCCAGAAACAGTATATCAATAGGCTCGGAAAGCTTTAAGACCTCTTCATGTGCATCCCCTTCGATCAAGGTTATAATATCATTCATTTCTGCGCGCTTGAAATTCTCGCGTGCTATGGCCGAGCGTTCGGGGTCAATTTCAAAAGTTGTCAGCTTGCCGCCGGTTTGCTTGAGAGCCAGACCAAACCATATTGTTGAATACCCCGTAGACGTACCGATCTCTACAATATTCTGGGCATTTACACTTTCGGCTAAAATCCGGTACATACGGGCATCTTGCTCTGGCACATTATAGTAATTTTGGTTCTCTGTTATATCTTTGAGAATATCATGGATTTTTGCTTCATACTCATCCGCCGCCAAAGGCGGTTTCATATAATCCCAATCACTCTCACAGAAAAAAGAATCCGCTTTTGCTATGCCTGAAATAAAACACATCAGGACTAGAATAAAAGGCATAGTTTTGTTCATGAATAACTTCCTGTTTTTATAGACCTGAAAAAATACCTTCAAGAATAGCTTCTATAAGCTGGAAAAAGATTTCTCCGACAATTTCACCGCCGATTTCCTTACTTGTATCGGTCAAAAAGGAACTATTACCCGAAGCCTTAAGATTTTCAAGAATAATAGTAAGTTCCCCCTTATCCAGCCATATCCCCTTACAGGTCAGGCACATATCAATTTCCGCGCCAAGGTGATAGAAAATAGCCATACTACCATGATCGACGGGGCATTCTATGCGCTGGCTGAGTGCATGATTTTCAAAATCAGGATTATCTAGGCTATAGCCCTTTAGTCGCGCATATTCCCGTAGAACTTCATAAGGCAACCATATGCCTTCACACTTCCAGCAACAATACACCGAACCAATTTGAAGTGTCTTGGGCTGCAGAGGATAGCTATCTATGGGACATTCCATAGTATAAGTTTATAATAATGCCGGATTTCAGAACAGAAAAAAATGTAATTTCAGGAAATGGTGGGCCCGGAGGGACTTGAACCCCCGACCAATCCGTTATGAGCGGACTGCTCTAACCAGCTGAGCTACAGGCCCATTAATCATATGGTAGAAGTTTTCTACTGTAATTTTATCAATGGCACAAGAACTTAAACACGTAATTTATACATACAGGCCAGTAAAAGCGTGAGCAAGATCACCGCCCCGCCTTGGTGCATAACCGCCAGAGCAATATTTACCCCCGACAGTAACGTGGCAATACCAAGGCCTATTTGTACAAAAACAAAAAAGCCGAGCAGGGCAAAACGGAGCTGTATGTAGCCTGTACGCATTGCCCGTACGCTTAAGGCCAAAATGGCAAGGCCTGTAAACATCGCCAGCCATCTATGAACGAATTGTACGCCTGCGGGATGCTCGAAGAAATTCACCCAGACGGGCTTGTAAAACCAGACTTCAGACGGGATAAAACTATCCCCCATCATAGGAAAACTGTCATTATAGACAAGACCGCCATCAAGTCCGGCAACATACGCTCCCCAAAAGATCGTGATCATCAGCAAACCCAGCGTGACCCAGCTCTGGCGGTAGAGGCAGAAATGGCCTGTACGCGTTGTACCTGTCTTTAAATCTTTGAAATTCTGTGCGATCCAGAACATGAGTGCATAGATCAAAAGCGCCAGAGATAAATGCGCGGTCAGGCGGTAATGGCTGACCGAGGGGATATCAACAAGCCCACTTTTGACCATGTACCATCCCATCAGACCTTGCAACCCGCCAAGGATAAAAATCCCGAATAATTTCAGCTTATACCCCGAAGGTATCCAGCCTTTAAGTAAGAAAAACAGGAAAGGCAAACCATAAACCAGCCCGATCAGGCGGCCCAGAAATCTGTGAAACCATTCCCAGAAAAAGATATTTTTAAAATCTTCAAGCCCCATCCAAAAATGCTTTTTCTCAAATTCCGGCGATTGCTTATAAAGCTCGTAAACACGGGTCCATTCTTCCTCATTCAAGGGCGGTAAAGCGCCAATAAGCGGACGCCATTCCACCATAGATAACCCCGATTCCGTCAGCCGCGTAATCGCCCCGACAATAATCATCATAAAAACGAGCGCGCAACACGCATAAAGCCAGTAAATAATGGCGTTAATTCTGCGTGGCTCATTTATTTTTTGTGTCATCATCCGGAAATACTTTTTGTAGTTTTCATACGCCGTAATCTGTGTAATGTTTACAGGCAATCTTGGAGATAAACAAAGAAAAAGCCCATGGCAAGTTTTGATTTTATTGGCGCAGCATCAAAATCCTACGAGCAAGTATGGTATTATAAGGGCTATCTTGCGAAAGTTGCCGTTCCTGTTGTTTTTGTAAAAGTGTTTTGTCTGCTGAGCGTCTTTATGATGAATGGAGATGAGGCAATTAACATTTTACGTGGTAATCTTGTTATGTTTCCATCATATATTCTTGAAGGCATTTATTATGCCATGGTGGCACGCTTTATTATCTTTCGCGAGCCTATTTTTATCTGGGGTAAGCCGGTAAACCCGCCCGAACCCTCGCCGCAGGAAAAAAAGGGCATTACTTACATCCATGGTGCAAATTTTTCCAGAAAAACAGCCATACAAGCCAGCGTTGCCTTTTATTTATTGGTATTTTTGTTTTTTGCGGTATTGGGTACAACAGTGATGATGCCTGCGGCAGATGTGTTGCCTGTGAATACCGAAAATGAGGTGCAGGTTATTGAAAGCGCTTTGCCTAAGCAATTAATTATGATTATTGGTTTGTGTGTGATTGCGGTTATGATCTGGTGTGTCCGGTATATGGTTTTGAGCATTCCAACCGCTATGGGATTAAAACCCGGACATTTTTTAAGAAAACTCGGCGGGTTTGATGCCTCATCCAAATTGGTGATCTTAATTTTCTTATGTACTTTTCCGGTTATGGCGATTTTATTTCCCTTGCGCGCAACGCTTTTAGTGGGAATCACATCGTTGCCAGCACTTTTTATAATCCTTGATGTTTGTACATCGGTTCTTTTATCACTGCTGGTCAATACATTAACAGTATTCGCACTAGTTTATGCCACGATTGAAATTATGACTGGCGAAGAAAAAGAAGACCATTAAAGAGTAAAATTATGAAACTGATTGTCACGGATCAAAGCGGTAAAACTCATGAATTAGAGGCTGTTGAGGGCTGGCGGGTGATGGAAATTATTCGTGATTACGGCCTGCCCATCAAGGCAGAATGCGGTGGCGCGTGCTCTTGCGCGACATGTCATGTTTATGTCGATGAGGCGTGGATAGATAAGATACCGGAAATGCGCGATGACGAAGAAGAAATGCTCGATGAGGCATTTAACTTGCAGGATAACTCACGCTTATCGTGTCAGATCATCATGGATGAAGAACTGGATGGCCTGAAGGTTACTTTGGCAGAATATGGTGATTAAAGGGTATTATTGAAGCGTACCTTCAAAATCTGCCGCCCCAATGTCGCTATCCGTGATCAATTTTCTTTTTGCGACATAAACTGAATGTAGCGCGCCTTCTAATTCCTCTACCCAGAAATTCAGGAATTTTTTAAGAACTGGAAATTGTGGAGCCAGATCATAATCCTGCCAGATATATTCCTGCAACAGATGTTCATGATCGGGCATATGGTAGTATATTTGTGCTGTGGTCAGCCTGTAATTTTCCAATTGCCGTCTCAAATCTGCCATAAATATGCTCCTGTGATTATTAATCCAGTAAACATAGTATATCATAAATTCTTGCCAAATTCTAAATATGACAATTATAGCTTACTTCTTTTTCCTCACTTTTCTGCGGTGGTTATGGGGTTTTGGCTTTTTGGCTTCTTCCATAGGCCCGCCGGGACGTACAGGACGCTCGGCAAAGCGCCCGAGGCAGATCATACGGTCATACATCGTGATCGCGGCGGCTACCCCGACATTTACGCAGAATTTCATCGGAATTTTTACCACATGATCACAACGCTCAAGAGTTGCTGGCGATAAGCTCCCCATTTCAGGGCCAAAGACGTAGGCAGCGCGTAAAGGGTGCCGAAAGCTGGGCATTTCAATAGAATTCTCGGTTAATTCCACCCCGACAAGCGTACAATCCTCCGGCAAAGCCAGCTCAGCAGGGCTTGCATATTGATAATAGGGCATATGATTAAACGCATCCGAAGTATCACTTGTCCGCATTGCCTCAATATTGACATCTGGCTGAATGGCGAAGAAAAAGCTCCCGCCAAAGGAATGGGCCGAGCGCGCAATCGTGCCTACATTTTGCTCTTTACTAATCCCCTCAACCCCGATGCCAAAATAACCGCGCATATTAATCCTCGAATACCAGTTTCAATGCTTCTTCAATATGGATTTGTGTTGTATCAAAAATTGATAAATCATAGCTCTTTTGATCAACAATCATCCCGATTTCCGTACAGCCAAGAATAATGCCTTGCGCGCCATTATCTTGTAATTTCAATATGATATCTCTGTACGTGTCACGGGATTTATCCTTTGCTACCCCATGACACAGCTCATCATAGATAATAGTGTTAACGGCTTCACGTCCGGCCCTGTCAGGTGTCAAAACATCCAGACCATGGCTTTCCAAGCGCCCCTTATAGAAATCTTGCTCCATTGTATAAATCGTGCCAAGCAATCCGATTGTGCCAAGGCCCTTGGCTCTAATATTTTGCGCTGTCGCATCCCCCAGATGTAAAAACGGGATAGAGATTGCCGCTATAATATCATCAGCCATCTTATGCATGGTATTTGTCGCAAGGATAATAAAATCCGCACCGCCTTTTTCTAGCCCCCGCGCCGCCTCACAGAGCAAAGCACTTTGCGTATCCCAGTCTCCTTTTTCCTTCAGGGCAACAAATTCCCCAAAATCCACAGAGTTCAGGATAATTTTGGCATTATGATGACCACCTAATCGCGCACGTACACCTTCATTAAGTCCTTGATAATAGGTAATTGTTGATTCGGGGCTTAGGCCACCAATAATGCCTATGGTTTTCATGCACGCCTCTTCTTAAGGGCGGCTTCAAGCCTGCCAAGCGCCTCATTCAATCGACCTTCTGAAACCGCAAAGCAAAGACGGATATAGCCCTTACAAACATCACCAAAGGGTTTGCCGGGAGAAAGAAGGACGCCAGCCTCATCAATCAGGCGTTTCGTGAAATCAATACAATCATCTTCGCCCTCAACCTTGAAGAATGCATAGAATGTGGATTTCGGATAAGACATGCTCACACCCTCAATACTGCCAAGCCTTTCAACAACGATATCACGGTTTTTGCGCCACATATCAATCTGGCCTTTCAGGAATTCCTCTCCGGCCTCTAAGGCTGCAATCGCGCCATATTGCGTGAAAGTCGGCGGGCAGAGCTTATTATACAAAGCCACATCGCGAATCTTGGCCTCGGCTATCTTCGGACCTACAATCCAGCCCAAACGCCAGCCTGTCATCGCCCAAGTTTTGGAAAAGCTGTTCACAACTAGTAAAAGGTCGTCTTCCCGCGCCACATCAAGGAAACTAGGCGCACGTACACCTTCATAAACAATGCGGCCATAAACCTCATCGGAAAGAACCCAGATATCGCGTTCTCTTGCAAAGTCCAAAATAGCTTTCAGCTCTTCTTTGCTAGCCGTCCAGCCCGTAGGGTTTGACGGGGTTACCATCAAAATCACCTTGGTTTTGTCGTTCACAGCAGCAAATAGCTTATCCAGATCAAGTTTCCACTCCCCATCCACATTATCCAGAGCCACTTGCTTGGTTGTGGCTTGGGTTAGCTCAATCGCGCCAACCAGATTTTTCCAGATCGGCGTGACTGTAATGACCTCATCACCTTTATCAACCAGCGCTGCCAAGGATAAATGCATTGCCGTAGAACCGGAAGAAGTTACAAAAATACGGTCAGAAGCAATATCTAGCTCATAAATACGCTTGTAATAATCACTGAGCGCATCGCGTAATACCTCTTGTCCCAAAACAGGGCCATAAAACGTACGTCCTTCTTTCATGGCGCTCATTGTAGCTTCGCAGATAAAATCAGGGGTTGGCGCATCGCCTTCACCCTGTCCAAGCGTGATAATATTCTTCTTACCCCTTGCATAGCTGATCATCTCTGCACCCGGATTAGCCGTTAAAGCATGTAAAACGGGTCTGAATTTTAGCTTTTCACCACCTTCATCAACGCGTTCACTGTGATTTTCGTCTTTTTCTGTAGTCATGTTCTGTGTTTCTTGTGTCTGTACGTGCATTATAATTGCCTTTATATCGTCTTTAGCAGGCAAAGCTCTCATGCTTTACCATGCTACTGGTTGTTTTTAAATCATCTTTTTTGGAAAAACGTGCGCCTTCGCACTATGTCGGGATATTATGCAGCCACAAGGGCTGCCGCGCCGGCTACTGCCGCTGCGTTCATGCTGATCAGGTTATATGGTGCATCATACATGTTCATAAAACGCAGATTATGCGCAGCAATCTTTTTTGGCAAGAATTATTTTAGGCTTTTAGAGCATCAAGGTCTTTATATTCTTCTAAAGCTTCCGGGTTTGCCAAAGCCTCTATATTCTTGATTGGACGGTCATGAATGATGTCACGTACGGCAATTTCTGTGATTTTACCGCTTCTTGTACGGGGTATATCAGAAACGGCTATAATTTTGGCCGGAACGTGACGCGGAGAAGCCCCTTTGCGTATGACAGTCTTGATTTCCTTGATAAGATTCTCATCCAGATCCCAGCCATCCTTCATCACCACAAAGAGAATGACCCGTACGTCCCCATCCCAGTTTTGCCCCACACAGATAGACTCCTTCACGGCTTCGATCTTCTCGACTTGTCGGTATATCTCGGCTGTGCCGATACGTACGCCCCCCGGATTGAGCGTGGCATCACTGCGTCCATGGACAATGAACCCATTATGCTCCGTTTTCTCGACCCAGTCACCATGCACCCAGACATTGTCGATCTTCTCAAAATAAGCAGCCTTGTATTTTTTATCGCCCTCATCATTCCAGAACGATACAGGCATTGATGGGAAGGGCGAGCGGCAAGCCATCTCGGCAGGCTCTCCAATCACAGAATTGCCCTGATCGTCAATAATATCAACATCCATACCCAAACCTGCGCCCTGAAGCTCACCGCGCCAGACCGGAGAGATAGGGTTGCCCAGCATAAAGCTGGAGATAATATCTGTGCCGCCGCAGATCGAAGCCAGATGTACGTCTTTTTTGATATGCGAATAGACAAAGTCAAAGCCCTTATGTACAAGCGGTGATCCGGTAGATGTTATGGCTCGCAAAGATGATAAATCATATTTTTCCATCGGGTGAATAGTATTGGCGCTCATGGCTTCGATATATTTGGCCGATGTCCCGAATAAGGTGCAATTATGCTTAGCCGTATATTCCCATAGCGCATATCCATCAGGATAAAAGGGCGAACCGTCATAAAGCAGGATTGTTGCGCCACAACCCAGCGCCGAGATCAACCAGTTCCACATCATCCAGCCACACGTACTATAGTAAAAGACCTGATCGCCGCTCTTAACATTACATTGTAATTGATGCTCTTTGAAATGTTGGAGCAATGTGCCGCCATGACCATGGACGATGCATTTCGGAATGCCTGTCGTGCCAGAGGAAAACATAATAAATAGCGGATCATTGAAGTTCACGCGGGTAAATTCTAGGGCTTTACCCTCATAGTCCTTTAAAAACACCTCCATATCCTGCGCTTGGGGCAGCTCATTGGTTTTCATAGGCGATCCGGCAAAAGGCACAATGACAATCTTCTCAAGCCCTTCTATTTGCGGCTGTACGTCTCTCAGCTTTTCCATCACGTCAATGGTTTTACCGTTATAATAATACCCGTCCACAGAGATCAAAAGCTTCGGCTTTGTCTGACCAAAGCGATCAACAACCCCCTGTACACCAAAATCAGGTGAGGCTGATGACCAGATCGCGCCCAAAGAAATAGCCGCCAAAGCAGCAATAACGGTTTCGGGCATATTGGGCATATAGCCTGCAACGCGGTCACCCTTGGTAATGCCCATGTTTTTCATGGCTTGCTGCCATTTAGAGACACGTAGATTCATCTCATCATAGGTGATAGAGCTTTCCTTGCCGTGTTCATCCCTGAATATAATCGCCGGTGCATCTCCAGAGCCGCGAAGCAGGTTTTCAGCATAGTTTAGCTTGGAGTCTGTAAAAAAACGGGCCTTTTGCGTGACGCCACTTGCATCATCAAAGGTTTTTTTACCCTTTTCACCAATAACACCACAAAAATCCCAGACTTGCGTCCAGAAATCAGGGGCATTTTCAACAGACCAGCGCCATAAATCCTGATAATCACTGAAATTCTGCCTGTATTTCGACTCTATTTCCTTTTGGAATTTATAAAGCAGGGTATTTTCTATATAATCAGGAGAGGGGCTCCAAAGGGGGGGGCTCATGGTTGTTCTCTTTTGCTTGTTTCGAACAAATGCACCGAAATTTTGTGGGATTTTGTAACCAAAAGCAAGGATAAACGAAAACTTATAGTATACATATAAACGTATTATTTATATCCGTAGTAACTTATATTCCAAGGGTCTGGTAGATAAAGGCCCGATAATGAAAGATTTCATATAATGGCTTCACAGTTTCGAATTTTTCTTACCTTTCTTTTGATTTTTATATCTATGACAGTGCAGGCCTTCGCGCAGGAAACACCTGAGCGTTATACCAGTATAAGGATTATCCCCGAAACCAATAAGGTGCAAAGCGGACAGACGATCATGATGGCTGTGGAGCTTACCATGGCGGATCACTGGCATGTTTATTGGGCAAATCCGGGCGACTCTGGCTTGCCGGTTGATGTTAGGTGGTCTGGTGTTGAGGGTATTGATATAAAAGATATTAAATGGCCAATACCGGATAAAATACCCATGGATTTCCTTGCGAATTATGGCTATCACGATCGTGTTACCTTATTGCAGCCAATAACCTTTAATGATGTCAATCCAGATGAAAAGATAACCTTGAAGGCGAGCCTTAGTATCCTTGTTTGTAAGGAAATCTGTATACCTGAATCCGAAGAAATAGAGGTCGTGTTGAATGACCCCTCTGCCCCAGCTCACGATAATAGTGAGATTATTGCACAGGCCGAGAAGCATTTACCGCAAGATGCATCGGAATGGAACTACTCGTTTCAGGAAAAAGACGGATATTTATTGATGCGCTTCACGCTTGAGGAGGGGCTGCTAGGGGAGCTTGCTAATAAAGATCTGGAATTCTTTCCACTGGATTGGGGGATTATTAATCATGCAGCCAACCCCCAAATCTTTGTCGAGGATGATGCTATCTGGGTAGTGCACCCAAGAGGAGATCAGTCACTTGATGATAAGGAAAAATTGCCCGGATTATTGGCTATAAAAGGGCAATATAATACAGAAAAGGCATATGAAACAGTTCTTTATAAAAATAATGATATGGCAAGTAATTTTGTCATCTCTACGGAAGGTTCTGCTGAGTCTGGCCAAAACATGGCGCATCATGGCAGGGGCATTAAGCCGTCAGCACCATCACAAACAGATCAAATTACATTTTTCAGTGCTGTCATTTTTGCGCTGCTCGGCGGGTTGGTTTTAAATCTCATGCCCTGCGTTTTTCCTGTGCTTTCAATGAAGGCCCTAAGTCTTGTCAAGATATCTGAAAAAGAAGCATCGCTCGCGCGTAAACATGGTTTAGCATACACAGCTGGAATTTTGGCAAGTTTCCTCGTGATAGCCGGAGCTTTGCTAATGTTCAAAAGCGCAGGCCTGCTTGTTGGTTGGGGGTTTCAGCTCCAAAATCCACTAATTGTTGGGGCGCTGGCTTATTTACTCTTCCTGATTGGCTTGAACCTGATGGGGTATTTCGATGTATCAAACCGTTTCGGCGGAATTGGTCAGAGTCTTAGTCAAAAAGCGGGGGTTACAGGTACATTTTTCACAGGTGTACTTGCCGCGATTGTGGCAACGCCTTGCACAGCGCCGTTTATGGCGGCGGCTATTGGCTTTGCTCTGGTGCAGCCTGCCTTTGTCTCTCTAACGGTATTTATGGCTCTGGGTCTAGGTTTGGCCTTGCCGTACGTATTTTTATGCTTTGTACCTGCGGCCTGTAAGTTATTACCAAGACCTGGCGCCTGGATGGATGGATTCAAACAGTTTCTGGCTTTCCCGATGTTTGCCTCTGCCATTTGGCTGGTTTGGGTCTTGAGCGCACAAAAAGGCTCGGCAGGGGTTTTATATATTCTGACTGGCATGCTCTTTATTGTCTTTTGTATTTGGATCAAGAAAGTGCCCATGCGCCCGATCCTGTGCCCGTTCAGAAATCTAATTTTCTGGTTTATGGTGTTTATGCCGTTTGTGTGCCTGCTCTATGTAGATAAAGCGCCAATGGAAAGCGCCGATATGCAGACAAAATATGAATTCGGTGAGAAATGGAGTAAAGTCGCCTTGGATGAGGCCTTATTATCCGATGAGCCTGTCTTTGTCGAGATGACAGCAAGCTGGTGCATCACCTGCAAAATCAATCACGCCGTGGCGATCAACATTGAGACTACAAAAAATTTATTTTCTACGAAAAAAATTCGTTACTTTATCGGAGACTGGACGAATTATGATGGTGAGATTACGACCTACCTCGAGTCTTTTGGGCGCAATGGTGTACCGATTTATGTGTATTACCCTGCGCCTGACCCGCAAAGTGGCGAGCGGTCAGAGCCAGTTTTACTGCCTCAGATTTTAACGCCGTCACTCTTGCAAGAGGCACTAGGGAGTAAGTAATCTCAACACTACAAATCGGATTAACGATAAAAGGACACTTTAATCATGTATAGAAAAATAGCTATTTACACTATTGCACTTTTGGCGATGGCGGCGGCCCTGCCGATTTATGGTCACAAGGCACAGGCCAATGTCGAGGTCGGCAAAGCGGCTCCTGACTTCTCTGCCACAGATATTCACGGCGAGGCATTTTCCTTGAGCGACCACAAAGGCAAAACAGTTGTTCTGGAATGGTCAAACCACCAATGCCCGTTTGTCGTCAAGCACTATAGTTCAGGCAATATGCAAAGCGTACAGAAAAAAGCCACAGATCAAGGCGTTGTCTGGGTCACGATTGTATCTTCTGCCCCTGGAAAGCAAGGTCATGTAACCCCCGAAGAAGCTATGAAAATCGAGAAAGAGGTTGGAGCTAATGCAACAACCCGTATTCTGGATGAAAGCGGCGAAATCGGTAAAATGTATGGTGCGAAAACAACGCCGCATATGTTTGTAATCGACGGCGAAGGTACATTGGCCTATGCCGGCGCGATTGACAGCGACTCCAGCCCTAATCCGGCTGCTATCGAGGGCGCTACGAATTATGTATTAGCCGCGCTGGACGATCTGTCCGCGGGCCGCGACGTGCAAAATCCTGCAACATGGCCCTATGGTTGCGGTGTTAAATATTAAGTTATCCTCTTGAGTATGAAACTCTTGAACTGTGAAAGCCGTGAGCCTTAGGGTTTACGGCTTTTCTTTACTTGTAAGGCCTCACGCTTTCAGGTAAGATGAAATCCAAGAATAGTCATAACCCTGCCTTTTTTCTAACAACATCCCTTTATACGCTTTCAATCATGATTGACGAGAACATCATAAATATCCCACGGGAGTCCTTTAGGCCCACCCAACCAGAAACAGCGCGATGCGCCGTCAGCGAAGATGGTGTAATCCGTCATGCAAACCCTGCCTTTTACCAATTTCTGGGGCTGGCTGAAAACGAGACTTATAATATTCTCGATATATTCACATTTTCCGAAGAGGCTCTGGGTGAAGATGAGTGTATAAGCGCACTGGAGTCAGGCGAGCATGACGTACACCTCTATGGCAACCCGGTGATCACAAGCTTTTACTTTGATTGGGTGCAGGGGCATGACGGTACGCGTTATCTAGTCGTATCTTTAAATGACGAAGATAACAATCAGGAAAATCCTGTCGAGATTACAAAAGCCAAAGTTACGGAATCCGCTGGGATCACTCTGAAAAAGCCTCAAGATTACGCTATTTTCGCAGATCTCAGCCATGACATGATGGTTGTGATGGATGAAAACGGCAAGCTTATTTCCTGTAATGAGAATTTCAGCGAGCGCTTCATCACGGATGAACATAATCTCGAAGCTCTCACATTGATGGATTTCTTCGAAATGGAAGAAGGTCTAGAGGAACAAAGTACCGTCAAAATCTTTGAAGTAAGAATGCATGCGGTCAATGGAGACGTACACTGGGTAGAATGGCGACAAAAAAAGGCTGATGGCTATATTTATGCCTCTGGTCGGGACATTACCGAAATCCATAATCAGAAAAATGATCTTGCCCGCCGACAGGCGCAACTTACAGAGGCCGAATCTATCGGGCGTATGGGGCATTGGCGCTGGGCGATCGGGCAGGATAATGTCTATTGTTCCGAGGAAATGGTAAGAATTTTCGGTCATCTGGATAAAACGGACTTGATTACTGTAAATTGGTTCATGAAGCACGTACACCCCCGTGATGTTGGCCGTGTAGGTCAGGTTTTCCAACGTGCCATGATAGAGGAAAAGAATTACGAGATGGAATTCAGCATCCGCAGGCCGGATGGCGAGGAACGTTTCGTGAGCTGCGAAGGGCGCTGTGAAAAGGACATTAATGGCGAGGTTATCGCGCTTTACGGTATTTTACAGGATATGACCGAGCGCGTTTTATATGAGAAAAAATTACGTGCCGCTAAAAACGCCGCCGAGCAAGCCTATGCTGCTAAATCCAGATTTCTAGCGAATATGAGCCACGAGCTCCGTACACCCCTGAATGCAATCCTTGGCTTTTCTGAAATGATGAAAAACCAGCTTCTTGGGCCGATCTTCAATGAAAAATATCTGGAATATTCCACTAGCATCTATGATAGCGGTCAGCACCTCCTTGATATTATTTCCGATATTCTGGACATGTCAAAGATCGAGGAGGGTAAATATACGCTCGCTATTACAGACGTACAGCTAAAAGACGTTATAGACAGCGCGTTTCGCATGGTTGAATCACGTGCAATGGATGGGAACATTGCCCTTAAAAAACCAGAGTTTATGGGGCAAGACATCATTTTGCAGGCTGATCGCAGAGCCTTGCTTCAGGTTTTCCTGAATATTCTATCCAACGCCGTAAAATTCACCCGCGAGAAGGGTAAGGTCTGGATGGAAATCATCGAGGCACTGGATCATGTTACCATCAAAATCCATGATAATGGTATCGGCATCCCGCCCAATAAGCTGGCAGCAGTCCTAAAACCCTTCGAGCAAGCCTCTAGCGAATATACACGAGACCATGAAGGCACAGGCCTTGGCCTTTCCATCACGCGCGAGCTTGTAAATCTGCATGGCGGAAGAATGGATATCGAATCCACCGAAGATGTTGGCACAACCGTGACAATCAAATTGCCCTTAACTGTAAAATAAATTGGCCTTGTTTATCCTCATTGTTTATACAATAGCTATAAGCTTATAGAGGGGTAAGGCCATGGAAGATGGAAATCCGGCAGATTCGGATGACAACAAAAAATTGCCTAAAACGATTATGCGCTGGATTGCCGTGCAGTTCTACATTTTGAGCAAACGCATCAAGCGCCAATACAAGAAAATCATCACGCTTTCTGTTATTGGTTTGCTTCTTTCAGTTCTGGGTTTTGGTTTTGATCGTTATGAATCAAGTGTAACCACTTCGGAAAATAAGAAAAACCTTCAGGAAATAGTAGAAAATAGAAAAATTTCTCAGGAAAATTATGACCGCTTGCTTTCACAACTTGAAACATTGAAAGTCAATAAGGATAGCCAGAGACGTTTGCTTAATAACTTACTGGATCAGATTGATGTTAAAGATCAGAATATTTACGTACTGGAAACTCAGCTAGAAGACTATAAAAAGCGCATCGAAGAGCTTTTACAAAACGAGAATATTTCAGAAGGTATCAAGGCGCTGGTTCAAGAGGGTAGGATCGACGAAGCCGAAGAACTCGTTGACCGTCATTACGAAGAAAACCTGAAATCACAGGAAGAAAAACTCGCGCAAAGCCTTTATGAACGCGGTGAAATCAAAAAACTGAATCTAAAATATCAGGAAGCCGCCGATGCTTTTATGAAAGCCGCCGCTTTACAGTCAGAGAATTCAGTTTATTTGAATAATGCAGGTTTTCTCTTAAATGATCTTGGACAATATAAAAAAGCCATTGAATATTATGAAAAGGCTCTGGAAATTGATCTCAAAAATTATGGGCAAGACCACCCTTATGTGGCCATACGCTGGAGTAATCTAGGTGTGGCATGGAGTAATAAAGGCGCATATGACAAGGCGATCGAATATTACGAAAAAGCATTGGACAGTGAATTAAAGACGTATGGAGAGGATCATCCAAAAATAGCCATACGTTGGAATAATCTCGGGGCAGCATGGGATAATAAAGGCGAGTATGACAAGGCCATTGAATATTATGAAAAGGCTCTGGATAGTAATCTGAAAACCTACGGTGAAGACAATCCAAAAGTAGCCATACGCTGGAGTAATCTAGGTGTGGCGTGGAGCAATAAAGGCGAGTATGACAAGGCCATATCGTTTTATGAAAAGGCTCTGGATAGTGATCTGAAAACCTACGGTGAAGACCATCCCAATGTAGCTATACTTTGGAATAATTTGGCTATGGCCTTTAATAATAAAGGCGAGTATGACAAGGCCATTGAATATTATGAAAAGGCTCTGGATAGTGATCTGAAAACCTATGGTGAAGACCACCCCAATATAGCTACACTATGGAATAATCTCGGGGCAGCATGGGATAATAAAGGCGAGTATGACAAGGCCATATCGTTTTATGAAAAGGCTCTGGATAATGATCTGAAAACCTACGGTGAAGACCATCCAAAAGTAGCCATACGCTGGAATAACCTGGCTATGGCTTTTAATAATAAAGACGAATATGACAAGGCCATTGAGTATTATGACAAGGCTCTGAAAATTGCTTCAAGTAAATGGGGAGAAACTCATCCAAAAACAAGCACTATTATAATAAATTTGTTTACTGCAAAATGGCTGAAGGCAGAAAAAGAAAAAACTGAAAAAAACTAACCCACTTTATTCCGCATTGTCACAAATTCCTCTGCCGTAGAGGGGTGTATGCCAATCGTGCGATCGAAATCTGCTTTGGTGGCACCTGCGATAATCGCTGTGGCAAAACCCTGAACAATTTCTGCGGCTTCTTGCCCGACCATATGAAGCCCTAAAACCTTATCCGTTTGACTGTGTACGATCAGCTTCATAAACGTACGCTCATCACGCTCGGCTAAAATCATCTTCATAGCCCGAAAATCACTTTTATAAATATCGATCTCATCACCGTATTTCTCTCTAGCTTGCTCTTCTGTAAGACCGACTTGCGCCACAGACGGATTTGAAAACACCGCAGAAGGGATGTTCTCGTAAGACAAATAGCGATCTTGCCCGCCATATAGCCGATCCACAAGCGCATGACCCTCACCAAGGGCAACAGGCGTCAAAGCCACGCGATCTGTCACATCGCCAACCGCATAAACCGAGTGTACGTCTGTTTGCTCTTCCCTGTTCACAGGAATAGCACCATTTTTGGCTAATTTTATGCCCAATTCTTCTAGTCCCAGCCCTTCACTATTAGGTTTGCGGCCTGTGGCAAAGAGAACCTGATCAGCCTTAAGTGTTTTGCCCTTATCCAGATGCACCAGAATATCATCACCTTGCTTTTCAAGCTTTGTGATATTGGTCTCGGGGTGGAAGGTGATCCCTTGCTTGGTCATTTCAGCTTGCAGAAAGACACGTACATCCTCATCAAAACCCTCATTCAGGATTTTATCACGGCGGTAAATCACGTGCACTTCCGCGCCCAGCGCGTTGAATATCCCTGCAAATTCGAGGCCTATATAGCCAACCCCCAGTACCACCAGACGTTTTGGCATTTCTGGCAGATAAAAAATATCATCCGAAACAATGCCAAATTCTTTCGCCCCTTCAATCGGCGGAAAAACAGGCTTACCACCCGTGGCAATCAAAATACGCTCGGCGGTGAATTCCTTATCACCAACACGTACAGTATTTGGCCCGCTCAGAACCGCCTTGCCCCAATGAATATCCACGCCATTATTCTTGAGCAAGTTCTCATAGATACCATTCAGGCGATTAATCTCGTCATTTTTACGCGCTACAAATTTTGGCCAGTCAAGACTTTCGGCCCGTATATCCCAGCCATAACCCGAAGCATCTTCGGCGTGATGGGCATAAGAGGCCAGATAAGTCATAAGCTTTTTAGGCACGCACCCAATATTCACGCATGTCCCGCCATAAAAGCGTTCTTCTGCAATCGCAACTTTTACGCCATATCCTGCCGCTATCCGTGCAGCACGTACGCCGCCAGACCCTGCGCCAATAACAAATAAGTCGTAATCATAATCGCTCATGCGGCCTTTTCATCCTTTTTGGCTTCTTTTTTAACATCTTCTGCGTCTTTATCGTCGGGCACAATACCGCTTTCCCCGATAATCAGGCGAACACCTCTGTGATAGGTCATATAAGAAAAAAACCACTGTAAACACACAACAAGGCGGTTTCTAAAGCCAACAAGGAAGTAAACATGGGCAATACACCACAAAATCCAGCCCGTGAAACCGCTAAGCTTAAAGCCACGAAGATCAGCGATAGCACGGTTACGTCCAATCGTTGCCATAGTGCCCAGATCTTTGTATTTGAAGGTGCTTCTTTTACGCTCATCAATCCGCTTCAAAATATCTTTGCCGACAAATTCACCCATTTGCTTGGCAACAGGCGCAATGCCCGGTAAGGGACGCTCCGCACCTTCGGGCGTATGGCTTGCAGTATCGCCAATCGCATAAATTTCGGGATGATCTTGAACGCATAAATGGGCATCGACGGGTACGCGGCCTGTGCGGTCAGTCTCTGCACCGATCCATTTCCCTGCCGAGGAAGCCTGTACGCCTGCCGCCCAGATAACTGTACGCGTCGCAACGGTTTGCTCACCGAAGGTTACATGATCCTCAGTGATGTCCTTAACCATGGAATTCACATGAATATCCACGCCTAACGTCGTAAGGTGGTCAATCGCCTTGGCACAAAGCTTTTCATCAAAACTTGGTAAGATACGCGGGCCGGCATCAACCAGAATAATCCGTGCATCACTTGGTTTAATATGCTCGAAATCCTCGGTCAGTGTGTAATTGGCAAGCTCGGCAATCGCACCGGCTAGTTCTACACCCGTTGGGCCGGCCCCGACGACTACGAAATTCAGCAGCGCCGCTCTTTTCTCCAGATCATCTTCCATTTCTGCTTTTTCAAAAGCTGTCAGAACGCGCTTGCGGATTTCCCGTGCATCCTCAATGGATTTCAGACCTGGCGCAACTTCTTCCCACTCATCTTTGCCGAAATAGCTGTGGCGCGCACCAGTTGCCAAAACCAGATAATCATACTTAAACTCTCGACCGCTACGGGAACGTACAATCTTCTTATTCGTATCAACTTCAACAATTTTATTCATATAAACGGCAATATTCTTGGCTTTGCGTAAAATATGACGAATAGGCGAAGCGATTTCAGCCGCCGTCAAAGCCGCCGTAGCCACCTGATAGAGTAAAGGTTGAAAGAGGTGGTGATTGTGCTTGTCGATCACCGAGACACGCACACCCTTATTGGCTAATATTTTGGCCGTGCTTAGTCCGCCAAAGCCCGCACCAATGATCACCACATGGGGTTTATTCGATAAATCCTGTTCCATTATATTATATCTTTTTCCGTAGCGTTAAAAAATCAGGCAGCCGTCCATCCGCCATCAACAACAATATCTGTGCCCGTGATGTTTTCCGCCGTATCCGAGCACAAAAACAGGGCAATACCAGCAACTTGTTCGATTGTCACGAATTTTTTTGTCCATTGCGCCGCCAGTAAAACATTATTGATGACATCTTCTTCGGATATACCGCGCGCTTTTGCCGTATCGGCAATCTGGTTTTCCACCAAGGGGGTGAAAACATAGCCCGGACAAATCGCATTGCAAGTAATATTATCCTGCGCAACCTCCAGCCCCATAGTCTTCGTAAAGCCTAGAATTCCATGCTTTGCAGACACGTACGCCGTTTTGTAAGGCGAGGCCACCAAGCCGTGGGCCGAGCACATATTGATAATCCGTCCCCAACCAGCCTCGCGCATCCTGCCAAGTACGGCCTTGGTGGTATGAAAGGCCGAAGACAAGACAATTCCTATGATCGCATCCCATTTTTCCTCGGGGAATTCTTCGATTGGTGAAACATATTGTATGCCGGCATTATTCACCAGAATATCAACATTCCCGAATTCCTTTTCTGCCGTCGCCACCATATCACGGATTTCTTCGGGTTTGGTCATATCCGCGCCGTGATAGATTGCTGTTACGCCTTTACCTTCCAGCTCTTTTCGTTTTGTCTCGATCTCATTGGAATCGCCAAAGCCATTCATTACAATATTAACGCCTTGATCGGCAAAATTCTGGGCTATGCCAAAGCCGATTCCGCTTGTGGATCCGGTTATTAATGCTGTTTTTCCCTTCAATGACATCGCGCTCCTCCTTCTATAGCGTAAATGCGCAAAAAATATCATATAGAATGAGCATAAAAATAAAACCGCGATTACACCCAAAACCGGAAAAATCGTTTGTGCAATGCAAAGCAAAAAGAGGGGTGTAACACGCCGAATTCCTCTGGACCATAAGGCTTTTTCATCATAAGATGCGCCCGTAAATTATGTAACCGGTGATACCAAAACAATGTCTACTAGCAAAAAACAAAAGCAAAGTGATGCGTTTGATGCGCTAATCAAGCAAGCGCGTGATTTATTCCCTGAAAATGCCCCGTCTGGCCTGATACAAATGCTCGAAGTGATGTGCGAGAGAATTTCTGAAAAAGATCTGGAGTTTTTCGATGCCAATATCATGATGCATATGGCCCAATCACACTGGGATATGGCGAAATGCCGTAAAAAAGGGGAGCCAGAGCTAAAGATTTACTGTCCTGATATGGATAAAGGCGACTGCCGTAAGACTGTGATCGATATCGTTAGTGATGATGTGGCTTTCTTGGTTGATTCTGTGGCGGCTGAAATCAACAAACATAATCACCTGATCGGTATTCTGGTACATCCGGTATTATATACAAAATATAATGATAAGGCCGAGTTGCTGGATATTTCACCAGTATCGGGTGAAGATTATTTCCGTCAGGCGCATATTCACGTACAGATCAACGAAACCTTATCTGAAAAATCTATCAAAAAGCTGGAAGAAGGCTTTTTGAAAGTTCTGGATGATGTTTATAATGCCAATAAAGACTGGCATGACATGCTTGATAAGCTCAAGCAGTCTTCGGAAGAATTAAACTCTGCACGTACACGTCGCCCAGCCGCAGAAATACAAGAATATTGCGCATTTCTGGATTACCTGCACGACAATAACTTTACCCTTTTGGGCTATCGTGAATATCATTTCGATAAGGGAAAAGACGGCGCACCGGTCAGTAAAACGGTGAAGGGCTCTTCACTGGGGTTATTACAGGATGATCTGACACCGGCCTATATCTCCGAAACCCAAGAAGGCTTGCCGCGAAACATGCAGGAGTTGCGCATAAATCTCCCGCCTGTTTCTGTCTCCAAGACCAATAAGCTCTCGACCGTACACAGGCGCGTGCCGATGGATTGCATAGCCGTCAAAACCTATGACAAGCAAGGAAATATCATTGGTGAAAAGCTCTTTTTGGGTCTGTTTACCTCTGTGACGTACTCCCGCAGTGTAAGGGATGTACCATATTTGCGCAAAGTCGTTGAAGATGTAGTCGAACATTCCGGCTTTGTTCAAGGCTCCCATAATCGTAAGGCTCTGCGCCATATTCTGGAGAAATATCCACGCGATGAGCTATTCCAGATTGAAACAAAAGAGCTTTTGCGCATTTGCCAGAACATCATACGCCTGCAAGAGCGTCAGCGTATCGCCCTATTTATGCGTAAAGACCCGTTTAAGCGCTATATTTCCTGTTTGGTGTACGTGCCCAAAGACCGCTTCGGAACTGACTTACGACAGAATTTTGCGATGATCCTCGAAGAGGAAACAGGCGGCCAACTCTCAAATTTCTATACAACGCTAGATGATTCCGTTTTTGCGAGGGTCATGTTTATCCTAAAAACCAGCCAGAAAAACCCTAAAAAAATTGATATCGCTAAAATCGAGCATCGTTTACGCGAATGTGGCCAGACATGGCCCGAAAAACTCTATCAGGCTTTGGCTGAGGCCTATACAGATGAGCAACATATCGCCACAACAAATATGCGTTACGCAGAAGCCTTTCCGGTGGGGTATTCCTCGCATTATCTGGCCAAGCAAGCCGTATTCGATATCGAGAAAATCGAAGAAGCTTTAAAAGATAACAGTATTGTTCTGGACCTATACCGTCCCAATGATGTCTTGGAGAAATGCGTACGGCTTAAAGTCTATCATGTTGGCTCGCCGATCACACTATCGGATGTGTTGCCGATCCTCGAAAATATGGGCTTGCGCGTCATTGCTGAGCTTCCTTTCGAAATCAAGCCCAATGGCGGCAAGACTTCGGTCTGGATACATGACTTCTTGCTGGAAACACCTGAGATCGAAGGCTCTATTGAAGTCGAAGATGTAAAGAAAAACTTTGAAAAAGCCTTTGTCAAAATCTGGAATCAGGATGTTGAAAATGACACTTTGAATCGCCTGACACTTACCGCTGGCGCGAATTGGCATGAAATCACAATCCTGCGCAGCTATGTCCGCTACATAAAGCAACTGCGCTTTTCCTTCAGCCGCAGCTACATCGAAAAGGCAATGACAGATCATCCCGAGATCAGCCGCATGATTATTGATCTGTTCAAGAACCTTCTGGAGCCGGAAAGAAATACTAAAAACGAGACAAAACTATTCGAGGATTTGGCAAAGCCCGTCCTGGATAAGCTCGAAGATGTGATCTCCAGCGATTATGACCGTATTTTGCGCTCTATGGTTGGTCTTGTACAAGCCACAATGCGCACAAACTACTTCCAGCGCGCCAAAGATAGTAGCGCAAAGCCTTATTTGTCGCTAAAATTTGATTCATCGCTTGTGCCGGATATGCCTGCGCCGCGTCCATTCCGCGAGATTTTTGTCTATTCCCCGCGTGTTGAAGCCATTCACTTGCGTGGTGACATGATCGCACGTGGCGGCTTGCGCTGGTCTGACCGTCATGAGGATTACCGCACCGAAGTACTGGGCCTTATGAAATCGCAAATGGTCAAAAATGCCGTTATCGTGCCGATGGGTGCGAAAGGGGGCTTTATAGTCAAAACCCCGACCAATAGCCGCGAAGAGTTCTTCAAAGAAGGTGTTGAATGCTATAAAACCTTTATTTGCGGTATGCTGGATATTACAGACAACCAAAAAGGCAAAAAGATTATTCCACCCGAAAAAGTCGTGCGCCGCGATGGTGATGATCCTTACTTGGTGGTGGCTGCCGATAAAGGAACAGCGACATTTTCGGATATAGCGAATGGCCTGTCACAGGATTATGATTTCTGGCTTGATGATGCTTTCGCCTCTGGGGGCTCTGCTGGATATGACCACAAGAAAATGGGTATTACAGCCCGCGGTGCTTGGGAATCAGTGAAATTCCACTTCCGCCTTTTGAACCATGACACACAAAGCCAGCCCTTTGATGTGTGTGGTGTTGGCGATATGGGCGGCGATGTTTTCGGAAACGGGATGCTGCTTTCTGAGCATATCCGCTTAATCGGTGCGTTTAACCACTTGCATATTTTCTGTGATCCCACGCCAGATGTAGAAATTAGTTACAAAGAGCGCAAGCGTCTTTTCGATATATGCGGTGGCTGGGACGAATACGATGAAAAGACTTTATCTGCAGGCGGAAGAATCTATAAGCGTTCGGACAAGATGCTGGAACTCACGCCGGAAATCCAGCAGCGCTTTGATATACAAAAGCAAAAAGTCCCCCCGACAGAGCTTATCAAGGCCATTTTGAAATCACGTACGGATCTACTATGGTTTGGCGGCATTGGTACATATATTAAATCGTCCAAGGAAAGTCAGGTCGATGTTGGTGATAAGGCCAATGATGCTGTACGTGTAAACGCCGTGGATGTACGCGCCAAAGTAATAGGTGAGGGCGCAAATCTAGGCGTAACCCAGCTAGGCCGCATTGATCTGTCTGAAAGACAAGTCCGTTTGAATACAGACTTTCTGGATAATTCTGCTGGTGTGGATTCCTCTGACCATGAGGTGAATATCAAAATTTTGCTCTCAGAGGTGATGACCAAAAAAGAGCATAATATGGACCTAAAGGCCCGTAATAAATTACTAGAGAAAATGACTGAAGAAGTTGCGGACCATGTTCTGCGTCATAATTACCAGCAGGCACAGGCCATTTCTTTGGCCGAGCTTCAGGCCCGTGAAAACCTGCAAATACAAGAAGAATTCATTCAGGATATGGAACGTGAACAAGGGCTTCGCCGTGATATTGAAGGCCTACCCGATCAGGAAACCATTGAACTGCGCATTCGTACAGGTAAAGGTTTAACCCGCCCGGAGCTATGCGTACTTCTGGCCTATGCCAAAATCAGTCTGACTCAGGAATTGCTGGAATCCGATATTCCCGATAATCCTGAAATGGCTTATTGGCTTATTGAGTATTTTCCTGAAATTCTGGGTAAGAAATTTGAAAAGGAAATTCTGAATCACAGATTGCGCCGCGAGATTATTGCGACGATGATGTCAAACTCTCTCATTAATCGTATGGGCCCGACATTCCTGAAATCCCGTATGAACAAAACAGGCGAGAGCATTAACGATATCATGCAGGCCTATCTGATCGTGCGTGATGCCTTTGGCCTGCGCGAATTATGGGACAACATCGAGGGGCTGGACGGGAAAGTTGTTGCCAGCGTACAGCTCAAAGCCATGCGCGAAATCGCACTTCTATCCGAGCATGCTATTACATGGTTCCTGACGCGTCTGGGTCGTGAAATGGATCTGAAAAAAGACGTACAGGAATTTGGCAAAGGCGTTAAAGAACTTAGTAAAGACCTTGATACGCTCGTGACACAGGATGTACGTATGTCAATAGAGCAGCGTACGCAAATTGGTATTAAGGATGGCTTGCCACATGATATCGCCCATGAAATCGCACTGATGCCTGTACTCTCTTCGGCTTGTGATATTATCCGCGTCTCCGGTGAGCAGAAAACCGACCTGAAAAGCGCTGCGCGTACGTATTTTGAACTCGGCGAGCGTTTGCATTTCGATTGGCTACGTCAACAAGCGCGCTTCCTGCCGCATGAGGGCCACTGGCAGGCCGAAGCCGTTAGCGGTTTGATCGATCAGTTCTTTGGCTGTCAGGCCGGCATGACCTTACGCATTTTGCGTGATGTTGGCGGCAACAATAAAAAGAAAACCTCTCTGGTGGATCAATGGCTGGACCAGCACGGCAATCATATTGTGCAACTGGACTCACTCTTCGCAAGCTTGCGCCGGACAGGGACAATTGACCTGACCATGCTCACCGTGGCCGAGCAACGCTTGCGCAGCCTTTACGGCGGCTAAAGTCCTAAAATCGCACAGAAAATAATCAATCCAAAAATATAATTGGCCTTGAAGCTCTTAAGAGAGCTTTCTTGGATATCCGGTTTCCATTGCGCCATAATCCGCCCCAGATAAAGCAGTGAAACCCCAAAGAGGATGAGAGTCACATAGGGCACAGTCTCTGTATTCTCTTGCATGTATTTCACAATAAAACAGACAAGAAGACTGATCGCGCTTAAACCATAAAACCCCCGCACCCAGAATTTGCTCTCCTCATTAAAAAGCCGCGCTGTGGATTTAATCCCAGCCATGATATCATCGTCCTTATCTTGATGCGCGTAGATCGTGTCATAGGCTATCGTCCAGAAAAAACCGCTGATATAGAGCAGGAGCGCCGCCGCATCAACCGAGCCATAAATCGCGCTATAACCCATCAGCGCCCCGAAATTAAAGGTAAGCCCCAAAAAGGCTTGGGGCCACCATGTGATACGCTTCATAAGGGGGTAGGTCGTAATCAGAGGAAGGCTCAATAGCCCCAGTAATATTGTGGTCATATTAAATTGTAGTAAAATCAAAAGCCCAAACAGCAACAATGTTGCTAAAAACACAAGCGCTTGCTTGGGTAAGACAGCGCCGCTGGCAATCGGCCGCCCTCGTGTGCGTTCAACCATCTTATCCAGATCACGATCCCACAGATCATTAATCACACAGCCCGCCCCGCGCATAATCACCGCACCAAGCGCAAATAAAACCATGACTGTCCATGTCCGCACCGTAAATTGTCCTAATCCACCCGCCGCCAGTGCAATTCCCCAAAAACTGGGCAGGAGTAAAAGCCAGATCCCGATAGGCCGATCCAGCCGCATGAGATAGGCGTAAGGGCGGATTTTCGCAGGCAAAAACCGTTCGATCCAGACAAGGCGCTTGATATCTGTGAAATTTTCGCTATTTACTTCTTTGATCATGACAAAGGATTTATACAAGCATCCGAGGCTATATCTCAATGCCGCATTTGAAGAAAATGCGCTTATTCTCCTTGAGACAGATCAATCCCATTATTTGCGCAATGTTTTACGAAAAAAAACAGGTGACCACCTTCGTGTGTTTAACGGGCGGAATGGCGAGTATCTGGCGGTGATCACTGAGCAAAAAAAGAAAGAAACCAGTATAACCTTGGTGGAAAAGCTTAAGGATCAACCAAAAAAAGCACCGGAACTCGCTCTGTACTTCTCGCCGATTAAAACGGCGCGCCTAAGCGTCATGGTCGAAAAAGCCGTCGAGTTGGGCGTGAGTGATTTTTACCCTGTCATCACAAAGCATACGGAAAAACGCTTTTTAAACGATAATCGCATCCAGCGCCAAATGATTGAGGCCGCCGAGCAATGTGAAAGGCTGGATATCCCGCATTTTCACGAGTCGCAAGATTTCGATAGTGTTATCAAAAACCTCGACAAGCTTGTAATTGTGGGGCTTGAACGTGAAGAACTGCCCCCTCTAAGGGATGTCACGGCAACCAAAGGACCGCTAGCCTTTTTCATTGGACCCGAAGGCGGTTTTTCTGACGCTGAAATCAAAGTCATTGTAGATAATAAATATCTCGTTCCTGTTTCGCTGGGGGATAATATATTGCGCGCCGAGACCGCAGCCATTGCCTGTTTATCATGGGCGCGCCTATCATTTTGAAAAAAATCAGTAAAAAACATAAAAAAATAACAAAACCCCTCTGTTCAGACTTGCTTTTTCAGTGATATATTTCTATGTCTTAGCGCCAAGAGACTATTCGACCAATAAACGAGCATTCGAAAATGAGAATACACAAACAATTATTTGCCTTTGGCTTTATGATCCTAAGTGCCGTAACACTCTTTACTTTTCCGGCCCTTGCCAATGAACCGGTCGACTGGGGCTTGATGTTACAGCCATCTGCAACCACATCAGCTGATCGTATTCATGAATTCCATAATATGCTCCTCTATATTATTGCCGCAATTGTCGCTTTTGTTTTTATGCTGTTGGTGATTGTTGTTCTGCGCTATAATAGACGCGCCAATCCCACACCATCCAAGGTGACACATAATGTCTTGCTGGAAATTGTCTGGACAGTTGTCCCGATTATTATCCTCATCGTAATTGCTGTGCCATCCTTCAAGATTCTGTACCAGAATGACCGCATTGCCGAACCTGAAATGACCCTGAAAGTCACTGGGTATCAGTGGTATTGGGGATATGAATACCCTGATCATGATGGCATTAATTTTATGTCTTACATGGTGAAGGAAGCTGACCTGAAAGATGGACAAAAAAGATTGCTTTCAACGGATAATGTTGTGGTCTTGCCAACGGAGACAAACATTGCCCTGCTGGTAACAGCGGCAGATGTGATCCATGCATGGGCGATGCCGGCCTTTGGCGTAAAGATCGATGCTATCCCGTTCCGCACCAATGAAACATGGTTCCGCATCGAAAAGCCGGGCGTTTATTACGGGCAATGCTCCGAGATTTGTGGCAAAGACCACGCCTTTATGCCTATTGAAGTTCACGCCGTGCCCAAGGCCGAGTTTGAAGCATGGGTCGAGCGTGCTAAAGAAGAATTTGCATCTAATGCTGTCGATGAAAGTCCGGTTGAATTTGCAAAGCTAAGTGATAAGTAATTTTGAAAGAATTTAAGAACTAAGAAGAAAGTGAGAAACAGTCATGGGTGACCACGACCACAAACCCGGATTTTTTACACGCTGGTTTATGTCAACAAACCACAAGGATATCGGAACGCTATATATTATATTCTCGATTATCGCCGGTCTGATCGGCGGCTTGTTCTCGATGATTATGCGTCTTGAGCTGCAAGAGCCGGGCGTACAATTCCTGCTGGATGATGCAGGCAATCCTGACGGGCATCTCTGGAATGTTTTTGTCACCGCCCACGGCCTGATTATGGTGTTCTTCGTGGTGATGCCGGGTTTGATCGGCGGATTCGGTAACTGGTTTGTGCCACTGATGATCGGCGCGCCCGATATGGCTTTCCCGCGCCTGAATAACATTTCCTTCTGGCTGATCGTACCGGCCTTCTTGCTTCTTATCCTCTCTGCCGTTGTTGGCGGCGGCGCTGGAACAGGCTGGACCATTTATCCGCCGCTCTCCTCGGCGCTGGGGCATCCGGGGATGGCCGTGGATATGGCGATCTTTGCCCTGCACTTGGCAGGAGCAAGCTCCATTCTTGGCGCGGCAAACTTTATCACGACCATCTTTAATATGCGCGCACCGGGCATGACTTTGCATAAAATGCCACTTTTTGTGTGGTCCATGCTGGTGACATCCTTCCTGCTTGTTCTGGCTGTGCCGGTTCTTGGCGGCGCGATTACCATGCTTTTGACTGATCGTAATTTCGGTACGCATTTCTTCGAGGCCGAAGGTGGCGGTGACCCGCTTCTCTTCCAGCACCTCTTCTGGTTCTTTGGTCATCCAGAGGTGTACATCATGATCTTACCGGCTTTCGGGATTGTCTCGCACATCGTCTCGACTTTCTCTGCTCGCCCGATCTTCGGATATCTGGGCATGGCTTATGCGATGGTCTCGATCGGCGTGGTCGGATTTGTGGTATGGGCGCACCATATGTATACAGTAGGCCTTAGCGTCGATACACGCGCCTATTTCACAGCCGCCACCTTGATTATTGCCGTACCAACGGGGATTAAGATTTTCTCATGGATTGCGACAATGTGGGGCGGATCGATTCGCTTTACCACACCAATGCTCTGGGCGATTGGCTTTATCTTCCTTTTCACCGTAGGTGGTGTCACAGGGGTTATTCTGGCTAATGGCGCAATGTCTCCAGTGCTTCATGACACATATTATGTGGTTGCACACTTCCACTATGTGTTGTCTCTTGGCGCAGTCTTTGCCCTTTTCGCAGGATTCTACTACTGGTGCGGCAAGATGTTCGGTCGTCAATATCCCGAATGGATGGGACAAGTGCATTTCTGGCTGACATTTGTCGGCGTGAATGCCATCTTCTTCCCTCAGCACTTCCTTGGCCTTCAGGGTATGCCGCGCCGTTATATCGACTATCCTGATGCTTTCGCAGGCTGGAATATGGTTTCGTCTTATGGCGCATATCTAACGGGAATTGCAACACTATGGTTTATTGTGGTGGTGTTCTACACAATGTTCTTCGGTAAGAAACCATCTGGCAATTATTGGGACGTACAGCCACAAAGCTTTACTTTGGAATGGTCATTATCATCTCCCCCGCCATTCCACCAATTTGACATCCAGCCAAAAGTGAAATAAGCATTCAAAACCCCGGTGGAAATCGGGGTTTTTTTTATCCTCATAGGCTATGAAAAATTTGACTTTTATGCTGTAACTAACATACAATATTCCCATAATATTTTATAAATAATAAAAGCGAAGTTGAAATTATGGTTGCACTTACTGAGATGTTTTCTTTGGTTGGCGGGGATGTATTCCATGACCAAGAGCCCGCCAATCAGTCAGATTTTGGTTTAACCGAAGGTGCTATACTTTCCACGGGTCAGAAAGTTTCTTCCTTGTCTGAAACAGATATCGGGCAATCAGAATATAATACTTTTGGGTTTTGGGATTGGGTAAAAGATATCATAGATGGCTGGGGCAGTGGTGACGACAATTCTCCTGATCCGCAACCCGGCGGTTCGGATTCTTATCTTGGTAATTATTCTGACGAAGCCATAAGGCAGGCAAAGGAATTATTACAAGGAGGGCATATCGACCCCGAGGATATGGCTCCGGATTTAAAGGCGCTTTTAGAAAATGAAAGAGCATTGGCCGAGGCTGCAGTAGAGCTTCTACGCGATGATAATGAAGTTAATTTGCGCATACGTGTTGATGGGGAAACCTATACTGTTGATCATGATTTAGTTCATCGCATCGGTGTTCGCGATGATGGTGATAACCTGATTACCCGTATCGAAGGTGGCAAGATCGTACCGGTTGTTGGCGGTAATAACCCCACACCACCAGATTCACGCATTGAAGAATTACTTGAACGAAAAGAGCAGCTTGAGGAGGAAATAGACGGACTTAATCAAAGAAGTGACGAAATTCGCCAAGAATTAGGGTATGTAGATGTAGATGTAGCAAAAATGGTAGGGGAAGGTTCAGAACTGGCAGGTATATCACAAGAAATTGCAAATCAGCTAGGCGGCAACACAAACATATCATTTGATAGCTTCATGGAAAAATTAAGAGAGTTGGCGGAAAGCGACTCACCTCATAGTGATGCTGCTTCTGACCTTTATGATAAATTAAGCTCTGGTCTTGAGGGACATGACAAGTTCTTGAAAAAATATGCTGCTGACTACGAAAAAGACAATGTTTCGGATTTGATCAAAGAGCGTGAGGGAATTGAACATGAGCTTTTAGATAAAGAGTTTGAACTTGAAGAAATAGAAGAAGAACTAGACCCGCATAGAGGCGCGGCAGTAGAAGCCGCTGTTGTAATGCCTGACGAAGAATTCGATAACCTTAAGACACAAGTAGAGCTAGCGATTGATGGTCGCCCCGAAGACGTATTGGAAATTAATACCTTTGAAAATGATGAAACAAAAGGCATTGCAGTTGTCGATCATGATCGCAGCGTTGAAACAATAGAATTTCAAGGCCCTGATTTATCACCTGCTCAGGAAACAGAGCTGAAATCTCTGGCTGTTCCCGAAATGGCGACAGTTGAAATTGACACCTATAAGGGCATGATGAATAATATTGCCGATCAGCTCAATGCACCTGACGGGACAAGAATCAATGAGATATTTCTGCGCACCGAGCCGATTTTAGGCGCCCAACCCGGAGAAGATGGATCTTTCCCCTATCGTTACGTTGTCGAGGCTAAAATGGAAGGTTCGGATGATAAAATCACTGTCGAAGGTGTCGCTAATCTTAAGATTGACGAACAACAAGACTTGCCGCGTTTGAAATGGCAAATCGAAGAAAATGGCTTCGTCGAGCCAATGATTGATGAGTCAGCACCGGATACAATAGAACTAGAAGTAGGCGGTAATGCAGCCCAGACAATTGAGGCTATAACCTCTGATAAACAAGATCAGGTAGCAAGAGTAGTCGAACAAACTGGAGCAACAGTCAATATGACATTAGGTGGTTAAATTCTCTATTTTTATCTGCAAGTTTCATATCTAGCCAAAAGTGAGTATGCATTCAAAACCTCGGTGGAAATCGGGGTTTTTTATAGGAAAAATTCATAAAAATTATGCTATCCTATATGTATGGTGGGTAGGTTTTTCAAATTCTCGCTTTATTTAACATGCGCAGCGCTCATGCTCGCGCCCTTACCTGTTTATGCGCAATGTACGTCACCTGCAGGTGTCGCCGGAGAAAATGGCTATAACCTGACCGGTAGCGGCGAGATGGAATATTGCGATGGTTCAAGCTGGATCTCTATGAATAATTCTTCTGTAACAATTGGGGCCACGCTTGTTGGACACTGGAAGCTTGATGAAACGACGGCGACCACAACGGCGGCAGATAGCTCGGGCTATGGCAATGATGGAACAATGACTGGCATGACGGGAAGTGCGAATACTGTTACAGCCAAGGTTTCTACTGGTTTGGATTTTGATGGTTCCACTGATTATATAGAGGTTTTAGGCAATCCTAGTGAGTACCAAATTACAGGCAGTATCAGTGCTGCTGCATGGGTAAAGGCTGATAGCTGGCCTGAAATCAAGCATATTGTATCAAAGCAGGGCAATGGTGGTGCAAGTAATAATTATGGATGGAGACTTGCTACATCTGGTGGAAGTTCACCATTTAATTTCGGGGTATCTGAAACAGGTGCAACTATGATTGACCGACGGAGCGCGACAATACCTGAAGTAGGTAAATGGTATCACGTCGCCGGTGTGTATGATGCTTCTTCTCAGACAATAGATATCTATATTAACGGACAATTAGACAATGGAACATTAACCGGAACCGTTCCGTCTTCCCAAAACGATTCATCGGTTAACGTCTTTATCGGAAGGCGATCCGGCGGTGGTCGATTTTTTGACGGTATCATAGACGATGTCCGTATTTATGATAATACTCTGAATGCTTCTGATATTGCCATACTTTCCATATGCACCAAACCTGGCGAGCTTGGCTATGACTTTGCAAATCATGTATTGCTCTGGTGCGATGATAATCTGGATGCGTACACTACCGGAACAGCCGGTGCAGGCGGCGGGGGATGTGCAGCCTCGGGCAGCAAAGCCGCAGGCGTAGAAGGCACAATGCAATATGACACAGCCAATAATAAAATGGTGTTCTGTGATGGGGCTAATTGGGTAGATATACCGAACTAAGAAGGTTTAGTCGCCAGCTTGTTGAATAAGTCACGATAGGACACTTTTGGTACTTCTTCCGGTTTTTTCTCTTCCGAAGATTTGATATTCATGAAATCAGGTTTTTTAGCCACGGCCTGTGTTTCAGGCGCTTTATTTGTATTTTCTTTAATATCCGGTGCAGGATTCCCTCCAGAAACCGACGGAGCTGCATCCTGTTTCTCTGGCAAGGGCGGCGCTTGCGACGCATCGCTACTTGGCAGGGACGGTGCTTGCGGAGCGGCTGTTTCCTCTTTTGGAGCTAGTGGCGCGGAAGGCTTGTCTTCCTCTGAGATAGGCGGCGCAGGATTGCCCGCAGGGCCACTTTCGCCATCCTGCTTTTCAGGGGCAGCTTTTGGCGCTTGATGTTCACTATCAAGTGCAGGCGGCGTATCGCCATCACTTCCGCCGCCAATTTCAATACTTTGCCGCGCGACCTTATCTCCGTCTTCGCCTTCTTGCCCGGAAGTTTCTCCGGCTTCCTGAGCTTGTGACTCGCTTTGTGGCTGCGTATCAATCGGCTTGATATCATCCAGTTCATCATCCAAATTGGGCATAGCACCGGATGTATCTTTTGGCTTGGAGGCCAGAATTTCACGTTCTGCATCTTGCAAAATCTTATCATCATTTTGTTCTTCTGGGCGGGCTTTCGTCTCCTTGGCATCGTCTTTCTCTTGTTCAAGTGTTTTCAACAAGCCCGGTTTCACACGTTCTATGATATTTTCAGCATAGAGATATTGGCAAACGCCGATGCCAAAATGGTCAATGATTTTGCTAACGTAATCCACTTGTAATGTGCCTGAATCAACGCTTTTATCCTGAAGCTCGTCAATCATCTTGAGCAACTCGAAGCGACGCTGCAAGGCAGATTCTTCCAACTCTGAACGGTGATCCCAGTTATTACACCCTTCATGGTCATATTTAATGAGTTCTTCTCCGAAAATATAAAAAGCAGTTTCTTTATATATTTCACCGAATTTATTACGGCCACTGGGATTACCTTTGAGGTATAAAAGCTCGAGTGCTTCCTTGATTTTATCCAGATGCGGAGAAAAAGCGGCCTTTTTGGCTGCTTCATAATCCGGCTTTACATCTTCTTCATCACTACCAGGGGCGTTAGACATATCCAATTCCGACAATTAATTTCGAAGCACCATACTACCTGCAATTATACTGGAATAAAAGCCTTAGCAGAAGATTTAAAATTGGTGCAGATACAAAAATTTTTTAAAAAAGACTGCCCTGTTCCTTGTCATTTTGGCCCTGTACGTCTTTGGGCGCTAGTTTTTTTGCTGGCTGCGGCGCAATATTTTTTTGGGACTGATCCGAAATAACCGCAGAAACACGCTTTTCACCATAAAATTCAAGACTCACATTTTGATCCACGCTTAAGTTTTCTGGGTTCGTGACCGGTTTATTATTCTGGTCACGTACAACCGTATAGCCGCGCTCAAGAACCTTTTGGAAGGAAAGCAGCTCAAGCATACGCCCTGATTTTTCAATCAAATCGCTTTTTTGTTTCAAGCCACGATCAGACATAGGCTTCAATTCCTTCGCCCAGCGCTCATAAGCATTGCGTTTTTCCCGCACTAAACTTTGCGGGCTGGGTACATGCATACCCGCAACACGCTTTTCCATGCGGGCAATCAAGGCCTTGAACAAACTATCGAGCTTATGCGTCGTATGATCAATATGCTGCATTCGCATCTCCAGCAGACGTTCCGGCTTGCCGAGCTTCGCCGCCAGAGTTTCTATGCGCTGGCGCTTTTCACTGACCAGGCGTGACATACCGGAGATCAGGCGCTGCTCGTCTTCGGAGACTTGGGCACGTAAATCCATGCGTACGGGCACAGCCATCTCCGCCGCACCTGTCGGGGTCGGGGCACGTAAATCCGCCGCATAATCAATCAGGGTCGTATCGGTCTCATGCCCAACCGCAGATATTAGCGGTATCGTACAATCCGCCGCCGCGCGTACAACAATTTCCTCATTAAAGGCCATGAGGTCCTCCAGCGAGCCGCCACCACGTGCAACGATCAAAATATCTGGCCTGTACGCTTCAGGTAAGGTATCAAATCCCTTGATAGCCGCAGCGATTTCCTCGGCTGCACCTTCCCCTTGTACCTTGGCCGGCCAGACGTAAACGTGCCGCGGAAAGCGATCCCTCAGGCGGTGAATAATATCCCGAATTACCGCACCAGTCGGTGAGGTTACAATACCAATCCTTTCCGGCAAAAACGGCAGCCTTTTCTTGCGCTCTTGCTCGAATAATCCTTCCGCCGCCAGCTTCTTGCGACGCTCCTCCAGCATTTTGAGCAAAGCACCCTCGCCAGCCAGCTCTAATTGCTCGATCACAATCTGGTATTTCGAGCCAAACGTCGTGATCCGCCCCGTGATGATGACTTCCATGCCTTCTTCGGGCTTAACGGAGAGCTTCGCCAGATTGCCCTTCCAGCATACAGCATCAATCGTGGCTTTATCCTCTTTCAAATTCGTATAAAGATGCCCTGAAGCCGGACGCGAAACCCGCCCGATTTCCCCGCGGACACGTACCCGCCCATACGCAGATTCCAGTGTACGTTTCACCGACCCTGCCAGCTCTGCCACTGAGAATTCCGGCGTATTATCCAATTTGAGACTTTCCTGATTCATAAGGGGATAATATAGAAGGCATCCAAGAAATTCTACTCCCGATATGATAAGATTGCTTCATGACAAATCCATATAGTTCATATCTTTATAAAGACGAGGAAACCTGCCTGTCAGAGGCACTGGACGCCTTGGATTGGGATGAAGCCAAAGCTGGAACGATTCGGAAATCCGCTATAGATTTGGTTCATAAAACCCGCGAAAGAAAAGGCGGTAAATCCCAGCTTGAAAGTTTCTTGCAGGAATTCTCGCTTGATACTGAAGAAGGGCTTGCCATGATGTGTCTGGCCGAGGCATTACTCCGTATTCCAGACGCACGTACAGCAAACCTCTTGATCCGTGACAAGATTAAGGCTGCGGAATGGCTGCATAAACATGGTGAGAAACCCAAAGACCTACTGACACGCGCCGCTAGTTTCGGGCTAGCCCTGACCCATAAGACGCTCGATAGTGCCTTTGCCAAGCTGGGCGAGCCTGTCATCCGTGAAGCCATGGTGCAGGCCATGCAAATCATGGGGAAACAATTTGTTCTGGGCGCCAATATCGAAGGAGCGATTAAAAACGCGAATACTTACGAGAAGCAGGGTTATTCCATGTCCTTTGATATGCTTGGTGAGGGCGCGCGGGAGGCCAAGGCCGCCCAAAATTATTTCGAAAGCTACGCCCATGCCATTCAAACCATAGCTGCCCGCGCCAAAGAGGGCACGGGCATCTCGGTCAAGCTCTCTGCGCTCCATCCCAGATACACGTACGCCCAAAAGGAACGCTGTATTCCTGAATTGGTTGAAAAATTAACCGAATTAGTGGTAATGGCTGCCAAGCAGGATATTCCAGTGACTGTCGATGCTGAGGAAGTCGCCAGACTTGATATCTCTATTCAAATTTTCAAGCAGGTTTTCGCCAGCCAAGAACTAAAAGACTACGAAAAATTCGGCCTTGCCGTGCAAGCTTATCAAAAACGAAGCTTAGCCTTGCTTGATTATCTTGCTGATCTGTCGGTAGCACATAAAAAGAAAATACCCGTACGCCTTGTGAAGGGGGCGTATTGGGATACGGAAATCAAGATTGCACAAATGGGCGGCATGCCCGATTATCCGCTTTACACCCGTAAATCAAATACGGATGTCTCTTATCTGGCCTGCGCGCAAAAAATGCTGGCCCGCAGTGATGCTTTTTATCCGATGTTCGCCACCCATAATGCGCATAGCATCGCCGCCATTCAGGAAATGGATAAAAATTCAGCCAATACATTCGAATTCCAGCGCCTGCATGGCATGGGTGAGGGGGTGTACGCCTCCATTGTGCCCGATCACAAGGTCAGTATTTACGCCCCCGTCGGCCCGCACAGGGACTTGCTGCCCTATCTGGTCAGACGCTTGCTGGAAAACGGGGCGAACTCGTCTTTCGTCAATAAAATGCTCGACCCGTCCATAGCGCCGGAAGATTTAATCACCGATCCGGTTGAGGAATCCCGAAACGTGCGCCCGAAACAGCACCATTTAATTCCGCTACCGGAGGATATATTTGGTCCTCAGCGCAAGAATTCGGCGGGTTTGGACTTTAATGCACCGGAGCAATCGCAAAAGACGGTGGATTCTATCAAGGATTATAGCCTCTCAGTATCCTCAGAATCGCTCATAAACGGCTCCTCAGTGCCTCAAATAGAGGAAGGCGGTCTCGAGATAGAAGAAACCTTTAAAAGTGCCTCAGCGGGCTTTAAATCGTGGAATGCCACAGACGTACAGCTGCGCGCCGAAGCCATTGAGCGTTTCGCTGACCTGCTGGAGCAAAACCGCGATGAGCTTATGGGGATTTTGACCTATGAAGCAGGAAAAACCTTAGCCGATGGCCGTGATGAAGTCCGTGAAGCAGTGGATTTCTGTCGCTATTATGCAGCGCTCGCCAAGGAGGCATACAGCTCAGGGGGGCAGAAAATGCGCGGTTATACAGGGGAAACCAACCATTTAGTCCATGAAGGGCGCGGCGTGTTCGTCTGCATCAGCCCGTGGAACTTCCCGCTCGCCATCTTCACAGGCCAGATCGTGGCGGCGCTGGTCGCGGGGAACGCTGTGATCGCCAAACCCGCCTCCCAGACCCGCAAAATCGCAAGGCGTACAGTCGAGCTGATGCATGAAAGCGGCATTCCAAAGGATGTGCTTCATTTGCTCAATGTCGGCGGTAAAATCGGCAGCCGGATAGTTTCTCACCCCAAGGTGGCTGGAGTTGCCTTCACCGGATCGACGGCAACCGCAAAACACATCCAAAAAGCTCTGGCAGAGCATAACGAAGCCATCGTGCCGATGATCGCCGAGACTGGTGGGCAAAATGCCATGATCGTGGATTCCTCGGCGCTGCTGGAGCAAGTCGTCGATGATGTGCTGATCAGCGCCTTTGGTTCGGCAGGGCAGCGCTGTTCGGCGCTTCGCGTTCTGTACGTACAGGAAGATATCGCTGATAATCTGCTGGAATTACTGAAAGGCGCTATGGCAGAGCTCAATATAGACGAGCCATGGAAGCTGGAAGCTGATATTGGACATATTATTGACCAAAAAGCAAAGGCGATACTGGAAGCGCACGAAAATTTCTTGAGGGAAAACTGTACGTTTATTGCTGAAGCCAAAATCAATGAGGATGTGCAGGATAAATCCCTGTATTTTGCGCCCATAGCCTATGAAATCCCGTCACTTTCAATCCTGAAAGAGGAAATCTTTGGCCCCGTCCTTCATGTTATCCGCTATAGCGCCGAAGATCTGGGCAGCGTCATTGAGGAAATCAATGCCAGTTTCTATGGCCTGACCTGCGGTGTGCATAGCCGCATTCAAACCACGCAAGAACAGGTTTCAAGAGGCGTACGCGCCGGAAACCTCTATGTAAACCGCTCTATGATCGGGGCAATTGTCGGCGTGCAGCCCTTTGGCGGCATGGGATTTTCGGGCACAGGGCCAAAAGCTGGTGGACCGGATTATATCAAGTCCTTTGGTGTGGAGAAGAATATCTCCATCAACACGACGGCAATGGGCGGAAATACAAGCCTTATTATGCTTGATGGGGATTGATTTTGCGCCGCCTTAAGGGTAATTCTAATGCGTACAGATAAAAATCAGGAGCAAAAACCATGAAAATTCTACTGGTCGGATCAGGCGGACGCGAACATGCACTGGCTTGGCGCTTAAAGCAATCTCAAAGCTGCACGCATCTCTATTGCGCCCCCGGTAATGCAGGGATTAAGGATCAGGCAGAATGTATTGATATTTCCGTCAGTGAAATTGATAAGCTTGTGGAATTTGCCAAGAACAAGGCCATTGATCTGGTTGTGGTCGGCCCCGAAGCGCCCTTAGTTGATGGTCTGGCGGATAAGCTCAAAGCCGAAGGCATCCCTGTTTTCGGGCCAAGTGCCGCTGCCGCGCAGCTTGAAGGCTCGAAAGGCTTTATGAAGGATATCGCCAAGAAATATAATATCCCGACTGCTGCCTATGGACGCTTTACCGATCTGGAAGAGGCCAAAGCCTTTATCCATGTTACAGGCGCGCCGATTGTTGTAAAAACCGATGGTCTGGCCGCTGGTAAGGGTGTGATTATCTGTAACACCACACAACAAGCTGAAGCTGCCGCCGCAGAAATGCTAAGCGGTGAAGCTTTTGGCAAGGCAGGCATGGAAATCGTGATTGAAGAATTTCTGGAGGGCGAAGAAGTGAGCTATTTTGCCCTTGCGGATGGGAAAACAATCCTTCCGCTGACCAGTGCACAAGACCATAAACGTGTTGGCGATGGTGATACAGGCCTGAATACGGGTGGGATGGGGGCGTACTCGCCGGCCCATATCATGACCGAGGAATTGGAGCAGGAAATCCTTGATAAGCTGATCCAGCCAACGATTGACGGCATGAAGGCAGAAGGCTGTGCCTTCACAGGTGTACTCTTCGCCGGAATCATGGTGAAAAACGGACGGCCTGTTTTGCTGGAGCATAATGTACGTTTCGGCGATCCTGAATGTCAGGCTTTGATGATGCGTATGGATTGTGATCTGGCCCATATTTTGATGATGGCGGCGCAAGGCAAGCTGGAAGAGGCGCAAGGCCATGTGAGCTGGAATGAAAATCCAGCCCTGTGCGTGGTGATGGCGGCGAATGGCTATCCCGGTGATTACGAGAAAGGTACACTGATCCAAGGCATTGAAAAAGCGAACGAAGTTGATGGGGTGTACGTGTTCCACGCAGGCACAAAAGAGGGTGAAAATGGTGAGGTTTTGAGTAATGGCGGGCGCGTACTTGGCGTAACCGCTATGGCATCCTCAATCGCTGAAGCCCAAGCACAAGCTTATAAGGCTGTGGATTTGATCAATTGGCCCGAAGGGTTCTGCCGCCGCGATATCGCTTGGCGCGCCCTGAAAGCACAGGAAGAAGCGGCATAGGCTTTATATGAATATAGAGCTTTTTCTTTCTAAAAAGGGGCATCTGGTCTTCACCTGTCACGGTGAGTTCGATAACCCGATTGATCATATTACCTTGAATCTGAAAACAGGCGTTGTGACGTTTATTTTCGCGCCTGATTTCGAGACATGGGAACCTAATTGCACGGTCGATCTGGAAGTTTGTAAATTGATCGGAAATCAACTATATTGTGTACTTGGATATTTTAAAGATAATAAGCTGACTGCAAGCGAATATGTACGTTTAACATGTCAAGGCTAGGCAAAGGGTAAAAGAGGTGTGATCATGGGCGCAAAACAACCAGAATTCGAAGAAAATCCAGCAACAGAAGTTTTAATGGCTGTCACAGAATCCTATTACGTGCAGGTCATTCAGGATGAGGAAATCACATCCAACGCAGCCAGCGCCAAAACCCTTGAGGATTTGAGCATGAATGCGCATAAAACCTCGGAAAACCATTTACAACAGCAGATCAAAAATGAGGGTCAGTCTGTTGTGCAAACCGTGAGCGCCGAAAATGCCTCAAGCGAGGAGGCCTATAATTCCAACATCAACCGCGCCAAACAGCATGATACCGAGGCCGAAAACCACCATGTAATCGCTCATAGCTCGGCGAATAAAGGCGCGGAAGATGCCGCAAAGGCGCAGGCGATGCAACGCGTATCCATGATACAAAGAGCAGTGATGGAGGAAAATCAGCGCTCGGTCACGGCGATGAAAGAGATTGAAAACCGCACCTTGGCGGTCGTTGAAGAGGAAATGATCAAGGCAGGCGCTGTGCAAGACAGCTCCGGCACAGATACCGCCCAGACAGGGCTGGATATGGAATCCGACCTACAGAAACTCGCCGCAGGTACCTCCCCGACTGGCCCTAAAATGGCTTAGAGTTTAGGGTGGAGTGGTTAAAGAATTGTTTGGAAAACTTTTTAGAAGAAAGCTTACTAATCAAGAAAAAGACCAAAAGGAAAAGGAATGGTACGATTTTAAGTTCCGTGCCATAGAATCTATTTTAGGCAAACCGCATGATAATATCATGCATTCTCTCATTTCTTTCTACGCAGGAGGAGCATTGCATCTCCATTATTACCCAAATGGTATAGAAGGAACAGGAATAGTAACCAAAGAATTATCTACCTTATATGGAACCGAGTACGGAGATAGTCCAAAAAACAATACGTACGATCATTATGAACTGGTGATGTTTACAAAAGAAGCCATAGAGGTCGGCAATACTTTTGATGTGAAAACACAATACTCGGGCGCAGAAAAAAATATAAGATCGCTTTTAAATACGGTTGCAAGATTCAGCTTTGAAGCAACTCTAAATCCAAACGAAACATGTGAATTTCCGGAAAGTTTTGAAGAAATAGGCGGGAAATGTTTGATTTTTGATAGCTATGGAGACGCTGTAGGTGGTTTTGGTTTAATGCTGGTCATAGAAATATTTCGCAGCGAAATGAAATTTGCCATGGAAAATAGTGGCACGGCACTACTCTCAAAATTAAAAGAGAGCGGATATTATCCATATTCAGATATGGATCGTGATCCAGTAGTCTAGATTCTAAACCGACTCTTTCGGCTTTTTATCACCTTTGCTGGAACCCTTTCCCTTCTTGGCTTTGGCGTCTGTACGTGCTTTTTTCTCGTCCCTATAGGTAAAGGTAAACTTGCCCTCATCCTCATCGAAATCGATAATCGCCAGACCGCCTTTTTGCAAGTCTCCAAACAGGATTTCCTCCGCCAGAGGCCGCTTGATTTTTTCCTGTATGATACGCCCCAGCGGACGCGCACCCATTGTTACGTCATAACCTTGTGTGGCAAGCTCGTGACGGGCAGTTTTGCTAAGGTCAATCACCACATTCTTATCAGAAAGCTGCGCTTCTAATTGTATGATGAACTTATCAACCACGCGCTCGACTGTCGCGGGTTTCAAATTCTGGAAAGGCACAATCGCATCCAGCCTGTTGCGGAATTCCGGCGTGAAGGTCTTGGTGATCGCCTCATTATCTGCATAATCCATATCGCCAACCTCGCGGCCAAAGCCAATCGGCTTCTTCGCCATATCGGACGCGCCCGCATTCGTGGTCATGATCAGGATAACATTGCGGAAATCAATGGTTTTGCCGTTATTATCCGTCAGTTTCCCGTAATCCATCACCTGCAAGAGCAAATTAAACAGATCGGGATGCGCCTTTTCAATCTCGTCCAGCAAGAGCACACAATGCGGGTGCTGGTCGACCTTATCGGTCAGCAAACCACCCTGATCAAACCCGACATAGCCTGGCGGCGTGCCGATCAGACGCGAAACGCTGTGGCGCTCCATATATTCGGACATATCAAAGCGGATAAGCTCCGTGCCCAGAGATTTTGAAAGCTGGCGCGCGACTTCGGTTTTACCAACACCGGTCGGGCCGCTAAATAAGTAACATCCAATCGGCTTTTCCTCATCCCGCAGGCCAGCCCGTGCCATTTTGATCGAATCCGAAAGCACATCAATGGCTTTATCCTGATCAAAAACAAGGGTTTTGAGGTCACGCTCAAGATTTTGCAGCGCCTCACGATCATTTTTACTCACCGTCGCAGAAGGAATGCGCGCAATCGCAGCAATCACATCTTCAATATCTTTCTGACCAATAGTCTTGCGACGTTTTTCCTCAGTCACCAGCATTTGCGCTGCGCCAACCTCATCGATGATATCAATAGCCTTATCCGGCAATTTGCGCTCGCCGATATATTTCGCCGAAAGCTCTACAGCTGTTTTCAGGGCCGCCTTGGTGTATTTCACCTTGTGGTGCTCTTCGTAATAGGGGCGCAAACCCTCCAGAATTTTCACAGCATCTTCAATGCTCGGCTCATACACATCAATTTTCTGGAAACGACGCACTAGGGCGCGGTCTTTTTCAAAATGATTGCGGTATTCCTTATAGGTGGTCGAGCCAATACATTTCAAATCGCCGCTCGATAGGGCAGGTTTCAAGAGGTTTGAGGCATCCATAGCCCCGCCACTGGTCGCGCCAGCGCCAATAATCGTGTGAATTTCGTCAATAAACAAGACCGCATCATCAATCTGCTCTAATTCCTGTAGCACATTCTTAAGGCGCTCTTCGAAATCCCCGCGATAACGCGTACCCGCTAGCAAAGCCCCCATATCAAGGGAGTAAATCACAGCCGCTTGAAGGACTTCAGGCACATCCTGCTCGGCAATGCGTTTGGCTAAACCTTCGGCAATGGCTGTTTTACCTACGCCCGGATCACCAACATATAAAGGATTGTTCTTGGAGCGGCGGCACAAGATCTGGATCGTACGCTCAACCTCTTTTTCACGGCCAATCAGCGGATCAATCTTGCCCTTCATGGCTTTGTCATTCAGATTCACGCAATACGCATCCAGCGCCTCTTTGCCAACGCGAATTTCCTGTTCTTCTTCAACGCCTGTCGGCGCTTTCTCACTGGCCTTCTTATCCGGCACTTTCGCAATCCCGTGAGAAATATAATTCACCGCATCAAAACGCGTCATATCGCGTTCCTGCAGATAGAATACAGCTGTACTCTCCCGCTCGGAGAACAAGGCAACCAGCACATTCGCACCTGTGACTTCCTCACGGCCCGAAGACTGTACGTGTATGGCTGCGCGCTGGAGTACGCGCTGGAAAGCATTGGTGGGCTTTGATTCATCAATATTTGGATTGATAATATCGCCCAGCTCATGATCGATATAATGCATCACGACAGCGCCGAGTTCCTCCAGATCAATTCCGCAAGCACGCAAAACCGCCATGGCATCCTGATCACTGAGCAAAGCCAGTAAAAGATGCTCCAGCGTTGCAAATTCATGCTGCTTCTCATTGGCGATTGCTAAAGCGCGGTGCAAAGTTTGTTCTAGATTTCTGGAAAGCATGGGCAGCCCTCTTTCAATTCAAGATTGTAAAATTTGTGCATATATTAAATGATAACACACATTTTTCACTCTTACTATTAAAGGTTTTGTTTAAGATTACACTAATATTCGTATGATTTTTAAGTAATGTTACTATCTTTTTACGAGCTTGCAAGAGGTGCGTTGTTTTTATAGGCGTGACCAGAGGGTAATAAGCTTGCCATATCATATTTATGCGCCAGATATCCCTCGATTTTTTCCTTACGCGTACCATAGAATATGCCTGTCCCTGTAATGACTTCGGATATATCGCCATCATAATGAAATCCGCCAGCCACAGCATATTGCCCAATGGCAAAATTTCCGGCAATCCCGTTTCGTGTCACAGCCCCCGAGGTCTCGCTGCCACCATTTAGGGAGATATATTGCGTGGTTGCGCCAGTGCCCTCTACGCGCGCGGCCTGTATGACATATGATCCTGAAACCGGAGAGGGATGAAGCAAGTTTGTATCACCGAAATCAACACCTTGATTAAAAATATAGGCGCGGTTTTTAGAGGCGCCAGATCCCTGATTTCCAGCAATAATCTGAGAGGCTTGGTTCGTGGTATCAGGTTTGTGGAAGGCGACAATCCATAAGCGTCCAAAAGGGTGTATGCTTCCCCCATATTCAAGCCCATTATTCACACCATCAAAGCGCGCCGTGATAGGTGGGCCGGCAATATAGGTGGGCGGGTTGGTCGGCTCATTCACATGAATGTTATTCCCCGACTTATCCGTCCAATTATTAACATTGCCGCTATTATCGACAATGCTGTCATCGCTATGCCATGTTGAAATATCGTAAATATAATACGGGGAATAAGCGGCAAGCGGGTCGCTGGCGGCTCTGGCCATAATGGTGCCCATCTCATTTAATCCCGTTTGATTATAATGTAGATTATCAGTCATTTTACCCTCAGCAGGGAAATATTTGGCATCGGAATAAACGACATAGGCGTAAGAGATATTCGAGGCCGCCGCAATCTGGGCATTGCCGATATCGCTATATTCTGTATCGAGTAATCCATCATTCTGTCGTCCCAATTCCGAGATAAAGAAGTTATTGATCCCGAGATCGGTTTTGTAATTCGTGATCAAGGTCTCGAATTCAGCTTGGTAAAGGCCGGCCGTAATCGTTGTACCATTTGTCCCTATTGCATCGGTTTCACCTTGCGCCCATAGGACATTGATTGAATTGATCCCCGGCGTAAAATTGTCATCCAATGTGGTAAACGCATTGCTCGCAGCAGTAACGCTGTCATTATAAAGTGTACCTGTTGTTGACCAGTTTGGCGTGCCTGTCGCCGATAAAAGCCCTGTACCACCTGTGGCTTGCTCGACAAATACGGCTGTACGTCCTGTAATAGAAAACCATTCATTGGCAAAGGCGGGCCATGCACTGCCTGTACTCGCTCCGCCAACCGGATCGGATAAGGCTGCTATTGTGCCGCCACTACCGACCAGATAGCCTGCCCCTTGTGTAAGAGCGGGGCTTTGGGCGCTATCGCCGCGACCTTCCGAATTACTCTGTCCGGTAATCAGGAAGAAATCGTAAGTGCTCGACAATCCTGCCCATTTCGCAAGGAAATTATTCTGGATGGTTTTAGTCTCGCTGAGGGTATTGGCGCGGTCAAAGACTAGTATCTCACCAATAAGTCCCATAAAATTCTGCTCATCGCCGATATTACGCCTTAAGGCCCCTATGGTGAATTGATCAAAGGAAACCGTATCTGTATCGCTGCCGACATTGTGAACCACTTTGACGCCGTCAAACCAGACTGTAACAGCTGTACCTGTGTGAAGTACCGAGACAACATGCGGGTTTAAATCAGCTGCAACTATAGTGGTTATTGATTGGTTCCCACTATCGTCTCTCTTGGTGAAAATGAAGTCACCATTATAAATCCCAAACCAGAGTAAAGGCAAAGTACCAGATGTATCACCAAAACCTGCAATGACTTGTGTGCCACTGGTCGAAGATGTAGCCTGAAAGCTGAGATGCATGGAAAGGGGCTTATCATGGCCCGCTGGATAAGAAGACAGGGAATCACTGCTCAGGAATGTACTGCCATCAAAGCTTAAGGCATTTACCCCGTTCATATTGGCAATCCCCGTAGAGGGGCGATCTGCACCGCTGGACAGCGCATGAAAACCATTATCGGATAAATCATCAATCTGTGAGACAAGTGCATCCGCCGCCGTAATTGTCGTATCATCGGCAGGGTTTACCCAAAAAACGAGATTAGATATATCCTTGTATGAAAAAGACTTCAGGGCTGAACTCACAGCGTTCATCCCGCGACCTAAACGTATTAGCATGATTTTTCTCCTGAAAAAGTAAAAACCGCTCCGGTGGGGTCAGAGCGGTTTTGTGTGGACGGAATTCTGGTGTTTATGGCTAAAATCCTAGCCAAGATTTTCTACAATGTCAAGGAATTTTTTCCTAGTGTATGTTGTTTACGTATGAAATAGACAGAATTTCAATTGAAACATAGGCAGGTTTTAGTATTAATTTGATCTCATTATATGCCGTTGTAGCTCAAGTGGTAGAGCCACGTATTCATAATGCGTGGCTAGGGTATTCAAATCACCTCAACGACACCAAAATCACTTTTCAGCCTCTTGACCTAGAACCTTATTCATCAATTCAAAGTTTTCATCACTCGTTTTATTGGAAATCGTGCGGTAGAGATAAGCAGCCTTTCCATAGGCCAATAACTGGTTATTATCAGTGATAATTTCGCCGAATGCAGCATATTCACTCAATTGTTGTGGGGTCATGAAAATAGCATCTTTTACTTCATCTGCACTCATATCACGCTGTATATCACGCAAGAAACCAGGAAATGATGTTGTTAAATCAGCATTAGGGTTTTTGCTTCCAATCAAAATGCCTGTTTGTGATGGAGGGTCAATCCACATAATCGTATTTGGGAATACTTCCGAAAAAGTTTTGGTAATTGAGGCACTATAATGTGGTGTTACAAGATGAAACGGCATCCACTGGGCAATCATGCCGTCATTTCCTAATTTTCTATGTGCTAGTTCGTAAAATTCCTTAGAATATAGTGAATTGACGCCCGCAAAAGTTGGTGGCATAGGCTCAAGTGTTATTACGTCATATGTTTGGTCTGTACGTCTCATAAAAGCTCGCCCATCCATCGCAACCGTATTAACTGTGGGGTCTTCTACTACGTTTTGATTAGCAGAGAAATGATGTGCCAGACGAAAAATATTTTCATTAATATCAACAATATCCATATGTTCTGGCTGTTCATTACGAACGGCATTGGCTGTTTGGCCTGTACCGAAACAAATCACAAGAGCATTCTTAGGATTAGGATGCATAAGCATGGGTAAATGTCCCATCCATGGCATATAATGGAGGGTACCTAACTTGCCTTTTTGGCCTGCCTGACCAGTTGCTATAAAACCATCAATAAACAAAAAACGTTGCTTTTGATTATATTCGACAACAGATAATGTAGCATCAGGGCCTTCGAAAACCTCTATAATTTCTACAGGGCCAGATGGTGGTAAAAGATTTGTTCCTTGTACGCGCGTACGCCCTACACCTGATTCAAATAATATTGCTAGGAATAAAAAAGAAATCGTAAGCGCAATAAAAACAAGCTGTTTACGCCGAGACATTAGATAAAGGCCACCAAGGACTATTATAATTCCGGTTAACCATGATGTACGTGCAAAACCTATAGTTGGAAGAAGGACCCATCCTCCTATAAGAGCACCAAATATAGCTGCGCACGCATTCACCCCATATAATGTACCCCAATTTGAAGTATTACTGTGATCATCCAAAATCCATGGTAAGGCCGAACCAAGAAACAAAACGGGTAACCCTATTACAAAAAGCGTGATACCAAACCATTGAATATAAAGTTGAAGTGGGCTTTCGGATCCAACTTGTATGAATAAATCAAAACGCTCAACAATAGGGGTAATAATTAAAATAGCTAACCCGGCACAGCATATCAAATGCCCTAATTTTACACGACCTTTCTTTAAAGCAGGGGCTATTTGTGCTCCTAAACCCAGAGCCAATAAGACACAAGAAAGCATAATGGCAAAAGCCTCGGTGGTGCTTTTGAAAGCGGCAGTAAAGGAACGAAACCATGAAACCTCAAGCAAGAACGTTGCAAACCCTGTAATGAATACAATAAGATACGAGGCCTTTAATGGAACTTGTGGAGAAAAAGTGACTGTGGCTGTGCTATCTGCATTATGTTTTTCTCTCAAGGCTAAGGATTCTTGAGGGCTCATAAACCAAGCAGCCATACCGACAAGAAAGTTAATGCAGGCTATAAAAAGAATTGTACCGCTTATCGTAAGAGAGGGGATTAGCAAGAAAGCAGCCAGTAAAACACCTGCTGCAGCGCCGAGCGTATTCAATCCGTATAATATGGCGATTGATATTTGAAATTGTCTTCCAATTAACCCTAAAACCGGTAGTGTAGCCCCCATAGATATGGTTGGTAAGCCAAGTGCTACAACAATGCCTAGAGCATGAACCAAAAAGGCGCTCTCTGGTTCTATGGCATAAGCCCAGCTATCAAGTCTTTCGATCATGGCAAATATAAAACCAAGACCTAAGCCGCAAATACCAATAATAATTTCTAATACGGCATAAAACCGCAAAGGGTGCTTTGGATTTCTGTGTTTCAAAAATTCGCCCATGAGAATAGAGCCAAGACACATTCCGCCCATAGTGGCAGCCAGAGTTATGGCTGTACCCCAAGCAGAAACACCTAAAGCCAAAGATGATTTAATTTGCCAGATTGTTTCCCATGAGAGAGCGGCCAACCCCGAAAAGAGTACAAGAAGTTTGATTTTTAAGGCTTTTTCCATAGGATTTCTTATTTGTGTGTCTATTTTAAATTCGCCAAACACGTTAGCAAAAAAGAAATTTCTTTCCTATCTTTTTGTTTTTTACCGTTTATACGATTTGAAGGATATCACTTTCGGCAAAGATAGGACCAACCGACAAGCCCAGACTATCATACAAAGCTTGCGGGACGCTGATACCACCAAGGTAAAGTTCCCCGACATAAGGTATTACATTTTCATCATACAATCCGGTTTTGGGCAGGGCGAGTGTCAGGGTTGCGGCGGCTTTGATAGATGGCTGATATAGCGCGCCATCACCGGAATTTATGCCCGATGGATTATCAACAGCGAGGATAGGAACGCCGGAAGTATTCGCATAAGTGATAAGATCGCCTGTGAGACCATAAGGTGCACCTTTAAGGCTAAATCCGATGAGACCATCAATGATTAAATCAAAGTCTTGGGTTTTTAAGCTATCAAGATCAGCCGTAGTATCTGTGCCCTTAATATTCATAACGCATAGAGCATCAAGATGTTGTTTGGTCAGGCCGCTTATCTCTTCTGGTGGTTTGCTTAAGGCTACGCTCACATCCGCGCCCCAATTCGCAAGCATCCTTGCCGCCACCAAGGCATCACCGCCATTACCGCCATTTCCCGAGAGCGCAAGTATTTTCTTATCCCGTGGATCTCCGCCCAAAAACCGCAACCGTGCAAGCTGCGCTATTCCCCGCCCTGCATTTTCCATCATCTGGATGGGCTGTATGTTAAACGCCTCCGCCATCATCCGGTCAATAGAGATCATCTGGTCTGTATCAACATGCGGGACATCATTGCGGGAGAGGGTTGGGAGCATATCGTATTACTCGCAGCCACGCTTTTGTAGCTCTTCTCCAACGCGCTTTTCGACACGTGCTTTAAATTGCTTTTCAACTTGCTTCTTCATCATGTTACTTTTTATTTCTCTTTCTTTTTCCTGCCTTTTAACTCGTTCTTCTTGAATTTTACGCCATTTAAGAAGAGGGTCTTCTTTACTATTCTGAACCTTCTTTAACTTGGATTGATCAGGAAGAGGGATATCAAATAGTTGTTTAAAGCGTCCATCTACGGGCTTTGTTTTGTATACATATTGTTCGCCAAAATTTTGATAGTCAGAAATTAGTTTTTCTTTTACAATTTTGTATTCAAGAATTAGAGGATGGTCTGAATATTCCTCAGGGATGGAAGGTTGTTCTGTGTTCCTTAAATCAATTGGGTTCGGGCCTAATATTTTACCAATAACAAACCAGTTTTTTACATCATCCGAGAAGTTTTGAGCAAATTGGAAATGATCTTTAAATTCTATATTTGGAAATAACAATATTTCTATCTCTGCTTCAAAAAGCTCATTATTGCTATCAAAATCTGTAAGAGTTACGTTTAACCCACCATTTACAGGTAAGTTCTCCTTAAAAAACGTTGCTGTGGTTGAGTATTTTGGTTCTTTATCAATACTAAAATAGCTTCTGTAGCCACTCCAGTTCTTTTTAAGGGGGTGACCTTGCCATGCAGGTTTCCAACCCTGCTCCTTAAAAAACGCATCGTAAAAATCATACACCTCGTCAATATCTTTGACTTTGAGATCATATTCCACGGAATTAGTAAAAAAGGTTTCGTTGCGCTCGCGTTTGATATTCTCCGCGCCTTCCATCACTGGAATTTGCATATCGAAATAGCTGGTTTCTTCGGCCCATGCCTGAACGGGTAGAATCAAAACGATCAGAGCCAAAAAAATGCGCATGATTTAAGTCTTCCCATCCATCTTCGTCACAAGGCTTGCGGCGGCGGCAGGGCGCATCGTCGGGAAGGCAATTACATCGCGAATATTATGCGAATCCGTGAGGAGCATCACCAAGCGATCCAGCCCGATCCCCAGACCTCCTGTTGGCGGCATCCCGAATTCAAGGGTTTCGATAAAATCTTCATCGAAATGGTGGGCTTCGTCGTCCCCTGCGTCTTTTTGCTCGGACTGAGCCTTAAAACGGCGATATTGATCAAACGGGTCGTTAAGCTCGCTAAAGGCGTTCGCTATTTCCCAGCCATTGATAAAGCTCTCGAAACGCTCGGTCAGTCTTGGATTGCTTGGTTTGGCTTTCGCCAATGGCGAGATATCTAGCGGTAAATCTGTCACGTGGGTAGGCTGGATAAGTGTGGCCTCGACTTTTTCATCAAAGGCAATTGCCACGACCTGCCCCCAATTCGAGCCATCCGGCACATCAAGGCCAAGCTCGCGGCCCTTCTTAATGGCCTCTTCGGCATCTGTAGTCTCAAGGAAATCAACACCTGTTTTTTCCTTCACAAGCTCGGTCATGGATTTACGTGGCCAACTTCCTCCAAAATCAATTTCCTGCTCTTTATAGGTCACTTTGGTTGTACCATGAACGGCCTTCACGGCGGCTTGCACGGTTTTTTCAACCAGATCCATCATATCCTCGTAATTCGCATGGGCCTGATAGGCTTCGATCGAGGTAAATTCTGGATTATGTTTGGGCGAAAGACCTTCATTGCGGAAGCATCTCCCGATTTCAAAAATCTTATCCGAAATCCCGCCAACAATCAGGCGCTTCAGATATAGCTCTGGTGCGATCCGCAAATAAAGTTGCTGATCCAGCGCAAGGTGATGTGTCACAAAGGGTTTAGCCGTTGCGCCGCCCGGAATAGGGTGCATCATCGGGGTTTCAACCTCAAGAAACCCTTCATCCAGCATGGCCTGACGGATAGCGGTGATGATTTTACTGCGCTTGATAAACACATCTTTGCTGATCTCGTTATCGGTCAGATCAATATGGCGCTTGCGGTATCGAAGCTCGATATCGGTCATGCCATGATGCTTTTCCGGTAAGGGCTGGAGCGATTTACTCAAGAGCTGAATATGCTCGGAATTAATCGTCAGCTCGTTACGAGGCGTACGGCGCACTTTCCCGGTAACTGTGATAATATCACCCAGATCAAAAAGCTTAAGGGTTTCCATATATTTAGGATCAAGATTTTGCTTATGGCTGAAAATCTGAATTTTGCCTGTATGATCTTGCAGGTCGATGAACATACCATTATTACGCACAGACATAATGCGCCCCGCAACGGTAACCGTATCACCAGTCTCAAATCCGGCCTCGATTTCGGCGTATTTTTCTTGTAGCCCGCCTGCGTGATGCGTAACCTTTACTTTTTCAGCATAAGGTTCTATTCCGGCATCTCTCCAACCGTCTAGATTGGCTAGGCGCGATTTATAAATATCTGCTATCTCTGTCATATTCTTATATCTTTATGATGTATGTTGTCTTTAAGCTCAAAGACGCATAGCACATCATTTAAGGGGTCGCAATATGATCAGCATGAAAGCTTGATTATTGTGTTTTTGGTTTTACAAGCGCGTAAGAAACAAACTTATCGGCAATATCATCGGATAAGGCTCTAAGCTTTTTGGCATTCTCCACACAGGAGATAATAAGGCTCTGTGCTTCTTCGACTGGTGTTTCAGGCTCAATATCAATATATTCAGGCACTGTTTTGATCCTTGCATAATAATGGATCAGATCACTGGCGAGCTGACCGCCAACCATTTCCAGCCTGTGCGTATTCCCATCAAAAACCGAACGCGATAAAGAGGGCTGCTTTTGAACAATATCGCCCGAAGACTGATATTTGGGCTTTCGTTCCTGATCTTCAAAATCCCTGAGTGTTTCTTCATACACTAAGAGATACGCATCTATCTTTTCTCTATTTTCCCGAATTTCAGAATCCAGCATCGTTGCAATAATAACTTTTTCCTGCTGTTTTAACTTTCGCTCTTTTGAGGCCAGATCAAAGCTTTGATGCTGCAGATCAACAATTTTGCTTAAGCCACGCATAAGGACGAGGCTGATGAAAACCAAAGCGGTTATAGCAGTACATAATAGCAAAAAAGTGCCGACAACAAAATTTCTACCTTCTGCTGATTTGTTTGAAGGTAAGGCATCAATTTGACCATCAGAACCCGAAATATCAATTTCTTCAAGCTTTCTTAGCTCTTGGTCATAAGCTGTTTCTGTTTGGGCCAAAGCAGCAACAGGCGAGGCAAAAAGAAAACTGCAAATGAGCATTACGATAATTTTTTTCATTATATTATTCCACAATTTTAATTCATGTGTTTTAGAAAAATCGTTATTACTCAGCCATATTCTTGAAAAATGTGTCCCCGTTCACATATATCAGTAATCTATGATACGCAGTGATTGAAAAAAAAACCTTAACAGAACGCATAAAAGTACAAAAAAGATAATTTTTTGTATATACACCGGAATAATCGTAATATGATAGACCAATGCGCTTTGAATATAAAGAATTGATGGCAAAATTAGGGGTTGGGTACGAATTATCGGCTTATGAGACTCGCCCGTGGTTTTTGTATGATGAAGATAAAGGCATCACGTGCAGCGCCGAAGTGCGTGCTGGGCCGGGGCTTGCCGATATTGAGGCAGAAATACAGTTTCTGTATGACGAAACGGATGACGATGAGGAGGACTCTGATTCTGCTTCCAGCGGTACAGAACAAATTTTTATGATGCGTATTATGCCCTTCAAAGATGGCTTATGGAAGCCTTCCCTCCTTATTGTCAAAGGTGAAAACTATGTTAACGAGATTTACAACTGGGAAGGAAAAGGCTGTCAGTTCTTTTGTTCATGCATAGAAGCCATACAAATGAGCGAATTTCCGGATATCGATGACCTAATTGATTCTGAACTGCAAGATGACAGACGTGGCGGCGGCAAAAAAGGCAAGGTTGGCAAGAAAAAGCCGAGCGTTAATCCGAATGCATTAGTCGGTATGAAGAGATAAGCATATCTATCTGAAATATAATTTAATTACATCTTAATGCGTATTGATAAAATACCGCGAAAGCGTTAATATACTGTTCATCACTAGAGTAACCGTGAGCGCAAAATGTGCGGAAATATTAAGCGCTAAGCGTATCGGATGCTTGATTATCTGAGTATTCTTCTAAAAAATTTCTGTGTTTGTTACGGCTTTATGCACTGATTATAATCATAAAATTAGGTTTGAAATTATGAACTTTTCTTCGATAAAACTCTCCAGAAAACTTCCCTTACTTTTTGTCGTAATGGGAATCTTGGCCGCGATTACAACTGGTTTTGTAACAATTCAAAAGGCCTCTAATGAAGCCATAGCAAAGGCTGGGGAGGAGCTGGAGGCAATTGTCGAAGCGAGAAGCAAGCAACTAAACAGCTATCTTGGGTCTATTCGGGAAGATTTATCAATCATGGCGGAAAGTCCCTATGTCCGTAAGGCCCTATTCGATTTTATCGAAGGCTGGAAAGAACTTGGTGTAAATCAGGAGAGTCGATTACAAGCACTATATATCAATGAAAATCCACACCCTACAGGCAGCAAAGAAGAACTAGACTTTGCCAAGGATGGATCGCTTTATAGCCAAGTTCATGGCGAATATCATCCATGGTTCCGTCATTTCCTGAGATCACGTGATTATTATGATGTGTTTCTTTTTGATACGTCTGGAAACCTTGTCTACACCGTTTTCAAAGAGCTTGATTACGCCACAAACCTAAATACAGGTGAATGGAAAGATACGGATCTTGGAAATGCTTTCCGAGCTGCTAAGGAAAAAGCAAGTGCAAAATCTAATCAAACATTTTTTGACTTCCAACCCTATGCGCCATCTTATGATGCACCAGCCAGTTTTATTTCCCAGCCAATTTTGAATGATAATGGTACTTTAGCAGGAGTCTTGGTGTTCCAGATGCCAATTGGTCGTATTGATGCTGCCATGCAGGTTCCGGAAATTGAAGAAGGTGATGAAGAGACACACCATGGTCTGGGTGAAACTGGAAAAACTTTTATTGTCGGTGTAAAAGATGGATTGATGCGTAATAACATAAACCCGATCAGGCACGGCTTGCAAAAAACAAAAGAGGAAGAAAATGTCGAGACAATCTTAAAAAGTGAGTTCAAAACTGAAAACGCAGCTTTAGAATTAGGTAAAGAAGGCCATGTAGGATTTATACGAGCCCTTGATTTCGAAGGGCAGGATGTCTTGGCCGCCTATGTACCTTTTGATTTCCTTGGTACGAAATGGGTCATCATGGGCGAAATCGATTATGACGAAATCATGCAGCCTATTGTTCAGATGAAGGTTTTTACCCTCATTGCAGTTTTCTGTGTTTTGATTGTTATTGCCATTATCGGATATTTTATTTCAATGAGCATTTCGCGTCCGATTACCAATATGGTTGAAACAATGGATAAAATTGCCAACGGCGATTACGATGCAGACATTCCGGGCTTAGATCGCGGTGATGAAATCGGTGAAATGGCTGCCGCCGTTGAAATCTTCAAACAAAATGGCAAGGAAACTGAGCGTCTTAAGAAAGAGCAGGAAGAATCAGAAAAACGTACAGCCGAAGAAAAGAAAAAGGCTCTTGAAGAACTTGCAAAGCAGTTTGATGAGCAAGTAGGCAGTACCATCCAAAATCTTTCTAAGGCGGCAGATGGTTTAGAAGCAGCTTCTGGCACTTTAATGGAAACAGCGCAAAAAACCACAGATGCAAGCAAATCAGTTGCAGCGGCCTCAGAGGAAACAAGTGCAAATGTTAATACTGTAGCCTCGGCTACTGAAGAAATGACTGCCAGTGCGCAGGAAATTTCACGTCAAGTTGAAGACGTTGCAGCAAAAGCAAGTCAGGCCGCTGGTAGTGCAAGCCGTACAAGCGAGAAAGTCAACGAACTTAATGGCTTGGTTGATAATATTGGTGAAGTTGTCTATGCGATTAAGGATATTGCCGAGCAGACAAACTTGCTGGCTTTGAATGCTACAATCGAGGCAGCGCGGGCCGGTGAAGCTGGTAAAGGCTTCGCAGTTGTTGCCGATGAAGTTAAGAAACTTGCAAATGAAACTGCCCAGAAAACAGAGGAGATTGAAACACGAATTAGTGATATTCAGGCGGCAACTCAAGCCTCAGTCGCGGCAATGCAGGAAATTATCACAGGAGTTTCCGACATTGACGGTATGTCTGCTAACGCGGCTGGCGCTGTGGAAGAGCAAAATGCTGTGATTGCAGAAATCACACGTAGCATCTCGGAAGTTTCACAAGCGGCACAGGAAGTCACAAGTGTAATTCATACAGTTCAGTCGGCTTCCGAAGAGACAAACGAAGCCGCTTCGACTGTTGGTGGGTCTGCCAATGAGGTAAAATCCTTATCAAATAAAATCGACGAAGCTGTTCATGCATTTTTGGAGAAAGTGCGGGCAGGGTAGATTTGTTCAAAAGAAAAGATTATATTATTTTCTTGTTTTTTGTATTTAACTTGTACTATAACACTGAAAATAAAACAGAATGAGGTGTATTATGAAAAATAAAATTTTGGTAACAGGGATCGCACTTTCTGCATTTTTAGTAGGGCCTTCTCAAGTAGTTATGGCTGATGCAGATGTAAAACCGTCTTATTCAAATAAAAAAGCTGGTAAGGTTGTTTTTGCGAAGGATAAACAAGATGATATATCTGTTGATGTATCCGACATCGAACCAGCAGCTGGCGCAGAAGAGCCTGCTGAAGTAGATACACAAGAAGGTGAATCTTCTCTAGCAGAAGATATGAAGTTGCCTCGTAAGTAATTCTTAGAATTTAAATTTTTGATAAGCCACTTGTGAATTAACAAGTGGTTTTTTTATGTGGTAATTTCCATGCAGACATTAGCTCTAGGATATTTATCCTTGTGTTTCTGAGACATTTTGACTTCTATAAAACCAAGAGATTTATACAAATGGATAGCATTTTTTAACTTGGTCACAGTCAGAAGCACTATTCTATCGGTGTCGCTCGACTTACTTTTTTCTATGGAGGCCTGAATAAGCTTTTTCCCAATTCCAAAACCACGATAACGTGGATCTACCGACATTTTGCAAAGCTCAAAAAAATTATCTTCGCGCAATAATGCACATGTTCCTACAATTTCATTATTTATTTTTGCAAAAAAGATGTGTCCGCCCTTGGCAAGAATAGAATTTTCTGGATCCTTGAAATAAAGTTCATCTATAGCTTCTACTTTAAAGAATTTCTCAAGCCATTCCCTGTTCAAGCGTTCAAAATCTTGCCTATACTCTGCAGCGTAATCAAGGATTTCAACAGAATTTGAATCGATGGGTATAAATTTTGTTTCCACTTTGGCAATCAAGTCCTCATGTAAAACGTGTTTTTCAAATTTCTTTAGAATATCAAAAAACTGCTCATCATAGGGATGAAGTAAATCTGCTATTGCGCGATCTAAGGCGTTCCATAAAGGGCGGGCTTCTGTAATCACATCTAGCCCTTTTTGAGTAAGCCGCATGACCTTACTACGTTTATCCTCTGGGTTTTGCGTGATTTCAATAAGATCCTTTTTGCGCAAAGCACTAGCTGTCTGACTGATATAGGCATGAGACGTTCCCAATTGTTCTTCGGCTTGTCGAAGGGTAATTTCCTCTTCGCGCTCTATTAAAGTCAAAAGAGGGAAAAGCCAAGCATCCATTTCTATGCCATATTTTTTGTATAGCACGTTTACATTATCAGCTAATGAAGAGGAGATAATCTTAAGCCTACTGCCAAGTCCAATCCTGCCTAAATCATAAAAATGTTGCATGTAATTCACCAATATATAATCATTTATATAACTGAGTTATATAAATTTATATACTTAGGTCAATATAAAAATGAAAAATGGTCTCTTTCTCTTATCTCCTCTCTTTATTTCGAACGTTAAATACTGTAGGAAAATTGTGTAGAATGATTTTTACTCTTAAGATGCTATGAAAACGATAAAAAAATTTTTCCAACAAGAAACATCAAGCGGGATTATATTGCTACTGGCAGCGGCCTTGGCACTCATGATTTATAATTCCCCTCTAGCTGCTGCATATGACATGCTTTTACATGTTCATCTATCGATCATGATTGGTGATAAATACGGGCTGGACAAATCATTGCTCCATTGGATCAATGACGGCTTGATGGTAATTTTCTTCTTTTATATTGGCCTCGAGATCAAACGCGAGGTCATGGGGGGCGAGCTTTCGAGTATCCGTAAAGCCTCTTTACCAATTATCGCAGCCTTAGGCGGTGTTATCGTTCCTGCGCTGATTTACGTTTACATCAACATGGAAAATGAGGTGGCCTTGCATGGTTGGGCCGTGCCAGTAGCCACAGATATTGCGTTTGCCATCGGTATATTGGCGCTTTTGGGAAATGTTGTGCCACGCCAATTAAAAGTCCTATTGCTGTCTTTGGCTATTATAGATGATTTAGCAGCCATTATTATCATTGCTGTATTTTATACCGAGAATCTATCCCTAAACGCACTAGGCTTTAGTACGGTGGCATTTGTACTTGCCATTGTCTTGAATCGTATGGGGGTCAAAAAGGTTACGCCTTATGTTCTCGTCGGTGTTGTGATGTGGATTGCCGTCCTGAAATCAGGTGTTCACGCGACACTAGCTGGCGTGTTTTTGGCAACGTGTATTCCTTTACACGGCAAGAAAACGCAAGATGGGCATGATGTTCCCGGGCCAGAGGGAAAATCTCCGCTAAAGCGTCTGGAGCATGCATTGCACCCATGGGTGTCCTTCATGATTATGCCGATATTTGCCTTTGCCAATGCGGGTGTTGAGCTCGCAGGTATATCGTTCAGCAACCTTGGTGATACAGTGCCTCTTGGTATTATTTTGGGCCTTTTCATCGGAAAACAAATTGGCGTATTCAGCTTTATTTGGGTTGGAAACAAACTGCGTTTATGCCAAAAGCCAGAAGGTGTATCTTGGGCACAAATCTATGGTTTGGCAATTCTGACAGGTATTGGTTTTACAATGAGCTTGTTTATTGGAACTTTGGCCTTTACAGACCCACTACTGACCGCCGAAGTACGCATAGGGGTTTTGGTTGCATCGTCCCTCTCAGCTATTATAGGGTATATTGTGCTATATATGACAACACGCGGAAGAGCGAAAAAGCAAATAGAAGAATAATTTGCTTTTGGATAAATAACACTCATGCATGAATGAGGTGAAAAATGCACCATAGTCAATTTGCACTACTTTCACAGCGCCGTTTTTGGCCGCTTTTTGTAACGCAATTTCTAGGTGCTTTTCACGACAATCTTTTCAAAAACGCTTTTCTTGTCCTCTTATTGTATGATGTAACCATGAAGGCCTCGCTTTCTGATCAAAGCGTAACCATATTAACTACATTGGCAACAGGCATATTCATTTTACCATTCGTGCTGTTTTCAGCGCTCGCCGGACAATATGCCGATAAATATCCCAAAGAGCAGGTCATCAAGAAAGTCAAGCTTGCTGAGATCGGAGTGGCTGTAATAGGGGCTATTGCACTTCTATCCTCATCAATCTCAATTTCTTTTTTGGCTCTTTTTCTACTCGGTGCACAATCGGCCTTTTTTGGCCCCAGTAAATATTCTATCCTGCCTCAACATCTGGAAGATGATGAGTTGATTGGTGGCAATGCGCTACTCAGTACAGGAACTTTTCTGGCAATCCTGATCGGCACAATTATTGGCGCAGTTTTCGTAACAGGAAGTTTTGGTGTCTGGGTTGTTGCGGCAATGATGCTGGCCGTAGCAGTAAGCGGTTATTTTACAAGCCTAAAAATCCCTGAGGCTAAAGCAGGTGATCCAGAGCTCAAAGTTAGCTATAATATTTTCACCCAGACATGGAGTATCCTCGAGCAGCTTTTTAAAGGTCGCCGTAGTGTTATTGAATCCGCTTTGGGCGTAGCATGGTTCTGGTTTATGGGTGCGCTATTCCTCTCTCAACTGCCGAATTACACAAAGTTGGTGATTGGGGCCTCGAATGAAGTTTTTGCCTTCTTTGCTGTGTTATTTTCTATCGGGATAGCGATTGGTGGCTTGCTCAATGATAAACTTCTAAAAGGGCGCACAGAAGCCCTGTATGTCCCGTTAGCGGCACTTGGTATATCCTTCTTTGCGATTGATTTATTCTTTGCCGGTGCGCCGCATGCTGGCAATAGGGGTGGTGCCAGCTTGTTGTCTTTGGGCGACTTTGTATCGGGGTTTGCGAGCTGGCGTATTATCATAGATCTCTTTTTGATATCACTATGCGCAGGCCTGTTTGTCGTGCCGCTCAACGCTATCATCCAGCATGATACAGAGGAAAAATCCCGCTCTCGTATTCTGGCCGCCAGCGCAATCTTGAACTCGATCTTTGTCGTAGCAGCCTCGGCTATCTGTGCGTTATTGCTAAAGCTCGGTTTTTCCATAGGTGCAATTTTTGGACTCTTCGGTGTCGCGAATTTATTTGTAGCTCTATATATTTGTCAGCTCCTGCCGGATTATTTGCTCAAAACCCTGATGCAAGTGACTTTGAAGTTTCTATACAAGGTTGAGATCAAAGGCACAGAGAATTTTTCCAAGGCTGGAAAGCGCGCCATCATTGTCAGTAACCACGTCTCCTATCTGGATGCTGCCTTGCTCGCGGCTTTTCTGCCGGGCAGGCCGATGTTTGCCGTTAATAGTTTCGTGGCTGAGTGGTTCTGGGTGCGGCCTTTCTTGAAAATGGTACAGGCCTTCCCGCTTAATCCCGCCGATCCATTTTCGATAAAATCCCTGATGAAGGAAGTTGCCAAGGATAAACACTGTGTGATTTTTCCCGAAGGCCGCCTGACCGAAACAGGCTCGTTGATGAAAATCTATGACGGGCCGGGTATGATCGCAGATAAAACGGATTCCGTTGTTCTTCCGATCCGTTTGGATGGCGTGCAGCACACCCCGTTTTCAAGGCTAAAGGGGCGTGTACCTTTGCGTACGTTTCCTAAAATTACCATCACAGTTCTTGAGCCGCAAAAGCTTGAACTTCCCGAAGAAATCAAAGGCCGCAAGCGCCGTGAAGCCGCAGGCCGCAAGCTCTATGATATCATGGAGCAAATGATGTTCGTGACTAATGATCGTGAGCAAACACTCTATCAAGCTCTGATGAAGGCACGTCATGTAAACGGGAATCATGCCATCATTGCCGAAGACGTGACTCGCAAACCTATGAAGTTTAAAAAGCTTGTACGCGGCTCACTGGTCTTGGGTAAAAAACTAGCCAATCAAACCCAAAAAGGTGAAGCTGTAGGCTTGCTCATGCCAACATCGTGCGCTGGTCTTGTGAGCTTTTTCGCGCTTCAAGCCTATGCACGTGTCCCTGCCATGCTGAACTTCTCGGTCGGCGCAAAACCAATCCTCTCAGCTTGTGACTCCGCGCAGATCAAAACGGTTATCACCTCCCGTAACTTCGTGAAGATGGGCAGGCTCGAAGACCTGATTGCCGGTATGGAAGAAAAGGTTAGGCTTATTTATCTCGAAGATATTCTTGATAATCTGGAGCCTATGGATAAGGTCTATGGATTTCTTTGTACGCGTTTTGCACGGCACATACATAACCGCCAGAAACAAAATCCTCATGACCCAGCAGTCATCTTATTTACCTCTGGCTCGGAAGGTGCACCTAAGGGCGTTGTACTCTCTCATGCCAATTTGATGAGTAATATCGTACAGCTCTCCAGCCGCGTAGATTTCAACCGTCAGGATATCGTCTTTAACTGCCTGCCGATGTTCCATTCATTTGGCTTAACGGGCGGAACTCTTCTACCTGTTCTTTCGGGCGTACGTACGTTCCTGTACCCAAGTCCGCTACATTACCGCATTGTTCCAGAATTAGTGTACTCTTCCAATGCGACAATCATGTTCGGCACAGATACCTTCCTCAATGGCTATGCCCGCAAAGCCGACCCGTATGATTTCTATAAGATGCGCTATATTTTTGCCGGCGCGGAGCGTGTGAAGGAAGAAACTAAGGAGCTATACGCGAACAGGTTTGGTGTACGTATCCTTGAGGGGTACGGTGCAACCGAAACAGCCCCTGCTTTAGCGCTGAATTCCCCGATGCATATGAAGGATGGTACAGTCGGCAGATTACTCTCCGGTATTGAGTACCGCCTTGAAGATGTGCCGGGCGTGGATGAAGGTGGACGTTTATACGTAAAAGGCCCTAATGTCATGCTGGGATATTACAAGGAAGATAACCCGGGTGTGCTACAACCACCTGAAGATGGCTGGTATGATACGGGCGATATCGTCAGCATTGATGATGCAGGATATGTCAAAATCTTGGGCCGAGCCAAACGCTTTGCCAAGATCGCTGGCGAGATGGTATCGCTAACAAGTGTGGAATCCATGCTCACCAAAATCTATCCAGACCATGAACATGCTGTTATTGCTATTCCCGATGCCCGCAAAGGCGAGCAAATCATTCTAGTAACCACAAATAAGGAAGCCAAACGCCCTGATATCTCGAAATATGCCAGTGAAAACGGTGTTTCCGAGTTATCTGTGCCTAAAACCATACTTCCAATCGATAAAATGCTGGTTCTGGGTAGTGGTAAAACCGATTACACAGCCCTTCAGAACTTTGTTGAGGAACAAACCGCCAAAAAAGCAGCATAAGTCATGAATGACCATGCCTCTAAATGGTGTTATTATCAGAATTGGGTGAATAAAATAATGCTGTGAGGAATATTATAAAATGTCCAACCATACAAAACCCAGTGGCAAATAGATTTTTAATATGGACACGCTCTTCAGGAATATTTTCTAAGAGCTGAGCATATTCTGTTACCCAGAAATAAGCATAGGAAAAATGAAAACAAGACATTAAAAACAAAATACTAATAAAAATTTTATTCTTGGTGAAATAAAAAAGGCTCCCCAGAACAAAAAATGATATGGCATAAGCATAATAAGTAATAATCAAAATTTGTACGCTATTGCCGAACGAAAAAATAGCGGGGGGCGTATGGTAGGACTGAAAAAATCCGCTAAGAATCATTATTATTGCTTGTAGGCTAGAAATGCTAAATGCCGTTTTAAATAAAGTATCTTCTTTTTTGAAAGTCTCATTTTTCATTGCTTATTGCCTGTAGTTGTTAGTAAAGCTATCTTAATAATGCTGACCCAAAAATTCCAAAACTTATTTTTTACGTGACCTTTTGGTTAAATATGATAAATAGAGGGCATGAACGAAATAGCGCTTCAAAATATAGGCACACAAACCAAGGAATCCCGTGTTTCGGATTATTTTGCCCTGCTGAAACCCCGCGTGATGAGCCTTGTGGTTTTTAGCGGCTTTGCTGGCATGGTTGTCGCTCCCGGTTTTGAAGATATGCACCCCTTATTGGCAATCATCGCAATGCTAAGCTTGGCCATTAATGCAGGTGCGGCAGGCGCGATTAATATGTGGTATGACCGTGATATTGATGCTGTTATGAAACGCACGCGGGGGCGTCCAATCCCGATGGGACGCATGGAAGCTGATGAAGCACTAGCCTTTGGCGTGATTATGTCGATATTCTCAACGATGCTGATGGGCTTAGCTCTGAACTGGACAGCAGCTGGCATTCTGGCCTTCGCGAATTTCTTTTATGTTGTCATCTACACAATGCTCCTCAAGCGCTCCACGCCTCAAAACATCGTCATTGGCGGCGCGGCAGGGGCATTTCCGCCTATGGTCGGCTGGGCGGCAGTTACTGGCGATATTACGCTGGCCTCGATTACACTGTTTGCCATTATCTTTTTCTGGACGCCGCCTCATTTTTGGGCGCTTTCACTGTTTGCCAATGAAGATTACAAGCGTGCGAAAGTGCCTATGTTGACCGTAACACATGGCGCAAATCATACAAAAATACAGATGCTTGTATACACTCTTGTTTTGACACCGGTTGCTCTTGCCCCTTATTTCCTTGGCATAGCAGGCATCTATTACGGCGCGGTTTCCTTGCTTTTGAATTTGGGATTTATTGCCGCTGCAATAAAAGTCATGAAAACAGATAATCTAAAGCCTGCCCGCATCATGTTCAAATATTCGATTTTCTATTTATTTGCTCTATTTACGATGGTGATGATTGATGCCACATAGTGAACTTCATAAGAAAAAAGCTAAAAAGAACTGGACAGTACTGGCTCTGATTTTTGCTTTTATTGCTCTGGTCTTTGCCGTCAGCATTATCAAGATGAGCGGACAGGGTTAGCCAGTGCTTGAAAAATATACCCCTCAAACAGTTTTAATCACAGGTGCAACTGGAGATTTCGGCAAGGCCTTTGCTCAGCGCTTCGCAGAGCTAGGCTCAAAACTTATCCTGATCGGCCGTAGCGAAGATAAACTCAAAGCTTTGCAAAGTGAGCTTGGCGCACAGACCCACATTGCCGCCTTTGACATGCAGGATAAAAAGGGAATGGAAGCCGCCATCAAAGCCATTCCAAATGAATTCAAAAACATAGATTTGCTTATCAATAACGCCGGATTAGCGCTTGGCCTTGACCCTGCCCAAAACTGCGATATCGAAGACTGGGAAACCATGATCGCGGTGAATAATACGGCGCTTGTACAAATGACAAGGCTTATCCTGCCCATAATGACCGGCAATAAAAAAGGCCATATCATTAATATCGGCTCAACGGCTGGAAGCTACCCTTACGCGGGCGGTAACGTCTATTGCGCCACCAAAGCCTTCGTCAAAATGTTTTCCTTGAACCTGAGAGCAGATCTAGTCGGCACAAATATCCGTGTAACAAATATCGAGCCGGGCGCCATACAAACTCAGTTCTCCGAAGTGCGTTTTAAGGGTGATAAAGCCAAGGCTGATGCGGTTTACGCCAATACAAACAACATGACGGCAAACGATGTGGCGGAGGCTGTAACATGGAGTGCATGCTTACCGCCTTATTTCAATGTTAACCGAATGGAAATAATGCCTACGGTACAATCATTTGGTCCGTTAACGATGGAACGCTTTGATTAGAATAGATGTTTTGATTATTGTAAAAATATAGTGTAAGGTGTTCCTTGGTGATTTATGAGTTTTTGGAGTTTTTACCATGAATAATCGCATTCGCGTTTCCTTTTTAAGCTTTTTAACGCTTTTTATGACATTTCCTTTTTTGTCAGGTGCCGAAGAAGTAAACGAAGACAGGGTCATTGGAGGAGATGTTTTTACAGGTCAGGAATCAAAGCTGGAAGGCTATTATGATATCTATCAAAGACAATTGATTTTCTTGAAAAAAACATCTGACTTTTCGAAATCCATTGAAAAACGCCGCGAAGCATATGCTAAACCGCAACAAGAGGCTATAGAATCCTATCGTGGTGATTTAGAAGATGTATTTGAGGAGCAATCTCGCGAATACCAAAGAGAATTGGCTAGAGAGCAGAAACAAGAAGAAAGAGATAAGCGTAGAGAAGAGCTTAGAAAGAAAAGAGAAGCTGCTCGTGAAAAACGTCGCGCAGAAGTTGAAAAAAAGCGTGAAGAGAGAAGAAAACAGCATGAATCTGGTGGTAGCGCAACATCCAAAGAAATGGATAAGAAATCTGCGCCCGAAGAAGCAGAAGATAAAGAAGCTAAAAATGAGGCGCCCGCAGAAGAAGAAAAAATGGCTCAAAATGAGCAGCACGAAGTAACAGAAAAAGAAATGCCGGCGGTGCAGGATGAGGATGGAAGTACAGTAGATCGTAAGGTTATAATGCCTGATGATGCACCTGACTTTGATTCAAATCCATTCGATTAAACTAATGAATTAATCCTTTATTTATGACCTGATCGGCTTTATGTCTTTCTTTGAAGAAAGAATAAGCCATGAATGATCAAAATCAGGAAAATACAGAAATTTCAGCAGAAGATGCCCTGATAGCCAAAAACCGCCGTGCAGGGTTGATTGTTTTTGGCGTTGTAATAGCTATGGTTGGTTTGTCTTTTGCTTCTGTGCCACTTTACAATATTTTTTGCCGTGTAACGGGTTTGGCTGGTACAACACAAGTTGCGGAAGATCTGCCTCAAACAATTTTAGACCGAGAAGTAACTATACGGTTTGATTCCAATACCGCGCGAAATTTGCCATGGGAATTTGAACCGGAAAAAAAAATGGTGAAGCTTAAAGTTGGCGAGCGTGGCTTTATCAATTTTATAGCTAAAAACAAGAGTAAACAGCCTATAGCGGGTATGGCAGTCTATAACGTTACACCTCTAAAGGCTGGAAAATACTTTACCAAAATCCAGTGCTTTTGCTTTGACTCGCAAGTCTTACAGCCTAGTGAAAAGGTGAATATGCCTGTATTATTTTATGTTGACCCCAAGATTGATGAAGACGAATTAATGGATGATGTGACCACAATCACGCTGTCCTACAGCTTTTTTAGAAGTGAATCTGAGGAGTTGGAAAAAGCCATGGAAGAGCTTTATGAAAGCAAGTAGGGCTATGTGTGGCTAAAAATGGATATCTCCTTGAAAAAAACAGAATTTTTGCCTAAAATTTCCGCTGTACCTTCCGCTTCATTTTCTTTATAGAAAAGGGCATACACGTAATTCATTTAACAAGAAGTAATAATTATGGCCGAGAATATCGAATATACTACAACCGGAAAACCTCATCCCTATCACCTTGTCCGCCCGAGCATTTGGCCGTTTATGGGCGCTATGGCAGGTGGATTGCTGGCTGTGGGCACATTGATGTATCTGCATGAGCCTTTATCAGATATTAAAGACGGTGTCCAAGAAGGCATGGAATTTGGGCTGAACGGCATATATGTAGGATTGGTAGCAGTTCTTTTGGTCATGTTTTTCTGGTGGAAGGATGTTTTGTTCGAAGCCGTTACAGAAAAAGCGCATACACCTATTGCTATGATTGGCATGCGTTATGGAATGGCACTTTTTATCGCATCCGAGGTTATGTTTTTTGTCGCGTTTTTCTGGGCGTATTTTAATGCTGCCTTTTTCCCGACTGAATATATAGGCTTTGTTTGGCCTCCAGAAACTATCCATACAATTGATCCATTTGATCTGCCATTCCTGATGACCATGATCTTGTTGCTTTCTGGCTGTACAGTGACATGGGCGCATCACGCGATTTTGGAAGGCAAGAATTGTGAAGCGATCAAGGCTCTTGGGATTACAGTATTTCTAGGTGTGTTTTTCCTTGGTTTTCAGGTTTATGAATATATGTATGCGCATTTTGGTTTTACGGATGGGATTTACGCTTCAACCTTCTACATGGCGACTGGTTTTCATGGTTTCCATGTTCTAGTGGGTACAATTTTTCTTTTTGTGTGCTGGTTGCGTACTATCAAAGGTCACTTCACGCCGGAAAAACATTTTGGATTTGAGGCTGCTGCATGGTATTGGCACTTTGTTGACGTGGTCTGGTTGTTCCTGTTTGTCTCGATTTATTGGTGGGGCACAGAAGCCGGTATGGATTTGCGCCCTTAATTTCAAACAGATAAGGGGAAAGAATTGCAAAATTCTAAAGATCTTTCTCCGCTCGCCATAGCTTTATCCTGTAAATGCCCTAAATGTGGCAAAGGTGATCTCTATAAAGGGCGATTTAATTTGGATTTGCAGGAAAACTGTAGTTCTTGCGGTTTGAATTTTAGCAAAAATGATAGCGCTGATGGTCCGGCTGTTTTCTTGATTTTTCTTCTTGGTTTCTTGCTTGTGCCGTTAGCATTAATTGCCGAAGTTATATTCGAGCCACCCCTATGGGTGCACGCCGTTGTTTGGAGTATTTGTGCTTTGGGTATAACATTAGCGCTTCTAAAGCCCCTAAAGGCCTACGTCATAGCATTACAATTCAAATACAGACCCGAGGATTGGCGATGAAAATTCCATTTTGGGCAACAATACTTAGCGTTTTGGGCTTTATGTTTCTATGTTATCTGGGGGTCTGGCAGCTAAACCGTGCGCAATGGAAAGCGGGTGTTTTACAGGCCATAGATAAAGAATATGAACATGATTCCAAGCATCGAAGCTTATCAGAATTTTTCAAAGACAAGGCGTTTTTTGATCAAAATCATGGGATCAGACGCGGCTATCTCGAAGGGAAATTTATTCATGACAAGTCGATATTTTTAGGCCCGCGTGTTCATAACAAAATCGCTGGGTATCACCTGATTACTCCGTTCAAAATCAAGGGGCAGAATAACTTTATCATGGTAAATCGCGGCTGGGTTCCTGATAAGGGTTATAAGCCGCAAGGACAAGATGCCTCTCATCCGTTCCAAAAAATAATGGGTGTGCTTATGGCTTATCCTGAAGACAATATGTTTGTACCGCAAAATAACCCGCAAAAGGAAGAATGGTATCGTCTGGATTTTGAGCAGATCAGAAAAGCCGGAAATATTGATAATTTATTCGATTTGATTGTCATTGAAGAAAGGGTTGTGAATGATGGTTTTCCAGCGCCCGTTGATATTTATATCCGCCCGAACAATAATCACATGCAATATGCCGCATTTTGGTTTATAATGGGACTTGTTCTGATGGTTGTTTATATGATGCGATTTGTCAGAATGCCTGAGAAGCATGGTCCTCATGTGGATGAATCTTAAATTTTGTTATTTTTGTTTTGTTGTCGAATATATATTCACTACAATTCTATCGAGTTATCAAATTACGAAAACTATGTGAGATAAAATGGGCGTAAGAAATTTAATATTATCAGCTTTGACAGGATTAGTTCTTCTTGTCGCTTCTTCATCTTCTGCATACGCAGCCGAACCCCGCGAGATTGGTGTGTTCCATGACTGGACGGCCTACGTTCTGAGTGAGCGCGGTCAGAAAGTTTGCTATATGGTGAGTGTGCCTATAAAAGCGCAAGGGAAATATACAAAACGTGATGATATATTTGCCCTTATCACGCACCGCCCAGCGCAAAGCACAAAAGACGTGTTTAGCTATATCACAGGCTATACATACAAGCCTGGAAGCGATGCCAGTGTCACAATAGATGGGAAAAAGTATACTTTGTTCACACAAGGTGATACTGCGTGGACGCCAGATGCGGAGGCAGATGCGACCTTGGCTGTGGCTATCCAAAAAGGGTCTAATATGATTGTAAAAGGTACATCCAAACGTGGAACATTAACAACAGATACCTTTAGCTTAAAAGGTTCTGGGGATGCGTATAAAGCCATATCAAAAGAGTGCGGCGTATAATTTTTTCTGAGTTTTTCTTGTTTTCTATGGAAAATGTCTTTTCAATGCTCTATGTATCATTATGATAATACTTTGTAAGGGTTTGAGGAATTAAGAGTATTATTTGACTTTTGATAACTTTTTGTAAACAGAACTGGGTTATCTTGTAATTATGCGTAAAGACGATACTTAAGTCCCTTTTAAGATCGTAAAACTGGAAATTGGTTTTGGATATATTAGAAAAAATTAAAAATACGACAGCTTTACACAAGGTTTTACGTGTGCGTCACCGTTATTTTTTAACCAAAAATAACAAGTTACGCTTGCGTTATGTCGCTAGCTCAGCAGCCTTTGTAATTGTCGCCGCAACAGGTTTCTTTGGTTCAAGCAATAGCTCGATTGCACATTCAACTGACATAGTTGCTCTAGAGGCCAGAGAAAATATAGAAGCCCTTGAAGTTAAATTGGCATCATTGTCTTCTGACAACACGGAATATCAGGTCCCCAAACGTGAAAAGAAAGAGGATATTGTGTCACCTCTGCTTGGCGTTTCAGAGCAAGATGACAATGCACAGACAGTACAAGTCGATTACGTCATTAAGAATGATCAGAATATGCGCCTACCGGAGCTCAAAACAGCTCTGCTAGAACCAAAAATCGAAGTTGTAAAAATAGGCGCTGGCGAAACAATCGCAGGAGTGTTGCAAGATCAGGGTATTGAAGGGTCTGAAGCCTATAATATCGTTAAAGCCCTATCTAAAAACTATGACCCTCGATCAATTAAGGCTGGTCAGGCTGTTTCATTGGATCTTGAGCCTATTGCTGATGGAGGCTGGTCATTATCTAAACTGACAATGAAAACTGATCCGATCAAGGAAGTTGTCGTTGAGAAAACAGACGATATTAGTTTTAAATCCTATATCGATGAAAAAGAAGTAGTTTTAAAGACAAACGTTGCTAAGGCCTCTATTGAAAGCTCTTTATACGGGTCTGCCGCCAAGGCTGGTGTGCCTGCCTCTGTTGTGGCTAATATGATCCGCATTTATTCTTATGAAGTAGACTTTCAGCGTGATATCCGTACAGGCGATAAAATTGAAATTCTGTATCAGACTTATGAAACCGAAGATGGTGATTTCGCCAAATATGGTGATATTTTATATGCTAACCTGATCGTTGGTGGCAAAAAAAAGCCTGTTTATCGCTACAAGAAGAAAGATGGTCGCTCTGATTACTTCACAGAAGATGGTATGAGCATCAAGCAGACTTTGATGAGAACACCAATTGATGGTGCACGTATGTCTTCGGGCTTTGGTATGCGCCACCATCCGGTGCTTGGTTATAATAAAATGCATAAAGGCGTAGATTTTGCTGCTTCGCGTGGTACGCCAATTTATGCTGCTGGTGATGGTACGATCGAATATATAGGACGCAAGGGCGGTTATGGGAACTATATTCGTATTCGTCATAATGGCTCTCTTAAAACAGCCTATGCCCATATGAAAGGCTTTGCCAAAAAGCTTTCTAAGGGATCACGTGTTGTACAGGGTGAGGTGATAGGTTATGTTGGAACAACAGGTCGTTCAACTGGCCCTCATTTGCATTACGAAGTCCTTCAAAATGGCAAGCAAGTCAATCCTAACAGGCTGGATTTACCAACAGGCGAAAAGCTTGCAAAAGGTGAAATGCAGGATTTCAAAGGCGCTGTTGCCAGTATCAAACAGCAATATGCCGAGCTATCAGAAGGTCTAAAATTTGCTTCTAATGACATTGAATAAAAAAGCCTCCTAAAAAACAAGAGGCTTTTCACAAAACTCATAATAGTCAAAAAACTAGGCAGCGGCAGACTCATCTTCTGTTTCTGCGGCAGGTGCATTTTCCTTTACCGAAGCAATGCCGTTTTGAGCAGCTGCTTTACTTTTATACATTTCTGATTGGGCAATAATCTGACCATTTTTAGCAGTCAAAACGAAATAATAGTCATCGTTTTTTGCTTTTTTAAGCACAAATTTGGGGTGTGAAGCCATAATAAATCTCCTTGATTTAAAAATTAATGATATCCAATTTTGCTCTTTTTTTTAGCTGGGTCAAAAGAAAAATAAAAAAACTATATGATGTTGTGTCTTTTAGATTGAGGAAACAAAAACAAAGGTGTAAAGTGGAAATAGGTTTTTATGCGTGCGGCTTTGCGTTTAAGTAAAAAAGGGTTTTTATATTAGGTTCCGCCGGGCTGTAAGCATTAAATGATTGGAAAATAATAACAAGCGTGTCAAGCGCTTGCACTGTGCATTGATAATGAGGTGCATGCGATTTGATGCTTGAGTGGAGAATAATATGTCAAAAAAAATGCTCATTGATGCAACCCATGATGAAGAAGTCAGGGTTGCTGTCACCGATGGTAATAAACTAGTAGAATATGATTATGAAAGCCAAAGCCGTAAACCTCTAAAGGGGAGTATATTTCTTGCAAAAGTGACGCGCGTAGAGCCGTCCTTACAAGCAGCCTTTGTCAATTTTGGTGGCAACCGCCATGGTTTTTTGCCTTTTTCTGAAATTCATCCTGATTACTTCAAGATCCCTGTGGCGGACCGTGAGGCTCTTATGGCCGAGCAAGAGGCTCTTTTGAAAGAGCATGACGAAGAAGAGCAAGAGGAACTTGAAGAAGAAATATCTGCAGACAACAGCGAAGATACAGATGCTTCGGATGATGATAGCAATAACAATGAAGAGTCTGAGGTCGAGCAGGAAGACGGAGAATCTACTGATGAAGTTGAAGCTTCAGAAAACGATTCTGATGAAGACGATATGGAAGAGGACGCAGAAGAAAAGTCAGATAATGATGATAGCGAAGCTAATGACGATAAAAATAAAAAATCTCGTGGTAGACGTGGTCGTCGCGGCGGTCGTCGCCGTAATAACAAACGTAATCCCAATGTTGAGGTAGTTGGCGGCGATGATATAGATGAGGAGCAACGCTTCCGTTTTAATCTGCGCCGTAAATACAAAATTCAAGAAGTTGTAAAACGTGGCCAAATTGTCCTTATACAGGTCAATAAAGAAGAGCGTGGCAATAAAGGTGCGGCTGTAGGGACGTATTTATCCTTGCCTGGTCGCTACTGCGTGTTGATGCCCAATAGCCCACGCGCTGGTGGTGTGAGCCGTAAAATTGCCAACAGCAAAGATCGTGCCCGTATGCGCGATATTGTTAAAAGCCTTGATGTGCCAAAGGGCATGTCTGTAATCGTGCGTACAGCCGGTGTAACGCGTACAAAAACAGAGATCAAACGCGACTTAAGTTACCTGATGCGCCTTTGGAATAATATTCGTGAACAGACCTTGCAATCTACTGCGCCGGAATTGATCTACGAAGAAGCTGATTTGATCAAGCGTGCCGTGCGTGATCTGTATACGCGTGATATTGATGAAATCATCGTGTCTGGTGAAAACGGCTTTAAGGCTGCAAAAGACTTTATGAAAATGATGATCCCGTCTCATGTAAAAAAGGTCACAAAATACGAAGATACACAATTGCCGCTTTTCAACCGTTATCAGGTTGAATCACAAGTCGAAGAAATCGGTCAGCCTATCGTGAATCTGAGATCAGGTGGTTATCTGGTGATCAACCCGACCGAAGCACTGGTTTCGATTGATGTGAACTCCGGTAAGGCGACGAAGGGGCGTCATATCGAAGAAACAGCGCTAAAAACCAACTTGGAGGCTGCTCAGGAAGTTGCTCGCCAGCTTAAATTGCGAGATCTGGGCGGGCTTGTGGTTGTTGACTTTATTGATATGGAAGATCGCAGAAATAATGGCAAAGTTGAACGTAAGATGAAGGAAGCCTTGGCACCTGATCGTGCGCGTGTTCAAGTGGGGCGTATATCATCTTTTGGTTTGATGGAATTATCACGCCAGCGTCTTAGCCCGAGCTTGACCGAGGCACAATATGAAGTTTGCCAGTCTTGTAAGGGCATGGGGCTGATCAAGACCGCAGATGCTATGTCTATTATTGTGTTGCGCGCTATTGAGGAGGAAGGTATCCGTGGTCGCGCTGCGCAGATAATCGTGCATGTCGTTAAAGATGTTGCCCTTTATATTCTCAATTACAAACGCGCGAGCTTGGCTGAAATTGAAAAACGATACGGGTTTCAGGTTCTGTTGCGCATTGATGATGATGTTGCCAATTCTGAATATCGCATAGAAGTTTCTGTACCGGCTGAAAAAGGTGAGCAAGAAGCAACTGAGAGCACCACTGAAAACAGCAGTGAGCCTGAAGAGCAGCAGAATAACAAGGAAGCTCGTTCTTCTCGTCGTCGTCGTTCAAGCCGTGGTCGCGGTGGCCGCAATAGACGCCCTAACGAAGAGGATAATAATTCTGAAAATTCAGATTCAGATCAAGTTGCCTCTGAAGGCAAATCTCAGGATGAGGAAAACAAGGGTAATTCATCACAAAAGGAAGACGAAAAGCCGAAGAAGCAAGGTGGCCGAAAGCCTTCAAACAAGGCCAATGAAGCGGTGCAAGGCGATAAAGAAGAGGCCAAAGAATCTTCAGATAACGATAAGGGCAAGAAGCCAAAAACTGCCAAGTCATCCAAGAAAAAAGATAAACTAGAAGAAAAACCATCTGATACTTCGGATAAGCCTAAGAAAACAGCGCGCAAGCCCAAGGCCTCTAATGATGATGATTCATCTACAGAAGATAAAAAGCCTGAGGTTAAGTTAAAGCCGCAAAGTGAAGAAAAGCCCAAAGACTACGAAGTGGTCAATGAAGCGCCCGATAAAAAGAAAAAGGGCTGGTGGAATAAGTTCACTTAAAAAAACGCTCATTAGCGCGGCAAGAGGGCATGATAATAATAAACAGTGTTTTGCCCTCCACCATATTCGTAGACGCATCCGGCTTGATGACCACGAACCTGCGGGGATTGGGTAACTGCATTTGTGCCCCCGATATATTCATTAGTAGGATTGTTAGTAAATGAGCCTTGATAGGCAGAACCATGATTCACATCACTTTGTTGAGGCAAGGCATTTGAAGGATTCTCAATGCCTAGTATTTTATTGACTTGTAAACAAATGCCTTCTGGCACACCTTGAAGTAACAATAGAAGTTCTTTGCAGGCAGGTATATTATCATCGCACCCCATGCTACCGACGCGATTTCCTGTTGATATGTGCCAATTATAAGAAAAATTGCTGTCACTAAGGACATTAGAGGCCCTGCGATAATCTACACCACCTCCTTCAACGTGGAAAACTTCACAGAAGCTGTCATTGCAGTTTGGGTTGTCATGAGCTGCGCCTAGTGCCACAAAATCCAGATCATTTTCACTAATCCCGTCATTCAAAACCATTTTCTGAACAGCGGTCTCGATTGATTTTGTATAGCGCAAAAGAGCGGCCGCTCTAATTCGATTCTGCTCGGCGCTGCCTGATTGATTGACGGTAGAACTATTGCGGCTGACGACAAATGTCAGCATACCGAGCAAGGCAATAGTCAGAAGTACAAACCATAAAACATTGCCTGATTCTTTGTATTTAAGACTGATTGAGCCATATTTCATCTAACAGATGATGACCAGTTTTTAAGGCGCTGGCAAGCCTCGATTATGTTTTCCTGACTATCAGCATAACAAATACGGATAGTGCCCGAGCCACGGTTTAAATCAAAATCTGTGCCGGGGGTTATAGAAACCTTTGCCTCATCCAGTGCATGCTTACAAAAAGCTTCGCTGTCATTGCTCAGGGCGTGTATATCAGCATATATATAAAAGGCACCATGCGCGGCTGTGAAGTTCTCGATACCGATCTTTGGTAATTCCTCTAATACAATTGCACGGTTCTCTGCATAGCCCTGAACATAAACATCCAGATCACTCACATGATCAAAAATCTTATAGGCCAAATGTTGGGAAATTGTTGGCGGTGAAACAAATAGATTCTCTGAAAGCTTTTTAACCGGATCTTTCAAATCATCGGGCAAAACCGTCCAGCCCAAACGCCAGCCAGTCATGGCAAAATATTTGGAAAACGTATTTAAAATAATAACCTGATCAGAATATTGCAGAGCAGTTGCTGCTTTGCGCTCATAGGTAATGCCATGATAAGCTTCATCTGAGATCAGACGTACGCCCTTATCTTTACACCAGTTACAGATTTTCTCTAGCTCGGCATCATCAATCATTGTACCGGATGGATTAGATGGCGAATTAATAATCAAGCCATCAAAATTCTGCCCGCAATGCTCCAGTAACTCGGCGGTTGGTTGGTAGTGGTCTGCCGAGCGCGTTTCAATCTCTACGACCTCAATATTCAGGGATTTAAGGATATTCCTGTAAGCCGGATATGTCGGCGCGCAGATGGCAACGCGGTCACCAGCATCAAAAGCTGCCAAAAAAGTAAGGATAAACGCCGAAGATGATCCGGCGGTAACACAAATATTCTCGGCCTTTGCCATTGTGCCGTAATAATCTGTGTAATATTGGGCTATGCGCTGGCGCAAAGTAATCATGCCAATAGCTTCAGTATAGCCCTGACGCGGGTCTTTAGTAATCATAGACGCAGCATAATCCAGCGCTTTTTGCGGCGCACCCACATGGGGTTGTCCGGCGCCCATTTTGCGAATATCAACGCCTTGATCTTCAAGATCATGGACCTGACGCATAATATCCAATGCACGGAATGAAGCGATATCTGAACGTGTTGATGTTTTTAATGTGTTAGTCATAAGCACCCTTATTTTTGCCAGCACTATAAAAGTTTTAGGCTAAAAAAGTAACCTAAAAATTAATAGCCCTTCTTTTTCCAGATTTTTTCAAAAGGGACAACCTGATCAAAGACTTTGCCAATATATTTGTTATCGCGGTAGTGATTTACATAGAAGTACATGACGGTGGATTCTGATAGGGTCCTGCCTGCCTCTTTAATTCTCAAGCTAACAGTAATCGGGATGGTTCGGCTACCTATAAATATTTCATTCCCGCTATAGGCCCAATCACCAGTATCGGGATGAACTGACAAGTTATATGTCTCACCCTCTGTCTGCTCGGGATAGTAATATGTAATATTGAAAATGATCTTATCAGAACTTTCCGAAATAATTTTGGCAGATAGAATTTGCGGATAATTCAAAGCCTCATCAATTTCATTGTAAAACAATGTGATACCGCTTCTATCGATTTCAGGCGCTTCGGGCTCTCCAAAATTTTCATGGGGTTTGAAGACCAGTAAGATAACCAAGGCAACACAAGTGATGCTTAATATTCCGACAAGTGCCTTCATTGTATTGCTCTAGACGCGCAGAGGCATCAGAACATAGAGTGAGGAGGTGTCACTATTATCCTGAATGATGGTCGGGCTTCCAGAATCAGCCAAAGTCATGCGGCAGCCTTCACCCTCTATCTGAGATGTAATATCCAGCAAGTACTTCGCATTAAAGCCGATTTCTATTGTCGAATCGCCATTCACTTCCATTTCTTCTGTCGCGCTGCCGCTTTCCGGTGAATTCGCAGAAAGTGTCATTTGCTTACCGTTAAGGGTAATTTTCAGGGCGCGTGATTTTTCATCGGAAATCGTAGAAACGCGGTCAATCGCAGAAGAAAAAGCCTTGGGGTCGACTTCAACAATCTTGTCATTACCCTCTGGGATAACGCGGCCATAATCAGGGAACGTCCCATCAATAAGCTTTGATGTCAGGACGATATGATCAAAGGCAAAGCGGATCTTGCCTTCTGAAAGACTGATATTGATCTGGTCGGCTGCGTCCTCGATTAATTTACGAATTTCAAGAATAGTTTTACGCGGGATAATAATGCCCGGCATGTCAGTGGCACTTTCGGGCAGAGGCATCTCGAAGCGGGCCAGTCTGTGCCCGTCAGTCGCCACAGCGCGCAAGACATTCACGCCGTTACTCTCGGCCGCATGTAAGTAAATGCCGTTCAGGTAATAGCGTGTTTCTTCTGTGCTCATCGCAAATTTTGTGCGATCAATCAGGGCGCGTAAATCTGTCGCCGGAATAGAAAAGTTATTCGGCAGATCACCTGTCGAAATCTCTGGAAAGTCGGCAACTGGCAGACAACTCAATTTAAACTGGGAACGACCGGATTTTACTATAATCTGCGTGCCATCAGGCTTTAGCTCGATTTCAACATCCGAATCACCAGGGAGTTTGCGGACAATATCATGAAAAGTATGTGCTGGCGCAGTGGTCGCACCCGGCTCACTGACATTAGCGGCAACAGATTCATTGATTTCGAGGTCCATATCGGTGGAGCAAAGGGACAAAACACCATCTTCGGCCTTCATCAGGACATTAGAGAGGATAGGAATAGTATTCCGGCGTTCCACAACGCTTTGCACGTGGTTCAGTGATCTCAAAAGGGCTGCTCGCTCAATACTCAGCTTCATCGTCTAATTCCATCCATATATTCGTTAATATCCGCTAATACGGCGAAGCTTAGCACAGCGAATTAAAGGTCGGAAGGGGTAAAGTTACCTGTCTCATCTTGTACACATACAAAATTCGTTGGCTCCAACCCCAGTTTTTTTGCTGATTGTGCAACTAGCCTAGAAAAATCTTCTGATTCTCTTTTGTAGTCAGTTACAGCAGCCATATAAAAATTTGCAATTGTCTCATGATCTATATCAAAAATATCATGAATTTCTTCAAAAGAATGCCCTGCTTCTGCCGATAATAAAATAATTGCCTCTAAACTAGAGTCTCTATAAGCTTGGGCCAAGCCTTGCGTTAGTTCCTTACGTGTCTCGGCATCAGGCGCTGCATCCGTAAGCGAATTAACATCTCTTTGTGCAGATTCAAATAGCCCCGACAAAGTGTCGTCAACAACCTGAATAATGTCTGATATTTCAATTTCTTGGTCCATAATTACGCCGCTTCTCTATTAGCTACCAATTCTTCTTCCAAACGCCCCCAGAGCTTTTCAAACAGCTCTGTTTCATGCGCACTTAAGGATTTGAGTGTATCATAATCCTCCCCGCACATGTCAAACATTTCGGCCAAATGATGATCTTCCTCGGCGAGTAAACTTTTTAAAGACATATGATCGGAAGATTGCTCGAGCACTTCCTGATAAATCGCATAAAGCCAACATGCTCTAAGCTCGATAATCAGGGATACCCACCCATAAGCGGCTTCCTCACCAACAACGCGTGTAATCCCTGCATCCAAACGCCCGAAATACATCGCGGCGGGCAGGCGGCTCATTGTGTTTTCATCGCTCCAGCCATCAAGGGCTTTTCCGGCAACGCGCTCAGCATTACGTTTGAAAAAATAAGCATGACGCGCTTCTTCGGCCAAGTGTTGGAGCGTATCTTGCGTCATCACACGATCCATCTGTGAGAGCATAATTTTACGGCTACCGAGATGCTCAAGCATCGCCAGCATATTTAAAAACAGCGCATGGCGAGGCTTATCTTCGACAATGTGCTCTAGGAAGCTTCGAACACGGCTCTCAAACCGCGCATTGTTGTCTTTCATCCCTGAGGCTGTCCAGGGCGAGATGGAGTGTGTCATAAATCTCCTCCAGATCTTTTTCACTTACACAATATGGTGGCAAGATATACACTGTATTACCCAGTGGGCGCAAGAGTATGTTACGGGAGAGAAAGAAATCATACAAATAGGGCTGTATACTAGACAAATAACCGCCTTCCTCTGCGATGATATCAAATGCCATCATCGTGCCGAGTAACCTTGTGTTTTCAACATCTGGCCGTGCCCCCAGAGATTTAAGCGCGTTTTTATGAAGCTTGGCGATAGCATCAATGCGCCCCTGCACATCCTCATTCTCCCAAACCTCCAGCGAAGCCACAGCCGCCGCGCAAGATATGGGATTAGCCGTAAAAGACGAAGAATGAAAAAACATTTTTGACTTATCGGTACTATAGAATGCCTGGTAAATATCACTGGTACAAATCGTTGCACTCATAGGTAAAAAACCGCCAGTCAGTCCCTTGGATAAGCACATAATATCGGGATTAATACCTGCCTGATCACAGGCCAGAAATGTTCCTGTTCGCCCGAAACCTGTCATAATCTCATCGGCAATCAGAAAAACATCATGCTTTTTACACATATCACACAATGTCTTGAGAGCTTCGGCGGAATAGAGATGCATCCCGCCAGCCCCTTGCAACAGCGGCTCAAAAATAAAGCAGGCGACATCATCCACATTGTTTTTCAAAATGCGCTCAAGCGCTTCAAAGCTCTTGGATTCTTCTCCTTCAAAAGGCACAGGAATATGCTCGACCTCAAATAAAAACGGTTCATACGCACGGTTATATACTGATCGCGCCCCTGTGGACATCGCGCCAAAAGTATCTCCGTGATAACCATGCTCCAGCGCTATAATCTTCCGCCTAGACTTGCCCTTATTCTCCCAATACCCCAAAGCCATCTTGAGGGCAACTTCCACGGCAGTTGAGCCGCTATCGGAATAAAACACATGGTCATAAAACCCGCCTGTATGATGGATAATCTTCTCGGCCAATTTCTCTGCTGGATCATGAGTAAAGCCTGCGAAAATTAATTGATCAAGCTTCGCTGCTTGTTTTTGAACGGCCTCAACAATTGTAGGGTTGCAATGCCCGTGCGTAATGACCCACCAACTGGAAATCGCATCAATAATACGCTTGCCATCTTTATCATACAAATACGCACCTTTCGCATGATCAATAGCAATCGAATCAGGCGCGATGCCGTGCTGTGTAAAGGGGTGCCAAAGCGTTGATTTACTATAGGTCATTAGGATGCCATTGCCATGTCTTGGGGAATAAAATCCTCAATGTCAAAATGCACATCGAAGGCTTCCTTCAAATTCTCGCGATTTAAATCTTCTATTAGGGGAAGGGTGCCAAGAATTTTAGTCCCCGAAAACTGCCCGATTGTTTTGACGTTATCGGCATTGCGCTCTCCTACAAAAGCGATCCCGTGAACTGGAATTTTCCGTGACCACAAAGCCTCAAGCGATAAAAGTGTATGATTGATTGTCCCAAGTCCGGTGCGGGCACAAAGAATAACTGGAATATCCCATTTCTTAAACAAATTGATATAGAGGTTTTCGCGCGTCAAAGGCACCATTAACCCGCCTGCACCCTCGATAATAAGAGAACCGCTAACCTCGGGCATATCGTTTTGCAGGTGATTTATATCAATGGTTTTCTCATCAAGCTCCGCTGCGCGGTGCGGGGAAAGACTTTCTGAAAATACATAAGACTCTGCCAAGAAACGCTCTTTATCAAACTTTGTAAGGCTTTTAACCGTATGTGTATCTATGCCCTCAGTGACGCCGGATTGAACAGGCTTCCAGTAATGCGGCGACGCGCCAGCAGATTCAAGCCCCAGCATTAAGGCTGCGGAAAAGACCGTCTTTCCGATTTCGGTATCAGTGCCAGTGATAATAAAACGACTCATATTGCCTTTATTACTGAAAATTTTTAAAACATAAAAACACCGTGCATAAAATCAGGAGATAAATCAAGTGAGCACAGTATTATGGGCTAATATATTGAAAGACGGCGTAGTTGAAGCAGATGATGCAGATAATTATGCCTTGTTTAAATTTACCGGCAAGTTGGATAAGCTTTGTAAAAAGGCCAAAATAAAAGAATTTTCATCTTTGCTGGATGATACTGATTTGAAATTCAATCTTTCAAACGAAGAGTTGCCTGAGGGCATGGAAAGTACCAATGAAGTCATGGCAAAAACCGGGAATTGGGCTGAGGGACAAGATGCTCTTGAGATTCTAAAAGTGTTAAAGGAGGTGGTTTCAAATAGAAATATACGTTTTGGGATATTTTCCGATCATAGCAAAGACATCCTTGAAGAGCTTGATGAAACCATAAAAATAGCTGAAAAAGCAGCTAAACAAGGGCTTAAATTCAATTTTTCTGTTGTTATGTGAGCTTTTTGAAGTCATCTGCAAAAGAGTTGAGTTGCTCAACTAATAAATACGAGCTTAAAGATAATCTAAGACGCGCAGAGCTTTCTGGTACTGTAGGTGGACGAATTGCTCGTATATCATAACCCTTTTCCCGTAATTTTTTGGCAATTTCCAGCGTTTTGGCATCTTCGCCAAGGATAATTGGCACAATTTGTGATCCTGCCTCGCCAAATAAAGCTTTTGCTCGCTCGCAAAGCTCAAATAATTTTGTCCTCCGTATATCTCCCTCGTTACCGGAAAGAAATCCCAGTGATTTTTGTACCAGATAAGCCTGAAGCGGCATGGGCGCAGTAGAATAAATAAAGGGACGTGCTTTATTGATCAGGGTCTGGATCATGAAATCAGAGGCACAGATAAGCCCGCCAGCCACGCCAATGGCTTTGCCACACGTATGGACCGTAATAATCCGTTCATGTCCAAGTTTTTCAATTAGCTTTTGGCTTAATCCCTTGCCATGTGGGCCGTAAATGCCTGTGCTATGTGCTTCATCAACGATCAGAACAAAATTATAGTCTTTGGCCAGCTCTACGATGTTATCCAAAGGCGCAAAATCCCCATCCATAGAATAGAGGCTTTCAACACAGATCCAGCATAATTGTTTGGAATTACTATGCTTTTTAAGGCGGTCTTCCAGTTGGTTTAGGTCATTATGGGCAAATTTAAATCCTTTGGCTTTTGAGGCCTGAATACCATCACGCATACTGGCATGAATTAGGGAATCATAGAGAATCACATCATGGCGGCTAGGCAGTGTCATCAATATGGCATAATTAGCCTGAAAGCCAGAAGAAAAATATAGTGTTTTGGGGGCGTTAAAGTGATTGGCAGCAAATTCCTCTAGATTTGCATGGCTTTTTGTATGGCCTCGCAAAAGCCTTGAGCCGGCGGCTCCAATATCCAGACCATTTTCAAGGGCCTGAATCGCGCATTTTCTTAAAAATGGCTCTTGCGCCATGCCAAGATAGTCATTCGAGGTTAAATCCAGCCCATCTGCTAGGTTTAAACTCCTATATCTTTCCGCTTTTTTTAGGGTTTCTAGCCCTGTTTTAAAGTCTTCCAAAGCGCTCATTGTTGCACTGCATCCAGAATGTGAATCATTTCCATACATTATCATGTTCTGAATATAAGGCTAGAGGCCGTTTTACAGTTAATGGAAACAATTTATCTAAAATTTTAGATAAATTTTACAAGTATTGGAAATAAAAAATGCAGATAATATAAATAATAAATGTATTTAAAATTTTATTTACTTTGTTTTTACTTTTTGTGTGTTATGTTAAATATATAAGGTTTAAAGATGATGACAGGCACAATTGTAATAATTTTTGGAGTGGTTTGTTACGCAATATGCGGTGTAGCGCTGTACCAGATGAAGGTGAAACGGCGCTAGGGTTTTTAACAGAATTTACTAAGAGGTTTACTTCGCTTTTTCTCAGCAAATAGTTCTATGACGATATAATTCATGCCCCAAACAGTGTATTTATATCACGTAGGAACGCACAAATACTAAACAGCGCCGGTTTCATCCGGCGCTTTTTTTTTGATTTACGCTTTCTGACAATGTACAGTAACAAAATCATTAGAATTTAATTGGGAAATTATCAATGTCATTACGTAGTTTTTATTTAGCTCTAGCCGCACTAACTCTGGTTTCTTTCGTCCCGCTCGCGCATGTAAGTGCGCAGGAAAATAATGCTGAAAGCGCTGAACAAGCTGATAAAATGAGCGAAGAGGAAATTCAAAAGACCAAAAAGGATATTTTGAACGATAAGATTCTCGAGATTGGTAAAGGTTTAGGGCAAAAAGAAATGGCACACTTCTATGTAATTTATTCCAGTTATGCTGTGATCAATATGGTTGAAGACGTTAAGGTCGATGTAGCTAATGCCGTTCAGGCCTGCAGCGAAAATAACCCTGATATGGAAAGCAAAATCAAAAAACGCTACGAAGAGTGGGAAAAGGCCCTGAGCGAATCTATGGATAAAGCGCGTGATAACGTTCAGAACATGGAAGTAGCGCAAAACTACATCCCTAGATCAGAGTTAAAAGAATTGAATGGTCTGGTTAAGGCAACTCGTAATGAAACAGCAATTAAATTTGAAAAAGTGCCTGTTTCTACACCGGAAGCCTGCGAATTTATGCTGACAAAAATGGATGATACCCAGACGACAATGGTAACTTTGTTGGATAAGACGATTAGTAACTTTCCAGAGCTATTGAAAAAGACCCAAGAATAAACCAATAGATTTGTCTCATGAAAATTCTTCAAGTCATGGCAGGGGCCAAATTCGGAGGGGCCGAGACAGCCTTTGTCGATATGTGTATGGCTATGGCAGAAGCTGGTCACGACGTAAAAGCCATAACCCGCAAGAATGATATCAGGGTCTCAAGGTTGCGTGACGCAGGTATTGAGGTATATACGCTTCCTTTTGGTGGTGTATTGGACATTTATACCCCTTTTATGATGAGCCGTATCATCAAGGATTTCAAGCCGGATATCGTGCAGACATGGATGTCTCGTGCCTCTCAGAAAATACCGCATTATACTGAAAAAAAAGGTAAAAAACCTTATCTGGTTGTTTCCAGATTGGGCGGGTATTACAAACTCAAAAATTATAAGAATACTGATTATTTCGCGACGATTACGCCGGATATAAAGCATTATCTGGAAGATCAAGGTGTTGATCCCGATAAAATTAAACACATTAATAACTTTGCCGAAACAGAAGATATTGAAAAGCCTGTCAATCGCGCTGATTACGATATACTGGAAGATGCGCCATTATTTCTGGCTTTGGGGCGTTTGCACACAAGCAAAGCCTTTGATACCTTGATCAAGGCAGCCAAAGAAGTGCCCGAAAGCCATATCTGGATTGCCGGAGAAGGGCCAGATCATCAAGAATTACAAGAGCTTATCAATAGTCTGGGTGTTCAAGACAGGGTAAAGCTACTCGGTTGGCGTTGCGATCGGGCGGCCTTATTCCAAGCGGCAGATTTTTGTATTTTCCCATCCCGATACGAGCCTTTCGGCACTGTTTTCGTGCAGGCTTGGGCGAATAAAACGCCGTTGATTACTACCGATTCGGATGGTCCAAAGCAATTTGTGCGCCATGAAGAAGATGGGCTGATAACGCCTATTGATGATGTTTCTGCTATGGCGGCTTCTATGACACGCATGATAGAAAACCCGGATTTGGCAAAAAAATGCGTAAGAAACGGCTATCAGCGTTACTTAAACGAGTTCACCAAAGACGCTATCGTTAGCGCTTATCTGGATTACTTTACTACAATACTAAAAGAATATAAGGCCGCATAAGATAAAACAAGTTCCGGAAATGAAATAAAGTTTGAAAAAAAAGGCCTGATATGCCACAATAGCTTTGTATATTTATATGAAAATATTGGTAAAGCCTAAAAAATTAATAAATATCAAAGGCTTGACGTGATATAGTAAAGGCAAAAGCGGGTTTTTAAGATGAATTTTATCCCGTATTTGAAAATTTAAGGTGAAGTATGGCGGATCAAACATTAGCAACAGCAGAAACCGAAGTAGATATCGACACGATTGATCGTGTTTCGGGCTGGTTTAAACGCACAGCTATTGATGTCATGAGCTGGGTTGATGATTTTGAAGCCGAAAATCCGGAAGTCGTACAAAGTATCAAAGATAATGCTCTTCTTTTTGTTAATCCCATCACAGTCGGTATTGGTGTCACTAATATAGTAAGAGCTGCCAATGCTGAAGAAGAGCAAAGCCAAGAAACAACAGTTTCTACACCTTCAGAGGAAGAAGAACTAGAAACAGATGCGGACGCATCATCAACGACAGAAGAGACAGAAGCTGACGCCGAGGTCGAAGCCACCGAAGAACAGGCAACCACCACGGTACAGAAAACAGTTTTTGTGCCCGATGCGGGCTACAGTATTCCGGATGACATGAAAGAAAGAATTGCAACGATCGAGGCAGCCTTGCCTGCTATGATCGCTTTGGCCGAAGATGCTGGATCAGACTTGACCGAGCGTAAAATTGATGTCGCCGATGGTTATCTTGATGAGACCGAAATAGCAATCATAAATGAAGTTTCTGATAAGCTCCGCGAAACAATTCTTGCTAGTGAAAGTGCAGACCTTCTGGAAGATGATGTGCAAAGTCAGGGTTTCTCAGATGAACTTGGAAAAGTCTTGGGTGTAGGTCTTGGCGCGGAATTGCAAAAATATCTGGATGATCCCTCAAAATCAAGTATTCATGGCGACATAAACTATCTGAAGGATAATTATAAAGATGTAATGCGTGCCCTCAGAAAGCTTAATGAAGAAGGTCTTCTGGTTGCTGCGCAAGGCAAGTTTGACGTTCAGGAGGTGGAAGCGCCTGTTGACCCTTCTGGTCAACCTGTCGTTACGCCGCCTGATCCTGCAACTTCAGCAACAGAAGACGAAGAGCCGGAAGTCACTGCGAGAGATACAGATGCTCTGGACTTGAAAACATCTATTTATTTTGATGGCTCGGCATCAGAAGATGACGTCACCGAAGCAATTGAGGCAATCGAACTTGTTCAGGTTAAAGCTTATGATGCCCTAAACGATATGTCTCCCTTCTTTGCTGATCTGATGGATAAGCCAACACAAGACGGTCAGTTCGAGGATGGGGAGAAACGTAACCTGTCTGCCATGGTCATGTTGATGAGAAAAATCAACGGTGAAGGCAATCCAAATGGTGCATTTGATGAGGCGAAGCTTGTAGAGCTTAGAGAAGCACTCTTGACTGATGATAAATTTGAAATGCTGCGCCAGCAATTAGCACCTCTCGGTGTTCAAAAAATTAATGCAGGCGATAGCGAAGAGGTTAAAGCCCAGAAAAGAAAAGATGCGGATGAAGCACTTTTCAGGCATTTATTAGTATTGCAGCAAGCCGGTGAAACTGACCCGAACGCGAATAGTGTAACCGCAGCAAATCTGGCTTTTGATAAAATCCGAGAATACTTGCCCGATAGCGTCAAAATTTTCTTGCAGGATATGTTGGAAAATACGAGCATCGGAAAAATGGTGATGGGTGTTGCCGCCGCCAAAGGTATGAACTTGGAACGCCTATGGAAAGAGCCAGAATTGCAAGCTGGTCAGACAGAAGCAGAATACCTTGAGGGTAAAAAGCGTGACTTCTTGGCGCAAGGTTTTGATGAATATCTTGAAAAGGCCGAGGAAGAGCTGAAAGCAGAAGGTGCGGATAATCCTGAATTTGCCGATATACTTGCTCGTGCTCAGGAAAACATCAAAGAAGATATAGAAGAAAACAAGCTATCCGGTGTTATGAAGAAAGCCCTGGGTGATAGCTATGATGAATTAAAAGATGATCTTTTAGTTGCGGTAGAAGCAACAACAGGTGCAGCAACAAAAGAAGAAGCGCAGAAAAAATTACTTGCATCACTAGAAGGTGTTGACGGTCTGGAGCTTGATGAAAGCATGCGGATTGAGCAAAGAGCCGAAGAAATCATTAATGTAGTTGGTGCAGGCGCTAGCGTCTTCACACAGTCTGCTTCACAATCAACGACAACGACCCTTGAGGAAGAAGAAGAGGAAGAGTTAACGCCCGAAGAAGAAGCTGCACTTTCATCATCAACAGTGAATACGGTTGCTGCGGCAGTTGCAACATCTGCAACCGCGACTATTCCTGAGGTTGATCAAGAGGCCGTCGATCCTGCGAAAGTATCAACATTGGGTAGTGAAGAGCACTCTAAAGGTGTGGTTTTGGAATATGACCGCGATCCAAATGAATATGTGATAAAAAATGTTGAATCCGAAGGTCGTGTAAAAGCAATATTAGAAGCTATTGCTGCTATGGATGAAGATAAAAGGCCATATAACCCTGAAGATCTAATCCGTCGTACTGACGATTCTGGCGAGATTATCGATCTTGCCTATAAAGAACATAATGGTGCATTAGAAAAACTCGCTGTTGCAGCGCAATTGGATCACTTGATTTCAAGTGGTGAAGATACAATTTATATGAGCCAGATTGAGCACCAAATCACAAGCGATAATCTGCCACAAATTGAAGCTTTCTTGCAGAAAAACGGTGTGCCTGAAGAACAAGTTGAAGCTGCCGTGACGGCTGCACGATCTCTGATCGATCAGGAAGTTGATGGCAAGAGCGTGATGTCAGCATTTTTTGGAAACTGGGATCAAATACGCATAAGTGAAATCCGCGCTTTGGTTGAAGAAATTGAACCTGAAAGAGAAATTTCTGTTGTTGAAGATGTGCCGGAGCCAGAGCCTTTTAATCCTGAGCATGTTGATTTAAGCCGTAGGGGTGGAGATGTAACCCTTGCAGTAGGGCCGATGCCGGACACAACCCCCCGTCCACCAGTTTCTGATAACACAAATCTGTTCAATAATGTTTCGGGAGTAGATCCATATGGTGCCTGTCAGATGTATTCTGTAACTGCAAATACACGACGAAACACTGCAACCTCATCAGGATGTGATAGCAGGCCTGATCGCTATAGCGCGTTTAGGCGGTTTGACCCGAATGACCCTGACGGTCCGGGTGAAATGCCTGTAGATTGGCGGATTTTTGGACGTCATACGCCTGAAGAAAGGTTTGATACATCAACGACATATGACAAAGGTGGGCTAAACCAGAGAACTGCATATGGTAAAGATATCAGAACAGTCAGAAATATGTTTCCAAATCCGGGGCAACGGAGACTAGGAGAGCAAGTCGTAAAGGATTTCTATGATTTCCGTGAAAAAATGGAAAATGATGGCAATCTTAATCCAGAAACAAACCATGTCCTTGAGCAAGTATCACAGCGTCAAATGGCTATTTTGCGTCAACCAGGCCTGAATTATAGTCAAAGAGAACAAGAAATAAATGCTTTGAGACAGCAATTGCATGATGATTACAATGCAAAATATGGCAGTGGTCGTCAGGTTGTTCGGGTTGAAGTTGATAAGGAAAACATGTTTGAGCCAGTTGTCGGAAAGCAGGCTATCGGAGGTTATGCTGCACAGATCGAAGATATTTTTGGCGGCAATGAGCAAATGAAAGAACTTGCTTTGGAACAGTTGGAAGGTTTCGAGAGTAAAGTTGACCGGATATTAGAAAGTGACATGTCGCCGGAACAAGCCAAAGCAGCGATCCAGCAGGAACTTAGAACATTAGACGGTAATTTGGATAATCTTTATAATATCAAGGCCATGATTGATGATCGAGGCATTGCGCTCTATGAGCAGGAAATCAAAGACACAATCGGTGAAGCGGGCCCTTATGCACAGCGTGCAGAGCAAGCTATCAGAGAGTTTCAGGAAAGAGTGTCCATAATTAGTGCTGATACAACATTTACGACATCAGAGAAACTGCAAGATGCAACTATGTTGCACAGGATGCTTGAGGAGGAATTGGATACAATTTACGTCGAAAAGCAGCAAGAAGAATATACGATTGCATTGCAAGCCAGTGATACAACAGGCACAACGATTGATCCGGAAACACTTGAACAAAATGCTGGCATGGATCTGACCTCACAAACATCTACTGTATCTATGGCCAATCGTTAAGCCGCATGACATCCTTCGATGTGGTCATTCACGATTCCCATAGATTGCATGAATGCATAAGCTGTGGTCGGTCCTACAAATTTCCAGCCCCGCTTTTTCAAATCCTTTGACATGCGCACTGAGTCTTCGGTTTTACCAGGAATATCTTTGCTGCGCGATGGGAGCTTATGACCATCCGGTTTATAGCGCCAGAAATATTCGGATAAGCTTCCAAATTCTTCGGCCATTTCTATGGCTCTTTGTGCGTTATTGACGGTGGCCTCAATCTTGCCGCGATGGCGAATAATGCCCTCATTTTGCAAGAGGCGCTCAATCATTTTCTCATCATATAAGGCAACTTTGTTGTAATCGAACTGGTCAAATGCTGCACGAAAATTATCTCTTTTCCGCAATATCGTCAGCCAGCTCAAACCCGATTGAAACCCTTCAAGACATATTTTTTCAAATAGCGTAAAATCATCGGTAACAATCTTGCCCCATTCCTCATCATGATATCGCATATATTCATCGTCATCGCCGCACCACCAGCATCGTATAACACCATCTTCACCGGTTTTTAATCCTTTTATCGCATCTTGGTTTGCCATGATAAATCCTGTAGGTTTATGGAACAGTATTGGAGAATATAGATGCTGCAATTCTTTATCAACAGCCTTCGTAAAACCGATCAGGAAATTCCGCAAGTGCGTGACGTGCGCGGCGAGGAAGACGACGCATTCCTTGAAAAAAGCAAAGTGCATCTGGAAAGTCTGGAAGAAATCAGAAAGCGAAAGCTCAAAACCTATAATTGGCGTAAAAAAATTGCTATTCCGGCAGCTTTTATTGTAACGCCTTTATTGGGCTATATTGATTATCTTTTATTATTCATCCAAAGCAGTAATGATGAGGGCGGCGGTGGCCTGTCCCTTTTTGCGCTTGGGGCTTTATATTGGTGGGTTACTCAACCCAAACGAGAATATGCCAAGGCATTCAAGCAAACCATTTTACCGGAACTGGCCAAACTCTTCGGGGATTTCAAATATATCTTGAAAGGGCAAATACAACTGCATGAAATGCAACCCTCTAAAATTTTGCCGCGTCATGATAGATACCAAAGTGAAGATTATTTCGAAGGTCAGTATAAAGGCGTAAACATAAAATTCTCGGAAATAGATTTCCAGCAAAAACGACGCAATAAAAACAGAACTTATTATGTATCAGTCTTTAAGGGGCTTGCTGTTTTACTGGAGCTTAGCGGCAAAAAATTCTACGGTCATACAATCATGGACAGGGATCGCGGCAAAATCTCCGAATGGTTCAAGGAAAAATCCAGCAATTTAAAACGCGCCAATCTGGTCGATCCTGAATTTGAGAAAATTTTTGATGTTTACACAAATGATCAGGTTGAGGCGCGTTATCTCATTGACCCTCTTATGATCGAGCGTATGAAAGGGCTTCAGGCCGAATATGATGGAGAGGCAATGACGGCATCGTTTTATGACAGTAAAATGCTGGTCCTGATCCAAAGCAAACATAATCATTTCGAGCCAGCTGATCTGCACATTCCAGCCACTGACCCTTACTCCGTGTTAAACATGAAAAAAGAAATAGGCGAAATCCTCTCCCTGATAGACAGGTTGGAACTGTATAACCCTGACAAGGTGCATCAGGAAACGAGCGTGGCTTAACGATAGTTGTTAGGATTTAAAGCTGGTATTACTCAAAATCGCTTTATATAGTCAAAGACAAGCATTTACGAATTAAGGATACAAAAAAATGAATTTTAAGTTTTTAACACTGGCAGCAACCATGGCTGTTATGTCTACATCGGCATTTGCCGGAAATTATGTACTCAGCATTAACGGCAAAACACAGGAAATTGATCTGGGGCAGGCCAGCACAATTACATTGGATGATGGTAAGACACTGGAAGTCAAAGTCGATAAGAAAGAGTTTCACGTATTCAAAACCAATAATTATTCTTTTGAATACCCAAGTGATCTGCAACCTTCCCGCACGGATTTAGGCGATGGCATCTTTCAGACGATGATGGCTTCACCAATAGGAACGCTCATTTTGGTACAGGAATACGAGAACATGGACCCCTCCAGCATAGTCGATCTCATGATTCAGGAACTGACCAAAGAAGAAGTACAATATGGTTACAAGATTGATAAAACCGATGCAGCCAGAAAAATTGGTGGCCTTGATTTTGTAGGTAAGAAAGCAGTCGCCACATATAAAGGTGAACAAAATACGCGCTATGTTATGACGCATTCCGCCAAAGACTCTGGTCTGATGGTCATTACAATGGTCGACAAGGAGGCGCCTGCCAAGGACGTCGCTATGGTCAAGAAATTCTGGGATAGCTTGAGCGTGTCCATGCAATAACTATGTGATGTGTATAAATCAAAAAACAGGCCGTGCATGCGGCCTTTTTATTGCCTGACTGATCAGAATTCTAAATCCATGCCGAATATCCAACCCAGCGCAGCGGCCACAATAGCGAAGCTTTTATAAAAGAAACCGCCGATTACGCCACCTGTAACAGTGCCGGATATAAGCAGCATCTCAATCCCCGCCAGCTTGTCTGTGAAACTATCAGCCTCCATAAACATTAAAGCCCACAATACGGCAAGGATTGCACCCAAAAACCCGCCCGCCAGAGCACCGATAAAGATTTTCATACCTTTACGAATCTTTTTCTCGGTTTTCTTTGTTTCTTCTAGCTTTTTATTTTCTCTCATTTTCGCTTTCCGTATCACCTACAAAATGTTGACACTGCGTTTATAATCCGCCAAAAGGTTAGCACTACACAAATTCTAATGTAAGGGAAAAAGCAAAAATGGCTTCTTATCAATATGTCTATGTAATGAACGGACTGACCAAGGCCTATGGCAACGGCAAAAAGGTGCTAGAGAACGTAACTTTGAGCTTTTTCCCCGGCGCGAAGATCGGTGTTTTGGGCCCGAACGGTGCAGGTAAGTCGACATTGCTGCGAATCATGGCGGGCGTTGATAAGGATTTCATGGGTGAGGCATGGTCCGCAGAAGGCGCACGCGTTGGCTACCTTGAGCAAGAACCACAATTGGATGACAGCAAAACCGTCGAAGAAAACGTGATGGAGGCCTTGGCTGATGTAAAGGCCATGGTTGATCGTTTTAATGCTATAGGCCTTGAGATGGCTGAACCTGATGCTGATTTTGACAAGCTTTCCGAAGAAATGGGTGATCTGCAGGAAAAAATTGACGCCGTAGATGGCTGGGAACTTGACCGCACAGTTGAGATGGCAATGGATGCTTTGCGTTGCCCACCGGGCGATATGGGCGTTAAGAATCTTTCTGGCGGTGAAAAACGCCGCGTTGCGTTATGTAGATTATTGTTGGAAAAGCCCGATCTTTTACTTCTCGACGAACCCACCAACCACTTGGACGCAGAAAGTGTCGCATGGCTACAACGATTCTTGAAAGATTATAGCGGCGCGGTTGTGATGGTCACACACGATCGATACTTCCTTGATAATGTCACAGGCTGGATCTTGGAGGTCGACCGTGGCTCCGGTATTCCCTATGAGGGCAATTACACGGCCTATCTGGAAGCCAAGCGCAAGCGTCTTGAGCAAGAAGAGCGAGAGGAAAATACCCGCCAGAAAACCCTTGCCCGCGAGCTTGAATGGATGGGCAAAAGCCCCTCAGCACGTCGCTCCAAATCCAAGGCGCGTATTAACGCCTATGAGGATTTGCTCGCCGAAAGTCAAAAAACCGATCAGCGCAACGCGCAAATTGTTATCCCTGCACCGCCGCGTCTTGGTGATCTCGTCATACAGGCCGACCACATTAAAAAAGGCTTTGGTGATCGTCTCTTGATTGAGGATTTATCATTCAAATTACCGCCCGGCGGTATTGTCGGGGTTATCGGGCCTAACGGCGCTGGTAAATCAACACTTTTCAAGATGATTACGGGGCAGGAAGAGCCCGATGAAGGAACATTCAAAGTGGGTGATACTGTCAAATTGGGTTATGTCGATCAAAGCCGCGATTCGCTTGATGGTGATAAAACAGTCTGGGAGGAAATCTCAGGCGGTACAGATATTATCAAGCTTGGTAAGGTTGAAATGCAAAGCCGTGCTTATGTTTCGGCCTTTAATTTCCGCGGCCCCGATCAGCAGAAAAAAGTTGAAAACCTCTCCGGAGGACAAAGAAACCGTGTCCACCTGGCTAAAATGCTCAAACAAGAAGCCAATGTCATCCTTTTGGACGAACCGACAAACGATCTTGATACAGAAACACTTGCCGCTCTGGAAGAGGCGCTGGAGCGCTTTCCGGGTTGCGCGGTGGTGATTTCCCACGATCGCTGGTTCCTTGATCGTCTTGCAACGCATATCCTTGCCTTCGAAGGTGATTCGCAAGTCACATGGTTCGAAGGCAACTATGAGGATTACGAGGCCGATTACCGCAAACGTATGGGGCATGATGCCGACGCACCACGCCGGATTAAATATAAGCCTCTTAGAAAAGCTGGGTAAATTGTAAGAAATTTGTAAAATTTTACTTTGTTATGAAAAATGTCAAAAATATGACAAAAAAATTCGCTTTTTCACTATAAAAGATGTTATTATTAACCGTAATTTATCTAAAATTAGATAAGTTGCGTTTAAATGACAACGTATAAAGTGATGAGTAAATAATAGTGCAAAGTGTTAAGACAAAAGATGTAGTCGCCTATGCAACGCTTCCGCGTATTCTTCCTCGTGTCAAAGATTTCTGCACCTCCGGCTTTGGTTATATTCCGTTTTTGATGGCGCAAATCTACGCGATGGTAAAGCTTTTACCGGAAAATCACCCGTATCTTTCCAGTAAAAATATTAATAGATTTGGTGTTCGTCACGTTGTATCGGAAGCGGCTAAAAATCTTGAGTTCAAGAAAAATAAAATCGACCAGATTATAGTTTTCTTTGCAATATTATCTGGTGTTGTCTTACTCGTCATTCAGTTTTTCATGTTGCTTTATGCATTCTTCACCAGTCACGCCATAGCGGGACCTTTTTCATGGTTTGATACAACAAACCCGCAAACAGATATAGCATATGAGCTTATGGATCGGGTTTTTGGTGTTCCCGAAGTTTTTTGTTCTTTCGCAGGTGTTTGTACAAATTTTAGTACAGATACGAACGGCGTGGGGCCAGGTACGCCGACAATTCCAACACCCTTTCACACAGCCCTACATGAACTTTTCAGGTTTTATTCAACCGGTTTGCTGATTATCGCGGTTTTAATATTCTTGTATTTCATTGTTGTCGTTGTATTAGAAACCGCCGTCAGCGGTACACCATTTGGTCAGCGCTTCCAAAATGTTTGGGTTCCGGTGCGTTTGGTTGTCGCTATTAGCCTATTGATGCCTGTGCCTGTTGCCACAACTGCGCCGTATGGACCGATGGGCACAACGCTGAATTCTGCACAATATATCACACTTTATGTTGCAAAATATGGCTCGAGCTTCGCAACAAATGGTTGGAGGAACTTTAATGATGCTGTTGGTTCGCATCCACTTTTTGCAGGTGCAGGACCAACGCCTGAAACCAGCGGTAATCCTCTAGGGGAGCGTTATGCTATATTGGCATTGCCGGAAACCCCTGATATTACGCCTGTGGTTGAATTGATGAGTGTTGTTCATGCATGTGCCTATTCTTACTTCCGTCAAAATGACGGAGATGGTATTTCATCCAAGAACGGGTACACATACACATACACATCTGATTATCGAGTTTACTCTGCATTTACGCAATATCCTATTATGCCCTATCTCGTCAAGAAGCCGACAGCTGCTATGTTAGCTGCTGATGGTGTGGCAATTGGCGGGTCACCGATCGTAGGTAATGCGCTTGAACGATTGCCGGTTCAAACGATTAGTAACCCTAATTATATGCAGGCTCTCGGGTTTTATTATGGCGGTGATATTGTTATACGCTTTGGAGAATTCCGTCTTAAAACAGACGGTTCAGGTGAACCGGTATATGATGATGAAGGTGGTGTCAGGCCACTATGTGGTGATGTACGTATTCCAATTAGTGACCTAAGCAATGTGGGGGATGGAGCGCCAATAGCACAAGGGGGTAGTGGTGCTAACGAAGGTGGCGCGGATTATATGCAGGCTTTCTATTATCAGCTAATCCTTGATCTTTGGTTCAATGAAGACCGTTTAAGACAATTTGCCACAAATTTTGTTTCTGCCATCCGGGATCATTATGGCATGAGGCTGCAAGTTTGTAGTGATGTAGGAAGCGTAGGTATTGGTGCAGTGGGTCAGCCTGCAACGATTGCTCCTGCATGTACGGGAGATCCTCGTCCTGCGAGCGGGCTACCAATTCCACCTGGCGTTCCGACAGTAGATTGGCGTAATGATATTGTTTATAACGGGACTAATGGTGTTCATGCTGATCTTACGGTTGCCATACGGCGTGCCTGGGCGGATTATATCCAGAATTATAATGGAAATACCATGACAAGTGCCATTATCGATCGTGGTTGGGGCGGCGCAGGCATATGGTATACGAGAATTGCTGAAATTAATGGTGGTTTTATAGATGGCGTTTTGAATATGCCAACCATGGATAAGTTGCCATTTGTCTGGGAGTACCTGAAGGAACAAAAACGCCAGAGTTCCAAAAATACGGATGTTCAGGATCCTTTTAATCCCGCAATTTTCAAAAAGATTGAGAAAGATGTTCTGGATCAGGCTGGGGTTGATGTGGAACATGTCGCAAAACCACTGCACGCTGTTTATAAATACTGGAATGATGATTGGAAGAACGTTGCGGAGGAAAACAAATTCGGTCTTGGCAACCACATTATGCATGCCATGCATATGCTGCTTGGAACAAGTGGTCTTGTTCAAATGCGTACAACAAACTCTCACTTACATCCGCTTGCTCAATTGACGGCGGTTGGTAAAGGACTTGTTGAATCTGTTATCCGCAATATGGGAGCAGCCACAGTATTTTCATTTATGGGCGGGTTTTTTGGTGATGCAGGTGCAAAGGAAGTATCGGGCGTCTTCTCTGCATTAAGCCAGATTTTCTTATCCATGGCGTTCATTGGAATTGTGGCCGGATTTATCTTGTATTATATCTTGCCTTTCCTTCCATTCGTATATTTCTATTTTGCAGTGGCATCATGGGTTAAAGGGATATTTGAAGCCATGGTTGGTGTTCCACTATGGGCATTAGCGCATTTGCGTATTGACGGCGAAGGCCTGCCAGGAGATGCAGCACAAAATGGTTACTTTATGTTGCTTGATGTGTTTGTTAGACCAATTCTGACAGTGTTTGGGTTAATAGCAGCAATTGTGATTTTTGCCACGCAAGTTCGTATTCTGAATTTAATATGGGATTTGGTGACGGCAAACGCTTCTGGTTTTACACCCGGGCAAGACATTATTTTAGAAAATTATGCGCAAGACCTTGTGTATCAACGAAGTATCATTGACCAGTTCTTCCTTACAATTATTTATGCAGTAATTGTTTACATGCTTGGGCTCGCATCATTCAAACTGATTGACCGAATTCCTGATAATATCTTACGCTGGGCAGGGGCTGGTGTATCTGCCTTTGGTGATATTGAGCAAGATGATATTGGTAGTTTGAATAGATACGCATCTATGGGCGCAATGACAATCGGTAGTGATATGTCCAGTATGGCAACAGGAACAGCAAGTCAGGCTGGTAGTGGTCTTTCAAAAGCGCTAGGGATGACCGGTAAATTGAAAGATGGTTAAAGGAATGGAGTAAAAATGTTATTTGGTATATTGCCTAAAGGTGTTTTTGGCTATGCAGTAATGCCACGTATTATGCCTCGCATTCGCAATCTGTGGATGGGCGGCTTTCACTATGTTCCGTTTTTCCTTGCGCTTGTCTACCAGCTTGTACGCCTTTTGCCTCAAGGGCATCCTTATCTTATGCCCCAAAATATGGGGCGCTATGGTGTGCGCCATGTTATCGCCGAAGCAGGCCGTAACCTTATATTTAATGTCAAAAATTTAGATCAAATACTGCTTTTTGGCCTTATTTTGGTTGGAATAGTTATTTTCTTTCTGCAGTTTTTGTCTTTGGGTGCATTTTTTATCATTAGCCCCGCATCTGCTTTACCAACAAACTTCGCTGGCTTTTTTACAATTGTTAACGCGGCTGATCGTCCGCATGATCTGGCTTTTATGATGCTTGATATGGTGTTCGGGGTTCCTCATCCTGATGCTCTGACCGCTGGTGGTTTATTCGAGTCATGTGTTAGTACTGCTGTAGCTTGTGAAGACACGGCAGGTAACCCTGTCATACAATTTGACACTAGCGGGGTCAGTGGTCTAGCACCCGCGGCTGCAAACCAGCTTTCTCCTTTTTCAACTGGTTATGCTTTCCCATCTCCGCTCCATGATGGTTTGCACAGATTATTTGGTATTTACAGTACAGGATTATTGGTTGTTGCTGTCGGTATTACATCATATTTTGTTGCTACAGTTGTAGCAGAAACAGCCCAAAGTGGCACACCATTTGGACGCCGTTACAATAAAACATGGGTACCTATCAGAATCGTTGTAGCCTTCGGCTTATTGATGCCTTTGGGCTCTGGTCTGAATTCCTCACAATATATTGTTTTATTTATGGCAAAATACGGTTCTGCTTTCGCAACAAATGGCTGGAATTATTTTAACACAACACTTACTGAGTCTTATTTGGGGCAACCTCTAGATTTGATTGCTAAGCCAAACTATCCTGATGTTGGTGCATATTCACAATTTATGTTTTTGGCTAAAATGTGTGAGTATATCTATGAAGAAAAAATTGGACGTCAAAGGGATGATCCGGCTGATACTTCCAGACAAAATAAAATTCCTGACCCTCATGTAATCGAAGCTTATGTCATGGGTAGTGGTACAAAAGCACCTTATTTGATAGGCGCAACAACAACATATGATGATATCAGGGGATATCTTGATACAGGCACAAACAGTTTTAAGATCCGTTTCGGAGAGCGTGACGTGATGCGTTATCCAAAAGAACCTGGTAACGTAAAACCTCTGTGTGGAGAGCTTACATTTTTCCTTGCAGATGCGCAGCCTGTCGCCTCGGCGCAACCAGGCCCTTTAAGAATTCAAAGGGTTTACTTTATAGAAACCCGATATAACTGGCTAGATCAAGGTGTTCAAAGTTCTTTTACGCAGAATGTTCCTGCACTTGCACCACCATTGGCAACAGCGACAAGTCAAAACCGTTGGAAATATATTGCAGATGAATTTTTCAGTCGTGCTTCGCCTTGGCCTCATGCTAATGGCGTGCTTAAAACAGATTATATTGCGAATACAAACCGGGAGATTCAGAACTTTGTGAACGGGGCAATTGATAATGGAATTCTTGACCAGCTTGCTCAATGTCCCGGTGTGAATTGTTATTGGGCAGGTGCATGGAACGGCACAGGAAATGCTTTATACCGCAAAGGTTGGGCCGGGGCCGGTATCTGGTACAATAAAATTTCGGAGATGAATGGCTTTGTTACAACGGCTGCTTTGAGTATGCCTGCCCCCACTCTATATCCGCTTGTTATGGAACAAGTGTGGTCAGCCAAAATTCAATACAGTCAAGACGTTAAACCAGCAGAACGTTTTAATCCAAAGGCAACGGGTGTAGATGATATTTCAAAATATCTGGAAGGAGCAAAGGGGTTAGATATCGCAAATGCTTTATATGCTGGGTATCTAGGCTGGGATGCTTCTTCAGGAACAACAACCAGTTCCAGACCTCAAGGTAATCCTATTGAGGATGCAATAATGATGCTCTTCGGTGTAAACGGTTTGTATGATATGCGCAAAAACCCGACGACTCATCCTTTGGCACAGCTAGTAGGCATTGGTCGGGGGCTAATGGAAAGTGCTGTACGTAATCTTGGCTATGCTACAGTTGCCACAATGGGTGGTGTGGTTATGGGCGATATTTTAGGGCAATTCCCTAAAAATCTGGCAAGTACAGCAGCAAGTATGTTCGTAAGTATTGCCATGATGGGTGTGACAGTAGGTTTTGTTCTGGCCTATATTGTACCGTTCTTGCCGTTTATCTATTTCTTCTTCGCCGTTGGTGGCTGGGTCAAAGGAATATTCGAGGCTATGGTGGGTGCACCTTTATGGGCATTGGCACATATTCGTATTGATGCGCAAGGCTTGCCCGGTAATGCGGCTCTGAATGGTTACTTCCTGATTTTCGAAGTGTTTCTTCGTCCGATGCTCATAGTATTCGGGCTTCTTGCAAGTATTGCTACGTTTTCATCACTTGTGGCGGTGTTGAACTCAATTTTTGATTTGGTGATTGCAAATATTGGTGGTTTCGACATCACAGAAGAATTAACCGGAGGATCAGGGATTAATTTGCTGGATAAAGCAAGAGGGCGTATTGATGAGTTCTTCTTTACCGTAATTTATGCAATTATTGTATATCTGCTTGGAATGTCCTCATTTAAGCTGATTGATACAATTCCTAATAATATCTTGAGATGGATGGGACAAAGTGTTGCAACATTTAACGACTCACGGGAAGACCCAGCAAAAGGCCTTGTGTCTAAAGCAACAATTGGTTCCCAGCAAGTCTCCTCACGTCTGGGTGGTGCACTGCAAGGTCTTACATCGATTGGTAAATAGGAATGGAAATAAAGAAAGGACAAATTGTAAAATATACATGTTTACCCGGTATTTTTCCTAGAATTATCGGTTTGTTGACTTCTGGGTTTTCTGTTATTGCGAATATGATTGCTATCATATATGCAAATTTTGGGCTTATTCCTAAAGATCACCCGTATTTAAAATCAGAAAACTTTGGACGCTACGGGATAAGACATGTTTTGGCAGTCGCATCCTCTAATCTTGTGATTTCCAAACAAAATATCGATCAAGTTATAATATATTTTACTATACTGGCCGGCTTTATTATGCTTTTGGTTCAATTTGCACTATTTGGCATATCTTTGTTTTCCAGTTCAGCTATGGCTGCGACATTATTCTGGCAAATTTTTGAACTTCAAGCACCATTAACCCCCGATCAAGATTTGGCGATGATTACTCTTGATCGTGTTTTTGGCGTTTTGAATTTTGCCGGAACCGGTAGCTTTTTTGAATCATGTTATGCCTTAGGCACATGTGTGGATGTTAACAATGATCCAATTTCGTATTCCACTGTTGTTTTTCCAAGACCTTTTCATATAGCGCTCCATAGTTTGATGGAGATATATTCCATGGGCATAGCGTTTATTGCTTTGATTGTGATTATATATTATGTAATCGCTATTGTTGGGGAAACAATCACTTCTGGCACACCGTTTGGTAGACGCTTCAACAGAGCATGGTTTATTCCAAGATTAATCATGTTTTTTGCATTGATTATGCCTATGAACTTGGGTGGCACAGGTGTTGGAGCAACATCAAATAATGGTATTAATGCAGCGCAGTTTATCACACTGGGTGTTGCGCGTGCAGGATCAAATATGGCTTCTAATGCTTGGTATGCGTTTCATGATACATTGACAACAACAATGGATACATATCTTGGAGATCAAGAAAGCCTTATAGCAGAGCCAATTTTCCCTAGTAGTGCATCTTTCTCACAATATATGCATATTGTGCTTACATGCATTATTGCCGAAAAGGTGATGTATAATAGAGATGTAAAGCCATATGTCGTCAGGGAAAATAATCCGGTTGCACCATATAATAATATGGGTGGAACAACGCTGGATTACATAGATTACTACACAGTACAGTGGAATTTTCAAACAGCGGTGGAATTTTCAAGATATGGGAATGTGTATGTTCGTTTTGGTTACCTCAATGAAGAGGGCGGAACTTTGGCAACGTATCCTACGGCTCCGCCTAGTGCAAATGCGGAATATTGGGGGTATGTTGAGCCCACATGTGGTGAGTTAACTATACCAGTCACAAGTACTGATCCGGCTGTTATAGATAATGTGTATGGCATTCAAGCCAACCATTTTATTAATATCGGGTTTTATCTTGAAGATGATTATCTTGGAGAGGTTTCAAGGTGTATGGTTTCTTCGGTAATGCCTCATGATAATAACTCGGAATGTGTAGACACAAATTTTTCCTATGCGCTTTTATATGGCCCTGCACCAGCATCCCAATGGCCAACACGTGCAATCGTTGAAGACACATCCAGATTTTATGATTACATCAATCAGTATCTTATCGGGGGAGACTATAATGATCCTTCAACTGGTGCAGTAACGTATGCAGCAGGAAATACTATGGAATGGATTCGGGCTAATTATGACTTTGGTGTGCCCGCCGTGATCAGAGACAAAGGCTGGGTTGGAGCAGCACTCTGGTATAATAAAATAGCTGAAGCCAATGGGTTGGTTACAGGAGCTATTATGGCATTTCCCCAACCATATTTGTACCCTATGGTCATGGAAGAAGCCCAGAACGCACACAAATTGGATGATGAAAATGCTGACTGGCAAAAGCGGTTTAGTCCGTTGCTAAAAAATGGGCAACTTGTAGAATTTAATAGGGCTGGGGATGCGCAAATTGCTTCTGTGCTCTATTCAGTATATGATCTATGGGAAACAACAAATGCCCGATCGACTTCATTTACGAAATCTACCGGTAATGCAATTCTCGATGCCATTAATATGATTTTGGGAACAAATGGTCTTATGGACATAAGAGAGAATTTCTACAGTATTGGTCCTGACCCACGAAACAACATCAAAATTCATCCGTTGGCCATGCTCAGTTCTTTGGGTAAGGGCTTGGTTGATGCTTCTCTGCGGAATTTGTTTTTCGGTGTTTTAGGCCAGCCTATTGGCGTTATTCTTGACCAAGTAATAGGTATGGATCTCGGAGTTAAAACACTTTCAACCTTTTTAACAAAAATCGCATTTATAGGATTTTCTCTAGGATTTATGCTTTATTATGTGTTGCCCTTTATGCCGTTTATCTATTTCTTCTTTGCATTTGCACACTGGATAAAAAGTATTTTTGAAGCCATTGTAGCTATGCCGCTATGGGCTCTGGCACACATCAAAATTGATGGTGAGGGCTTGCCAGGACCATGGGCAACAAACGGGTATTTCTTATTGATGGAAATTATGCTTCGTCCGACGCTAATTATTGCTGGATTTTTATCGAGTATAATTTTGTTCTCTGCTCTTGTTGATGTCCTTCATGATGTATTTGATATTTTACTCATTATGGTTGGTGGCGGAAATAGAGACACAGCAATAGCCTTGGCATCAGGTAATCATAATATAAGCTTGTTGAGGGGGCCATTGGATGAATTAGTATATACACTGATCTATGTAATGCTTGTGTACATGATCGGTCTGTCCTGTTTCAAAATGATTGATGCTGTGCCTAATAATATTATGCGTTGGATGGGTGTAACCGTGGCCACATTCCAGGAAAATGCAGGAGACCCTGTGCAAGATCTATCAGGCTCTATGTTCCGTGGTCAGCAGAGATTTGGCGCACAATTTGAAGGTATGATCGACCGTATGCAAGGCCGTATGTCTAGTCGTGATAAAGTCACAGATACCACCATTATCACTGGCGGTCTCGGTGGTTCTCAGTAATAAAACATGCCATTTATTATTTAAAAAAGCTTTATTCCACGCGAAGATGCGCCAAAAGGACTTCTACTTCACCGCCGCCGCGTTGTATCACAGAGGCAAAATCAGAACGCTGTGTCAGGGCCATACTAACCCCCTCAACGATGATATCAATAACGCGGTACTGATTGTTCTTATATCTCACACGCCAATCTACACGAACCTTGGGGCCGCTATTCGGGATAATAACAGATGTCACAATACTATCTGACTTGCCCTCGGGCCGGACAGATTGTACATCCAGCTTTTGACCATCATATTCGCTAAAGCGCTTGGAATATACATCAACAATCATATCCTGAAACAGGTCAAGATACTCTTTTTGCTCCTTGTCAGAACTAGCTCTCCAGTAACGCCCCAAAGCAAAACGACCAATAGCCTTCATATCAAAATTTTTGATCAGAAATTTGCGGAATTGCGATTTGCGCTCTTCTTCACCAAGACTTTCATCTGTCAAAAAACCGATTCCATCTTGCGCAAGCTTATCGACAAAGTTCTTGGCACCGCTCTGAACGGCATCATCTACGGCAACATGATAAACATAGGAAGGTGAAGTATGCGCAGTGTTTGCTGCTGAAAAATCTGTAAAGCCATGCGCTACAGGAACAAAAGAAAAACTACTAGCTGCCAGAATGGTCAAAAGGGATGTGTGGCTCAAACGCATTATATACTCCTCAATACTTCCAAATACCTTACCGTTATCAAATTTATCCTATAACCCTAGCATACCCTAACAAGATTAAAACACTGTTAGGCACGCAAGAAATTATAGTTCACAATAATTCTCTGTGATAAAGCAAGTCGAAATTTAAGGGAAGCACAAATTATTATTCAAATTCCGGGAAGTCATATGATTCATATGAAATATCATCGGCGGCTTGACGGGCGCGGTCTTCAACCAAAGCCTCACGCTGCTGGTAATATGTGCTACGCACAGAAGCATAATAATCAATAGAGCTTCTTTCCAGATCAACTAGAACATCCATCAGAGAATCACGCAAATCCAGATAATTTACACCGAATTTTGTATAATATAGTGGCTCTTCGTTGATGTTGAACAAATACCAGCGCAAGGGATCCATAGCACCATCAACAAAATATCCGGCATAATCACGTGTTGAAGACGGGCCAATGAAGGGAACAACCATATATGGACCATGAGGCACACCCCAAACACCCAATGTTTGACCAAAATCTTCGGATTCATATTCAATGCCCTCATGGGCGGCAAGGTCAATAAGGCCACCAATACCTAAAATACTGTTTATACTGGCGCGAACCAGAACTGTACCCGCACCTTCAATATCACCTTGTAAGACCTGATTAAAGAACACAACAGGGCTGTTCAGATTGCGCAGGAAGTTACGAATTCCATTACGTGCAGGTTCTGGCGTAACAGTGCGATAGCCGCGAATAACCGGATTCATCACATAATGATCAACATGACGGTTAAAGGCAAAAACTTTTCTATTATATTCTTCATAGGGATCGGAAATCATAGCTTCACTATGAAAGGCGAACTCGTCTTCCTGATTATTATGACTGCAAGAGCTTAAAAAAGCTGCGGGAATCATAAGCGCAAGGGCAAGGAATTGTCTCGAAATTTTAGCTTTACCGGAATATGCCATAACCTGATCTCTACTCGTTAATAACTATATTAAACTGGATGAATTTTACGCGAGCGTTACCTTTTTACCACAGCACTACTTATTAATTGGTTAACACGGCGCATCAGTAAAAACTTTATTTTATTTTTTATAAAGAAGTTTTACGAAAACGCCAGAGCGTTTCTAATTTTTTATCCATCCTCAGTCGTCATCACCACGGATAAGCCCAGCAGAAAGCTGATCAAGGCAGGTGACCAAGCGGCTAAAATCGGCGGAATTTGCTGCGTTGTACCAAGTGTTTGAAGGAAATTGGACAGGAAGAAAATAATAAAGCCCATAAAAACTCCGGCCATAATAATCGGAAAAGTCCCGCGGGATCGCGGCGGACGCATGGATACGGTCGCCGCCAAGAGAATCATCGCCGCAAACATTAAGGGCTGGGAGAGAAGATTTTGATAATGTACTTTCAGGCGCGTTGCATCAAAACCTGTGCGCTCTAAGGTTTTGATATAAGACGGTAAACGCCAGAAAGACATGGTCTCGGGAGAGGAAAAGCTCTCTTCGATATCGTTAATTGTTAGATTCGTCGGCAATATATATTCAGTATCTTTTTCGGTGGGGCTGGAATATTTATTAATCACCACATCTCTAAAAACCCAGTTATTATCAACCAGTTTCGCCGTTTTAGCATCGATCCGCTGTAAAAAGCGATGTTCATCCGTGAAGTAAAAAACCGAGACAGTATGCAAGGCCCAGTCAGGTTGCTGTACCCTTGGAGCATGCAAAATTACATAGCCTGAAATCAGGGGTTTTTCACTAGTTTCAATGGATGCATTTTCTTGCTCTTGCGCACTTGAATCCTGCTCAATCAAAATCGCCTGACGCAGCCACAAACCTTCCTTAAAGACCACAATCTGATTGGTTTGTCGGCGCAAATGAACACGTTCCAATTGCTCGAATTTTCCAATCAAGGCCGCCCCGACAGGATTAATAACCGTAATCTCGATGATCCCGATTAACACGGCCAGCGCAATAACAGGCAGTAAAAACTGCCAGACAGAAAAGCCGGAGGCCCGCACAACAATTAACTCATAACGCCGTGTCATCTGCCAGAACGTAAACATCGCACCAAATAATACGGCAAAGGGAAAAAGGGTCTGCCCGACCTCGGGAAGCTTAAGCAAGCCCATTTGCAGGACCAGAGATAAGGGCACATCATCGTGTTTACTGGCGCGGCGGATAAGCTCGACTGTGTCAAAAAGATAGATCACCGCCAGCAAAGCCAGCATCAGGATAATCAGATTATAAAAATAATGCTTGGCAATATAAAAGCTCAGCGTGCGGGTAATTTTCATGCGCTTTGCTCCTTCAGACCTTTGGCCTTATACAGAATATTGCGCCGGAAATTTTCGCTTTTCTCGCTTAGGAAAAACAAGCTCACGAAAATCGGGCCGAGTGTCAGAATATACATCATCACTAGGCCTAGATTGTTGTTTCTGGCAATATTATAAGAAGCCAGAAACAAACCCTGTATCAGCATAATACCGATAACCGCCAAAATGATTCGTTTGGCTTGCCCGCGCCGGTCCATAGGCCCAACCACAAGCGCACAAATCGCAATCAGTGGAAAGACAATCGCCAAAAGAGGAGAGGCCAGCCGACGGTGAATTTCGATAGAAAAATTGCGTAAATTCTCGCGGTCACGAGCATTATCCATATTCGGTCTTAAAAGCTCGAATATCGTGCGTTCATCAGGCTCGGACCAGCGCTTTGTCACAGGGCCAGCTTCGGGCAGATTGATTGTATATTGATCAAAAGTCAGAAGCTGTAAGATGCCCGACTCTTCATCAAAGCTTTGGCGAGAACCATCAAAAACTACGACTTGTTGACCTTCCTCACCGGCAACCATCATGCCTCGTTTGGCTAAAACGGTGGAGGGCGGCTTGGTCTCGTCACGTGTATCATGAATCATCAGGCCAGACAGCGTGCCATCCTCGGTACGTTTGGATATATAAACCGTCAATCCTGTACCGGGCTGGTTGAAAACCCCTTCACGGAAAAGCATAGATGAAAACTCGGTAGTAAGGCTATGGCGCATTTTCTGCATGTTTTTTAAGGATACTGGCGCAAGCCATAGCGTGATAACCCATAATAATAGCGCTACGATCAACGCCAGTAATAATAAAGGCTTGGCCAGCGAAAATGGTGAATGTCCAACCGCTTTGAGCACAGTAAGCTCAGAATCTAGTGTCATTTTATTATAAATGAAAATCGTCGCGATCATAATCGATAGCGGAAAAATCACTTCAAAAAATCGCGGTAGCGCCAAAAATGTCAAAGTCCAAAAGGCGGCCCCCGCATTACCTGCATTAACCACAAGCTCTAAAAAGCGCAAAGACTGCGTTAGAAAAACAATAAATGTCAAAGTCACAGCGATAAAGGCTGTGGCTATGATCAGGTTTTTAAAAATATAGGAAATAAAAATTTTCATACTTTGTTTTTGCTTCGCACTAGCCTTTCTTAGCAATAGCTTATACTATGTCATACATTCTAAATCAAAGCGAATACGTTAAATATTTAACCTAAAATCCGTAAGGAGCATAGTGATGAGCAACCTTTCTGTAACATTTTCCAAAGCCCCGGGCAAAGAGCATGAAGCCGCCATTTTGGGTTTTTACAAAGACAAGGAAAGATGCTCATCTTTTGAGAGTCTGAATTACGATCTGCAAGGTTTTCTGGACCATGCGCTTGAGCATAATAAGAAATTCAAAGGTAAATATGGTGATATCGAAATTTTTATGGCGCCGGAAAATGCGCCATATACATACATTGTGTTGCTTGGTCTTGGTGATAAAGATGAACTAAAACCTTCCAGCGCCGAAAAAGCAGGTGGCAAGCTTTTTGCGGCGCTTAAATCAGCCAATATCACAACTGCCGAGTTTTACATTGATAATGACCTCTCCTCTAGCGGTGAGTTTGCGGCAAATCTGGCCAATGGATTTTATCTACGCTCTTATGATTTTGAAAAATACAAAACTCCAAAAGAAGGCAATGACAAACCTCTAAAGCCGGAAAAACTTCATTTCGTTTTGTTTGACAGTGATAAAGCCCAAAAACTGTATGATGTTTTTGCCAAAATTTCTGATGGGGTGTTTTTATGCCGTGATCTCGTGAACGAGCCACCAAATGCGCTTGTTCCTGATATCTATGCCAAGCGTATCAAAGAGGAACTTAAACCTTATGGCGTCGAGGTTGATATTCTGGATGAAAAAAGAATGCATAAATTCGGGATGGGTGCCATTTTATCTGTCGGGCAAGGTTCTGCAAATCCGCCGCGTATGGTGATTATGCGCTGGATCGGGGACCGCGATAGTAATCAGGAGCCTTTGGCATTTGTCGGTAAGGGTGTAACATTCGATACAGGCGGGATTTCCCTGAAACCTGCTGCCGGTATGGAGGATATGAAAATGGATATGGGGGGCTCGGCCGCCGTGGTTGGGCTGATGAAGGCTCTTGCGGGCCGCAAGGCTAAAACCAATGTGATTGGTATTGTCGGCCTTGCAGAAAATATGCCCTCCGGCACAGCCACGCGTCCGGCTGATATCATAAAATCCTATAGCGGAAAGACGATTGAAGTTTTAAATACAGATGCAGAAGGGCGCCTTGTGCTTGCCGATTGTCTGTCTTACGTGCAGGAACGCTATAACCCGCGTCTGATCATTGATCTGGCAACGCTTACAGGGGCTATTTTGGTTGCATTAGGCCATGAATATTGCGGAACATTCACCACGGATGACGCGCTGTGGGATCATCTGAACAAGGCCGGTGAGGAAACAGGCGAGAAACTCTGGCGCATGCCTTTGGATGAATACTGGAAGAAGGATATGGAAGGCACAATCTCCGATATCCAGAATATGTCCCAAAAATCAGGTCGCTGGGCAGGATCATGCACCGCCGCCGGATTCCTATGGCACTTCATCAAGGAAGACACGCCTTGGGCGCATATGGATATTGCAGGCACAGCATGGATTAAGGAAGATCGCGATTTAACCCCAAAATACGGCACTGGATTTGGTGTGCGCGTGCTTGATCGTATGATTGCCAATTTCTATGAAAATGCCTAATGTGCTGAAATGCTTAAGTTTAAAAACAAAACAAACCGTATCCATGATTTAGGTGGATTGTGTGATGCTGGCCTCATTAAGACTCTGAATGCCAGCGCTTTAAGGAAAATTTCAGCCAAATACGATATCGGCATCAGCCCGAATGCTCTGGAAGCGATCAAGGATAAGGCAAATCCGTTAAGCGATCCTGTAGGGCGGCAATACATCCCGTCACAGGAGGAATTAAATCAGGAAGGCACAGAACTGGACGATCCGATCGGGGATCAGGCCTATTGTCCCGTCAAAGGCATTGTTCACCGCTATCCTGATCGGGTTTTGTTAAAAGTCACGGAACATTGTGCAGTCTACTGTCGCTATTGTTTCCGCCGCGAGATGATCGGTAAAAATGCCAAGGGCTTATCGGCAGATGAATTAGAGCAAGCCTTGGCCTATATTGAAAATGCACCCCATATCTGGGAAGTAATCTTAACAGGTGGTGATCCCTTGATCTTGTCCCCGCGCAGACTGGAGAGCCTGTTTAAAAGGCTGGAAGCCATTGACCATGTCAAAATTATTCGCATACACTCCCGCATTCCAGTGGCTGATCCCGAGCGCATGACGGATGAAGTTTTAAACGTGCTGAAAAACTGCCAAAAGCCACTCTATATGGTGGTCCATATAAACCACGCACAGGAAATTACGTCTGATACAAGAAAAGCTCTGATAGATTTAAGACAGGCAAATTGTATGATGCTATCGCAATCTGTCTTGCTCAAGGGTGTGAATGACAATGCCGAAAGCCTTGAGAATTTGTTCCGAAGTCTAATTGAATTAGGTGTAAAGCCCTATTACATGCATCACCCTGATAAAGCTAATGGTACAGGGCATTTCCGTGTTTCCCTTGAGAAGGGGCAAGAGCTTATGCGACAATTAAGAGGTCGTATTTCAGGATTATGCTTGCCTGAATATATGCTCGATATTCCGGGCGGACACGGCAAAGTGCCTGTTGGGCATGATTATCTGGGGACGTGTGAAAACGGTCTCTACAGGGTTGAAGACCATAAAGGAAACAGGCATGCTTATGCGGATCAGGAAGAAGGCTAGTATATGACTGAAATCCGTTTTTATCATCTCTTGCGCCAGAGCGAACAGCAAGTTCTACCGTTTTTGCTGTCCAAGGCCTTATCCCGGGGACACAAGATCATCGTGAAGTGCGCCAATGATAAAGGAAAAGAAAAGCTCAACGAATTTTTATGGACCTATAACCCCGATTCGTTTTTACCTCATGGCAGTGCCAAAGACGGACATGCCGAGCAGCAGCCCATTTGGTTAACCGCAGAAGATGATAACCCCAACGGTGCGGATGTATTGATCCTGTCCCAAGGCGCATTATCGGAAAAACTGGGTGATTTTACACTATGTTGTGAAATGTTGGATGGTCATAATGACGTGGCTGTTCAAGATGCTCGTAAACGCTGGAAAACCTATAAAGATCAGGGATTTGATGTGACATACTGGCAACAAAATGATCAAGGTGTCTGGGAGAAAAAGGCATAAAAAAAAGCGTAAGATATTTTACGCTTTTTTCTAATCTCTTTGTAATATCCTGATTTAATGCGCTGGTTCTTCCGGCATTTCTTCTTCAGGTGTTTCCTGAGCTTCATTCATCGGGGCAGCTTCCTCAGTAACAGCAGGTGCAGAAGCATCATCCGTGCTTTCCTCTACTGTCTCGGTAGCAGGAGTTTCTTCGCCAGAAGCTTGCCCTTCTTCTTCCATCGGAGCGGCTTCCTCATGTTCTTCTTCCTTCGGCGCTTCAGCAGCTATCTCTTCGGCGCTCGGCAGAGCCGCAGGGCTATCAGCCTGCTGACGCAACCATGCAATAATCGCGGCACGATCTTCCGGCTTTTTCAAACCAATGAAGTTCATTTTTGTACCGCTTGCATATTTCTTCGGTTTCCAGAGGAATTTGTTCAAGGAGTCATAATCCCATTTCCCACCTTTTTCCTTCAAGGCGTCAGAATAATCAAAACCAGCAGCAGCGGCTTTGTCAGCCATAACAATATTCCATAGGTTTGGCCCTTGCTTGACTGGCCCGCCTTTTTCGAAAGAGTGACACGCCGCGCAAGCCTTTGTGATTTTCTCACCCTTGGCTATATCAGCACCTTCCAATAAAGCCATAATCGGCTCGGCTGTTGGTTCTTTCTTAGGCCCGCCATGACCGCCAGAACTCTCGGCACCGTCAATCGCAACAGCATCTTGTTTAATCTCTTTTTTGTAAAACACCTTATCGACAGTAAAGCCAGCCAGATAAACTGTGATCAGCGCGCATAAAGCCGCGGCAAATATTTTGTTAAATTCGAAATTGGACATTGATCTTTAATACCTGAAATAAATATATTTTGTCTTTGTAATAATCCTCAAAGCAACAAATATCAAGGCTATATTATCACCCTTGATAGTTTTGTCGACATAGATATACAGTTTGCGTATAGTCATTCAACTAAAAAAAACCGATATCAAAGAGTAAAAGATAAAAAAATGACCCATAATTATAAATCAATCTCGTTTCAAGGTGCGCATGGTGCGTATTCCGATATTTCATGTCGCTCTGTTTATCCAGATCTGGAGACGGTGCCCTGTAATTCCTTTAGCGAGGCATTCAGCAATGTGATCTCCGGTAAGACCGATCTGGCTATGATTCCCGTGGATAATACAATTGCAGGGCGCGTGGCAGATGTGCACCACCTGATGGCAGAGGGTGATTTATTTATCATAGGCGAGCATTTTCAGCCCATAAATCATATGCTTTTAGGCGTAAAAGGCTCAAAAATAGAAGATATCAAGCATATTCACAGCCATATCCATGCCTTACCACAATGTAAGAAATTTTTGGCCAGACAAAAGGCCGAGCCACATGTCCATGCCGATACGGCTGGCGCTGCCGAGGAAGTTGCTCAAAAGAATGACAAAGCCCATGGTGCGATTGCCTCGGAACTCGCTGCAGAGATTTACGATCTTGATATTCTGGAGCGGGAAATCGAGGATGAAAAACATAATACAACGCGCTTTTTAATCCTCTCAAACGAGCCGGAAATGCCGGCCTTGGAAGAAGGCGGCGATATTCTAACCAGCCTTCTTTTCGAGGTGCGTAACATTCCAGCCGCGCTTTACAAGGCTTTGGGCGGGTTTGCAACCAATGGCCTCAGCTTGACCAAGCTGGAATCCTATGTGGATGAGAACTTTCAGGCTGCCCGTTTTTACTGTGACGTCGAAGGGCACCCTGAAAGCCGCGCGTTTAACCGTGCTCTCGAAGAGCTGGGTTTTTTTGCCAAGGATGTAACCTTGCTCGGCGCTTATAAAGCGCACCCATTCCGTAAAAAAGCTGCGCCCGATTTAGGCGAACTTTAAGCTAAATATACGAATATATTATCGTTTTTCAAATTAGGGCTTGCCATCACAGGCGATTCCTGTGCTAGTCTGTGCATTGGAAAGTTTACTACTGAAGGAGCACTTTAATATGCCTACACATGCCCAGCTTGCTGGAAAACTTCTGGTTGATGCCGCAACTTTTTTCAAAACATTGGCAAGCCAGAATGAGGACCTGAAAGAACAAATGACTGAAAACGCGACTGTTTTCGAACAAATGGGACAGCTTGTTTCTCAAGACCCAAAAGGCATGTTGCAAGATACGCCGCATAATGAACTGGCTGGTCGTCTTTTGAAGGATGCTGCCAGTTTCTTTAGAACTCTGGCTGATCAAAATGAAGGTATTAAAGAGCAAATGCATGAAAATGCCAATGTCTATGAGCAATTAGGCAATCTGGTTGCAACCGATCCGGACGGCATTTTGGAAGATTAATTTCAAAATAAGAAATAAATTAAGGCTGCGGCGCTGACTCCAAAGACGAGCAGTGCCGTTTTTATATGATTGCCCAGATTATCCTTGGCTTGTGCAAAAATTTTATAAGTTGTGCTCTTGCGTTTTTGCGTTTTACCCTCATCAGAGAACTTTTTAACCTCGACTTTTTCAAAACGACCGCTTTCAAAAAGCATTTGGGCTTGTTCCATGGCCAAATCAGCATCCATAGTATGACTGGCACGCTCCCATCCTGCTTTTTTATTATTCTCATTCGAAGGGTAATGCACGTAAACCGCATATTTCGTAGCATTTTCTGCTTGTACATACTCAAGTTTTGAATACTCAGAATAAGGTGCTAGTGGCTCTGGCATATGTCTCTCCGCTATCGGTCATAAAAAAATATATATAGTCTGGCTAAAGTTCCTTTCCTGTTGATGGGGTTAAAAAAGTGTTAACAAGTGCTTATAGATTTAAAGAAAAAGTGTTAACGAAACCTTAATGATTTATTGATTTGTCACAATATGTACAAATTTGTTATGATAAAGGTGTAAATCAGAATCGTCCGGTTCACATCATTTCAATTTATTCTAGTCTAACCGCTTTCTCAAAGGGCATTTTTTCAAATGGCGCGTACTCGTAAAATCAAAAGACCGTTAAAGTCAAAAAAGAAATCCATTCCGTTTTTGCCGGAATCCTTACAAGGATTTATTGCGCGGCGTCTGGTCGATTCTATTGCGCTTATATTTGTGGGCTGTGCCCTGTTCTTATTCGCGAGCCTGATTTCCTACGACAGCACCGACCCGTCATGGAATACGGCATCTTCGGATGTCGAGGCGGTCAAGAATTATGGCGCTCATGCCGGAGCGTGGATCTCGGATATTCTTGTGCAGACTTTGGGTGGTGCCTCTTTTATTTTTGCACTGGGCTTGATGTATATGGGTGTACGTATCTTTAAACGCCAGAGAATTAGCCCCGTACCACTTCGTTTTGTTGCGCTTATATTCGCAGCATTAACATGTTCGGTAGCCCTTGCCGAGGTAACATCTAGCGGCTGGGCTGTTCATGCTTATCTGGGCGGCAGCACAGGTTCTGTAACGATGAACTACATCAGCAGCATCACACAAATCCTGCACATCCCTTATGATAAAATATTGATAAGCATGGTATCGGGCATCTTGGCTCTGGGTCTATTCTTATACGCAGCAGGCTTTACCAAAAGCGATATCCGTGCAGCAGCATTTAGAGTTAAGATAGCAGTTTTTACTGTTATCGCAGCAGGATTCGATGCTTATCTGAGGTTTGTAGATTGGGTGCGCCGTCATAATGATCCCGAGCTATTCGAAGATAAATCCTCAATGCCAAAAATGTCATCCTTCCGCCAGAAATTACTGGATATGAAGGAACAACGTGCACAAAGACTGGCAGAGAAATACACCGCAAAGCCTCAGCCAGAAGCTGCGCCGCAAAAGCCAGATATGTCAAGCGCTGCGCCAGAGGTTTCCGCAGCGCTCAAGCCACAAGTGCAAGCCGAGCAATCAAGCTCGATACCTGTCATTGTGCCTAAGAATGCCGAAGCGCCGAAAAGTAAATCCTCTGGCGGTGTACCACAGCAAAAATTTGCTATGAATGATGACGGTGAATGGGAATTTCCGCCAGTGTCCTTGATTGAAGATGTGCCTACTGATGTTATGAATGATAAGCCTGATGAGGCATCACTAAGGCGTAACGCAGAATTACTGCGCAGCGTACTTGAGGATTTCGGAGTGAAGGGAGATATCGTTAATATCTATCCCGGTCCTGTAGTTACGCTGTATGAACTGGAACCGGCGCCAGGCACAAAAAGTGCAAAAGTAATTTCCTTAAGCGATGATATTGCACGTTCTATGTCGGCTGTTTCTGTGCGTTGTGCGGTTGTACCCGGACGCAATGTGATTGGTGTTGAACTGCCTAATAAAGTGCGTCAAACCGTATATATGCGCGAGATGCTAACCTCTCGTATCTTTGAAAAGACCTCCGCAAAGCTGCCTCTAATTCTTGGAAAAGATATTGGTGGCCAGCCTGTCTTGGCTGATCTGGCAAAAATGCCGCACTTGCTGGTGGCTGGTACAACAGGTTCGGGTAAATCTGTGGCGGTTAATACGATGATTATGTCGCTGCTCTATAGGCTGTCGCCGGAGCAATGCCGCTTCATTATGATTGACCCGAAAATGCTGGAGCTTTCAGTTTATGATGATATCCCGCATTTGCTCTCCCCTGTGGTGACCGAGCCGGGCAAGGCTGTTGTTGCACTGAAATGGGCGGTGATGGAAATGGAAAACCGCTACCGTAGTATGTCCAAGCTGGGTGTGCGGAATATTGAAGGGTATAATAAACGTATCCGTGAAGCGCTTAAGAACGGTGAAGAAATCGTCAATAAGGTGCAAACCGGCTTTGATCCCGAGACAGGCAAGCCAACTTTCGAAGACCAAGCCATGAAGCTGGAAGAGCTGCCTTATATTGTGATTATTGTTGATGAATTCGCCGATCTGATGCTAGTAGCGGGTAAAGACGTTGAAAACGCGATCCAGCGCCTAGCACAAATGGCGCGTGCGGCTGGCTTGCATTTGATTATGGCCACGCAGCGCCCATCCGTGGACGTGATCACAGGGGTTATCAAGGCTAACTTCCCGACCCGTATCAGTTTCCAGGTGACCTCTAAGATCGATAGCCGCACCATCCTTGGTGATGGCGGAGCAGAGCAGCTTCTCGGGATGGGGGATATGCTTTATATGGCGCCGGGGGGACGCATTACGCGTGTGCACGGCCCGTTTGTCTCGGATAAAGATGTCGAGAAAACAACGACCTTCCTGCGCCAGCAATCCACACCAGAATATATTGATGGTGTAACCGATGAAGGCGGCTTTGATGCTGGCGGTAGCGCCGTGATGAGCGCCATGTTCGGGGATGATGATGGCGGCGAAGGCAAGGTTGATGAATTGTATGATAAGGCTGTCGCAGTGATTGCCCGTGAGGGGAAAGTCTCGACCAGCTTTATCCAGCGTCACTTGCAGATTGGTTACAATCGTGCCGCCCGCATTGTCGAGGAAATGGAAAAACAAGGTGTAATCTCCCCTCCAAATTCTGCTGGTAAAAGAGAAATTTTAGTTCGTGACTTTAGCGACGTTTAAAGCGAATATAGCTTTATCAAAATTCAATAAGGTTGCTTTGCACATGATACGTTTCTTCAAAATTTTTCTGATTGTTTTTCTGGCCTTGCCCATTTGTGCATTTGCTGCAGAAGGGGAGCGTGTTTCCGTAGAGGAAATTTCTAAGGCTGAAAGCTATCTTTCGAACCTGAAAACCGCCCAAGCCCGCTTTGTGCAAACCACCCATGACGGGCAACAACTCGTTGGTACATTCTATCTAAATCGTCCGGGCAAGGTGCGCTTTGAGTATGATCCACCTGTCGAGAACTTTGTCGTGGCTGACGGTGTCTTTATCTATTTCTATGATGCTGTGTTGGAGGAACAAACAAACGCCCCCATAGGCACAACGCTGGCCGATTTTTTTCTGCGTAAGGATTTTTCATTAGACGATGATTTACAGCTCCGCGCGGCAAAACGTGCAGGCGGTCTATTACAGCTTGAAGTCATACAGCGCGATGACCCCGAAGGTGGTTCAATTACATTTGCCTTTGACGAAGACCCGCTGGAGCTTAAGAAATGGCGTGTTATCGACCCGCAAGGCATGATTACCGAAGTCGAACTTTTTTATCTGAAAAAAGATGTCGAACTGGACTCCAGTCTTTTCCGGTATGTTGATCCGAAAAAGAAAGACAGAAAGCCCAGCTATAATGACTAGGCTTTGCATTGATTTATTAGATCTTTATCATAATTCTACATCAAAATTTGTTAATGCATCATTTGTGCTTCTAGTTGAGGCAACTTTTTTGAAGTACATGACTTTACAATTTCCAATTGCATATGGGTTGACGTACTCTCCTTTTTCTAGCTGACTAACAACATCGCCACCTGTGTGCTTTAGATAGTCATGTGCGCTAGCTTCTTCCCTGAATCTGTTTTCTGAAAGAACATCATTAGCGCTAAAACCATACTGTTTGAGCTGTTTTAAGACTTCATCATGACGCGGATCACATTTTACGATTTCACTTTTAGTAGCATATGCATCCAGCCATGTCATAATTGCATCATCACCACGTGCTAGAACCTGAGGTAGGTCATCCACCATAGTATTAAATTCAATGACACGGTTCTGATCTTCTTCATCACGTTTTTTGTATAATGCAGCATATTCAGGAGAGTTATAATATTCTTTTTCTTGATGTTCATATTCATCAAAATATTGATTTCTTAAACTTTGCATTTGCGATCTTGTAAATTCTGGTGTTACGGTCAGGCTTATTCCACTAGTCACACCTGTTAATTCGATTGTAACATCCTGATTAGTATCTCTGCTCTTAGTCATGGCATCATGTAAAGACAAATGCAACGAATCGCCAAGGCGAGCAGCACCTTCAGGAATTTCTCGCTGATTATCAAAAGTTTCTTTTAAATTGTCTTGAGTCATTTTATTTCTCCTTGAATATTTGAATTATGAATATGTAAATGCTTCCAAAACCAGACTGGAACCAGGCATAATGGCATCAGCCGCCGCATTAAAACTTGCCTTGGCAGCAATTTCGAGAACCGGAAAAAGCCCGTTCATACAGGCATCGGCTATGGTGCTATAAAAATTGACAGAACCATCCATAAAGATTGATGAAAGTGCTGCGTCTGGTGTGGCCTGATAAGCATTATGAAGGGCATTACCATAGAAGATATAAAACGGTGTCCCAGCCAAACCGGGCCATTTTAATAACCATTTATTAACACTGCTGAAAATACTGGACAATCCACCTGATTCCACAGGTGCTGTAGATGCTTGTTGCACATTTTTAACTTTCCTTCGGGATTAACCCGTGACTTTTCCAATTTATCTTTCAGAGAGCTAACTCTGTGCTTCATTATTTATTATTGCCAATAACGGTACTAAATTTTCTTCTGAATGTCAAGAAAAAGTGAATTATCTATAAAATCGTTGTAATCTGGTATAGTTTGTCCCATAAATTGCGTGTCATTTTCAGTAATCCATTGCCCTAATTCAAGAACATTATTTAAAAAATTATCTTGTATGGGCTCTAGCTGAACTTTTACATCTTCTGTAATAGTTTCATGTTCCAGCAATTGGTTTTTTTTAAGTGTATTCATGTCTATGCCAGTATCACTTAATATCCAGTTATATAGCTCATCTGGATGCCTCTTTATATAATCTTCAGCTTTCTTCAGCGCCATCATCAACTGGATGCATATATTTCTGTGTTTGATTAAGAACGGTTTTGTGACGGCCAGAACTACCTCAGATTGATAAATGCCATTATTGTGGAATTTCGTCCACGGAATGCCTAACTCATTCATAGCAAGAAGCGCATATTGGGAGTAAGCATGCCATATGCTAATCGCATCGACTTCGCCTCTTACCAAAGCATCAGGCATCGCTTGAGGAGAAATTGGTTTGAGTGTAATACTGCTTTTTGGAATGTTATAGACATTTAAAAAACGCATCAAAAAGCTATGGGAGGTTGTACGAGGGGTGAAGCCTATTGTTTTGCCAAGTAAGTCTGCAGGCTCTGGTTTCTGGTCTTTGTCATGACGCATGACCATGCTATCCGATAAGCGTTTTTCCAAAGAAGCTACACATTTGATAGGAATTTTAGATTTGAGATATCCTAGGTAAGCAATGTTTATTTCAAGCAGGTACGCCGTATTAAGTTCACCTTCGAGCATCAGCTCCATGGATTTACGTGCATAAGGTACAGTTTTTATCTTAATCGGGACTTTATAATCATGAAAAAATCCCTTTTGATCGGCTAAATGAATCAAAAGTGCCACGGATTTCGCTTTTCCGGTTTTTACAATATTATCTCTGCGCTTTTTTGATAAATGATACGCCATTTTATGAGGATAGTTTGGGGTTTGCTTTCGTATAAACATCTTTTCAGTGCTATAACTCAGCTATAATACTAGAAAGTTAAGGAACTGTGTATAGTAAAGCTATTATGAATGATAACCCACTAGATCATCTTATAAAATTATTAGGTAGCTTGCCAGGACTGGGGAATAGATCAGCGCGCCGCATAGCGCTGCATTTGCTTTCTAAGCGTGGATCATTAATGGTGCCTTTGGCGGACGCCCTGAAGGATACGGCTGAAAATATCAAAAATTGTAACATCTGTAACACTCTGGATTTATCTGATCCTTGTAATATCTGCCGCGATCCCAAGCGGGATAAGCGTCAAATCTGTGTCGTCGCGCAAGTCAGTGACGTGTGGGCAATCGAACGCACAGGCGCGTTTAAAGGGACATATCATGTTTTGGGCGGTGTGCTTTGTGCATTAGATGGGATCGGGCCTGAGGATTTAGGGCTGGGCAAATTAAAACTTCGTTTGGAAGAAACAGAAAACAGGGAAGAGCAAGAGGTCATTCTAGCCTTAAGTGCCACGGTCGATGGACAATCAACAGCGCATTATATTGCTGATATGCTCATGCCTTTAGGCATCAAAGTCTCGAAGCTTGCCCATGGCATGCCCGTGGGCGGAGAGCTGGATTATCTGGATGATGGCACTATAACCACAGCCCTCCGATCCAGAGCTTAGAGCATTCAACTTGATCAGTCTCACTCACCGCATACGTAAATTTTTACGCTGCGTTCTTCGTTCCTAGCTCAATTTAAATGCTGATTGCTCTTATTTTTTGCTTACTCTTTCTCCGAGATATAAACGCTACCATCCGTATTAGCGCGTAAAACCGCGATATGCGTATAATGCGCCGTATTTTCGCCGCCTAATGCAACATCGTAATATAGGCCTGCCGGGAAATAGTGATCTGACGTGCTCGCACTCACAGATGAATCGCCAAAACGCACATAAACAGGAACATCAGCATAAAGGCTAATGATGCGTGTATCTGCAGCAAAAGCCGTAGAGTTTCTAGCTGAAGATGCACTCGCAGAAATGCTATGTGCTCCACCTTGTTTTAGGCGTAGAGCAGGGATCGGGTTATCATTGGAATCCTGTGGTAAAAATGTAGACATAATTTTCTCTCCTTTTTAGACAATAAAAAACGCATAAGAACGTTCATTAGTTCCTATGCGAAAAACGGATTTCTGGTGTTTATGCAGGCAACTATAAAAGGAAGGTCTTATTATGTCAAGGAATTATTTCCTATTAACTGTGGCTTAGCTCACGCTTCTCAGAAGGATCGATTTGCGCAAAGATAAAAGAAATAGGCTTATTCAAGGCATTTTTGATCTGCTTAAGCCCTTGGAAAACAGAGTCCTTTTTGGTTTTGCCATAGCGGATATTATATAGAACCTGATCGGATAGTTTTGCAAAAATAAGAACATCTGCAAAAGTCAGACAACTTGGTGTGTCAATCAAAACAACATCATAACGTCGCTTTAAATCCTCAATCAGATCAGTCATTTTGCTGGAGGATAGCAAACGGTTTGCATTATCCGGCGTTGTCTTGCTAAAGATCATATCGATATTCAGGCGCTCATTCATATGAATGATTTCATTCAAGGTTTTCTTATTGGTCAGATAATCAACAACGGATGTTGTATTACCGCGTCCTGTAGCTTCATGTAGGTTTGGCTCTCTTAGGTTACCATCCAGAATAACAACCTTTTTACCAGCATTGGCAAATATACGCGCAAGCCATAGAAGCGTTTGGGTCTTACCTTCATTTGAAATAGAGGATGTCAATGTCACAACATATCCCAAATGATTTTTAGTTTCTAATTTCGAGTCTAGTTTCAAAGCCAAAGCACTCAGGGATTTTTCGACCTCTGGCGGAGGGTTTTTTGTGCGCTCGAACTGTGAAATTTTACAAGTCTTCGAAACATCCGGAATACTGGCCATGCAGTCTAACTCCGTGTCAGATTCGATATCGCGCGAGGAGAAATATCGCAATGCGCGCAAGCGTTCCTTAAAGAATATAAACATGCACACAATGGCAAATGTAATAATCATTATAAAAGCCAGCGTATGTTCCTTGGCTGAGTTTTGTTGAAGATTTGCGGATGAGGCTAGCGATTCAATCTTTACCGTATAAGGCAATGTTGCAACATCTGCTTTAACCGCCTTATAAGAGGCCTCCTGAAAAAGGGCATTGCTTGTGGCCAAGCCGGAGACAAGATCTTTCAAACCGGTCAATTGATCTTGTATAGCAGAGCGCATTTTCAGGGATTTATTGGCTTGCGTGGATAGAATATCCTTTTGCAAAATGACGGTATCAAGTTGCCTTTCTAATAAGCTTATCTCATTTTGATGTTTGAGGATTTTCTCGTGTTGTCGACCTTTAATTTTTTGTGCTGCGGCGTTGATCTCATATGTATACTGCACAATCTCCTCAGCAATAGCCTTGATTTTAGGGTGCTTATGACCATAACGCTGCGACAATTCATCTAACTCATTTTGCTTTGATTTTTGTGCAGCATGCATTTTTCTGATTTTGGACGAGTTTGGTTTATCAAGTGATGATTTTAAGCTCTTTATCGTGCTTTCATGTTCCGATATCTCATTTTCTATTGCAAGAATACGATCTTCCAAAACAATTAAATCTTTCTCTAAACTATCTCTGGTTTTACTTATATCCTCAATCATGGTGTCAATTTGATTGGACACAGTTTGAAAAATAGCTGCGTGAGGTAGAATTTCATTTGAAACCTGTCTGGCTGGAGCTTTTCTTTCCTCGAATTGCTGCGCTTTTTGATAGAAGTTTTCCATGTAGGACAGGGCATACTGGTTTACTACACGCGCAGCATCAGAAGGGTTCTTCGCGCTATAGGTGATCTCTATAAAAGGTGTCTCGTTACCACCAGATATAACCACATTTGAAAAATCGATTCTATTGCTAACATGTGCTGAATTTCCAGCTGCCGGCTGAATATCGTTAAGATTTTCAGCAGAAACGTTCAGACTTCTGAATCCAGAACCTTTTCTTTGTGTATTAAGCGCATATTCATAATCATAAGCACTATGTCTGGCTCTGGTCTTGAATGTATTTGACTGTAAGACATGAACTTCATTCATCAGATAGTTTTGAAGATTGGCACTATTATCAATCGAGCTTGGTTGTATTAATAATTTTGCCTTCGCAGTGTATGATATAGGCACATATGGTAAGGCCCAAAATGACAGTAAGCCAGCATATATAAAGGCGAAAGCCAATAATAACAGATGCCTGTCTAATATAGCAAAAAAAGAGTTTTGTTCGTTCCTCATAATATCCTGTTCCCCTCAGAGCCTTATCCTAAAATACTTGTTTTTTGACTCTGATTGTATCTCCGGGCTTTAAGACCTTGAAATACGGGACCATCTTGATTGCTGCAGGGGCAGCTCTATCTTTATTGGCGTTTTCAATAAGCTCAAAATAATCTTGATTAGCCTCATCTGAAAAACCGCCAGCAAGTGCCGCGGCTTTTATTGGTGTAAGATTTGAAGAAAACTTATAGGCACCGGGGTTTGCAACCTCGCCAATAATATAAATCGGCTCGGCAGGCTTAAAATCAATAGAAACAATCGGTTTATGTATAAAACCATCCTGAAGGCGACTGGTGATTGCTGCTGTGATATCTGTTATCTCTTGCCCTAATACTGAAACCGAACCAATCAGAGGTAAGTTAATATTCCCATCATAGTCAATTTCATACTGCCCTGTTAAATCGGACTCGTCTTGGATATTCAGGACAATAAGATCGCCATCTTGTATGATTGTGCGTTTCTCGGTTTCTTCTTTTGACATATCGATATCGTCTTGAGTAACAACTTTGCCAGCTTCAGGCTCTATGTTTTCATACGCCTCTTCGGCCTTTGGAGGAGTTTGAGACCGTATGATTCTCTCGGGATTAAACGGTATAGCTTTGCCGCTTTCAATGTCTGCACGTGCAAGTGACGTCATGCCAGATGCAGATAATAATGTGGTTACGCATAACAAAATAGGTCTTGATTTGAAAACCATATCGATGCTTCCAATTCTCTAATAGAGTTAAGATAAAAAATTTCCAATTAATGGAAACAAAACTAAGTTGGCGGAGTATAGGGATCAAGATACCTGTCTCTGATTTTTTGCAAATCAGCGAAAACGATACGGTATGTATGGAAGGATAAGCTTGGTATATCAGGCTTTAATGGCGTGTGAAATTAATTCGGATCCGATGGGGATATCTACAAGCTTAACGCTTAATTCGGGTTTTATTTCGCCTGTGTTGAGCAATTCATCATAATCAGCCACAGCCTCGGCAAAACGATTCGCCGCCTCGAGTGGCTCTGTTTCGTATAAAGGGCGCTGAAGCAATAAGGCAAACTCGGATGCGCCAGTCTGGGCAATAATATCAGACTGCCTGCGCAAGCGGACAAGATATTGGGATAGCTTAGCCGCAGTAAGCTCAGCGGCATAAGGCCCTTCATTCTGATAAATATCCTGATAATTGGACACAGCAATAAAAACAATGAAGGTCTTCTCACCATAACGACCAGAACGGTCTATGGCAGAGAGGAATAGCTGGTTAAACGCCGACTTTGCAATGATACCGCCTGCGCTGGGGTAGTCTTCCGAGTCATCACCGATTCGCTTTATCAAGCGTGTTAAGTGCTTGGCATTATCCAACTGGACATCAAGTGTTTCAGGGTTCACAGGTTTTAGCAAACAATCATTTGCACCGGCCTGAATGGCTTCTGTTCGTTGAATATTTGATCCCATCTGAACAACATAAGGATAATTTCCAGCTGCTCGTCTGAGATTTAAAATTAAAGGACGTGCACTCGTCAGAGGCGCAGGGTCAATATAGATAACATCAAACTCTTCCTTTTCCAGCCGCTCCACAGCATTATTTTTAACAGGTTCTTGCGCGACCTTATGCCCTACTGGTTCCAGTCGGCTGGTCATCATCTGAATAGTAATGTCTTCACGGTCAATGATAAGGATCTTCATGATTTTGATCTTCGCTAGTAATTTAAAACAAAATAGCAACGCACCATGTGATAATGACAAAAAAACAGTTAAAATAAAACTAATAAAACCCTATTAAGCGTTTAAACTTCACCATTAAATTGAAAAAAGTGAAATTTTGATTTGTTAAAACTAAAAAGATCAATTATTACATTGAAACCCTGATTTTTTGCCCGGGTGGCGGAATTGGTAGACGCGCTAGCTTCAGGTGCTAGTTCCCCTTGTGGGAGTGAAGGTTCAAGTCCTTTCCCGGGCACCATCTTTTGGCTACTGAAAAAAACTCCGCTTGAGCTTTATAATGTACTTTGTTAAACCGGATTACGGCGATATGATTAAGCGTCTGAAAAAACGGATTTTTTAATTAAAGGCATAAAGTGAATGAGTATTACCCTACATAAAAACGATCTTCCTGACGATTTGGATTTTGGACCTTCTATTGCAATTGATACAGAGACCATGGGCTTGTTGCCATCCAGAGATCGTTTATGTGTTGTCCAGATGTCTGCTGGTGATGGCGCCGCGCATCTTGTTCAATTCGAAGCAGGTGCTTATGATGCGCCCAATTTAAAGAAAATTATTCAAAATCCGGAAATATTGAAAATCTTCCACTTTGCTCGTTTTGATGTGGCGATTATAAAGAAATACCTGAATGTAGATTGCCCGAATGTCTATTGTACAAAAATTGCCTCGAAGCTAGCGAGAACATATACGGACAAACACGGTCTTCGTTATTTGTGCCGTGATGTTCTGGGGGTTGATCTGAACAAGCAACAACAATCTTCTGACTGGGGTGCAAAGGAACTAAACGCAGAGCAACTTTCCTATGCTGCCAATGATGTTTTGTATTTGCACAGACTGATGGATCAACTCAATGCCATGTTAGAGCGTGAAGGACGAAAAGAACTGGCTCAAAATTGTTTTAATTTTCTACAAACGCGCGCTGATCTGGATCTTACAGGTTGGCAGGATGATATTTTCGAGCATTGATATATGACCAAGCCTTTAGCCACTCAAAGTGTAAAAAATCATACAGATATTGATCATGCTGTGCGTGTTTTAAAAGCTGAAAGCCAAGCACTCGAAGTGTTAAGCCAGCATGTTGATGATAATTTTTCAAACGCTGTTGAAACTGTACACACCATGAAACAAAGTGGGCAGGGTTACGCCCGCTTGATTGTAGCCGGTATAGGGAAAAGCGGCCATGTCGCCCGTAAAATAGCCGCCACAATGGCCTCAACCGGAACGCCGTCCTATTTTGTTCATCCGGGTGAAGCCAGCCATGGTGATATGGGTATGATTACCGAAAAAGATACAGTCTTGATGCTGTCTAATTCCGGTGAGAACTCTGAGCTATCGGATTTAATCCATTATACGCGCCGTTATGATATTACCTTGATTGCTATGACCAGTAATCCAGATAGCACCTTGGCGAAATATGCAGATATTGTTCTTTTATTGCCAAAAGTCGGCGAAGTTTGCCCGAATGGCTTGGCACCGACGACTTCGACAACCATGATGCTGGCCTATGGTGATGCGCTGGCAATTGCATTGCTGGAGCGTATGGGATTGACACCGGAACAATATAAAGTCTTCCATCCTGGCGGTAAGCTTGGACAAAAGCTCCTTAAAGTTCATGAATTAATGGTATCAGGTGATAATTTACCGATTATAAAATCCAGCGCTTATATGGATGAGGCACTGATAACACTAACAGAAAAAAACCTTGGCGCAGTGCTGGTTTTTGATGATACGCAGGAATTGCTCGGCATTATCACGGATGGAGACTTGAAACGTCATATGTCGCCTGATCTTTTGTCTAAGCCGGTCACAGAAATCATGTCAGCTAACCCCAAATCCATTGATAAAGAAGCTTTGGCAGCAGAAGCGTTGGATATCATGACCAAAAAGCAAGGGCGGTATATCACAAGCCTGATTGTGAAAGAGGGCGATAAAACTGTCGGGATGATCCGCTTGCAAGATTGTTTACAAGCTGGCGTTATCTGATTATTCTTGGCCAATTATGGCACCACCCGAAAATTCCACCTCTGATACTCCTAAACATGTCAATTTCGATCAATTGACGGGGGCTTCGCGCGAGCATGTCCACGGTAGTGGTTATACAAGGTTTGTTCGCATTATGCGCCTTGTCTTGCCTTTAATCGCTCTTGGTATTGTTATTATCTTGTTTTCGGTCAAGGGAGTGGACGATACTGCAATTTCACCCATTAAAAGCGAAGATAACCCTAATAGGAATATAGAAGAGACAATCACACGTAATGAGCTGACCAATCCTGAATTCAGAAGTTCGGATAAGAAGAACCAGCCCTATACCATCACAGCGCTAAGAGCAGTTCAGGGCGAAAAAAATAAAGATCTGATTATGCTTGAAAAGCCGATTGGCACGATGAATCTGAATAATGGTAATTCAGTGCGCGTGACCTCGGAGACAGGGGCTTACAGGCAGGATACTGAGCGTTTTTTCCTTGAAGGCAACGTTTTCCTGCAACACGCGGAAGGCTATAGCCTATACAGCACTGAAGCCCATATTGATTTGAAAAAAAACTATGCATGGAGCGAAAAAGCCGTTAAAGGCAAGGGGCCTGATATTATGATCGAGGCAACGGGGATGCAGGCTGATGGTGATAATGGCCATATTGTTTTTGCGGGTCCGGCAAAACTGACTTTGGAAAAGGGGCTAAAATCCAACAAGTCAGAAGAAAAAAAAGGTACTGAGTAATGAAAAATTATAAAAAAACTCTGGTTTTTGTATTTGTTTTAAGTTTTTGTTTTCAAAGTGCTTTTGCGCAACAAAACCTAAACACAAGTGATGAGCCAATCGAGATTACAGCAGATGATAGTCTTGAATGGTATCGCAATGATAAATATTTTCAGGCCAATAAAAATGTAAAGGCTGTGCAGGGTGAAACAACGCTTTTATCCGATGTCTTGACCGCTAAGTATAGAGAGACCAAAGAAAGCAGTATCGATATATATACAATCACGGCAACAGGCTCTGAGGTGCAGATATTAATGCGCGAGAGTAAGGCTTTTGGTCAAAAGGCTGTCTATGATGTCGATAAGGCTTACGCCGTGATGACGGGCAATAATCTAAAATTGATCTCACCCGATCAGCAAGTTACCGCGCGAGATGAACTGCAATATTGGGTTGATAAAGGGCGCTTGCAAGCTGTTGGTAAGGCTGTGGCTATCCGCACTGATGATAAAATCGAGGCTGATCTTTTAATTGCCGATTTTAAACAGGATAAAAACGGCAAACGCGTTCTTAAATCATTAAAGGCAGAAGGGAATGTAGTCATTACCACACCCGAAGAAGTCCTGACCGGAAATCGTGCCGTTTATAATGCAAATACAAATATTGCAGAAATTCACGGGAATGTAAAAATTACCAAGGGGCAAAACGTTCTTGAAGGCACAAAAGCGGAAGTAGATTTAAATACGAATATCAGCAAAATGTTTGGCGGCGTGACCCAAGAAGGCGGGCGCGTGCGCGGTGTTTTCTATCCCGGTTCAGTCGAGAAGCCGGAATAGCTTTGTTTTATAAAGGAATGCTGATATATATAAGTTATAACAATTGATTGTATGATGAGCGATGCATGTCTGACTTTTATCTTCAATGGCTGGCTTTGATTTTGGTGCAAACCGCGGCAACGATGTCCCCGGGGCCGGCCTTTGTTGTCGCCGTCAGAAATGCAACAGTATATGGGCGAAAATCTGGTGTCTTTACTGCTTTGGGATTGTCGTTGGGCGTGGCAGCGCACGTCATTTTTGTATTGGCTGGAATCTCTTTCATAATTTCAAAATCGGTCATTCTGTTCAGTATTATAAAATATGCTGGCGCAGCTTATTTATTCTATATCGGGTTTAAAGCTCTAACCAGCAAGGCACACGACACAAGTGGTGACAAAGTTGGGCAAACGTTAAATTCTAAGAAAAATTTATATATGAGTGTAAAAAAAGCTCTAATATCGGGTTTTTTAACGAACCTGCTTAACCCGAAGGCCGTAGTCTTTTTTACCGCTGTCTACACCCAGTTTATAGGAGTTGAGACACCTTTATTTGTCAATATTGTGTATGGTTCATCATCCATCTTTATAGAGTTTTTATGGTTCGCAACTCTTTCTGTTTTTCTGACGAATTCTTTTATAAAGGAAAAATTTAGTCACTTTATGCATTATATCGAGAAACTCTGTGGCGGTCTAATGATCGCACTAGGGGCAAAACTGGCACTTTTGAGATAAAACTATGGCAAGTAACAAGATTTTAACAAAAAAACCACATTTAAAGGCCGTTCAAAACGGTTTAAGTGCCTTTCACTTGTCAAAAACATATAAAAAACGCCCTGTTTTACGTGATTTTAGTATGAATCTGCAACGTGGAGAGGCTGTGGCGCTTTTAGGGCCAAATGGCGCAGGAAAAACCACATGTTTCCACATTATCACAGGCTTGATTAGCCCCGATAGCGGTACAATCCTCTTGGACGGGCAGGATATAACCAAATTGCCAATGTATCGCCGTTCAAGGCTTGGTGTCGGCTATCTGCCTCAGGAAGCCTCGATTTTTAGAGGGCTAAGTGTGGAAGACAATATCCGCACCGTTATCGAATTACAGGATTTGGACGTAGAAGATCAAGGCTTGATGCTAGAGGGGCTTTTAACAGAATTCGGCGTCGAACATTTACGCAGAACACCGGCCGTCGCACTTTCAGGCGGTGAACGCCGCCGTGTCGAGATAGCCCGTGCATTAGCAGCACGCCCTGATTTTGTCTTATTGGATGAGCCGCTAGCCGGTGTTGATCCGATTGCCGTGACAGATATCAGAAATATGATAGCACAGCTTAAAAATCGTGGTATTGGCGTCCTGATTACAGACCATAATGTGCGTGATTGTCTTGGTATTGTTGATCGTGCCTATATCCTTCATGATGGACGCGTGCTAAAAGAAGGCACCGCCGAGGATATTGTCAATGATGAGGATGTCAGGCGCGTTTATCTTGGTGAAGGATTTTCACTTTAATTGTTAATTTGTCTGCCCACTCGTGGTAAAATATGAATATGAGCAATATCTCTCAAAAGCTTGATTTACGTCAATCACAGCATCTTGTCATGACCCCGCAATTACAGCAGGCCATCAAGCTTTTGCAGATGAATAATATTGAGCTTAATGATTTCATCGAAGCAGAAATCGAAAAAAACCCTTTACTGGAGAAGCAAGAGGCAGCTCCCGAGGAGAGTGGCGAGACAGAGAGTCATACAGAAGAAAGCAAGGATGAAATAGAGGCCGCTTTTGAGTCGCCGGATAATTCTGATTTCGACTCAGGCTCTTCAATGGCAGATATGGGTTCTGGCGGAAATTCCAAATTTGACACTATGGACGATAATTTTGAAAACCGTGTCAGTGATGAAAAAACCTTGCGTGAGCACCTCATGGAACAACTTTTCCTTGATTACGCCAATGAGCGCGATCGTATGGTCGGCTGCCTTCTTATCGATCATCTGGATGAGAGTGGCTATCTCCGTCAGGATATTGATGAGCTTGCAGAAAAAATTGGCTGCTCGCCGGAGCGTATCGAAAATTTACTAACCCAAATGAAGCAATTTGATCCAACAGGTGTCTTTGCCAAAGATTTACAAGAATGCTTTACGCTCCAGCTAGAGGAACAAGGCAAGCTTGATGCCCCTATGAAGGCCTTCCTGCAATATATGGATATGCTGGCCGATCATGATTTTAAGGGGCTGGCGGATAAATGCGGGGTTAATGAAACCTATTTGATGGACATGGTTGAGGAGATCAAAACTCTTAACCCTAAACCCGCCGGAGAATTTGATCATCTGGTTATTCAAACCGCTATCCCTGATGTACTTATGAAACGCTTACCCAAGAATATCGGAGGCGGCTGGCGCGTGGAGCTTAACCATGAGACTTTGCCACGTATTTTGGTTCAAAATGAATACGTAGCCGAGATTTCGGCGCGTGCAAAAACAAAGGAAGATAAATCCTATGTCAGTGAACAGCTCGCTTCGGCGAATTGGCTGGTGCGGGCATTAGACCAAAGAGCGCAAACAATTCTAAAAGTAGCGAGCGCTATTGTCGAACATCAAGATGCCTTTTTTAATTATGGTATCGAGTTTTTACAGCCGCTTACCTTGAAAGAAGTTGCTGATGAAATAGAGATGCATGAAAGCACCGTGAGCCGCGTAACAAATAATAAATATATAGGCACGCCGCGCGGCCTTTTTGAGCTGAAGTTTTTCTTTACGACGGCACTGGTCTCGGAAGGCGGTATCGCCCACTCAGCGGAGGCTATAAAGGCAAAAATCAAGTCTCTGATCGATTCAGAAGACCCTAAAAAGATTTTGTCTGATGATAAAATAGTAGCTATACTAAAAGAAGAAGGCATAGATTTAGCGCGCCGTACAGTGGCAAAATACCGCGAAGCCATGCATATTGGATCGTCGGTGGCTAGGCGTAAGCAGAAAAAAACACGAATTAAGGATTAGAGCGCCTAAGACTGCTTTTAAATAAGGTTTTTCAACACAAACTAAAAGGACCAGTACAATGGAAATGACTGTACAAGGAAAACAAATAGATGTTGGTGATGCATTGCGTGAGCATGTAGAAGGTAAAATCCATGATATTGATCATAAATATTTCAATCATGCGACAGATGCGACTGTAACATTCTCTCGTGAAGGACATGGCAGTGCTATGTTCAAGGTGAACATTTCCATGCGCGTTGGCAAGAATATCATGGTGGTCACCGAAGCAACAGAGCATGACCCATATGTGGCCTTTGATGCCGCTTCCGAGAAAGCAGCCAAACGCTTGCGTCGCTACAAAAGAAGATTGCGTGATCATCACCGCAAAATGGATAAGGTAGAGGAAAGCGAAAAGACAATTGCACGTTATTCCACAATCCAGCAAGCCGCGTATGATGAAGCTGCGGAGCAGGATAATGATGATTTAGACGAGAGCGCAGAAGATCCAATTATAATCGCCGAGATCGAAACGCATATCGAAAAGATGAGTGTATCCGAGGCTGTTATGCGTATGGAACTTGCTGATAAAAATGCATTGATGTTCAGAAATGCAAGCAACAACAAAATCAATATGGTGTATGTCCGAAGCGATGGTAACGTTGGCTGGATTGAACCTGATGATCAATAAGCAACTATAAATTATATTTTATATATTAAAATGCCCGCTTTGTTGTGGGCATTTTTTTTGATTCTAATGCATTGTTTTTGCAAAGAAATACATTTTTTATACATAAGTAATGACATTTATCTTATTGAAATAGTTATAAAAAGAATGTTTGCAGAGCAATATCTTTTTTTCTGGATTTTGTTTTTTAAAATATGTTACAACCCACTCAAAATTAGAACAGAACAAGGAGACAGGTACGGTGCAAAATATAAAATTCGATATTTTATTGCCTAGAATTCATGCGCAATCTCAATCGCGTGTGTTTCGGGTTTTGTCCGAGAGCATTGCTTCCTTTTCTCAAACCGAAGCCAAAACGGTCATCGATATTTGTGAGCAAGGTTTAAGCGAGCGTGTCTTTAGCCCGGCTACAGGTCTTGCAATTTTAGACTTGAAATCAAAATTTGTGAAGGATTCCGTTTCTGCATTGGCAACCCTTGAAACGCCAGTAAAATTTGAAGCCATGAAAGGGCAGGCCATCGATATCATCGCTGTTATTCTCTCTCCAGTCTCTCACGGCCCGTTCCACCTGCAGAAACTGGCTCCTATGACAAGACTTCTCGCGGAGGGCAATATGTGTGAGGCTCTGCGCGGTGCAGAAGATGAGGATGGCATAAAGGCATTATTTCTGCATCAACAATGCCGACAATCAGAAGCGGCTTAAAACAGCAATATAGTTTTATATGTTTAATTTAGTGTACGGTAACAGGTTCCAGATCACGTTGTCTGGCAATGTTAACAGCATCTTGCATTGTATCGGCTGTATGTAATTTCTGACCATCTGCTGAAAAGAGGTTATAAAGAGCTCGGCCACGAATATTTGACGATCGTATATAAGCAATGTGTTCTATACCGAACGTTCTGAAATCCTGCGTAGAAAGATTGGCAAGATTGCTTTTAACTTGTTTGCTAAGACCTTCAAATTTTTCTGACATGTTCTAAACCTCTTATAATTATATTTCTATGTAACTCTATTTTTATGTGAATTGTCAAAACTTCTTTTGCAAAAAGAAATTTTATTCCTCTTTTTCACTCTCTACATCAATGGCTTTAAGCTTTTTATCTTTTTTTGGTGATTTGATTTCAATTTTTTTAGCCGAGGATTCTGGTAATACGCGCTCGAGATCAACATGTAGCAGGCCATTATCCAAATGAGCACCTTTAACCTCAATACCATCAGCCAAAACAAAGCTTCTTTGGAATTGACGAGAGGCTATGCCGCGATGTAGGAAAATACGCTCCCCATCATCAGCTTGCTGCTTGCCTTTGATCACCAGTTGATTATGTTCGATTTCTATATCTAAATCTTCCTCGGTAAAACCCGCCACAGCTAATGTAATCTGTAATTCTGTATCGCTGACTTGTTCGATGTTATACGGAGGATATCCGTCCGAGCCGGATTTGCGCATACGGTCAATAGTTTGTTCAAATTGGTCAAAGCCCAGAAAAAGCGGACTGTCAAATAGCGATAAACGCGTTGTCATTTTCATAATCTCCTTATCATATAAGCGAGTATTCATGCCCCGTAATCGGCAACATACTTACAATATATCCTACAATAGTAAGAAGAATCAAGAAATCTTGCTAATCTGTATTTTTCAGGAAAATCCTGCCGCAATAGCCACATTTGGTCTTTTGGTGATCCTCAAAACTATACCAGACTTTAGGATGACCAAGCGCAGGATTGCCGCCATCACACCATACACCGTCAGCATCTTTATCAACGTAAATAATCTCGGCCTTTTCTAATGTATCCATTTGAGGTATCTTTTCTTTGTTATACTAATGAAAAACTAGTCCAAAATATTTGTCTTTTCAATCTCTATATTTTTTCAAAACCAAACTGAATTTCATGACACATACTCAATCTGGAAATGTTTTGTTTTATATCCTGATAGGTGTGGCCTTGCTGGCCTCATTATCATACGTCGTTTCACAAAGTAGTCGCGGCACGGTTACACAGCTCACCGAACAACAATCCAGACTTCTAGCCTCTGAAATGATTGAGCATGCCAATACAATCTATAATGCAGTATCGCAAACCCGCTTGCGAGGCTATGAGGATAATGAAATCAGTTTCGAAAATACAATTGAAACCGGCTACACAAATGGCTCTTGCGCGGATGATGAATGTGAAATATTCAATGTATTAGGCGGCGGAATTAGCTGGCAAAGCGTTTCCACACAAAGTGCAGCCTCAGCTTCAAGCAAATGGCAAATCACCGGAGAAATGGCCGTGCAAGACGTCGGTACAACATGCACATCCTCATCATGCGCAGAATTATTAGCTTTGGTTCTGGATGTGGATTCTACTCTATGCGAGGCTATTAATGAAAAACTCAGCATTGCCTCTCCAACTGTCATACCCACTCATCCGGATGCCTCTTATACCAAATTCACAGGTATATACTCTTATGCCGATACAATAGGCGATGTCGTAGGCAGTAGTAAACTCGCCGGAGAGAATGCAGGATGCTTTTATTCAACTGCAGATTCGATAAATATCTTCTATAAAGTCCTGATTGCACGATAAAACTCATTTTTTACTGGAAAATTTGTTTAAGACAGGCTAAGACCAACTTTAATTTTTTAGGATTAAAGCCGATGGCAACGGATATGAACATAAAAGCAGCTGATTTTACAAATAAGCGTCCTTCTCGTGAAGAGGCAAAAGAGGCAGTCAGAACACTTCTACGCTGGGTTGGGGAAGATCCTCAGCGTGAAGGATTACTCGATACACCATCACGCGTTGTATCTGCATATGAAGAATTTTTCTCTGGCTACACAAAAGATGCCGCGTCTGAACTTTTGAAAACCTTTGAAGATATCGAAGGTTTTGATGATATGGTCATCGTCAAGGATATTGATTTTGTTTCGCATTGCGAGCATCACATGGTGCCGATCCTTGGTAAAGCACATGTTGCCTACTGGCCGGATAAAAGCGTGGTTGGAATCAGTAAGCTTGCCCGTGTTGTCGATATTTTTGCCAAGCGTCTGGTCTCTCAGGAAAATATGACACGCAATATTGTCGAGACAATAGAAGGCACGCTCAAGCCAAAAGGGGTGGCAGCATATATCACAGCCAACCACCAATGCATGTCTATCCGCGGTGTGAATAAAGGTGGTTCTGCCACAGATACTGCTATGTTCTCGGGCATCTTCAAAGAAGATATGCACGTGCAAAAACGTTTTCTGGATTCTATTCGCTAATTGAATTCTTTGTGCTAAGGTGCGGTCTCTAGAATATAAGGAGAAACGCTCATGGGTAATCGCGCAGATTTATTATTGAAAAACGGCACAGTTGTCTTACCGCAGGGCACGATGCAGGCCGATATACTTGTCAGTGATGGTAGGGTCAAAGATATCGGATCTTTTGATGAGGTAAGCGCTAAAGAAACGCTCGATTGTAAAAATCTGCATGTTTTACCGGGAATTATAGATACACAAGTTCATTTTCGTGAGCCAGGTGGGGAGCATAAGGAAACTCTGGAAACTGGTATGATGGCCGCTGCGGCAGGTGGTGTTACTGGTATTTTCGAAATGCCTAATACTAACCCGCTCACAACAACGCCGGAAACCTTGCAACAAAAGCTTGATATCGCAGCAAAAAATCCATGGACAAACTATGCGTTTTATTTCGGTGGCACGGCTGAGAACGCGCCTCATCTGCCGGAATGGGAGAATTTAGCAGGAGTGTGCGGCGTTAAAATTTTCATGGGATCATCAACCGGTAATTTGCTGGTGGCAACAGATGACGAAGTTGAAAGCGTGCTATCCAATGGACGCCGCGTGGTGGCTGTGCATTCCGAAGATGAAATGATGATGATCGAGAATAAAAAAACCATTCTGGGCGATAGCACAGATCCAGCTATGCATCCGGTCTGGAGGTCAGTCGAATCATGCCTATCATCAACTAAGCGCCTAGTTAGATTGGCACGTAAAACAGGGCGGCGTGTACATGTTCTGCACATTACAAGCGCTGATGAAATGGAATTTCTTGCGCAGCATAAAGATGTGGCTAGTGTCGAGGTTCTGGGGAACCACTTAACTTTGCATGCACCTGATTGTTATGAACGACTAGGAACTCACGCGCAGCAAAATCCGGCTATTCGCGAAAAAGAGCATCAAGATGCGCTATGGCGTGCTATTAACAATGGGCTGGTTGATATTCTGGCCTCTGACCATGCACCGCATACATTGGAGGAAAAGGCCAAGACCTATCCGCAAAGTCCAAGCGGAACGCCCGGTGTTCAGACTCTAGTGCCGATCATGCTGAACCACGTGAATAATGGTAAGCTAACGCTAGAGCGTTTTGTTGATCTTATGTGTTATGGGCCAGAGCGTATTCACCAGATAGCACGAAAAGGGCGCATCGCACGCGGCTATGATGCGGATTTTACAATTGTTGATATGAATATGAGCCATGAAATCACAAACGCACAGCAAAAATCCCATGCAGGATGGACACCATTTGATGGCGTAACCGTTAAGGGTTGGCCTGTCATAACAATGATCGGTGGGAAAGCTGCAATGCGCGATGATGAGCTTCTTGATAAGCTTGGGCAGCCTATTCGCTTCCGCGAGACTTTGAACGCAGCATAAAGCTATGTCTGAGGCGTGGAAAGCTCTTCTTGCTCCTGAAATAAAAGCCTATATGCAAGAGCATGAGAGTTCGGACTTGACCAAGTTGGCTTTGGCAGGACCTCCGAATAAGGATTGGCCTTTCGCCTTGATACTGCAACAAATTAAACTACGGCAGAAAGCCAAGAGCAAACTTCCTGAATTTTTTGCGCAAGAAGATTGTATTTTTATCTCGCAAAGCTTACTGGAACAAGCATCATCAGAAGCTTGCGCAAGATATAAGGCTTCATTATTCGAAGGTGGAAGCTTTTGTGATCTAACCAGCGGGCATGGCGTGGATTCCTATTTTTTTGCGCAAAAAAGTGATGTGTCATATTTAATTGAATGTGATCAAAATACTGCAAAAATTTTGCAGCATAACTTTGATGTTTTACCCCATAATTCAAAAATTGATGTGATTTGCGCAGATGCAGAAGGCTACATTAATGATATGCCAGAGGTGGATTTTATTTATCTTGATCCGCAAAGACGGAGAGAAGGAAAAAAAGGCCTGTATGAACTTGAGAATACTGCGCCCAATGTTCTTGAAGTACTGCCTGTGCTCAAGCAAAAAACAAAGAAATTACTGCTAAAAACCTCACCTTTTCTGGATATTTACAAAGCCATTGACGACCTTGTTTGTGTTGCCGCAGTTCATATTGTGCAATATCAAGGGGAGTGTAAAGAAGTTCTCTATCTTCTGGATTTTAGCTACAATCTTGCAGCAGATGATATTCCAATTACCGCTGTAGAAATTAATGATCAGGGAGAGCATACAAAATCATTTACCCATACCACTAAAGAAGAAGTCAAAGTAGCAGCAGAGATAGCTATGCCGATGAAATATATCTATGAAGCTGGTAGTGGATTCATGAAATCCGGTGGCTTTAATACATTGGCGCAAAAATTTGATTTAAAAAAGCTTCATCCCCAAACCCATCTTTACACGGCAGATCATAATAATACATATTTTCCTGGTAAAATATACGAAGTGCAGATGATACTGCCTGCACAGGCAAAAGACTTGGTAAAAGCTGGTATCCAAAAGGCCGATCTCGCAGTCAGAAATTTCCCTATGCATGTCGATATGCTGCGCAAAAAACTAAAATTAAAAGACGGCGGAAGTCATAGAATTTATGCATCTACTCTGATGGATGGGAGTAAAAAGCTGATTGTTTGCTCTAAGCCTTAGAAAAATGCTGTAGGACTTCGCCTGCCAGATAAACTGAACCGGCGATTAATATTTTTGATTTTTCGATTTTATTTTCAGAAAGTGACTTGGTAGCCTCTGCAACGCCACTAAAAGTCTGAATTTTTTCAGCCGGAAAAGCCCCATTCATAGAATCAATAAAGCTCTCTGGCGTTTTTGAATTAGGCTCACCAAAAATGGGGACGAGGCTAAGGCTATCAATATAAGGTAAAAGCGGAACGAGAAACCCTTGGTCATTCTTTGTGTTAAGCATGCCAATAATTAAATGGACTGGAATGTTATGCTGGTCTTTCCATTGTTTAATAACATGCGCCAGAGCTTCACCCGCACTATCATTATGACCGCAATCAAGCCAGATTTCATGGTTATTGATAGTGCTGACATGCTCTAAGCGTCCACGCCAATGAGTGTTTTGCAGACCCTTGGCTATGGCGGCCTCGGATACTGGCAACACGCCCTGTGCAGAATATATGGCGGCAAGAGCTGCTCCGGCATTATAAATCTGATGATTGCCATTTAAAGAGGGCATGGGATAATGATGTGTCCCTCCTTTAAATGTAAAAACCAAGTCGCTCTCATTAGCGGAAACAGACCAGTCTTGATCGAAAACAAGACCTTGTGAGCCTTTAGACTGTAGGATTTCTGTAACACTATCATTGATCTGCTGTCCTACCACAAAGGGCGCATTATCCCTTATAATTCCGGCCTTCTCAGCAGTAATTTTCTCGATCGTATCCCCCAGAAATTCCGTATGATCCATAGATATGCGGCTGATGATGCTACAAAGCGGGTTTTCAATCACATTCGTACAATCAAGCCGCCCGCCCATTCCGACTTCAAGCAATAGCAGGTCGGCAGATATTTCCGAGAAAGCTTTGAAGGCGATAGCGGTGAGGATTTCAAAGAATGAGAGTTTTTCATCGCCCATAAACTCCAGAGCTTGGTCAATCAGAAACTCCAGCTTTTCATCTGAAATCATCTCTCCGGCAAGGACAATGCGTTCATTAACCTTCATAAGATGGGGTGAGGTATAAACATGAACCCTATATCCCGCAGCCTCGTATGTGGCACGAAGCATAGCAATCGTTGATCCCTTTCCATTTGTGCCAGCAACATGAATCATAGGGGGAAGGTTTCTATGAGGGGTACCAAAAGCTTCTAAAAGCCTTAAATATCCTGCCTGAGCCCAATTAATTTTAGATCCTGTTCGCAGACTATAAAGAAATTCGAGTTTTTCTTTTAACGAAGAATTATCATGATTTAGATCACTGATATGCATCTATGATCTCGCAAAACTTATTCTGCTGCAACGCGCTGTTCGGCTGTGCCTGTTATGTCTTCTGAATTTTGCTGCAGGTTTTGAATTGCTTTCTTTGCAGCCTTCACCTGCTCTTGGGCTTTGGTGACTTGCAGATTTTTTTGTACGGAATTGCCCTTTGATGAATCTTTGTCACCAGACTCATCGGTTTTTTTACAACGATCTTTATCAATCGGCTTTTTCATCAAAATACTTAAAGCTGTGCCAAGCTTGGCTTTCATATCTTTGCGCTCGACAACCATATCCACCATGCCGTGTTCCAGCAAATATTCCGCCGTTTGGAAATCATCAGGCAGAGTTTCACGTACAGTTTCTTCAATAACGCGGCGTCCGGCAAAACCAATTTGTGCACCAGGTTCTGCAATATGAATATCACCGAGCATCGCAAAGGATGCACTAACTCCGCCTGTAGTCGGGTCGGTTAGAATCACAACGTAAGGGAGTTTTTGCTCCTTAACCATTTCCACGGCGATAATGCTGCGCGGCATTTGCATCAGCGAAAGCATACCTTCTTGCATGCGTGCTCCTCCAGATGCTGGAACAGCAATAAAGGCTGCTTTTTTCTCTATCGCAACTTGTGAAGCTTTCACAAGGGCTTCCCCCACAGCTGTGCCCATAGACCCGCCCATATAGCGGAAATTAAAAGCCGCAATAACGGCAGGAATTCCGCATATTTCACCGTACGCAACTGTAATGGCTTCTTTCAGGCCTGTTTTGCTTTGGGCTTCTTTAATGCGGTCTGTATAACGTTTACGATCCTTGAATTTTAAGGGATCCGCCACTACAGAAGGTAAGTCTATTTTTTCATATTTTCCATCATCATATAAAAGCTTAAGGCGGTCTACCACACTTAGGCGCAAATGATGATTGCAGTGATAACAAACATTGATGTTTTCGGCCAAATCTCTGTGAAAGAGCATAGCCTCACAAGACGGGCATTTTTGCCAGAGATTATCGGGAACCTCTTTTTGTTCGCTTACGAAAGAGCGAATTTTTGGTGGCAGTAAATTAGATAACCAGTTCATGTGATAATCCCGATAATATTATTATTTTTTGCAAGTGGGCATATGTCGCAAAAAATGGGGTAAAAGTCAAGTCAAAGAGGTTATTTCAAAGCTGTAGACAGCGATTTTACAAAATCTGAAACATCGGATATATCTTTTTTATCTCCTTGTAAAAGCGCTATTTTTTCTACAATTGAGGAGCCAACAACAATCCCATCGGCTAGGCCAGCCATATTTTTAGCATCCTCAGGGGTTTTGATCCCAAAACCAATAACAACAGGCAGCTTGCTCTTGGATTTTATCGCTTGAATATGCGGTTTTAAGGCCTCAGGATCAGGTTTTGCCGCACCAGTAACGCCTGTGATAGAAACATAATATAAAAACCCGCCAGCACCATCCAAAACTTTGGGCAAGCGTTCCTCATCAGTTGTAGGTGTAATCAATCGTATGATATCCAGTCCATATTGTTGAGTATGTTCTCTTAAAATACAATCTTCTTCGGGGGGCAAATCAACGATGATTAGCCCGTCAACACCATATTCACTGGCGGTCTTTGCAAAGTCCGCCATCCCATAAGCAAAAAGCGGATTAGCATAGCCCATCAGAATAATAGGGGTCTCGGAATCATCTTCCCGAAAATTTTTAACCATATCAAGTGTATGACGCAGTGTTGCGCCTGCCTCAAGTGCGCGAAGTCCAGCCTTTTGAATTGTAACACCATCTGCCGCCGGATCAGTAAAGGGCATGCCGATTTCAATAATATCCGCACCATTTTCGGGTAAAGCTTTAAGGACCTCGGCGCTCGTCTTAAGGCTAGGGTCACCCGCCATAATAAACGTAACAAGGGCAGTGCGCCCTTTATCTGAAAGCTTTAAGAATTTCTGTTCAATTCTGTTCATTATATTTCTCCAACCATGCTTTTACCTCAGATGGCTTATTAAAGACAACCACTTCACAATCAGTAAGTTTCTTTTTCAGGGATTTTACGATACGTGGACGTGTTTCCGAGCGAAAACGACTAATATACATCATAAAACCCAGATCAAAACGCTCTTGGCAGCCATCAGCCATATCTGGCCTTGTTTTACCGCGATACATAAAGACTCGTTTCAATGTCCTGTAAATAGATAACCAGACAGGAAAATCAAAAAAGAAAATAGTATCTGCTTTTGAAATGCGTCTATCTAATGTTCGCGTGTAATTTCCATCAATAATCCAGCGTTCTTGCGCCAACCATGCATCCATTTTTTGAAGAAAAATACTTCTCTCTTGTTCAACCCAATTCGGAGACCAAAAAATTCTATCCAAATGGTATAGTGGAAGACCTGTCGCTTCTGTAAGATTTTTGCTAAAGGTAGATTTTCCAGCGCCGCAGCACCCTATAACCAATATTCTTTTCATAGCTTAGAAAAATATTTCATAGTTTAACCCCCACAGCCACGAGCACTTCATGGACGCCTTCCTCAAAGAATCTCTGCCCGTAAACCTCGAAATCTGTTTTAAAACTACGATCCAGATCACTTTGCCAAATAGCCGTCCATGTCTCCATCAGGGCTTTAGGCTGCTCTCCGGCTGCGCTCATCAGCGCATAATCACCATCCTCAACATGAACGTGGTGCAACGTTCCAAGGTCGCCTGATGGCTCAAAATCAGTTTTCATACGATAGCCCAGCGTCAAGCGGTATGGTTTTGTATGATCACCTTCATAATCGGAATAAACCGCGTAAATCACATCATCCAGACGCTCTGGGATATGATGGGCAATTTGCATCTGGAAAAAATCCTGCCAGAGTTGGTTGATCTCTTCGGAAGCCTGCTCATGACCGGAAATGATTTTGGATAGGCCAACAACCTGAAACCCGCTTAAGGTTTCAAGGCCGGCTTTTACTTCGTAGTCTTCTGCTTTTGCCTGTGCGCTCATAATAGTTCTTTTTTGAATAAGGTCTGCTTACCAGTAGGTGTTTCAGGAGCATCACGCGTTTCAACTTCTGTATAATTCAGTTTTTTGTAAAAATTGATAGCAGCGCTTGCTGTTAGATATATATTTTGAATATTCATTCGTATTAATTCTTTTTCCAGAACTTTCATGATTTCATGAGCAAGCCCTTGGTTACGATAATCTTCATGCACGAAAATACCTGTGATCCAAGGTGAAATTGTTGACCAATAATCACTGTCTTTATCCCAAACTGATCCCATTGCAACGGGAACATTTTTCACTGTATCCATAAAAATAACAGTAAAAGGAACTTTGTTCTTTTCTGTGCTTACTTGAAATTTCTTAATGTCTTTTTTTAAAGTCCTTTGATCAGACTTAACACCCCATGCTGTAAAATGCCATGCAGCGCATGTATCAATATATTGCGGATAATCTGCAAGAGAAATAAGCTTGTAGCGATTAAGAAATAACTCACTCATATCTCCACCCCGAGCTTTTTGGCAACTGTGAAGATATCCTTATCCCCGCGCCCGCATAAATTCATGACAATAATATGATCTTTTGGCAGGTCGCCTGCAATCTTTGCAACATGGGCAAAGGCATGAGAGGGCTCAAGAGCCGGAATAATCCCCTCCAGCTTAGAGCAAAGCTGGAAGGCGTCCAAGGCTTCTTGGTCCGTAACGCTCACATAATTCACGCGCTTTTGATCAAACAACCACGCATGCTCGGGGCCTATGCCGGGATAATCCAGCCCTGCAGAAATAGAATGCGCTTCTTGAATCTGTCCGTCTTCATCTTGCAGGAAATAACTCTGCATACCGTGAAGTATGCCGGGTGTTCCACCTGTCAGGCTGGCGGCGTGTTTATCTGTATCAACGCCCATCCCGCCAGCTTCCACACCGATCATATTGACATCCGGCTCATCCAAAAAAGGATGGAATAATCCCATAGCATTCGATCCGCCGCCAATTGCTGCGATCAAGGTATCCGGCAAACGCCCTTCGCGCTCCTCCATCTGCTCGCGGAGTTCCTTGCCGATAACAGATTGGAATTCGCGCACCATAGCAGGGAAGGGATGCGGGCCAGCCACTGTACCAATCAGGTAATAGGTATTATGCACATTAGTGACCCAATCGCGCATCGCCTCGTTCATGGCATCCTTAAGCGAGGCCGAGCCAGAAGATACAGGCACGACGTCTGCGCCCAAGAGTTTCATGCGGAAGACATTCGGCGCTTGACGCTCAACGTCTTTTGCGCCCATAAACACCGTGCAGGGAATATCAAATAGTGCGCAAACCGTTGCCGTCGCCACGCCGTGCTGGCCTGCGCCGGTTTCGGCAATAATGCGGGTCTTGCCCATACGTTTAGCTAGCAAAACCTGCCCGATACAGTGATTGATCTTATGTGCGCCCGTATGATTTAGCTCATCGCGCTTGAAATAGATTTTGGCCCCGCCAAAATGTTCAGTTGTTTTCTTGGCGAAGTAAAGCGGAGAAGGGCGCCCTATATAATGCTTCGCTAGTTCATGAAACTCCGCCCAGAATTTCAGGTCGTTTTTGGCTTCATTCCATGCCTGCTCAACAGACAGGATCAGAGGCATCAAGGTCTCTGCCACATAACGCCCGCCATAAGGGCCGAAATGACCGCGCTCATCTGGCTGTTGGCTATATGTATTTGGTATTATATCGTTGCTCATGCAAGGCGTTATAGCGGGTTTTGGCTTCACGGGAAAGAGGCTTTACGCTATTTTGTCGTATCTGTATGATTTTTGACAGTCTTGATAAAATATTTGACTTTTTCCACATCCTTAACCCCGCGCGTGCTTTCCACGCCGGATGAGACATCCACGGCACTTGGCGAGAGGACAGATAAGGCTTCCACGACATTCTCGGGGGTTAGCCCGCCAGAGAGCATCCACGGCGTATCAAAGCTTTTGCCTTTCAGTAAATTCCAGTCAAAGCTCTGCCCCGTGCCGCCGGGTAAATCAGAATTTGGCGGTTTGGCATCAAAGAGCAACCAATCAACATAAGGCTCGTATTGATGTACTTTTTCGATATCGGCCTCTTCGCGTACCGGAAAGGCTTTGATGGTCGGCATATGATATTTGGCTTTGATCTCAGCAACGCGCTGCGGGGTTTCTTTGCCATGAAGCTGGATCATATCAATCGGCACATGCCCCAAAACATGCTCCAGTTCTTCATCGCCGGGATCAACAAATAAGCCAACACCGCGTAAGCCCGTGGGCAACTGCAAGGCCAGTTCCTTGGCCGTATCAACGTCTATATAGCGGGGAGAGGGCGGATAAAAAACAAAGCCGACAAAATCCGCACCACTTCCAGCGCAAGTCTTCAAAATATCAGGTGTTTTAATGCCGCATATTTTAATTTTGGTCATTATCTTTTTTATTTTGTTGAGCCCATAGATAATAGTTTGATATTGAAGTTACGCCAATTACAGTAAATAGAGGTTGGAAATAAAGCAGCATAGGCAAAGTCTTAACAAAATCAGAAATCTCTTTTTGAACAGCCCCAGTTCTATATGAGGTTGGCATTACTAAATCTATAATTATATGAAAAACAACTAAGGCAACTAAAGAAAGTAAAAGAAGTCTCATTGATGCTAGAATAGATGAAAGAGCAATTTTTTTGGCATACCCTTTAGACGAATAGAATGCTTTTTCCATAGTAATACTTTTATTGATTGCTTTTGCAGGAAAATAGAAGCTGATTCTAAGAGTAAGATAAAAAAACAATGATATTGCTGCTATTATGCCAAGAAAAAAAGCACCTTTCCCAAAATGCGCAGCAACAAAAATTATCAAGAATGAAATAATCAAAAAGCATGCTCCTATTAAAAGGGCTACACCCACAAAGGTAAGTTCATGCTTTTTCGGCTTGAATGGGTTCATAGGTACAAATTCATCTGGACCTAAAATAATCAGTCTATGCCAAGAAATAATTAGAACTATTACAAAGTAATTTGCTATTAATTCACCACCGGAAAAACCATAAATGCTTTTAGAAAAATATAGACCAGTAATTATGGCATCAATAAAGTGAAGGCCAAATATAAAAGGTATTAGTGGAAAAAATATGTCCCATAGGTTTTCCTGATTATTCTTAACAAACGATCTAACGTTATCTGAGGTTTCTTCAATATAAAAATAAGGTTTATATTCTTCCATTATTTCACCTGATGTTCTCTAAAATCTCCCGTGCTGCCCGCGCTGGATCATCAGCCTGCGTAATCGGGCGACCAATCACAAGGTGACTGGCGCCAGCATTAACAGCATCCTGCGGGCTCATAACACGTTTTTGGTCACCACTTGCTGCGCCAGCAGGCCTGATCCCTGGAACCATGAGGGCAAAATCATCACCACAGGAAATACGCAGCGTTTCGATTTCATGAGCGGAGCAAACCACACCGTCAAGTCTAGACTTTTGCGTCAGGAGAGCCAATTTCTTGACGCTTTCAGATAAAACAGAGCCAAAACACACTTCTTCCATGGCTCTGGCATCTAGGCTGGTTAGGATTGTAACCGCCAAAAGCTTTGTATTCTTACCGCAAGCCTCCTTGGCGGCCATCATCATCTCACGCCCGCCAGAGGCATGAACGTTAAGATAAGCTGGTTCAAAATTCGAACACATAGAGCGCACCGCGCCTGCAACTGTATTGGGAATATCATGGTATTTTAGGTCAATAAAAAGCTTCGCCTCTGGGGCGGTTTTTAAAACTGTTTCGATCCCGGCAGGGCCAAATTTATTGAAAAATTCAAGGCCAAGCTTAATGCCGCCAGTCACAGGCGCTATTTTTTTGGCTAGATCACAAGCATGCTCCAGATCGGCAGTATCGATCGCGCAAAAAATCAAAGGGTCAGAAGCCATCATCTTCTCTTTATATTAATGTCCGGAAATAAGAACAGAGCCTTTGGTTTCCTTGATATCGGTTGTCGGCGGGACAACAAAACGGTTTTCTTTAAGCTCATGAACTGTTTTTTCCAGCGACTTGACTTCTTTCTTGGCCTTGCGCTTTTCGCGGCGGTTTTTGCCTTCATTAAACCAGACCGTCAAACCGCCAAAGACAAAGCCAAGAACAAGGCTGCCCATCATAATCACATAAAGCGGAAGCGATATTGTTTGTTCTTCATCAAGCGGGTTAAAGACGACATCAACATGTTGAAGATTCATCGCGGCAAATGTCGCGATGGCGACAGTGATAATAAAGCCGATGATCCAACGTATAAAAGCCATAATTCTTATTCGTCGTTGAGTTTTTCACGTAAGGCTTTACCTGTTTTGAAAAACGGCAAGCGCTTTGCTTCGACTTCGACAGATTCGCCAGTGCGTGGGTTGCGACCTGTACGGGCTTCACGGTGCTTTACAGAAAAAGCGCCAAAGCCTCGTAATTCAACTCTGTCTCCGCGGACAAGAGCGTCAGAAATTTCGTCAAAAACCGTCTCTACGATTTTCTCAACATCGCGCAAATACAGATGCGGGTTAAGGTCAGCCAAGCGTTGTATCAATTCCGATTTCGTCATAACGAAAAAGCCTTTCGTATAAATATACACTTTTTAAGTTCACGAGATGAATTCAGATTGCCCTATAATCAGGGGGGTAGTCAAGCAAAACCCATTGATAGAAAACGAATTTTTTCATTTATGTATAAAAAAAGCCTGCCGCAAATAAGAGGGCAGGCTTTCTGATAAATTTTTATGAAAGACTTACTTCTTGTCTTTTTCTTCCAAAGCTGCGCCAAGGATATCGCCAAGTGATGCACCGCTTTCGGTAGAACCGAAATCTTTCATCGCTTGTTTGTCCTCATCAATTTCATAGGCTTTGATCGATAGTGTTGCCTTGCGTGCTTTCTTGTTCACGCTCAGGATTTTAGCATCGACTTTTTCGCCTACAGCAAAGCGGTCAGGGCGCTGTTCGGAGCGTTCACGTGACAGTTCAACCTTTTTGATCGTACCTGTGACATTCTCACCGATTGAAACTTCAACAGAAGAATCGGTGATTTCTGTAACTGTACATGTGACCACAGCACCTTTCGCAACGCCGTCCAATTCACCTTTATAAGGATCTTCGGTCAGTTGCTTGATGCTCAAGGCTACGCGTTCACGCTCAGGATCCATTTCAATGATCTTGGCTTTGACTGTATCGCCCTTCTTGAAATCTTTCAGGGCATCTTCACTTTGATCTTCCCATGAAATGTCAGACAGGTGAACCATACCATCAATCTCTTCGTTCAATCCAACAAACAGACCGAATTCAGTGATATTGCGCACCTCACCTTCGATTTCATCACCAACCTTATGAGAGCCGCCAAAGGCTTCCCAAGGATTATCCTGACATTGTTTCATACCAAGAGAAATGCGGCGTTTTTCCAAATCAAAGTCCAGAACTTCTACTTCTACTTCCTGAGATGTAGAAACGATTTTGCCCGGGTGGACGTTCTTTTTAGTCCATGACATTTCTGAAACGTGGACCAGGCCTTCGATACCATCTTCAAGCTCAACAAAAGCACCATAATCAGTGATATTGCTGATGCGACCTTTGAAGCGAGTGCCAGCAACATATTTCAGTTCGGCATCTTTCCAAGGATCGTCCTCAAGCTGCTTCATACCCAATGAAATACGCTGTGTATCTTCATTAAAGCGAATGATCTGTACTTCAACAGTTTGACCAATCTGAAGAACTTCCGAAGGATGATTGATACGTTTCCATGAAATATCTGTAACGTGAAGCAATCCATCCAATCCACCAAGATCAACGAACGCACCGTAATCAGTGATATTCTTGACCACGCCTTCAAGGATTTGACCTTCCGCAAGATTCTTCAGCAGATCGCTACGAGCTTCCTGACGGGATTCTTCAAGAATGGAACGACGGGAAACAACAATGTTTCCACGGCTACGGTCCATTTTCAAAATGTGGAATGGCTGTGGTTTGTCCATCAGAGGAGCAACATCCTTGATCGGACGAATATCAACCTGTGAACCGGGCAAGAACGCAACGGCTCCACCAAGATCAACAGTAAATCCACCTTTCACGCGTCCAAAGATTACGCCAGTGACGCGCTCTTCTTTCTCGTGTGATTTTTCAAGCTCAAGCCAGACTTCTTCGCGTCTTGCTTTCTCGCGTGACAGAACAGTTTCACCATCTCTGCCTTCCATACGCTCAACGAATACCTCAACAGTATCGCCAGCTTTAATTTCCGGATCTTCTCCGGGTTTTGAGAATTCTCTCAAAGCGACGCGGCCTTCTGATTTAAGGCCGACATCAATTACGACTTGATCATCATCCAGTGCTACAACAACACCTTGAACAACGCTCCCTTCGAATTTATTAGTCTCTCCAAGGCTTTCAGCCAAAAGGGCTGCAAACTCTTTGGAGTCTTCTTTGTCTTTTAAATTTGCGGCTACATGTGCCATAATAATTTAGTTCCTTTCGAAATTATATATGCATAGCTTTTTTACTGTTTTCTCCCTTTCGGGGCAGAAAAAAACATGCAAAGTTTTCACAAAATGCTGGATACTGGTCTTAAGCTATGAATGCCGGATTTCCCGAACGCAGCTTAAAGCTTTTGATAAGACCTCTTCTTCGGAAAGATGCGAGGTATTGATCATAATAGCATCGCTTGCGGCGTGGAGCGGCGCAGTGTCTCTTTGAGTATCACGAGCATCGCGTTCACGCATTTCTGCAAAAACGGCACTATATGTAACGTCTAATCCTTTGGATTGCAACTCTTTTAGGCGTCTTTTTGCTCGCACCTCTGTATCGGCCTCTATGTATAGCTTTAAATGCGCATTCGGGCAGATGACTGTCCCGATATCACGACCATCCAGAATGACCCCGCCATAGCCTTGTTTTTGCTCATGGGCAAAGTCAATTTGTATGGATTTCAAGGCCTCACGCGCCGCTGGAATGGCCGCAAGCTTTGAGGCCGCTGTGCCGGTCTCATCTTTTCGTAAGTCAGGGTTACCCAAAACATCATTCAGATTTTCAGCTCCAAGTATCTTGCTTTTCAGAGTATTACATCCTGCAAGAGCATCATCCTCTCTTGAAGGATCACCTTGGTTTTGCAAAACTTCATAGGCGCTGGCGCGATATAGAGCGCCTGTATCCATATGACGGAAGTTTAGTGCCATTGCCAGATTTTTAGCCAGAGTGCCTTTGCCACTGGCCGCCGGGCCATCAAGTGCAATGATCATATGTTCATCTGGATTAGTCATTTTGCCTCAGCCAAAATTGGTGATGTCATCCGATTGCTCGGAAGTGATGTTCAATCCGGCTTCATTCATAAGCTCTATAAAATTCGGGAAGCTTGTGGCAATAGGGGAGGCATCATCAACTGATACAGCTTCGTCTGTGATGCTTCCCAGAATAAGGAAGCTCATGGCAATGCGGTGATCAAGAGCAGTTTCAACACATGCGCCACCTTTACAAGGCTTGCCTTTGCCGTGAATGATAAGGCTATCCTCGCCCATCTCCAGATCAACGCCGCAAGCATGAAGGCCTTTAGCCATCATTAGTAAGCGATCGCTTTCTTTTACCCGCAGTTCTGCTAGCCCTGTCATTTTTGTTGTGCCATTTGCCATAGAAGCAGCAACGCATAAAATAGGAAACTCATCAATCATAGACGGAATGCGATCTTCCGGCACATTAATGCCTCGTAGTGAGCTAGTGCCTTTCACGCGTATATCGGCTATCGGCTCGCCTGCTTCTATTCTCTGGTTTTCAAATTCTATATCCGCGCCCATGTCTTTTAGTGTTGTATATAATCCAATACGTGTTGGATTGATTCCAACGCGGCTTATCGTCAGATCAGAACCCTCATTGATCAAGGTCGCTACAACAGGAAAAGCCGCAGAGCTAGGATCTGCAGGTACATCCACAGCGCAAGGCTCCAGATTTTGATGTCCGGTTAAATGGATGGCTTTCGCGCCGTCATTCAAATCTTCGGTAATCACTTCAACGCCAAAATGCCGAAGCATGTTTTCAGTGTGATCCCGCGTAGCATGTTTTTCAATAACAGTGGTCTGCCCACGCGCATTAAGTCCTGCCAGCAAAACTGCGGACTTTACTTGCGCCGAGGCTACGGGAAGGGTGTATTCTATCGCCAAAGGATTGTCTGCCCCTTTGACAGTTAACGGCAGACGACCACCATCTTGAGCCATAAATGTGGCACCCATCATTTCCAGAGGCTTTATAACGCGGTTCATGGGGCGTTTGGTAAGGGAGGCATCTCCTGTAAAAGTCGCTGTAATGGGGTGTCCTCCAACCAGACCAATCAGCAGTCGCGTTGAGGTGCCGCTATTGCCCATTTCCAAAACACCATCAGGTTCTTTGAGGCCGCCGACACCAACGCCGAATACGCGCCACAGCCCGTCAGAGCCATGCGTTATTTTTGCGCCCATTTGCCGCATGGCTTCAGCTGTATGCAGAACATCCTCACCTTCCAGTAAGTTGCTAATGATAGTTTCACCAACGGCCAAAGCACCAAACATGAGGGCGCGATGCGATATTGACTTATCACCCGGCACCTTTATATGCCCGCTCAAAGTGTCTGCTTTATATGAAAAAACCTGATTTTTATTAAATTCGACCATGCCGATGTTTTGCACCAAAACATCCATCAAAGCAATCTTAAATTAATCGTAATTGTTTATGAACCAAAACTATCCAGCTTGCCATTATAGTTTTTGATAAAGGCCAGAAGTTCATCTTCAGGCACAGGCTTGGAGTAGCGGAAGCCTTGCACTTCATCACAACCTTGCTCTATCAGGAAGTCCTCATGGCCTTTGCCTTCAACACCTTCGGCAATAACCTTAAGGTTCAGTGAGTGCCCCAGATTAATAATCGTGCGGGCAATAGAAGCATTTTCTTTATCGTTCAGGGCTTGACGAATAAAGGACTGGTCAATCTTCAGGCGGTCAATCGGGAATTGACTGAGGTATGACAAGGAAGAATAGCCTGTTCCAAAGTCGTCAATGGCAAGTTCGACACCAAGAGCATGTAAGTTGTGGAGAATATTAACGGTCTGCTTGATGTCATCCATGAAGACACTTTCTGTAACTTCCAATTCAAGCATTTCCGGAGGGATACCTGTTTCTGCTAGGGCGGTAGCAACATTTTCACATATATCGCTTTGTACGAATTGGTTACCAGAGACGTTGACTGCAAAACGAAGATTTAGACCATATTCTTCACGGAATTTAGCGGCGGTCTCACAGGCTTTTTTCAAGACCCATTGACCAATAGGGACAATAAGGCCGGATTGCTCGGCTACCGGAATGAAAACACCGGGGGAAATGAATGTACCGCCTTCTTTGCTATTATCGGCTTTCCACCATCTCAGCAAGGCTTCTGCACCAATAACTTGACCAGTTTTAAGATCTAATTGTGGCTGGAAAAACAAACGTAGCTGATCGTTCTCTAGGGCATAACGTAGGTCGCGTAACATCTGGAAACGTTCTTGAACGGCGCGATCAAAATCTTCAGAATATTCTTTGATTGTATCACGGCCTTCTTCCTTGGCGCGGTTAAGGGCAATATCCGCATTTTTTAGAACAACATCAGGCTCAGCACTATCATCTGGAAAAGTTGATACTCCGATAGAGGCGCGAATCTGGAATTCTTCATTAAAGACCTTAAATGGCTCTGAACGGATGATACCAATGACACGTTCCGCTACGTCTCGTGCGCTTAATGTATCTCTAATTAGAGGGGTCATAATCGCAAATTCATCCTCTCCCATTTTCGAGACAAAAGAGCTCTGTGGCATGGATGTACGAAGGCGTTTACCAACGGCACGTAAAATAGCATCACCCACATTATGACCCATAGAATCATTGATATCTTTGAAGTGATCCAGATCCAAAGTCACAACCGCAAAATGATTTTGTTCACTGCTAGAGGTGAGTTTTGCTGCTTCAGCAAGGTTTTGAACAAATAAAGACCGATTGGGCAGACCAGTCAAAGTGTCATAATAAGCTAGTTTATGTATTTTATCTTCAGCTGTACTTTTGAGGTTATTAATATTCTCTGCATTCTGATAAATTAGTTTCTGTGTCAATTCAATTGCAGCCCCCATTTCATCAGTTGGGCTGAAGGGAGATTTGGCAATGTCTGGATTTTCAGGGTTTTTAAAAGCCGCTATCAAATTCTCTTTCATGAAGAGCATAGGCTCCAAAAGCCATTTTCCAAGCGCAATCATCAAAACATTTGTCACAAGCAGGGACAAAATGAACATAACTATAATGTTATTCCAAACAAACTCATTAATGCGAGGTTGAATGTCACCAGCATAAACTTGGGCAACAAGGCGGAATTTATTCTGTATATTGACTTCCGAGCCGCCAAAGACAATCTCCAACGTATTGCCATCATCGCTTAGGACACTGCTTTTAAGATTTTCAATTGTGGGAACTAACTTTGTTGGATTGCCGTACCCTTTCAGAAAATTATTGTGGTAGTCATAAATGGATAATCCAGTGATATTAGTTGTGTCCAGAAGGCGGAAGGCGTATCGTTCAGAGATCGGAAGGGCACCAGATCTTTCCGAGATGGAAATAATGGTCATACGGGCTTGTTCTTTTAAGGAATTTATTTGCTCAAGGCGATATCTTTCAATGCTGCCTAAATTCAAAACTAATGTTTGGATTAACATGATTGTTAAGAAAGCAGTTGCGGCGACGCGCCAGCTGACCTTACTTTTCCAGATTTTGGTAGGAGAAGAAACAAGAATATTACTATATTTTGCTCTTGGTTTTGATTCCAATGCAATATCCTTTTCAGGTTCTTTCGTATCAATGGCCTTTAAGTAGGATGACATTCCCATACCGTGTTTAAAATTGCCCTAAATGGATTGGGAAAGGCGCAAGAATGCACAGAAATCCCTCCACACTTATAAACATTATATAATGCTAATCTTAATAATATCTTTAAATTAAAGGCGTATAAACGAACTTATCCAAACAAAATTTATACCAAATTCCAGGCAAAAAGAAGCCCCGGCACAAAGCACGGGGCCTTTGAGGTTGGGGTGATAAGCTGACGAAACTACCAGATACTTTCGTCAGCAGCGGGTTGAACCGTTAAAGAACTCGATCAAAACTCTTTGTGGACTTACGTGACCGATTTCTAATTCTGACCTCTGCAGCTTTCCCTCTTGTCTTGTACAAGCTTAATAAAGCAAAAGTTATAAGAGAGCAACAGCTAATAATTCCAAACATTTTTATAATTATTTTCTTTCCCCAAGAGCTTATTTTTTCCTTCTGATTTCAATACTAACAATAACTCTTGGCGTATGTCAAAAAAAATCTGCTTTATATAATAAAAACCTTAATTAGTTTTTCGAAACATCTAATGTCATGGCATAAAAAGCAACCGCTCCCGCATTTGAAACATTCAAGCTGGCAATAGGGCCAGAAGTTGGAAGTTTAACCATAAAATCACATTTTTTCCGCAAAGATTGACGCAGGCCTTTGCCTTCCGCGCCAAGAATTAAAACAAGTTTTTCATTTTTTGGGGTGATATGAATGTCATGCTCGGCTTCACTGTCCAGGCCAAAGACTGTAAAAAGCGAATCTTGTAGTTCTTCAATAGTGCGATTGAGATTCGTCACATAAGCAACAGGCACATGCTCAATTGCACCGCAAGCAGCTTTTGCTAAAACACCATCCAGAATAGGGGCGTGTTTCTTTTGTAAAATAATACCGTCAATCCCGAACGCGCACGCACTTCTTATAATCGCGCCAATATTATGTGGGTCTGTAACTTGATCTAGTATCACGAGCCTGCTGGCATCCTGCGAATGAGATTTTATAATAAAATCCTGCAAATCAGATTCTTCCAAGGGGGCGCATTTAATAGCTAGCCCCTGATGCACGGCGTTTTTAGGCAATAACTTATCAAATTTACCTTTATCGACAATAATCGCCTTTGGGCGCTTCAACCCTTTCTGCCGCGCCAGTTCCAAACTATCTTCAAACCCTTTCTGTGCATTGGGAAGCATGTATAAAGCCTCAATTTTTCTCTGCGGATTGAGCCATGCTTCATGAACAGAATGAAAACCGTATAATATGTGCATATGATTTGGTGTCTCTGTATTATTGTTCTTTTTTTCAATTTTAGATCATTGCACACTTGACATTAAAAGCAAAATACCGTTTTTTCACATTCACGTGTTTTTAACCGTAACTAATCATATCCCCGTGGTGGGGTGGTCGAGTGGTTAAAGGCAGCGGATTGTAACTCCGCCCGCGTAAGCGTACGTAGGTTCGAATCCTACCCCCACCACCATTTTTCTCTGCACGGAAATTCTTCCAACCCCACATATATCACTAAAAGCAAGGACTACAAAGGATTTTGTTTCTATGTCTGTGGATGCAACTCTATAGGATTACATTTACATCTATAAAAATTGGGGGTACATTAGGGGGTATATTTCAACAGGTAGAAAGTTGATACCCCCAAATGAAGCTTGCAGATATCAAATGCAAGAGCGCAGCGCCCAAGGAAAAGCCTTATAAACTGGCCGATGGTGGGGGTATGTATCTGGATGTCCGGCCAAACGGGGCAAAGTATTGGCGGTTAAAGTTCCGTATTAATGGCACTGAAAAGCTTTTGGCGCTGGGGGTATATCCAGAGGTTTCTTTGGCCAAAGCCCGTGAAAAGCGCCAGAAAGCAAGGGATTTAATCGCTGGGGGTATCGACCCGTCATTAGAGCAAAAGAAGAAAAGGGCACTATCAAAGGCTAGTTCGGCCAATACGTTTGAGGCAATAGCCCGCGAGTGGCATGAGATAAATACCCCCAAATGGTCAAAGAATTATGCCGATGGGGTTTTAACGCGGCTGGAAACTTATATCTTTCCTGAAATCGGAAACTTCCCGATAGACCAGATCGAGCCGCCTTTATTGCTCCAGACGATTCGCAAGATAGAAAGCCGCCCAGCCATTGAAATAGCAAAACGCCAATTACAAAAATGCGGGGAAGTTTTTCGCTATGCGATTGCTACAGGCCGCGCAGTGCGTGACCCTTCTGCTGATATCAAGGGGGCATTAAAGCCGCAAAAGCAAACCCATTATGCAGCTCTGGATATCAAAGAGTTTCCGGCCTTCCTGCAAAAGCTGGAAAAGAATGATGCGCGGCTATACCGGAACACCATGAATGCTATCAAGCTGCTTATGCTTACCTTTGTGCGTACGAATGAGTTAATCAATGCGCGGTGGGATGAAATCAACTTTGATAAGAAAGAATGGGTTATCCCAGCCGAGCGTATGAAGATGGGAAAAGAACATATCGTTCCCTTATCGAATCAGGCCATTGATATTCTGAAAGATCAAAAGGAAATAGCGGGGCATTGGCCTTTGGTATTCCCCAGCCCTGTCCGGCCAAAGCAATCAATCAGTAATAATACGATACTGGGCGCAATCAAACGCATGGGTTATCAGGGGCGAATGACCGGCCACGGTTTTAGAGCCTTAGCCATGAGTACAATCAAACAAGAATTAGGCTATAGGCATGAAGTTGTCGATAGACAGCTTGCACACAGCCCCAAGAACAAAGTCGATAAAGCCTATGACCGCGCCGATTTTCTAAAAGAACGTAAAAAGATGATGCAGGAATGGGCAGATTACGTGGACGCACAAGGAAGTCATGGTCAGGTTGTTAAGGTGAGGTTTGGGGGATGATTAAAAGCTCAAAAGACAATGCAGCCTCTACAAACAAAAATTTGGATGAAAGTACAATTAACGAAATTTATTCTTTGATAGATGAGCTTATTGATTTACATGGAAAAAATAAATCATCATTGGATAATGACTCCACTTTTGATGCTATTAGTGGCGCTGGAAAAGCCCTTACTGCTTTTGGAATGCTTGGAAAAATTTTAACAGAGTGGGCAGAGGAAACAGTATTTAATATTTATCATAAAAATAATATTGATGATAATGGCATGCCTAATAAAGACCCCTTGGCGATTCATAGAAGAGCTATTAGTGATATTATTTTTACTCATTTTATTGCAAGAGACTCGGAATGGCATAAATACCTTAGTGAAGGTTTGATAGCACTAAATGAAGGAGAAGTAGAAGATTTATTTCAACCATCTAAATCTAGAGCACAAGGACAACCAAATACTCTTAAACTTTTAAAAATTGCAGCAGTTAAGCATGTTTATAAGCTATGTGGTAGTGGTTGGAAAAAAATTGCAGCCCAAACAAAAGTCTCTGAGGAATGTGGAGTTACTTATGATTCTATAAAGAAGTGGGAAAAAGAGTTATTAAAAAAATATCCCGAAGTAAAAGAGGAGTGCGTAGGTATCGAATGGGTTGCAGATTTATTGGAAACAACAAGGAGTGAGCATCCAAATTTTTCCGAGGAGGCAATTATATCTATTATTCATGACGAGCTTAAGCTTTTAGATATTGGAGAATTTTTTGATGTCGTAAATGGTTATGCTGAGGAACTAACTAGCACAAGTAACGAAGATTGGTTCAATATATTTAATGTCGCATTGCATGAGCTAGAAAGGTCTTATCCATTAGGTGAATTAGGAAACAAAATGAAAAAGGCTGGCTTGCGTTTATAAAATAGGTACGAAACCACTCACTTTCATACCCCTTCATTAACATGACATACTTTAAATTTCATGCAACGCTCTCCATACAGATAAACAACCTTATGGAGATACAGCACATGACCCAAAACACCCCCGCAAAATCCGTTTCTGAATTTTGCCAGAACAATAACATTAGCCAGAGCTTCTTTTACAAGTTGCTGAAACAGGGCAAAGCCCCGCGCATAATGAAAATCGGAAACCGGACAATCATCACCGCCGAAGCCGAGAATGAATGGCGCAAAGCTATGGAAGCTTAACAAAACTTAATATGTAACACGATAAAAAGCCGCCCCAGTAGCTTCGCAACACTCTGAAACGGCTTAATTCTTAATTAAAAGTAGATAAATAGAAAGGAATGCTTATGAGCATAGCCAAAGGAAACCCTTGTATCAATTCCAAAGATACAGACGAAAATAATAACCCCTTACTGGAATACGAAAACGGGCATTTAATCGGAAAACACCCTAAAAATACGGAGATTTTTTCACTTAAACAATCTGGGCATAGTAACCTACCACTCGCACAAATCATTCGTAAAAAGTGCTTAGATTGTTGTGCTTTTCAGGCAAGAGAGGTGCGCAAATGCGTTTGCACCTCTTGCCCCTTATGGCCATACCGGATGGGCAAAAACCCGTTTCAAGCTGCCAAGCATAAAGGCAAGCCCTCTAACCTCAATAAAACTGGGGGTTAGCCGATGGGAAAACTTGTCAAAACTCAACTTGAATTTATCGCTTGGTTTGATGGCATTGCCAAACATATGGAAGTTTCAGGCAAAGCTGCCAAGACCCTTGCAGCTCTGGTCAGTAATGGCAGGCATGGCGTGACAGCCTATGAAATATCCCAGACATGGGCTTTGAGGTTAGCCGCCTATATCCATGACTTGCGAAAGCTCGGGCTTGATATCCAGACCATACGGGAAGAACACGATGAAGGCTGGCATGGGCGATATATCCTGCATACCCCAGTCGAAATAATAGATATTGAATAAATCAACAAGGATGGGGTTTTCCTGCCCCTTTTTATGGACTCCGAAAACTCATGGGAAATTATCAGAAAAGCAAAGGCCGCACAAAAGGCCATAACTTCGTAATGCTACGTCATGACATGATGGATAGCCCAGCGTGGCATTCCCTAAGCCCGAATGCTCGCTGTGTATGGACAGAAATCATGCGCCGCTATAACGGCACAAATAACGGTAAGATACCCCTTTCTTGCCGAGAAGCCGCCAAATTTTGTAAGATTTCAAAAGCCACTGCATCGAGAGCCTTCAAAGAGCTAGAGGAAAAGGGCTTTATTAAAATCGCCGTATTTGCGGGCTTTAAAAACAAGCACCGCGTTTCCAATCACTGGATTGTCACGCATGAAAGATACGACAACAAACCACCCACGAATGAGTGGAAAAACTAGCAATCAAAGATCACAGTGATATAAAACAACAAGAAGTTTGATTTTTGAAAGGTTGCATGTTTTATGCAAGAATATGGGCGATTACTGTTAGAAGTTAGCAGAGGCAAGTCATTAAAATGGAAAAGAGTATTATTTTCCCTTCTTATGATTTCCTTGCTCTTTGCGGCATTCACACGATATTATTCAAACGTTCCCATAGCTTTTTCTATTGCGCTTTGTGTTATGCCATTTCTATATATAGCTATTAAAGAGCTTACATTGGACAGGAAAACAGCAATTTTAATTATCTTTGAAAAGGGCATTAAAAGCGAATTATTAAAACCTTCTGGCAGTGATTTTATTTCTTGGCATGATATTAAAAAAATAGAGCTGGCTGAGAGAACAGAGCCATATTATGCAGGGAAATGTACTTACTTAGAGCTTATACCTAAAAATGAAACAAAGTATAAAAAGGGGCTGGGGGAAACTTGGGTGTTTGGCCAGAATGAGTATGGTTATAATACTATGTCGTTTAATATTTCGCATGGTTTAGATGTAGACCCAGAGTATTTGTATTCAGTATGTCTTTCTGCACATGAGAGTGCAAAAATTTAAAACACGGTTTCATCTCGTGCCCACAACGGTTTCATATGGGGTACACTAAAAACCCCTGTGGAGAGTAAACCCCCTTAACGGTTTCATCTCAGGTACGCTAAAGACTTGTGTGGAGAGTGAACGGTTTCACCAGAGGTACAGTATATAGATATATACCATATGGGTGTGGTTTTAATTGCCGTAACATATATATACCATAGGGAAATACTATCCCAAGCCCGTGAAGCGAAACGGGCGAGCTATTCAAAAATGAAACGTTAAACAACAATTTACTTAAGAAAAGAATTAGGATAATACGTCTTGGTAGCAAAAATAAAATCACCTAAAAATTTATTTTCTAGTGGTTGCTTTCTCAAATAAATAATGAAAATATACCGCAATCTAAATGTGTGAGGATTTAGTAATGAATAAAAGAATTTTATTCTGTATATTCTGTGTTTCCCTTTTACTTTCACCTTTGGCAAACGCGGCAACAAGTGACCATGACTCCGAACTTCTTATTAAAGATGGGAAGTTCTTTGGCCAAATCCGTTACCGTTACGAGCATGTTGAGCAAGATAATGCGCTCAATGATGCTAACGCCCATACGATAAGAACCAATATTGGGTTTAAAACCGGCATTTACAATAATTTAGGTGGCTTAATTGAGGGGCAGGTTGTCCAGCATTTTGGTGATGAAGATTTTAATTCTCTTGATAACGGACAAACAACATTTTCAACAGTGGCTGATCCTGACACAGCGCAAATTAATAGGCTCTGGGTATCATATACCGGAATTCCTGACACAGAAGTAAAGCTTGGTCGCCAGTTCATTAATCTTGATAATCACCGTTTTATCGGAACTGTAGGCTGGCGTCAAAATGATCAGACCTTTGATGCCTTAACAATCACAAACACATTTTTGGAAAACCTAAAAGCGCAATATACCTATATTGATACTGTAAACCGAATATTTGAAGGTAGTACTCCGCCTGACGATTTGGAAGGTGGTATTCATCTAGCGAATATATCCTATAAGTTTAAGGATTGGCTTAATATTACAGGATATGGGTACTGGATAGATTTTGACAATATAGCTGGCCTAACAGCCGCCTCTGCCAATCAATCCAATAAAACATACGGTCTTCGCCTGACAGGCAACATGCCAATTAATGATGATTGGACTTTTTCTTACGAAGCAGAAGCAGCAATGCAGGAAGATCACGGCAATAGCACCTTAAATTACGATGAAAACTATTACCACATCGCCCCCAAGATATCCGGTCACGGTTTTACGATTGGCGCCGGTTACGAAGTCTTGGAAGGTGATGGTACGAACTCATTCCGTACCCCTTTAGCCACACTTCATAAATTTAATGGTTGGGCTGATATTTTCCTAGCCACGCCAGCAAATGGTCTGGAAGACACATATATTTCAGCAGCATATAAATTCGGCGATAATACATTTCTGGATGGTTTGAAATTAGCAGCCACTTATCATAATTTTGATGGTAAAGAAAATGGAGACTACGGCAATGAATTTGATATTTCTGCTGGAAAATCTTTTAAACTGCCTAATACAGGGCAACCTTTCAAAAAAGTTGATATCTTGCTGAAATACGCTGATTATGAAGCTGAGGATGCACCATATGTGGATACACAAAAATTCTGGATACAAATCGGCACAAAATTCTAAATTATCAAACAAATAGTCTTTGCATCTTTTAAAAGAGACTATCTTCGTACTGCGTAATAATTTTTACAAACAATATTGAGAAACACTCTATGGATATTTCCTTCTTAAAAAACGTTTCTATTAAAAACAAGCTGCTATTCATTGTAATAGTTCCTATTCTTACCATGCTGGTCTTGGCTGAGATAAAAGTTTCAGAACTGCATAAACAATCAACACGCCAAAATAGTCTGGTTGAACTGATGAGTATATCTGTTGCAGCCAGTAATCTAGTTCACGAATTGCAAAAAGAACGAGGCGCATCAGCAGGCTTTACAAATTCAAAAGGAAAAAAATTCCAAGATATCCTGCCTAAACAACGCCTGAGCACGAATGAAAAGCTTGAAAACTTACAACTGGTCCTATCTCAAATCAATACTACAGATTTTGGCAAAAGATATAATACACAACTTCAAAAAGCTCTAGACGATCTGACAAAAATTGAAAATATGCGCTCTAAAATATCCGACCTTGCCCTGCCCTTACCCAAAGTCGTCGGTTATTATACTAATATGAACGCAAAATTCCTAAATATTACGGCGGAATCACTCTTGGTTGCGGAAGATCCAAAAATTTTGCGTAATGTCTCCGCATATCTTTACTTCATGCAATCAAAAGAACGTGCCGGAATAGAACGTGCCGTTGGCTCCGCGGGTTTTGGAGGCGGGTGGAACACCATTCTGCTTGATAAATTCAAAAGCCTTATTCTAGTTCAAGATACATATATGTCCGTATTTTTGAGCTATGCAACAGAAGAACAAAATAACTTCTACAACAAAAAAACAGCAGACCCTTTAATAACCGAAGTTCAGAAAATGCGGGATATAGCCCTAAAATCTGCAGATGGGGTTTATTCATCTGCAGAAACCATTAGCGGCGAATACTGGTTTAAAACCATTACAAAAAAAATTAATATTCTAAAAGAAATCGAAAATCATTTAGCTGAAGAAGTAACGATATTGGCTGCAAATGGTGCTCGAGATGCCGCCACACAAAGAAATATTTATTTATTTGTTTTGGGCATCCTTATCATTACCGTACTTCTATTGACTTATATCATCCTCAAAGACTTGCTCATTAACATTAAAAATACACGTACTGTCATGGAGGAATTATCAAGCGGTAATGAGAATGTTGATGTTTTCGGTACTGAACGCAAAGATGAAATTGGTGGTATGGCCCGTTCCATTGAAGTTTTCAAGCAAGGCCTGATTGAACGCAAACAAATAGAACAAAAAGCACTGGAAGCACAAATTCATAGCGAAGAAGAAAAGCGACAAATGATGTTTGATTTGGCCGATAGGTTCGACAACCAAGTTAGAGGCATGGTCAACTCCCTTGCTTCTGCCTCTACTGAACTTCAGTCAACTGCAGAAGGTATGCGCAATATAGCCGATGAGACTACCCAGTCCAGCACCACTGTTGCATCTGCCGCCGAAGAAGCAAGTTCTAATGTAAGTACTGTAGCATCTGCTATGGAAGAAATGACCGCTAGCGCTTCTGAAATTGCTTCTCAAATTTCCAGCGCATCAGCTAAATCAAACGATACAGCAAGCAATGCAGAAAATGCTAATCAAACTGTTAGTAATTTAAATGAGTTAGTAGGAAATATAGGAGAGGTTGTTACCGCCATTAAAGATATCGCCGAACAAACAAACCTGTTAGCCCTGAATGCAACGATTGAGGCAGCACGAGCTGGCGAGGCAGGTAAAGGCTTTGCAGTTGTCGCCGATGAGGTAAAAAAACTGGCAAATGAAACTGGACAAAAAACCGAGGAAATCGAAACACGCATCAGTGAAATTCAAAATGCCACACAAGCCTCCGTGGAAGCCATGCAGCGCATTATAGGCAATATTTCAGAAATAGATGGCTCCGTAACAGGTGTATCAGCTGCAGTAGAAGAGCAGAATGCGACGAATACCGAAATCGTGCGCAGTATCGCAGAAGCTTCTCAAGGCGTCCAGCAAGTCGCACAAATCATTGTGCAAGTCCAACGCGGCGCCGGAGAAGCCGGATCTTCTGCTGATGCGGTCTTGGATGCTGCAAAAGAAGTTTCTAAACTATCAGAAGGCTTGAAAAACTCTGTAGATCAATTTCTGGAGCAAATCAGAACAGATAATCAAAACAATGAACAAAAATCTGCATAATAATTTCTAGATCGACCACACAGTCATATAAATAGAATATTTAAAACTCATATAAATTTTAGTATAATTCAACAGCAGTGGGACACTGTTTAACAATGGCAACTTATTGAAAGAAAATAATGACCTTTGAAAAAATAATAGCTTTAAAAAATAATCAGGATTTATCAAAAAACTGAGGTTTTGCTTACCCATCCATGTTCACTAAGTTTAGACTAAGGTTTTGAGCAACCCTAAGATACCCCTATGCCCCACCCCCAACGGATTCTTGTTTGGATGCAGTTACCCGTCTTTGTGCCGGACGATTTCAAATTATATTATTGGAGCAATACGCGCGCGCGTAATTGTTAGGAAACTCCGCTATTAATACAGCGAAGAACAGCGAGAGTGTCTTATTAAATAATAAGAATAAATAAGATAAGTAAGTTATCTAATATTATGAAATATCAGCAAGTTAACATGTTTAAAACAACAAGATTATTTTGGGGTCTAAAGAAAAGAAATACGGGGGCTTTTACCCCCATATCATCCAGCCGATAAATAAACCCATAATCATGCCGGAAATCGCCACCGCGAAATACGCGATGACAAAAGCCGATTTATCACTCATGCTGCAAGCATCTTTGGAAGGGATTTAGATGGAGGCATATTTATAAAAGCTATAAAATTTTTATAAGAAAAATCACCTTTTAAAGCCTTACTCAGCTTTTCCCAATCTACACCCTGATTTTCTATGGCATACATAATTTTCTTATATCGTTTGATAGAGTTTTGAAGTTTTCTGATATGGCTTAATTCTTCCAACTCACTATTTTTACAATGTTCTGCTAGAAAATAACGTTGCAGGGGCGTCATGTTTAATAATCGGTTTAATGCCTCTTCTCCGATCCCAATAAATCCACCAAGAAAATCTATAAAGGCCTCATTGCACGAGTGGTATATTTCATCCAAGTTTTCAGACATAATTTTTCCTTTCAAAAATGGTTAAGTTATTGAAAGAATTTCAGGTAATGAAATTGAAAATGGGGGTATTTATGGGGGTATATCCAAAGTTCATTTATCTTAATATAATTGAAAAACAATTAGTTAAAATCAAAAAATTAAGGATACCCCCTTCAATTCAAGACACTCGGAGAATTTACCGCTACAAAGCCCGCATATTGCGGGATTTGGCGTATCCAAATTTTCTGGTAAACGCGGAGAATTCTGTTTCTTGCCTCCAAACCGCCATTTTTCTCTACAGGCTTTTTTCGAATCTCCCGGGTTTCCCTGTTTAACAGGGAAATAACAGGTTTTTTTTATAGGCACGAAAAAACCATGGGGCTTGCCCCGTGGATGAAGTGCGTCCATTATCTTCTTTATGAGATTAAGGAAACAAGGCCGCGGCCATAATCAGAGGATATGACTTCTGTATCCTTGAAATGCTTGCGCGCAAAAGAAGACTTGCCGGAGCCGCTTGCTCTGACCAGTACAACTAATGATAATTCCGGTATTTTAAGTGTTCTGGTCATTGTTTGTGGTCCTCTGCAATACTTTTCCAAACTAAATCAGTAAAATCTTTATCTTTTAAACACTCGCAATAATCTCTAGCATTTAAAACTAGTTTCCAGCCGGAATTAGCATCATACGGTGGCCTTGAGTATGAGGCATTAAATGTGATTTTTGCCGCTTTTTCTGCAACGCTTAATAAGGATTTCAGAGCTTCGGTTTTTTCAACTATACTGCGTTTTCTTAGCGCCTGAAAAGCCTGATCTGCTATACTATTTTGATTGCTGCTTTGCAATTTGCAAAATATCGTCAATTTCTTGGACGGATGATTGCTGTTTTTTGTAACAGTTCCCTAAGATATTTGATGCCCAAACAGGTTTTTCATCGTTAATGATGCTCTCAAAAATCTTGCGACCAACATCTATAGTATCTATGTTGTCTTTCCAGCACTTTTCTAAATCTTCCATTTTCATTTTTTCATTCTCCACTTAATGTATAGGCCGTGCCGAAGTTCAAAGTTTTGCTGTGCAGATTATCAGGGCTTTTATGCAGTAAGTACCCCATATCTGTTGCCGGTTTATGTGTCGTTGTAATCGTTAAAAGCATTTTGCCTTATCCTAAAAATCAAAAAACCCGCTCCTTTGTATAGAGCGGGCTTCAAATTACGTTTTCTGTTCGATTTTTCTCAAACGCACCAGTAATTCAATGGCCACAGCCGCAAGTCCGGGTATCGGCACCTTACCTGATAGCCAGCGTCGCACTGTACTGCCATCAACTTTTAATTCTCTGGCCAGTTTTGTTTGCCAGCCCCAATCTCCGAATAAAAACTCACCCGCTTCACGTAACTCTTCAGGGCTCATGGCTTCTTTAGAGCTATGTTTTGCGGGTGAGTTTGTCATTTAATATCTCCTGCAAATACCTTCTGGCTTATTGACTTTCTCCCCGTATGAAATCACTGATCATAGACGGAGCGGCAGTATCAAAGCCAACAATATCCATCATGCCGGCATCATTCGGATCCGCGATAGTAAACCCGTTAGATGTCATACCAACAACAACAAGTTTTGCTGCAATACCCGTTTTCTGACGGTATTTACGCAAGGCTTCCACAGGATGGATGTCTCCAAACCAGGTTTCGCTATCCGTATAAATCACGAATGCATCAACCTCCAGATTCTTATCCATCGCATACAGCATCGGCAAAGCACAATCAGTGGCACCGAAAGTCTGCTGAGCGATAACCTTCTGGACATCATCCAGACGTTGTTTCGCGGAAATTGGTAGCGGTTTAATACCTGGCTCCCAATATCTATTTGCAGGCTTGCTTTTCCCGAAATGTTTAATAGGATTCCAGTCGTCACCAGCTGAAAATCCAACAATATGGACATGCTTTTCGCAGGCTGCTGTCACTAGTGCCATAGCAGCAGATGCTTCGCTCGCCATAATGGCAGAGCCGGCTATTCTTTGCTGCATAGAACCGGAAACATCCAGAGCAATCATTATGCGCTTACCTGTAGGCTCGATATTGCTGAAAGATTTGTAAAACGCATCGTCCAGCGCATCTATGATAGAAGATACAGGCGCCCATTCCAGCTTACCTTTAAGGCCGCGTCCAACCGCATAGGTTTTTTGCGCCGTCAAAAGGGTCAATGGATGAATGCGTGCCTTACGCAAGGCATCTTTTGTCCGCAATGTATCTGCGACATAATTCGCAGCCTTGGATCCGTTTGTAAGCAAGCCAATATCGCTTGTAGACATCTTTCCAAGGTTACGGATCATAGCCGTCAGTGGCATATCCTCAAGCAAGGCATTCCACACGCCCCTTTCATTCAGAAGTTTCGTAGGAACAGCTTCACGAGGCAGGGAATATTGCCGGATAATTTTTACTGCGGCTGACGCATCGGTAACACCTTGCAACTTGATCATGCCATCAATCAGGCGGAAATTCTCCGCTGCCTGCTGAACGGCATTATCATTGTCGGGCTGCACAGTCCATCCAAACAAAGCGCGTCTATCTGCATCCTCCGTTTTAGGGTGAGCCAAGCGTAGCAAGTCTCGATGAGACCACCCGTCGCGCTGCTTGTATTTTACAAGCTGCAGACTCAAGCGTTCAGCATCCATTGCCAGATACCAATTTGCAACTGCACGCCGCAATCCACGACCCCATCCACGAAAACCTTCGATGAAATGGGCGAAATGGAATAAATGCGTGCCCGTACGAGCCACTTTTGGCAAGGCAGCGAAGGCCGCTTTACGCGTATCTTCATCACCAAGTCCAGCCGCCATGGCCAACACAAAAAGTGCAGGATCATTCTTGGGCGCACGGCCTTCATCGGAAACAGCAATAACTGTTTCAACAACACGCACACCATCCTCATCAATGCAACGCTCGATACTCTTTGCGTTTTCGATGGTTAGGGGGCGCTGACCCACATAATATGTTCCGCCTTCAGATCCAAGGATCAGAAAACGGTTCAGGCGTGTCCAGTCATTCACCGGATAAGCATATCCACCGGCGCTATTTTCTGTCATACCTGCCAGAGCTTCAGACTGGGAAGTCTGTGTGTCTTTTTTTGCAAATACTGCTCTGTAGTCCATTGTTCTACTCCTTTCATTAAAAAAATAACCCCCGCACTAAAAGCAGGCGGGGGCATTATATTTTTATCGCAGAACGGGCATGTATGTAATTCTGGGTTTCTATCCTTGCTCTACCACTGAGCTACAATATACCAAGGCATATTGGCCGGATTTGAACCGGCGACCTAGGAACTTGGCTCGATAATCCAAAATCTCCGGCCCGGACTGCTATAAAAATAAATGCCGGATATGTATGCCCAAAAGGGAGGTTGTCGATTTCAGCGATAACCCTTTTGTTCCGACCCGACGAAGGAATAATTAGTGCATAGTGCACTATATTGCAAGAAGTTTTTTATATTTTTTTATTGACTCTATAAATGGCACTGTGCCATTATATATTTAATGGCTCTAGGCCATAAATAAATTGAGGATAGAAAAATGACAATTACAGTCAACAAACAGCCGATAAAAACATTCGCTTTCAGTGGTGGCGAATGTCATGTCACTATTGAAAATATTAAAATTGACGATGTCACAAACATTGAGGCATATCTTTATAATTCAGATGACATTATGCGTTTGTTGATGGTGGTTGATGCTGTTCGTCAGGAAAATCCGCAAACAAAAATTGATTTGATTATCCCTTATTTCCCTTACGCCCGTCAGGATCGTGTTTGTAATAAAGGGGAAGCATTCAGCGCCAAAGTTATGGCAGATTTAATCAACGGTCTTAATTGCCGATCAATTACAGTACTTGATCCGCATTCCGATGTGATTGTGGATGCGCTGCAAAATTGTCAGGTTATTACGCAGGCCGATTTGGTTAAAGGCGCGGTGCATGATTTTATTCAAAGTCATAAGCTGACTTTGGTTTCACCCGATAAGGGAGCGGCTCATAAAACACAAGCTGTGGCCGATCATTATGGTTTTGATGTGATTTCTTGCAGTAAGGTGCGTGATACAAAAACCGGACACATTACGCATTCGGAAGTGCATGGTGATGTTGCGGGTAAAGACTTAATTATTTTGGATGATATTTGTGATGGTGGCCGCACATTTACAGAGCTTGCTAAAACTCTCAAAGATCATGGCGCAGGCAAACTTTATCTTTATGTCACCCATGGCATTTTTTCAAAAGGGCTGGAGGTTCTGAAAGAGCATTTCACGCATGTGTTTTGTGTTCACACATTCTTAACCCCAAATCAAATTGACGCAGATTTTTTAACTGTTACAGGAAAGGAGAGAAACGATGAAAATTAATCCTTTAACAGCCATAGACTTTTACAAAGCAGACCACAGAAGCCAGTACCCTCATGGTACGAGCGAGGTGTATTCCAATTTTACACCACGCAGTGCAAAGCATGCGAAGGTCTTAAGTGACTACGATAAGAAAATCGTGATGTTCGGTCTTCAGTATTTCATCAAGCATTTCTTGATGGATGTCTGGAAAGAAAACTTTTTTGATCTTCCGAAAGAGCAGGTTGTAAAAGCCTATAAACGCCGGATGGATAATGCCCTTGGCCCTGATGCTTTTACATTAGAGCATATAGAAGCCTTGCATGATCTGGGGTACTTGCCTCTGAAAATCAAGGCATTGCCAGAGGGCAGCCGTGTTCCTATTGGTGTTCCGGTTTTAACGGTGGTTAATACCCATCCCGATTTCTTCTGGCTTACCAATTATATCGAGAGTGTGATCTCCTGTTATTTATGGAAGCCGATGACGTCTGCAACTACGGCATTCGAGTATAAAAGATTGCTTAGTCAATATGCAGTGAAAACAGGAACACCTTTGGACTTTGTGCAGTTTCAGGCCCATGACTTTTCTTTCAGAGGATTATCAAGCCTACAGGATTCCTTGTTAAGCGGGGCAGCACACCTGACATCTTTCTGGGGAACGGATACTGTTCCGGCCATTGATATGGTGGAAGATTATTATGGTGCAGATGCAGAGAAAGGGCCTGTAGGGTTTTCTGTTCCTGCGACCGAGCATTCTGTGATGTGTATGGGAATGCAGGACGGGGAGCTTGAAACCTTCAGACGGCTGATCACGCAAACATATCCAAAAGGCATTGTTTCAATAGTCTCTGATACGTGGGACTTCTGGCAGGTTGTGACAAGCTATGTCAAAACTCTGAAAAACGATATCATGGCACGTGAAGGAAAATTGGTCATACGTCCTGACAGTGGTGATCCTGTAAAGATCGTCTGTGGTAATCCTGAAGCTCCGGCAGGTACGCCTGAGCATAAAGGTGCTATAGAATGCCTCTGGGATGTATTTGGAGGCACTATAACCGAAACAGGCTACAAGATGCTGGATGAGCATATTGGTTTGATCTACGGGGATTCCATCTCTTTGGACAGGGCAGAGGCGATAGTCACTGGTTTGGCTGCCAAAGGGTTTGCTTCTGGTAATGTTGTCTTTGGTGTCGGTTCGTATACTTACCAATACGTAACCCGTGATAATTTTGGTTTTGCCATGAAAGCAACAAGCGGCGTTGTGAATGGAGAACGTAGAGACATCTTCAAAGACCCTAAAACCGATAACGGCATAAAAAAATCTGCCAAAGGTTTGCTCCGTGTTGAAGACGTAAACGGAACTTACATTCTTCATGACCAACAAACCGAAGAGCAGGAAAAACAAGGTGCGTTAGAGGTTGTCTATGAAGACGGTAAACTGGTCAAAGATCAAAGTCTTGCCGAGGTCAGAGCTAGATTAGACGACGCCTTAAATGGCACACTTAAAGCAATAGGAAAGGCAGCGTAATGAATAAAACAATTACACTCTATAGGCCAACAGGCCCTAATGAACTGGAATTGGTAAAAGGGAGCGGCTTCACAAAGTGGCCGCCCCGATTGCCTGAGCAGCCTATTTTTTATCCAGTGACAAACGAACGTTATGCTAGAGAAATAGCTACAAAGTGGAATATCAAAGCCAGTAAAATTGGTTATGTTACCAAGTTCGAGGTGCAAAAATCCTTCATGGATAGATATGATATTCATACAGTAGGAGCATCATATCATACTGAATGGTGGATACCTGCCGAAGAACTTGAGGAACTAAACGCCAATATAGTGGGCAAAATCGAAGTAATAGGCACGTATACGGATAAGGAAAAGGAATGAAAAAAGAACCTTATAAAACCGAGAAAGATTTTTTAAAAGCCTATGATGCTAATGCCTTTGATCGTCCGAATGTTTCCGTAGATACCGTGATTTTCACGGTATCTGGCGGAGTGCTCAAGACCTTGATTATGAAGCGTGAAAACCACCCTGCTCAAGGGCAATGGAGCTTGGTTGGCGGTTTTATTGATGTTCATAACGATCAGGAATTGCTTGATACGGCAAAGCGCAAGCTGAAGGAAAAGACAGGTGTTAAAACGCCGTATCTTGAACAGTTTTGCTCATTCGGAAGCAAGAGCCGTGATCCGCGCGGATGGTCAGTCACAACGGTCTATTTTGCCCTAATCCCTTCCGAAGGTGTTGAGCTGGAAGCCGGACAAGGCGCAACAGACATAAAATGGTCGGCTGTCACAGATGGGAAAGTGAAAGAGAAGCTTGCTTTCGATCATGCTCATATTTTGGAGGAATGCACAGAACGCTTAAAAAGTAAAGTGCTCTACACCTCTTTGCCGGTTCATTTGATGCCAGAGGAATTTACGCTCGCAGAACTGCAAAATGTTTACGAAATCATTATGGGCGCTGCGATGGATCATAAATCTTTTCGCCGCAGAATACTCAGGGCAGACATTCTGGAAGAGACAGGAAAGATGAAAGATACAGGGCGCAGACCTGCAATGCTGTACCGAAGAAACGGAAATGAAAATACGCATTTCTTTGTTCGCAACATAGAGAGCGCTCAAATGAAATGATGGTTCTTAAGCGAGGAAATGTAAGCTTAAGACAGGAGAAAAACAATGAAACTGACTACGCATATTGAAAACTATATTTTTGAAATTGAAGACTTCATGACCCATGAGGAATGCGACCGCTGGATTCAGTGGAGTGAGGATCATGGCTACGAAGATGCTTTGATAATTTCAGAAGATGGAGCGGAGCGTAATGAAGAAATCCGTAATAATGATCGTATTATTTATGATAGCACCCACTATGCACGCGATTTGTGGGATAAAGCCAAACCGTTTGTTCCCGAAGTGTTTAGCGGACGAACGGCCATAGGGCTAAATGAACGGTTTCGCTTTTACAGGTATAATGTTGGTCAAAAATTTGACTGGCATCTTGATGGTAGCTTCGTGCGTGAAAACGGGGAGAAAAGCCAACTGACTTTTTTGGTTTATCTCAACGATGATTATGAAGGTGGGACGACTTCCTTCTCTTCATTTCGTTCGCCGCTCGTGTATGAAGATTTTTCGGTTACTCCCAAGAAGGGAAATGCATTGGTGTTTTTTCATCCTATTTTCCATCGTGGAGATGATGTGATCAGCGGGATGAAATATGTCATTCGCACGGATGTAATGTATTCGGCGAAAGAGGAACAGTAAGCCCAAGGGCAATGGTCTTTAGTCGGTGGTAAAAAACGACAAGGAGCTGATTGACGCAGCCAAACATAAACTTGAACCAGAGCTCTTTTGGTAAGTGGTTGAAATAGAAAAATAAGCAACTTGATCTTTGCATAGGGCCGAGCAACAGTCTCCACTATTATGAATGAAAAACCTTATATGGTTGAGGATGCAGCATATCTACATCTTGAATGGTTCCGGTTACACCGTAAGTCTCTCGGGAGAGCAGAATTATCATTAACGCTCATATCTTGCCTGAATTGGGGACTATAAAGATTTCAGAATTAACCACCATCCGGATAAGGGCATGGCAGGAAAATCTGGTCAAGGCACCAAAGCGAACACGAAAGAGCCGAGTGCAAGAATATTTGCCGCCGGATAATAGTGAGGAGGCCATGCAGGGGGAGGACTCCGTGCAGGTTATTTCCCAGCAACTGGGGCATGCCGATACCAGGATGACCGAGCGGTATTATGCCCATCTGGCACCGGATTATATTACTGATGCAATTTGGAAGGGTTTTCCGTAACTGGGTATAAAATTGCATTAAAATGCATGGAAATATAATGATCAGAGGGCATTTTACCTGCCCGCGTAATTTATTTATATGAAATTATAAAAGAAAGACTTGATTTATAGGGGGTTCATCTATTATAAAGCCTCAGTCTTGAAGGCAACATCTCTTGCGTCCCGTTCGTCTAGAGGCCTAGGACACCGCCCTTTCACGGCGGCAACACGGGTTCGAATCCCGTACGGGATGCCAATTTTGATAAAATGCCAAATCTGCGAACAGGTTAAATGGCGTATTCAAGGCATAGCGCAGCTTTCCACCTTCCAATTCCAAGTTCGAAAATACGTATCCCATTAACTGGCGTTTTTCATCAAGATTCGAACTTTCAAAAATATCCCATGCTTTCGATGCCAGTGTAACCAGCATAGACAGCGCGATTTTGAACTGGTCATTGCCTTCATGGTGTTGTTCCAGTTCCTTGTTGATTTCAAATTGACGTTGGGTCATGTCTTGATGCTTTTTGTGATATATATCCTTTGTAATACTCTCATCTAGCAAAAGATCGGTCAGCTTATCCAGTTTTTTGGACAGGTCTTCGCTTTCACGGTGCAGGCGTTTAATTGATGTATGGTGAAATTCTTTTTCCAATTCGTGCGTTTGTTTCAAGTGGTTTATGATTTCGGACAGAACATCATCGGGAATTTGAATTGATCGGAACACGGTTTCAATCTGTTCCATGATTTTTGTTTCGGGCGTAAAGATTTTCTTTTTGGGATTTTCAGGGTCGTGGCTAATCAGATAAACATATTTACCCTTTTTCAAATCGCTCGTAACTTTGCGCCCTGTGACAGCGCAAGTCATAAGCCCCCTGAATATAAACGGATGCTTTGTTTCTTTCACGGCTTTTGTGCGCCCGTTGCCCAGCCTTATACGTTGGCAGCTATCGAATAGTTCCTTGCTGATAATCGGCGGGTAATTATGCGGGTACTGTTTGCCCTTTAAAAGCATAACCCCGTAATAAAACGGGTTTTGAATAAGCCTGTGCAGAGTTTGCGGTGTAATCGGATTGCCTTTTAACGTCCGAAGCCCCCAGTCTTTCGATTTGCGCTGTAATTCGGTGAGGGAGCATGTTCCGGTTGCGTATTCCTGAAACAGCCGTTTAACAAGAAATGCGCGTTCCTGATCGACAATAACCGTGCTACGGTTGGTTTTGGGGTCTTTAATGCTTAAATAGCCTAGCGGGGCTTTGCTGACCCATTCTCCATGCTCTATTTTGTGATTCATACTGCGAACGGCATCATCGGTCAGGCGATTGATATATTGTTTTGCCAAAAAGACTTTTGCTTCCCACATAAACATTTCGCCGCCGCCAGCTTTACTGCTCAAAATAAAGCCATCCTGAACGAAATGGATTTCAAGGCCGTTATTGATCCGCATATCATCAAGATCAACGGCATCGCGGAAATTGCGCGTTACACGGTCAACATTCTGACAGAGCAAGACAGGCATTTCTTTCTGGTTTTTCAGGAAGGTCAGGACTTCTTCGAATTTCTTGCGGATTTTTGTTCCGGCACTTTCGGAAAAGGAAAATTCCTTGATAACTTCAAAACCTTTCTTTTCGGCATATTCACGAAGTTTCTGGGTCTGGGCAGGCAGGGAATGACCAAAATCTTCCTGATCCTTTGTGGACACACGGGCGAGTATTACAGCTTTCATTATCGTTACCTTGTTCAATTTCAAGTTCGATAATAAAACATCAAACACGAACCATCAAGGCGGCTATTGTTTTATTTTGAAAAATACCCGTTATCAGCAAGTCTTTTTCTGGCCTTTTCCAATTCGTCTTTTGTAAACAATGAATGCCATTTGGGATTATCAATAACTACCGCTTCAACGGTCAAATCAAGTTTGCCCCTCAAATACAATTCAGTATAACCATCCGATTGTCTGGTGTCGTTGATTAAAATACGTGCCGTTTCCAGTCCGCCATGCGTATGTAACATTTCCAGAAATCGCGTAGCATTGTACTTGGCTTCGCTCTTTGCTCTGCGATATATATCCAGCATCGCTTCGTCAAAAGATTTTTCCAAATTTAAAGCCATCCCGATTCCCTTACTTGTCACTCTTCCCGATATACAAACGCAGCAATTTAAGCTCATCAAGAAATGTATTATGTAGTTCCGTGGCCTTCACAATATCTTTCTCTAAACGCTCCAATTCAGCGTTTACATCTTCCAAAACAATTTCTTTTTCTGCTTCGGCGGTGCTGATATAGCGGGAAATATTCAAATTATAGTCATGCTTTTTTGCAATTTCTTCCAGAGACACACGTTTGGAATAGCGATCTTCTTCCTTGCGGAATTGATAGGTTTCAATAATTTTTTTGATATGACCGCGTGAAAGTTGGTTTTGCCGTTTACCCTTATCGAAATGCTCGCTGGCATTGATAAACAAAACATCATCGGGCTTTTTACATTTTTTCAAAACCAGAATACAAACGGGGATTCCGGTCGAATAAAACAGATTGGCAGGCAGGCCGATCACAGTGTCAATATTGCCATCAATCAAAAGTTTCTTGCGAATGCGCTCTTCCGCGCCGCCACGAAACAAAACCCCATGGGGCAGGATAATCGCCATAGTGCCTTCTTGTTTCAAATAATGAAAACCATGCAGCAAAAAGGCGAAATCGGCGGCGGATTTCGGGGCAAGGCCATAATTCTTAAAGCGGAAATCATCACCCATAGCGTCACTAGGTTCCCAGCGAAGACTAAACGGCGGGTTGGCAACAATCGCATCGAAATAAGGTTTCTTTGCCGGATTGGCTTCGCGCAGCATATCCCAGTCATTTTCCAGCGTATCCCCGTGAAAAATCTCGAACTCCGTATCCTTCACTCCGTGCAAAAGCATATTCATCCGCGCCAAGTTATAGGTCGTGATATTCTTTTCCTGCCCGTATATCTTGCCAATCCCGTGATTGCCAAGTTGATTGCGGACATTCAAAAGCAATGATCCAGAGCCGCAAGCAAAATCCAGAACGCTTTCCAAATGCTTTTTCTTGCCCGTTGTTGGGTCTTGGCTGTCCAGCGTGACAATAGCGGACAAAATATCCGAAATCTGTTGAGGGGTATAAAACTCGCCTGCCTTTTTTCCTGAACCCGAAGCAAATTGTCCGATCAAATATTCATACGCATCGCCCAGAGTATCGCTATCGGTTGAAAACTGCGATAACCCTTTCGCAATTTCTGTGATAACATCGCAGAGCTTGGCATTGCGTTCAGCATTGGTTTTGCCAAGTTTATCGGATGTCAGATTGATTTCAGAGAACAACCCCTGAAACGTGCTGGCAAAGGATTCTTCTTCGATATATTTAAAACCTTCATGCAGGGTTTTCAGCACATCCCCGTCCTGCGTGCGTGCCATTTCGGCGATACTGCTCCAAAGGTGTTGCGGCTCAATGACATAGTGCATTTTACGGCGCATTTGCTCTTCAAACGCCCCCACATCATCGGGATTTTCTTTGTACCAAAGTTCTAAAGGGTTCTTTACTTCAAGTTTTTTCAAAATATCGGGAAGTGCATCCGGATAATCAGAGCCGAGTTCTTTCTTCGCCGCTTCTTCGTAATTATCCGATAAATACCGCAAGAAGATGAATGACAGCATATAATCACGGAAATCATCCGCGTTCATCGCGCCGCGCAGCTTATCAGCAATCGCCCAAAGTGTTTGCCCTAATTTTTTTTGCTGTTCTTCGGTCATATCTTTTTATCCTGCATGTAATACAAATTTGTATTTGGCTTGAATCAGTCCAAATATTTCTTTGAAAAGTTTTTCGTTATCATCGCCCAGAGTTTCAGATTCATAATGATAAACATTTTTATGCGATAGCGTGTTCAAAATGCTTGCCACTCGCCCTTCGTCTTCAATGCCGATCTGGTTAAGAACATATCCCAATTGTCCCACGCCCAAAAAGGACGCGATATTTTCAAGAACCTGACGAAGCAAAGCAAAATGGAAGGCGAAAAGTTTTTCGTTTACGGCTTTGTCCAGCGTTTGCATAAGGTGTAAATGGTATAGGAAAACATCATTCTTCGGGCTTTCCAATGTCAATTCACCGGACTTATTACTTAAAATGAAGAGTTTTGTATTTTTCTTGTATTTGTCTGCCTTCTCACCCTTGGTTAACCAGTTCACAAGAATAGAGAAAAACCCTATATGATGGGTTGTGATGATGAATTTTCTTTTGTCTTGATGGGCTTCAATCAAATCGAAAAGCGTTGATACAGTCACAAAAATATTATGATCGTCTAGACTTGAAACCGGATCATCAATAAAAAAGTGCTTAGATTGTATGTCTGCCCACCCCTGAACATCAAACAAAGCTAAATAGAAGCACCAAACAAAGATACGTTCTTCACCCCTAGAAATTTTAATATTTTTATCCTTATTATCTGCAAAAAAGAAGGATATAGACTGAATTTCACCATTTGAATCAGCTTCAAACCTAAAATCATATTTTGGCTTAAAAGGTTCTAATTTTTTAAAAATTTTTTCTTCGGTCAAATTGCTATGATGTTTATTCAGGCTCGATGGATTTACAACCAATCTGATATTTTCTTCATCGTTTTCCGTATCATTATCCCAGACAAAAATATCCTCGCTGTAGGCGTTATAATACACGCCGGAATGCTTATCGTCTTCTTTGGTTGCATCCTTATACGCCACGGAAAGCTGTGTTTTTCCGGTGGCATTAAACGCATAGATCAGAATGATATTTTCTTTTGCGTCTTTAAGAGTTTTTGCAATATCTTTGAGTGCCATTATCTTCCCCCTTAATCCATATCATCCGCAGAGGGGAAAAGCTGTTGCATCAATCCCTTTTTGTGGTCTTTCAGGGCGTCCAATTTTTTCGTGTGCGCGGTAATCAAATCATCAATGGATGACAGACAATCGGCAATACGTTCTTGTTCTGGAATTTCAGGGCAAACGATCAGAATATTTTCAAGAGTAGTTTTGTTGATAGAGGGAACAGCTCCCCCACAATGGTCAGCCAAATCAATCCGTAACATGGTATAGTAAATAAACAAATCAATCGTTTCGGATTTAATCCTTTTCAGTCCGGCAACATTATTATCTATTAGGCACGGCTCTGTTGTCATTACGCGTCTGTTTAATCGAATGGCCTCTCCAATTTTTGCAAAAATTGTTGTGCCTACCGGAATAAGTTTAGCCTTCAATTTTTCGCGTATTGCTTCATCAATGTAATTTGCGGCTTCCTTGATATGGTTTTCGCCTTTTTGAATAGAATTTGAAATGTCACTAACTTTGTAAAATGGATATTCCGCGTTGATATTCCCTTGGTATTGGGTAGGGAACCCAGAGCCTTGCAAAACTTTTGCAATTTTTCCAAGCGGTTTTTCTTCCCAATCCCCCGCATCCTGAAATTCGGGGAAGCGGGTGGCGGGGCGGGTTTGACCTTCGGCGGGGAAAAGCTGTTGCATCAACCCCTTTTTATGATCCTTTAATGCCTCGACCTTCTTCCCCTGCGCGGTAATCAAATCATCAATGGATGACAGACAATCAGCAATTTTTTGTTGTTCTTCTGTTATATGCGGAATTGGCAATTTTATGTTAGAAAGACGACCAGCCGAGATGCCTAAAACTTTTGCGCCTTGCGCTTCTTTCTGAATTTGAATGCGGACATTTCGAGATTTAAACAAATAACCCGCAAAACCAGTAACTAACCTTGGCTTTATCTGTCTGGCTAAAAGCGTATGCAATCCGGCAAGTAGTTTTTCATTATTCAAATTTACAATTTCGATGCTTTTTCCAATATCATCCATATCTTCTGAGGCATCGGCAAAGATCACATCGCCTTCAAGGCAATAATTTTCTTGCTTAATATTTCCGATTTCTTGATCTGGGTTTATAAACGGTACTTTTTCTTTTGTTATGTCGAATAATGTTGAGAATTTCGTATGTATGTCGCCGTAATGAATATTTTTAACTGTGCCTTTTTCATAGTTTAATTTTTCTCTGGAAAAAGAATTTGTAACTTTGAATGTATAAACCTTTTCTAAAACTGGATAATCCCACGCCCCCGCATCCCAAAATTCGGGGAAACGCCGCTTCGGCACGCATGTTTTTTGTTCGCTTGTCTTACTCATAGGCGTTTAACCCCGAAATTTCGCGCCCATTGCTGCGTTTCTTCAATAGAGGAATAAGATCAGCCATTAAGGCCAGTTCCCTTTGTGCGCGGAGTTTCCAGCCCAATCCAAGCGGGGCAAGAAGGTCGCTTAATTGCTCCCCGTCAAAGATCATGCGGCGGATGATTGTATCAATGAAGCTTTGCAAGGCGGTGATGTCAATTTCGTGTTTCTTGGCAATGCGCTGTAATTCTTCGGCGTTCTTTTTCGCCTTGAAGGCTTCGTAACCTTTGCGGATGTCCTTTTCGCTTAAACCCTCACCAACCTTTAACGTGTCAATATAGGCGGTAATATCTTCGCGCTCATCCATGAATTTTGCATCAGACAGAATAAGCCCGATCAGTTGGTCGCGGCTCATTTTTTGCTTTTCAGGCTTGGCGGACGAATAGCCCGCAATCAGCCCCATGATATAATCATAATCAATCACGGCGGATGCAAAGAGAACAAATTCAAAATCAAGTTCCTGCACTTCGGGCGCGGTATTTTCTCCGCCTTTATCTTGCTGTGCTTTCAAACGCTGGGCGGTGTCGATATATACGCCCTTGAACCCTTGAAGCTGTTCTTTCGGGATGACTTGTTCAATGGTTTGTTTGTTGTCTTCGCTCAGGTCTGTATATTGGTCAAGCTGGGTTTTCAGGCGTTGCACTTCCTTGAACAGATTGACGAACTGGCTACGCGCCGCATCTCCGCGAATATTCGGCACGTCTTCGGGTTTGCCTTCCAGCCCTTGCGATTGCATAAATTCGTTGAGTTTTTGAACGGCGGTGTCCAGCTTGCCAATGACCACGGGGGCTTTTTCTACCAGCCAGATTTCTTTTGCATTTTCGCCTTTTTCGCCGGAAAACAATGTGATTGCGTCATTGACTGCATCTTGTTGCTGGCGGAAATCCAGAATATTCCCGTAAGGCTTTGTGTCGTTCAAAATGCGGTTTGTGCGCGAAAATGCCTGAATAAGCCCATGATATTTGAGTTTTTTATCAACATAGAGCGTGTTCAGGAATTTTGAATCGAAGCCCGTGAGAAGCATATCAACGACAATCACAATATCTATTTTCTCTGCATGGGACAGGTCGCAATTTGGATATTGCTGATCCTTGATGCGTTTTTGCACGTCCTGATAATATAGATCAAATTCGCCGATGGTGTGATTGGTTTTATACTGCGCGTTATAATCCGCCAGAATAGCTTTCAAGGCGGCTTTTTTGGCTTCGGGGTCTTTTTTGTTGTCTTCCTGTTCTTGCGGTAAGTCTTCTTGTAATTGCTTTACATCCGTGTTGCCTTCGGCTGGCGGTGAAAATACGCAAGCAATGTTTAAGGGGACAAATTCGGCATCATCTTCGCGTTTTTTGTCCTGAATTTCCTTGAAAAGTTCAAAATATTCGATGGCATCATTGATGGATGATGTTGCCAAAATTGCATTGAATTTTCGCCCCGCCGTTGCCGCGTCATGCTTTTCCAGTATTGCTTCGATAACGGCTTTCTTTGCAATAGGTTCGCCGGATTTGGGTTTGTTCTTGCCTTCCGGCTTAAAATAATCAACATGAAAGCGCAGGACGTTGCGATCTTCAATCGCATGGGTGATGGTATAGGGGTGAAGTTCTTTTTGGAAAATGCTTTCCGTTGTTTTATAGGATGCTTGTTGCCCCTCTATTTGCTGATAGGTGGCGTTTTTCTCAAAGATTGGCGTTCCGGTAAATCCGAAAAGCTGGGCATTCGGGAAAAATTCTTTGATTGCTTTGTGGTTTTCGCCGAATTGTGAACGGTGACATTCATCGAAAATAAAGACAATGCGCTTATCGCTCAAAGATTTTAAACGCTCTTTGTATGTCTCTTTCCCTTGCTTTACTTTTCTTTTGTTTCTTTTGCTATTCTCATCAAGTGCCAACCCAAGTTTCTGGATTGTGGTCACGATGACCTTATCCGCATAATCTTCCGATAGAAGGCGTTGCACCATGGTTTCAGTATTTGTGTTTTCTTCAACGCAACCTTCCTGAAAGCGGTTGAACTCTTCGCGTGTTTGGCGGTCAAGGTCTTTGCGGTCAACAACGAACAGGCATTTATCAATATCCGGATTGTCTTTCAAAAGCGTTGATGCCTTGAACGATGTCAGAGTCTTGCCGCTTCCCGTTGTATGCCAGATATACCCGTTCCCGCAATTTTGATGGATACAATCCACAATCGCTTTGACGGCGTAAATCTGATAGGGGCGCATCATCAAAAGTTTTTGTTCGCTTGCCACCAAAACCATATAACGGCTTATCATTTGCCCCAGCGTGCATTTCACAAGGAAATGATCGGCGAAGCTGTCAAGCTGTACGATCTTTTTGTTATCTTTGGATGCAAACTGATAAAGCGGCAAGAAACGCTCATCCGCATCAAAGCTGAAATGCCTGCTATTATTATTTGCAAAATACCATGTATCACTTCGATTGCTGACGATGAAAAGCTGCATAAAGCACATCAAGGTTTTGCCATAGCCATTGCCTGCATCGTTTTTGTAATCAACAATCTGTTGCATCGCTCTGCGGGGGCTTATCGCTAATGTTTTCAATTCGATTTGAACGACTGGAACGCCGTTAATCAGTAGAATAACATCATAGCGGTGATGGCTGTTATCCGTATTGATGCGAAGCTGATTGATGACCTCAAAAGTGTTTTTACACCAGTCCTTGATATTGACCAACGTATAAAAAAGCGTTGTTCCGTCATCGCGCTCAAAACTATTGCGTTCGCGCAAAGTGCGGGATGCCGTATATACGTCCGGCGAAATAATGAGTTCCAGCAAGCGTTCAAACTCGCTATCCGTCAATTTTACATGATTAAGCTCATCAAATTTTTGACGAAAATTTGCTTCCAGTGATGCACGGTCACGAATATCGGGGCGATATGTATATTTTAGATCAGTCAGTTTGCTGATTAGGTCTTCTTCTATTTTTTGTTCTGTCATAATCAAAGCAATCCACACTAGACATAAAAAGTATATGTATCGTTGTTTATATTGTTGTGAGGGTCAATCAAATTATAGCCCCTTTCTTGAGTAATCCATCCACGACAATATCGTCTTTAACCAACGGCACAAATTCTACCAGTTGTTGTTTTATCCCGTTCAGGATTAAAAAGCGAGGGCAGGTTTTATTATTTTCCAAAACTTTTGTATCTGCTTTTAACCTGTACCATTGATGATTTTTCAGCCCCAGCGCAAGCCTTGCGCCGCGAACGCCCAAATTCTGACAGGCAACAACAAAGCCGATCATTTCCATGATTTTGCAGGGGCGTTTTTTCGGGAAGGCAGCGCGAACGGCGTGGACAAGGCGTTCAATGTCCTTTGTGTCTATATTCATCAAATACAGCCCGTTTGTAATGGCTTCCCAATAATGCAGCAAAACGGCGCGTGAAAGGCTGGCATTGAATAATTCATCCAAGGTGCATTTCTGTTTGAAGCCCAGCGAATTAAACAACGGCTTTATTTTTCGGCTGGTCAATCGGATTTCAAAACGCAGAACTTCGGGTTTTCGTTTATCAAGAAACAGATCATCCATACATTCATAATCGTTTTCAATGCCGCGTTTCGCGCCATATTTACTGGCTTGTTCCAAATCTTTAACTTTGTCGTATAACGCGATTTCGTATGTGCTGGCATGGTATTTGACCATTTGCCCGCCATTACGAAAATCGGTCTGGGTTAAATCCAGTTTTGTTGAAATATCCAGTTTTTCCAATGCCTGTATTAACAAAAAACACGGCGTTGTCCGTTCCAGTAAAATGTTTTTACTGTAATGGATGGCGGTCACTTTTGCATTTTTTAAGGATTCATAATCGACTTCAATCCCCATATCACTTAATGCTCTGAATAGTGCTGTTAAAACCGTTTCAAAATCATCGCGTCCGTTTAATTCCTGAAAGTTATTTCCGAACACCAATTTCGGCGCGGAAAACTCAATCCTTAACCATAAGGCACGGGCGCGATCCGTATATGGTTTTTTGAAAAGCGTCAGCCGTGGTTTGTACCCTTTGGCACTTTCTGCCTTTGTCGGATTATAAACAGCCTTGACCATGCCTTTGTCCCCGAACATGGGGTTATATATTGCCCATGCGTGAGGATTAAAGCGTTCAGGATATTTAATCTTGAAATCATGTTCCGGCAGTAAAATCGCAATCGTGTCCAGCATGGTTTTCAACCTTTTTCATTACATCGTTCAGCTTGTTTAAAATGGCGGTTTCAATCGCCTTTCCGGTTGTTTTATTGATTGGATAAAAAATATCGGCATTGTGCATTCCCATTTTCTTTGTCGGGTATGTCAGGCGGTATCCGTTGCCGTTCAATTTTTCGTGTATGCCAATACTGCCAAGATAAATGGCATCGTTGATGACCACGCTGGCAAAGCCAACCAAGCCATCTTTTGGCCTTATGGGGATGATATTCACTTCACTGATTTTCATTGTCAGAGCCTTTCTTTCTGTTAAGTGTAAGTGTGCTGAATGATTGGTTTTTCTTGACTTTTTGCAGGTTTCGCGATAGATTTTTTATATGCTTTGCATCCGTCACTTCCCCCAGTAATTGGAACTGGGCTGATTGTGACCAGTGCAAGGCTTTTTCTTTGTCCGCATATAACAGGCGGTCTTTTTCAATTTGCTCGTTAAACCATTGAATGCGGCGTTTGCTGTAAACACTTGCTATCCGGTTTATGCGGTGTTGTTGATGCTGTCGATCAGGATGAATTATCACGATGACGGCATTTTTATCTTTGTCTGTGGCGTCAATAACAACGACAAGCGCATTCGGTTCGGTCGCAGATTGAAAGACAAAAATCGGCTTTTTCAATAAAGCAGGAAGCCTTTTAATAATACCAATGTCCAAATTGTGTTTTGTGATTATTTTGTGCAACGTTCTTTGGGTCATCGCCAATTTAAAATGCGGTACACCGAAGGGCAAATACATACGGGGAACATCACCAAGTATTAAAACTGTGTCGCGATTTGCTCTTCCGGATAAAACATCGTCAATCTGTTTTGAAAAAATCAGGGTGTCAGTCATAAGCCAGCCCCGTCTTTTTCTTTTGTGTAAGACACGACTTTTTCCCGCTCATTAACTTGAATAAGCAGGGACATAAAGCCCGTCAGATTGTGGAAGGCATCGCCGGATTCAGAACGTGATAAGGGATTATCAACGCTATAGCGGTTCAGGGTTTCGTGAAATTGATCGAAATTCTTCATCACATCTTTCCAGTTACATCCCTGTCAATTTGGAAAATCGGGGGTGTGTGAACTGGTGTGTCAGTGGTGTGAAAATCGGTATGAAATGAAGAAAAAATGAAAAAACCCCGCACAAGGGCGGGGTGTTAAAAGCGGATTAGAGGTGAGGTCAGATCATCTATATTCCAACCAGTAATTTCCTTTTCGGTCGTTCTTGATAATGACGTTCCAAGCTGGATGATACTGTCCTTTTGGACGGAAGACGCTATTTAGCTTTTCTTGCATGGAACTTGTTGCGGCCATAATTTCTGTCTTGTGTATAGGGCGTCCAGCCTTATCCAAGACTTCTAAAATTTCAGCCTGCAACTTTGTAAATTCATACTGTACGCCGTTAATAAAAGCTGTCCTGTATCCTTCACTGAATCCTGTCTGGTCAACACTAGCCCCCATTTTTTCGGCAAGGTATTGCGTGTTTAGGGTTAAGACTTGGCTTTGCCCCTCTATCGCGTCATCCATCAATACAAGGCGATTTTGGCTGGGAAGCCGTAAATAGACTGGAAGGTTCGATGATATAGCCAGAACCAGTGCAGGGGTGCTCGTATGCCGATCCTGCAAATAATTTTGTAAGGCTTCGGCGGCTTCCTGATCTGCAAGCCTGCGCCCCAAAATCACAGGTGTTTTTCGTTTGTTTAGCCAAATAGAACCCAGAAACCAGATTTTATTATTCATTATGCTTTCAGGCTGGGCATTAGCGGGGATTTCCAACGCATCCATAACAACGCGCAGCATCGCATCAAAACTAACCTGAAAAACCAGAAGGTCATCATTTTTTATGGCTGTCCAGCCTGCTTTCGGCGAAAAATAAGCCATACCGCCATTATGACGCTGAACGGCGTAGGAACGATCTTCATCATCAACGGTAACATTCACATCCTGATTATGCTGCGCTGGGATAAGTACTTTTGTAGAAATAAGTTTCTTTGCAGCAGAATCCGAATAGTGTTCTTTCAGGTTTTGCGCTGTGATTTTGGCTGATGATGTTTCAGCCAGAACGCAGATCAGTTTAAATAGGTCGGTTTCTATTTTGGGCACATTAAATCTCTTTTAGAATCCCCCAACGTTTAAGATATTTATCGCCGATCAGTCTTTCTTTTTCTGTTTTATCTTTCAGATCGCATCCGTTTGGCCAACTTATTTTGACTGACACAACTTTGCCCCGACGGCTTTCTGCATCAGGCATAAATTTGATAACGATTTTGACCTGTGCCAAAAGAAAACCGTTACGTAAAGGATCATGCGTATTGAACCAGTCCTGCGATACATCATAAATCGTGCGGGTTTCAGAGGCGGTAACTTCCAGCATGACTTTATTGCTATTTTCATACGGTTTCAATTTCAACATCGTGACCTTGACGGACTCTATGCCGTCATCTAAGTCAGTCGGGAAGTCGAAGGGACGCAGAAGTTTTGCAATATCGTACTGTTTTAACGGGACGGTTTCCCCTTCAATTTCTGTCTGTAACAACGTGCCGGAAAACGCCTTTGCGACTTCTTCGCGAACTTCTTTCGTGTTGGCGATAACCTCAATCTGCCCAGAAACAGGTTCGTATGTCAGAGCCATTTCAATGACCGGACGGAAGGTTTTTGCAATCAGATCATCATTTTCTAACGCCGTGTAACTTTCGGGAAGACCTTCCCTGTAAACCATGATCTGGGCAATATTCAGTTCCTGATCTTCGCCATAGGGCTTTTTCCGGTCAAATATCTCAATTTTGATTTTGCCATTGATGCGAAAATATTCGGCAATCCTTTGTTTGAAACCTTCAATATCTAATAAATCACGGCTGACAGTAATATTCTTTGGACCTACGAAGCCGCCCCACATCCGGCTTTTACGATAGTGATCGGTATAACGAATTTCTTCGGCCTTCCTAAAAGCTTCCTGATCCCGTAAAAAAACATAGAGTGCTCTGTCATGGGCATTTTGTAGTTTCTGGTATGCATCAAAATCCTTATCGGTAATAACAGACAAAAAAGCAGTCTGACCGATTTCATCGGTCATTTCGTTTATACGTTCCGCATTACTGTTCAGTTGTCCAAAATCTTCATCGTTCAGATCGTCAACGGCCTTCAATAAAGGTGCGGCTATATTTTTAGGCGGCTCGTTCCAATTTACCGCCTCCGAAAGATTGGATGGATATGCTCCGAAATAAGCCTGCAAGGATTCGCTGGGCGTGTTTCGAAAAAAATTAGCGATGTTTGCACTCATGTCGCTTCCTTCATTACATAGTTCATCATTTTTTATAATTCGATTTCATAATACTGGTTTTATAATGCGCCGCACAATAGGAACGAATAAAGAACACACAAGAAATATGTTTTGTAAACGCGCCCGCTTGCTTCGCTTGCTGCTTGGGGGCAGCTACGCTTCGCGGTCGCTTTTTATCCAAATCGGGATTCTAATTCGTGTTGCCGCCGTGTTGCAGGGGAAACAACATATTGAAAATACAAGGTTCTTGATCGAAAAAATGGGATTCGAACTGGTGTTGCTTTTCTTAATAATCGCAGAAATCCATTGATTTTAAACGCATCTCTTCCGGTATTCTCTGAATGAAAAGCAGAATATCTTGATAGTGATGGGTTCGAATTGTATCTATTACGGGATGCCAATTATTTCAATAAGATACGGACACCCTGCGGGGTGTTTTTTCGTTTTTCGGTAAAATTTCGGTAATGGGCAGTGTCTTTTGGAATAATGTAGATATTGATGCTTCAGTATTGTTCTTATGTGGCCTAATGATTCTACAGGTGAGGTACGTAAATCCTTAACAAAAGGAATAACTCGAAAATACCATGGGGATGTCCTGCTGACTGTTCCCCAAGCGGATAATGATAAAGATATAAAGCGGATTATAAAGGCTAGGCTCAGCTAAAGAAAATTTCAATAATAGACAAAGTAAGTTACGTTATTAAGTTTGTTTTTTAAGACATATTGTTGCCATTCTCAACGCCTTAGATTAGCCTTTGTATATGGTTGATAGGTTTACGAAAAAAGAGCGCAGTCAAATTATGAGCTGCATATCTAGCAAAAATTCAAAGCCTGAAATTGCTGTACGCTCATTACTTCATAGAGCCGGATACCGTTTTAGCCTTCATAGAAATAATTTGCCAGGAAAGCCAGATATATGTCTTCCGAAATATAACACTGTTATTTTTGTACATGGATGTTATTGGCACCGGCACGAAGGATGTAAAAAAGGGCGTTCATTACCTGCAACTAATAAAAGCTTTTGGAAAGAAAAGTTCGCAAAAACAGTAAAAAGAGACATTAAAAGCAAAATAGAGCTGGAAAAATTAGGCTGGAATGTTTTAACTATCTGGGAATGCGAAATTAAGAATAAAGAGACATTAGAAGAAACCTTGCTAAAAGGGCTCAAGGGGATTATTACATAATACCAATAACCGATAGTTGAATGAATGTGTTTTGTGAATGAAGAACTGTTAAATAAAAATAAGGTTCTTAACCTGTTAGTGGCATTTGCCTTCATTGATGACGAGCTCCATCCTCGTGAGGTTGAAGCCTTAGAGAAGATTTGCAATGATTTGGGTATATCTCAAGATGATCTAGGCAAAATAATTGGCTTATACGAAGGCCATAGAGGGTGTAAGGACTATGAAGATTTGTGTTATGAAGCTCTTGAAGATTTTGGAAATGTAAAATACAAACAAGAATTAGCTGAACTTGTTTGTTATATAGCTACGTCAGATAACTTTCACCATGAAAAAGAACTAAAATTGATTAATACCCTAAGAGATGTATGGGGAGTTGAGGTATCTATAGCCAAAAACTTGGAATGGGATGGTCAGCAAGATAAAGTTATTCTTTCCAAATATGATAAAAGAATACTTTGTCACGCTGGGCCCGGCATGGGGAAAACCGCAGTAGCTTGTGCCAGGGTATCAAACCTAATTAAGCAAGGTGTTGAGCCATCAAATATTTGGATGCTTTCTTTTACAAGAACTGCTGTAAAGGAAATTCGAGATAGAATATCTTCTTTTGCCGGACAGAACTTGTCATCTTTAGGTGTAAAGGTTGCTACAATAGATTCTCAATCCTGGCATGTGCGCTACGGATTAACTGATGAGGAAATAAAAAAATTATTCGGTGATTACGATCAAAATATTGAAGCCGTAAGTGAGATGTTCGAAAAAAACTATGAAAAAATGCATGAATTTTTCGATGATTTTGAGCATATCATTATAGATGAAGCACAAGATATAACAGGGGCTCGAGCCGAGCTCATTATCAAAATTCTACAAATACTTAACCCAGAATGTGGTTTCACTATTTTTGCAGACCCTGCACAAGCCATATATAACTTCACAGATGATGTCAGTAGCCAGGCTCGAGAAGAAGAAGAAACTTTTTTAGATATGGTTAAAGATAAGTTTTCAGATACTCTAGAAGAAATTGAACTTCACACAATTCATAGAACTACAAACCCTAAAATTGTAAAAATAATTGAAGATCTGAGACTTGACATATACGTTAATGATAATGTTGACCAAACAGCGTTTGATCAAAGGTTCAGTTTTGTAAAAGAACAAGCTGATGAGCAAATTGGTGCATTCAAAACATCTGATGTACAAAATAGCACTGGAGATACTCTTGTGCTATTTCGAAGAAGGTCAGAAGTTTTACAAGCATCAGCATTTGCGTCGAATGATAGAGTTCCTCATAGGATTAGAATGTCTGGTTTTCAGGCAAATTTATTTTCTTGGATTGGATACATTTTTTACGATTATACAGAAGATACAATCTCAAAAGATAAGTTTTTAGAGCTATGCGTCAAAAGAGAATATTTATTTGCTGACCATGTGGAAGGAAGACACTCTTTCTTAGATTGGTGGCTGCTTTTGAAAATGTCTATGGGAACAAATAATGATATTATCAGCATTAGTGGGCTGCGTGCAAAACTAGCGAGAACACCACCTCACATTAACCTTTGTTACTCTGAATTAGGTATGAAAGGGGCTATTTTGGGCACAATACATGCGTCCAAAGGCCGAGAAGCTGAAAAAGTAATATTAGAACTACCTCCTCAGATAGGAAGTAAGGAGGCAAACCTAGATGAGGAATCTAGAGTTTTATATGTGGGCGCGACTAGAGCTAAAAATATTCTTGCTGTTGGAAGTGGCTACACTACACACGCATTCTCAAGTCGGTCTATTTCAGGAAGGTCATTTTTACGCCCTAGGAGAAGGCAAAATAATAACAACTCCATTTCTCTACAGATAGAAATAGGCCGAGATAACGATGTAGATGAATATTCGTTTGTATCAAAGAATTTTAATAAGGAAGATGTTATCTTTTTTCAGAGGCATCTTTCAACGCTAGCTAATAGAGTACCTTTTCCTCTTAGGGCAAATGTAGATCCTGACAATAAATTCATCTATAAGATCACTCCGTCATCTGGCGGAGAGTTTATAGATAAGCCATTTGGATTTTTCAACCAAAGCTTCAACCAAGATTTGTTTGATATCGCAGGGAGATATGGCTCTTTTAAACCTCCTCCATATATTGAGCCTTTCTATCTCATAGGTGTTCGAACTGTATGTAAAAGTGATAGCGATCCGAATTTAAAACACCTCTATGAGCCATATTCAAGTACTGGTATATGGCTTGCACCAATTGTTATTGGCTTTCCTACATGTCCTTTCTTTAGATATAGATCCAGGAGAAGAGGATGAGCGTACTAGCAGCAAGAGAGAGAATTATACAGAGGCTAATTCAGGATCTTCAGGGGCCAGTAAGAGGAGAAAATGAAGCAATTTCCGAAAAGCCTAGTGAGCACTACGTAACAGGAATACTATACCCTCAAAATTCTTTTATTTCAGAAGATGAAGATGAAAAACTGGATTGTGAAACAGGCAAAGAAAATGCTTCGGACAACACCTTATCAAACGCTATTTCCTTAAGTAAAACCCAGAAACCTTCAGCAGCAGGTCTCTCATTTGCTTTGGAAAATAAGGAAGGTACTCCTCAAATAGAAGTTTTGATTAGCTTCGGAAAGTATCGAACAATTTGGCAAGACGACGAAGGAAACTTTTTCGATCAAAAACCTGAAAAAGAAGATAAGAGATACTATCCGGCATGGCGTCGTTCTCCGTTCTCCGTTGTAGTTCCAATAGAAATAAAACAGGGCTACGAAGAAATAGATTTAAATGATTTTGGAGTGACAGGACTCATGCTGTTTTTAAAAAGCTCTGATTACGGAAATCTGAAAACAGTCACAATTCAAGCGCTTAATGCCAATGCATTTGTAAAAACAGATAGTTTTTTGGATAGAGAAGAAGGTCATTTTTTCCAATTTAAAATGACTGTTTCAGGAGTCTCAAAAACTCAGATTGCCCCAAGACCAGTAAAAACTTATGGAACTGATGATGACACAAAAATCAGTGCCTTAATTTACAGAGACGTTTGCGAATACGCCACTGGTCATACATGCTCTGCTACGTGGAATAAGCCTAAAGACGGAATGGTTGAGAAAGTAGAAACCAGTTGGCTACCTCAGCAAACAGTGTTTTCTGTGGACTCAGAGGGTGATGCCATCTTTAACGAGAAATTCTCAAAAACCACCAATCATTATCCGGATGCAAAATTTTTGTCTGAAAATTCTAAAGATGTATGCATTAAGTCACTATCAACTTTAGTAGATGCTTTTGCATTATGGCTTGATAAACAAGAAGAAACAGTAGTTCCTAGAATCCTGGATAAAACCCTTAATAAACAGGCCTTAGAAAATATAAAGAGTGCACGTGATGAAGCTATTGTAAGAATGCGACAAGGGATAGCGGAATTAAAAGATAATGAAACTGCCTTTGAAGCTTTTAAGCTTGCAAACTTGGCAATGCAAACTCAAATGCAATGGAAAGACGATAAAATATTAGAATGGCGCCCTTTTCAGATGGCTTTTTGCTTAATGTCCTTGTGTTCCACTATAAAGGGCGAAGATGATTACAGAGAAACTATGGACCTAATATGGTTTCCAACAGGTGGTGGTAAAACAGAGGCATATCTACTTTTAACTGCAGTTACACTTTTTTACAGAAGGCTTTTAACTGGCGGGAAGGAAAGTGGCAACGGTGTAGCCGTGTTTATGAGATACACGCTAAGAACACTAACAGTACAACAATTTGAAAGAGCAGCTTCTTTAATTACTGCCTGCGAACTTGTACGGCAAGAATACAAATCTAATGGCAAAACCTTAGGAAATAAAGAGTTTGCAATTGGCTTATGGGTAGGTGAGGCAAGTACACCTAACAAATTTGAAAATGCTGCAGAAAGTATAGAAAACAAAGATGATTTCAGCACACCGGAACAACTTAAAAAATGTCCCAAATGCAGTGCGAAGATTTTGTGGCAGGCTGACAAGCAATATAAAAAAATTACTGCCCAATGTCCTTCTGAAGATTGCAGCATAGAAAAAATACCAGTCTATACTGTTGATGAAGAAATCTATAAAGAGCTCCCTAGCTTACTTATTGGAACAGTCGACAAGTTTGCGCAAATTGCTAGAAACCCAAATGCCGTTAGACTTTTTGGTGTTCATACACCTCATGATCCACCAAATTTAATCATTCAAGATGAGCTGCATCTTATTTCTGGTCCGTTAGGAACGATGACAGGATTGTATGAAGTTGCTATCGATAAATTTTGCAGCAAAGGGAATATAAAGCCGAAAATCATTGGTTCTACGGCAACGATAAGGCAAGCCAAAGAGCAAATTAAAAGTTTGTTTTGCAGAAACTCTTACCAGTTTCCGCCGCCAATTATAGATGCCGATAACTCATGTTTTGCAAAATTAGATAGAGATAGTCCGGGACGCATTTATTTAGGTGTCACGACTGCTGGACGATCCGAGAAATATGTTCTTAATGCTGTTGCAGCATCTTTATTGCAGGCCATAGAAGATCCATCATTTAGTGAGGAAGAGTTTCACAACTACTCAACACTAGTAGCTTATTTTAATTCACTAAGGGTGCTAGGCGGGGCGTTAGTCGTAATGCAGGATGACGTTGATAAGACACTTCGTGCTTATGCAGCTCGCAGAAAAGAAAAAAAACGCAATGTTTCTATGCCTGAGGAAATGACTAGTCGAAAAAAATCAAAGGAAATTCCTGAAATACTTGAAAAACTCTCAAAAGGAAAATCGGACCCCGAATTCATAGATATACTGTTAGCAACAAACATGCTCAGTGTTGGCGTTGATATTCCTAGGCTAGGATTAATGTTGGTAAATGGCCAACCCAAGACAATGTCGGAATACATTCAAGCTACAAGCCGTGTGGGAAGAAAAAAAGAAGCACCTGGCATCATTGTGACAATATACAACAATAATAAACCTCGTGATAGAGCACACTACGAGAGTTTTAAGACTTGGCACCAGAGCATTTATAGGGACATTGAGGGCTCTAGCGTTACACCATTTGCAGCTAGGGCCAGAGACAAGGCTCTTCATGGTGTTCTAATCACATTGGCTCGTCACATTATACCGGAGTTAGAAAATAGCCCTTATCTTACCGATGATTTACGTGACAAAGTCGAAAAGGAGGTCGTTCCAATTATTTTGGAAAGAATTGCAAAAATCGATAATCGAGAATTGCCTGATGCAGAAGAAAAAATAGAAGAAGTTCTTAACTATTGGGAACATAGAGGGGATATAGAAAATTACTGGAAGGGTCAAAAAAACACTCTTCTGGTATCTGCAGAGGATGAAGCACAATTATATGCTGTTGCCAATTATAAAACTGATGCCTTGGCCACGCCGAATAGCATGAGGAATGTGGAGGCACAATCAGTGTTCTTTCTTAAAGAAGGAGCTAAAGAATTTCAAAATAGGCTAATAAACAAAGATGAGTAGAAAGAATATCTTAGGGGAAATCAGAAGATCACAGGTTCTCGGTTATGGACCTGGTGCTATAATTGATTTTAGAGCTGGTAATGTAGATGGAGGCGGTCCCGTTTCCGTTGTAGCGCCTGGCTTAGAATTTTGGGACGAACATGCAGGGCCTCCTTTTCCAAGAACAACTCAAAAAATTTATGAGCCAAGATTAGAGAGCAAATTAGAAGTAAGAGGCTTTAGATTGCCGCCAGTTACTCTGCAAAAATATGGCGGAAAAAATGACGAAGACCCTAAACTAACTTTACCTGGTTTTCGCTTTCCGCAATGGCTTCAATGTCCCAAATGCGGTATAATAAATTACGCAAGCAAATGGGGGAAAGAACCGGGAGATCCCACTAGATGGTGTATTACATGTACTAATAAAAACAACAAAAAAAGAGTATATGTTGTTCCCAGCCGTTTTGTCGTTGCGTGTAAAAAAGGGCATTTAGATGAGTTTCCTTGGAAATACTGGCTGAGAAAAGATCCTGAAAAACGAGTTAAGTGCCAGGGTGATAAGAAATGTAAACTAAGGCTTTACAATGTTGGTGAAGGGACAGGTTTATCGAGTTTAAGGATCAGATGTAACACCTGTGAAGTAAGCGAAAGTATGGAGGGTATCTTTAGCGAAGGAGCATTGCAGGGACTTACATGCAATGGGAGCGTACCTTGGCTTAAGAAAGACAATTGTGAATGCGGTGAGACTTTAAGAGTCTTACAAAGAGGAGCCTCTAATCTGTATATGCCAGTGGATATGAGTGCACTAAGCATCCCTCCTTGGTCAGATGCTTTTCAAGAAGAAATGGGTACTCAATGGGAGCAGTTTTCCAAGGCTAGTGATAAAGATTTGCCTATTTTAGTTGGCGCTATGGCCGAAGATTTCATGGAAGAACACAATGTTACAGTTGATGAACTATGCAAAGAAATAGCCAGAAGAAAAAAGTATCTGGAAGATCCTAAAAGAGCAGATTTAAAGCATGATGAATTGTACTCATTTACTGGAAAAATGATTTTCCAATCAAAGTTTAAAAACAAAAATTTTAAAATTACTCAGTTAAATACCCCAAAACAGCTAATACCTTATATTTCTAATGTTATCCGGGTCGATAGGCTGCGGGAAGTGCGCGTTCTAAAAAGTTTTACAAGAATTCATCAGGCAGCATCACCTTCAGAAGCAGGGAATGCTGAATTTGGTGAAATATCTAGTGAGAGAAAGCAATGGCTTCCAGCCGTTGAAAATAAGGGTGAAGGTATATTCTTTTCGCTTGATGATAAAAAAATAGTGGCCTGGGCTTCTCAAAATGAAGTTATAAAACGGGCTGAAGAAATTGACAGAGTTTTGGAAGAGGACTGGAAAATATTTGATACAGAGGAAGAAAGACCTATCAAAATTACCCCTAAGTTTCTTTTAATTCATACCTTGGCTCATTTACTTATGAAGCAAATATCACTTGAGTCCGGATATGATACAGCTTCAATTAGAGAACGTATATACTGCAATACAGGCAAAGAAGAAAATAATGGAATTCTTCTTTATACTTCTTCAAGCGACTCTGAAGGAACTTTAGGGGGCTTATCTAGAATGGCAGAAGAAGATAAATTTTTACCTCTAATCATGAAAGCTATAGCAGGTGCGACCTGGTGTTCTTCAGACCCTCTTTGTATTAAAGACATCATAAGCGAATCTGAGAGGTATAACTTATCAGCTTGTCATAATTGCTGCTTAGTTCCCGAGACTTCATGCGAATTTTTTAATCGTTATCTAGACCGCGCACTTTTAGTTGGTACCCCAGATAAAACCTTTGAAGGCTTTTTTGAGGAGATTTTATCCGATGCCAGCTAATATGTATCCCGCTACTTTATCAAAGGAAACTCTTAGTGACCCCAGCCGAGAAGCAGAGGTAATGGTTTATAACGCTCTCAAAAATGAGCTCAATGACAGTTTTCATATTTTTTACAATTGCGACTGGCATGATACAACTAAAAGGGGGCGTGATGAAGAAGGTGAAGCAGACTTCGTTCTTGCTCATGAAATATATGGCTATCTTGTTATAGAGGTAAAGGGAGGTATTATTTCTAGAGATGAAGGTACTAGGCAATGGTACAGCTCTGAAAGAAAATCAGGAAAAACCCATGAAATTAAGAATCCAGTAAAACAAGCCAGAACATCAAGACACTACATACTTAATAAGCTAAAAGAAATACACAAAGACTCTTTGGGGTTTATCAGATGTAAGCATTGTGCAATTTTTCCTCATTCTGGGCGCCCCAGAGCAAGCGAGCTAGGGGCTGATATGCCGATGGAGATTTTTGCTTTTGAAGATGATATGCCTGAATTAGGAAAAAGATTAATTCAAATACTATTGAGAGATCCGCAAGGCACAAAAACCAATTATTCTCCTTTAACAAAAGCAGGTATAGAATCTATACATAATTTATTTAATAAGGGCTTTAAACTTGAGCCAACTATCACAACGAGACTCCGTTCTTGTGAATTCCAAATCGAAGAATTAACCAGCAAGCAAAAAGAATGTTTGAAGTCTTTAAATTCTTGTAAGCGACTAATGGTTGCTGGTGCAGCAGGAACTGGAAAGACCTGTCTTGCAATAGAAAAATCAATAATTCTGAGTGAAGAAGGTTTTGAAGTTTTATATCTTTGTCACAATGCGGCTTTGGCAAAATATATACAAAAACGTTTATTTGAATATCCAAACATAAAAGTTTCGCACTATTTTAAATTTTGTGTGGATGTCGCTAAACAGCTAGAAATTTCCTTACCAGATGAAAACAGCTCGGATTATTGGAATGAACTGGCGATGATTCTTTTGGAGGCTGAAGGACAAGACGAAAATTTGTTAAAAGATGCTATTATTATCGATGAAGGACAAGACTTCCTTCAGGATTGGGTAGATAGTCTTGAAACTCTACTTAGAGATAAAGAAAATAGCTTATTCTATCTCTTCTATGATGATAACCAAAAAATTTACAATAAAAATAAACCTCATGCTGTTCTAGGTAACGCCCCTAAATACGAGCTCTATAAGAACATAAGAAACGCAAAGCCTATATTTGAAGTTTCTTCTCTGTTCTATAAAGGCCAGAAAATAGAGGCTGGTGGACCAGACGGACTTGATATTGAATTAATTCAAACTACTCAAGGCACAAGAGATAGAGCAATTGAAAAATGTCTAAATAAGCTGATCAACAATGAAGATATTGATCCAAATGAAATTGCTATTTTGACGGCACAGTCTCTAAATAAATTTGAAGGATTAAACTTTAAAGTTCATAAAACTCGTACGGCAAATGACATAGACGGTGAAGGTGTGGTTGTTGATAATATATATAGATTTAAAGGGCTTGAAAAAGAGGTCGTTATACTAATCGACTTAAAAGAAAGTATTGATAATCAAGCATTAATTTACGTTGGCACTTCAAGAGCTCGCTCATATTTGATAATAATAGATGACAAGTCGGCTTTAGAATCATTGTCAGCTTTGAGAGGAGAATAAGTTAATATGCTAAGAGTTGTTGATCTTTTTTGTGGAGCTGGTGGTCTGTCATTTGCAGTACAGCAAATAGGCTATGATCTGGTCGGTGCTCTGGAGATTGATAAAAACTCATGTATTACTTTTGAAAACAACATCAAAAACTGCAAGCTAGTTAACGCTGACATTCTAGAACTAACTCCGGAAGAGTTTTTAGCCAAAATAGGTGCAAATCCAGGAGATATTGATCTGGTTGTTGGCGGCCCGCCGTGCCAAGGTTTTTCATCATTACGCACAACTACTAAAACAGAAAATGATCCGCGTAATGAACTCATTATAGAATATTTCAACTACATTGACTTTATTAAACCTAGAGCTTTCTTAGTTGAAAATGTGCCGGGAATGTTATGGGAAAGAAATAAAAAATATCTAGAAAAATTTTATCAATTAGCTGAAGAGAACGGATATACACTCTATGAACCATGTAAATTAGATGCGAAATATTTTGGTGTTCCTCAAACAAGAAAACGAGTTTTTATTCTGGGTGTTCTTGACGGTACTCCAACTGGGGCATTCCAATGGCCATTGGATCCTACGCATGATGCCCCTGACTCTATAGAAGTCAAAACAGGCATGAGGACACCTTGGATAAATGCAAGCTCTGTTTTCAAAAAGCGCCTTAAAAAAAGTGATCCAAATAATGTTCACTTCAACCACACACAAGAACTAATAGAAGTTTTTAAAAGCACTCCCTTAAACGGAGGCAGTAGAACAGAATCGAATAGAGTCTTGCCTTGTCACAAAAACCACAATGGCCACAAAGATGTTTATGGCAGAATTGACCCTAGTAAGCCGGGGCCAACCATGACAACTGCATGTACTAACCCTTCCAAAGGAAGGTTCGTTCACCCTACCGAACATCACGGTATCACGGTTAGGCATGCCGCTAGGTTTCAGACTTTTCCAGATGAATATGTTTTTCATGGAGGCATTCAGTCTGCTTCACGCCAGATTGGAAACGCCGTGCCTGTGGAATTGGCAAAAGTAATTATAAAACATATTGGGATAAAACTTCTTCAATCTGAAATAGCATTTAAAACTGAATCTAGAAAAGTAGCCGCTTAAATAAATTCTCAAGCAAAATATTTTGGGGGCATATTTGGGGGCCTCAAGTTTTTTCGAACTCGCAAAATTTTTCACCTTTTTTGAAGTTATAAGTCAATATATCTGCGGCTTACCAAGCTATGAGTTCGAATCCTGCGTTGGAATTCGAACTCATGTTGCAAAATAATATATATAAAAAACAGTATGTTACGGAAGTTTTAATCAAAAATAGTTCGAAAAGGTATTAGGCTTTAGTTATATTTAAAAAAACAAAGATATTTTTCATCCTGTCTACCATTGGAGAAGAAAGGAATCGAAGTGTCGTTTCTTTCTTGAAAACCTTAATAATTGGAAATTATTTTAAATTGGTAGCTGCGGGATCCTTATTAAATTGGAAAACTACCAAATCATCATCCTCATCTATTCCCGCTTTCTCAAATGTAATATCGCTAATTGTATGGCCCTGCAATAACCATAGCTGGAATAAATTTTTATCTCCTGAGGATATATGTCGTTCAAATTGCTCCTGATTGATAGTACCGGCTAAATACTCTTGCAACGCACGTGCTGATATTTTCATAGTTAAGACATTCCTTCCACTTGTGATATGATTTCCTAAATACCAACCATTTGCAAGAGGTGCAAAAGCGCCTTGTTTCTGTATTGACCTTGCTTGGTATCCCTCAAATCTCGGGGCTGGTATCAAAGATAAAAATTCATTTGCTTTGTCTAATAAAATATTTTTGTTATCTTTTAAAAAACACGAAACTTGCCAGTTTAGGCTGCTAAGAGTTGTATGGTATGAGCTTTCTCGTTTGGGAGAGAAAACCATAACCATATCCACCTTTGAATTGCCCATAAAATTACTTATGATAGCTTGACCAGATTTATATAGATTTTGAGGATCTGTTTCAGTCAGTTTTCTTAGTAATCGACTTCCTCCGTCCGTTAAAAATATGACTTTATAACTGTTATCAGGTGCGCCAGAAAGCTGTTTTTCTTTTTCTAACAGCCTTTTATACAAAGGGTTGTCTGTGAGATCGTACGCTAAAGGAGGCAAAGAGCACCAGTAATTAAACCCTTCTTTTTGTTTGTGCAGTTTAACTTCAAGAACTACGTCAATATCATTGTTATGAAGACGAATGTAATCCGATGTGCGGCAAGTTGGTATCCATGCCTGCAGTTTTTCCTTTATGATATCATCAAGCTCAAAATCAGAAGTTACACAACGTTGACGGAAGTATTTTCCTTCTTCCCACCCACTCCTTTCCTGAAAACGATAGTACAGGAAGCTTCCTCTTCCTTTTTTTATAGAGTTTGAAAAACTGGTAATTTTTTGCGCGGCTCTTTGCATTTCTTTCTCGCCAGACAAGTCACCATCAGAAAGAGTAGTGATTTCTATGTAAGCCGGAATGTCAAAAAGATTTTCACTAAATGCTTCTGGGATTCTTGAACTATTCGGCAATGAAGGTTCAATCTCAATATCAGACACCTGTTTTATTGCCCAAAGTAATGCCAGTTCCATTTCAGCACCTAGGACTTGTTCTGGCTTTTTATTTCTTAGGCGTGCCAACAAATCATTCTCTTTTTTCTTCTCCGCAAGAAGTGGTCGAATATCGTCCAACATTGCTTGTAATCGTCTTCTGGAAAAAATAGGCATTAAATCTATCCTTGCTCTGATATAAATAGCATTTATTTGTAAATCTTTTCTGCAACTTTACAAAAATTATTGGGTATAATGAATGGCAACAAAATCCCAAAGAAGGCAAATGTTTTTCGATCAACACCCCATCTGCTGTTTTTGCGGGGGTACAGTAGACGCGACTACAATTGACCACGTTCCCTCTAGGCAACTTTTCACTTTTAAACACAGACCTGCTGGCCTTGAATTTCCTGCTTGTCATGATTGCAACCAAGGATCTAAGGGGCATGAACAGGTAGCTGCGTTGTTTGCCAGAATTTTACCTGATGGTGTTACTGATGCAGAAGATAGAGAACTAAAAAAAATACTCAGAGCTGTTAACAAAAATAGGCCTGGATTACTCGAAGAAATGATGCCATCTCCAAGGCAGCAACAGGAATTTCAAAGTCTAAGAGGTCTTACAGGTATTAATTGTGGCGGTGTTCTTAATGCTTCTGGCCCACTTTTGAATGAAAGTCTTGGTATTTTTGCGGCAAAAATGGGATTAGCTTTACACTACCATGTAACAAAAAGAATTGTGCCAGATAAAGGTGGCATATTAATCAGAATATATTCCAACCATGACGCTTTCGTGGGTCAGATACCACCTGACATTTTTAATGTAATTGGTAAGCCAGATACACTTAAAATGGGGAAGTGGGAGGTCAGCGATCAATTTTCCTTTGCTTTTGGCCATACACCTGATGCTCAAATGGCAGCATATTATTGTACTTTTCGGTTATCATTTGCACTAATCGCATGGGTATGTATGGATGCTTCAAAATTTCCTGAGGATATCAAGATTTATAAACCAGGATTTTTAAAAAAATTGTAGTGCGTATATTTATACTGCCATCCTTCTCAACATTTAGCTGCCTGTTGCCGCAATTTCTGCAGCAACTAATTCAGACACCCTACTTGTCATCATACTTTTTCTACCAATGCTAATTCGCTGATATACCCTAGCATACGGAACAGATTTTTGAATATTGTCATCTGCAATCACAAGAAATGGAATGGAAGGTTGATCCGCACGATGGATAACTATTTCCGGCAAGCTTCTCCATCCGTTTTCTTCTAAATTTCCCGTTAATGCCCTCCTGAGTGTATTTGTAACAATATCTGCCAATTCAAGTCCGGTATTAAAATCTGATATGAAATGAAATTTGGAAAAAACTTTTTTCAAATCAGTGCCGTTGGTAGATTTAACACCCTCAATTTCTGGCCAGTCTTCTATCATTGCACCATAGGCTTCATCATAATATGTGTAATCTCCATACGGAATTATAGGCCCACCGTCTTTAACAGATGCTGTTGCTAAGAAAGGTGATATTGTAAGTCTCCACCAAGATTCGGCATTGGTCAGACTGTCCGCTCCTTTTGCATCAACATACCATTCAAAGTTTCCCAATTCTTTTGGTTGCCGCAGACTAAAATAAGTAACCGCATGTTGAAGAACACGGTTAAGAAGCTTTGTGGATAACGTAAATTGAGCGAAAAGCTGAGGACTCATGGCTTCCAATTTTTCATCGAGCATATTGAGTGTTCTTCTATACTTATCCTGTGTTTCTGGTCGTAATCGGCTGCGATGGTTTGATTTTAAGATGCTTTTTTGTTCTTGTAAGATATTTTGATCCTGAATATTCATATCAATCAGAACTGCCTCAAACAGTGCATCATTGCGTCTTAGCAAATCAATGATTTTTGAAACCTGTTGTTCATTAAGTAACCGTCCTTTTACCTCACCGTTTTTATCTTTGGGTAAAGATGGTCTAATTTGCAGATATTTTTTCTCTAATCGTTTAAAATGGCAATCGGCAATTGTAAGAGCGCCTACGCAGGATATTGAATATCCTTTTCCTTTTGCACTTCCAAATGACCCAGATTCATCAATAAAAGTCTTCATTTTTACCTTTTATCACAAATAGCTATGGGCTTACCTAAAAAATGTGCTACTGATCTTACAAGAAAGTTAGAAAACTAACTTTTTGGGGCGTGATTTCCCCTTCCTATGCGGCCAATAGCATCGGGTCGTTAATTGCGATGCCTTCTCGACTTCTGTCGGGGAGGCGGCGAAATATAATAGCGCTTGCGTAAATACGCTGCGCCGTTCATAGGACGGAAATCAACTCCCCGGCTCCAGAGAAAAATCTCGGAGCCGTTTTCGTAGTAATAGGGAGATTTATATGAGAAAATTAGCGCTAATAGGAATTTTTGCATTAACAGCTTGTGTTACAACACATCCATCATCTTCGCCTTCATATAAACAGGTTACATTAACAGACAAGCAAATTTTACAAGCTAATGATTCTGCCCTTTGTTCTATGGCCAAGACTAACCCTGATCCACGAATAGACACAGAGATACGCTCAAGAAGTGTAGACTGCGAACATTCAGCCCTTGTCTGCACAAATAAAGGCATAAAAAAAGGAACAAACGCCTTTGATGTTTGTAAAGCACAAGAAACACAACTGGCATCCACAAGAAAAATCATTAGCGGATCAACACAAACCTACCAAACAACATACACTCCTAGAGTTTCACAGCAGGCGTGTGAGCAAATTACAACATGGCTTGAAAGAATGGAGTGTTTTGAAAATAGGCTCTCAAATAACAGACAAGCCAATGAAGCAACTTTTGGTCGTGAGGTTTTAGCATATATGAGAGTTCTTATTGAAAATGTAAAATCAGGAAAAATGAGTGAAGCTGAGGCAAAATATGCTTATGAACAAAAATTATCTGAAATCAGACAACGTTTAGCAGAAAGAAAAGCGTTAGAAAGCTTATCGCGTTCAACAAATCAAATGCAAAATTCTCAAGTATTTCAACAAACACCCACCTACCAAGGAACTGTAAAAACAGAATGTAGGCCTGCACAAGGGCTTGAAGGAGGTTTTGATTGCACTACAGGTCCTGATGCCCGTGATGTATTGCTACAAAAACTTGCAAATCCGTGATAATATTAATTAGCTCAAGTCTTTGATAGAAGTTAAATTAAGGCTAAGAATCTTAGCTCAGTGGTTTTATGCTGCCTCATCATAATAACAGCGAAGCAAACCCTTATACTCTTCGACAACACATTCATCCGGTAACAAGCCGATCTTGAAAGCAATCGAGAGAAAGCGCGATGTCATAGAATGCTCTATATCTGCGTAGGCTTTATCGACAACTCTGGGGTCAATTCCTTCCTCTTCTAAAAAACCATGCCATGCTTTTTTGATACTTAACATATTTTGAGCAGCATCTGGCCATTCTCGCATTTCATGCGCAAGTTCTTCATAATTGCTGAACTCTACGATCTCATAAAACAAGCTGTTCATAAAAAATTCAAGGATGAAGCTACGCAAATCATGTTCAACGAGCAATGCAAGAAATTGTATAGCTTCCATCCTCATGCAAAAGCTGTGGTCATTCATTCTATACGTATATTTCGGGCAGGTTTTTGAAAGCTTCCCTTCTTCATCTTTATCCCCTCGTGCCAGAGCATCAAGATTGGCTACAATACGCTGTCTTGGACTCAGCTTTTCATAGATATTTTCTTTGATGGTTCTCATTTTGCTCTCTCCTTTGTTGCTCTTTCCAAGGCATCCAGTCTCGCTTTGATGTTTTCAAACTCTTCGATCCGTGCCACATTTGCTAGTGCAGAAATCATCTGTGTTGCAGTATCGGAAGAAATATCACCATTTGCAGCAGCGGTAATAAAATCTTGTGCTTGTCCCGTCAGCGTGTTTGCAGAAGAAGATATTTCTATTTTGGGCGACACAGACTTTAAAGGAGGAACAATGCGATCAAGACAAAGACGCAATGCAGTTACATCTCCCTTCAGTGCCAATTCAACAGCTTTGCGTGTAATTGCCTCACTTTCTCCATCGAGTAAGTTAAGGGCAGCTTGCGTGGCTTTATTACGTGTCCCCTTAGGCTTGCCCTTGGGGTTACCTGAAATACCAGATTTAAAAGTTCCGTCCTGTTTTCGGCCTGTATTTTCAGGTTTTTCTATCATTTTTATAAAAAATCCTTGAGTGTCCATGGTGGGTTGTAGCCCTCTCTCAAGCACCACTTGCCAGAGCTATCACGCTCAAAATTCTCACTTATACGACCACCGTTTTTTTGAAGATATTCCAGATACTCATTCCACGACCCTCTAAATTCTTGAAATTTTAATAACTGTGTCTTGGGTTTTTTAGCAACTCGTTGCTTGAAATCTATTTTTTCCATTTCACTTCATTCCTAATCCAAGTCCTAAATTTTGCATCCCAATCAAGCGCTGTAGAGCCTTTCCCTGCTGCTGCGGCGTAGTGATCTTTAAACTGATCGATGCACAACACGACTTCCTCATCTGTCAGCCCGTTTTTCATTGCCCAATTTCCTAAATCCTCTGAACAGAACCAATCATCTGGCAAGCGATGAGGTTTTTTTGATTTTTTTTGTTCTGGTTTTTGACACCCTGAAAGGGTGTTTTTTATAGGTTTAGGTAATGACTGGTTTTGCGCGGTATCTTGTACCTCTGGACTAGTGGTATCTTGTGCCTGTGGCTCTGTATTACTTACCTCTGGTTTTTGGCACATAGTACCGCTGGTTAAATAGTACTCTTGAACGCCTAATGTTCCGTCCTTACGCCTTCTTCTTTTTCCTTTTCTTAAAAGACCAATTGCTTCTAAATGTTTAATGGCATTTCTAACAGCCTTCTCACAGCACTCAGTCACCTCACACAGGCGTGTTATGCTAGGGTAACAAAAGCCTTCTTCATCAGCATAATTCGCTAAGGCAATCAAAACGCTCTTAGAAACAGGCTTTTCAGTTTTTTGTTTTACAGCCCATGCCATCCATTCAAAAGCCATTACTCAGCCTCAACTTTTTTTGCAGGGTAAGATTCTAAGTTTTCAAGCCATTGTTGAATACTAGTGTGAGGAATAAGAGTGCGCCGTCCAACTTTTACGCCTTTTAGTCTGCCACTACTTAGCTCGGCATATAAACAAGTTCTACCTAAGCCAGTAATTTTTGACGTTTCCTCGATTGTATATGATAAGGAATTCATGCATTTCTCTTTTCGTATGAGGTTGCTCCAATACGATAGAGGATACGCTAATGACTTTTGTTGTCATTTTCCGGCAAGCTAAAAGTTGCCAGAATTGTGCCGGAATTAAGTGCCGGAATTAACTTTCTTATGATTTCCTAGATAGAAATGATTTTAATCTGCCATGATCAAAAGCTGAAAAGTGCGTTTTGCCGAAGCCCGGGTAACTTTTTAAGGTCTCTTTTCGTGCAGCACGAAAGTTTTTACGATTAAAGCCTTGTCCCATTTTTGTTCTTATAATCGGTTCTTCTTTGTCTTGGGATTTCCACGGCTTAGAAAGCTCTCCCTTCATATAAAGTGGAATATTGTTGTCTAAATAATTTTGGTAATAATCCTTATGAATCGCTATACTTTTAGGCGCAACAAAAGATTTTGAATCTTTACTCTTTGCTTTTAAACTTAATGCAGACAGTAGCCCCTGTGGCGGTAAATTTAAGAATAAACCTTGAAACAATTGGATAATCTCTTTTGGTTTGAAGCATAAATCATCTGGAAAAGCATCTGAGCGAAAACCCTCTATTTCGCCGATCTTCACTTTTTCTTCAATTAGCTCTTTCAATGATACGCGGCTCTGATCATTCTGGTCAAAAAAATCTTCCCATTCATTTTTTGCATTAGCATTCACGAGTAAAGAAACATGCCAAATAGTTTCACTATCAGTAAGAACAAAGCCTCTTTCAGGATTGTCGACCAGAAAACCTTCAAAATCAGTAAAGGTTTCCTCTTTTCCTGGTATAAATCCTAAGTAAAGACATGCTGCTTCTTGCAATCTCCACAGAGGCTTATAATCGATCCACCACTCATAATTAGGGGTTGCATTCATGCCTTTTTCTTTCTGATTTTCACAATGTTTGTTTCCCTCGCTATGCCAAGCTTCGGGAATTTCTCGCGAATTGTATCTGCAACATAAGAGGGGCTAAGGTGTGCATAGTGTTTTTCACAAATCCGCGTATCAGCATGGCCTAGCTGTTCAGCAATTATTTTCAAAGGGACACCATTAAGAGCTAACTGGCTTGCATGTGTGTGTCTGAGAATGTGAAAAGAAATTGCTGGGCTAATCCTTGCATTTTTGCAAGCTTCCTTAAGACGACGTGTCTGGTGAGATCGTCCCCAAGCTTTACCATCCTCCCTTGAAAACATAAGATCATTGCCATTTTTGCCAGGTAATACAGAGCTTTCGAAAAAAGCTTGTGCTTCCTCTATTAGAACAACATGTCGGGGTTTTCCGCTTTTGCTTTCACGAACAAAGAGGGTTTTTGAATCTTGGTTATAGTCGCTGACTTTTAGAGCTGTGAGTTCTCCGTATCGGCATCCTGTATAGACTGCAGCTTGGACCAATGGTCTAAATTCTGGTGCCGCTGCATTTACTAAGCGATGTATCTCATCTATTTCCAGATATTTTTCTATTGCACTATCTACTGCTTTGAAAGGTTTTACTCGTCTCCAAACATCATCACTAGGTACTTTGCCATCTTGATAGGCTTTATTTAGAGCTGCTTTAAGGATTGTTAGAATTCTGTTGGCTGTGCTTTTCCGTTTACGCTTGCCTTCATCACCTTCAATTTTTCCAAAATTATTATTCCCTAAAGCTGATCTTCGCCGAGGTGGTGTTTCGGCTAACTTATGGTGCCAATCCTGTAATTTACGGGTGGTTAATTTTGAAACCTCAATATTTTCGAATGTCGGAAGAATATGTGCTTTGATCTGAGCTTCAACACGTTCCCAGGATTTTCGATGTGCTCGATACCACCAGCCGTAATCATCGAGAGCATCCTTAACTGTATATTTTCCGGTAGGCAAGTGACCTTCTGCAATAAGACCTGCTGTCTTAAACCATTCTTGAGCCATAAGTTGGGCTTGTCGGTAATTCAGGATATTAACGCCATCAGCATCCTGAAAGTCGTCAACTTTACCCAAAGTCTTTTTTTGATAGCCGCCTTTATTGCCTTCATGTCGATATCTGGCCACCCAAGAAGAAGATTTATCGCCTTTATAATAGCCGATATAGGCACCTTGATGGATCAGTCTCCAATAAGGCTCTTTTTGAGTGGAAAGACGTTTTCTTGCTTCACGGGTTTCAAGTTTGGAATCCCTTGCTATGCGTGCCATTTCGAGCCTCCTTGATTTCTAAGAAATTTTTTCGGTAAAATTTCGGTAATATTCAGGGGAAATCACATGCGATTAACAATGTACAAATATGAACTGAAAGTCAATAGATTCAGATGCTTATCATGATCATTAATGTGCGCAAATGTTCAGGTTACATCTCTTTCACGGCGGCAACACGGGTTCGAATCCCGTACGGAAAAAGAAAAATGTACAGTATTGCGTTTCTGGAAAGGAAGAGAAGATGAAAAAGGCTACCTCGTGCGTCACGGAAAAAATGTTTGGCTTTTTGACTATGACCCGACAAAAGATAGTGATGATGAGCCAATCTTTCGTTTTAACCAGCACAAATTTACCGAAGGTGAATACGTTTCAATAACAGAACATGATGGTGTGCAAAGACCCTTCAAAGTGGTAAAAGTATCTTGATAAAGCAAAAAACTATATTCTTACGAATATGGATATTATTTATATTGTTCTTGGTCTAATTTTGCTCTTCGCTGGCGGCGAAGTCTTACTCAAAGCTAGTATCTCGATTGCCGGTAAGCTCGGGTTATCAGCGCTTTTGGTCAGTATGGTCGTTATAGGTTTTGGTACGTCAACGCCGGAATTAATTGTAACACTTAGCGCAGCATTTAAAGGATCAACACCAATTGCTTTTGGTAATGTCGTAGGTAGCAATATTGCCAATGTTCTACTGATTCTTGGAATTGCTTCCCTAACAACACCTATGATTTGTAAAAAGCCTGAGATACACCGCGATGCTTGGATTGTACTGGCAGCATGCACATCACTGGCTGGTTTATCTCTATGGGGAACAATAGAACGCTGGGTAGGGCTTTCTATGGTTTTACTCATGGTCTCATATATGGCCTATTCTTATCGTCAGGAAAAAAGGAAAAACAAAGTAAAGCCTTTCCCGGCAGGAATTGAAAAAGAAGTAGGCACACAAAATCTTGGTTGGATTCAGATAATCATTTTAACCATTGCAAGCCTTGGTTCTTTGGCAGCTGGATCTTGGTTTCTGGTGGAGGGATCTACAGCCATTGCTGCCCGCATGGGTATTCCGGAATCTGTAATTGGCTTAACGCTTGTTGCAGTTGGGTCTTCCTTGCCCGAATTGACCATGGTGATTTTAGCAGCTGCACGCAAAAACAGTGATGTCATTATGGGTAATATCCTTGGCAGCAACCTATTCAATACGCTTGGTATTCTGGGGATTACTTCAATGGCCATACCATTGCCCTTTCCAAAACATATAGCTCATATTGATATATGGGTAATGCTGGGTATTATGGTGCTTCTCATTCCCATCACACGCACTGGCCACAGAATTAACCGATTTGAAGGTGCTTTTTTTCTGTGTCTGTATAGTGCCTATATTGTCTGGCTTTATACTGCTATTTGAGCTTTGTATATTTTATTAGCTTCACTAACCAAAATTATTGGAACCGATACAGCTATAATCAAAAGCCATTCATTTAGTCCCAGTGCCGTAGTGTTTAGAATGTTCTGCAGAAACGGTAAATACACAGCAGCAATTTGCAGAGTAATCATAGAAAATACCGCTGCAATCAGCCATGGATTTGAAAACCAGCCAATTTTATGAAGTGGTCTCTCAAAGCTGCGGAAATTAAGTACCAGAATGTTGGAGAGAAGAACTAGCGCCGTAAAGGATACACTATTTGCCAAGGCATAAGATGTATCCAGATAAAGTCCGAAGAGAGCAAGAGATGAAAGACCAATATAAGCGCCAAACAAGCCTAGCATGATAAAACCGTCTTTATCTAAAATTGGTTGGTCAAGTGAACGAGGCGGTTCATCCATCACATTGCTTTCTGCTTTTTCAACACTTAGAGACAATGCCGTAACGCTATCTGTTACCAGATTAATCCAGAGAATCTGGATCGGTAGCAGGATCAAAGGCCAACCAAGCAAGATATTGATGAACACAGCAATTGTCTCACCAACATTTGAAGAGGTCAGGTAGCGTACAAATTTACGAATATTAGCATATTGCCTGCGGCCTTCTTCAATGGCATTAACGATGGTTGCAAAGTTATCATCGGAAAGGACCAGATCCGAGGCGCCTTTGGCCACGTCTGTACCGCGAATACCCATGGCGATACCTATATCTGCTTGTTTCAAAGCAGGTGCGTCGTTTACACCATCACCAGTCATGGCAACAAGCTGGTTTTTGGATTGCAGAATTTTAACAATGCGGTATTTGTCTTCCGGCACTGTGCGTGCAAAAATCACATCTTCATCCAGCAATGTAAGTAATGCCTCATCACTTATCTTCCCCAACTCGGAGCCTGTGATCGCTTTGTCTGAAGCCAAGCCAATTTGTTGCGCAACAGCCAGCGCCGTATCAGGAGAATCTCCTGTAATCATAATGACACGAATGCCGGCCTTTTTAGTTTTTTCTATCGACTCTTTAGCCTCGGGTCTTGGCGGATCAATTATGCCTGCCACCCCTAAAAACACCAATCCGGTTTCTGCATGGTCTTCGTTAATATCATCCGAAAGTGGTAGTTTTTTAAGGGCCAGCGCCAAAGTGCGCAAGCCTTCCTGCGCAAAGCCATGATAGGCTTGCTCGATTTTTTGTTTCATTGCCTCATCAAGTTTTTGCTCTTTTCCGTCAATTAATATTTTATCCGCGCGAGCTAGCAAAACCTCTGGGGCACCTTTCACATGCACGCACATCGTATCGGGGCATTTTTCAATAACAGACATACGCTTGCGCGATGAATTAAAAGAAAACTCGCAAAAAATTTGCCCGTGTCCATCTTCAATACCGGCTTTTTGGGCTGCTGTAACAAAAGCCGCTTCGGTAGGAGAGCCAATCGCCCTCCATCCGGTCTCTGTTCTTGTAACGCGGGCATGGTTGCAGACTACCCCCGTATTTAACAACGCTCTCAGATCAGGATTTTCTGGCGGATTGATCGTATTTCCATTTTGGCTAAACTGTCCTTCTGGCTCATAGCCGACGCCGCTAATGCTGACTTCTCCACTACCTAACCAGAGTTTCTGTATGGTCATTTCATTTTTGGTCAATGTTCCAGTTTTATCAGTACAGATTACTGAGGTCGCCCCCAGCGTCTCGGCTGTTTGCAAGTGTCTCAATAAGGCCTTATGCCTTGCCATACTGCGCACACCAAGCGCTAATGTAATGGTAACAACGGCAGGCAATCCTTCTGGTATAGCAGATACAGCGAGGGCAATGCCGGCCATCAGCATCTGGAGCAAAGGTTGACCACCCAGCCACCCTATAAGTATAATAGCTGCTATGACTATAGCCACTAACAAAGTGAGTTGCTTGGCCAATACAGATAATTGCCGCTGTAAACGTGTTTCGGTTTCCTGAATTTTTCCCGTAAGATCGGCAATCCTCCCAAACTCGGTGTTCATACCCGTGGCAGTGACAATGCCCTGCGCCCGCCCGTTTACAATATGCGTACCCATCCACACCATGCAATTTCGGGAGGTAATGTGAGCATCTTCGGGCACTGCTTGTGTGTTCTTGTCAACAGGGATTGATTCTCCGGTCAGCGCCGATTCATCAGCCTTCAGGTTTACAGAGTCAATCAGACGCATATCTGCTGGTACGGAATCCCCGCTATCAAGCAATACAATGTCTCCTTGAACAAGCAGGGATGCATCAATGTCTTGCATACGCCCATCACGAATCACACGACAATGAGGCTTGAGCATTTTCTTAAGGTTCTTAAGAGCTGTTTCGGCTTTCCATTCCTGCACAAAGCCGAGCACACCGTTTAGAACAACAATAGCTAAAATAGCAAACGCATCTATTATATCACCCAGAAACCATGACAAAATAGCCGCCACAAGAAGTATTAAAATCAGAAAATTGGTAAATTGCCGAAACAGAATATGAAACCAATGCAGAGCTTCTTCTTCTGTTAATATATTTGGGCCATGAGTTTTTAGCCGTGCAGAAGCGTCCAAAGAAGATAAGCCATCTTTCCGCTTGGCTTTTAATTCTTCAAGTGTCTTTTCTATCGATAGTGCATGAAATGCTCTCATAAAAAAAACTTACATTGCTTCTAAAGACGAGCCAATACAAAGTACAATAATATTTCTGAATTAAAACTTCAGGAGTTTTAGTATTATAACCCTAAGGCGGAGTTAATTCTGGTTTATGTGGATGGCAAATCTCTGGATACGACCTGCCCGAACATAAAGCACGGGCAGGGTATGAGTTATTTCTGGTTATGTTGTGCTGGTTGCGCCAAGCGATCCCATTTCATTTTGATAATGGCGCCGTGGCGCTCGATCAGGGAGGCTACAATAATGATAATGCCGCCCAAGACCGATAAGGTGATCCAGTTGGAAAAGTCAATCCATGAGGCCAATTCCAGAATTTGTCGTCCTATACCAGCCACTAATGTGAGCATGCCCATAAGCATCACATAACGTAAGCCATGCTGGCGTCCCATGGCGATGATTACCAATCCGGCAAGAATACACAAAATAGCATTCGCCGTATTATCCGTTAGCATGACCGGACCAATATGACTTACGGCAAGCACAATAGCGGCAACACGCACCAGAGAAAATGGCTTCTGGCAACGCGTAGAGATATCAAGCAATAATCCAGCCAGCACAAGGCCAAAGACATTGAAAGCAAAGGCATCTGTGACAAAGCGATCCGCCAATTCCGCAGCAGGCATAGCCATGCCCAAAGCAGCACCGAATGATAGCCAATGTGTAATGTTGCGCGCCGTGCATGCTTCTTCGGTTTGTTGTGCACAAAAACGCAAAGCGATAAATGCCGTACCACCCAGTATGATTTGTAGGATTTCATCCACGGGATAGAGCCAAATGCTCCGGCAAATGATGAGTCCGGCCGGAATAAATATCGTAGCCATGGCAAATAAGCCTTCCGGTGTGCGCAAGCTATTATCCTGTGACATACGTTTGCTCAGTAAAGCCATGGGCAGGATGACAGAAACTAGTGCAATTATCCCAACGAAAAGAGATTCGCGCACGGGTAAAAGCAAGAGCAGGTTTGTGAACAGGAACAATCCTGATAATAAGCGTGCTGATCTACGTGCTAGCACTTTATGGCCCAGCCATGTAACAGGTATGCAGATTGCGACCGTGGCCAGTAAGGCCATCATGAGGGTGTCAAAATCCGGTGCAACCCACTGGGCAAAACTGGGATATTGCGCAAGGCTGCTACCCCATTGTGTGGTAGAAAAGATCAGCGCGCCCAAAGTGGTCATATTGGCGGTAATGGAAATCAGGCCCAATCCGAAAAAGATACGGGCCCCCTTATTTTCTTTCAAAAGATAGCTCAGCCCAAATCCGCTTATGGCCAAGAGAAAGGTTTGCGAGAGCAGCATATAATAACGGCTGATATCATTGCCTTCTGACCACCCTTGCAGCAAATAGGTCGACATGGCAACAAGCATGGTCATGGCGCCGCAAACCCTGAGCAGCGATGCGACGCTTGTCACATTCTGCATAAGATCAGTGATAGTATTAGAGTTCTTCGATTCGTGAGAGGGGGGCGCTTCCCCCCACTCGACAGATTCAAAATTTTTCTTTGATATAGTCATGTCTAGTCTCCCTTTTTATCATCTAGCAACTCGGCGAGCTCGACTTGTAACTGCATGGTGTTTTCTTCCTTCACAAAAGACATATCGAGCGAGTCCGTATCGGATGTGTGTCCGGTTGAATACTCTGTTTCAGTGATCAGCATTTCCCAACGGTCAAAAGTATCTTCAATCCCGTTATCTGTGCTGCCTTCGATTTTGCTGATAATCCGCATTGCATCCGCAGTGGATTGCCGTGATCGCATCAGGTTTTGTTGTTGTGTAATGTCACGCAGGCGCTGTTCCATGCGCTGCACATTTTCACCGACTTTTGTCTCCAGCTCTTCGTGCCGTGTAAGAGCGCTTTGAAGTTGTTTGATCTGGTCACGGCATTGATTACGCCTTGCAATGCAGGCCAGGGCTTTTTGCTCATCCTGCTTGGCTGTTTCTTTGGCGCGATATTCCCAGAGTTTCTCGGTGCGTTCTGCATCTTCCAAACGATTGCGCATGGCTTCGCCATCCTTGCGTACACGATCCAGACGCACTTTGGCTTTGGCTACGGCGGTGCGCGTATCTTTTAATGCAACCGCGACAACCGCATCATGATTTTCGACATGGGCAACCATATCATCCAGTTTGCCTGTGAGTGTGGCTGAAATACGGGTAAATAAATTCATAGTTTTTCTCCTCATATATTTGAACTCATTTGATCATATAGTAAGGAATTAATATTAAATACTTAATTGACAATGGTTGCATTATAATATTACGATAGTATCGTATAGATATACTTATATGAGATTTATGATGCAGACAGCTCGATTGCTCCAAACATTAAAACGATGCCTTAAGTCAGAAGGAAAGACATATGCGGATGTTGCAAAAACGCTGGAATTATCAGAGGCAAGCGTAAAACGCATGTTCTCGGAGCAGCATTTTTCTTTGCAGAGATTAGATAGTATATGCCACATGCTTGGCATGGAAATCAGTGATCTGGTAAGGAAAATGGATGCCGAGCAGGCAAGCGTGGAACAACTGACCCATAGCCAAGAATCAGAAATTATTCAGGACATTTCATTAATACTTGTCACGGTTTGTGTCTTTAACCACTGGACGCTAGAAGATATCACGCAATACTTCACCCTTAGCGAGGAAGAATGTGTTTTAAAATTACTCAAGCTGGATAAGATCGGTGTTATTCAATTGCTTCCGCAAAATAGAATTAAACTCCTGATTAGTCCTAACTTTTCATGGATAGAAAACGGCCCGTTTGAATGCTTCTTTCGTGAGCATGTGGGGCAGGAATATTTTAACAGCAGTTTCCAAGGCGAGCATAGATGTTTGCGTGTTTTGAACGGGGCTCTTTCTAAGGTAAGCGCAGTGGAGTTTCAACGAAAATTACTGCGATTGGCCAGAGAGTTCAGCTATATAGCACGCGAAGAAGCAACTTTACCGATTGAAAATCGGGAGGGGGTGACGTTGGTTTTGGCGATGCGTAATTGGGATTACGGATTATTTGATCACTTAATCCGCCCTGAATATAAGCGGAAATTATGATTCGACCAAGTCGTTCTAATAAAATTTTGAACTAAATCTGTGCTAAAAAGCTCAAGCCATATATCACGAAAAGCCATTTTATTCTGCACGAAATCTGCACGCAGAATTATATAAAATTAAGAAAACATCTCATAAGTCCTGCACATGAATAAGTGACAAAGGAGGTATGAGATATTTAAAAACAACATACAAAGACTTTCATCTTCACCACATTATTTTGGGGCTAGCGGCATGTATACTGGCTTTTGATCCGGTTTTATGGCTGGTGGGCACATGGCAAGATCCATCTTATGATTCCAAAGGCTTTGTCGTTTTTGCACTTTGTGTGGGGCTGTTTATCTGGAGCATGAGCAGCAAAAAAGTTACGCAGTGCCCCATAGATAAGCACTTGCCCTTCATCCTGCTAGCGCTCTCAGCGCTCGTTAGATTGATCGGACAGGTCGCAGCCATAAATGTAATAGGGGCTTTGACATTGATGGTTGATGTCTTCGCCATAGCCAGCCTTTGCGGTCTTCAACACCGCAAAAGGGCAGTCTCACCACTCTGGCTGGCTATTTGTTTCCTCTTTGCGCTACCTCTAGAGCGCATCATCCAGCGCACCATTGGCTATTGCCTCCAAAACCTCTCGGCCAATGGTGCGTGTTCTTTCTTGCAAACCACATTTGATAACGTGCAGTGTCATGGCGTTCGCATCCTGATAAATGCACAAGATGTCATGGTGGATTTACCGTGTTCTGGCGCGCGTTCAGTATTATTGCTGCTGTTTTTCTTTTGTGTTTGCGCAGCAATATCACGATTTCGCATCCGTCATGCCTTATTGGGGTTGGTTATCACGCTGTGCTCGGCCCTGATTATGAACATGCTGCGTATTACTATTCTGGCTGTGGGGATTGCCTATCCGGTTGCCGGCATTGATGTTATGGCGCAGCCGGCACATGATCTGATAGGGCTAGTCTTGCTTGGTGTAGGGAGCTTGCCGATCATCGTCATGGCACAGGCTTTTTACCGCACGCAAAAAACCAGACATACTGTACTCGATCAGGCCTTATGGTCAGTGCCCTACAGCATTCGCAATGATGCATGGTGGCTGGACCGCCCCAAGAATCGTAATCAAAAGGGTTCCGCTGTTTCTTTTGCGCTATTTTGTCTGGTTTGCTCTTTGTTGATTGTCAACTTGCCCCGCAAAGCCATAGATGTAGCCCGCGCCGATATCCCGCTTTCTTTGCCTGTATCTCTGGATCATGAGTATGCTCGTATCATTCCGTTATCTGCGCGCGAACAAGCGTACTTCACGCAATATGGTGGCTCGGCGAAAAAGGCAAACTATGGGCAGCACAGCCTGATGATGGTGCGCAGTTCTGCGCCATTGCGCCATCTTCACGCGCCCGATGAATGTCTGCGCGGCCTTGGTATGACCGTTGAATATAAGGGCGCAATCTATGACACGATGCCAAGCGCCATATACAAAGCCACAGATCAAAGCGGTCAAAGCTATCGTATTGCTGTGACATTTATGCCCGACGACAAAAGTGCCATGACCACCAATGTATCGGAGGCCATCTGGCGCTGGATGCAAAAGCCAAATCAAACATGGACGGCCATCCAGCGTATCTCACCTTGGGATATGCCCAAAGATAAAACCGATCAATTCGACAACGCGCTTATGGCGGCGCTCGATATTACGCCCTCGGATGAAACAATAAAACTTGCAAATATCAAGGAGACAAATAATGAAACCTTTTAAAAGTCTATTAGCATGCTGCATTCTGGTGTTCACCTGTCCAAATATTGGCTATGCCGATATAACCGAAGAAATGGGCGGCACGATCGAAGCCGAAGTAAATGGCAAGCTTGTCCATTTTCCTGCTCTAAAAACTGATGTGAGGGCCGATATTCAAGGTGATCTTGCCACTGTTGAAATCGTACAGCTTTTTGAAAATCCTACCAATGAGCCAATGCATGCGCGTTACCTGTTTCCAATGAATAAGGACGCAGCCGTCTATGCGATGACGATGGAAGTAGGCGATGAAATCATCCGCGCAAAAATCAAGCGCAAGGAAGAGGCTAAAGCCACCTTTGAAAAAGCAAAAAGTGAGGGCAAGGCAGCCTCTCTCCTGACCCAGCACCGCCCTAACATGTTCACCCAGAAAATAGCTAATCTAATGCCGGGCATGCCGGTCAAGGTGATGCTCCGATACTCTCAAGTTGTTCCAAAAATAGATAATGCCTATGAGCTGGTTGTGCCCTTGGTTGTCGGGCCGCGTTATAATCCCCTTGGCATGGGTGAGGCGCCTGATATTATTGATGAGGGTAAATCCCATGGGAAGCAACGAAGCACCAGCCGCGGGAGCTTCGGAACATGGGAACTTGAAAATAAGGTAGAGTATCCAGAAGTGACTGGACTGACTCTGCCGGAAACAATTGATGCCGAACGTGTAGCCATAGAAGTGAAGCTCAATAGTGATATCCCTCTTGGCACGGTCTATAGCCAGACCCATGATATTCTAGTGAATGGCGGCGAGACAAACAAAGCCATAAGCCTTTCTGAAGGGCGCGTCATTGATAATGCAGATTTTGTCCTGCGCTATACACTGGGCGGAGAATATACCCAAGCCGGATTTTTAACCGCACAAAAACAAGGGCAAAATTATTTCAGCCTGATGATTGAACCGCCATCTATGCCGGATGATGCTTCGATCACGTCTCGCGAAATGGTGTTTGTGCTGGATACTTCCGGTTCTATGAATGGTCCGCCGATAGATGCAAGCAAAGCATTTATGCGTCACGCACTCCAGAATTTAAGAGCAGATGATTACTTCAGGATCATACAATTCGGTGATACAGCCAGTGAATATTCGGCAAACCCTGTTCGGGCCACAAAGCAAAATCTGGATGATGGCCTGTCTTATGTCGAAGGATTATATGCAAGCGGCGGAACAAATATCCCCTTGGCGGTCAGTCAAGCCTTTTCTGCACCTGAAGAAATAAATACAATGCGCATTGTAGTGTTTTTAACGGATGGATATATTGGAAATGAATCCAGTGTGTTACAACAAATATCAGGCATTATTGGAGATGCGCGTATATATGCCTTTGGTGTTGGCTCATCGGTTAACCGTTTTCTGCTCTCCGAGATGGGAAGACGCGGGCGTGGCTTTGCCAGATTCATTGATCCCACCGAAGATGTGAATGAGGTTGCCATCTCTTTGGCCCAAAAACTTAATGCACCTGTATTGACTGATATTGAAATTGATTGGGGTAATTTAACAGTTCACGATGTAACACCGGATATTATTCCTGATCTCTTCGCCGGAGATTCTATACGTATTCAGGGTCACTATGAGGGAAGAGGATCACATGACATCCGTATTAACGGACTTGTCAAAGGGCAAAAAGCATCGCTGCCACTGCAAGTCTCACTAGAATCTTCGAATAAAAAGAGCAGAGATGCCATTCCACTGATCTGGGCACGCAGCCGTATCGCTGATTATATGCGCCAGATCAATACACCGGATTATGTCCGTACATTCGACGAAAGTGATGATGCGCTAAAAGAAAAAGTGGTCAAGCTGGGCCTTGATTTCTCTTTAATCACAAAATGGACATCCTTTGTCGCGGTATCCGAAAAAATCGTCAATAAGGCGCCGGATAAAACAGAAGAAAAAGGTGTCGCTTTGCCGATGGTCAAGGGCGTCAGCAAACTCGCTTATGCCAATAATTTTTCCGGTGGGTCTGTACCCGAGCCGGCAACAACTGGCGGCCTTGTAATTTTGGGGGCAAGCGCCTTTGCCGCTCTGCGCCGCCGTCGTAAGAAAGCCGCTAATGATAATAAGGCGCGCCGAGTTTGTTTAACGGCTAAGTAGAGGTTTTTAGCTATGCTAAGTGAAGTTCTCTCCCAAATACAAAAATCCGCCAAAACCAAAATATACTCAATGATGGCTTTGCTGATTTTAGCCGATTTTCTATTCTATAAACAGGCAATAGGATGGGCAGCTGGACTGTTTGGTATAGTAATGGTGGGTTTTTATTTCCTTCATAATCAGGCAATATCAAAGTCACTCTGGGCTCAGATCATAACTATCCTGACCATTTGTCAGTGCTTGATTTTAATAGAAAAAAGCAGTGCCATGTCTCTTTGTCTTATGGTCTTGGGCTTGATGAGCCTTTCATTATTGAGGCGTGATGATTGGAAAAATAATGCAGCACTCTGGCTGGCTTATTGCCTCTTGTTTTTTGCAGGTTTTCTTTATCCGCTTAGAAGGTTAAATAATGCCTTAAAGAAATATCAAAGACGCTATGTGCTTCCTAATACTGCGGTGGTTTTTGTTAGGGGCTGGTTTTTGCCAATTGTATTTTCCTGTCTCTTCCTGTTTTTGTTTTCTCAAGCTAACCCGATTATCCAGAACTGGTTCAAAGATTTTGATGCAAGATGGGTATTTAGAGGGTTTACACTGTGGCGCGTTATTTTTTGGCTTGTCATGGCAGGACTGGTTTGTTCGGTAATCAGGCCTTGCCTTAAAATCCGCAGCAAAAGAAAAAAACAACAAGCCATATATAAAAAACAAGAGGAAAAAAGTTTTACCAAATGGGCTTTTACCAAAGAGGCCATTATCAGATCTCTGGTGATCTTCAATTTAATCTTTGCAGTTCAGACAATAATGGATATGGACTATCTCTGGTTAGGCAGAGCTTTGCCCGAAGGTTTTTCCTATGCCGAGTATGCTCATGATGGCGCTTATCCGTTGATTGTAACAGCATTACTTGCCGCCTTATTTGTTTTGATCACGCAAAGCTCTGATAAGGAAATATCAGAATCAACACTAATCAAAAAGTTGACCTATATATGGGTAGCTCAGAATATCTTACTCGTATTTTCGTCGATATACCGCACAGCTCTTTATGTCGAAATATATGCTCTGACGTATTTGAGGTTTGCAGCATTTATGTGGATGGGGCTAGTTGCTGCCGGATTAATCTGGATAATTCTGCGCAGCGTTTGGCAAAAATCCAATACATGGCTAATCAATGCAAATGTTATCACTTTGCTTGCAACACTATATATTACAAGCTTCATAAATATTGGCGGGTATATTGCACATTATAATGTTTTGCATTCAAAGGAAATGAAGGGAACGGGAGTTTCTCTGGATTTTGGATATCTAGAGCAAATTGGGGGCGCATCAATTCCATCTTTGGAAAAGTTACAGAAAAAAGGTGATATGCAGGCGATTAGTGTCATAAATCAGATTGCAAAGAACCTGAAGCACAATATGGACGATTGGCGGCAATGGACGTATAGTGAATATCGTTTATTAAAATATTTGCAAGATAGAAAACATGAAAACCCTCATGAAGGTTGGGTTTTAGGACAAGATTGAAATATGACCAGAACCATACTCGTCGTTGATGATGATCCGCATATCCGAGAAGTAGTTGTTTTCGCACTGGAAAATGCAGGTATGAAAACCAGTGAGGCCTCTGACGGTAAGGCAGCGCTGCAAGCAATGGAGCGCCAGAATTTTAACCTCGTGGTTCTGGACATTAATATGCCGGAACTCGATGGGCTTGAGGTCTGCAAAGAGCTTCGTAAAACCTCGGATATGCCGATTTTGTTTTTGTCCTCCCGTGATGAGGAAATTGATCGCATTATTGGTCTTGAATTGGGTGCAGATGATTATCTAACCAAACCCTTTAGCCCGCGTGAGCTAGTGGCACGGGTGAAAACGATCTTGAAGCGCACAGCCGCATCACAGCCTAAAACTGATCCGGGTAGCCAGAATGTGCTAGTGCATGGCGATTTACTGATTGAAACAGATAAGCATAAAGTTTCATGGGCCGGTAAGGCCATTGACTTAACCGCCAAGGAATTTGCCATTCTAGCAGGCATGGCACGCCAGCCCGAGCGTGTCTTTGACCGTGATCAGATTATGGATATGGCCCATGGCATAAACATGGTTGTCAGTGACCGCACAATCGACAGTCATATCCGCAATATCCGCCAAAAATTTGCAAAGCAAGGCTGCAATAATCTTATTACAACATTGCGCGGCGTGGGGTATAAGCTGTCTTTATGATTAAAAAACCCAAAGCCCGCATTCGCCTTCGCACGATTTTGCTTCTGGTTAATATCATGGTGCTGTTGCTGCCTCTGGCGGGATTATGGTTTTTTCGCATCTATGAAAATATGCTGGTGCAGCAAACTGAAAACGAACTGATATCGCAAGCCGCTGTGATTAGCGTCATGTATAAGCGCCACTTGCGCGATTATATCCCCGAAGGCGAAAGTTACGGCGTAGCAGTTGACCCGCTCAGCATTAACAATGTCGATGAGTATTATACGCCAATTTCACCGCAACTGGATTTATCAAAAACAACGATTTTACCCCCGCGCGGGGAGGGTGCTATCGGACGGGATGCCGCGCCCTATGCTTTGGCGGCCGGAGATATTCTGGCCTCGGTCATAGGGGATATCCAAAAAACCACACTCTCGGGGATTAAGGTTCTGGATTATGCAGGTGTTGTCGTCGCAGGGCGCACAGAAATCGGGCAGGATTTCTCTTTCTTACCTGAGGTCCGGCGCGCAATGCAGGGCTATTACACAAGTGTCATCCGCGAAAGAATATCCGATAATCCAGCCCCCGCCTTGGCATCGATCAGCCGCGGCACAGGTATTCGGGTGTTTATTGCTGTGCCGATTATTGAAAACGAACATGTCTGGGGCGTGGTGTATATTTCGCGCACACCGCAAAATATTTTGAAACATATCTATGCCGAAAAGGAAAAAACCCTGTTTGCGGCCTTTATACTGGTTTGTATGACCTTGGTGATAGCCTTGCTGACATCATACACGATTTCCCGCCCAATTCGTAAGCTGATCAACCGCACAGAGCGTTTTGCGAGCGGAGATAGCACAGCGCTGGATGATAAGCATTTAACAGGCGTTCAGGAAATCGAGCTTCTTTATGAAAGCTTTGGTCATATGGCAAAATCCTTGAATGAGCGCTCGGATTATATCCGTGATTTTGCCATGCATGTATCTCATGAGTTCAAAACCCCGATCACAGGCATTCAAGGCTCTGCCGAGTTAATGCTGGATCATCTTGAGGATATGGAACGCAGTAAAAAGAAGAAATTCCTGTCTAATATCATAGCAGATTGTGACCGTTTGAAAAAACTGGTGACACGGTTGCTGGAGCTTGCGCGCGCCGATAATCCATCCGCCAAGGATGAACATTGTCATGTGTATGATGTTCTGGAGAAAGTGCGTGGCGCGTTTTCCGCTGTTAAGAATTTTGAAGTCCTCTTAAAAGGTGAACCGGATTTTATAGCCAAAATCTCTAGCGAAAATTTAGAAACCATATGTATTAATTTATGCGATAACGCTTATCAGAACGGGGCTAGTCGCCTTGAAGTCAATATAAAACGATGCGATGCAGAAATAATTATTGCCTTTGCGGATGATGGCAATGGTATATCAGACGCTAATAAATCAAAAATCTTCACGCCCTTTTTCACGACAAGGCGACAAGAAGGCGGCACAGGGATGGGGCTTGGTATTGTCTCTTCGATCCTCAATGCCCATGAGGGAGCAATTGATCTTATTGATGCAGATATGGGTACAATCTTTGAAGTCAGATTGAAGCTGCACAAATAATAAACATTAGCATTTTTGACATAAAGTATTGTTTTTATTAAATAATTAGAGTTCTTCTATTTGCTCATATTCGGGTATAAAAACCCGCCAGTCAAATTCTGCCTCGATTTTGGTCTTGAGCGCGGCTGAGGCTTCCGGCTCGCCATGTGTCAAAAATGTTTTGCGCGGGGCTTCACGGAAATTGCGTAACCATGATAGAATTTCGCTATAATCCGCATGAGCCGATATATTATCAAGCATATCAATTTCCGCGCGCACCTTATACATATCGCCATGGATTTTAATCTCTGTTTCGCCCTTATCCAGACGGTCACCGCGCGTACCTGCGGCTTGATATCCAGCCAACAAAACAGTATTACGTGGGTCCCCAATAAAGTGTTTAAGATGATGGAGAACGCGCCCACCTGTTGCCATGCCGCTCGCAGAAATAATGATGGAGGGCATGCCGTTATTCTTGCTGTAAATGGCTTTTGATTGCTCGACACTTTGTGTGTAATACACACTACTGCACACTGCGGCGCATAGATCATCGGATAAGCGGTGTTCATTGCCATGTTCCTTCAGAAGCTTGGTCGCGCTAATCGCCATGGGGCTGTCGAGATAAACCGGAATATCAGGAATGCGCCCCTCATGTTTAAGCATATAAATATAATACATCAGGCTCTGTGCACGCCCAACAGCAAAGGCTGGAATCACAACTGTACCACCACGCGCCGCCGTTTTTCCTATGATGCCTTCAAGTTGTACAAGTGGATCAATATCCTGATGAAGCCGATCTCCATAAGTCGATTCAAGAACCAGATAATCTGCCTCTTGAATTTTGGCTGGAGGATTCATAACCGGATCATGTATCCGTCCCAGATCACCGCTAAACAGGATATTCGTCTGGCCGTCACTGATACTAACGCAGGCCGCGCCCAGAATATGGCCCGCATGGTGCAAGCGGAAACGCAGAAACTCACCCAGCGGATGTTCATCGCCAAAAGTAACGGGCTTGATCTGCTCCAGCGCCGCAAAAGCATCATCCTTGGTATAGAGCGGCAAGGCAGGCTTATGCTTCGAATAGCCATAGCGATTGGCGCGCTCTGCATCTTCTTCGTGGAGGTGTGCACTATCGGGCAATAAGATGTCACATAAATCTGCTGTGGCTGAGGAGCAGTAAACCGGCCCCTTAAAGCCATTTTTTACAAAAAGTGGTAAATAGCCACTATGGTCAATATGCGCATGGGTCAGGATCACCGCATCAATCGATGCCGGATTAATTGGCAAATCATCCCAGTTTCGCTCGCGTAATTCCTTTAAGCCCTGAAATAGCCCGCAATCAATCAGGATTTTCTTACTTCCATCTTCAAGGAGATATTTTGAGCCTGTCACAGTGCCTGTAGCACCTAAGAATGTTAGTTTCATCTCTTTACCCGATCTTATGTGTTGACCATGCAAACCATAACGCAATTGCAGCCAGAGCCAAGGAAAATATACGTCTTATGATCTTGCGTCTTTGATTATTCTCAAGAAAGCGTTGCACAGCCGCGCCAAGCATAACAATCGAGCTGTGCATGATTGTGGCAACGGCAACATATGTAATGGTCAGAATGATGGCCTGTGTAATCGCCGAGCCGGCCGAACTGATATAGGCGGGTAAAATGGCAATATAAAAAACCGCCGCTTTTGGGTTCAGGAGGTTTACAATCAAGCCGCGCTTGAAATATTTTGCATGTATCTCGAAACCATCCGAATTGGCTGGTGAAGTTTCAGGCTCTTCGCGCCATGTATCCCAAGCCAGCCAAAGCAGATATAAACCCCCGCCAATGCGTAAAATCTGATAGGCCAGATCAGAGTTCAAAATCAGCGCGCCAACCCCAAGCGCCGCCGCGATTCCGATAATAAAAAGCCCCAGAGCAATCCCGATTGTTGCCGCAAATCCAGCCCTGCGTCCGCGATCAGCACTAAGCACCGCCAGATACGCCATGTTCGGTCCGGGCGTTGCCTCGATAATCACACAGGTTACAATAAAAGAAATGTAAACTGTAAAGGACATTGATGAAGGATTTCCCTTTTGTTTTTATAGTCTCCAGCGTAATTTATACGCGCAAAACCAAAGGAAAGAAACTGAAATGAATAAGGATGCTGATTTCACTTTATTGCATGGTGCGCGCGGATACCTCTCGGATTTAGGCCGATCGGTCAAAATCTGGAGGGAATTCCATATGGGCTTTTCAAAGCTTAGAAAGGTTAAAAACTGTGTCACATTTTTTGGCTCGGCAAGATTCAAGGAAGATCACGAATATTACAAACTCGCTTATGAGACAGCCCATAAAATCGGATCAGCAGGTTTTTCAATCATGACAGGCGGCGGCCCAGGTATCATGGAGGCCGCAAATAGAGGCGCAAGAGATGCAGGAGCACTATCTATTGGCTGCAATATTATTCTACCAAGAGAGCAAACTCCGAACCCGTATCAGGATATTTCCCTGAAATTCGACCATTTCTTTGTTCGCAAAGTCATGCTGCTCAAATACTCCAGCGCCTTTGTCCTACTACCCGGAGGATTCGGTACGATGGATGAGATATTTGAAACAGCCACCTTGATGCAAACGGGAAAAATCTGTGACTTTCCGGTTGTTGTCATGGGAAATAATTACTGGAAGGAAATGCAGCCCTTTATCCAAAAAACCATGCTAGAGCTTGGTACGATCGATGAAAAAGACTTTCGTTTTGTCAAAATGACCGATGATCCGCAGGAAGTTCTGGATATTGTAAAAGTCCCTCATGACTGCTGGATGGTATGAGTTTTCCATATAGTGTTCATGTTCCGTTTCACGTGAAACGGTTCGTATCCAAAAGAATATATTTACATAATAAATATTACACGTTAAAATAGTTGACTAAGTGGTCAATTATTTCGTATCTAATAAACACAGCAAAAGGGAAAACTTATGGGACGAGCTCCGACCGATACAAAGCAAAAGCTTATTGAGACAGCGATAGAGCTGATTTGGCGCGAAAGTTATAACGGCGTCAGTGTTGATGAAATCTGTAAAAAAGCAGACGTAAAAAAGGGTAGTTTTTATCACTATTTCCCGTCCAAAGCGCATTTGGCCGTTGAAACCATGGATTCATGCATGGAAGAAACAAAAATAAAATATGATGATATTTTCTCGCCTGTAAGAACGCCAATTGAGCGTTTTCAGCTTATGGTCCAGCATGTTATTGATCAACAAAAGGAGATTTTGGCTGAACTCGGTCATGTTTGCGGCTGTCCTTTTGCTACGCTGGGCTCTGAAATGGCGGCGCAAGAAGGCGAAATAGGCCAAAAAATCAATGAGATTTGCGCAAAGAAAACAGCTTATTATCAAAGCACTCTCAGGGATTTGCGTGCACAAGGTCTGGTCGATACGGATATTAACATTGCCGTAAAAGCTGACGAAATTTTCTCGTTCATTATAGGGCAATTAATCATGGCCCGCATAAAGAATGACTTGAGCTTCATAGAAGATAATCTGGAAAAGGCGCTTTTTGACCTGATCGGGGTTAAAGCGCCATTAGAAAACAAGAATGCCAAACCAAAGGAATTGACTGGTTAGTTTATAAATTTAAGGAAATGCCATGAAACAGTTTAGATATATTTTAGCCTCATTTTTATTTATCGCCGTGGTCGCGGCAATAGGCTTCAAATTTTATAATGTGCCAAAAGCCGTAGCATCTGAAGGCGGTGAAGCTGCGCCAGAAGCGCCGCAAGCCATGCCCGTAGATATGGGCATTGTAAAAGCTGAAAATATTCAAATCTGGAAGAATTTCTCAGGCCATGTGGTTGCGGTTAACCAAGCTGAAATCCGTCCTCAGGTTAGTGGACGTATTACCGAGATCCGCTTTGAAGACGGGCAACATGTCGAAAAAGACGACGTTCTGGTTGTGATTGACCCCAGACCCTATGAAGCCAGCTTAAATCAGGCACAAGCCGAATTGGAAGCAGCAAAAACACAAGCGGCTTTGGCTGAAAAAGAGTATCAACGGGCAAAGAAGCTTATTCAAAGGCAGGCGATCTCGCAAAGCTTGATGGATGAGCGCACAAATAGCCGTCAAGCTGCCGCAGCCTCTGTCCAAAGCGCACAGGCTAGATTGGAAATTGCGCAGATCAATCTTGATTATGCCCATGTCAAAGCCCCGATCAGCGGTAAAGTCAGCCGAGCGGAAATCACGGAAGGGAATCTTGTGCAAGCTGGAATGAATGCACCTCTATTAACTTCTATTGTCTCTGATGATTCTGTTTATGTGGATTTTGAGATCGATGAGCGCACCTATATAAGCTCTGTCAAAACAAAAAATAGCGGCGATGATGTCAAGACACCAGTGAGGGTCAAACTGTCTTCAAGCGATGATCTTGAATTCAAAGGCAATGTGCATAGCTTTGATAACCGCATTGATCCGGCCTCGGGCACAATACGGGCGCGGGCAATTTTTGATAACAAGGACGGCCTGTTATTGCCCGGCATGTCGGTGAGTGTCCTGATGGGCAATGCCGGCGATGAAAAGAGAATATTAATCTCTGAACGCGCTATTGGCACAGATCAGGATCGTAAATTTGTCTTTATCGTAAATGACCAGAATATGACTGAATATCGCGAGGTCAAAATCGGCGAGAGTGTAAATGGAAAGCGCGTCGTGCTTTCTGGTTTGAAGGACAGAGAAACCGTTATTACAGAAGGTTTGGTGCGTATTCGCCCCGGAATGCCCGTCATGCCAAAGACACAACAGACTGATCAGTTGCCACAGAAATAAGAACAGGACACAAAGTAGAATATAATGATTGTATCAAGCCAATATATTGACCGGCCGATTTTTGCCGGTGTCATTTCCTTCATCATTTTTATGCTGGGTATGATCGCCATGTTCCAGCTTCCGGTCTCTGAATATCCGGAAGTATCTCCGCCTTCTGTGCAGGTTTCGGCAAGTTTCCCCGGTGCTAATCCGGCGGTGATTGCCCAAACAGTGGCAACGCCCTTGGAAGAGCAAATCAGCGGCGTTGAAAACCTGCTTTATATGAATTCTCTGGCAACCGCCGATGGTCAATTGTCTATAACTGTAACATTTGCCATCGGTACAGATGTTGATCTGGCTCAACAACTGGTGCAAAACCGTGTATCACAGGCCTTGCCGCGTTTGCCGGAAGTCACCCGTAACCTCGGTGTAACAGTTGTCAAAAGTTCACCGGACTTGACGATGGTGGTACATTTGACCTCCCCGAATGAGCGATATGACATGCTGTATTTGCGTAATTACGGAACACTGAACGTCAAGGATCAACTGGCCAAAATCCCTGGCGTAGGGCAGGTCAGATTATTCGGCTCTGGTGACTATGCGATGCGCCTTTGGCTCAATCCAGACCGGATTGCCGAGCGTGGCATGAGTGCAGATGAAGTGATCGCCGCCGTGCGCCGTCAAAATGCACAAGTGGCTGCTGGCGTGATTGGCGGTCCACCTTATGATGACGAAACGCAGCTTCAATTGCCTGTAAACGTGCAGGGTCGCCTCAATAGCCCTGAAGAATTCGAGAATATTATTATCAAGCGCGATGAAAACGGCGTGGTCACAAGGTTAAAAGATGTTGCTTCGGCAGAGCTGGATGCGCAGAGTTATTCTTTGCGCTCAATGCTGAATAACGAGCCTGCCGTTGCTATTCCGATTTTTGCTGCCCCCGGTGCAAATGCGTTGATGCTCTCGGAAAATGTGCGCGAGACTATGGCGGAATTACAGAAGAATTTCCCTGAAGACGTCAATTATGAAATTATATATGATCCCACTGTTTTCGTGCAGCACTCCATTGATGCGGTAATCCATACCTTGATCGAGGCCGTCATGCTGGTGGTCTTGGTGGTTATTGTATTCCTGCAAACATGGCGCGCTTCGATTATTCCGCTTTTAGCCGTGCCCGTATCGATTGTCGGAACATTCGCAATCATGCTGCCATTGGGCTTTTCTATCAATGTGCTCTCGCTTTTTGGCTTGATTTTGGCCGTGGGTATTGTGGTGGATGATGCGATTGTGGTGGTCGAGAATGTGGAGCGGAATATCGAAGAGGGTAAGAACCCACGCGCGGCAACTATTCAGGCCATGAAGGAAGTAACCGGACCGATTATCGCAACATCTCTGGTCATCGCCAGCGTCTTTATCCCGATTGCCTTCATTAGTGGCCTGACAGGCATGTTCTATAAACAATTTGCTTTGACGATTGTGATTGCAACATTTATCTCGACGATTAATTCCTTAACACTAAGTCCAGCTATGTCAGCCGTTCTTTTGAAACACCGTGAAGCGCAAAAAGATATGCTCTCGCGCGGTATGAATTTCCTGTTTGGCTGGTTCTTTAACCTGTTTAATATTGTCTTTAATTTCCTGCAAAAAATCTATGCTGGATTTGTTGGCATCGCGGCCCGCTGGAAGATTATCATGCTGATTATATTCTTTGGCTTGGTCGGGGCTACATATTACGCCTTTGGCCTTGTCCCCAAGGGCTTCGTGCCAGCGCAGGATAAACAATATCTCATCAGCTTCGCCCAGCTACCACCCGGCGCTACGCTGGAGCGCACCGAAGAGGTGATGCGCAAAATGGGCGAGATCGCCATGGCCGAAGAGGGCGTCGCCAATGCTGTGCAATTCCCCGGTTTGTCTGTAAACGGGTTTGTTAACTCATCAAGTGCAGGCATTGTTTTTGTACCGCTCGATGATTTCGAAGAGCGCCGCTCCCATGACTTGAGCGCAGGTGCGATTGCCGAAAAACTACAGCAAAAATTCGCCAGCATTGATGAAGCTTTTATTGCAATCTTTCCACCGCCACCTGTGCGTGGCCTCGGCACAACGGGTGGCTTTAAGCTGCAAGTGCAAGACCGCGCCGATCTAGGCTATGAAGCACTGGATAACATCATGAAAGAAGTGGTTGGCAAGGCTTATGGTGACCCTGCTCTAACAGGTGTATATACAAATTATAATGTTAACGTGCCGCAGCTTTATGCAGATCTTGATCGCACAAAAGCGCAGCAACTCGGCTTGGCTATAGATGATATTTTCCGCACCATGCAAATTTATCTGGGTTCAATCTACGTCAATGACTTCAACCAGTTTGGCCGTACGTATCAGGTGGTTGCCCAAGCTGAAAAATCCTTCCGCTCCGAGCCACAGGATATTCTGCGCTTGCAAACTAAAAATGCAGATGGGCAAATGGTACCTTTAGGCTCTGTGATGGAGGTCAAGGAAACTTTCGGGCCTGAAATAGCCTCGCGATATAATGCTTTCCGTTCTGCGGATCTGAACGGGAATGCCGCCGAAGGCTATTCCTCAGGTCAAGCTCAGGATGCCATTACAAAAATCCTCGAAGAAACTTTGCCTCAAGGCGTAGAATTTGAATGGACGGAATTGACCTATCAGCAGATTCTGGCAGGCAACACAGCGATTTACATTTTCCCTTTATGTATCTTCTTTGTCTTCTTGGTTCTTGCCGCACAATATGAAAGTCTGATGTTGCCTTTGGCGGTGATTATGATTGTACCCATGGCAATCCTTTCGGCAATTATCGGCATATATCTGACCGGAGGGGATAATAATATCTTCACCCAGATCAGTCTATTTGTCCTCGCGGGGCTGGCCTGTAAGAACGCAATTTTGATTGTCGAATTCGCCAGAGAGCTGGAACGTCATGGACGTAATGTGATTGAAGCAGCTGTCGAAGCCTCCAGATTACGTCTAAGGCCGATTTTGATGACATCCTTTGCCTTTATCATGGGTGTGTTGCCCTTGGCCTTAAGTCATGGCGCGGGCGCTGAAATGAGGCAAGCTATTGGTATTGCTGTGTTTTCAGGTATGTTGGGTGTGACATTTTTTGGTCTGGTTTTCACACCGGTCTTTTATGTAGTCTTCAGAAATCTGGAAAAATGGCTTTTAGGTGAAGGCAAAACGGCAGAATCAACGGAGTAAGATATAATGCAAAAGATAACACTATTTTCCGGCTTGTTTTTGCTCAGTGCTTGCGTGGCACAAGCGCCTTATCTGCCACCCTTGCAGCTGGAGCCCAAAAACTGGTCGCAAGAGCAAAGCAAGGATGTTGAAACAGTCGATACGAATGCTCTGACGGCATGGTGGATGAAGTTCAACGATCCGGTTTTGGATGAACTTGTCAAACGCGCTTTGAAAGGCAGTCCCGATCGTTTAATTGCCAAGGCAAAGATCGAAGAGGCCAGAGGCTTAAGGCGCTCGGCACGCTCTTCTCTATTCCCGCAAATATCGGCTTCCGGCTCGACAGGGCGTGAAGATACAGGATCAAACGCTGTGCCTTATCCCGATTCATTTTATGAAGCAGGATTTGATGCCTCGTTCGAGGTCGATCTCTTCGGTCGCAACCGCAATAATGCAAGGGCTTCGGATTTACAGCTTAGAGCCAGTGAAGCGCAATATCATGATGTCAGTTTAACACTGGTTGCCGAAGTTGTGCGCAGTTATATCGATTTTAGAGCCGCACAAAACCAGCATAGAATTGCACAAAAAAACCTGATCTCACAGGAAAAAACACTTGAACTGATCAAGGATTTGCATGAATTGGGCGCTACGCCAAGACTTGATGTAGAACGCGCCATGAATCTAGTCAACACAACGCGCGCCTCACTACCAGAATTCGAACGCCTGTCGGATAATGCAAGATTGCGCCTGAGTGTATTAAGCGGCGATCTTCCGGCTATTCTAAAACCCTTACTTATGGGGGAGGCTGAAATCCCGGGCACAGAAATTGCACCTGTCCTGATGGCACCAGCCGAGGTTCTTTCTGTGCGCCCCGATGTGATTGCAGCGCTGGCTAATCTGGAAGCCAATACCTCTTTGCGCAAATCAGCCACAGCAGAGCTTTTCCCGACATTCACACTGGGCGGGTTTTACGGCATCGCGGATAATGCTCTGGTCAGCAGCGTCCAGCCATGGAATATAGCACTGGGCATGGCTGTATCCTTACTGGATTTCGGGCGCATAGAAGGGCGCATAGATGCCGCCAAAGCGCGTGAGGTGCAAGCCTACCATCAATATCGCAAAACGATTTTGGAAGCCGTCACCGAAGTTGAAACGGCGCTTTCCGATTATGCGAATATCAATCAAAAACGCCTATCCCTGAAACGGGCTTATGAAAATGCCGATAAATCACTAGAGCTTTCTCAAACCTTGTACAAGGAAGGTGAAATATCGTTTTTAGATGTTCTGGATGCGCAGCGCACAGTCAATAATGCTGAAAGCGCACTGATATCCGCCAAGGCCCAGCAAGCCGAGAGCTTAACACGGCTCTATAAGTCACTGGGCGTTTATTAAACGGTCCGCAGTCAGCATACCCAGAGAATTGGCAAGAGCAAACTTGGTGATGATCTCGTCCCTGCGGGCATTTGCCAGCGAAGTCTTGGCATCAATCACCTCTTTATCCGCATCAAGAATATCTAGAACTGTGCGCTGGCCCAAGCGGGCTTCTTCGCGCACACCTGTTAGGGCTTTTTCTGCAGCATCTATCTCCTGCTTTGTGTTTTCCGTGCGCTGCTTAGCCGTTTCATAAGACCGCCAGTTACTGATAACCTCTTGACGGACCTGTCTACGCATTTCCTGAATCTCATAATCATGCCTTTTGGCGTTGCGTTTGGCTTCTCTGATGCGGGAGCGTGTAGCGCCGCCACTATAGAAGGATATTCTGGCGCGCAAGCCGATTGTCTCGGTCTCGCTGCTCTCGACAATGCCGGGCTGTGGGTCATATTGTTTGTTATAGGATGCAAAGGCTGAAATTTGCGGTAAAAGCTCACGAAAAGTGGCATCTGCCCCATGATCAGCCGCTTCCTTTTCATAGTGCGCCATAAGAATTTCAGGATTTTGCTCTTGTGCTATTCTAATCATCTCGGAGATTTCGCTAGGGATATCAAAGCGCATATACGGAATCCTTAATTTCTCGGGCGGGTTAACGCCAACGATTTCCTCGAATTCTGCCTTGCTGATATCATAATTTCTTTGTGCCTCAATACGCTCGGTTTTCGCGCGCGATAATCGGGCTTTGGCTTGTTGTACATCTGTATCGGTGATATCGCCAATATCCATGCGCTCCCATGCCGCCTTTAATTCCTTCATCAGAACTTTTTCATTGCGTATACGCAAATCCAGTAATTCCTTATCGCGCAGCAAATTCATGTAAATAGAGGCTGTTTGTAAGAAAATATCCTGCTCGGCTTGGCGTAATACAGCGCGCCCCGCATGGATTAACTTGCGTGCTTGCGCGGTTTCCGCAAAAGTTCTGCCGCCGCGCCAGATCGGTTGATCAACGCTAAGTGTAATATCTTTGGTTGTTGCACCAGTCCCTTCGGAGAAATTACTACTCTCTATATCTGTCGCATAAATACTGGCTTCACCGTTTATATTGGGCAACCAGCCGGAACGAGCTTGCGGATAAAGCTCTTTCGTTTCTTCAAGCTCTTCCCGTGCAGCCAGAATACTTGGGTTTTTCTTGTAAACAATTTTCATGAAATCCCCAAGCTCCATATAGCTATTTTGCTGCTGGGCCAAAGCCGGATTTTGCATTGAAACGCAGAACAGCGTTGCTGTGATTAGAAGTTTTTTTCGCATGATTTTTTCCCGTCCAGAAATTGAACAAATAGACAACTATAGATTACAAAATGCATTCAAGTTTCTAACAAAAGGTTAAGAAACACGTTTGTATGTTGACGGGTATTTAATCCAGAAGGGCAGCATTAAACATATAGCCAAGGCCGCGAATAGTTTTAATGATCTCCCGCTGAGCAGCATCATTTTCAAGTTTTTTTCGCAGTCGTGTAATTTTTACATCTATGGCCCGGGGTGTGGGCATATAATTCTCTTGCCGCAAGATTTCGGATAGTTCATCACGCTTTAATATTTGTCCTGCATTACAAATGAGATGATTTAAAAGCTCGAATTCCTGTACAGTCAAATCAACGGATTTTTCAGCTTCATCAAAAACCTGATATTGCTTACGATCCAGCGTCCAGTGTCCGAATTTAACAATATCCCTATAATGACCATTCCTAGGCTCCGGCATATTATCCTGTTCATGATAACGACGTAAATTTGCTTTTATGCGGGCTTTCAGCTCGTCTATATCAAAAGGCTTATGGACATAGTCATCAGCCCCTTGCTCAAGCCCGCTAACTTTCACAGCCTTCTCATTTTTCCCGCTCAGGATAATAATTGGCACATTTGTGTATTGCCGGATATCTTTCATATAATCCAGACCATTACCGTCAGGCAAATATAAATCAAGCAAGATAAGGTCAACATCATGGTTTTTGACAATTTCAACTGATCTTGTCCCGTTTGCTGCCTCGAAAATGATGTAGTTATCTTTTTCCAGCCCTGATTTAAGAATTTCCCTGATGAGTTTGTCATCTTCAACAACCAAGACGGTATCCATGCGTAAAAAATCCAAATAATATTAAGGTGTTATCTGTAACAGAGCTGAAACATTTCTTCATATAACTGAAACACAAAATTTAGATTGTTACAACTTTAAACTGATAAATTGAATGCTCTTGCAAGTTTTATTTGAAAAAAAGAGAGTAAGGTTTATGGCTAAAGTTACACAAGACAAAAATACAGCACCACAAACAGAACTGGATGACGCTCTGGATGTGCCTGTGTTTATACCAAATGGAAAGCTGGATGCTGATCAATATTCGGCTGATGATCTGGATGGAGTAACAGAAAGCCTATTCGGCTCGGGTAATATGGCCTATGCGAGCTTGCAAGCCTCACAAACAGAGGCCATGCAAGCCTTAAATGACGGTGTTTACGATGAAAATGGTCTTGATCTTGGCGCATTAAAGCAACCAATCGATACGGATCGCCCTGTTACAGATGACACAGGTGAAGGTGTAGAAATTGTTGGTAGTGAAGGTAATTATTCTAATACAACAATTGGCTCTATAGGTGTATCAACATTATCCTCTGATGTTGCTTCATTTGACCCTGAATCTAATCTTAATTTATCGACGGCGGATTTTTCCGAGGTTAATACTCCGGTCACAAATAATTCTAACAACAATTCCAATCGTAGAATTGATACGGAATCCAATGAGAAAACAACAAATAATTATTACGATCTTGATACTGAATTGTCTTTAGATCTGGATCTGGACATTCTGGATACTATCGAAACGGGTCTTGGGGTTACAATAGATGATAGTATCGAAGGTGCACTTGATCTCGGTGCAACAACAGAAAATCTGGCTTCTATCGTCGATGATCTCACAGGTCTGAGCATTCCGGTTATAGATATACTTGGTGCAGGCATTAATTTTGATCTGCTCGGCGGCGGCGATGTGGATGATGGCAGAGATATCTCCATTGCGGGCCTGAATACGCCGGAAATTGACCTTGATATACTCGAAGATATCGTCGGTGATATTGATATTAATCTGGATATCGCGGATTTAACAGATGTCGAAAGCTTAACGCAAAACCTTGAAAATACACTAAACAGTTTAAATGATCTCGATATTGCAGGTCTGGGAGATATTCTGGGTACAATCGGCGATCAAAGTATTGGCGGTACACTAGATGCCGTCATAGGAACATCCGAACTAACACAGGATTTCGATGTAACCGTCGAGGATGTCGTTAACAATGTAACAACCAATCTTGATAACGTAGCGACTGGAGCTGATGAGCTTCTGGATGATCTTACAGGCGGTGCAACAGATGATATTACAGATTTGGTTGAAGAAACTGTCGATGAAGTCACTGACGTAGTCGATGATCTTTTAGCCGGTGATACAGATAGTGTTACAGAAGCTGTTGATAATATTGCACAAGATGCTGGTGAGGTGGTTGATGACCTTACAGGCGGTGCAACGGAAGACCTTACTGATGCAGTTGAGGATACGATTAACGATGTAACGAACGTAGTAGATGATTTACTTGATGATAGCGATCTTGACGTCGGCTTGACTGATTTGGTTGACCAAGTCGAAGCCGACGCAGGAGAGCTTGTTGATGATCTGATTGGCGGTGCGACAGATGAACTCACCGATCTTGCCGAAGATGTTACAGATGAAGTGACAGATATTGCGGATGCCGTAGTCGAAGGTGTAACGGATGTCGTAGATGAACTTACAGGGGATTCTTTGGATGGTGTTACGGATTTGGTCGATGATCTCATTACTGGTGAGGCAGAACAAACAGCTGAAGAAACCTTTGAAGATGCAATCGAAGACACAACCGAAATCGTCGAAGATATCCTCTCTGGTGGGGACGTTCTGGATGACATGCTTGGCCTGCTTGATGGCGGTCAGGACAATGCAGAGACAGATTCTCAGGATGATGCAAGCTGGACGGAAAACCCCATTGATGAAGTTGGCGGTCTTTTCGACGATTTGGTTCAAGATGCTGGTGGGGATGGCGATATTTTGCCTGATCCTTTAGGCACAGTAGGTGAAGGGCTTGGTATTCTGGATGTAGATCCGGATTCAGGCGGCGGAGCTTTAGGGGGATTATTCGGATAACATGATTTCTATCGGGTTGGGACAAAATTTTCAGAAAGATTTTCTGAAGCCGGATGGTTTTGAGCAAAGTACATATTCGCTTTTGCTTTGCACACTGGCGATTAATATTCTTTCTTTGGCATTACCGGTTATGACATTGCAAGTCTATGACCGCATTCTTCCCAACCCGGGGACAGGCACACTTCCGGTATTGATTGCCGGAGTGTGCTTGGCCGTTATTCTAGAAGCTATGCTGCGCCTGTCACGCGCCTATGTTATTGGTCGTTCCGGCGCAGCATACGAACACCGCATAGCATGTAATGCCATGAACAAAGTTCTTAATGCAGATTTAATGAAAATGGGCTCTTATGGTATTGGCGAGCATTTACACCGAATGAGCTCTGTCGGCAAACTCAAGGATTTTTATAATGGCTTTGCCTTGACCGTGATTGCAGAGTTGGCCTTCGTACCATTATTCTTTGGCTTGATTGTCTATATCGGAGGCTGGCTTGCCGTTATACCGGCGTTAATCCTGACAGCTTTTATTCTGACCTCACTATTAAAAGGCTATAGCTTGCGCTGCGCTCTCAAGGCGCGGGAAAAGGCTGATGACGAGCGCTTTAATTTCCTGATTGAGGCACTGGAAGGCGTGCATACCTTAAAGGCCTTTGCGCTGGAAAAACTCTTTGAGCGTCGTTACGAGGCTTTGAAAGAAAACTCTACCTTTGAAAATTATAACGTCACGCAGGAAACCGCCAGCACCTTTAATATGGGAGCAATATTTTCTCATATTATGGTGGCTGCGGTCATAACAACAGGCGCTTGGTTTGTGCTGCAGCATATGTTAACCACAGGGGGGCTTATCGCCGTATTATTACTTTCGGGACGTATGATGCAGCCTATTCAAAAAGCGCTGGCCTTATGGGCAAGATATCAAGATTTTTCACTAGCACAGGATAATGTCAAGGAATTATTTGATACACCGCAGATTAAAGCGCAAACGCGCCTAAATAGTCAGGATATTCTCTCGGCGGGAGAATTAGATGCACACGATATCTCATTCCAATATAGCGATGATGATACGCCAATCTTTAAAAATATTAACCTGCAACTTGCACAAGGCGATGCCGTTTTAATTTCCGGTGAGCATGGCGTTGGCAAAACCACCTTAATGGATATTATGGCAGGTATATACGCACCCACAGGCGGCCACATAATAATTGATGGTGAAAATATCAATACATATACACCCGAAGAACTGGTCAGGCATATTGGCTATGTGCGAAGTGAAAGCCTCATTTTCAGAGGTACAATCAGAGATAACATCACCTGTTTTGGCCAGATAAAGGAATCTCAAGCCAAAGAAGTTGCCGCCTTGTTAAATGTCGATAAGGATGTTGCAAAACTGCCCGGAGGTTTCGACACGTTCCTGAGTGGCAACAGCTCGGATAATATTACACCCGGCTTAAAACAGCGAATTGCCATTATCAGGGCTTTGGCCACAAAGCCGCGCCTAATTCTCTTTGATAATGCAGACCGAGCCTTGGATAAGGATGGCTATGCTATGATCTATAGTCTGTTGGCCCGCCTGAAAGGAAAAGCCAGCATGATATTGATCTCGGATGACCGCAATATTCGTAGCTTGGCAGATCGTCACTATATTCTGGAAAGCGGAAAGCTTCTTGAAAATACAAAACCCAAACATAAAGGGAATATCAGCCCCTATAAGGAGCTACGCTTATGAGACAAGAGAATGTTGCGCAAGAAGAAATACAAAATAACGCAGCGGCATATGAGCGCTTCGTGGATAGCCAGCCAATTCTTAACATGCTGGAGCTTTTGGCTAAGACGGGTCGTGATAATTTTCATGAAAATGGCGCGTGGGAGGTCTGCCTTTGTGCGCTGATCCTCAAGATAGATCCTGCCTGCAAAGTGCAACATATTCTGGAATCCCTGCCATATCACCAAGATAAAATGGATGAAGCCGATGTCCTTAATACAATGGCACATATCGGATTTCATTGCCGTAAAGCAGAATCCGAGTTGGATGATATCGATGAAAGATTGCTGCCTGGGTTATTCATTCCGACCAAGGGCGAGCCCTGTATTGTGCTTGGTCGAGATACCGAAGGTGATTTACAGTTTTACGATCCTCTATCAAAACTCGTAAGCAATGTTCCGCCTTCTTTGGAAAAACAGGGGAAAATATGGTTCTTCCAGAAATATGATGAAAACCGCCAGACAACATCAAAATTCATGCGCAACGGAAGCGGTCATACATGGTTTAGGGCATTGCTGGGGCGCTTTAAAGGCACATTCATGCAAGTCCTGACAGCTGGCTTTATCCTTAACCTTATCGCGCTGGCAACACCGCTTTTTATCATGTTGGTCTATGACCGGGTCATAGCTGCTGGATCATTGGGAACACTTCCAATGCTAAGTTTCGGCGTTTTAATCTCAATTTTCTTCGAGTGGAAATTACGCAATATACGCTCTGCCGGATTGTCATGGCTGGCTGGCAGACTTGATAATATCGTGGGAAATAAAATCTTTGCTCATCTTGTAGGTTTGTCGCCTGATTTAATCGAAAAAGCATCTGTTGCCGCGCAAATCGCCAGAATAAAAACCTTTGAATCTGTGCGTGACTTCTTTAGTGGCTCCGTCTTCTTATCCTTACTTGAAACACCGTTTGTTCTGCTATCCGTCATTACAGTTGCCTTTATCGCGGGTAATCTGGTCTTTGTACCCTTGGCGATTGTTCTATGTTATGCGGCACTTTTCGTCTTTGTGCGTAGCAAAGTCAAGGTTTCAATACGCCTCGCAGCCAAAGCTAGCTCCGCACGCCAGCAATTTACAATCGAAACATTCGAAAAACTCAAAGGTATTCGAGGTCAGGGCCTAAGTCGAAAATGGCAGGAAAAATTCCGCCATCTCTCGGGCCGTGAAATGATGACGCATTTTCATCTGGGCTGGCTTGGTATGGTTGCAGAAACCTGTGCCCATACGTTTACGGTATTGGCCGCCGTCGCAACAGTGGGATTCGGGGCGCATATGATCTGGGCTGGCAGTCTGAGCACAGGCGCTCTGGTTGCGACCATGATCCTTGTCTGGAGAATTTTAACGCCATTTTATTCATTGTGTACAATGATTCCACGTCTTGAACAATTGCGTAACAGTATCATACAGGTCAATGATTTGATGGACATTGATACGGAACGCGAAGAAGCCAAAAGCTTTTCACGATTATCCAAATTAAAAGGTTCTGTCTCATTTCACAATGTCAGTTTTTGTTACACTGAAGAATCGGATGATATCTTCAGTGGCCTGTCATTCGAGGCAAAGCAAGGAGATCTTGTAGCCGTTACAGGAAGCAATGGCGCAGGTAAGGCGACAATCCTCAAGCTTATAAAGTCTTTACATAGGGCTAAAAGCGGCGTTGTTCGCATTGACGGCTTTGATATCAGACAACTAGATGCACCATATCTAAGGCGCCAGATTGCCTATGTTCCCAAAACTCCGCATCTATTTTACGGCTCTATCATAGAAAACCTAAGGCTGGCTAATCCCATGGCGGATGACAAAGCCATAGAAAATGCATTGGAATTAGCTGATTTTTGGGAAGATATACAAGCAATGCCGCAGGGTCTCGACACAGTCATAGGTGCGCATGGCAACATCAAACTTACAGCCGGCCAAGCCATCCGCCTATCTCTGGCAAGAGCTTATTTACATCCTGCGCCAGTGCTGCTGATCGATGAATTACCCAATACATTGCTCTCTAGCAAGGCAGGCAAAAACCTCAAGGACTATCTGGTTAAGGCCAAAGGCAAAAGAACCGTCATTATGTGCACATACCGTGACGATTTTATGAAATTGGCAGATACAATTCTTTGGCTACGTGGCCTGTCTTCGCCGATTACTGGCTCGCGAGAAGAGGTTTTGAAAACAATGAATGAACAGGGGGTTGCGGCATGATTAAGAACAAGATTACAAAAACGTTGAGCAAAAAACGTGAAAAGCAAACACGTTATCTCTCACAGGCCATCCAACTCGAAGAAGCTGTAAATCCTCATATCATCAGAGCAACAATGACGATGGTTTCTCTGGCTATCCTGATTTTTATCTTATGGGCTGGTTTTACCAACATCAATGAAGTCGCGCGCACACCCGGTGAAGTCGTCCCGCAAGGCTATCAAAAAACAGTGCAGCATCTCGAAGGTGGTATCGTGAACGAGATCAAAGTACATGAAGGTGAAATTGTCGAAGAAGGCCAAATACTGATCAAGCTTAGTGAAGCGAGCATCAAAGAGGATTTACAGCGTGCAAAAAGTAAGCAATTAAATCTTGAAATGCAGGCTGAGCGCTTGCGTGCCTTTGTAGAGGGCAGAGAGCCTGACTTTAATAAGTTCTATAATGCTACTGATACTATGATTGCGGATCAAATGGGATTCTTTAAGGATATGCGTTTTGCCCGCATCAAAGAAGAACAGGTTATCCGCGAGCAAATCATACAAAAACGCCAATTGCTGGAATCTCTGCGGACGGATTTGGAAACGGCTAAAACAAGCTATGACATAGCGCAGGATGTTTATAAACGCCGTAAAGCCCTCAATAAAAAAGGCTATGCTACTGATATTCAGCTTTTGGATGATGAAGATCGCGTCAATGATTTGAAAGGCGATATCAAGAGTATCGAAAATCGTATAATCGTAACCCATACAGAGATCGACGAATTTAAAAGACGGCTGGACTCCTTATCTGCCGCGCATAAAGACGAAGCTAATGAAAAGCTGGATGTTGTTCTGAGCGAGATTGCACAGAACATTGAGATTATAGAAAAGCTGGAAGAACGCATTGGCCGAATGTTAATCCGCGCACCTTCTCACGGTTTTGTAAAAGGTATTGCTGTGAATACTGTTGGCGCGGTGGTCAAACCTGGCCAGACCCTCATGGAAATTGTGCCCTTGGATAAGGAATTAGAAGTGCAGGTAAAAATAGCGCCTAAAGATATTGGTCACGTCAAAGTAGGGCAAGCTGTTCAGGTGAAATTCAGCTCTTTTGATTTCTCAAGATATGGTTCGGTAGAAGGTAAGCTGGAGCAAATTTCTGCAACAACTTTTGCAGATGATCATGGTGAGCGCTATTATCAGGGCCGTATATTGCTGCAGCATAATTTTGTGGGCGGTAATATTTCAAACCGCATCATGCCCGGCATGACAGTTATGGCCGATGTAATCACAGGTAAAAAAACCATTCTTCAATATCTCCTGAAACCTATTCATATATCAATCAAAACAGCATTTTCCGAAAGGTAGCAAGATGGAATACAAAAACGAAGACAACATTGATTACACCCTATTGGAGCGAGATGAACCTATACGTGTTCTCGCGGTCGAAGATGAGTTGCTGTCTATGAAATTTCTGGAAAAGCAAATCAAGGATTTGGGGCATGAAATGATGAAGGCCGAAAATGGTCAGGAATCATTATCGGTTCTGCAAGCTAATAAAGGCAAAGTCGATGTCGTTCTGATGGACAGAGAAATGCCGATCATGAATGGCATGGAGGCCGTAAGAAGAATAAAGAATAATCCCGATCTGAGAAATATTCCTGTCATTATGGTCACCGGAGCAGATTCCCCTGATGAGATGAAAGAAGGGCTGGATATCGGTGTTTTCTATTATCTGACCAAGCCGGTCAAAGAAGAGATGTTGCGATCTGTTCTTTCTGCTGCGGTTCGCGAGGCGCAGCAATCTAAAACCCTGGCCGAAGAATTGGGAAAACACCGCGCCAGTTTTAACCTGATAGAAACCTGCCGCTTTAATTTTAAAACTTTATCCGAAGCCGAAAGCCTGTCAGCCTTCATGGCAAATTGTTTTCCAGATCCTAAACGCGTACTGCCCGGTCTAGGAGAATTGCTGATCAATGCAATTGAGCACGGAAATTTAGGGGTAGGCTATGACCAGAAAACCGAATTGGTCGATGCAGGAACGTGGCGCGCCGAAATCAAGCGCATGCAAAAGCTTCCGGCACATGCCGAGAAATTTGCAGTCGCAACAATCGCGCATAAAGACGATGGAATCTATGTTGTCGTAGAGGATCAGGGCGATGGTTTTGAATGGCAAAAATTTATGAAAATTGACCCTATGCGCGCGGGAGATAATCATGGCCGCGGCATAGCTCAGGCGCGGGCAACTAGTTTCGATAAACTAACCTATAACAAAAAAGGAAATCAGGCCGTCGCTTTTGTCGGCCATGACAAACAGTTGGAGTGGTAATTATGTTTTACAAGCAAAAAAACTCTGCGTTCCCTTTGCTAATGATAACTATTGTAGCACTTATTACGATATTTTCTTATGCAAAATATGTGACAATTTCAGTAGATCGCTCTCAAGCTGATTGGCAAGGGTATCAAGGTATTATCAGAGAGAAAACCGTATTATTATCCGATCTCCGCGATGAAATAGGTTATGGTGGACTGATCCATAATTTTAAAAACTTTGTTTTGCGAACAGATAGAACTTATCTGAAAGAGGCAAGAGAAAATTTAAGCAACATTGAAAGGATATTCACGGCATACCGAGATCTAAAGCTTAGTAATCGTGAAATAAAAGCTTTAAAGCAGGTAGAAGAAGTTATTGATGAATATGCAGATAACCTTGAGGTTATCAGAGCAGCTGTCTCGGTTGGGCATAAAGCTTCAGAAATAGATAGATTAGTGAAAGTAGATGATACACCGGCTCTAATAGGTTTGGATATCCTTATGACGTCCGTAGAAAATGACTACAGCACTGCACATGATGAGATTGCTACAGTTCTAAGTGATACTTCGCTCAAGATATCAACATATTTTCCTTTAATTTTGGCAACGGTGTTTTTAGTCGTTCTTGCCATATTATGGAAGGCTGCTTATTGGTCTCAAAAAACGCATACCAATCAACAAGAACAATCAAACAATCAAACAGATAGCTCTTTCCACGATATTTTGCAGGAATGGCCTACACATGTATTAGTCTTGATCATTGGCGTATTTTTATCCATGGCAGTAGCCTGGATGGTACATTTATCACAGGAAAAGCGTGCACAGGAAAATTTTGAACATTTAGCTTTCAAAGATTATTCACTGATAAAAAATAAGATCAAGGAACATGAAACAATCTTGAATAATATCGGCAATTTTTATCTATCTTCGAACGATGTCAGTGGCAATGAATTCCATAGCTTTACAAAAGACCCCCTGGAAAACAACCCAAGTTTTGATGCGCTTGGATGGGTGGATTACAATACGCAAACAGACGCATACACAATCGCAAATATCCAGCCAAACGAGAATCAGGCACTTTTAGGCTATAATATCCCCAATGGTAGCCAGCTTCATGACATGATTCAAAATACTTTGTATCATGGTAAAACAACGTATTTTCTGGAAAGGCTTACTTTTCTTGGTCAAGAAAAGGCAAATGCCAAAAATTTTAAACACTATCTGGTTATTTTATCGCCTGTGTACAAAAATAAAGAACAATCTGCGCTCTCTGGCATAGCTTATAGTGTTATTGATTATGAAGCTTTGGTCGCAGAAGTGCTTGAAGTAGAGCAAAATGACGGCTTTTTGCAATATTACGTAGAAAAAATAGAAAAAGGGGCTGAGCCAATCCTTGTATTTGGAAATGTTTCTAAATCTGATCAAAGACCGTACCAATACACACATATTTCGGATGTTGGAAAAATGCTGTTGGTCTGGCATTTTACACCCACACAAAAATTTTTAGAAAAATATGACAATAATCATACAATTATAATCTTTGCAATTCTATGTGCTTTGACAATGGCAATCTTATTCTTGCGTCAAATGAGAACAAATATGGATACTCTCAGAGTAGCAAGAGCAAAAGCCGAAGAGGCTAATCGTCTCAAATCAGACTTTTTGGCAACAATGAGCCATGAAATCCGCACACCTATGAATGGTATTCAGGGCATGGCTGAACTAATAACAAGTGCACGGACTCTGGAGCAGGCTAAAGAACATGCGGAAACTGTTCTAAGCTCCAGTGAGGCACTCTTGAGAATTATCGATGATATTCTTGATTTTTCCAAGATTGAGGCAGGCAAGTTGGAATTAGAACCAATGGCTGTTGATATGCTTGAATTGGCTGATGACGTAGCAAAGCTCTATGCTGTACAGGCACGAGAAAAAGCAATAGAACTTGCTGTGCGCTACGTTCCAGGAAGCGAACAATTCGTTTTTGCAGATCCTGTCCGCATTCGTCAGATTTTAAGTAATCTGATTAATAATGCAATTAAATTCACTGAAAACGGATATGTTATTATAACAATAGAAGAAAATAAGGATGAAAATCTTCCTTCTGATAAAACAGAATTAAAATTCTCGGTCACAGACACAGGAATTGGTTTATCTGAAAATGCCAAAAGACAGATATTCAAGAAATTTTCTCAAGCCGACAACTCTACAACCCGCAAATATGGTGGAACTGGCCTTGGCCTTTCTATTTGTAAAAAGCTCATTGAAATGATGGGTGGAGCAATTCATGTCCATAGTCAGGAAAGTCAGGGGTCAACATTCTGGTTCACAATCCCTTTCACACGCAATGATCAGGAAGTTTATGAACAGCCAAAGCCTCCGGCCTTAAAAGGACTTCGTATTCTAGTTGTTGATGATTTACCTGTAATACGTCAATTGCTCATCGAGCAGCTTACAATGGCAGGAATGCGTTGCGAAATAGCAAGTAACGGTCATCAGGTCTTAGAGATGATGCAAGATGCAAATTTCGAAAATGATCCTTACAAAATGGTGATTATTGATTATTTGATGCCAGAAATGAACGGAGAAATGCTTGCCGAAGCGATTAAGGATTACGAAGATTTCCGGGAAACATGCTTGGTAATGCTAACCGCTGCGGGTAACCCGTTGGGTGATGACCTGTTCGTAGAAAAAGGCTTTTCAGCCTATATCGCAAAGCCTGTGCGCAGCAAAGCTATGATCGAAACACTGGCATATGTCTGGAGTAAATACGATTCCGGTATGCGTGACATATTAATTCGCATTGATACGCAAAGTTTGGGTAAAGACACTATGGATGAAAAACGGATGAAAGTGCCAGAGGCGCATATACTTATTGCAGAAGATAATCTGGTCAATCAGACATTCATCCGTAAATCACTGGAAGAAATGGAAACAAAATTCACAATTGTTTCAAATGGTCAGGAAGCCCTCGAAGCAGTAAAGAGAGAACACTTTGATCTGGTAATTATGGACTGCCTCATGCCTGTTATGGATGGCTTCGAGGCCACGAAGAAAATATGCGCTTTGAAGGAGGAAGGGCTTATAAATGCAAATTTACCAATTGTAGCGCTGACAGCAAACGCTATGAAAGGGGATAGAGAGCGTTGTTTGGAAGCTGGCATGGATATGTACCTAACCAAGCCGGTCAGGAAAAAAGCTCTAAAGGAAATTGTATATCAGCTAATAACCGGTAAGGGAACAGGAGAGCATGACAGGAAAGTAATTCAACTGCCGCAAAAAGAGCAAATAAAAGAAGAAGACAAAGACAATATAATTCTTGATCTTAATATCGTAGAAGAGGCCAAAGTCACACTCGAAGAAGAATATGAGGAGATACTCCAAATCTACATCGAGACTAGTCAGGAACGGATTTTTGAAATCATAACTGCTCTGGAAGCTCAGGATATCAACGCAGCAATACGACCTGCACATAGTTTAAAATCAACAAGCAAACAAATGGGTGCGCTCAAATTATCAGAGCTTGCCAAGGACGTGGAATATACGGCCAAAGCAATCGATAAGGGTGAAATTGAATGCGAACAAAACATCAAGAGCATTGTTGAGACGATGGAAGATATCAAAATTTTATATTCGAAAACATGTAAAGCATTCGAGCGTTTGGCGGCATAGAAAGGAAGAAAAACCATGATTGTTATCGCTAGAAATACAGAGCATAAGCTCTATCAGGAACTTAAAAACTGTAAGAAAAAAACAGTATCACAACGTTGTTTTTATATTGCTCTTTCAAGGGTTGATTTGCCGAGGAAAGAGAAATTTGAGACGCTCTTAAGCACTCTTCAGGACATTCCGGATTCTTATATGGCGCAAATATATATGTGTCATGATCAGGATGTCTTTATCTTGATGGCCGGTTTCATGCAGCGCCAATTCAACGACTTTTTGCAAGGGCTTTCCAAAGATCTCAACATGCCTGAGTTACTTAGTCAGGCCAGTATCTTCGATATCCATGATCATTGGGAAGATTTAGAAAAACTATGTCAGGAAAAGATCAATAATGCCGAGACTGCCCAAGCGCAGGATATAGAGGAAAAACGCAAGGAAAAAGCCGAGAAAACAGCTTTCGAGACTCTCTCGAAAATGGATATAGATAAAGTTTCCAGCCTCAAAGAAAGACGGGACCAAAGGGATTATCCTTTGGTCATGGTGGTCGATGATGATCAATTATCAAGAACATTGGCGGGTAATGTCCTGCGTGAAGATTATCAAATTGCGTATGCTGCAAATGGGCGGGAAGCCTTGAGCGAATATGTCTCTCAAGTACCGGATGCTGTTTTTCTGGATATTGGCATGCCTGATATAGGCGGTCATGAAGTGCTTGAAACCCTATTCCAGATTGATCCCGAGGCTTATGTCATCATGTTTAGTGGTCGTAAGGATAAGGCAAATATCATGCGTGCTCTTGAAACTGGAGCACAAGGTTTTCTAGGAAAGCCTTTCACACGAGATAAGCTATATCAGCATGTCGAGAAGTCTCCCTTGATCCAAAGCAAAAAAGAATGCCGCGCGCTTTTGGGCAAGGCACAAAGCCGCTAATAATCCCTCAGGCATGACTTAAAGGCTTGTTTTCATGATAACAGATATAGAATTGATGAATATCACAGCCCTAATAAGCATATTCTGTTCGCTTATGCTTTTTTTGAATTGGAAAAAGAGCAAGGCTTTAAAGGAAGCGCAAATTTTTTTGCGACATGCAAAACAGGAAACAAAAGAAATTGCCGAACTTCCTTTAAAAAATCCTTTTCCTCTCATCCAGATTACAAATAGCGGCGAGATTATCTTTATAAACCCTGCGGCAGTTAAGACTTTCCCCGATATCCAGAACTTAGGAAAACAACACCCTATTTTATCAGACATAGACAATATCATACAGACACAAACTGTTTCTATGCGTGAAGTTGCCATAGAAGCTCAGGTTTTTCACCAGACAATCATGACGACAAAAATTGATGATGAACAAGCCTATATTGTCTATTGCTACGATATTACGGCGCGCAAAAGCTATGAAAAAGAGCTGCAAAAAAGTCAGCAAGTTACAGAGCAAGCCCGCAAGGAAGCCGAACAGGCCAATCAGGCACGGGGAGATTTTCTGGCCAATATGTCTCACGAATTACGAACACCGATGAATGGCATAATCGGACTTTCTGATATTCTTCTTGATGCCTCTCTAAACAAGGAAAGCAAAGAGTTAATTGAGGCTATTAACAGTTCCTCTAAAAATCTGCTGATTTTGCTAAATGATTTGCTTGATTTTTCAAAAATAGAAGCTGGAGAAATCAGCGTTGAATCTATTCCTTATAACCCTTCTGATATTATCCACCAGCTTGAAAAGCTTCACAGGCCTGTAGCATCACAAAAAGGCTTGATTATGGAAACGGAAATTCGGGGTAATATGCCTGACTTTGTGTTGGGCGATCCGTCGAGGCTGCAACAAATCCTGAATAATCTCATGAGTAACGCCGTTAAATTTACAGATAAAGGCTCTATTCTTGTCTCATTGAAGTGTAAACCGCAAGTTGATAACCAGATTTTACTCCAAATTGCTGTAAAAGATACTGGTATTGGTATTCCAGAAGATAAGCAGGATAAAGTTTTCAAAAAATTCCAGCAAGCCGACAGCTCGACTTCACGAAAATATGGAGGAACAGGTCTGGGCCTGTCTATTACCAAGGATCTGGTTGAGCTAATGGGGGGCGCTGTAAAACTGGAAAGCAAGCTAGGAGAAGGCACCATGTTTACAGTTGCAATCCCCGCGCAAATTGCCGATGTGCAGCAGTTTAAAGAAGATCAGGGTCACAATAATAAGCCGCTCGGGTATAATACGAATGCCAAAATCATGGTTGTCGATGATCATCCGGTGAATTTGCTATTCATGCAAAAAACCCTTTCAAAGATGGGTTTTAAAGACTTTGATGAGGCAGATAGTGGTAAGAAGGCGCTAAGCTTATTTAAAAACAAAAATTACGATTTAATTTTATTAGATTGTCAAATGCCTGAAATGAATGGTTTTGAAGTGGCTCAAAAAATACGAGAAATGGAAACCGCAGAAAACGAACCGACTATTATTGCTGTAACGGCTGATGCCATGAAAGGTGCCGAACAAAAATGCATGGCCAGTGGTATGGATGATTATATTAGTAAACCAGTTGATAAAGAAAAGTTGCAACAGATCATGACGTGCTGGATACCGGGCGAAACATCTACAGAAACACAAAAAGAAAATATTACAAAAAACACCAAATCTGATTGTCAAATTTTCAATTGGGATCATCTCCATGAATTTACGGACGGGAGTGAGGCCGCAGAAAAAAAAAATATTAGGTATCTTTATTGATAATCTAGAGCAAGATATTAAGAAACTTGAAAGTAGTTTTGAGACCAAAAACTATGAAGACTGGGATGAAATGGCACATAAGCTCTATGGTGCCTGTGCTCATATCGGCGCGTATGCTATGGCAAAAATTTGTGATCAAGCGCAAATGCTGTCTGCTAATGATACGGACAATATCATAAAACTGCATCATGCTATTATCGGGCAGTATCAATTACTTCACGATACTCTCGAGTCAAAAAAACTAAGCGCATAATTATGCCGCTTACTTTTGTGCTAATAAATCCTTACATGGAAATTCGGAAGAGCAATGCGAACAACAATACTCGATCAATTGCTTCGGGTCATACAATTCAATATGAGAGCCTTTAATATGGATGCCTGTTTTTTCCTTTAACTTTGATAAGGCGCGTGAAAAAGTCTCCGGTTGCATACCAAGCTTCGAGGCAATCAGGGTTTTATCGTAAGGTAAGTCTATTTTCGCAGCACCATGCGCATCACGATCAATAAGGTTGAGTAGGAAGCATCCAATGCGTTGCGGAGCATTTTGAAGGTCTCTGTGTTCGATCTCCATATCTTTCTGATGACGTTGGTGTGCCATGTGCCTCATAACATGCATAGAAAATTTATTATTATGCTCAAGTTCTTCTTTCAGTAATTTGAGAGGGAGTGAAATAATTTCAGAAGCCTCGACAGCCTCGGCGCTATAGGGGTAAACGTTGTTTTCAAAAAGAGCGGTTTCTCCAAAAGCATTTCCCTTGCCCAGAATATCATTAACGGATTGCGTGCCATCAAGAGTTTCACGGAATAACTTGATCCATCCACTTTTGACAATATAGAAATATTCGGCTGTATCTTCATGAAGAAAAAGAATTTTTCCTTTTTCACATTTCAGGACATGAGCCTGTTTTCCCAAAGCCGTAAGAAAGGTTTCGGAGCCATCTTTCAATAATGAGAGGTTTTTTATATCCATTACACTTGCTTTAAAACCTTGGTGGAGGCAATATTTACAATCAGAATTGACTTTGGTCAATGCCCAATATAACGCATACTTTATTAGAGTGCCCGAAAAAGATTTTCGAAATTAAGTACTATTAAAATGTTAGCGCAATGCATCAATGATTTTACGGTTTCCTACGGATTACCAGTCAGCCTTTTTTTAGCAGGGCTAGCCGGTGGTTTTTCGCATTGTACGTTTATGTGTGGACCATTTGTCTTGGCACAAAAAAAAGGTGACTGTCAGGTTAATAAATTAAGCTCTGCTTTGTTGCTTCCCTATCATTTGGGCCGCATGACAACATATGTTTTTCTGGCGGTATTATTGGGAGGGTTTGTAAATCTGGCCTTTTTATTTTCCGATAGCCGTGCAATTCTGACAGCGCCTTTTCTGCTACTTGCCGCTATTATATTTCTAGTGACGGCTTTTCCGGTTTTAGGACGGGTATTTCCCTGGGCAGTAAATCTTCAAGTGGCCAGAACGTTTGGCATAATTTCCAAGTTCACATCTAGACTTATGCATAACCCCTCTATCATACATCGTTATGCTCTGGGCATTTTGTTAGGTTTTATGCCGTGTGGTATGGTGGTTTCAGCTTTGATGGCTTCTTCTATGGCTGAAACACCTTTATATTCCGGCATCGCAATGGGGTCTTTTGCTCTGGGGACAATGCCCGCACTCATGATGGTAGGTATATGCGGCGATACGCTCAGGAGTAAATATCCAGAATTTTTTTCGCGTCTTTCGCAGGGCGCACTTGTATTTAGTTCGATTTGGCTGTTTTTTTTAGCTGGGGCGATGATTTTTTAAGAAAGTAATGAACATGGAACATCCGAATTATAATTATGATGTCGTCAAGAAATTCACTTTGGCAACGGTATTTTGGGGGATAGTTGGTTTTGCTGCAGGCATATTTATTGCCTTGCAAATGGTATTCCCTGACTTGAATATTGAGCCATATTTAAGCTTTGGACGTTTGCGTCCACTTCATACATCGGCTGTGATTTTTGCTTTCGGAGGAAATGCTCTTTTCGCAACGAGCTATTATGTTGTTCAGCGCACTTGTCATGTGCGCTTGTGGAATGATGGTCTAGCGAATTTTACCTTTTGGGGATATCAATTCTTCATTGTGATTGCTGCTCTTGGTTATGTTCTGGGCGTAAACCAATCCAAAGAATATGCTCAGCCTGAATGGTATGCTGATTTATGGCTTACAGTCGTCTGGGTAGCCTATCTTGTGGTTTATTTCATGACCATTGTTAATCGTAAGGTTTCACATCTATATGTGGCAAATTGGTTCTATCTGGCTTTTATTATTACAGTTGCTGTTCTTCACCTTGGGAACGGGTTGGCTCTTCCGATCGGCGTTCTGGATGCAAAAAGCTATTCAGCTTTTTCCGGTGTCCAGAGTGCGATGATTCAGTGGTGGTATGCTCATAATGCTGTTGGCTTCTTTTTGACTGCAGGATTTTTGGGGATGATGTATTACTTTATTCCCAAACAAGCTGAGCGCCCGATTTATTCTTATCGTTTATCAATTGTCCACTTCTGGTCTTTAATTTTTATCTATATGTGGGCAGGACCTCACCATTTGCACTACACAGCTTTGCCTGATTGGGCACAAACTTTAGGTATGACATTTTCTATTATGCTATGGATGCCAAGTTGGGGTGGTATGATCAACGGTGTTATGACCCTGTCAGGTGCGTGGAATAAATTACGTGAAGACCCGGTTCTCCAATTCATGATTGTCGCATTGGCATTCTATGGTATGAGCACATTTGAAGGCCCATTAATGTCTATCCGTTATGTGAATGCATTGTCTCACTATACAGACTGGACAATCGGTCACGTGCATTCAGGCGCTTTGGGCTGGGTTGGGTTTATATCTTTTGGTGCTCTATATCATTTAGTGCCAAAACTATGGGGCCGCGAGAAACTATACTCTACCAAGCTGGTCTCTTTACATTTGTGGATCGCAACGCTCGGTATCGTATTTTATATAGCGGCGATGTGGGTTTCCGGCATCATGCAAGGGCTGATGTGGCGTGATTACAACGAGATGGGCTTCTTGGAATACTCCTTCGTTGAAAGTGTAATGGCCATGAAACCATTCTACATCATCCGTGTTTTGGGTGGGGTTCTCTATCTGGCTGGGGCCTTGATAATGGCTTACAATTTCTGGAGAACCATTCGCGGCGATGTGAATGAAAAAGAATATAATAACAACGCACTACAAGGAGCTGCGGCATGAGTTGGAGCAACCACGAACATTTAGAAAAAAATGCGCTATTGCTTTTGGTGCTGGTAATCGTCGTCATTTCGATAGGCGGGATTGTCGAGATTATACCGCTCTTTCGCAAAGAAACTGTCATCGAGCCTGTAACAGGTATGCGTCCCTATACGCCTCTGGAATTGGCCGGACAAAATATCTATATCCGTGAAAACTGTATGGCATGTCACTCACAACAAATTCGCCCATTGCGTGATGAGGTTGTGCGTTATGGTCATTATTCTCTGGCTGCTGAAAGCATGTATGATCACCCTTTCCTTTGGGGATCTAAGAGAACAGGCCCTGACTTGGCTCGTGTGGGAGGGAAATATTCAGATGAATGGCACAAGGCGCACTTGGTTGAACCAAGAGATCTAGTGCCTGAATCGATTATGCCATCATACAGTTTTCTTCTGAAAAGAGGCGCGAAACTGCATGATTTGGACAAACACTTGGCAACCCTCAAAACACTGGGTGTACCTTATACAGATGAAATGATCGAAAACGCTGAAAAAGATGCAATAGCCCAAGCCCATGGTGAGGCGCGCTCTGAGATCGGTGGTTTGCAGGAGCGCTATGGTGAAAAAGTAAATGCAAGAGATTTTGACGGTCAGCCGAATATCATCTCTGAAATGGATGCTTTGATCGCATATCTGCAAGTTTTGGGCACGATGGTAGATTTCAATGCCATCAAAGATGTTGAGGATATCGGAGAAACAGGAGGTGCAGAATGAAGCATTTCTTTGCAGATGCAAATTTAGGGCTTATAGGTCTGCTGTTTTTCTTCCTGTTTTTTTGCGCGGTTACCCTTTGGACATTCCGCCCAGGCAGTAAAAATACCTATAAAAATCATGGCAATATTCCCCTTCAGGAGCATGACGAATGAGCGATAATGAAGAACATAAAAAAGAAGTTGATGATGTCTCCGGTGTTGAAACCACAGGGCATGAATGGGATGGCTTGAAAGAGCTGAATAATCCTTTGCCACGCTGGTGGGTATGGGTATTCCTGATCTGTATTCTCTGGTCTGTTTGGTATTTTGTAGTGTATCCTGCATGGCCAACTCTATCTGGTCATACAAAAGGAACCGCTGGATATACACAATATAAAGAACTGGCTGAAAGTCAGAAAGAAATTGTACAGCGTCAGGCAACCTATCTGGAGCGGTTTGAAAAGGCCAGCAACGAAGAAGTTTTAAATGATCCTGAACTATATGCTTTTGCTATGGCGGGCGGTAAATCAGCCTTCAAAGACAATTGTGCGACATGTCACGGTACAGGTGCGCAAGGCGGTATGGGCTATCCGAATTTAAATGATGATGACTGGCTTTGGGGCGGTAAATTATCAGATATTCACCAGACGTTGGAATATGGTATTCGCGCAGATAATCTGGATAGTCGCGTCTCACAAATGCCCGCTTTCGGTAAGGATGGCTTGTTGAAAAAAGAAGAGGTTGATGCCGTCGTTGATTATGTGCTGACACTTTCAGGTGGTCATCATAAAGATAGCTATGATCAAGGCAAAGAAATATTCGGTCAGCAATGTGCATCATGCCACGCCGCAGATGGTAAAGGCTTGCAAGAATTTGGCGCACCAAATCTGACGGATAAAATCTGGCTTTATGGTGGTGATCGACAAAGTATCTACGAGACAGTCTATAATGCCAGAGCAGGTATGATGCCAGCTTGGGGCGAGCGTCTTGACAAAAACACAATACGTCAACTGGCCATCTATATTCATCAGCTAGGTGGCGGTGAAAAAGATGATACTTACAGTGAAACTGTTCCATCAGACGATACGAATATACAAGACAATAATGACCCCTCACACCAAGAGTAAAAACAGTGTTACAATATTTTGCCAAGCAGGAACGCATTTATCCCAAACGCGTTTGGGGTAGGTATCGTAAACTGAAATGGGCGGCAATGATCGTCACCCTTGGCATATATTATCTGGCACCTTTTATTCGCTGGGATCGCGGTCCAACCGCGCCGGATCAGGCAATTTTAATTGATCTGAACAATGCGCGGGCCTATTGGTTCTGGATCGAAATCTGGCCGCAAGAAGTCTATTACATCACAGGTATCCTTATTCTTGCCGCTATAGGATTGTTTTTTGTTACAAGTCTTTTGGGACGCGTATGGTGTGGTTATACTTGCCCGCAAACGGTCTGGACAGACTTGTTTGTCTGGGTTGAGCGTATTTTCCAAGGCGACAGAAATGCCCGTAAAAAACTTCGTGAAGGACCCTGGACATGGGAAAAAATCTATAAGCTGGGGCTAACGCATTTTGTCTGGCTGGTCATTGCATGGTGTACAGCCGGATCATTTGTGCTCTATTTCAATGATGCGCCGACATTGGTCCGCAGCTTTTTCGAATTTGATGTTTCACCAACGGTGCTAACGTTCATTATTGGTCTGACCTTTAGTACTTATTTGATGGCGGGTTTTGCACGAGAGCAAGTTTGCACTTATATGTGTCCCTATGCGCGGTTCCAATCCGCGATGTTTGATAATGATACGCTGATTATCGGATATGATGAACGCCGCGGCGAGCCTAGAGGTAAACTAAAAAAGGGTGAACAACAGGCAGGGCACGGCGATTGTATAGATTGTAGCCTTTGTGTACAGGTTTGTCCTATGGGCATTGATATTCGCCAAGGCTTGCAAATGGAATGTATTGCCTGCGGTCTGTGCGTCGATGCCTGTAACAATGTCATGGAGAAAATCAATAAGCCAAAAGGCCTAATCCGCTATGATACTGAAAATCATATGAGATCCCTGACCAGAGGTAAGGAAACACAATTCAAATTTATCCGCCCGCGCACCATCTATTACTCATGTGTGATTGCGATAGTTGGTGGCATTATGCTCTATGGGTTGATCACCAGAGCACCTCTTGATATAGCAGTATTACATGATCGTAACCCTGTTTTTGTACAACTTTCAAGCGGCGAAATCCGCAACGGTTATGTTCTAAAAATCCAGAATAAAACCCATGAACACCGCACCTACCAACTAAGCCTTGAAGGACTGGATAATGCAGATATTGATGTGAAGGCAGCAGGGGATGCCAGCAAAGATAAATTATATGTTCCTGCCGATAGTGTCGGCTCTTATCATTTCTATGTTCATGCCGATGTTGAAGCCGGCCCGCCGCGCGATATCACATTTACACTAAAAGACGGCGAGATTACCGATACCTATGAAAGCGTCTTTATCACAAGAAAGGATCGATAAAATGAGTAACGGTATTTTAGCTCCTGAAAAAGGGACATGGGTTCTCTTAAGCTTTATTGCTTTCTTCGCTGTGATTATTGCGGTAAATGCTGTTTACATTATTACAGCTGTGAACAGCCATAGTGGCGTCATCACGGATAAGCCCTATGAGAAGGGGTTGGCTTATGATGAAACGCTTGAAAGCGCAAAATCCCAGCCAGAGTTAAATCAAAAAGCAAACTTCAAAAATGGTGTTTTACGCTGGGAATTAAAAGCTGCTGATGGAGTGCCTATTGATGCAAAAGTGACAGCCCATCTGGTGCGCCCTGTCAAAAAAGGCTATGACTTTGATATTACATTTGATCATAAAGGAAACGGTATTTATGAAGCAAAGCCGGATTTACCTTTGAAAGGGAAATGGGAAGCCCAACTGAAAGCACAATGGGACAAAACCTCGCAATACAAGACACGCCTGACAATCATAGCGGAATAAACCAAACCGAAGAAACTGGCTATGAAACACTCGCTGCAAAAGCGCAAGATGGCAATTGGAATTTATCCATTTTAGTGCAGGGCGTGACATGCGCATTATGCATTCAGAAAATTGAATCAGCTCTCAATGCTAGGCAGGAAGTCAAAACCGCGCGCCTGAATTTTTCTGCCAAGCGGCTATATATTGAATGGGAAGGGGATGCTGCAAGCGCTAATGATTTTATCAAAATAGTTGAAAATCTTGGCTATGGCGTGCAGCCTTATGATGAAAAATCATTAGAAGAAGGCACAAAATCCGAAGAGCGGTTTTTATTGCTTTGTTTAGGCGTTGCAGGCTTTGCTATGGGCAATGTGATGTTGCTCTCGGTTGGAATCTGGAGCACCACTGCAGAAACTATGGGCATGGGCACACGCGAATTGCTGCACTGGATATCAGCGCTAATTGCCATGCCCACAATTGCCTTTTCCGGCAGGCCATTTTTCCGGTCAGCGCTGAAAGTTTTGAGAACTGGCCATACAAATATGGATGTACCTATTTCATTGGCACTAATTCTCGCCAGTGGAGCAAGTCTCTTTGAAACAATTAATGGCGGTGAGCATGTCTATTTCGACTCGGCGGTGATGTTGACTTTTTTCCTGCTGATCGGGCGTTATCTGGATTTTAAGGCAAGAGATCATGCGCGTTCTTCTGCACATAATCTGTTGCAGAGCTTTCAGGGCTTTGCAACTGTTTTACAAAATGATCAAACCAAACGCGTTTTAATTCGTGATCTCAAAGAAGGCATGATGGTTAAGATCGCAGCCGGAGAAAAATTTCCGGTTGATGGCATCATCAAAAGCGGAGCAAGTACCGTCGATACATCATTAGTCACAGGCGAAACTTTGCCACGGGAAATCAAAATAGGGCAAGAGGTCTTTGCAGGTACCATGAATATTGCCGCGCCAGTAACCCTGACGGTCTCAAAGGCTGCCGATGATTCGTTGCTCTCTGATATTGTACGCTTGATGGACAAGGCTGGACAAGCACAAGCTTCTTATGTGCGTTTAGCCGATAAGGCAGCGCGGCTTTATACGCCAGTGGTGCACACTATGTCTGGCGCAACATTTTTAGGATGGATATTTCTGGGCGGGATTATCTGGCAAGATGCGTTGATGATCGCCATCACGGTTTTAATTATCACTTGTCCCTGTGCTTTGGGGCTGGCTGTTCCTGTTGTGCAGGTTTTGGCCACAAGCAAACTCATCAAGAAGGGCGTGTTTGTAAAATCAGGTGATGCTTTAGAAAGACTCTCTGCCATTGATACGGCTATTTTTGACAAAACCGGAACTTTGACTGAAGGAGAGCTGAAATTAAAAAATGTACCAGATAAGAAAGCATTTCAACTAGCAGCCTCTTTGGCTAGCCACAGTTTGCATCCACTTTCCAAAGCTCTGACCAAGGCTTATGAAGGACAACTGCTTCAGCTTGATGATATTCAGGAACATGAAGGGCAGGGGCTTTCTGCCATATACGAAGGTCAAACTATAAAGCTCGGTAGCCGCACATGGTGCGGAGATAAAGGGGCGAAGCCCTCAGGTTTTGTAGAATTATGGTTGAATATTGATGACTCAAAATATTGCTGTTTTTACTTTGAAGATACACTTCGGAGTGATGCTAAAAACGTGATTAATCACCTAAAGTCAGCCAATATAAAATCCTTTCTTGTCTCTGGCGACCGCAGAGAAGTTGCTGAAAGAATTGGACAAGAAGCTGGTATTGAAAAAATATATGCCGAGCAAACACCTCTGCAAAAATATAAAATATTGGAAAATTTACAAAAAGAGGAGCACAAAGTTCTCATGGTAGGGGATGGCTTAAATGATGCACCTGTTCTTAAAAGTGCTTATGTCTCTATTGCGCCGGGTACTGCGATCGATATGGCACAAAATGCCGCGGATATTATTTTCACAGGGGATAAACTTGGCCCAGTTTACGAGATATATAAAACTGCCCGAAAAACACAAAACCTTGTGAAACAGAATTTTGCCTTGGCAATTCTCTATAATATTATAGCAATCCCCTTAGCTATTATGGGCTATGTAACACCTTTTATCGCGGCTTTGGCGATGTCAGGATCATCTTTGCTTGTGATCGCCAACTCTTTCCGGTTAAAATTGGGTACATGAGCGTTCTTATTTATCTTATCCCCATTGCATTATTCCTAGGCCTTATAGGGCTAGTAGCCTTCATATGGACACTCAAATCCGGTCAATATGAGGATTTGGAAGGTGCAGCGCACAGAATATTATTGGATGATGATGAAAAAACCGATGATTAATTGACTCTTATCAAGTATTATCAGATTCATTCGAGTACTATCCTGTCCAAGTTTATTTTTCTAAAGGGGTTTTTACTATGAAAAAAGTTATGAGAACGGCTTTGTTGGCCGGTGTTGCGTTGACAACGTTAAGTCTTCCGTCATACGCGAAAGATCTTGGTGAAGGTTATTTCGCCAAGGAAAGATTTCAGATTCGTCTCAGAGGTATTGGCGTTTTTGCGGACGGAGATGGCATTGTAGACGGTACATCATTAGGAACAGATGTTGGCCATGCGGTTACGCCTGAAGTTGACCTGACATATTTCTTCACAGAAAACATTGCAGCCGAGTTAATTGCCGCCACCGCGCAGCATTCATTGGATGCTGGCACGCTTGATCTGGGTGAGACATGGATTTTACCCCCGACACTGACTTTGCAATATCACTTTATGCCTGATGAAAAGTTCAGCCCATATATTGGAGCAGGTATCAACTATTCATACTTCTACGGTGAAGATGATGGCACGGGCTTTAACGACCTTGACGTAGAAGGTGGTTTCGGCCTTGCTGCACAGGCTGGTTTCGATTACTGGATCAATGATAATTGGGGTATTAACTTTGATGCCAAATATATCAATCTGGAAGTCGATGTTGATGTTAACCTTGGCGCAACACCTCTTCAGGCCAATAATGTTGACCTGAATCCATGGATTGTTGGCGCTGGCGTATCTTACAGATTCTAAGATATAACCTGATAATAAAATTTTTGTCCTTCCGAAACTTAAAATCGGAGGGGCATTTTTTTTGCAGTAAAATTAAGCTATTACACTTGCACAATTTTTCCTTTGTGTTAATTTTATAGCATAATTAATTCTTTTAGATTTAGGCGGTCACGATGAAAAAGAAAATCATCGCTTATACAGCACTTGCCACTGCGTTTTTATACCCTGTCCATTCCTTTGCTGCATCAGATGATTTTGATGTCGAGCTTTCTGCAAATATTGGTTTTGTAACCGAGTATTCATTCCGCGGTATTGCTCAGTCAGATGAGCATCCAGCGGTTCAGGGTGGTTTTGATATCTCTCATGATAGCGGTTTATATGCCGGTATTTGGGGGTCAAATGTTGATTTCAATGATAGTGACGAAGCTAATGTAGAAATTGATTTCTATGCGGGCTACGGCAATGCATTTCATGATATCAACTACGATATCGGTGTAATTTACTATGCCTATCCTGGCGCAGATAGCTCTCTTAATTATGATTTTTGGGAAGGCTCATTGGCTGTTGGTTATGATTTTGAGATATTCTCGGCATCGGCTTCTGTGAACTACTCGCCGGAATATTTCGGGGATAGCGGCGATGCACAATATTATGCATTGAATGTCGATGTTCCATTGCCGCATGATTTCTCTTTATCCGGTCATGTAGGGTATCAGGAAATTGACGATAACGCTGCATTTGGTGTTCCCGATTATACAGACTGGTCTGTGGGCTTGGGATACACATATGCTGGCTTTGATTTGTCACTGCAATATGTAGATACAGATCTGGACGAGCCAAGCGAGTGCGCCGATGGCTGTGATTCCCGTGTGATTTTTGGAATATCCAGAAGCTTCTGATAAAAAGGCCTTTTTAAGTTCTTAAAGAAAATGCCAGCCCCCTGAGGGGACTGGCGTGAGTCTTGAGTTGAGGTGGGCTAGAAATGTGTTTAACTAGTAAATGCGTAAAAATCTGAATTCCAAAATCTGTTTCGTGTATTATGTCATTGCAAATGGCGTGCCAGTTTAAAAATTGTTTAATAACAATGACTTATATTTTATGGTCATAGAATATTCTCAAAATCGAACGTTCGAAAATGAGAATACATCCGTAATTTTCTCAAAATCAAACGCTTCTTTAATCATTTTTGTGGGATAATAACTATGTTATGTCACAGCAAATTTTAATAGTTGAAGATGATCACCTCCAGCGCCAGATGCTAGTCACGTTGCTTCAACGAAAGTTGGAATATCAATCACTTGAGGCTTCTAATGGCCGTGAGGCTCTGAAAGTGATGGAATCAGAGCCGGGGAAAGATGTTAAGTTGATAATTATGGATATACAGATGCCAATCATGAGTGGCATGGAAACGCTTGAGGTTCTCAAACAAAAATACCCCTTTATCCCTGTCATTATGCTGACGGGGAGCAAAGATATTAATGACGCCGTGTGGGCGATGAAACTGGGGGCTATAGATTTCCTGACCAAGCCTTATGAAGGCGAACGCATGGTTATTACGGTACAAAATGCCCTGAAAATCAGCACATTATCGCGTGAAGTCTCAAGGCTTAAGAGTGAAAAAGAAGGCAGGTTTACCTTTGAAAACCTGATCGGCTATGAGGATGGCTTATCAAAAACCGTTACTTTGGGACGAAAAGCCGCAGATTGTGACCTGCCCGTCCTGATCACTGGGGAAACGGGAACAGGTAAAGAAGTCTTTGCGCGGGCCATTCACGGTGAAAGTTCCCGTGCAGGAAAACCTTTTATAGCTGTGAATTGCGGGGCAATCCCATCTCAATTGGTTGAAAGCACTTTATTCGGGCATGAGAAAGGCGCGTTCACAGGCGCTACGGATAAGGCAATCGGAAAATTCAGAGAAGCCGATGGCGGTACAATCTTTCTCGACGAGGTTGGGGAATTACCGCTTGATACACAAGTGAAATTGCTGCGTGTGTTGCAGCAAAAAGAAGTCGAGCCTGTTGGTGCAGGAAAGCCAATATCAGTAAATGTCCGTATTTTATCAGCTACTAATCGTGATTTGGAAAGCGAAGTAAGCGCAGGAAATTTCAGAGAAGACTTGTTTTTTCGGTTGAATGTTCTCCCAGTCCATGTGCCATCCTTGCGCGAACGCGCAGAAGATATTCCATCCTTAGCGCATCATTTCATAGAGCGTTTTTGTGCAATGGAAGGCGGTCTGCCAAAAGATATATCCCAAAAAGCACTCTCACATTTGACGGGCTATGATTGGCCGGGCAATGTGCGTCAGCTTGAAAATATTATGAATAGAGCAATGGCACTCGCGGACAACAATATTCTGGAGCTAGATGATTTCTCCAGTTTGTTATCCGGTAAAGACATACCTACATTGAACATCGTTACTGAAACGCGCCAAGCTATAAACCTTATCACGGATGATGGAGGCTTCAAGCCCATGCAAAAAATCGAGGATGAAGCCATTCAGCTTGCCCTCGAGCATTATGATCATAACATCACCCAAGCCGCAAAAGCTTTGGGTATGGCCAAGTCGACCTTTTATAAAAAGATAAAGTCATAATCACACTTGTGCTTAATGCCTGATTTGTTTTACCTTTTCCTGTAGCATAACACAGGGAAATCGTGGCATGCCGGTGCAAAAAATATCAGCAGGAATTTATATTGATGGTTCCGATCCGGTCAGGGAAAGTGGAGAATTGACCATTCACGGGCGTTGTCTGACTTTTACCAATGAAAACCGTGAAGTAAGTTTCTCAACAAGCAATATCGAAGTGACTTTTGGTGGTACAGCGAAAAGAGTGGCGTATCTCAAAGACAAGATGCAGGGCCATATGACACTTCATGTGACAGATTTTGATTTATTCAAACACGAAGCCTTCAAGAAGCATGCCTCGGCCAAAGGGGCTGTCAAAGAACGTAAAAAACACCACTTTGCCCTAATATTTTCTTTCGTGGCTTTGGCCTTGGCCGTTCTGGTGCCTTCCTATTTTGTCTTTGTCGAGCGGACAATTGTCGCAGGGTTTATCGCCAAAAATGTGCCTTATGAGACAGAAAAATCTCTGGGTGATCAGATATTCAACCTGCAATTTGCTGGTGGCTCAGCCATGGTTGATGATCCCGAAATCATGGCAGAATTTAATACACTTATTGCGCCTTTATTATCAGTCGCCGAAAAAGGTGAATATGATTTTCAGGTTCATTTGATGAAAAGCCCTGAAGCTAATGCATTTGCAATGCCGGGCGGACATATTGTTGTGCTGACTGGATTAATTGAAAAATCCGATAAACCCGAGGAGTTACTCGGGGTTTTGGCTCACGAAATGGCGCATGTTACACAAAGACATAGCCTCAAGCAGATTATCTCGGATTTAAGCGGCAGAATTCTATTCAGCATTCTGGCATCCGGTATGAGTGATCTGGTTTACACAATCGGGGATCAGGGCAGATATTTACTCGCGCAGAAATATTCCCGCGCTCAGGAAGAAGAAGCCGATGAATATGGGTTTGATTATCTATTGCAGGCGGGGATTTCTCCGGCTGGACTCATAGAGTTCTTTGAAAAACTCAAGGAAGACGATATGCTGGACGGCATTGAAATAGCGAATCTCTTGAGTACGCATCCAGCCAGCGAAAAACGCATAGAAAATCTGAGTGCTATGATGCAGCAATATAAAGGGGAATACGCGCCAATAGATTTCGCGTATGAGGATTTAAAGCAGAAAATATCGGATTTAGAAGATTAAACGGCAAAAGAGGTAAAACATGAAATGTAAAATAGAAGGCAAACCATCCTTTTCCTATATAGAGATGACTTTGGATCCCGGGCAGAGCATCGTGGCTGAATCCGATGCGATGGTGAGTATGGATGTCGGCATAGATATGAAAACCAAATTCAATGGTGGCTTTTTCACAGGCCTAGCAAGAAAGTTTTTTGGTGGTGAGACACTATTTATCAATACATTCACGAATAAGGCCTCTCAAGAACAAAAAATTGTCTTCACCCAGCCAACACCCGGTGACATTCACCAGATCAAACTGGATGGGGAAGATAAATTCATCCAGCCTGGCGCTTATTTATGTTCAACAGAGGGCATAAGCATAAAAATCAAATGGGCAGGGTTTAAATCATTTATCGCCCGTGAAGGTCTGTTTCGTCTTTTGGCAACGGGTAAAGGCTATTTATGGATTGGCGCATATGGTCATATTTACGAAAAAGAAATTGACGGCGAATATCTGGTCGATACCAGCCATTTAGTGGCCTATGATCCTTCTATGTCTATGCACTTGCAACTTTCTGGCGGTTTGATTTCCAGCATGACAAGTGGTGAGGGGTTCTTAACGCGCATGAACGGCAAAGGCACACTTTTGCTGCAAAGCCGAAGCTTGAGCGGCTTGGCCTCTTATCTAAATCCAAGAATTTAAACGGGAAGGACACGTAAACAATGAAAACGGAAATATTACAACGTCCGGCCAATACAATCGTCAAGTTAGAGCTTAATGCCGGAGAAGAATTAACCGCAGAAGGTGGCTCTATGGTGGCAATGTCACCGGGCTTGAGCGTTGAAACCACAACGCATAAACGTGGTAAACGCAGTTTACGCAAAGCCGGTAAAAGGCTGCTGGCTGGTGAATCTCTGTTTATGAACCATTATAAATGCGAAGCCGATAAGGCTACGTTATTTCTTGCGCCTACACTAAGCGGCGATATTGTTCACCGTCCTTTAGAGAATGGCAAAACCCTGATCGTACAAGGCTCGTCCTTTGTTGCGCATTGGGGAAATGTCGATATGGATATGAAGTGGCAAGGCTTTAAATCCTTAATCGCCAAGGAAGGTATGTTCTGGATCAAGCTTAGTGGCTCGGGTGAGTTATTACTAAATGCTTTTGGCGCAATATATCCAGTAGATGTTGATGGTGAATATATTGTTGATACCGGCCATATCGTGGCCTTTGAAGAAGGGCTTGATTTCAAACTCTCCAAGGCCGGATCAAGCTGGATGGGGTCATTCATGGGTGGAGAAGGTTTCGTCGCCCGTTTCAAGGGTAAGGGGCGATTATGGTGTCAAAGCCACAATCAGTCAGCCTTCGGCTATATTCTCGGCCCGATGCTCAGACCGCGATAATTTAAAAAAGGATTTATTTGTTATGGCTATGGAACAAAATGCACAGATCAAACCCGTAGATATTGACGGGGAAGTCATGGAAACATTGAATTTACCCAAGGAATTTGAACATGAAATTCAAGGGCGTCCTGATTTTGCCCGATTGAGTGTTCAACTTAAGGCCAATGAGAAAATCAAGGCTGAGGCTTCGGCAATGGTTTCAATGGACACGAATATTTCTATGAAAACCAAATTCAAAGGCGGTTTCAAAAGATTTATGGGGGGTGAAAGCCTGTTTATCAATGAATTCACAGCTGAGCAATTCCCCGGTGAGATTACCTTCGCCAGCGGCTTGCCCGGCGATATTTATCATTATCATCTGGATGCCGATAAAGAAGATGCACTTTTCCTTCAAAGCGGCGCGTTTTTGGCAGGTGGCATGGGCGTGGATGTCGCCACAAAATTTCAAGGCCTCGTGAAGGGTTTTTTTGCAGGTGCTGGATTATTCATGATCAAATGTACTGGCCATGGCGATGTTTTCTTTAATTCCTATGGCGGTATTGTCGAAATCGAAGTCGAAGATGAATACACAATCGATAATAACCATATTGTTGCCTTTACAGAAGGTCTGGAATATAAGGTCACCAAGTTTAGCGGCTATAAATCTCTGTTTTTCTCTGGTGAAGGCTTTGTTACAAAGTTCTCAGGGAAAGGGAAGGTCTGGATTCAAACCCGTAAGCTTCCGGCTTTTGCAAAGTGGATTTGGCCATTCCGTCCAAGCAAGAATAATAACTAACGCCATAGATAGGCAAGTAAGATAAATATCCTGATGTGCACTAATAGAAATTCTTGCTACATGTTCAAGAATTTGTGACAATAATGGGATGAAAAAGAAAATAATTCTGGTCGATGATGATCGTAATATTCTGACATCTGTTTCCATGGCTCTGGAGGCAGAAGGTTTTGATGTTGAAACCTTCAATGATGGAGAGTCAGGTCTGGGAGGAATTTTAAAGGGTAAGCCTGACATGGCTATACTTGATATTAAGATGCCACGCATGGATGGTATTGAAGTGCTATCGAAATTAAGAGAAACGTCCCAAATACCAGTTATTTTTTTGACATCAAAAGACGATGAAATAGATCAGGTTATTGGTCTTAGGATGGGGGCAGATGACTATATAACAAAACCTTTTTCACAAAGATTACTGCTTGAACGCATAAAAGTATTGCTTAGGCGGCAAGATATTATGAACGGAGCAGAAAGTGAAGTTAAGGAAGAGAAAAGTGATGAAACTATTAAATACGGGGATTTATACTTGGATGATTCACGGCATCTTTGTACATGGAAAGGTCAGCCAGTCAATTTAACTGTAACTGAGTATTTGCTCGTAAAATCTTTGGCAATCAGGCCTGGACATGTTAGAAACAGAGACCAGTTGATTGATATGGCTTATGGTGAGAATATATACGTCGATGATAGAACAGTGGATTCACATATAAAACGTGTCAGAAAAAAATTCAAAAAAATTGATGACGACTTCGACAGAATCGAAACCCTCTACGGGATCGGGTACAGATACCGAGAAGAGTAAGCGCTGGTTTCGTATTGGTGGTCAAAAGGGTGAAATCGAACAGCTTTTCGATTTGTACTGGGGTGGCAGCGAACGCAGAATAACAAAACTTACCCTACGCATTATTGGTATTAATATCATTGCTCTTTTTACATTGCTCATAGGCTTAGTCTATCTCAGTCAATATCAAGAAAAATTGGTTACTTCAAAACTTGAAATCTTCCGAAGCGAAGTTTTTTTGATTTCAAATACCTTAATGGAAGGCGCTTTGTTATCATATATTGAGGGCAACCAGATGCATAAAAGAATATCAAAAGATGAAGCTGTTGATATTGTTAGTCGTCTTGGTCTTGCATTAGGTAAACGAATTTTGGTGTTTGAAAGTAATGGAGAGCTTCTGGCCGATTCAAGTATTGTAGATAAATCTCAAGAAAATCAGAATATCTATACTTTTCTAGAGCCAAAACAAAAATCAGATGAGCTACAAAGTCTTGAAATTTTGAAACAAGCTGGGCGTTTTTTGTTAAACATATTACCTAATGTTGTAAACCTTAGAGTTTATGAAGGTATTAATTCGACAAATGGTTTTGATTATCCAGATGTCGTCGATGCGTTTAAACGTCAACTAAGTATGACTGCATGGCAGTCTCCCGAGGATCAGGGGCATTATATTCTTACTGGTTCTATGCCTGTATTTGATGGAAAGCGCATTATTGGGGCGATTCTGGTCGTTCATACGGCAGATGAAATCAGGGAAGCTATGGGAGAGGCTTGGTATGATATTTTTAAAATTTTTCTGATGACTTTTTTAGTTACAATTTTGATTTCAATTTATTTATCCGGTGTGATTGCAAGTCCTCTAAAAAAATTAGCTTCGGCAGCTGAGAATGTCAGGCGAGGAAAAATGACCTATGATGACATTCCGGATATGCGGGATAGAAATGATGAAATTGGTGAACTTTCGGTGGTGCTACGTGAAATGACACAAGCTCTATGGGAACGCATGGATACTATTGAGTCTTTTGCAGCAGATGTGTCCCATGAAATTAAAAACCCGCTTACATCTTTAAAAAGTGCTGTAGAAACAGCATCAAAAGTGAAGAAAAAAGAGGATCAGGATAAACTGCTCTCAATTGTACAGCATGATATTGAGCGCTTGGACAGATTGATCACAGATATTTCCAATGCGTCTAAACTTGATGCTGAATTGTCTCGTGAAAAATTCGATGTTCTAGATTTGGGTAAAGTCCTTAGGAATCTTGTCGATATGTATAAAGACCCACTGGAGCGTGAGCAGCATAATGACAAAGACAAGGTTGTTAAGGCAATTAAGGATGGTGTTAAAATTGAATTACGGTTGTCTGACAAGGTCGTAAAAATACTCGGAAGTGAAGGCAGGCTTACACAAGTTTTTCATAATATTTTATCGAATGCACTTTCATTTTCACCAATTGGTTCGACTGTGCACATTAAAGTTGAAAAAAAGTCTAAACGCGTCAGTATATTTTTTGAAGATTGTGGCCCCGGCATTCCGGAAGGTAAATTAACAAATGTTTTTGAACGGTTTTATTCGGAACGACCCCAGCATGAAGATTACGGCAATCACTCAGGTTTAGGGCTTTCTATATGTAAGCAAATTGTTATGGCTCATAATGGGATGATTTTTGCCGAAAACATAAAAGATAATCAAAACAAGATCAAAGGAGCAAGGTTTGTTGTGATCTTGAATACAGTATGAGTGAGCAGAAAACCTTTATTCAGCAAGAACACGAGGGACGCCCTTTAATTATTACAGGTTTATCTGGTGCAGGAATTTCTTCGGTCCTTAAGGTTCTTGAAGACTTTCATTATGAAGTCTTTGATAATTTTCCGCCAACTCTGATCAAGGATTTACTAGAAAGAACCGAGCCACATCATACAAATATAGGGGCAAACATTGCTATCGGGATTGATACAAGAACGCGGGGATTTTCACCGGATTCAATTCTCGATACTGTGCAGTCACTAAAGGCGCGGTTAGTCTATATAAAATGTGATGATAATGTGCTTCAAAAACGGTTTACAGAAACGCGACGCCGCCATCCGATGGCCCAGCAAAAATCCTTGCTCTACGGGATAAAAACTGAAAAGGAAATGATGGCATCTCTATCTGATGCCGCAGATTTTATCATTGATACCTCTGAAACCTCAATCCACGACTTGCGCCACATTCTGGAAGGCTTCTTTATATCAAAGCCAGAAAAGAATATGGCTGTCACTTTGATGTCATTTGGTTTTCGTAGAGGTATTCCCAAAGAGGCCGATATTTTGATGGATGTGCGTTTTCTTAAAAATCCGCACTGGGATAAAACTCTAAAACCACTGACAGGGATGGACAAAAAAGTAGGCGAATATATCAAGCAGGATAAAGCCTTTGACGAGTTTTTGGAGAATTTTAAAAAATTATTATCACCTTTACTGCCTCTTTATGCGCATGAAGGAAAAAGCTATTTGACCGTAGCTGTTGGATGTACGGGCGGTAAGCACCGTTCGGTTTTTACGATTGAAACACTTAAGACGTGGTTTGAAAAGCAAGATATTAATGTCTATGTGGAACATCGGGATATCCCGAAATAACTAGCCAATATAGCCGCCATAAAGTAAGCCTAGCAATAAACTTCCAAGCAAGATTCTATATATTGCAAAGACTCTAAAGCTTGATTTTTCCAGAAACTTCATCATAGCTGCAATCGCAATTAAGCCAGAGACAAAAGATAAAATCACGGCAATCAGTGCATCAAATCCCAAAGAAAAATCATCGGCTTTTATAACATCTATACTCATCAATGCGCCTGCACCACTAATGGCTACAATTGATAGTAATAAAGAGTAATGTGCGCTTTCAGTTCGGGAAAACCCTAAAAAACGCGCTGCCGTCATGGTAATCCCGGATCGGCTTGTCCCCGGAATAAGCGCCAGCATTTGAGCGCAACCAATCACAACAGCGTCTTTCAAGGTCAAATTCTCGACTGTTTTATTGTCTGAAAATTTTTCATCTGCATACCATAGAATGATCCCGAAAATGACAGTTGCCCACGCAATAACATATAGTGTTTTCAACCAGTCAGGCTCTAAAGCATGGAGCGCAAGACCAAATAAAATGACCGGAATAGAGCTTGTCACAACAAATAAAGCCAGCTTGGCATTCGGGGTCAGACCCTTGCGGGTCAGAATATCAACTCCACCTAAAATCATTTTGTAAACATCTTTACGAAAATAAAGCAAAACAGAAAATAGAGTGCCGACATGAACCGCAATATCCATGGTCAGGTTTTCTGCATCCCATTGATCGCAATGATCGGTAAAGCAATGAAACAGACCCAAATGCCCACTGGAGCTGACAGGTAAAAATTCTGTCAGCCCTTGGATAATGGCAAGAATGACGATGTAATAAAAAACCATATTAAAAATCCCGAGAAATGGGTTTGACTCTGATCGCCAATCACGGTGAAATAAGACCGTGCAATTAAATTCTGTATACGTGTAATCAAACGCAAGAGCAAGACGAATGGTATATGTTATTGGCTTTATAGGCTTCATATTAGGATTTATCGCAGGGCAAGGTTTACTCTTTTTTATGCTACGAAACGTATCCAATGAAGATCTTCTGGAGGATAAGTATTTGAAACTAAAGTATGGGATCCTGAACTGGTTGATTGCCGCCGGTGGAGCTTATTATGCTGTGTTTATTTATGAACATTATAATTTTTAACGTTAATTAATTGTGTGAAGAACAAGGAGAAAGAAATGAAGAAACTGATTTTAACAATCATGGCTATTTTATGTGGCGCTACGGCAAGTCCGGCTTTTGCAGAAGATACGAAAACAGGACCGGAACATTACGAGTTTGATACAGTCCATACTCAAATCATATTTTTTGTAGACCATGTTGGTTTTTCAAAGTCTGAGGGCGAATTTACTGATTTTGGTGGTCATTATATTCTTGATCGCAAAAACCCCGAAAATTCATCCGTAGAAGTTACTATTGATACTGCTAGTATTGATATGGATGATGAAAAATGGGACGCGCATATGAAAAATGAGGATTTTTTCAATGTCGAAAAATTCCCTGAAATGACATTCAAGAGCACAGGAGTTAATGTGACCGGAGATAATACTGCAGAAATTACAGGTGACCTGACATTGCTTGGTGTCACCAAGCCTGTAACGTTGAATGTGACACATAACAAATCAGATAAGCATCCCTTTAGTGGTAAATTCGTAAGCGGTTTTTCTGCTACAGCCAATCTAAAACGCTCAGAATTTGGTATGAATTACGGTTTGCCTGCAATCGGAGACGATGTTGAAATCCGCATTGAAGTTGAAGGCATTCGTAAAGAAGAACAGTAATATCATATGCAACAAAGCTATCATAAGCTATCGAAACTAATCCATTGGGCAACGGCACTTATTATTTTTGTGCTGTTGCTCGTGGGTTTTAATATGACCGCAATGGAGTATAGTGATGATAAAATTCAGCTCTATAACCTGCATAAATCATTTGGAATTTTGGTCCTGATTTTGCTGGTGTTGCGAATTGCAATGCTCGTGATAAAGGGAAAGCCGAAATCTCTTCCAACCCATAAGTCTTGGGAAAAGGGGCTTTCTCACCTGGTCCATGTTTTGCTTTATCTCGCACTTTTGGCGATACCGTTAAGTGGCTGGATCATGTCTTCGGCTGGTGATTTCCCTGTTAAGTTTTTTGGCCTTACTTTGCCCCCGATTACGACAAAAAATGAAAACCTCTTCGAGCTTAGTGAAGAGGCGCACGAGATCATGGCGCTTTGCCTGATAGCGATTGTCGGATTGCACATTCTTGGGGCATTAAAACATCATTTTATTGATCGTGATGAAACACTTAAGCGTATGACTTCGCCATCATTTGGAATGAAGGCCGGTATATTTTTGACATTAGCTGTCGCATTATTATTTGCGCCTTCAGTGTATAAGGCCGGCGAAGAAGTGTTGCATGAATTAAGTGAAGAGGAGCATCGTGAGCACGAAGAAGATGCACATGAGGAAAGGGCTGAGCTAAAAACTGTGTCTGATAAAATTAAAACAGCTTCAGTAACCGCTTGGGATGTTGATCAAGAAGCCAGTATAATCAATATTAGTGTTGTACAAAGCGGCGCACCGTTTTCTGGTCATTTTAGCGATATCGCAGGCGATATTTTCTTTGATCCTGAATTTTTGGATCAAAGCTCTGTATATATTAAAATTCCAGTGGCGACTTTAGAGACAGGCAGTAGCGATCGTGATGCTCAGGCGCAATCCGAAGATTGGTTTTATGCTAAAGAATTTCCGTATATCATTTTTGAATCAAAGAGTTTCGAAAAGGCAGAAGAGTCAAATAAATTTATCTCGAATGGCGAACTATCGATTCGCGGCGTAACGATGCCGATTACCTTACCATTTGAATTGCTAATTGAGGAAAGCAATAGCCAGCAAGATGCTGTAATGAAAGCTGAAATTGTCTTAAATAGGCTCGATTTCGGTGTTGGTCAGGGTGAATGGAAAAAAACAGATACGATAGAAAATGAAGTTTCGCTCACAATAAATCTTCAGGCGCATGCACAATAATAAACCGTTGAATAACAATGGGTTATAGTGCTTATCGTTATTTTGTTGTTAGCGTGCCCGTATTCCGCTTTGCATATTGGAAACAGTAAGTTAGACTGTTTTTTATGAGAATTCTTTATCATTTTTGGCTGCATCCTTTTTCGCGCAAAGTTCGTGTTGCGTTGAATGAAAAAGGGCTGGAATATGAGCTAAAACTAGAGAAAGTCTGGGAAAGACGAACCGAATTTCTAATCATGAATCCGGCAGGCGATGTGCCTGTTCTGGTTGAAGAGGACGGGACTATATTAGCTAATTCTCTTGTGATCTGCGAATATCTTGATGAAATATACGAGCAAGCATGCCTGATTGGAAAAGACCCCGTTCAAAGAGCTGAAACGCGTCGTTTAATCAACTGGTTTGATCGTAAGTTCAGCTCTGAAGTGACCGATCACCTCTTGGGTGAGAAGGTTACGAAAAGCTTTTTGAATATGGGCGAACCTCACGGACCTTCGGTAAGGGCAGGTCTAACAAACATTCACTACCATCTTGATTATATTGGATTTTTGACGCAGCGCAGAGAGTATTTGGCTGGGCCTGAATTTTCTCTGGCTGACATTGCTGCTGTATCTCATTTATCAAGTATTGATTATATTGGTGATGTGCCGTGGGATGAACATAAGGCCGCCAGAAACTGGTATGAAAAGGTAAAAGCCAGGGAGAGTTTTCAGGAAATTTTAGAAGAAGATATTCCGGGCGTCAAAAGAGTGATACCTTACGCAAAAAGCGCGTGAGAAATAATAAGCGGGAATGGTGAAATGAAAAAACATCTATTTTGTTTTGGATATGGATATAGTTGCGACTACCTTATGAGGGAGCTTTCCCCATCAGAAGGGTGGAAGATATCCGGCACAACACGGGATCATGACAAGAAAAGAGAATTGCGAGAGCAGGGGATAAAATCCTATATCTTTGATTTTGATGTGCCCTTGCCTGACCCCTTATTCATTTTGGGGGATGTAACACATTTGCTGATTTCGATTCCCCCTGATAGTGAAGGTGATCCGTGCTTTAATCAATATCTGCAAGATATTATCGAATTGCCGAAACTTGAATGGGTTGGGTATTTGTCCACTACGGGAGCCTATGGTGATCGTAACGGTGGTCCGGTTGATGAAACTTCGGAAGCGCGTCCCTCTACTAAGCGCGGTTCTCGTCGTTGGAAGGCCGAGCAGCAATGGCTGTCATTATTCAAGCAATATAATATCCCTGTCCATATTTTCAGGTTGGCCGGTATTTATGGGCCGGGGCGTAGCGCATTAGATTCTATCCGTGCAGGATTGGCGCGCCGTATCGATAAACCTGGTCATGCTTTTAACCGCATTCATGTCGAGGATATTGCTCAAGTCATTAAGGTCTCAATGGAAAATCCAAAGGGCGGAGAAATTTATAATATCTGCGATGATTATCCTGCGCCCAGTCATGAGGTTATTGATTATGCCTGCCAGCTTATCGGCATAGAATCGCCGCCTCTTATCCCGATCGAAAAGGCTGACCTCGCACCAATTACGCTGAGTTTTTATAAAGATAACAAGCGCGTCAAAAATGATAAAATCAAAAACGAGCTAGGTGTGAGCCTCAAATATCCAACCTATAAAGACGGCCTGAGGGCGTGTCTTGAAGCAGAAAATCAAGAGATTATATCTCAAAGAAATGTAGTTTAATGACTGAATAAGAAGGATAAACCGATGCCTGAATATGATGATAATAATATCTTTGCAAAAATCCTAAGAGGGGAAATCCCTTGCGATAAAGTCTATGAAGATGACCATGTTCTGGCCTTTAAGGATATATCACCCCAAGCGCCAGTTCATATTTTAGTAATTCCAAAGGGGAAGTATGTTTCGATTGTCGATTTCGGGGCAAAAGCCTCGCCCGAAGAGCTAAAAGCATTTTTCTCTGCCGTTGAAACAATAGTCTCCGAGCAAAATATCGTATCTGAGGGCTTTCGCAGTATTGCCAATACCGGCCTGAATGGCGGGCAGGAAGTGCCGCACTTTCACTTGCATCTGCTAGGCGGAAAAAAGATTGGCCCAATGGTTTCTAAATAAGAGAGCTTATACTTCTACACTGCAGCCCGGAAATGGAATAATGTTATTCACAAAACCCTGATCTTGGGCGCTCGCTTTCATATCCAGAACCTCATCCATAATCACGATTTGCGCGCTGATTTGCTTGCGAAGGATATCAATGATCTCGGAGACCAAAGGATAATCCATCTCGTAAGACAAATAACATAAATCCAGTAATGAGTGAAAATCTTCGAGATCCTGTAAGAGATCATAAGAGCCTTTGCTCTCATCTTTATAGGCTTTGATGATTTTTGAGCACTCCCCTTTAAGGAATTTAGGATCAAAGGAAAGCAGGAAGTCGCTTTTGGCAACTTCCATCATCGAGCGCGCAGCATAAAGCAGCGCCGCCCCGGGTGATAAATCACTCATCGTATTATGTATTGAAACAAAGTCCTGTGTATCGGGCGATTTGTTTCGGCTTAAAGCAGAAAGTATAGAGTGTACTTCTAAACCGTTAGTCTTCCATGGCAAAACGTTAAACTCGAGCGAGTTCGTGTTCTGTGCCATAGTCATGTCCTTGTTTGTATCGTCGTATATCATAATAAACTAATTCAGTAGAGAAATAAACTTAAGAATTCGTTAAAATTCTTTAATTAACGATTTTTTTTTGTCATAGTCTTTTTGTGGGTGTGTGAATAAGGAGCAACAAAGGCCTTTTAATTTTGAGATGCAAGAAACGAATTTATTATCTCTGCATTCTGAGCACAATGGGGATGTTAATGTGCACTCCACAATTACCTGCACGCACGCAGATTGATAAGTGTATTCCTCCCAGAGTAACTTCATTAGTTTGGCATTCTGATGCAGAAATTGCCTTTTATGGAAGGCTGGAAATGGAAGAACGGTTGAATTTAATTAAAAATCCAGAAAAGCTTAAGAGAGCAACATTCTTGGTTGAAGAAGCTTTGAAAGGTTTGCCTGAAGGTACAAAAAATCTTGAAATGACTATTACAACGGTCAACTTTTTTTCTAACAATAGTGAATTAATCGGTGGCCGGTATGAGAATGGAATTTTGATATTCGAGCCTGTTGTCAGAAATTCATGTGTATCAAAGCAAGAGGTTTTGAGCTACATGCGTTTGCCATATATTTTTCAGATTGCATTAATATTTGCAGATATTAACTTGATGATAGAAATTTTGTTTAAAAATCGTTTGTTTTTGTGGATCGCAGGGGCATTTTTATTATTTCTTATCATTAAAAGAAAACAAGGAAAGAAAGCTAACTAAATGGTCGCGCGCGTGAACACAGTTGCTTTTCAGGGCATAGAGGTCAAGCCGGTTGACGTGCAGGTGCAGCTCTCGGGCGGACTTCCGGCCTTTAATATTGTAGGTCTTCCTGATAAGGCCGTGGCAGAGAGTAAAGAGCGCGTGCGCGCTGCTCTTCATGCCCTTGGCCTTTCCCTGCCGCCCAAACGCCTCACCGTGAATATGGCCCCTGCCGATTTAAGCAAAGAGGGCAGCCATTTCGACCTGCCCATAGCTCTGGGCTTGCTTGGCGCAATGGGCATTATCCCGAAGGAGGAGCTAGAGGAATATGTCGTGCTGGGTGAGTTATCACTTGATGCAACGATACGTCCTGTATCGGGGGTTCTGCCAACGGCTATCTATGCTAACGAGAATAAAAGAAATTTAATCTGCCCCAAAATTTGCGGCGGTGAAGCCGCTTGGGCAGGGGAGCTTGATATCCTCGCGCCCCATGATCTCCTGCAACTGATCAACCATATCAAAGGCGCGCAAGTCTTAAGCCGCCCCGAAGCCGCTATAGCCGAGGGCGAAGCCTTGCACATTCCAGATTTATCCGAAGTAAAGGGACAGGAAACCGCTAAGCGCGCACTGGAGGTCGCCGCCGCCGGAGGGCATAATCTTCTCCTGATCGGTCCGCCCGGTAGCGGGAAGTCAATGCTGGCGAGCTGCCTTCCCGGCATTCTCCCGCCCCTTAGTCCGAAAGAGGCGCTGGAGCTATCCATGGTGCATTCACTGGCAGGCATTTTGCCCGAAGGCGGCCTTGTCAGGCATCGCCCGTTCCGCGCACCCCACCACTCGGCCTCGCAGCCAGCTCTGATTGGCGGCGGGCAAAAGGTCAAACCGGGTGAGATTTCTCTGGCGCATAATGGTGTGCTCTTCCTTGATGAATTGCCGGAATTCTCGCGCGCCACGCTAGAGGCTTTGCGCCAGCCTCTAGAAACGGGGGATGCTCTGGTTGCGCGCGCCAATGCCCATATCCGCTATCCGGCAAATTTCCAGCTGATCGCCGCGATGAACCCGTGTCGCTGCGGCTATCTTGGTGATCCCGAGATGGAATGCACGAAGGCCCCAAGATGCGGGCTTGATTACCAATCCAAGATTTCTGGCCCTTTAATGGACCGGATTGATATCTGCGTCGAAGTGCCGCCCGTGTCCGTGATTGAGCTACAGGATATTGCCGCCGGAGAGCCATCCGAGAAAATTGCCGCCCGCATCGCCGCGGCAAGACAGATTCAAGAGGACCGTTTTGCTGCCCGAGAGAATCATACCAGAAGCAGAATCAATGCCAGAGCCGATGGCAAGATTCTGGAGGAGATTACCGTGATGGAACCCGAAGCCAAGGACTTGCTCAATCGCTTTGCGGAGCAAAACAGGCTCTCAGCCCGTGGATATCATAGGGTTTTGCGCGTAGCCCGAACCATTGCCGATTTGAACGGCGGGGCAGATAGGCTTGGTAAAAATGAAATATCCGAAGCAATCAGCTATAGGCGGGTAGGTTTAAAATCCTAAAATTATGTTTTATTTGTGTTTTTTGAAGATTTTGCGTTATACTAACGTAGAGCGTGAAATTGCGGGTAAATTCAGAGATTAAGACTCTGATGAGATTAAATAACTAGGTGGCAATAAAATATGAGTTTAACATTAACGGATCTAGCAAATTACGGTGAGCGTAACCAGAATTTTGAAACAGAGTTCAGGTCCAGAGATCCTGAAGGTGTTTCCAGACCCATCATGAATCACGGTGAAAAACGTTTTGGTGGATATGAAGATAATTTATCAACACTTTTGCCATCTATGGATGTTGATGCATGGCATGCGGCCCAAGCACAAACCGCAGCTGTTTATAGTGATCATACTTCAAACAATGAAGATGTTCTATTCCAAGACGATGATCCAAATGAATCTGTATTAGATGTCCTGACAGAAAACAGCGAAGTTGATTTTGAATCCAAGGCTGAAAATATCAGTGACCTAAAAATTGATGTGAACAAGGCTGAAACGGCAGCCGAGATCAAAAATGACAAGGCAAATAATTACTATGATGATGCTGAAGAGAAAATGGATCAAATGTCACAATTCTGGGATGACCATCAGGCTGTGGCTCAAGAATATCTGGAAATGGCTGTTGATAATCTTCAGGATCAGTTGGATCTGCCGGATAAAAGCAGTGTCGTAAAGCAAATGATGCCTTCAGGTGACCTCGGTAAGGGATCCGCAGCTGTGCAAGTAGGTTCTGGCGGTATGGCTGGTGCTGTGACGGCTGTTGCAGAAGGGGCTACGCAAATTGCCAACCAGAAAGATAACCTTAACAGAGACCAAAAACGTGCTTTGATTGAAGAGATGGTTAAAATTGCTCAATCAAGACCAGCTCTTGATTCTGAAAAAATGGGTAAAGTGCTTTCGCCTGGATCAAATGTTGATGAAATACAGGAAAATCTGGCGCGCCTGTCATCGGCTAAAATGGAAATGTTGGTAACGCAAACAGTAGATCAACAACCGGAATTTCAGGCATTGCAAGATATTAAAATGGCCTTGACTGATGTTCTGGAAAATCATGATTACTTTGCAAATAATTACCACAAAGAAGCCAGCATGGATAAAGTTTTTGCATTGGCAGATGCCGGTAATAATGTTGTTGTTAGCGCATTGAATGATTCATATGAAGTGGAGGTTGGTGCTTCTCATATGGCGTTTGTCGGTGATCACATTGCAAGTTCAGGCGTTGGAGAGCCGGTTACAACACAGAATGCTCAAATTGATGTTTCTTCTATCGCATCAAAGCTCAATGAAAGCCGTCTAGCTCAGCATATGTCCGAGATCAAGAACGAACTTTATGCATATGCACAAAATGCAATTTCTTAACCATAAAAACTATATTTTTTGATTTTTTTAATTCCGTGTTAGGAATTATCCTATATCATGCGCTTAAGAATGCTGTGAAAAATTACATTTGGGCCACAAAAATTGACATATTTTCATCCAATCGAAAAAACAAAAGAGTTTTGTGATCTGGCTATGGCTGCGATAGAAACTTTTGGCCTGATGCCGACACCTGAAAATTATAAATTATGGTTCGTGTATTATTCGGAAGTAGAGCCGGAAGTTAAAAATGCCATTGATCATGTTCTTGATAAAGAGCCAATCAATGACGACATGTGCTCTGAAATATACCAGAAGTTTTTAAGTGCTGAAAATAACAGCAAAGTTGTAGAAAGCGCAGGTAGCCAGATACAAAAAACTATCAATGATGTTTCTGACGCTGTTGCTATGGCTAATGAATGGACAGAAGGATATAATCAAAGCCTCAAAAGAACACAAAAAGGACTTACTGAGGAAAAAACACAAGATGAAATAAACGAAATGCTCGGTGGAATTCTTGACGAAACAAATACGATGCTTCAAAAAAATGCAAGCATGAAAGAACTTCTCAAGCGTTCAAATCTTATCATGCAAGACATGCAGCGTGATCTGGAAATTGCCCGTAAAGAAGCTGTAACAGATGGTTTGACCGGACTTGCAAATCGTAAGAGTTTTGATATGGAGATAGAGCGTTTATCTCAAGCGGTAGCGAGCGGCGAGTGCGATACTTTTTCATTGCTTCTGATGGATATCGACCATTTCAAGGCCTTTAATGATAATTTCGGTCATCAGGTCGGAGATCAGGTTTTAAAACTTGTTTCCAAGACCCTTAAAGACGGAGTTAAGGGGCGTGACCTTGCTTGTCGCTATGGTGGTGAGGAATTCGCTATTTTATTGCCAGACACCCCTCTGGAGGGTGGGCGCCGCGTGGCTGAATATCTCCGTCAGGAAGTTGCAGGTAAAGATATTGTCAATCGGGCAACAGGTGAAAGTATTGCACGGATTACGATTTCAATTGGTGTTGCTGAATATAAGAACCCTGAAAAGCTTGATAATTTGATATCACGTGCGGATGAGGCTTTATATTCTGCCAAAGATAACGGGCGTAATCAGGTTGTCTCCGGTCCGGCAGGCGCACCAAGAAAACAAGCCTGATAATTTTAACGCAATATCACACTTGTTCGTCGGGCTAAAAAGCCGTATCAATAATCCATGCATGATGTGTATGAGATTCACGAAGAACCCGCTACGGCTCAGGAGCAAAATTTTTCCTCTTATCTGGATGGTTTGAATGAAGGCCAATTAGAAGCCGTTGAAACACTGGACGGGCCGGTTTTGGTGTTGGCTGGTGCTGGGACTGGAAAAACCCGCGTTTTGACAACGCGTCTGGCACACCTTCTGAATACGGCTAAAGCCTATCCATCTCAAATTCTGGCCGTAACCTTCACCAATAAGGCAGCCAGTGAAATGAAAGAGCGGATCAGTCATATGATGGGCGGTGCGCCAGTCGAAGGTTGGTGGCTTGGCACATTCCACTCTTTAGCAGCAAGGATGTTACGCCGTCACGCTGATCTGGTTGGACTTTCTAGTAATTTCACAATTCTCGATCCTGATGACCAAGTGCGCTTGCTCAAGCAATTGATGGAAGCCTCAGGCGTAGATACCAAAAAATGGGCACCAAAAGCGATGATCAGCTTTATTGATCGCTGGAAAGATCGTGGATTAATACCATCACAAATAGACCCGCATGAAGTCTCTGAACTGGCTGAGGGCAAGCTACCGGATTTGTACAAACGTTATCAGGAGCGTTTGCGTGCGGTGAATGCTTGTGATTTTGGGGATTTGCTGCTTCATATGATCACCATATTGAAAAATCCGGCGCATCAAAATGTGCTGGAAGAGTACCACAGGCGTTTCCGTTATATCCTCGTCGATGAATATCAGGATACAAACGTGGCACAATATCTCTGGCTTCGATTACTTGCTCAAGGCACAGGCAATATTTGCTGTGTAGGCGATGATGACCAGTCTATCTATGGCTGGCGCGGTGCGGAAGTTGGCAATATCCTGAAATTCGGGGAAGATTTCGAGGGCGCTAAGATCGTTCGGCTGGAGCAAAATTACCGCTCGACGAATAATATCCTCAAAGCCGCCGACTCAGTGATAAAAAACAATACAACGCGTTTAGGAAAAACCCTGTGGTCAGAACAAGGTGATGGCGAGCAGATCAGGGTGTGTGGTCTTTGGGATGGCGAGGCCGAAGCCCGCTGGGTAGGAGAAGAGATCGAAGACCTTCAGCGCGGCGGGGCAAGTCTTAATCAAATAGCTGTTCTTGTGCGCACAGGATTCCAGACTCGCGAATTCGAAGAGCGTTTCTTGAAGCTCGGCCTTTCTTACAAAGTCATCGGCGGGCCGCGTTTCTATGAACGTTTGGAAATCCGCGATGCACTGGCTTATATGCGTGTTATCGTGCAAAAAAATGATGATTTGGCGCTTGAGCGTATTATCAATACGCCAAAACGCGGCATCGGTAATACAACTGTGCAAACCCTTTATGCCCATGCGCGGGCCAAGAACATCTCCCTTAGTGAGGCGGTGATAGACCTGACCCAGACCGAAGAGCTGCGCGCAAAGATGCGCGGCACACTCATGAAGCTGATGGATGATTTCGAGCGTTGGCGCAGCATGCTGGAGACTATGAACCATGCAGAACTTGCCGCACAAGTCTTGGAAGACTCCGGCTATATGCAAATGTGGAAGGAAGATAAAACCCCCGAGGCACCGGGCCGTATCGAAAATCTCAAGGAACTCATCAGCGGCATGCAAGATTATGATTCCTTGCCTGAATTCCTCGAACACGTCGCCCTTGTCCTTGAAAATCAGGATAGCAGCGAAGGCGAGTTTGTAACTCTGATGACATTGCATGGGGCTAAGGGCTTGGAATTTGATTATGTGTTCCTGCCCGGTTGGGAGGAAGGGCTTTTTCCGTCTCAAAAATCTATGGATGAGAATGGCACGAAGGGCCTTGAGGAAGAACGTCGTCTTGCCTATGTCGGGATCACGCGGGCACGTAAGAAAGCTTTTATCTCTTACGCAAGTAGCCGCCGCATATACGGCAACTGGGTGAACGCTATTCCTTCGCGCTTTGTGGATGAACTGCCGCCCGAGACAATAGAAACTGTCAGTCAAAGTGGTATGGTACAAACAGGACGTTCCCGTCATTGGGATTCCAGTGGCTTTCAGGCCAAATCAAAGCCCGCTGCTGCTTCATCATGGGATAAAAAAGTCCAATCCAGCGATGGCACCGTCTTTGCGCGCGGCGATAGGGTCTTCCATAATAAATTCGGCTATGGCAAAATCCTCAATATTGACGGACATAAGCTGGATATTGCTTTCGAAAAATCAGGGAAAAAGCGCGTGATGGATAGCTTTGTCGAAAAGGCATAACTGATTTTTACAGGAGATATAAATGTCCGAAGACTTGCATATTCGTATCAATGCGCTGGAAGCACAATTAAAGGAAGTTAAAACCAACAATATTGATAAGGCTACGCCTATGCTCGGTGTATTCTTGTTTATTGCCTTTATCCTTTTTATTGCCGTATATGCGAATGCACCGGGGATTGAAGATGACGACCGTTTTCGGGCAGGTATCGGTTTCGGATTTTTAGGGGCTATGATTTATGGCGGTGCCTATCAACTTGTCCATGTATCACTCAAAGCAATTGTCGAAGCCATGGCTGCCTTAACATTATTTGTAAATATGGCTATAGGGGCTGTGATCTGGCCCTATTGGGAGTTTTTTGAAGGTGTGGTGATCGGAATGGGAGCGACCGGAGATTCTGATGAGTTAACAGGCCTGACTATCCTATTGATAGCCGTCGTGATGTTCATCTTTAATCTGTTTGCGTTTTTTGTCCTGATTCCGATGGCTAAAATTGCCGGAACAGATATAAATCTTGAATGAGTTAAAATTCAATCTTACCAGCAGCTATGATTTGCCCATAACCACCATTTTGCACAAGAACAGCAATACCATCAATGCCTTCTTTGGTATCAACATGCAGTGTTTTTGGCTGACCGTTCCAGCGTCCTATATTATCATAGGTCAAAACTGAATTCACATATCGGACAGATTTACCGTGATTTTCGCCGCGCTTGATATTTTGTGTCCATTCCTTTTTATACCCGAATGCCCATATATGACTGGAAGGAGTATTATCCATTTCAGGCAAGGATATCTGAATTACATCACCATGTTTTACCAACATGATACTTCTGATAGGTCGCTTTGAAGCTTTGTTCAGAGCTTTTTGCGCATCAAGCTTCCTTGAACCAACAAATTCAATTTCTCCATTGACAATCGTTTGCGGGGTATAGACACGCTTCGTTCCAAAAGAATTAGCATAGCCATGCTGGCGGATATCACTAAATTCTCGTGATAAAGTATCTTTCCAGCCAATATGATCCCAATAGGCCACGTGAAATCCCAAAGCTATAATATTGTCATGTGAAGCAAAGGAGGCTAAAACCTTATCCGCTGGTGGGCAGGAAGAGCACCCTTGAGAGGTAAAAAGTTCAGCGACAATATAGTGGTCACTTTTGATCGTCTCCGAATATGCATTTTGACTATAGAGCAAAATGACGAAGAGGCCGCATATTAATATCAAGCTGGCAAATAGTAATAACTTCATACCTCGTTATTCGTTATTTGATTGAAGAAAGTTTCTAAAAAGTTGCTTTGCTGGTGATTAAACGATCAGGTCATTGAAATAAGCATTTAAATCCGACATAGTAACGAATAATAATCAGGAGTCGAAATATAAGATTATGACTATGAAACAAAAAACAGTCACAGTTTTTGGCGGTACAGGATTTGTCGGAAGCCAGATTATTCGGGAACTTGCAGATCGGGATTTTCTGGTCAAGGTCGCTACGCGCGTACCAGAGCGTGCTTATGATCTCAAACCTTGTGGTTTCGTAGGGCAGATAGTGCCCTTTGCCTGTAACTATAGCGATGATCATAGCATTGCCGATGCGGTAAAGGGTTCGGACTATGTTGTGAATTGCATCGGTATCCTGTTCGAGCGCGGCAAACGTTCTACCTTTAAAAAGGCACATGTTGAAACACCGACAGCAATTGCCAAAGCCTGTGCAGATCAGGGTGTAGAGCGTTTTGTGCATATATCGGCCTTGGGCTGTGATGCCGGAATATCAAATTATGCCAAGACAAAACTGGAAGGGGAAAAAGCTATTCGAGAGGCTTTCCCCGCGGCAACAATCTTGCGCCCGAGTGTGATTTTTGGACAGGAAGATAATTTCTTTAATATGTTTGCACATCTTGCCCGTTTTGTACCGTTTTTGCCGCTAATCGGAGGCGGTAAAACCAAGTTCCAGCCGGTTTTTGTAGGCGATGTCGCCGATGCTGCTATATATGGATTGACGGAAAAAACAGGCAAGGCCAAAGGCAAAACCTATGAGCTCGGTGGCCCCGATATTGTTGATTTTAAAGAGATTTATCAAAAGCTATTTAAGTATACTGGACGCGAAAGATCGTTGGTAAGCTTGCCATTTTCTCTGGCCAAGTTTGAAGCTATGTTTTTAAGTCTCCTGCCAAATCCGCTTTTAACGCCGGATCAGGTGGAATCCTTGAAAACAGATGTGATCGTAGCTGATGATGCGCTAAGCTTTAAAGATATGGATATCCACCCCAAATCCATGGATATAATACTGCCAATGTATCTAAAAGCTTACAGGGCAGGTGGCCGTTTTTCAAAGAACTTTATGAAAGCCTGAGTAATGTCAAAAACAAGACACATCTTAAAATTAATTCTTGGTATAGCGCTGGGAACTGGTGCTATTCCGGTCATTGATGGAAACACAAAATCTGCTTATGCCGCAACTCAGCAAATAGTGGCTGTGGTCAATGATGATGCCATTTCCATTTCTGATTTTGAAAAAAGACTAAAGCTTATTATCGCCTCATCAGGCCTGCCGGATAATCAGGAAATTCGCCAAAGATTAGGACCTCAGATTGTCGGCTCTCTGGTAGAAGAGCAACTCATGCTGCAAGAAGCCGAAAATATGAAACTTTCTATTGAACAGGAAGAAGTGGATAGAGGATTTGCTACGATTGCCCAGCAAAATAAAATGAAGCCCGAGCAATTCAAAAAAATGCTGAAAAAAGGTCGCATTGATATCACAACACTTTATCGCCAAATCCGCGCCCAGATTGCGTGGAGCAAAGTTGTACAAAGCCGCTTGCGTCCACGTGTTATTATTTCGGAACAGGATATTGACGCGGCGCTGGAAAGAATGCGCAGTAAAATCGGCACCACAGAATATTTAGCAGCTGAAATTTATCTGCCTTTTTCTGACGAAAACAGCGAAAGACAATCACGCAAACTTGCAAGCCGTTTGATAAGCGAGATTAAAAACGGTAAGGCCAGTTTCTTTAAGGTCGCGCAGCAATTTTCCAAAGGGGCTGGTGCAGCCAGAGGTGGTGATACAGGCTGGCTGAATGAAGAGCAAATATCGCCGGATATGTTAGAGGCCCTAAAGAAAGTCAAAAAAAACCAGCTTACCAACCCGATTAGATCAGAAGATGGCTATTATATATTATTCTTACGCGAGACAAGGCAATTAACAGAGGATACACTGCCCTCACGCCAGCAAGTGGAATATAATCTGGGTAATGAAAGACTGGAAAGGCTGCAACGCAGACATTTGCTGGATGTCAAAGCCTCATCCTTTATTGATATCCGTGTCTAGCGCGCCTCACATAGAAAAACGTATTGCCGCAATCGAAGCCTTGCCACCATTGCGGGAGGTTATCTCTGATCATGGTTTGAGTGCACAAAAATCACTGGGGAAGAATTTCTTACTTGATCAAAACATAACCGATAAAATTCTGCGCGAGGCCTTAAACGCCAGCCCGAATGATTTCGTGCAAACGACAGTTTTTGAAATTGGCCCTGGCCCAGGCGGATTAACACGCAGCATCTTAAAAACAAATGCGCCCAAAGTAATTGCCCTCGAATTTGACGAGCGGGCAGTAAAGGCACTGCAATCACTTAAAGATGCAGCAAATAGCGATTTGGAAGTTATTCGCATCGATGCTCTGCAAACGGACTTGACCGAGCTTTCCGATGCGCCGCGGGCAATTGTCGCCAATCTGCCTTATAATATTGCAACGCCCTTATTGCTCAATTGGTTGCGTCAAATAAGAACAGATAAAAACACCTATCAATCCATGTCTTTAATGTTTCAAAAGGAAGTGGCTGATCGTATTTTAGCCAAGCCGGAAACCAAAGCCTATGGACGTTTATCCATCATCAGCCAATGGCTGTGCCGTGTCTCGAATATCTATGATCTCCCGCCTAGCGCCTTTGTTCCACCACCTAAAGTGAACTCGGCAGTTGTACATTTCCTGCCCAAAGACCTGCCGGATGATGCACCGGATTTTGCTGTAGTCGAAAAAATCACTGCTGCCGCCTTTAACCAGCGCCGCAAAATGATCCGCTCCAGCCTGAAAGAGTATATGCCCATAATTGAGGCACTAGGTATTGACCCGACCAAACGCGCCGAAAACTTATCTGTCGAAGATTACCTTGCTATCGCAAAATTTTGACATAGCCCCTAAAACAGGATAATTTTAAAAAAATTAGGGTGATAGAATGAAAAAAGTTTCTGATTTATCAAGGCATCATTGGGGTGACCTTATTGGAGTAGAGGAACGCAGAAATTCTTTTGTTTCTCACTATAGTGACTTCTTAGGAAGTGAATGGGATGAAGCGCTTGATTTAATACACCAAGGTAAATCTGTGGTTATTTTGGATGGAATGGAGCGAGCAATTGGTGTTGCAGTTCCTTTTGAATTGGCTGAAGAGTTTGATGAAAAATTCCCCAGAGATTTAAGTGCGCCAGAGCAAGTCTCGAAAACAGGGCTAAGAAAAATTTTTAGTGATAAGCGTCATGCAAGATTAGATCACTATAGCGGCTTGAAAAATGAAAAACTGCCACGGTTGCATGTGACGTTTGGTAAAGACAAGCAGAAGCAATTTGCGATCCTTGGTAAATATGCATTTGTAAATTGTGATGTGGCGGAAGACGGAACAGTGTCCGTGCAAGAGCCTAAAGGTGACTTGCGTTGGGAGCCAGACCCAGAGTAAGTATAATTATAAACCTTCTTTCAATCCTCTGACAAAATCAGATAACCCAACCATACGGCGGCGTTTCAGGCGCTCTGAATCAAGGATAAGCTGGGCTTTGCGAATAGCTTCTTCCACGTCATTATTAATGATCACATAATCATATTCCGAATAATGGGACATCTCGTCCGCGGCCTTGGACATGCGGCCTCTTATATCTGCTTCTGATTCTTTTGTATCGCGCGAACGCGTGCGCAAGCGCTTTTCAAGCTCTGCTCTGGCAGGGGGGAGAATAAAAACGGTCACGAGGTCCTCGCGGGCCATTTCCCCCAGTTGCTGCGTGCCTTGCCAGTCAATATCAAAGATCACATCCTTGCCTTCGCTAAGGGCTTTTTCAACAGGTTCACGCGGTGTGCCATAATAATTTTCAAACACCTTCGCATGTTCTAACATTTCCTTGGCATCAATAAGCTCACGGAACTCATCCACACTCACGAAGTAATAATCCTGTCCGTGAACCTCTCCGGCGCGGCGCGTACGGGTGGTAGCCGAAACCGACATAACCAGATCGTCATTTGTATTCAGCAAAGCTCTGGTAATCGTGGTTTTTCCTGCCCCCGAAGGCGAGGACATAACATACATCAGACCACGGCGCTTGATTTCCTGCAAAGTTACTCTCTCCAATTATGAAATTATTTTTAAATAACCTAACGGGTGAATAAATGATGCGCAATTTAAAAGCGTAAATTCTGCGCATGTTTTTCTTGATTCTTATCTCAAAACCCTGTTTAGTGCTGTTTCCGCAAATTGAATAGCGATGAATCGCGAAGAAATAACGAGGATAAAGATGTCACAAGGTAATTTGGCCGAAAAGCAAAGTACAACAGATACGAATTTAAATGTTTATTATGATGCTGATTGTAATCAGGATCTGATCAAGTCTAAAACTGTAGCCGTGATTGGTTATGGATCACAAGGTCACGCCCACGCCCAGAACATGAAAGATAGTGGCGTAAGCAATGTTATTATTGGTCTGCGCGATGGTTCTGCTTCTGCGCCAAAGGCTCAAGGTGCAGGGTTTGAAGTTCTTGCTCCTGCCGAAGCAGCTGCTAAGGCCGATGTTGTGATGATCTTGGTTCCTGATGAATTGCAGGCCGATCTTTACAAAGACCACCTCGAAGCAAACCTTAAGCAAGGCGCAGCTCTTGTATTCGCGCATGGTCTTAATGTCCATTTTGGCCTGATCAAGCCTCGTGCTGATCTGGATGTGTTTATGGTTGCTCCAAAAGGCCCCGGCCACACAGTGCGCGGCGAATATCAAAAGGGCGGCGGTGTACCGTGCCTGATCGCAATCGCACAGGATGCCACAGGCAACGCCAAGGAATTGGCCCTGTCATATGCTTCTGCTGTTGGTGGTGGTCGCTCCGGTATCATCGAGACAACCTTCAAGGATGAATGTGAAACTGACCTGTTCGGTGAGCAAGCTGTCCTATGTGGCGGTATTTCCGCTCTGATTAAGGCGGGTTATGAAACATTGGTCGAAGCGGGCTATCCACCTGAAATGGCCTATTTCGAGTGCTTGCACGAAACCAAGCTGATCGTTGACCTGATCTACGAAGCCGGCCTTGCAAATATGAGATACTCTATCTCCAACACAGCAGAATTCGGTGATTACACACGCGGCCCCCGCGTTATCACAGAGGAAACCAAGAAAGAGATGAAGAAAATCCTTTCTGAGATCCAATCCGGTGCGTTCGTTGAGGAATTCATGGGCGGTAACAAAGAAGGCCTTAACCGCCTTCGTGAAATCCGTGAAGCCGAAGCCGAACATGACATTGAAAAGGTCGGTAACAAGCTTCGCGCCATGATGCCTTGGATTGGTAAGAACAAGCTCGTGGATAAAGAAAAGAACTAAAAAACTATCGTTAGGGAATAATACCAAGGGCTGCGATAGAGAATATCGCGGCCCTTTTTCTTTTTTGAAAGTCATAAGAATGCAACAAGAAGATGATAACAGAGCAGATAATCTAATATTGGCTATAGCTTGCGCTATCGCTGCGCATTTTATGTTTGGGATTATGGGGCTGGGGGCTAAATATCTCAGCAGTGAATATCATGCGATCGAGATTGCATTTTACCGCAATGTAGTCGCGATTGGCCCGATGCTGCTGATTATGATGCTTCAAAAAAGGGCAGGGCAATTCAAAACCAAAAAGCCATTATTGTTATTGGCACGGTGTTTAACCGGCGTGGTGGGGCTTATTGTAACATTTGAGGCCTTAAAGCATTTGCCGATGTCTTATGCGGTAGTGCTGTTTTTCACCTCGACAATTATAACGCCGATTATTGCCTTTTTTGTCCTAAGAGAAAATGTCGGCATCCATAGATGGAGCGCCGTGATTATCGGGATGTGCGGTGTGTTTATAATCTCCCAGCCCAGTGGCGAAATCAGTCAATTCGGATTATTTATGGCTCTGGCTGCGGCTTTATCTCATGCCCTGATTTATATCATGTTACGGGGCTTGAAAAGTGAGTCACCTATCACCGTCACATTCTATTTTGTGCTGGCTGGTATAATCGGGCCAGCTATCTTCTTGCCATGGGTTGCCGAAGTGCCAACAACTCAGGATTTCTGGATATTTGTTGTCGTAGGCTTAAGCGGTGCGTTTGCACAAGTCCTGCTCGCAACAGCCTATAAAAACGGGCAAGCATCACTGGTCACACCTTTTGCCTATTCTGCACTGATCTGGACGGTCCTGCTGGATATTTTCTTCTGGGGCTATGATCTGGATTTTCTATCAGTCAGTATCGGTGCGACGCTCATCATGGCAGCGCAGCTTTATATCATACACCGTGAATATGTAGGGAAAAACAAGAGGTTGGAAAATGAATAATAAAGTTATATTGGGTGTGATTTTTGCCGCCATAAGTGCCTTTATGCTCGCGAGTATGAGTTTGTTTTCCAAGCTTCTCTCAAGCTATTTGGGGCCTATAGAGGTGACGTTCTTTCGTAACGTCTTTTCATTCATAGCCTTATTGCTATGGATATTATGTGCCCGAAAATTGGCTGAATTGAAAACCGGGCGCCCATGGGCGCATATAATTCGTGGCGTAATAGGTACAACTGGAATTGTTGTTGGTATGTGGGCACTGTCAATTATGCCTCTTACGGAAACAACAATTCTGTTATTTACCTCGCCCTTATTTGTAGTCTTATTGTCTTATCCGATTTTAAAAGAGAAAGTCGGGCCATATAGGCTGAGCGCAGTTTTGATTGGGTTTATAGGCGTTTTTATTACGGTTAGCCCGTTTAGCAGCCATGAGCCACTACCAATTCTCGGGATCATTCTGGCTTTGATTTGGGGCTTTGAGTCTGCATGCGTTTATATTTGCTTGCGCTGGATGGGAAACACGGAGACATCAACCAGAACCGTTTTTTACTTTGTTCTTTTTGGTACCTTGGCAACAAGTGTGCATTTGCCTTTTGCCGAGGTTAAGGCGCCTTTATCTTTTGATATGCTTTGGATTATTGTTGGTTTAGGTGCAACAGGGCTAATCTCGCTTCTGTGTAAAACGCAGAGCTTACGACTTGCCGAAGCATCAATTATTGCGCCAATCATGTACACAATGATAATATGGGCTTTTGTATTTGATTATCTCTTATGGGACAAAGAGCCAACCATAAATAATATCGCAGGTGCAGGCCTCATTATATTCAGCAACATGCTGATTTTATATCGCGAACAAAAGAAAAAACAAAAAACTGTATGATTATTCAGGCTTCTCACACCAGAAATTATACATGCCAAGGAATAAATCATCATGTTTTTGTTCGAATTTTGTCCAGTTGGATAAATCTTTACCATCAGGATCATCAGGAAAAATTTTTGCAAATTTTTCTTTAGTTTCTCGACCAACCCACATTCCAAGAAAATCCAGTTCAAGATCCGACAAGATGCCTTTTATTTCATCAGGATCAAACTGATGTTCTTGAACGTGGAATAACAAGTCACGGCACATGGAGAGAACATAGAAATCCTGACTTCGTCTTTGGAAAAACTTAATCTCTTTCGGCTTTAAGTACTGTGATATATTGTCACGGAAATGCCTGATTGAGGCTGAATCATGTTTAATTTTGTTTTTAGCAATAACATCGCGTGCTTTTATAATATTTTGACGTGCAACACGGCTATAAAGACCAATCCTCATCAATCCACCTGATTTTAAAAGCTCTGTCAGATTTTTCCATCCGGCAACAGGATCTTTCATGTGGTGCAGCACACCGGAACTGGCGATGAGATCAAACTCTTCATCCAGCTCACCCAAGGCCATAATGTCCCCATGTCTGAATTCCACATTTTCTATACCAAATTCTTTCTTCTTTTTTAGGGCGTAAGCAATACTGGTTTGGCTCAAATCAACTGCAAGAATCTTGGCATCAGGAAAGTCTAAAGCCAACTGCAGAGCTTCACGACCAGTACCACATCCGGCATTTAGGATTTTAATCTTTTGATTTTCAAAACGCTGTTCAAAGGCTCTTGGCTTGGGTTTATGAGTTAATGTTGTCCAGCGTGGATAGGGGAACTCTTCATATTGTTCTTGTACAGCCAAAGAAACTTCATCTTCTATTTTGAATAAAGCCTTGATAGATTTTTTTAGTTCCTGTTGCTCAAAATAGTCCTCGATAATTGATTTCGGGATTTGAGATACATGCTCTCCCCCTTCTAGCTGTGCAGCTATTTCTTTCGCGTTTTTGAGATTATATAGAGGTCTATAGCAGGAGTATAAACCCAGTTCATCAAGGGAAGGTGAGTTATCCGATTCCAATTTTTTTTGCAGGTTTTCTAGGAGTGCAGTTTCGCTTTCCTCTTCTGTCATTATATATTCAGTAAGAAAACAATATTTTCCTAAAGCACAAGGAATGAAAACGGCATAATCAGGGTCAATAAAGTGATTTTTACCTTCTGACCAGCTTTCAAGCAAATAGCGACGTAAATATGTGCAAAAACGTTCAAATGTTATTTCCGGTACTATGAAATTTCCAAGGCCGGTTAAAAAGAAAGGGTCGGCTAGTGCATCCAATGATTTGGCTTTGCTGTAACTCTTTTTAAATGTTTCATATTTTTTGACTTCTGCCATAACATAATACGAGGCAAAAACCTTATTGGAACAAATTATAGTTCTCCAGGCATTACCAAAATTCATAAGCTCTACGCCGGGGCTTTCCATGCATTCCAATAACACCCCTTTTAAATTAGGATTCATTTTTTTGAAACGCATTAGACCGACAACCTGGATCAATTTATTTTTATAGACAGGATTAGTTGGATCAGAGGCAATGGCTTGGGCATAATTTTCAACAGCAGGCGTATCTTGTCTTTGCGATGTATAAATGTCACCCATTCGTGCATAAGCTTCTGTGGCGCCCTTATCGATCTTAACGGCTTCTATATAGTTTTTAACGGCATCAACCGGGTTGTCTTTTGCCTCTAAAACTCGCCCCAAAGCAATGAAATTTGGTGCATTAGGCTGGTCTTTTAATAAATCCTGAAAAGCTGTTTGTGCTTCATCATAATTTTCATTTTCAAACAAGGCCCAAGCCTTATCAAAGGCATCTCCTGCCTCTTGGCTTTTTACAGCAACGTCTGACATAGTATCACCCCTTTAAATATTATCTGTCTTGAAATCCGTATTTATTATAAAGACCCATCGGGTTTTTGGAATCGTCAATATGATAGACATAGAACATGCCATCTTTTTCAGATGTTGTTATTTCAAAAACATAATCAATGAATTTTAAAACGCGGCGGGCATCCATATCTGAAAGTTTTTTAAACGGGTCGCCGACAACCAGAACAGGTATATTCTGACTATCCTTGTGTTGATCAAGAATGATATGGCTTTGGTATAAATCACGCATAATGCGGCGCTCATCTCCAGCATCTTTAATCCATGCTTCCGGTGTCCAGTCATCGCCATCCCACAAAGATCTCTGACGAATTTGTTGATGACCGAGATAAGGATCAAAATCCATGGTTTGCCAGTGCTTAGGGAAGAAGTGCCACAAATAGTTACGTTTTTTTGCTTCTGCAAGTTGCGAAAACGATGTCAAAAGAGCAATAAAAACAAGAGAAAAAACCAGATTACGCATATTCAAAACCTTTTTTGTGATCAAAACCTATATAGAAATAACATGTTAACCATTGTTATGGTAGAATAAAATGATGACAAATGCCATTGGAATAGCATTATCGGGGTTAAATTCTGCAACGCAGCGTTTGAATGCGAGCGCCTCTAATATTGCGAATGCCTTTACAAGTGGCTCTTTGGAAGAAGGCGGGCAGGCACCTTATACGCCTTTGGACACAACATCAAAGGCCGATGCTGCTGGTGGTGTGCAAACACAAATAATCCCGCGTAACAACCCCGTAGCAGTTGCCTATGACCCAAACTCACCGCATGCAAATGCGGAAGGCTTTGTCGGTGGGCCCAATGTAGATTTGGCCGAAGAAGCCGTGAATCTAAAACTTGCAGAGCTTTCATACAAAGCCAATTTGAATACAATCAAAGTCGCTGGCGAGATTTTTGATGAGCTTTTAGACGCTGTCGACGATTAAGGCTTGATCCTTCTGACTCTTTCCTGAACAATTCCCCTCATGAAATTTGCATTTTTCGGTTATGATTATTCATTGGATGTTTTGTTGCGGCTGGTACATGACGGGCATGAAGTCCTCCATATATTCTCCTTTCCTTGCGATAATATGTTTTTCTTTAATGATCAGTTGAAAGACTTTGCCAGACAAAATGATATCCCCTTGCAGGAAAACACTGTAACGTCCAAGGATATCCAAGGGCTATGTGATCACGGTTGCAAAGTATTTTTGGCTTGTGGTTACCCATACAAGGTCCCGCCCATTGATGAGAGTGCAGCCTATGGCATAAATATGCATCCTGCTCTATTGCCGCGTGCAAGAAGCCTTACGCCAATACCTTTCATAATTATGCATGAACCCGAAGCCGCAGGCATGACCTTGCATAAGATGACGCAGAAATTTGACGCCGGAGATATCCTCATCCAAAAACCCCTGAAATGTGATGCGCAAACAGATGTTGAAACGCTAAGTGCTCAAGGCGCTGTGATTGCCCCTGATCTGGTGGCGGACTGTTTTTCAAATCTTGGGGAATACTGGAAGAATGCCACGCCCCAAGATGATAAAAAAGCAAGTAATTATCCGCCCTTAGACGAGGCTGGCAGGACACTGGACTGGTATAAAGGGGTTGATGATTTACTAATTAAAGGTCGGGCTTTAGGGCGCTATGGTGTGCTTGCGTTATTGGAAAACGCGAGTGGTCAAAAACAAAAACTGGCGGTTTACCAATTCTCTGGCTGGAAAGATTCTCATGATTACCCGTGTGGGTATATCATCAGATCTGCGCCACGTGAAATCATCATAAGTGTCAAAGATGGATTCCTCTGCTTAAAAGACTTTCAGGTTCTAGGGTAAACAAAAATTAGATTTTGGGAATTCCGATTAAGTTGTGATATAAATTGAATGTAACCTGATATCTGCTTTTACTTACCTAAATATGCATTTCAAATGGCTTTTCGACGAACAAAATATCTGACTCTTTTTATTTGCGCTTTGGTCATGCTACCAAAGCTGGCTTACGCTCTGAGCATTGATGATGTACGTTTTGGCGTTTATCCGAATAAGGTGCGTATGGTTTTGGACCTGAGTGAAGCCGCAGATTTTCGTAGCTTTGTTTTGAATAATCCTGAGCGACTAGTTATTGATTTGCCCCATTTTGACTGGAAGGCAGGGCAGGTCGATAAACCGTCACAAGCCGGCATCAAGGATATCAGGCAAGGTAAATTGATGCCTGGTATTTCACGGATAGTTTTTGATCTGGATAAAACAGCTACAATAAGTACAGCCTATTTACTCAAAAAAAATAAAAACAAATCGGATCGAATTGTTATAGATTTTGACTGGAGGGCAGAAGTTTCCGGTAAAAATGGTGAGGCGAAAATATTCGGGACTCTGAGTGTCGAAAGTGGGGGTGGTTACACTCATGGCGGTGATCAAGACGGCGCTAGAATTACAAAGGCAGGCTTTGTTATCCCTCCCGTAAAACCCAGAAATACAGATAGTGCAGCGAAACGTTATAAGCCCTTGATCATAGTCGATCCCGGTCATGGCGGAGTTGATCCAGGCGCCACAAGCGGCGGTAGTATATATGAAAAACATATTACCTTGGCCCTTAGTCATGAGTTAAAGCGTCAGTTAGAATCCACAGGACGCTATCGCGTGGAATTGACCAGAGAAAAAGATATTTTTATCCCTTTGAAGAAACGCGTCGAGATTGCACATAAACACAGTGGCGATTTGTTTATCTCTGTTCATGCAGATACAATCCATAAGAAAAATGTTCGTGGCGCTTCGGTTTACACATTGTCACGTGAAGCCTCTGACGAGCAGACTGCAAAACTTGCGGAAAAGGAAAATCGTGTTGATTTGATTGCCGGTCTTGATCTTGATATTGAAGACGAGCAGGTAGCCTATATTCTTGGTGACTTCTTGATGACCGAGACGTCGAATCAATCCAAGTATTTTGCGAATATGCTGGTTGAGGATATGAAAGGATCTGGTGTCAAAATGCTCCAAAACCCACATAGATATGCAGGCTTTGCCGTTTTAAAATCGCCAGAAATCCCTTCTATTCTGATAGAAGCAGGATTTCTATCAAATAAAAATGAGGCAATTATGCTCAATAAGCCCGAATACCGTAGAAAACTAGCCCGCTCTATCGTAATTGGTGTAGATAAATATTTCAGGCAAATGCAGCAAAACTAGAGCCACCATTTTGGTAAAAAAGTGTGATAAATAAACAACGTTATGAACCAAAAAAAAATAAAATAATGTGCAAAACATAAAAAATGACTTGAAAACACTGTCGCATTGCGCAATGACTCTTAAGTATAATTTTTAGAAATTGCGGTTAATTTTTAACAGCAGATTTCTGGAGCAAATTGCAACCTAACTGAATAAATTACGAGGATTTAAAATGAAAAAAACATTGGCATCATTTTGCTTGGTCGGGGCAACACTTGCTCTGTCTGCTTGTGACACGACTGCAACAGGTGATATCGACACAGACCCACCATATGCAATGGAGCGTACAGCTACACATGAACGGCCTGCTCCTGCAGCAGCGCCTATGGAAGTAGCACCTGCCGAGAAAGTATTCCAAAGAGCCCAAATGAAATAATTCAAGTGGGTTTTAATAAGAATTCTGATGAAAAGACTGTCCTTGCGGCAGTCTTTTTATTATATTCTATCGGCAAACTAAAAAACGGATGATATGAAGGCGTTTCTAAAAGTTCTTATTTTCTTTCTCGTAAATGCGGTGGGTTTTTCCGTAGGGCCGCTCATTATTGCTTTTTCTATATTCAAGTTACAGCTTATCGATTTAAAAAATGAAGCAAATGTCGGCGTCGTAGACTATGTTTTAAACGGCCCGCTCATGATGACGATTTCACTGACATGGTTTGTATGTTTCCTTTTCAGCTTCGCCAGCTTTTTCCTATCCGGCATCTGGAAGAAAATATTTCTGCTTTGTCCGATCTTTGTGCCAATGGTAGTCACCATTTACAAAATTTCTCTGCTTGTTTGATCTGCTTTTCTGGCAAGTAAAACTCAAAGTGATTTATAACTTTGTTTTGTTTTCAATAATCTTGCAAATTCTAATCAGCCATTTCCTTGATTTACCGGGTTCTGCAACATAGGCAGAGCCTAGTTTATCATGAATAAAATCATGAAGTTCATCATCTTCCATATCGCTATTAATTAATTCTTGCAACTGAGTATAAGTATCCTGAACAAAGTTCCTACCATTCCATTCAAGCGCAATGTCTATGACCCCTTCATCAGTATCTGCAATGTCTTGGGCCGCTCCGTCAAAATAATAGCTGGAAAAAAACTTTTCCGCCTTAGGAAAATCCTTATTCCAAAAATAATGCTTGTGTTCATTGGTCATTATGAATCTTATCCTTTCTCTGGATAGGCTGTAAGAACTTTCCAACCATTACGATGATTAGCATCTCGTTTTAAAACAACTCTTACACCATTAACATTACTAATTTGACCGCTAACGCCGTGTAAGGAGCTTCCTGTTGTCTCACTGCCAAAACTTTTACTCCAAACCAGAACACCATTTTGTTGCTTCAGGAAATCTTTCATTTCCTTCTGGCCTTTTTTGGTTTTCATTTTTTCCTGAATAGTGCGCTCAATAAAGTGCTCCGCTTTTTTAAGAGAATGAAAAGTTGAAATTTCTGGTGTTTTTGTTCCGTCTCGTTTGATGAGTGACCGATCATGCGCATAACGGTCTCTCAAGCCTTTATTGCTTAGACCTACATGGCGTTCTATTGTGTGCCCACCAGATTGTCTGGCGTGTCCTTCATGGGCTATAAGGCCATCTTTCAAATATTTATATTTTGCACGATCAGATGCCCTAGACTCTAATATTTGTCGTTTTGTGGTTTCGAAGCTTTCTCGCTCCCAGCGGCTACGGCGAATTTGCTCGATCACGTGTTTGCGATGGATGGTGGTTTGCTTCTTCTTGTTCTTTTTTTCCTGTCTGGGTTTGGGTTTCCCGTGGCCAGCCTGCGTAATGGACAGTGATATCACGCTATGGCTTGATATGTCGTAGGAGTAAAATCCCCACGCTGATCCTGTGGGCTGTATAAATCCGATGGTTAGTATAAAAAAAATAATATATCTATTATATGTGTTTTTTTGACTCAATTTTAACCTACCAATATTATTCGGCGTGTAAGTATTTACACTCATCTAACATCCGTTATTCCCTTATCCTCCAGAAACTCGAAAACCAAATCAAGAAAGGCCACTGCTTGCTTTTTTTTATCTATACCTTGAGATTCTAGATATGTTTGAACTACTTCATCTAAAGAAAATGGAGATGTTTTTTTGAGTTTTTTTGTAAGTAACCATTCACGAAAGCCATATAAAATCGATTCTTCCAACATAATATCCATACCACATACAAAACTTATGGCGTCAAATAATGACTCTTCATTTATCATAATAGCGGTATGTTTTCTTAATTTTTTCAGATTTTCAATAAAACGCATGAGCAATCAATCTTCTTTTTCGTAGAATGTAGGATCATTCTCAAATCCATCCCAGAAAATGGCCAGCCGTTCACATTTGGAGCATTTCAAAAGAAAACTTTTGATTTTTTGATAAAACTCATCAAGATCAATCAAGCCCGTATAGTTATCATATTCAACATCCGAGATCATAAGCCAGAGCAGTTCATTCGGGAATGGTTGATCTGGCACGCCAAGCTTATGTCCGCATTTGCAATCAAGTTTAGGCACATCAATCTTAATGATCTGGTGTTCCTTGGCTTTTTTATGCATAACACAATTCTTTAGACTATGTCCGACATAGAAATTATCCGTCTCCAATAGGATAGTAAGCATATAATCTTTCATGTGTATTTTACGAACGGGTTGCGCTTTTACATCATACATGGCCAATAGATCCACATATGACCTGCCATCCTTCAGGTCATCTTCTGGATTTTTGTCGGCATTTTCCCAGTATAAAAGATGATCGTAGATATAAAATTTAAAGCTAGAATCTTGAAATATAAGATAAAAATATAAAAACTCCTCCGAAGAAGCATTTTCGCGCACCCCCAAAAAACCATCAGGGGTCAAACCCGCTAAGTTATCCATTTCTCCTTCTGAAATTTGACTTTGAGCGCTGATAGCCATGTTTGTAAATATCCTTCCCTTTACTTTTCTTTTTTATAAAAAACAGGGTTATGCTTGAATCCATCCCAGAAAATCACCAATCTGGAACATTCATCGCACTCCATGATACTTGTTGTTTGTTCATATAATTTACCAGAGGCAATCACACTGGAGTATGAAACACGCTCTGTATCAGGAAAGGCAAGTGTCTCAATCGGGTTGGGGATTAGCGACCAACTTATTCTATTTCCACATTTGCATGCAATTGATGGCATATCATTTCTTAATATATCTAATTTTCCGACAAACTCTCAATTAAGTCTACAGCAGCTTCTGTCATTGCGATTAGAGAAAAATCTAGGCCAGAGCTGCCGCTATCAATAAATAATCTGACGTCACCGTGAAAATCCAAAATAACCGAATTTCCTACTTGCGATATATTCACAACTTGGTGTCTGTTAAGTAAATTTTTTATAATACGTAATTTCTGGTCGTTCATTTGAATATTTCCTTTAGTCTTCCATCATTCCATACAGAACGAGAGCGACGACCCTTTTCAAAATCTTTTAAGTTTTTGTATACTTCATAATGATCTTTGTGAAGTCTATCTTTAACCCAAATTTCTTTATTTTTCTTGTTCCTGACCGCATCTCGTCCTCTAATGCTCTCGAATTCAGATGGGTGAGTGAAAGGTGTAAATTCTCTCAATTTTTCAGATATTTTACCCTTCACCGGCATGGCCTCAAGAAGCCGCCAGCCATTTGTGCTATCCGCGTGACGTAATCTGACCTGAACGCCATAAGCATCAATAATATCCCCTTTGGGGCCGTTCAGCATATGCCCTGTGGAGCTGTGGAAGTTATGCTGCCAGATTAATTCTTGCCGCGCGCCTTTCACAAGGTCACTCATGTCCTTGCGGCCTTGGCTCGTCTTCATGTTCTCCTGCATGGTTTTTTCAATCAGGAGCTCTGCCTCGCGCAAGCTACGGAAGGTCGAGACATAATCGATTTTTGTGCCATCTGGCCGCATCAGGGCCTTGTCATAGGTATAGCGGGTTTTTAAACCTTTTTCGCTCAAGCCCACATAATATTCGATGGTACGTCCGCCATTCGGCCCGCCTTCCTGAAAAACCAGCCCGCCTTTGAGGAATGTAAAATACATTTGTTCAGACGGGTTGGGTTTACGGATTTGCTGTTTGAGCGTTTCAAGGGCTTCACGTTCCCACTGGCGGCGTTCTATTTGCTTGATAATCTGCTGACGATGTGCCTGCGTTCCCGTGCCTTTCTTCTTTTTATCCAGCCGCGGCTTGGGCTTCATCTTCCCGATTTCGATAATCGAATTATGCATCACCGCAGAGGGTAGGGGGGCAGGCGTAGACAAGCTCCACGCTGTATTGGCATAAAGGATAAACCACGCCAGTAAAAATCCGGTCAGATAGGCTTTGAATTTTATCATGATGTTATCAAACGTATAGCTTCAGCCGAATGCAAGGCTAAAATTACCGGTTTCCCCATTTGGGCGGAGAATTATCCGGCTTTTCCGCAACCGCAGCGCTTTTGATTTTCTCCTGCAGGTCATCTTTTTCTGGGGGGGATTCTGTAGGCGCTTTTTTGATATTTAAAGTCTCTTCCTGATCAAGATCGGCTTCTTCATCAATTTCAGTGTTAACCTCTTCGATTATATCGCTCGGGCGACGTCCTATGCGGATCGGATAGCCCTTTCTTTCCCTCAAAGCGGCGCGAATGCGCGGCCAGTTCAGATATTCTTCATACTCACCGGAAATCTGAATGATATGCTTGATATCATCTTCACTCAGCTTTTGCTCATGAACTTCGCCGCTTTGCTCCATGGCAAGTGCCTGATCCAGATCAGGATGCGCTTCGAGGAATAATTCATTACCAATCCAAGCTAGCTTAATGGGTTGATTGACGACATTAACCTTCGTGCCAACTGGGATAAGCTCGTAAAAGGCTTCAATGCTTTCGGGATACATGCGGATACAGCCACTACTAACACGTCGTCCGATTCCATAGGGGCGGTTTGTCCCGTGAATAGCATAAGTCGGCCAGCCCAGATAAAGGGCATGCGTGCCTAATGGGTTATCAGGGCCGGGCGGTACAACTTTTGGAAGCTCGGGATCTTCATCCAGCATACGCTGGGTTGGACGCCAAGTCGGCCCGACTTTTTTGCGAATAATGCTGGTCTCGCCAGTCGGTGTGCCTAATCCTTCCCGTCCGATCCCGATAGGGAAAGTAGAGGGTTCTTCATCGCCATTTACAAAAGCAAAAACCCGCATTTCAGGCAGATTGATCACAATGCCATCATGAGGGGCATCTGGTAATAAATGGCGTGAGGGAATGGTGACTTTTGCACCTTCTCCAGGAATCCACGGATCAAGTTCAGGGTTGGCTGCGCGCACCTCGACAAAGCCCATGCCGTATTTGCGCGCCAAATGAACAAGCGTATCTTCATAAACGGCAATATGCGTTTGCATCTTGCCAATATATTTTTTCTCGTAATCCGCATAAGCCTTCTGGGGGCTAAACAAAGAGGTCGATGCTAAAACACAAAAACACCCATATCCCAAATATTTTTTAATTCGGGATTTTGGATTCTTTGTTTGTGAATGATATGTGGATCGGTACATATGATAAAATATAGCGTGTGTTTGAATGAAAAGGCAAGGCTCAAAAGGCGTATGACTTACTCTTCAAACAGCTTTTCAATTTCTTCTCTAAGTTTTTCGTATGTGCGCTCGAAAATACTGCTTTTTGCTATGCAACCTTTGTGTTTCTTATATAGCTCAAAATGTGTGGCTCTGGGGCCAACTTTGCGGATAACAAATTGTAAATAAGGGCTATCTACTTCGGTCTTGAAATAGGTATAGCTTGCTATTCCGTCATCAAAATCACATTCAACAGTTCTGTAGGTTAGAACCTTTTCAGCAGCCGTCATGCAGTAAAGTTGATCGAGTTTTCTAAATTGATTTTGTGTAAAACCGGCTGGTTGATGAAAAGCTGGATTAAGGATAACATCATTGCTCATAGATTTCATTATATCAGATTTCGGCATTTTTAGGAAGAAAAGGAGTTGGAAATGGTTTTGATGCACACACCACAGCGTGAAGAAGGCTTTAAAGCTCCCGATTTTTCCTTGCGTAATATTGATGGCAATATGGTCGGGCTTGCCGATGTTATGGGCGAAGGCGGACTTGTGGTAATGTTTATTTGTAATCATTGCCCTTATGTGAAGGCGATTACGGACCGCATTGCTGAAACAGCCAGACGGCTCAAAAATGAGGGAATCGGTGTAATTGCTATTATGCCCAACGATACCGAAAACTACCCGCAAGATTCATTTGAAAATATGAAGCTCTTCGCCAAAGAGAGTGGATTTGATTTCCCTTATGTGATTGATGAAGCGCAAGAGGTCGCAAAAGCTTATGATGCAGTTTGTACGCCTGATTTTTTTGGCTTTGATGGTAATGGCATGCTCCAATATCGCGGACGCCTAGATAGTGCTATGAATAAACCCGCTACCAGTGACACTGTGCCGGAATTGCTGGAGGCCATGAAGGGTTTAAAGCATGGTGGGCAGGTGGCAACCCCGCAGCATTCCTCAATGGGATGCTCGATCAAGTGGAAGGATTAACCAATTGTGTTATTTACACTGGATCATACAAGAAATATCAGTATGATGAGCGCTAATCAAAATTTAAGTATCCAAGGATTATTTCACTATGGCTGATATTTTTGCCGAAGTCGACGAGGCTATGAAGCAGGAAAAGCTTCAAAAACTATGGGAAAATTACGGAAGTCTGATCATCGGAGCGATCATTCTGGTTATTCTCGGAACAATTGGCTATGAAGTCAATAAGGGGTGGAAGGACAGCACGAATCTCAAGCAAACAGAAAAAATGCTGGTTTTGCTAGAGGGTGAAAATACCGATGAGATCATCAAGCAAGCTGCCGAGCTTCAACCCGGTCTTGAGGGGCTGACATTACTCAATGTTGCCGGAAATTTGGCCAGAGACGGTAAAACCGAAGAAGCCTTTAAACTCTATCAGAATATGAGCGGCAATACCTCTTTGCCTAGAGATATCAGATCACTAGCAGATTTTATGGTCTTGCGTTTGATGCTAAATGTTGAGGCTGGTCAGGGTGTGACGGCTGAAAAAGTGATCTCCGGTCTTGAAAAAGTCTGGAACAATCCCGAGAATCCATTGCGATTTCATGCAAGACTTGAGGCTGCAATTATTTTGGCAAATAATATCAAAAACTATGCCGATGCCAGAAATCACCTTGAATTTCTGATGACCGAAAAATCAGTGCCTGATAGCTTGAAACAAAAGGCGCTATCGCTGGATGTGCTATATTCTTTGAAACAAGATGTTGCCAAAAAGGAAGGGGAAAGTAACTAAACATGCTGATGCACACAAAAAAAAGAACACTGTTATTAAGTGCTTGTTTGTTATCCCTTTCTGCGTGTTCGGGCGTATCCAGTGTTTTCGAAGAAAAGAAAGCCCCGCCACTTGAGGGTAAACGATTATCTGTTCTGGCGCTGCAAAAATCACTTGTGCCGGACGAATCTGCTATTGAAGAAGGTGGCATTACCTTGCCACAGGAATGGCAAAATGAATATTGGCCGCAAGCGGGAGGTTTCCCAAATCATGCCATGCATAATCTGGCATGGGCAGGTAGTGGCAAGGTCCTCTGGAAAGCCGATATCGGCACAGGAAGCCAGCATGAATTGCCCTTAACCTCGCAGCCAGTCGTCGTGAAAGGTGTTGTTTATACGCTGGACACAGAAAGCATACTTTCAGCCTTTGATGCCTCTAGCGGTAAAAGAACGTGGAGTGTTGATGTCTCCAATGAGGCAGAAGATGAAGATGTAATTGGCGGCGGTATTGCCTTTGCCAATGGTTTTCTATTTGTCACCAATGGGTCGAATGAACTGATTTGTGTATCGGTTGGCAATGGAGAAATCAAATGGCGCGCAGGCCTTCCGACACCGGCCAGAGCTGCGCCTACTGCGCTCGGTGGGCGCGTTTTCGTCAGCACGCTGGATGACCGCTTATTTGCGATTGATGCGAGCACAGGTAAAGTAATTTGGGATTATCTCGGTATCGGCGAGACAACAGGATTGCTCGGGGCGGCTAGCCCTGCGGCAAATACATCGGTTGTTGTGCCCGCCTTTTCATCCGGTGAGTTAACAGCGCTGCGCGTTGAAAATGGTTCTGTGGCATGGTCGGATAACCTTGCCAATGTAAGGCGTCTCGGCGGTGGCCTTGAAAGTCTGTCCGATATCAAGGCGATGCCTGTGATGGATCGCGGTGTTCTGGTTGCGATGAGCTTTTCCGATAAGCTGGTCGCGATCCAAGAACATACAGGTACACGGATCTGGCAGCGTGAAATCGGCGGTTCGGCAACACCGTGGGTGGCTGGTAATGCGGTTTTTGTGCTCTCCGGTGATAACCAACTCGTAGCCTTGCGTTTACAAGATGGTGCGATTATCTGGGTTGAGGAAGTGCCACGCTATGAAAATCCGGAAAAGCAAAAGGGTGAGATTGTATGGTCATCTCCAATTATGGCCTCTGGTCATATTTTGCTGGCTGGCTCGCACGGGGAAATCCTGAAATATGATGCCAAGACCGGTAAAATGACAGGCTCAATCAAAATCGGTAAAGCCATGCAGATTACGCCGATTATCTCCAATGGCATAATGTATGTTTTGGCCGAAGATGGAACTTTGATTGCACTGAAATAAGTTCTGCCCTATAAGAGCATCAAGATAAAAGAAAAGTTATAAAACAATGCTCAAAATAGCAATTATCGGGCGGCCCAATGTTGGTAAGTCCACCTTATTTAATAAACTGGCTGGCAAACATCTGGCGATTGTCGATGATACGCCCGGGGTGACGCGCGACTGGCGCGAGGCTGAAGGGGACTTATACGGTCAGCCTCTAATGGTGATCGATACAGCAGGTCTTGAAGAGGCCTTTGACGATTCTATTCAAGGGCGCATGCGCCAGCAAACCGAAGCGGCGCTGGCCAGAGCAGACTTAATCCTCTTTGTGATTGACGGGCGCGAGGGTGTAACTCCGATAGATGAGCACTTTGCGGCGTTCTTGAGAAAACAAAAAAAGCCCATCGTCATGGTGGTCAATAAATGTGAAAACGCCAAAGTAACACAAAGCGGTGTAGCAGAAAGTTACGGTCTGGGCTTCGGTGATCCGGTAGCTTTGTCCGCCGCCCATAGTGACGGCTTTGATGATTTATTCGAAGCCTTGCGCCCGTATTTTAAAGAAGAAGACGAAGAGGATATGCGCGGCGAAGACTCTGCCGATGATTTGCCGGATAATATTGACGCGCTTGAAGGGCTTGAAGATTTTGAATTCGAGCAAGAAGAAATCGATCCTGAAAAGCCGATTAAGCTGGCGATTGTAGGGCGGCCCAATGTCGGGAAATCAACGCTGCTCAACGCCATCTTGAAAGAACAGCGCGTGATGACAGGGCCGGAAGCGGGCATTACGCGTGATGCCATCGCCGTAGATTGGGAATATGACGAGCGCAAATTCAAGCTGGTTGATAC